>Ga0123334_1000013_pt1 | contig 227174 bp, 206 predicted proteins | sample BiotimSIPDNA_FD_89706 | JGI IMG/M metagenome (GOLD analysis project Ga0123334, IMG submission 89706) | Anaerobic biogas reactor microbial communites from Washington, USA - Biogas_R1 time_0 SIP DNA | ecosystem: Engineered > Bioreactor > Anaerobic > Unclassified | place: Washington, USA...
CAATCACCTGTTTGAGACCCTACCCAACCTGGATTCCCGTGACGATGCCACCCTCGAAGCACTGCTGCCCTGGAATGTGAAGCTGCCGTAACCATCCCCGTGTGGAAGAATTGACGCTTACGTCCATTCCGGAAATAATCGAAAATATTTACCAGAATATTGATCGTGCCTACCATACGAACGTTCTCGTCAAGCGGCTGCGTCGTATTGAGAAAGACATGAGCGGTACTGCCAGAGAGGAGTTTTCCCGCTTCATTCCGGATGGAGATATGGGGCAGTTTGCGGCAGGGCTTCCGGAACGGATCAAGAAGGATTTCACGAATACACTGAAACTTTTGCGTAACCAGGAATTTCAGGATCTGTTGGTGAATTATCAACGGGCTAAACGGTCCTTCCTGGTTGCTTATGAGACTGAAGACGAGGTGTCATCCGCAAGGCACAGCTACTTTGGGGTTCATGAGAAACCGGAGGATTACCTGAAATCTTTCTCGACATTCGTAAAAGAGAAAGCCGATCAGATTGCGGCCATAAAAATCCTACTGGATCGCCCAAGGCAGTGGAATCCCGCCGTTCTGGATGAATTAAGGCTGAAACTGAAAGAGAATCGTTACGATGAGAAGACTCTTTCCGAAGCGCACAAGATTGTTTATCGTAAAGCACTGGCCGACATTATTTCCATGGTGAAACACGCCGCTAGCGATGCGGAACCAATCCTTACGGCGGAAGAACGCGTGGATCGTGCCATACAGAAGATCTCAATAAGCCGAGTTTTCAGCGAAGAGCAGCAAAAATGGCTTTCTTTAATACGGGAGCATTTAGTAAAGAACCTGACCATCGAAGAGGAAGATTTTGATGTTGTGCCGATTTTTGAACAATTCGGAGGCAAAGGTAAAGCTCGGAAAGTCTTTGGCAACGAGCTTCCATCTCTAATTGAAGCATTAAATCTATCCATTGCCGCATAGGAATTATCCATGTCTGATATTGTCAATAAACTCTGGGGCTTCTGCCATACGCTCAGGCACGATGGCGTCGATTACGGCGACTACATCGAACAGCTTACATATCTCCTTTTTCTCAAAATGGCTGACGAAAAAGGCATTGATGTCCCGAAAGGATGTGACTGGGCAAGCCTTAAAGACAAATCCGGAACTAGCCTTACCGATCACTATGCCGACATGCTGCGTAAGCTGCGGGAAGCCCCAGGACTATTGCGAGACATCTTTTCCCAGTCAGTCCCTCGCTTCAACAACCCCGTGAATCTGAAACGTGTGATTGCCATGATTGACGAGGAAGATTGGTCGTCAATGGACATCGACGTGAAAGGGGCCGCCTTCGAAGGGCTGCTTGAAAAAGCTGCCAGCGAGGGCAAGAAGGGAGCGGGACAATATTTTACGCCCCGTGTGCTTATCCAATCTATCGTGCGTGTAATGAAGCCAGATCCTAGGGGGAAGGCTGAATTCAAGATTGCTGATCCTGCGTGTGGGACTGGAGGTTTTCTTGTTTGCTCTTATGAATGGCTGCTTGAAAAGACGAAAGGTGCGCTTGACCGGAATGAAGCAAAACGTATCAAGACCAAAACCTACTACGGTCAGGATCTTGTGCCACGCCCACGGCGTTTGGCATTAATGAACCTGTTTCTCCACGGCGTAGAACCGCACATTTATCTGGGTGACACAATCTACGAACCGGATCGGGGAGAACGCTTCGATGTTGTGCTTACGAATCCGCCGTTTGGAACCAAGGGAGCGAATCAGGCTCCGGAACGGGATGACTTCACCATTGAAACCAGCAACAAGCAATTGAACTTCGTCCAGCATGTTGTGAATTCGCTGAAGCCTGGGGGACGGGCGGCGATGGTTTTGCCTGATAACTGCTTGTTTGAAGGCAAGGCTGGAGAAGTATTTGAGGTTCTTATGCAGGACTGCAATCTTCACACGATCCTGCGGCTGCCACGTGGGACATTCACCCCATACAGCCAGGGCGTCAAAGCCAACGTCATTTTTTTTCAGAAAGGCTATGCCACCGAAAACACATGGATCTTCGATGGCAGATCCAATGTGGAGGTTATTACCAAAAAGGACCGTCCGTTGACGATGGAGCATTTTGCCGAATTTGAAAAATGCTTCGGTTCCGATCCGAATGGCGGCGGCAAGCGCAAAGATCTTGGAGAAACAGGCCGATTCCGAAAGTTCCACATCAGCGACATTAAAGAGCGGGATTACAAGCTGGATATTACGTGGTTGAAGGATGAATCGCTGGAAGACAGCGACGGTTTACCAGAGCCACAAGACCTCGCTTCAGAAGCCATTACTGAACTGGAAGCCGCCGTAGATGACCTGCGGGAAATTGTGGAATTGATAGAGAAGGAAGAGGGTGTGGAGAAATGAAGGAGGAGCTTCCACAGAGTTGGCTTTCAGTTAAACTGGGAGAAATTGCTACGCCAACACGCCCACGAAGGAATCCCAAGGATTTTTCACATTTACCTTTTGTTGGGATGGAGCAGATACAATCTAATACCGGAAAGCTCATAGGTACTCTGTTGGCTGCTAACATGAAAAGCTCTGCTTTCCATTTCCAAAAAAACGATGTGCTTTACGGGAGACTCAGGCCTTATTTGAACAAAGTATTTTGGGCTGATTTTGAGGGGCTTTGTTCAAGTGAGTTTATTGTTTTCCCTCCCAGTGCCATCATGGAGCCGAAATACTTGACATTCTATTTGCGAACAGATGGTTTTGTTACATTTGCCAATCAGCTAAATAAAGGGGACAGACCGAGAGTCAGTTTCGATCAAATTGCCGACCATGAGATACCATCACCTCCTATGCCTGAACAACACCGCATCGTGGCAAAGCTGGAAAAACTCCTGGGCAAAGTGGATGTCTGTCAGAAACGGCTGGAAAGAATTCCGGTTATCCTTAAGCGATTTCGTCAATCAGTTCTTGCCGCCGCTTGCTCTGGTCGTCTTACGGAGGATTGGCGAATTGAAAATAGGGTTGAACAAAGGAAATCCATTGACAGTGAAGAGGGCGAAATACCTCCTAGCTGGAAAAAGGCTTGCATTGGAGATGTAATTTCAGAACTCAAGTATGGGACTGCTAAAAGATGCGCCTACGATAAAAAGGGGATTCCTGTTCTAAGAATCCCGAACATTATAAATGGTACGATAGACCACAGCGATTTGAAGTATGCAAGACTCTCAGGTAAGCAACTTGAAAGCCTGCGGCTGCAAAAAGGCGACATTCTTTTAATTAGGTCTAATGGCAGTGTGTCTTTGGTAGGAAAAAGTGCCATTGTGCAGAGAAAAGAGATCGGTTTTGCATATGCTGGCTATTTAATACGCATTCGTCCCATTGGTACTGTAATTGATCCCTTGTTTTTGAACTTGGTTCTTGCGAGTTATGACATTCGCATGCAGATAGAAATGGAGGCTCGCTCCACAAGCGGCGTAAACAACATCAACAGCGAAGAGGTTCGAGCATGGCGTTTTTCTTTGCCGACATTATCTGAACAAAAAGAAATTGTTCATCGCATAAATGGCTTGTTTTCATTTGCTGAGCAAATCGAAGCCCGTTACCAGAAAGCCAAAGCACATGTCGATAAGCTAACCCAATCCATCCTGACCAAAGCATTTCGTGGGGAACTTGTTCCGCAAAATCCGAATGACGAATCAGCAGTTGTAATGTTAGAAAAAATTAGAAGAGAGGAGGAGATAACGGCTCGTAACTAGAGAATCCTCAATGATGAATCCAGTCAGCCTCTATCTATGCCTTCATTCATTCTCGTGAAGTGGATCGACAGTTTTAGTAAAAAAAGATAATGGCCGTACTGTGAAAGCGTGAAGAGTCGTTTTGTGGAGAGGGAGCTTCGATCTACGGCATTGCTTGCACAACTCACGAGCCTGTCATAAAAAATGATTCCTTCTTCTGAAGCGTCGGAGAATTTGGGTAAATAGAAAATCTGAGTGATGTGCTGCGACCTGATTGATTTCAGATGATCTTCCAATGCTTGGGCGGAGCAAATCCCTTCTTCAGTCAAGAAATTCTTGTATGCCTCTAATTTGACAATTGGAGTGTAGATTATATTTGTCGATAATAGACGATTATTCGACGGGTCGATGTCACATGTATTTGACAATATTATACAGGATGCTCTTTTGGTTCGGAGGCTTGGGACCTCTACAACCAGCAAATCATCTATCCCATCACCCTGGCAGATGAGGTCAGGAGCGAGATTTGCAGAGGAATAAAAACGCTTATCTATATTTTCAGGAAATGCCGACAGGTTATCGATGAGGGCTTTGGTGGTTTCTGCGCTTAAATATTTAGGGATGATGTCATGCGGGTCGAGCATGTTTAGGAGTTAGATCAGATCCCAGAATTTTGGTCCCAAGGCGTTTACGATATTGTGATCCAGATCAATGGTCTCCGCAACCAGTTTTTCTGCAAACTGTGTGACAATCGACATGCTTACCTGAGTATCTGTTTCCAATATGGAAGGAATATCTATGCCATAGGAATAATTCCAGGATTTTTTGTGATCTGGGATTTTGAGTGAATAATTTTTGGTAGGAATAAATGTATCTGTTGTTTCAGGAAAATATCGAGCATAATCCAGCGCACAGATTGCCGTAGTACCTACCAAAAAGTAGACTAACATGGATTGATTTCCCCGCTGCATTTTATGATTCCTCGTAGATAGGATTGAGTTTTGCCAGGAATTCAGTCTTCAGCAATCCAAAGAACAACTCCTTTTCCTTTTGATGCACATCGGCAGCTACTTCCCTGTGTACTACAAAATAATTATCATTCGGGCCAAAATTTCTAATACAATCAATATCAATAACGGATTCGACAACATTCTTGCCGTCTCTGATCATGCCAGCATTATTTGCAATCTGCAAAATTTTCAGGACAGCGGAATCCTTTAGCTCGACTCGCAATGATGTCGTTTCTTGCAGTATCTGTTTATCGTTAACCACAACCGAAAGATTCAGTTGGTCCAAGAGATTGGAATCGAAAAGGTTGATATAGCGAAGACCAATCCTTTCCACGGCCTTAATAACTCCTGATCCCTGAACTTGCTCCAAAACAGTGTTGATGAAAGTCGACCATTCCGTCCAGCCTTGATATGGTTTTGTGTTTGAAAAGGTCATGACTCGTGGCCCAACCTTAAGTCCGACGTTGTCCGTTTGTTTCAATTCATAGTAAGGCTGGTAGCGAAGGTTAGGATCTTGGCTTCTTATGGTCTCAGGAAGTTCGAGTATTGGCAGCTTTTGAATTTTTGGAAGAAGTTCTCTTACCTTCGTATAGATCATTCCAAAGACGGCTTCCCATGGAACAAGCGATTTATACCGGATTTCATAAACGGCTTCGATTATCGGGCAAGGATCGATTTTCTTGGGCAGTCGTACCATGTATGTCATATTAACAAAATCTGCTTTAAATAAAAAACGATTTACGGTAGTGGCTATCGCACTTTTGTTTTAATCTCAGTTGCGATAGAGCTAGATACCGTTGGCGTACATGAAGAAGTGAAAAAATGTTAACACCTGCCTGCGGAAAATATTCGATGGGAATTCAATAATAGGCGATGCCAATTAGCTCGAAGCTGGCGTTAAAATATGTGGGGCATTTTATGGGTTATTATTGCCATCCAATTAATAAGCATTTATTTATCAACATGTTATAAAGGCATCTGGCGGAGGAAGTAGGATTCGAACCCACGAGGGGGTTACCCCCCTAACGGTTTTCAAGACCGCCGCCTTCAACCGCTCGGCCATTCCTCCAACCTGTAACTTACAAAAAAGTATGCCTGTAAAGCCGCGTTTTGCAAGGCGAAAGGCGTATTTCTGCGGCATCGTTGAGGGCTGCGGATTCGTTTACCCTCTCGTTTCGGGGTACATTGCGAGGTTTTGGATCTATGGGCGGATTGTTGGGTAGATACCGTGGTTTATGCGGCCCAGGGTTTGATCTTGAGGATTTTCGTTCGCAGTGCCCTCGCCGCAATCTCAGTGTCATGGGCGGCCTGAGCGCGCAGCCAAAAGCCGTTTGAGAGGCCGAAAAAGCGGCACAGGCGCAAGTCGGTATCTGCAGTGATGGCGCGTTTGCCCTTGGCAATCTGGCCGATGCGCTGGAGAGGCACGCCAATCTCCTTGGCCAGACGGTACTGACTGATGCCCAGCGGCTTCAGGTATTCCTCGAGCAAGAGCTCGCCCGGAGTGACAGGCTTGAGTTTGCGCATGACGACTTTCCTCCTGATTCCAGAGTTTGATCCAATGCCCCTGATTCCTGCGTAAAGATGCTTAGGATCCGTTAGACGGCAAATCCTTTCCACGGCTTGCCCGGCAGGTATGCAATGAGCCCATCCATGACGACCCGGGCGGCCGTGATCGGGTCGTACTGAGCCTCGGGGGGAACCATCAGGCGAGTGTCCTGGAGGAACGCAGCGCCTGCCAGTTTTGCCGCCAGGTTGGCCTCGAATTCTGCGCGCGATACCGCTGCACCTTCATGATCCATATAGCGCTGGAAGCATTCGATAACACGCTCGGGATCCGGCGTGGCTTTTTCGAGCGCAAGCCAGAGATCGTAGAGGTCGCGTCCTTTACTGCGCTGGTAGAGGGCGCGCAGCTTCGTGGCCAGCAACTCGTCGAGTTGATATGTCGTCAGGGCTGCTGTTCCGGTGAACCAGGGGTTTTCCACAGAAAAGGACCGCCTGGTCGGCGCAAGAACCGCGAAGTGTTCGCGGGTGTGGATCTCGACCTTCAGCCTCCTGACAGATATGGGAGCAAATGAGGTTTCGAAACGGTAGTAGAGCGTGAAGCGTCCGTGGCCTTGCTTCCAAATCGGGCTGCCGAGCCATGAATCGACGGCTTCCCGGATACCCTTGATGATTGCGCCGATCGGACCGGCATCACGCTGCACCAGGTCGATGTCTTCGGAATAGCGGCTGCCGACGCCGAAGAAGAGTTTGTGCAGGGCGGTGCCGCCGCGGAAGAGGAGTCGGTCGGCAACGACCTGATGATTGAACATGGAGACCAGCGCGCGGGAAATCACAAGGTTCTGCTCGAGCTGATCGTTGGAGCGCCACGCGGTGATGTTGGCGCGTGGGATCATAGGTCTGTCTCCACCTCAGCGTTCGGCACGACGTGCCAGCGCGGATCGGCTTTGGCCTTCCTTTCCTCTCCCGGCCGCAGGAGCACGGCGCGCGGCTGCTTCTTTGAGAGCCATTGCGCCAGGGGGGCGGCGATTTCGCTTCTGCCGACGGCGTCGAGCAGGTATCCGAGGCGCTGGACGTCGGGAAGCCGGACGAGAGGAGCGACCTCGACGAGCTTGCGGGCATCGAGGCGTTCGGCCAGTTCGGCGAGTACGGTTGCCATGTTGCCCAGATGCCCGGCCTCTTCCGGGTAGCGAATCAGGTCGAAGGCGCAGCTCTCGGGCGCGGCGACGCGCATGCTTCCGGTTTCGGTCTGCAGTTCGATCACGGGCATGCGCTCCACCAGGCGGCTCATCGTGAATCGAATGGACACCCTGCCGGCGCGCATCGGCCGCGTGGGTTTGCCGGTCACTACCTGGAAAAGCATGGGTTGCTGGTGCGCGGCGCCGTGTAGGGCGGCGGCGCTCAGGAGCCCGACGTAATAGGGCTGGCCCAGAAACCGCATCAGGTCGTCGATGAACCAGCTTGCCGGCGGCGCGCCCGTAGCCCGGTACTCGGGCGGAACCACCACGTAGAATCCGCGCCGGGGCGAGACCACCCGGCCCTGCTGCCGCAATCTTCGCAGCGCGGTTTGCGCCGCGACGAAGGAACGCCCCGTGTCCGATTCCGCCTGGGATCGAGTGAAGGTGTAACGACCCCGGGACTGGAGCTGCTCGACCCATGGCGCCATAGCGGATCTCGAGGACATTCAGAACTCCTTTGGGAATTATGCATGTAGCATGATTACAAAAACTAGCTTATGGCGCTAATATTTGCAAGTGAAAAGCAGATCGCCTGCCGAAAGCTGAGAACAAAGCTGACAGTAACTGCGGGCGCAAAGGACATTGCGTTTTTACCGGGCTTGGGAAATAATCGACTTCAAAATCCGGGATAGCCCATTATCGAGGCCTCCCGTCCATTGCTTGTTCGTCTCGAGGCCCATCGGGAGGTGCCATGACCAGGATTGCCCTGTCCGCTGTTTTGTTGCTTTTTGTCTTGTGCCTCCCGGCAGGGGCCGACGACTTCAAAAAGCCCAAACGCGCGCCGGTGGAAAGCCCGGCCGAACAGGCGCGCGTCATCGACGAGGGGATCCGGCTGCACGACCGGGGGGATTACGACGGGGCGATCGAGAAGTACGAAAGCGTGCTCGAGCTCAATCCCGACGACGTCCTGGCGATCTACGAACTGAGCTATTCCTATTTTGCCCGGAAGGACTACGAGAAGGCCCTGGAATACGCGCGTAAAGGGGTGCGGTACGTCTCCGATCTCCGGCCCCGCTTCTTCCTGCAGATCGCCAGCTGTCAGGACAATCTGGGCGACAAGGACCAGGCCGTCAAGACCTACCGGAAGATGATCAAGGAGTTTCCCGGTTTTCCCCTCGTGCATTTCAACCTGGCGGTGACCTATCTCCGCCAGGAGAAAAGGGAACTGGCGAAGGAGCAGCTCAAAAAGGAGCTGGCCGTGACCCCCGACCACCGGAGCAGCCACTACCTGCTCGGCATGCTGCTCGAGGCGGAGGGGTACCGGCTCCCGGCGGTGCTGGCCCTGTCGCGCTTTCTGATCCTCGAGCCGAACACGGAACGGTCCGGCGCGGCCCTCGCCGCCCTGCTGAAGCTGATCAATGCGGGGGTGAGCGTCAAGGACGAGAAAAACGTGACCATCTTCATGAATTCCGACCAAAAGAAGGATGAGGGGGATTTCGCAGGGCTCGAGATGGCGCTTGCGCTCGTGTCGGCCGGGCGGTTCCTGGAAAAAAACCAGGAGAAGAGCGAGATGGAAAACAGGGTGGAGCAGTTCCGCTCCTTCTTCCGGATCATGATAGAGATGGCGGGGAGGGAAAAGCGCAAGCTGGGCTTTACGGGCGCATACTACGTCCCCTATTTTCGCGAGATCGAGGAGCGGGGCCACACGGACGCCTTCGCCTACCGGATCCACGCGGGCAGCCCCGACGGCGAAGTCGGGCAGTGGCTCGTCGGGAACGAGGGCAGGGTGGAAGAATTCCTCGAATGGTCCCGGAATTACCGCTGGCCTTCGGCGGAGTGAGCCCCGGCGCGGAACGGTTCGAAATTCCGAAAAAATAGATCGACTTTTTCGCGCCCGCGCGCGTCCAAGAAGAACGTACGCGGGAAGGACCGGGCTGTGCGCATGGTGGACAACGTGAGCGAGGGGACGGCGGGGACGGTCGGGCGGGCGGAGTGGTCCGGGCGCGCGGAGGAGGACGCCTGGGTGGAGGCCAGCCGGCGGGGGGACGCGCTGTCGTTCAACCGCCTGGTGCTGCGCTGGGAAAAGACGGTCTACAACCTCGCCCTGAGGATGCTCGACGACCGGGAGGAGGCGGCCGAGGCGGCGCAGGAGACCTTCCTCCTCGCCTTCCGGGGGATCGGCCGTTTCCGGCGGGGCGCCCGCTTTTCCACCTGGCTCTACCGGATCGCCCTGAACCGCTGCCTCTCCCGCCTCCGGAGCCGCCCCCGGGGGCTGCACCTGTCACTGGATGACCCGGAGACGGTTCCGGCCGGGCTCGGGGTCCCGGGCACCCAGGAGAAGGAGCTGCTCCGCTCGGAGCGGAACCGGAAGATCGCGGCGGCGCTCGCCCGTCTCCCCCCGGAGCAGCGGGCGGCCGTCGAGCTGCGGTTTTTCCAGGAGCTGACCTTCGAGGAGATCGCGCAGGTCCTGGAGGTTTCCCCGAGCACGGTCAAATCGAGAATCTACGCCGGCCTCGAGATCCTCAGGCTCCGGCTGGCGGACGAGGGTTAGAGGAGGACGGAGATGACAAACCATTGCGACCGGGGGCGGGAAATCGTCCGGCTCCTCGCCGGGGAATTGTCCGAGGCGGAGCGGCGGAAGCTCGAGCAGCACCTCTCCGGGTGTCCCGCCTGCCGGGAGGAGCGGGAGGCTTATGCCCGGACCCTGGCCGGGCTGGAACTGTGGGAGGAGGAGGCGCCGCCGCGCCATTTCTTCGTCCAGCCCGAGGCGCGGGAAACCCCGTGGCGGCTGTTTCGGCGGATGCACCCCCTCTGGCAGGCGGCCACCGCGGCGGTCGCGCTATTCCTGGTCCTCCTTTCCGGCGTCGGCGGTTGGAGCCTGGCCGCCGGGAGGACGGCCGACCCGGCCGCCTTCAGGGAGGAGATCCTCCGGGCCGCCGGGGAGCGGCAGCGTGCGGCCGACGAGGCGCTCGTCCGGGAGATCCGGGCCGAAATCGAGCGGGCCCGGGCGGAATCGTCAGGGCGCCAGCGGGAGTATGTCGACGCCGCGCTTTCCGGGCTCGACCGGAAGTTCGGGGCGCGCCTGGCCGCGTCCGAAGAGCGGACGGGCGAGGACGCGCGGCGGCTCGTGGCGGCCGCCTATCACCTGACGGCGCAGCAACGGGCGCTAGACCTCAACGTGATCAACGCCCGCTTCGACACCATCGAGGCGGTCGACGCCATCAAAACCCGGCAGACGCGCGACATCCTGGGCACGCTGCTCGAGCAAACCGAACTCAGGATCCAATGACAGGGAGGGAACGATGAGAAAATGTTTCAAGGGGTGGGCCGCCCTCGGGCTGGCCGCCGTCATGCTGACGGGAGGGGGGATGCGGGCCGAGGAAACCCGGTCCCCGTCCGATAAAACGCGGGAAGAGATGGAAATCATGAAGGGGATCCTCCGGGCCAAGCTCTCCTTCGCCGAGGGGACGGAGGGGCGCCGCGCCGTCACCCGCAGCGCCGACATCGACGCCTTCTACCTGCAGGGGCAGGGGGCGGTGTTCCTGGTCCCGGTTTCGCGCCTGAATGCCGTCTCCGATTTCGCCCTGGCCCTGCCCGACATCGAGCTCGATTTCTCCGGGCAGAACGAGAGGATCCGGGAGCTTTCCGAGCAGATCCGGGAATATTCCGAGCAGGTGGCGCGCCAGGCCACGGAGTTTGCGCTCGAGGCATCCGCGCAGAGGCGCGCAGCCGGGAACGGCTCGGCCGCCGTCGCCCTGCCCGAGGCCCGCGAAGCGCGCAAGGTGGACCGGGAGGCGGTGCCGAAGCGGGCGGAGGATGCCCTGGCTCGGGCGGCCGAGGCGAGGGCGCGCGCGGCCGAGCGGCGGCAAAAGGCCGAGGAAAACCGGAAGAAGTTTCTGGCCAACCTCGACAAGGTCAGGGACGGCCTCGTGGAGGCCCTGGCCGGGTACGGCGATTCCCTGACGACGGTAAGGCCGGGCGAGTACGTCAGCATCGTGCTGCTCGACGTTCCCGGGAATGCGGCGGGCGCGCCCCGGGGGAGCGAGGTGATCTCGGCGCAGAAATCGTGGATCTCCGACCACAAGGCGGGGAAACTGAGCCTCGGGGAGTTCAAGGGGAAGGTGCTGCGCTACCGCCAGTAGAGGGAAGGACGCTAGCCGATGCGTCGCTTTCTGTGGCTCGCGGTCACAGGCCGCGACGGTCGGCTGGCGGTCTTTGGCTCCTCCAGCAGGCTGCGCAGGGCCCGGTTCACCGCCGCATCATCGGGGAACGCTTCGGCGACCTCGGGATCGAGGAGCACGACATTGGTCTTACGGGAGGCTTCGGCGGCATATTTCCCGCGCACGAGGCACCCGAAATCCGAGCGTCTGTACTCCGGTCGGAGGTCCTGATTCGTCCTGCTAGTCGCCTTCTTCATAGAGTCTTCTTTCCCGCTTCGTCATGGGGCGAGCGCTGATAATACGCATTTTATCACGTTCCTCTGCATGGGCCACAACGAGATCGCGGCCTTTGGCCGATCTTCCGAAGGTGATATAGCGATCCTGCCAGAAGGAATGATCCGGGTCCCTGCCGGTGGCGGATAAGGGGTCACGAAACACGGTGGCCGCCTCCTCGAAGGAAATCCCGTGTTTCTTCCGATTGGCTGCGGCCTTTGCCGGGCTCCAGGAAAAGATCATGGATTTTTCCCGCCCCCGGTCTCGATGGCCTCCAGGACCTTGAGCGGGTCGATCCTGCGGCTGAAGGGGACGAGGCGCGCGTGCCGGGGCAAGTCGCCCGCGGCGCAGTCGAGGCGGCGGTCGATGCAGAGCACGAAGGGCTCCCGCTTCATCGCGCCGAGGCGGTCGAGCTTGGCGCGGAGGTAGTCGGGGGTCCAGAAGCCGACGATCTCCAGGAGGAAGCGGCGCGCGGGGTCGCGGCGGTGGATGAGGGCGAAGTCGGGGAAGGTGAGGGCACCCCCGGCTTCGACCGGCTCCGGCTCGCGCAGGAGGTCCCAGTCGAGGGTGGCGGCGAGGAAATCGCGGGCGAAGCTCTCCTCGAGGCCGCTGTCGTATCCGGGCGGGGCTTCGGGCATCGGGAGGGGGTCCCCCGAGCGGATGCGCACCCGGACCTCCTCACCGCCGAGTCGGCAGCGGGCTTCGAGTTCGAACCGCTCCGAGCGGAGGAGGAGGGGGAGGACCGAGGCCAGGCTGCGGCCGTAGAGGCTGGTGTGGTGAAAGAGGGCCAGCGGGCCCGAGACCCGCAGTTCGAACCCCCGCTCCCCCGCCCGGTGGACCGAGGCGAGGAGGCGGCGGAGGTGCACCTGCCGCATGACCGCCCGCGCGGCGCCGTGAAGGCGGATCATCGCTTCCGACGCCCGTCCCAGCACCCCCTGGGCGAGTTCCAGGTTGGTGCGGAGCGCCAGGTCGTGCGGGGTGGGGAGGGGGTCGGGGAGGCCGAGGGGCCGGCGGGAGGCAAGGTCGGAGAAGAGGTGGGGCTCGACCAGGCCGGGCCCGACCCGGAGGCGCCGGGCGACGGCGGCGATCACCGATTCGCGATCGAACCCCCCCTGCCGGCGCGCCCGTTCGGCTTCGGGAAAGAGGAGGGCGCGGAGCCTGCGCCCGTCGACGGGGGGGCGCTCGCGGCCACAGAGGGTGCGCCACGTCCAGAGCGCCATCTGCCGCCGGGCCTCCGGCGCCGCCACCCTCGAGGGTTCCTCGAGGAACGCTTCCGCCTCGCGCTCCCCGCGCCCCTCGAGCCGGACGAAATCGCCGATGAGGGCCGAGAGCCAGGCGTGGTCCTCGGCCCCGAGCCAGAGGGGCTCCGCCCACTCCCCGAGTGTCCGCACCCGGACCCGGCTAGCCGGGAGCAAGCGCCCTCCGGTGGCTGTCGGCCTGGCGGACCTCGAAGGTGCCCGCCGTGACCAGGTCGTAGACCACGGCCTTTTTCCCCTCGGCGGGCCGGAGCACGCGCCCCACCCGCTGGATGTATTCGCGCGCGCCCAGGCTCCCCCCGATGACGATGGCGACGTCGGCCGCGGGGACGTCGATCCCCTCGTTGAGCACCCGGGCGCTGACCAGGACCCGCAACTCCCCGGCGGCGAAGCGCTCGAGCGCCAGGCGCCGCTCCCGGCGGCCGATGTCGCAGGTGACCGGCTGGACGAGGTGCTCGCGCGCGATCGCGTAGGCGGCGTCGTTGTCGGCCGTGAAGGCCAAAACGCGCGAGTCCCGGTGCTCCCCGAGGAGGGCGCCGACGATCCGGCGCTTTTCCTCGGTGTAATGGATGATTTTCCGGGAACGGCGCCAGGAGGCCAGCGCCCTTTTCCCCTCGTCGCTGCGGAGGGCGAAGCGTGTGAAGTCCTCCCAGCCGGCCCCGGGGGAGCGGTCGAAAAACTCCCGGCAGAAGGGGCGGAAGACGGCCAGCTCGAACTGGTAGGCCTCCCGTTCCCGGGGGGAGAGCCCCACCGAAATGGTGACCAGGCTGTAGGGGGCGAGCCAGCGGCCGGCCAGTTCCTCCACCCGAGCGCGGTAGATTTCCGGGCCGACGAGGGCTTCGAGGCGGCCGACCCGGCGGGGGTCCTCGGGCATGGTGGCGCTCAGCCCCAGCCGCGCCCCGGCGGTGGACATCTCGAGGATCTCCTCCCCGAGCCCGGCGCCGAGGTGGTGCACCTCGTCGATCACCAGGAGGGAATGGCGGTTCCCCAGCGTTTCCATATGCCGCCGGGCGCTCGAAAAGGTGGCGACGGTGACCGGCCCCTCGGTCCGGCGCCCGTCGCCGAACTCCCCGACGGGAAGGGCCGGGATGGCCCGGAGAGTTTCGACCCATTGCGCCATCAGGGCGCGGGTGGGGACGAGGCAGAGGGTGCGCAGCCCGGTCCGGGCCATCGCCGCGACCGCGACGCGCGTCTTCCCGGCGCCGGTGGGGAGGGAGAGGATGCCCCTCAGCCCGGAAGCCTCCCATGCGGCGAGCGCGGCGGCCTGGTAGGGGCGCAGTTCGGGCGCCGCCACCGCCGGCGGGGGGGGCAACGGGGGGAGGGCCTCGTCGCAAAAGGGGATGCGGCGGCTCCGGAGTTCGCGGCGGAGCTCCGGGTAGGCGCAGGCGGGAGCGCGCCAGGCGCCCACGCGCGCGTCCCACCGCACCCCCGGGAGGCTTTCCGCACCCCCGAGGTCCCCCGGGAGCAGAAGGGTGCCGCGATCGAACGAGAGCCGCATGGTATCCTCCTGTCTATCTAATGAGGACCGGGCGATTTGAGCCGGTTTTTTCACGACCGGGCCGAAAGCGAAACAACGCGGTCCCGGCGTCGTATGTCTTAATTGGAACGGAGGGTCCGGGCCTGGTGGGACATTCTGTTTATTGAAGATGTAAATTACTCAGATATAAGGGGTTGCGTGCATTCCATGATCAAAGCTTCTCTCGTGGCTATCTTTTTCCCGCTGCTGGCGTTTTCCGCGACCTCCTGGGGCGGGCACGAAAATTTCAGCAAATGGTCACTCGAAGGGGCGGTCAAGCTCCTGAACGATTCCCCCTGGGCGCGCCAGGAGACCTTCACCCGCGTCATCCGCGGAGTGGGGAGCGGCATTTCGGGGGAGAAGGAGATCTACAACACCTTCTACGTGAGGTTCCTTTCCGCCCGGCCGGTGCGCGAGGCCTACGCCCGGATCCAGCAGATCCAGCACGGGTACGACCGGATGAAGCCGGAGGAGAAGCGGCGGTTCGAGGCGCTCCAGGCGGGCAACCTCGACATGGACGTGTCGCGCTTCATCGTCCTGAGTGTCGGTTTTCGCTCCAACGACCCGAACGAGGAGAGCGCCATCCGGCGTTTCTTCCAGAGCGAGACCGTCGAGACCCTCAGGAGCAAGGCCTTTCTCTCCACCCCGTCATGCCCCCAGGTGGAACTCATCGCCTATTTTCCGCACCAGGAGGAGAGCGTCGGGGCCAAATTCGTCTTCCCCCGTGAAGTCGACGGGGTCCCCGTGATCGGGGAGCATTGCCCCAACATCACCCTCGAGCTGCTGGATGTCCCGGGGACCGAATCCCGCCTGTACGCGAAGTTCGAGGTCAAGCCGATGAGGGTCGGCGACCAGCTTGTTTTCTGACCCCCGGTCCCCGAACCCGTCAACCCTGGTTTTCCCTCTTGCAGGATTTTTCATGCTTATGCGTTTTGCGCTGATGGCGCTGGTGTTATGTTTGGCCCCACTGTGCGCGGCCGCTTCCGGACAGGAACCGGAGGCGACGGCCGACGCCCCCGACGCGGGGACCGTCGAGTCCCCACCCGGACTCGACGGGGGACTTTTCAAAGACGAAGGGGAACGCTCGCTGTCGCCGGGCCTGCAGCAGATCAAGTCCTTCCGGTTGAGACTGGGGACCGAGTGGCAGCCGGAGGGCCCGGTCAGGGACGAATCGACCGCCCTGATCGTCAACCCCTTTTCGGTCCGAAAGCGGGGGAAAATCTACGGCTCGGTCTACGAATACCACCGCAACGACAATTTCGACGCCCGCAATTTCTTCGACCCGGTGGGGCAGAAGCTGCCCGAATTCAAGCGCAACCAGTTCGGCGTAAGCCTGGGGGCTTCGATCACCTCGAGGCTGAAGGTGTTCGGCAGCTATGACGGCCTGCGGGTGATCCGGGGCTCGACCCTCCTCTCCCTGGTCCCCACCGACGCCATGAAACAGGGGGACTTCAGCGCCGTCCCCGGGCGGCAACTGATCGACCCCTTCACGGGCGAGCCCTTTGTGGGCAACCGGATCCCCGAGGAGCGCATCCACCCGGTGGCCTCCCGGCTGCTCGGGCTCTTTCCCGATCCCAACCGGGACGACCCGGTGCGCAACTACGTCAACAACCAGCCCTCCGTGGAGAACCGCGACACCGTCTCCACCAGGATCGATTACGAATGGAGCCCGCAGACCAAGGTCTTCGGCACCTACGAAATCAGCGACGGCGTGCGGCGGCTGGTCTCCGCCCTTCCCGCCTTCGGCAACGAGGTTGACGAGAGGGACCAGGAGGTTGCGATCGATCTGAGCCACTCCTTCAGCCCGAACAAGGTGTTCAGCCTGAAGGTGGGGTTCGACCGCTTCTCCAGCCTGCAGACCTCGGACCAGGCTTTCCAGGAAGGGCTGCTCGATTCGATCGGGATCGCCGGCGTCGGGGTGCTCGACCCGATGGACGAGGGGTACCCGGAGATGGAGATCCTCGGCTATTCCGGGATCGGGTCGATGTCGATGGCCAGCTTCGTGAGCCCCTCGCCCGAGAGCTTCAACCAGAACGGCTATTCCCTCAGCGCCGGCTATACCTACGTGAGCGGGGAGCACACCCTCTCCCTGGGGGGGAGCCTGAATGTCAATCAATACAACGACATGAGGACCTGGGGCACCCGCCGCGGGCAGTTCGGGTTTTCGGGCCAGTTCACGGGGGATGCCTTCGCCGATTTCCTCCTGGGAATCCCCTACACCGCGGCCCGGGGCGTCGGCTCGGACCGGGCCGACCTGAGAAAACGCTCCTGGCGCCTCTACCTGAACGACAGCTGGAAACTGAGCCCCAACTTCACCCTCACGATGGGGCTCGCCTACAGCTATTCCCCCTTCTTCCACTCCACCCGCGACAACGTGTCGTTCTTCTACCCGCTGGTGCAGGAAGCGCCGCGGGACGGGGAGGTCGTCGTGACCGGCAGCTCCCGGGCCCGGGAGCTGGGGCTCGACCTGGACCCGGGGCACGCGGCCTACGACGACAAGAACGACTGGCAGCCGAGCTTCGGCGTGGCCTACAGCCCCTTCGGCAACAACCGGCTGGTGCTGCGGGCGTCCTACAGCATCGGACACAGCTCGATGAACACCTTCCAGGCCCTGACCTACATGGGGCGGAACTACCCGTTCTTCTATGTCCAGAAGGCGGAATCCCCGGTACGGCCCGACCTCGATATCGCCGATCCCTTCGAATCGGCCGCCCTCCCCGCGCTCAGTTTCACGGCGGCCGATCCGGAGCTGCGAAATTCCTTCATGCAGAACCGGGAGGTGGCGCTGCAGTACGAGTTTTTGAGCAACTGGAGCATGGAATTGAAGTATTCGGGGCGGATCACCACCCGCTTCTACCGCGTGGTCCCCGGGAACGTCCCCCTGCCCGCCCCCGCCGGCGAGCCGATCCAGCCGCGGCGGCCGAACCCCGACTACGGGATCTTCGAAATCCTCAAGAGCGACGCCACCTATACCAATAACGAAATGAATGCCCGGGTGACCCGGCGCCTGACCGACTTCTTTTCGCTCCAGGCGAATTTCACCTGGGGGCGCGCGATCAGCGACGCCTACAGCTGGACCTTCGCCAACCCGAACAATCCCCGCGACCTCGGCGCCGAGCGCTCGCTCTATGGATTCTTCCCGACCAAGTCGTTCAACCTGAACTACATCCTCGACCTGCCGCTGGGGAAGGACAGGTTGTTGTCTACCCGCTGGGCGGGCAGGCTCGGGGTGCTGCTCGAAGGGTGGCGGATTTCGGGGATTACCAACATCATGAGCGGGAGCCCCTTCAGCCCGGAGATTTTCGGGGACCCCAACAACGACGGCGTCTGGGGCGACCGTCCCGACCGGATCGGGGAGGGGAATCTTCCCAAGTCGGAGCGGTCGATCGACAAGTGGTTCGAGACCGCCGACTTCCGCATACCCGACTACGGCGGGCCCGAAGGGAGATGGTTCGGCAACTCGGGCCGGAACGTTCTCCTGTCCCCCGGTTCGACCCAGTGGGACATCAGCGTCATGAAGACCACGCCCGTCACCCGCTCGGGCAACCTGCTCGAGTTCCGGGTGCAGTTCTTCAACGCCTTCAACCACGTGAATTTCGACCAGCCGGGGAATTTCATCAACTCCCCCACCTTCGGCGTGATCTCGGGGGCGGACGACGCCCGGGAGATCGAGATCGCCCTGAAGTATTCCTTCTGATGGAAACAGGTTTTTCGGGGAGTGCAACCATGGAGATTCCGACGCTCGAAATCGATCCCGGGCTGGGACCGGGGACGGTGCGCGCGGCCCTGGTTTGGGGACTGGAACTCCCGGGCTGCGCGCCGACCGCGGCCGTCCCCACGTACATTGCCGAGTTGCTCGAGCGGGTGCGCGCCGCCGGGGAAGGGTTTCTCGACGCCGGGCGCCGCGCGGCCGTGCGCGGGATGCTGCGGCACGGGCGCTTCAAGCCCTCGGGGCGGAGCAAGCCGGCGAGCGAGTATCTCCTGGCCGCCGCCCTCGGGGGGGATTTCCCCCTGGTCAACCCGCCCGTGGACGCCAACAACGCCGTGAGCCTCCAGTCGGGCTACCCCGCCAGCGTCTTCGACCTGGACCTCACGGGCCACTCCCTGCGCCTGCGGCGCGGAAGGGCGCGGGAATCGTACGTGTTCAACCCCTCGGGACAGGAGATCGGGCTGGAAGACCTCCTGTGCGTCTGTCGGCGGCAGGGGGAACTCTGGGTGCCGTGCGGGAACCCGGTCAAGGATTCCATGACCACCAAAACCCGGGAGGCGACGCGCGCCGTCGTGGCCGTCGTCTACGCTCCCGCCGGTGAGAGCGCGGCCCTCCTCGAGGCCGCGGCCGAAAGGTTCTCCACCCTTCTTGCCGCCGAGTGCGGCGCCGCCCGCGCCGGCTGGAATATCGCCTGACCCTCCCGCATCCCGGCGCCCGTCGGGAGGCGTGTTATAATCATGGACGCATGAAATCCGCGCTTTCCACCCTGGTCTTCGACCTGGACGACACCCTGATGGCCGAGGAGAGTTCGGCCGAGGCGGCCTTCGTCGCGGCGGGTGAACCGGCCCGGGAGCGGTATCGGATCGACCCCCGTGCGCTCCACCTGACGCTGCGCAAGGCGTGCCGCGAGCGCTGGTACGCGTTCCCGGAGCACCCCTACTGCAAGCGGGTGGGGATCAGTTCGTGGGAAGGGATGTGGGCCGAGTTCACCGGTCCGGGGCCGGAGCTGGAGCGGCTGCGCTCCTGGGCTCCGGTCTATCGGTTCCAGTCGTGGCAGACGGCCCTCCGCCGGCACGGAGTCGACGACCCCGCCCTGGCCGGGGAGATGGCCGAGGCCTTCCCGCGCCTGCGGCGCCGGCTCCACGTCATCTACCCCGATACCCTCCCCGCCCTGCGGAAACTGGAAGGCTATGCCCTCGGGCTCCTCACCAACGGAGCCGCGGACCTCCAGCGGCGCAAGATCGAGGGGGCGGGGATCGCGGGATACTTTCGGGAGATCCTGATTTCGGGCGACATCGGATTCGGCAAGCCCGACCCGCGGATCTACGGCCTCATGCTCGAGCGGCTCGGGGCCGCGCCCCGCGCCGCGCTCATGATCGGCAACAACCCCGTCACCGACATCGCCGCGGCGCAGCGCGCGGGGATGCGGGCGGTCTGGGTCAACCGTGCGGGCGCGGCCCCGTCCGGCGGTGTCGTCCCGGACTGGGAGATCGCCGATCTCTCCGAACTCGAACCGGTGCTCGAAGCCGCCGGGGGGGGTGGGTCGATCCGGGCCAGGCGAAAGGGGGAAGATGATGGACGCATTCATGCGGGCGGCGATCGAGGAGGCCGAAAAAGGCCTGGCGGAAGGGGGGATCCCGATCGGTTCCGTGCTGGTGGTCGGCGGGAAGATCGCGGGGAGGGGGCATAACCGGAGGGTGCAGCGGGGGAGCGCGATCCTGCATGCGGAGATGGACGCCCTGGAAAGCGCCGGCAGGTTGTCGGCCCGGGACTACGCCTCCTCCGCGCTCTACACCACCCTCTCGCCCTGCGACATGTGCAGCGGCGCCGCCCTCCTCTACGGGATACCCCTGATCGTGATCGGGGAGAACCGGACCTTCCGGGGCCCGGAGGACTACCTGCGCTCGCGCGGGATGGAACTGGCGATCCTGGACGACGCGGAGTGCGTCCGGCTGATGAGGGAGTTCATCGCCGCGAACCCGGGGCTCTGGAACGAGGATATCGGCAAGCCCTAAAGCCGCCCCCGCTTTTTGCCGATCAGGCACCTCATCGGGGGGAATCATGCACAGCCGGAGCCGCGTAGCCCAGGATCGCCGCAACCTGTCCCGCATCGCCACGTGCCTCGACTGCCGCTTCGACGCCTCGGGCACGTCCAGGGAGGGGGTCGTGATCGACCTTTCCCTCAAGGGGGCCTATGTCTCCTCCGCCTTTCTCCCCCCGGGGGGGAGCCGCATCAGCCTGACCCTCCTCTCCGGCCCGCTGGAGCGGCCGTTGACGATCGAGGGGAAGGTCCGGCGGTGGCACGCGGGGATGAGCGGGAGCGGCAAGGGGCGGTTCGGGGTCGAATTCGACCACACCCCGGTCGACCTGGCCCGCCTGATCGGCCGGCTGGTCAACAATGTCTCCTCAAAGGAACCGCGGGCGGGCTAGCGATAGACCCCGTATTCCTTGGTGAAATCGATCATGGCCCGGACCGTTTCCTCCCGGGCGTCGTCCAGCTGCGTTCCCGAGCAGAGGATGTACCCCCCCCCCTTGCCGCAATAATCTATCAGATCCTTGCAGCACGCCTTCACCTGTTCCGGCGTCCCGGTGGCGATCATGGTGATGGGGACGTTGCCCATGATGGGGCTGTGGCCGCCGAGGACGTCCTTGGCCCGGTGCATGTCGGTCCGGTCGAAGAACCAGAGGACCGACGCCTCGGGAAGCTGGGTCAGGTACGGCAGCCGCTTGGTGTAGCACCCTTCGGCGAACGGGGCGGGGATCAGGCCGTCTTCGATCATCCGCAGCATGATCTCCTTGAAGGTGGGCCAGTAGAATTTTTCGAACTGGGCGAGGGAGATGTGCGTGTCGTCCCCCTTGTGCAGCGGCATCATGACCAGCGGCGGGGCGCCGATGGGGACGTCGGGGACCGGGGTCAGCTCCAGGATCTTCTCGCACGCCCGGATCACCTTTTCGGGGCAGCGGTAGAGGTCGGTCAGGATCCCCCGCGTGCCGCGCAGGGTGTCCCCCAGCATGTCGAACGGGGCGGCGCCGAACCCGAGGAAGAACTGCGGGTACCCCATCGCGCCGAGCCGGGCGGAGGTGGCCATCGTCACCCGGAGCGGCTGGAGCGACATCTCCGCCGCTTTCTTCATGACGGCGAGCGCCTCCTGCACGCCGGGGTCCAGCATCGCGGCGAACACCCTCCCGCCGATCTGGATGCCGTCGCTCCCGAACCAGGGCATCTTCCCGAGGCCCTTGAGCGACGTGTACATCCGCGGCATGAAGCGGCGCATGACGTAGTCGGAGGGGTCCAGGAGGAAGGCGTCGTACTCGTCCCCCTTCATGTACTCCTGCTCGACGTACTGGTACTGCACGTCGTCGGGGAGGCCGCACCCGGCCCATTTCATGCTGGTCTGCCCCAGAAACTCCATGGAGGGCCCCGACATCATGAAGGTGGCCGTGGCGCTGTCGGGCTGGAAGTCCTGCTGGAACTTGACGACCGCGGCGGCGGCTTCCTCCCAGCGGTCGTACATGGTCGCCTTCTGGGGGATCCCCATCCGGCGGTAGATGAAGGCGCCGCCCAGCCCCGCGACCGGAACCCGGTCGGGGACGCGAAGCTCGAGGGTGTCCCGGAACCTTTGGGCCCGCTGCCGGTAGGCGGCCGCCGCTTCCGGGCCGTCGAACTCGATGCCGTCCCCCCGCACCCAGGCATCGAGCCGGTATTGTCTCTTCTGCTCCGCAGTCAGTGTGTTCCAGTTGTCCGGTTTTCCCGCCATCACATCCTCCTCCTATCCACGCCTGCCAGGGCCGTGGAGGCCGCGGCGGCAAAATGATCCACAGGTTCCTCCAGACGTCGTCCCGGCCGTCATCCCTTGCCGTCGAGCCGGGCGAGCGCGAAGGCGTAGGCGCCGAGCATGGTCGCCCCGCTCGTGCCCAGGCGCGAGAGGCCGACGCCGATCCGGGGCGTCGGGTCGTACTCCATCTCCCTCCGGCTTCCGGGAACGCGGACCGTGCAGAGGTCCCCAGCCAGGAAGGCGCGGGCCTGGGCGGGATCCTCCAGGTCGCAGGCCGTGGAGGCCAGCCTCCGGAAGCGCCGGCCGTCGGGAGCGGTGTAGGCGCCGTTGAGTTCCGCGACCAGGGCCGGCAGGAAGAGGGGCCACGCGCCCGACATTCCCCCGCCGATGACGGCCAGCCCGTCCACCAGGGTGAGGGCCTGGGCCATGGCGTCGCCGGCGACCTCCCCCAGGCGGCGGAACGCCTCGCGCGCCGCGGGGGCGTTCCCCGCCCTCCGCTCCATCCCGATTTCGAAGATGGCCTCGGGGTCGGGCGCCTCCCCGGGGGGGATGCAGGCGGCGGCCGCATAGGCGCGGCGCACGGCGCGGATGCTCACCCCCTCCTCCGCGTTCCTTTCCCGCTCGAGCTTGTGGCGCAGCAGCCAGACCTCCCCCGCGATGGAGTTGTCCCCGGCCAGGAGCCGGCCGTCGATGACGATCCCCCCGCCGAAGCCCGTCCCCAGGGTCACGCCGAGAAGGTTCCGGTAGCGGCGCGGGCTCCCCGACTCCTCCAGGAGCGCGTTCACGTGGGGGAGCAACCCCGCGATCGCTTCGCCGTAGGCGAACAGGTCCCCGTCGTTGTTGATGTAGACGGGGACGGCGAAGCGTTCCTCGAGCATCGGGCCGAGCGCGACCCCGCCGCGAAAGCCCGGCAGGTTGCCCAGGTCGCCGATGATGCCGCGGGGGTAGTCCGCGGGGCCGGGGAAGGCGAAGCTGATGGCCGCGGGCATCGCGGCGCAACGCGCCCGGACGAGGTCAAACCCCTCCACGATCCCCGAGAGGCACCGGTCGAGGTCGTCCCCGCGGGACGGCATGGCGATGCTCTCCGTCACCTGCCGGCCGCCCTGCATCGCCGAAAAGCGGAAACTGGTCCCGCCGGCGTCGAGCGTCAGCACGATGCGGGGGTCGCTTGAGAGATCCATGACGGCTCCTTGAGACAGAATCCGGGAAATCCGAGGCCCCCTACCGTATCACACCCGCCCCCCGTTCGGCATGGAGATTCAGGCGGAGGCTATGCGGCGGCTTCCGACCTCCCCTTGAGCGAAAGGAGGAACAGGTAAACGAATGAGGCGGCGGGAACGATGAAGGCCGCCGGGCCCCAGCCGAGGTCCACCAGCCACCCCATCAGCAGCGGCAGGAGCGCGCCGCCGGAGATGGCCATGCACATGAGCCCGCTCAGTTCGTTCGCGCATTCCGGCTTCTTTTCGACGGTGATGGAAAAGAGCATCGGCCAGATGTTGGCGAACCCGAGACCCGCGGCGACCACTCCCGCGATGGCCAGTCCGCCGCCGCCCGTCAGGAGGGCGGTTGTCCCCAACAGCCCCACGAGGGCGGAGAGGCGGAAGCAGGTGCGCGGGCTCATCCGGGTGAGCAGGGCGCTCCCGGCCAGGCGGCCGACGGTCAGCAGGAGGAAGAAGAGGGCGGGGCCGTACCGGTTGGCGGCCAGGTCGTCGAGGCCCAGGCCCTGGAGCGTCGGTTTGAGGAAGCGGCCCAGGCACGATTCCGCGCCGACATAGAGGAAGATGCCGCCCACCGCAAGCAGGAACACGGGCTGCCGGAGCAGCGCCAGGCTGGAGCGGAGGTTCGGGGGGGTCTCCGCCCGGGTCTCGTCGACCCGCAGAGACGCCACCGCGACCAGGGCCAGGAGCATGAGGACGAAAAAGAGGGGGAAGATCCCCCGCCAGCCCATGCCGGCCAGGAGGGCGACGGAGACGATGGCGCTGGTGAGATAGGTGGAGGCGGTGCTCCCGATCCCCTTGATCCCCTGGGCGAAGCTCAGGTTCCGGCCGTAGGCCCCCGCGGGGCTGACGTCGCGCATGATGGGGTTGCCCGCCACCTGCAGGAAGGCGGTCCCGACCCCGAGGAGGAAGATGCACCCGAGGAGGAGCGCGAAGCCCGGCACCCGGAGCGACGGGATCAGCAGCGCGGCGGCGTTGAGCCCCAGCCCCAGCATCAGGAGTCTCTTCTTGCCGATCCGGGCGGCCAGGAGGCCCCCGGGGAGGCTGAAAAGGGCGAAGGAGATGTAGACGAAGAAGGGGAGCAGGGTGGCGAGCAGGTTGCTGAGCTCGTACTGCTTCCGGACGCCGTCGGACATGGGGCCCATGGCGTCCGCCAGCCCCATGAGGAAGAAGGTGAGGAAAATCGGCAGGGTCCTCAGTCGCATCGTGCTTCCTCCGTCAGTCCGTCAAGGTTCGTGCCCCGCGCGTCAGAACCGGTAGGCCCGCCGCGCCAGGCGGCAGGCGAGGTCGATGGCCGTCTCCCGCGCCTCGTCCTCGCACAGCCGGTGCTCCGTCACCAGTTCGGCCAGGTACCCGCAATCGACGCGGCGCGCCACGTCGTGGCGGGCGGGGATGGACGGGAAGGCCCGGGTGTCGTCGTTGAAGCCGACCGTGTTGTAGAAGCCGGCGGTTTCCGTGGTGAGCCGGCGGTAGCGCCGCATCCCCTCCGGGCTGTCGTGGAACCACCAGGCCGGCCCCAGCCGGAGCGCGGGGTAGTGGCCGGCCAGCGGCGCCAGCTCGCGCGAGTAGGTCGACTCGTCCAGGGTGAAGAGGATGACCGTCAGGCGCGGCTCGTTACCGAAGCGGTCGAGCAGCGGCTTGAGCGCGCGCACGTAGTCGGTGGGCACGGGGATGTCGGCCCCCTTGTCCCGGCCGTAGCGCAGGAAGAGCGCGCGGTTGTGGTTGCGGCAGGATCCGGGGTGGATCTGCATCACCAGTCCGTCCTCGAGGCTCATCCGCGCCATTTCGGTCAGCATCTGGGCGCGGAACGTCTCGGCCTCTTCGGGCGTCGCCGATCCCTCGAGCGCCCGCGCGAACAGCTTTTCGCACTCGGGGCGCGAGAGGTCGGCGGTGGCCGCCGTCTCGTGCCCGTGATCGGTGGCCGTGGCGCCCTGGGAGGCGAAATGACGGCGGCGGTTTTCGAGCGCCCGCAGGTAGCCGGCCCACGACCCGGGGTCCTCCCCCGTCAGCTCCCCGAGCCGGGCGACGTTTTCCCGGAACCCCTCGAATTCCGGATCGACGACGGGATCGGGACGGAAGGTGGGGACGACGCGCCCCTTCCACCCCCCCGCGCGGAGTCTGCGGTGGTGCTCCAGGGGATCGAGCGGCGACTCGGTCGTGGCCAGGACCTCGATGTGGAAGCGCTCGAACAGGGCGCGCGGCAGAAACCGCGGGCTGGCGAGCTTTTCGGCGACGGCGTCGTAGATCCGGTCCGCCGACGCGGGGGAGAGGCGCTCCCGGACGCCGAACACCTCGTGGAAGGTATGGTCGAGCCAGCTGCGGGTGGGGGTGCCCCGGAACAGGTGCCAGTGCGAGGCCAGGAGGCGCCAGACGGCGCGCGGGTCCACCCCGGGTTTCCGGCCGTCGGCTTCCGGGACGCCCAGCTCCTCCAGCGCCACCCCCTGGCTGTAGAGCATGCGGTAGATGTAATGGTCCGGGACGATCAGGAACGAGGCGGGGTCGGGGAAGGGTGTGTTGTCGGCGAACCAGCGGGGGTCGGTGTGCCCGTGGGGGCTGATGATCGGCAGGTCCCGGACCTCGGCATAAAGGCGGCGCGCGACGGCGCGTACCGCCGGGTCGGGGGGGAACAGCCGGTCTTCGTGCAGCAGCAGCTCTTCACTCATATCCGTCTCCGCCTTCCCGCCGCGGGCAAGGGATTGTTTCGAATCTTGTAAATGCGTGGTACTATAGCACTTCGTTCAAGCCAAGGTTAAGGAAATTCGAAATCCCGGGGGATGGGCCATGTATTTTCTGGGGATAGATGTCGGCACGGGGGGGACCCGGGCCCTGATTCTGGACGAAACCGGCGCGATCGCCGGCTCGGCCACCGAGGAACACGCGCCCTTCGCGTCGCCCGAAATCGGGTGGGCGGAACAGGACCCCGGGGACTGGTGGCGCGCGGCGGGGGTCGCGGTGCGCCGGGTGCTCGCCGCGGCGGGCATCGGCGGGGAGGCGGTCGGGTGCGTCGGCTTTTCGGGGCAGATGCACGGCGCCGTGATGCTCGACGCGGCCGACGCCGTGGTGCGGCCGGCGCTGATCTGGTGCGACGTGAGGACGGAGGCGCAGTGCCGCGCCTTCACCGAGCGGGTGGGGGCCGAGCGGCTGATCCGGCTGACGTGCAACCCCGCGCTCCCCAATTTCACCCTGACCAAATTCCTCTGGGTGCGGGAGCGGGAGCCGGAAAACTGGCGCCGCGTCCGCTCGGTCATGCTCCCGAAGGACTATGTCCGCTTCCGCCTGACGGGGGAGCGGGCGATCGATGTCGCGGACGCTTCCGGGACGCTGCTACTCGACGTGGCCGCGCGCGCCTGGTCGCGCGAGGTCCTGGACGCCGCGGAGATGGATGCCGCGCTCCTTCCCCGACTTTATGAATCGCAGGCGGTCTGCGGCCGGGTGAGCGCGGCCGGGGAACTGGCCACGGGTCTCAAGGCGGGCACCCCCGTGGTCGCCGGGGCGGGGGACCAGGCGGCCGGTGCCATAGGCATGGGCATCGTCGCCCCCGGGGCCGTCAGCGCGACGATCGGGACCTCGGGGGTGGTGTTCGCCGCCACCGACCGGCCGGCGCTCGACGCGCGGGGGCGGCTCCACACCTTCTGCCACGCCGTGCCGGGGCGCTGGCACGTCATGGGGGTGACGCAGGCGGCGGGCCTCAGCCTGCGCTGGTTCCGCGACCGGTTCGGCGCCGGTCCCGACGACGCCCGCGACCCCTACGAGCGGCTGACCAAGGAGGCGGCGCAGGTCCCGCCCGGGGCGGACGGGCTCCTGTGGGCCCCCTACCTGATGGGGGAGCGCACGCCCCACCTCGACCCCAATGCGCGGGCCGCGCTGGTAGGGCTCACCGCGTCCCACACCCGGGGGCACGTCGTGCGCGCCATTCTCGAGGGGGTCGCCTTCAGCCTCAAGGACACCTTCACCCTGTTTGCCGAAATGGGGACTCCGGTCCACAAGATCCGGCTCGGGGGGGGCGGGGCGCGCAGCCCCCTGTGGCGCCAGGTCCAGGCCGACGTCTACGGCCACGAGGTAGAGACGGTCGCGGCGGAGGAGGGCGCGGCTTACGGCGCCGCCATTCTGGCCGCGGTCGGGGCGGGGAGATGGCCCAGCGTCGACGCCGCGTGCGCCGAAGTCGTGCGCGTCGAGAGGGTCATCGCTCCGCAGCCGGAAGCCGCCGCGCTCCTCGGGGAGCAGTACCAGGCCTACCGCCGCCTCTACCCGGCCCTCAGCCAGGTTTTCGTTTTCCCAAATACGGGGGAGAAGCCATGAACAGAACGAGCGTGATTTGCGTTGTTATCGGGATGCTGGGCCTGGCCGCGGGCGCGCTGCCGGCCGCGGAGCCGGAGTGGAACCCGGCCGCCCTCAGGGAATGCGACCGGGCGTGCCTGGTTGCGATCATCGACGGCTACATGAACGCCGTCTACCGGCGGGACCCCGAAGCGGTCCCCCCGCTCGCGGTCGACGTGCGGATGACCGAAAACACCGGCGTCATCGATGTGGGCGAGGGCGTCCTCTGGCGATCGAAGGTGGAGCCGACCGGTTTCGGGATCCATGTCGCCGACCCGGTCGCGGGCCAGGTCGCCCTGCAGGCACGGCTCGAGATCGAGGGGCAGCACGCGCTCGTGGCCGTCCGGCTCAAGGTGGACCGCGGGAGGATCCAGGAGATCGAACACCTCTACGTGCGTAACTCCGGTTTCGAGAAGAGCATCGACGATGCGGCGCTGCCGCTCCTGACGACGCCGCTGCCGGTTCTGACGGACGACGTCCCCCCCGCGCGAAGGACCTCGCGCGACCTGCTCTACCGCGCGGCAAACTCCTATTTCGACGCCCTGGAGGGGGACAACGGGAAGATCGGCGCCTTCGCCGACGATTGCGTGCGCCACGAAAACGGCTACCGCACCGTCAACCACCCGCCGCCGGGCGGCCGCATGATGCCCGCCCCCTTTGTCCCGACCGACCCCGAAATGCTGAAGTTCAGCATGATGACGTGCGCGGAGCAGATCGACACCGGGACCTTCGCCTACATGAAGCGCATCCGGCCGCGGCGCGTCCTGATCCTCGACGAGCAGAAGGGGCTGGCCGCCAGCTTCCCGCTCTTCATCCATGACGGGACGAGCCGGAAGGCGGCGCCGGGGGCGCCCCCGGGGATGCTGCAGAACCTCGTGACCATGGAAACCTTCGCCATCCGCGACGGGCTGATCCGCCACGTGGAGGCCTTTCCTTTCGTGACCCTCCCCTACGGGCTGGGGAACGGCTGGACCCCCGGTTCCGGCCGCTGACGGGCGAGGAGGAAGCCGTGAACTTTGAGAAATACTCGATCGGCATCGGCGACCGCTTCGGCTGCCAGGGGGCGGCCCAGCTCGCGGCGCTCGAGAAGGCGGCGGCCCGCGGGCTCTCCCTGGTCCCGGTGTGGAACAAGTCGGAGCGGGAGCACCTGATCGTCGGTACCGGGCCGGAACACCAGCGGCGGGCGGCGGACGAGGCAGTGCGCGCCCGTGGCTGGGACAAGGCCTATTGCGTGGACGCCGATCACATCGGGATGGAAACGGTGGACCGCTACCTCCCCTGGTGCGACTTCTACACCATCGACGTCGCCGATTTCATCGGGAAGGCGCCGGAAGACCCCGCCCTCTTTCTCCGGGCCATGGAGCCCTACCGGGGGAGCCTCGACATCCCGGGCGCCTCGGCGCCGGTCGAGATCACCGACGCGGCGCTCGGGACGTTCGCCCGGAAGTATCTCCGGGCCGTAGCGGCGGCGGCCGGGGTCTACCGGCATATTGCGGACAGGAAGGGGGAGGGGACCTTCGTCACCGAGATATCGGTCGACGAGGCGGCCGTTCCCCAGACCCCGGTCGAACTCCTCCTCATCATGGCCGCCCTCGGCCTGGAGCGGGTCCCGGTCGAGACTCTCGCCCCGAAATTTTCCGGCGCCTTCCTCAAGGGGAGCGACTATGTCGGCGACGTCCGGCGCTTCGAGCGCGAATTCCGGGACGACCTGGCCGTCATCGCCTTCGCCGTGGAGCAATTCGGCCTCCCCCGGAACCTGAAGCTCTCCATCCACACCGGGAGCGACAAGTTCTCCCTCTACCCCGTGATGCACCGGGCGCTCCGCAGCGCCGGCGCCGGGATCCACCTCAAGACCGCCGGGACCACCTGGCTCGAGGAGCTGGCCGGGCTGGCGGCCGCCAGAGGCGAGGGGCTCGATTTCGCCCGGGAGATCTACCGGGAGGCGTACGGGCGCCGCGAGGAGCTCTGCCGCCCCTACCTGGCGGTGATCGACATCGACGCGCGACGGCTCCCCCCGCCCGGAGAGGTGGACGGCTGGGGTCCGGAGGAGTTCGTGCGCGCGCTCGAGCACGATCTCCCCTGCCGGAGCTGCAACCCCCATCTGCGCCAGCTCCTGCATGTCGGCTTCCGGGTGGCGGCCGAGCGGCGCGCGCGCTTCGAGGAGCTGCTCGGGCGCCACCGGGACCTCATCGGGAAGCGTGTGGAGCGCAACCTCTACGACAAGCATATCGTCCCGCTCTTTTTCGGGGCGGAGTGACCCGGAACCTTCAGGGAGGACCCGACCGTGAACCTGGAAGAACTCACCCGGCAGTATGATTTTCGCGATCGCGTCATGGTCGTCACCGGGGGCGCCGGCGTCCTCGGCGGCGAAATGGCCTGCGCCCTGGCCGGGTGCGGCGCCCGGGTGGCGATCGTGGACCGCAAGCCGGAGGAGGCCGGACGCCTCCGGGAACGCCTCGGCGACGGCGCGGACCGCCTCCTCGTCACCGGCGGCGACGTCCTCGAGAAGGATTCCATGGAGCAGGCCGCGCGGCGCATCGTCGGGGCCTGGGGCGGGATCGACGGCCTGGTCAACGCGGCGGGGGGAAACCATCCCGGCGCCACGACGGGGGCGGAGCAGACGTTCTTCGACCTGCCCGAAAGCTCGCTCCGGTTCGTCTCCGACCTGAACCTGCTGGGGACCGTCATCCCCAGCCAGGCGTTCGGCCGGGTCATGGCGGAGCGGAAAGCGGGGGTGATCCTGAACGTCTCCTCGATGAACGCCTTCCGCCCGCTCACCCGCATCCCGGCCTATTCCGCCGCGAAGGCGGCGGTGTCCAACTTCACCCAGTGGCTCGCGGTGCACATGGCGCGGGAATACTCGCCCGCCATCCGCGTCAACGCCATCGCCCCCGGCTTCTTCCTGACCGAACAGAACCGCTTCCTGCTGACCGACCGGGAGAGCGGCGCGCTCACCGCCCGGGGCGGACAGATCCTGGCCCACACCCCGATGGGGCGCTTCGGCTCCCCCGAGGACCTGGTCGGAGCGACGCTCTGGCTCCTTTCCCCCATGTCCCGGTTCGTCACCGGGGTCGTGCTCCCGATCGACGGAGGGTTCTCGGCGTATTCGGGCGTCTAGCCGTCCCCGCCCTCCTCCCCGGGGCAGCCCGCCGGCGCTTCCCCTGCGCGGAGCGCGCGCGGGCCCCTGGTTTTTGCATAATTTGGCTTTGCCTTGACAAAGTTGACTTTTCGGTCGGGCAAAATAGAAATGCGGTTTTCGCGCAAACGACCGACAAGGAGCCGGATGGAATGGATACCCAAAAGCACTCTTCCTCGGGTCAGGCGATCGTCGAGTTCGCCCTGGTCTTCCCCCTCCTGCTGATCCTGCTCCTCGGGATCATCGAGTTCGGGCTGCTGTTCTACAACAAGGCCGTCATCACGAACGCCAGCAGGGAAGGGGCGCGGGTGGGTATCGTCAACCAGGACCGTGGCAACCTCAACCCCATCAACGCGAATATCCTCGGAGCGGTGAACAGCTACTGCGCCAGCCGGCTCATCTCCTTCGGGTCGCCGGACGTGACGGTCACCCCCGACTGGTCGGCGGGGACGGGGTTCGGAAACCCGCTCAGGGTGACGGTCACCTTCGACTACCGGTGGCTGGTGCTTCCGAATTTTGTCGGGTTGCCCAACCCGACCCGGTTGAGCGGCGTCACGGTGATGCGGCTGGAATAGGCCATGGGAGAGAACCTCATGCTTGAGGAGCGGCAGTTCCGGACGCCCGAGCCGGACCGTAACCAGTGCGGGGCGGTGATCGTCATGGTCGCGCTCCTGCTCGTCGTTTTTGTCGGGTTCGCGGCCATGGCCATCGATATCGGCCACCTGCTCGTGGTGCGCAACGAGCTTCAGAACGCCGCGGACGCTGCCGCCCTGGCCGGCGCCTCTCACCTCTACCCGCAGATCCCTCCGGCCTCTCCCTCCCCCCCCGACTGGGCTGCGGGCGAGACCGCAGCATCCACCAACGCCCCCGTAAATAAAGCGGGCGGTGTAGTCATCACCGACTACGAAGTGCAATTAGGCTACTGGAACTTCGCCCATACCCCGCCCGGACTGCAGAGTACGGGGATCACCCCCGGGGCACAGGACTTCGCGGCGATCAAGGTGACCGTGCGGAGAGCCAATGGCAAAAATGGCGGCCCTCTGGGGCTCTTTTTTGCTCCCGTCCTCGGTATAAAGACTTCTGATGTGAGTGCCACGGCAACGGCCGTGATGGCCTCTCCCGGTACCGCCAAGCCAGGTGCCCTCCTGCCCGTGGCCATAAGTAAGGCCGTGGCCGACCAGAAAAGCAGCTATACCTGCCCGGATCATACCTTTAAGATCGGCTCTTCGTATCACTACCCGGCGAGCATGGCAGGCCAGTGGACCTCGTTCGAAACGGACAGGAACGACGTCCCCACCGTCAGGGACCTGATCGCCAACGGCAACCCCACGCCGCTAAGTATCGGCGACAATATCTGGATCCAACCCGGGAGCAAGACGACGCTCTACAATTCAATCCCGGTCCCCGCAGACGTCATGCTGCCGGTGGTCGACGCCGTGCTCAGCGACTCCACCCACTCGGCGGTGCCCATCTGGGGGTTTGTCTGCTTTCATATTACGGGGTCGGAGGGCGGAAGTAAAAAGTACATCGAAGGCTGCTTCAATGACAGTTGTTACGCGGGGCTCACCACCGGCGTCGGGCCCAACTACGGCGCCTACGCTCCTCCCACCCTGGTGCAGTAGGCGGAGCTCCGGCGTCATGACGCGGGGGCGTGCCCGCTGGGCCGTCGCCCGAGGGCCCGCAGGAGGACCGAGCCGAGCACCACGGCGCCGCCGAGAGCGGCCCACCTCCCCGGTTGTTCGCCGAGCAGGAGGAGGACCCAGACCGGGTTCAGGACCGGCTCGATGACGGGGACCAGGATCGCTTCGAGCGCCGTGACGTGGCGGATCGCCTCGGCGTAGAGGATGTAGGAGAGTCCGAGCTGAAACACCCCCAGCAGGACCAGTCCCGGCCAGCTCCCCTGGGCCGGGGCGGACGAGAGCATCGCCGGGAGCCCGATCAGCAGCGCCAGGATGTTCCCCAGGAAGACCGATTCGAGCGGGGACCCGTCCTTCTGCCTGCGCAGCAGCAGGGCGGTGCCCGCGAAGGCCACCCCGCTCACGATCGCGACGATGTTCCCCCGGAACCCTCCCCCGGTGAGGTCGTCCAGGAAGAAGAGGACCATCCCCCCCAGGGCGGCGGCGATGGCGGCGGCGTCGATCCGGGTGACCCGCTCCTTCAGAAACCAGCTGCTGAGGAGGGCCACGTAGGCGGGGGCGGTGTACTGCAGCAGGATGGCGTTGGCGGCCGTGGTCCACTTGTTGGCGACCACGAAGAGGATGACCGTGGCCGCGTAGCAGACCGCCCCCCCCAGCTGCGGCCCGCTCCAGGAGAGCCGCATCCTCGGGCGGAAGGCCAGCATCACGAGCGCCGCGATCCCGCTGCGGGCCCCGGCGATCGCCATCGGGCTCCAGTCCACGATCTTGATCAGCAGCCCCCCCAGGCTCCAGAGCAGGGCCGCGAGGATCAGCAGTAGCACCGCGCGCGATCTCATGGGGTGAAGGATACCATGCAGGGGGACAGTGGTGGCTGTCCCCAATTTGCCCTTGAGTCGGCCCGGTCCGGGCCGGATAATGGATCCAAAGCAGAGATCCTGTCCAACGGCACACGAATCGGGGGCATCAGAGCGACCAGGTCCGGCCATCCTCCCCGCATGCTGCGATCCCCCCCGCGGGATTCACCCCGAAGGCTCCGGAGATCACCGGAAGGGCTCCATGATCGGTCAGACGCTCCTGCACTACCGGATCATCGAGAAGCTCGGCGAGGGCGGCATGGGCGTCGTCTACAAGGCGCGCGATCTGCACCTGGACCGCTTCGTGGCCGTCAAGATCCTCCCCCCCGAGGTGATGTCCGACCCGGTGCGCCGGCGGCGCTTCGTTCTTGAAGCCAAGGCGGCGTCGGCGCTGAACCATCCGGGCATCATCGTCATTCACGACATCGACGAGGCGCGGGGGGTTCACTTCATCGCCATGGAGTATCTCACCGGACGGACGCTCGAGCAGGTCCTCAAGGAGGGGCCGATGTCCCTCCCCCGGAGCCTTGGATACGCCGCGCGGATCGCGGAGGCGCTCGCGGCCGCCCACACGGCCGGGATCGTGCACCGCGACCTCAAGCCTTCCAACGTGATGGTGACCTGGGAAGACAGGGTCAAGGTCTTCGATTTCGGCCTGGCCAAGCTCGCCGCCGGTACGGGGGGGGAAGCCGCCACGACGGAGGAGGTGACCCGCACCCTGGTTACCTCCTCCGGCCCCGGGACGGTGATGGGGACCCTTTCCTACATGTCCCCCGAACAGGCCCGCGGGGAGGCGCTCGACCACCGGACCGACATCTTCTCCCTCGGGGTGGTGGCCTATCACATGGTGTCGGGCCGGCTCCCTTTCAGAGGGCCGAACGCGGTGTCGGTCCTGGAGCAGATCCTGCATGCCCCGGCCCCCCCGCTGCGGGACGCCTGTCCGGGCGCGCCCGAAGAGGTGGAACAAACGATCGATCGGGCCATGGCCAAGGATCCGGGCGAACGGTTCCGGGACATGCACGAGATGGCGGCGGCGCTGCGCTCCCTGGAGGAGGGAGCCGAGAACCCCGGGGCCGCGGTGGCGGGCCGGAAAGCGGGCGCCCCCCGGGCGGGGAGGGACCGCTTTCCGCGCCGGCCCGCCCTGGCCGCCTGCATCGCGCTGCTCGCGCTCCTGTTCGTCTCCCCCTTCCGGGCCCGGGTCGGGCCCGAGGGGCCGGAGGTCGGGGTGCCGTCAAGGATCCGCATGGCCATCCTGCCGCTTCTCAATGTCGGAGCGCGCCCCGAAAACCAGGAGATCGCCGACGGCCTGGTGGAAGTCCTGGCCGCCAGGTTCGCCCGGATCGCCCAGTATCATGGGAACCTGAGCGTCATCTCTCCCGCCGACATCCGGGCGGAGGGTATCACCGGGGCGGCCGAAGCGCGCCGCGCCTTCGGCGTCAACCTGGTGCTCTGCGGGAGCGTCCAGGTGTTCGGGAGCCTGGTGCGGGTCACCTTTTATTTTGCCGATGCGGTCTCCCTGCGCCAGATCGGTGGCGGCGACTTCAGCGCCAGCGTCTTTGAAATGATGGGGATGGACGAGGAGATCTTCGACAGGGCCCTCGCCATCCTGGGCCTGGAGCCGAAGCCTGAAGCGCGGCGCCTGGCGGCTGCCGGCCGGACGCGCGTTTCCGGCGCCTACGCCTTATACCTGCCGGCCGAGGGCCTGCTGTCACGCCACGATATGCCCGAGAACCTCGACCGGGCCATCGAGCTTTTCAAGAAAGCGCTGGCCGAAGACCCGCGCTACGCGCTGGCCCACGCGGGCCTGGGGGAGGCCTACTACTGGAAGTTCAAGGGGAGCCACGATCGCGAATGGGCCCGGCTGGCGCTGGCGAGCTGCGAGGCGGCCGGGGGGATCGACGACCGCCTGGCGCCGGTCTACATCACCCGGAGCATGCTCTACACCGAACTCGAGATGCCGGAACAGGCGGTCGGGGAATTGAGCGCCGCCATCGCCATCGAACCTGCAAACGCCGACGTGTACCGCGAACTGGGCCGCGCCTACGAGAGCCTGAAGAAGGGGGGCGAGGCCGAGAGGGCCTTCCGGAAGGCGATCGAACTCGCGCCCGACTCCTGGAGCTGTCACTGGGAGCTGGCCGTTCATCTCTATCGCCATTCCCGTTACGAGGATTCGGCGGGGGAGTTTCTCGAAGTGATCCGCCTCTTCCCGAACCATTTCCGGGCCTATTCCAGCCTCGGGGGGATCCGGATCCACCAGGGCCGGTTCGGCGAGGCCGAGATCCTGCTCCGCAAATCGCTCGAGATCCGGTCGACCATGCAGGCCGGGGTGAACCTGGCGGCCGCCTATATCCTCCAGGGGCGCGCGGCGGAGGCGGTGCCGGTCCTGGAGCAGGCGGCTCGGATGAAAGACGCGACGCACCAGGTCTGGGGGAATCTCGGCGACGCCTGCGCGCTCACGCCGGGGATGGAGCCGAAGGCGCGGCCGGCCTACGAGAAAGCCGCGGGGCTGGCCGCGGAATATCTCGAGCTCAAGCCCTCGGACGGGGCCGAACGCGCCACCCTGGCCTTCTACCTGGTGCGGCTGGGAGAGAGGGAACGCGCGCTCGCCGAGATCGGGCGGGCGCTCAAAACGGCGCCCGGGGACGCGCGCGTGCTCTTTTGGGCCGCCCTGGTCCACGAGGAGGCGGGAGAGCGCGACCGGGCGCTCGAGCTGCTCTCCGGCGCCGTCGCCGGGGGCTTTTCCCCGGCCATCGTCGAGGCTACCTCGGACCTGGCCGGCCTGCGCCGGGACCCGCGCTAGCGCGGCATGATGGCCGAAAACAGCGGGCGCTGACCGGCGGGCGCCCGCCACAAGGAGGAAAACACAATGGGAAAAAGGAATACGGAGGGTATCAGCATCAGCGTATCGGGCGGCCTCATCGTGTTCACGCCGTCAAAATACCGCGCGCATCCCGGCGGGAGCGTTTCCTGGAACTGCGCAGAGGGCCCGTTCGCCGTCCAGTTCTTCGGCGTCTCGCCGCTCGAGACCTGCGACGCCCAGTCGGAAGCGGGAAATCAGGCCAGCCGCGCCGTGCGCCGGGACGCGGTTGCGGGGACCTACCCCTACGCCTGCGCGGTGTTCGCCGAGGGGCGCGTCTACCTCGACGCCAACTGCCCCGCCATCATCATCGATCAGCCGTAGGGGACAGTGGTGACTGTCCCCATCATCGATTACAATGGGGGCATGACCAGCGGGAAGCTGCCGGGAACGGGGACGGGCGGGGAAGGCGGGCGGGATGCGGAGGCGCGCCGTGGTTTCGAGCGGGTGATCGGCGCCGACGACGCCGGGCCGCGGCGGAAGGCCCGGGCCTGGATCGGCCTCGGCCGTATGGAAGAAGAACCGGCCCGGCGGCGGCGGTGCCTGGAGAGCGCGCTGGCGCTCGATCCCGGAAATCCCGAAGCGCGGCGGGAGCTTGCTATCCTTGACGGCCGGCTCGACCCCGCGGACATCGTAGACCCCGACCGGCCGGTCGCGCCGGTCTTGCCGGAGAGCGCGCCGGCCCCGGGCGACATCCGCCGGCTTGCGTGCCCGAAATGCGGCGCCAGGCTCACGGTCCTGTCGGGAACCTCCGCCTGTGCCTGGTGCGGCCAGCCGCTCGAGGGGACCTCCCCTCCGGGCAGCGACCCGGTCGGGGAGCACGATTTCGCGGCGGCGCTCCCGACGGCCCGGGCGCGGCGCTGGGAACTCCCGACCGAACGGACCCTGCGCTGCGAGGGGTGCGGCGGAAGCTTCGTCCTCCCCCCCGGGATCGCCGGGGGCGCGTGCCCCTTCTGCCGTTCGACCCACGTGATCCGGGGATCGGACGAAGGGCTCATCCAGCCCGACAGCCTGATCCCCTTTGCGATCGACGCCGCCGAAGCCAGGCGCCGCATCCGCCTCTGGATGGAGGAGGAGCGCTTCCGCCCGGCCGACCTGCCCGGGCGCGCCGGGGCGGTCGAGCCGCGCCCCTTTTTCCTCCCCTTCTGGACCTTCGACCTGGGGGGCACGACCGGGTGGCGGGCGCTGGTGGCCCGCGGGCACGGCAAGCGGAGGGAGTGGGTGCCCGAGACCGGGGTGCACCTTCTCTACCAGGACGACCTCCTCGTTCCCGCCGGAACGGCGATCCCGGACCCGCTCGCGGGTGCATACGCCGACTTCGACACCGGCGCCCTGATTCCCTACGCGGCCGACCACCTCGCCGGCTGCGCCACGGAGATCGGCCGGCTGCCCCTGGCCGCCGCCTCGATCGAGGCGCGCCGGCGCGCGCTCGAGCGGGCCGAGGAGTACGAGCGGAAGACGACACTGGCGGGCCGGAGCTTTCGCGACTTCACCATGAACAGCCTCGGCATGTCGGTCGATTCCTACCGACTGGTTCTCCTCCCCTTCTGGCTCGCGAGTTATGGTTACGGCGGGCGCGGCTGCCCCGTGGCCGTCAACGGCCAGACCGGGACCGTGGCCGGCACGGTGCCCCGCACCCGCTGGCAGCGCGCCCTCTCGGCCGTCTTCGGTCCTCGAGCGGTTTGAAGGGGGACAGTCACCACTGTCCCCCTCCCGCATCCCCTGACTGGACGGCGGCGAATATCGCAACCGGGACCGTACAATGGGGACAGTGGTGACTGTCCCCAAAACAAAAAAGGTGCGGCGGGCGCCGCACCTTGGTGGATCTTTGCTGCTTGGACGAAAGGCTACCGCTTCATTCTGCGGCCCAGGACGCCGAGCCCCAGAATGCCGCTCCCGATCAGCAGCAGGGAGGAGGGCTCGGGGACCGGGGTATACCCGACCTGGTCATCCGGGCGGAGATAGAGGGAGAAATGGGATAGGCCGGGGAACTGGCCCCCGTTGTTCACGAAGGTGATCTCCCACGTTCCCGTGCCGGTCGCCTGGATCAGCTCATCGTCGAAAAAGTAGGCGGTGAACATGTTGCCGCCCTTGAGCACCCCGATGAGATCGACGAAATCGCCGAGGTTCATCGGAACCGATCCGTTGAGATCGACGGCCTCCAGAGACCAGATGCCCTCATTGCCACCAATCGGCGAGGCGGACAGGGTGAACTGCATCCCCTCGAGGGTTACGCTGTCGGAAGAGTCGCTCCCTTCCACCTTCAATTCCTCGACCCAGCCCCCCTCCCACAGAGGAATGGTGTTGACCGCCCAGGCGCCGCCCGGGACGGTGGTGTTCCCGTCAACGAAAGCGCACGCATCCGCATCGGATCCGTTCAAGGTCATATCAGTAACATTGCAGCCTACGGTAACCGCATTGCCGGCCAGCGGGAACAGGCAGATGGCGAAAAGAAGCGCTGCGAACATGAGCATTCGATTTTGCATTTCCATACCTCCAGGAGCCCATAAAGCAATAAACGTGCCAAATGAGCCCCTATGAGGCCGGGAGAGGCTCATTGTACTGTAGAATAAAGACATGTGGCTGGTGTGAGGGAGGGGCCCCTGCGAAGGAACAGGCTGGACGGCGCCGGTTATGTCAAAAATATTTACACCCTTCGTGCCCGGGACCGTTGCCGGGCGGGCCTGGAGGTAAAGGACTAAAGAACCCGTAGCGGGCGGCGGCGGGGGTTGATTGTTAAACCTGAAAAATATCAACACGTTAGGCGTATGCGAACGGGTCCGGGCGGCGAGCTCCCCTTTGCGCCCCCGCGTGCGCGCTGTCGGGCGGCTTTACACCCCGAATTCTGTACGAATTAGTAAATGGGATGACAAAAGGGAGTTTGCGGGCCGGGACCGGAAGGGGTTGCGTTTCCGGGCGCGGAAACCTAGAATCGGGGCATACGAACCGTGGTTTTCCGGCACCAGAGGAAACAGCAGGGCAGAAGGGGGCGGGAGGACACCCGCTCCGAAGGAGGCTGTGCGCCATGAACCGCAGGGAATTCATGAAATATGTCGATCATTTCAACCATCGCAGGTTCGACAAGGTAGCGGGCTACTTCCGTCGCGACGCCACCCTGTCCTACCCCGACAACTTCATGGGGAAGCAGATCCCCGGCCTGACGGGCAACACGCTGCGCGGCCCGAAGGAGTTCATCGCCAACTACGAGGCGCTCACGGCCAACATCCGGGAGGTGCTGCACGTGGGGGCGTTTCTCTCCAGGGGGCGGCAGTTCTGCGTCGAACTCGTCACGGAGTTCCACGTCCTCCGCAAGCCCCCGGCCGGCGCCCCGGGCGCCCAGTGGAACAAGGGGGACGTCATCGTCATGAACCAGATGGTGCTCTACGACCTGGACGCGAAGGGGAAATTCAAGCGCATCCGCATCTTCCACCATCGCTACCTCGATCCCGGGGAAGCGATAAAGGCGCTGCGCGGCTGATGCGGTCCGGAAGAAAGCATTCCTGCCCCGGGGAGGCGTGATGAAGATCGGAACGGTGGTTGCGGCGTTTTTCGTCCTCGTGAGTGCGGCGTCCTGCCGGCAGCGGGAGCCCGGCGGGCTCACGGCCCTCGACTACTTCGAGATCCAGCAGCTGGTGGCCAGGTATGCCCGCGCGATCGACACCTGCTCGGGCAACGGGTACGACTATGCCGACCTCTTTGCGGAAGACGGGTATTTCGAGCCTTCGCTCGGGGGCGTCTCCGGGCCCAGGTTCCAGGGAAGGGAGCAGCTGGCCGAGGTCTCCGGCGGCGGGGCGCGCGGGTGCCGCGACGTCCCCTGGATCGACGAGGGGGTGCACCACCTCTACGTCAACCACACGATCACGGCCGACGGCGCGGGGGCGAGGGGAAAGGTCGACATGCTGATGATCGGGCTCGGCGGGGACCCGAACCGGATCGAACACGACGGCTACTACGAGGACGTTTACGTCCGCACCCCGGCCGGCTGGCGCTTCGGCTCGCGCACCCACCACGCCCTGCTCGACCAGGGGAAGCGGGTGCCGCCCGGGCGCGGCGGCGACTGACGGAAGCTCCGCCCCGCGCGGCAAGGGGCCGGTCAACCCCCCATATCCTCCAAAAACAGGTCCACGAGCAGCCGGGCCGATCTGGACAGGTAGCGGTCGCGGTTCCAGGCGAGGCCCGCCTCGATGAGCAGCGGCCTGGTCAGCGGCCGGCCCACCACTCCGGGGTATCGGGCGACGATGGTGTCGAGCATGAAGGAGACGCCAACTCCCCGGCTGACCATCCCCATGATCGTTTCGATCTGGCTCGAGGAGAACACCACGCGGGGGACGAAGCGATTCCGGGCGCACTCGTCCATGACCAGGCGCCGGCTGTAGGTGTCTTCGTGGAACATGATGAAGGGCTGGTCGCGCAGCCGGGAGAAGGGGAGGGCCCGGAACCTTGCGAGGGGGTTGCGGCGCGAGAAGCAGGCCAGCAGCTGCCCCTTGGCCACGGGGGCCGTGTCGAAATGCGAGGAGATCCTGGAAGTGACCATCATGGCCAGATCCAGGTCCCCGCCTGAGAGCTTTTCGCTGAGTGACAGGGATCCTTCCTCGATGACGTCCGCCTCCACCCGGGGGTGGACTTTCCGGAAGCGGGCGAGGAGCGCGGGGAAGAAATAGGCGCCGATGACGGGGGTGATGCCGATGCGGATCCTCCCCTTGCGCGCGAAGCGGAAATCCTTCATCTCCGCGGCCAGGTCCCGCAGGCGGCCGAGGATGTCGTCGGTGCGCTCCAGGAAGACCTGTCCTTCCGGGGTCAGCGCGATCTGCTTCTGGCTCCGGTCGAGGAGGGGGACGCCGAGTTCCTCCTCCAGCCGGTGAACGGCCACTGTGACAGAGGGCTGGGACACGTTCAGTTCCCGCGCGGCCCGCGTGATGTTGCGCAGCCGCGCCGCCCTCTGGAAGTATTCCATCTGGCGGTAATCCAATGTTTTATCTCCACATCCATAGATGATAGCTATGTATGTATATCAAAACAATATTTGGCGTCAATGGCTCACGGGGTTATCTTTTCCGCCGGCACAAAGGTTCGTAAAGGAAATAGGAAAAGCCGGAGGGATCGAGCGATGAAACACTACAGGATGCATATCGGCGGCCGGTGGGTGGAAGGCCCGGAACGGTTCGAAGTCCTTGAAAAATATACCGGCCGGCCGTTTGCCACAATAGCCCAGGCCTCGCGCGAACAGGTGGATGAAGCCGTGCGTTCGGCCCGGAGGTCTTTCGGCGAGACGAGGCTGACGCCCTACCGGCGTTACGAGATCTTGCATCGGCTCGCCGGACTGATCAGGAGGGATGCCGGGGAGCTGGCCGAAACGCTGGTGCGGGAGGTGGGCAAACCGATCGGCGAGGCGTCGGGGGAGGTGGCCGGGGTGGCGGCCAACATGGAGATCCTCGCCGAGGAGGCCAAGCGGATCGCGGGCGAAATGGTGCCGGTCGAGGCCAACCCGGGGTCGGAGAACCGGATGGCCTTCACGCTCAGGGTCCCGGTGGGGATCGTGTGCGCCATCACCCCGTTCAACTACCCGCTGAGCCTGTCGGCCTCCAAGGTCGGCCCGGCGATCGCCGCGGGCAACGTCGTCATCCTGAAACCAACCCAGCAGACGCCGCTGAGCGGCTGCCGGCTGGTGGAACTCCTGCTCGAAGCGGGGCTGCCGCCCGAACACATCCAGCTGGTGCTAGGCCCGGGCTCCCGGGCGGGGCAGTGGCTGCTCGAGAACCCCGACATCAACTTCTACAGCCTCACCGGGAGCGCCGAGGTAGGGCGGCACATCACCCAGACCGTCGGCCTCAGGCGCTGTGCCATGGAACTGGGGAGCAACGCGGCCGTGATCGTTCACCGCGACGCCGACATCCCCCGGGCGGCCTCCGCCTGCGCCGCGCGCGGGTTCTACAACGCCGGCCAGGTCTGCATCTCGGTGCAGCGGGTCCTGGTGCACCGGGACGCGTACGAGCGGTTCATCGCCGAGGCGAAGTCGGCGGCGGAGTCGCTGGTCCCCGGCGATCCGATGGACCCCGCGACCACGCTCGGGCCGATGATCGACGCGGGTGAGGTCCGGCGCGTCGATGCCTGGGTCCGGGAGGCGGCCGTGCAGGGCGCCACGATCGTCACGGGCGGGAGCCCGCTGGGAGAACGCTTTTACCTGCCCACGATTCTGGTGGGGTGCGAGCCGCGGATGAAGGTGTGGCACGAAGAGGTCTTCGGACCGGTGCTCGCCGTGCGGGCTTATGACGATTTCGGCGAGGCCGTGCGCATGGTCAACGACTCCAAGTACGGCCTGCAGGCGGGCGTCTTCACCCGGGACATCCACCTGGCGCTCGAGGCGGCCCGCAAAATCGAGTGCGGGGGGGTGATCCTCAACGACACCGCCTATTACAAGGTGGGCAACATGCCCTACGGCGGGATGAAACAGAGCGGTTTCGGCAGGGAGGGGGGGAAGTACGCCGTCCGGGAGATGTCCGAGGAAAAGATCGTCGTCGTCAACCAGTGAGGGGGCCAGGGGCCGCCTACAGGTCCGATTCGAGGACCTCGGGCATCCGGCCCTGCAGGCCGTACAGCCGGGCGTAGAAGCCGTCGGGCTTCCGCATCAGCTCGTCGTGGGTGCCCGATTCCACGATGCGGCGGTTGTGGAGCACGAGGACCAGGTCGGCGTTGCGGATGGTGGAGAGGCGGTGGGCGATGATGAAGCTGGTGCGCCCCTTCATCAGGCGGATCAGCCCCTCCTGGATGCGGGCCTCGGTCAGGCTGTCGACGCTCGAGGTCGCCTCGTCCAGGATGAGGATGCGGGGGGCGGCCAGGATGGCGCGGGCGATCCCCAGGAGCTGGCGCTCCCCCTGGGAGAGGTTGGCCCCCCGCTCGGAGAGGGGGGTGTCGTATCCGTGGGGGAGGCGCGAGATGAAGTAGTGGGCGTTGGCGGTGCGGGCGGCCGACACCATCTCCTCCTCGGTGGCTCCGGGGCGGGCGTAGAGGAGGTTTTCACGGATGGTGGTGGCGAAGAAGAAGGACTCCTGAAGCACCACCCCCATGCACCGGCGCAGATCGTCGATGCGGAGGTCGCGGATGTCGGTGCCGTCGATGGTGATGCTCCCGGCGCGGACGTCGTAGAAGCGGCCGAGGAGGTTCACCAGGGTGGTCTTTCCCGCACCGGTGGGGCCGACGACGGCCACCACCTGGCCCGGCCGGGTGCCGAAGCTGATCCGTTCGAGCACCGGCCTCCCCTCTTCGTAGGCGAACGAGACGCCCGAGAACTCGACCGTGCCGGCGGGGTCGGCCATGGGGAGCGCGTCCGGTTTTTCGACCACCTCCGGGCGGGTGTCCATCAGCTCGAAGAGGCGCTCGGCGCCGGCCAGGGCCGACTGCAGCATGTTGTAGACCTGGGTGATCTGCCGCAGCGGCTCGAAGAAGCGCTGGGAGTAGAGGATGAAGGCCGTCAGGAGGCCGATCGACACGCCACCCGGAACGCCGCCGGCGTCCGGCGCCCCCGCGGCCCGCATGGCCAGGTATCCCCCGACCCCCACGATCAGCCCGAGGGTGAGAGACGTCATCACGTTCATCAGGGGCATGAACGAGTAGGAGATGAGCTCCGCCTCGACCCCGGCCCGCTGGTTCGCGTCGTTGATCTTTTCGAATTTGGCGAATTCGGCCTCCTCGCGGCTGAAAGTCTGGGTGACCTTGACCCCCGTGACCGATTCCTCGATGCTCGAGGTGAGGCGGCCGACCCACTCCTGGTTTTTGCGGAAGGCGTTGCGGATCTTCTTCCCCACGACGGCCGTCAGCACCGCCATGACGGGGACCACGGCGATGACGACGAGCGAGAGGGGCCAGCTGAGCAGGAGCATGGCCCCGAGCACCGTCACCATCGACAGGAGGCCGCCGACGAGGTTGGCGAACCCGTTGTTCATGGCGTTGTAGACCATCTCGATGTCGTTGGTCATCCGGCTGATGAAATCGCCGATCCCGCGCCGGTCGAACGACTCCATGGAGAGGGTCTGCACCCGGGCGAAGGAGTCCTCGCGCAGGCGGTAGACGAGCCGGTTCGACAGCCGGGTCATGAGGATGCCCGAGACCGCGTCGGCGATCCACGCGCCGATGACGATGGCCAGGATGATCTTCATCCGGTGGATGAAATCGGGGAGGTTTTTTCCGAGCTCCAGGTCCACCTTGATCGCCTCCCCCACCAGCGCCGGCACGAGCGTCCGGAAGAGGGTGGCGGCGGCGATGAAGATTGTCGCAGCGACGATCAGCGCCTTGAACCCCCCGAAATAGCGCAGGAGGCGCCGGAGCGTCTTCGCGTAGTCCCTGGGCGCCTCGATCGGGGGAGGCCCCATCATGGCGCCGCGGCTGGGCGCGTGCGGCCTCGTCCCGGGGGATGCCGGCGGTCGGCTCATGCGGGCGCCCTCCCGCCGGGACCCAGGCCGGCCTGGGTCTCGCAGATGGTGCGGTAGGTGGGATGGAGTTCGAGCAGCTCCGAGTGGGTCCCGACGGCGGCGATGCGCCCCCCTTCCATCACCGCGATCCTGTCGGCGTGCCGCACCGTGTTCACCTTCTGGCTGATGATGACGGCCGTGCGCCCCCGGAATTCCCGGTAGAGGTTTTCGACGATGCGGCGCTCGGTGGCGGCGTCGAGCGAGGAGGTGACGTCGTCCAGGATGATGACGTCGGGCCGCGCGGCGACGGCCCGGGCTATGGCCACGCGCTGGCGCTGCCCCCCGGAAAGGCCGGAGCCCCGTTCCCCTACCGGCGTGTCCCACCCGTTCGGCGAGGTTTCGATGAACTCGTCGGCGCAGGCGACCGCCGCCGCGCTCTCGAGATCCGCGGGCGGGGCGTCGGGGGCGGCGAAGGCGATGTTGTCGCGCACCGTTCCGCTGAAGAGCACCGTCTCCTGCAGCACCAGGGCGATGCGGGTGCGCAGGGTGTCGAAGGCGAGGTCGCGCACGTCCACCCCGTCGACCCGCACGCTCCCCCGCTCGGGGTCGTAAAAGCGGAGGACGAGGTGCGCCAGGGTCGATTTGCCCGACCCGGTGGCGCCGATGACGCCCAGCTTCTCCCCCGGGCGGATGACGAGGTCGATGTCATCGAGCGCCCGCTCCCCTTCGCCGTAGCGGAAGGAGACCCCCTCGAACCGGATCTCCCCCTTGAGGGAGGGGAGGCGCAGGGGGGCCGGTTTTTCCTCCACGGCCGCCTTCTCGGCCAGCAGGGCCTCCAGCCGGACGGCCGAAGCCATGGCCATGCTGACGAAGTTCAGCACCATCCCGAGCATCAGCAGGGGGAACATGGCCATGGTGGCGTAGTTGTTGAAGGCGATCAGTTTTCCCAGCGTCAGGTTCCCCGCGGCGCCGGAGAGGAAATCGGAGATCAGGGTGGTCCCGCCCGACCAGAGGACGACGACGGTGGCCAGCTGGGCGATCAGGAAGAAGAGGGGGAAGAAGAGGGAGAGCTTGTACCCCACGTCGAGGCTGATGTTGAAGAGATCGCGGTTGCGGCGGGCGAACTTGTCGATCTCCTCCCGTTGCCGGGCGAAGGCGCGGACCAGCTTGGCGCCGGCCAGGTTTTCCTGCAGCGTGTTGTTGAGCGCGTCCAGGGCGACGCGCGAGCGCATGAACAGGGGGCGGATGAAGCTGGCGACGCCGAAGAAGAGGACCAGGATCAGGGCCATGAACAGGGCCATCACCCGTGCCAGTCCAGGGTCGGTCAGGTACATGGCCACGACGGTCCCGGCGACCATGATGACGGACTGGACGATGATGAACATCCCCATGCGCACGAACATCCGGACGGTGTTCACGTCCGAGTTGAGCCGTACCATGAGTTCGCCCGTGCGCCAGCGGTCGAGGTTTTCGAAGGAGAACCCCATAACCTTGCGGTAGAGGGCGTTGCGCATGGTGTACCCCATCCGCTGCGAGGAGCGGATCAGGGCGTAGCCCGAGGCGAGGTTCAGCCCGGCGGCCACCACGGCGGCGAGGACGATGCCGGCGGCGCTCCAGAGGATGGCCCGGAGGCTCCCGGCCTCGATCCCGCGGTCGATGGCCAGCTCGATCAGCCGCGGCTGCACCAGTCCCAGCGCCGTCGAGGCGAGCAGCAGCCCGAAGGAGAGGGCGAGCGCCCGCACCGACCCGCGGAGGAAGCGGAAAAGCCTCAGAAGGGCGGTCACTCCAGCACCCGACCCAGGATATCGCGCAGCTCCCCGGGGGTGAAGGGCTTGGCCAGGCAGCCGCGCGCTCCGGCGCGGGCGAATTCGGCCGCGGTTTCCTCTGTGGCCGACCCCGTCATGAGGATCACGGGGAGGCCGGGCGCCAGGTCCCCGATCTGTGCAAGGACCTCGAGGCTCGTCATCCTTCCCGGCATCAACCGGTCCAGGAGCACGGCGTCGACGGCGGCGTCCCCCCTTTTGAGGAGGTCCACTCCCTCGTCCCCGGTTTCGGCGCACACGACCTCCCACCCCGCCCGCGTGAGCACGCGCCGACAGGCGAGGCGCATGTGAGCGTCGTCGTCGATCACCAGAATTCGAGTCATGGCGCAGCCGTAAAAAGAAAAACCGCGGATTCCCGGGGGGGCGCCCCCCGGAGAAGTCCGCGGTCGGGATCCCGGGAAGGGGACTAGGCTTCCGGCCTGGGGGACAGCCCCGCGGCCTTGGCGATTTCGGCCACCTTCTCTTCCCATTCGATCGCCATGATGTGCACGCCGCGGACCCCGGGGACTTCCTTCAGCTGCTGGATCATCTCCACGCAGATCTTGACTCCCTCTTCCGCCTGCTTCTCCTTGGGAACGCCCTTGAGCCGGTCGATCAGCTCGTCCGGCACGTCCATCCCCGGGACCGACGTCTTCATGTACCGGGCCATGCCGGCCGACTTGAGCGGGGTGACGCCGGCCAGGATCGCGCATTTCTCGTGCAGTCCCCGTTCCCGCACCATCTCCATCCACTTGCCGAATTTTTCCAGGTTGTAGATGCACTGGGTCTGCAGAAACTGGCACCCGGCCTTCACCTTCTTGCCCAGGCGCATCGCGCGGATCTCGAAGGGGTCGGCGAAGGGGTTCTCCGCCGCGCCGATGAAGAGGTTGGGCCGTCCCTTGACTTCCTCGCCGCCGATCAGGCGCCCCTCGTCCCGCATGGTCCGCACGGTCTGGATCAGCTGCATGGAGTCGATGTCGAAGACGTTCTTGCCGCCGGGGTGGTCGCCGAAACTCTGGTGGTCGCCCGAGAGGCAGAGGATGTTGTTGATCCCGTGGGCCGCCGCCCCCAGGATGTCGCTCTGGATGGCGATCCGGTTGCGGTCCCGGCACACCATCTGAAGGATCGGGTCGAATCCCATCTCCTTGAGGATGAGGCAGGAGGCGAAGGAACTCATCCTCACGACGGAGGTCTGGTTGTCGGTGACGTTTACGGCGTCGACCACTCCCTTGAGCAGGCTCCCCTTTTTCCGCACCGCCTCCGCGTCCGCCCCTTTGGGCGGCCCGCACTCCGACGTCACCACAAATACGCCCTTTTCCAGGAGACGCTCAATATTCGATTGTGTCATCACCGCCGTCACTCCTCCCTCTGGATATCGTAAACCCTAGCCCAACCTCAAATCCTCGCGCACCCGCGTGCGCGGGCCGCCGTCCCTGGACACCTTCCAGTCCTTGGCCGGGATGATGTCCTCGTACCGGTCCAGCTGGCCCAGCGTCTTCAGCCGGTCCACGATCAGCTGCCAGGCGCAGTCGGTGTCCTTGTTCACCTCGCACTTGCCGTTCGAGGAGCCCCCGCAGGGGCCGTTGAACAGGCTCTTGGCGCAGCGGGCGACCGGGCAGACGCCGCCGGTCAGGTGCAGGACGCACTCCCCGCACCCCTGGCAGCGCTCGCTCCACACCCCCTGCTCCAGGGTCACGCCCAGGAAGGTGGTGTTGATGGCGGGGAGCACGATTTTCTGGGGGTAGCGTTCGGCCGTGTACTGGATCCCCGCGCCGCAGGCCATGGAAACGACCGCCTCGTACTCGTCGAGGAAGGGCTTGATCTGGTCGATGTACTCGTAATCGCACTGGCGCTCCAGCGTGAATTCCTTGACCTCGATCTCCTGGCCGTCCTTGGCCCGGGCCATCTTCAGCTCGGACGCCAGGACCCCGACTTCGCGCTCCCCCCCCGCCGCACAGACCGTGATGCACTCCCTGCAGCCCAGGAGCAGTATCTTCTTGAAAGGCTTGACCATTTCCAGGATTTCTTCAAAAGGCTTCCTGTTCCCAACTATCATGACGACCTCCTAATGGCCCCCGGCTGCTCCCGCATTCAGGGGGAACTCTCGAATCGGTTCTAGGCAACGAACGCGGCTTTCGCCTTCTTCAGGGGGCTGGGCCCGAGCCCGCGGATCTTCTCGGCCATTTCGTTGGCGATGGCCGCGAACCTCTGCCCCTGGGCGGCGCTCAGGTTGTACATCTCCAGCCGCTCCGGCTCGATTCCCACCTCCGCCAGCAGCGTCTTGGCGTACTCCACCCTTCTCCGGGCCCGGATGTTGCCCTTGAGGAAGTGGCATTCCCCCTCCATGCAGCCGGCGACATAGGCCCCGTCCACGCCGGACTCGAATGCCTTGAGGAGGGTGAGCACGTCCACCCTTCCCGTGCAGGGCACCTTGATGATCTTGATGAACGTCGGGTAACTGAGTCTCATCGAACCTGCCAGGTCCGCGGCGCTGTACGCTCAAAATTCGCAGCAGAAGGCCACGATCTCCGGCTCGAACCCGGTGTTGTCCTGTGACGGCTGTGCTGTCGCTTCCATTCGCATCTCCTTTTTACATCGCTGCATTCGTCGCGGCGGGTTCCGCTTCCGCGGCCAGGGCGTCGGCCTTCGCCCAGAGCTGCGGTTCGCGGAAGTGCGCGAGCTCGATGGCCATGGCGGGGCACTCGGCCGCGCAGCTGCCGCAACCGTGGCACTTCGCCGGGTCGATCTCGGCCGCCCCCTCGATATTGATGACGGGCACCTCGTAGGGGCAGACGCGGACGCAGGTCAGGCAGGCGGCGCAGCGGTCCCCGTCGACCACCGCCACGATCCCCCCGACCATCATCTTTTCCTTCGAGAGGATGGTCGAGGCCCGGGCGGCGGCCGCGCTCGCCTGCGACAGCGTTTCCGTGATCAGCTTCGGCCCGTGCGCCCCGCCGGCCAGGTACATGCCGTCGGTGGCCAGGTCCACGGGGCGCAGCTTCATGTGCGCCTCGAGGAAGAAGCCGTCCAGCGTGCGCTGGAGCTTCAGGACGCCGGCGACCTCGTCGTTGTTGCGCGGGTGGGTCGCGGAGGAGAGGACGACCAGGTCGGGAGCGATCTCGATCCGCTCCCGGATGACCTTGTCGGTGAAGGCCACCTTCAGCGCGTCCCCCTCCCTGCGGACCTCGGGCTTCTCCTCCGGCTCGTAGCGGACGAACAGGACCCCCTTTTCTCGCGCCTCGGCGTAGTAGGGTTCCGCCAGCCCGTAGGTGCGCACGTCGCGGTAGAGGACCGTGACCTCCGTCTCGGGGCGCAGTTCCTTGAGCTTCAGGGCGTTCTTGACGGCGGTGGCGCAGCAGGTCCGGCTGCAGTTGGGCCACTCTTCGTTGCGGCTGCCCACGCACTGGATCATCACCACCTTCCCGGCGGCGGCGACTTCGGGGGATCCGCCGGCGATCTTCCCTTCCAGGTCGAGCTGGGTGAGGACGCGCGGGTCCTCGCCGTAGAGGTATTCCGCCGGTTTCGCCTCCTCGGCGCCGGTGGCCACGATCACGACGCCGTGGTCGATCTTCCGGTATTCCCCGTCGGGGCCCGCCTTGACGCCGGTCGTGAAGTTCCCCTTCGACCCGCCCGAATCGATGATGCTGGCCTTGAAGAGGACGTGGATCAGCGGGTGGTTTTCCACCCTGTCTATGGTGCCTTCGAGCAGGGCGCGGACGTCCTGCCGGTCGAGGGTGTAGTGGAGGTTCCACAGGTTCCCCCCCAGCCGGTCCTCCTTCTCCAGCAGGAAGACTTCGTACCCCTGGTCGGCGATGTTGAGCGCCGCCGTCATCCCCGCGATGCCGCCGCCGACCACGAGGGCCTTCTGCGTCACGGCCACCAGGTGCTCGTTGAGCGGCTCGATCATGCGCGCGTTGGCGATCGCCATCCGCACCAGGTCCTCCGCCTTTTCGGTCGCCTCCGTCTTCTGCTTCATGTGGACCCAGGAGCACTGGTCGCGGATGTTGGCCATCTCGAACAGGTACTTGTTCAGGCCCGCCTGCCGCACGGTCTCGCGGAAGAGCGCCTCGTGCGTGCGCGGGGAGCAGGACGCGACGACGACGCGGTTGAGCTTGTGTTCCCGGATCGCGTCCTGGATCTTGGCCTGGGTGTCCTGGGAGCAGGTGTAGAGGTTCTCCTCGACGTGGACGACGTTCTTGAGCGTGCGCGCGTAATCCCGCACCTTCGGGACGTTGACGACCCCGCCGATGTTGATGCCGCAGTTGCAGACGAACACCCCGATGCGGGGCTCCTGGCCGGCGACGTCCGTCTCGGGGGGGTATTCCTTCTTCACCGTCATGGTGCCGCGCGCCGCCGACAGGGGGGCCATGGCGTCGGCCGCCGCCCCGCTGGCCTGCGCCACGGTCTCGGGGATGTCCTTCGGCCCCTGGTACGCGCCCGAGACGTAGACGCCGTCCTTCGAGGTGCGGTGGGGCTCGAAGCCCGCGGTCTTCGCGAACCCGTACTTGTCCACCTCCACGCCGAGGCGCCGGGCCATCGCGACCGTATGCCCGGCGGGCTCCAGGCCGACGGAGAGGACCACCATCTCGAATTCCTCCTCGACGACCTTCCCGGCCTCGTCGATGTAGGTGATGATGAGGTTCTTGGTGCTGAAGTCCTCCCGGACCCTGGAGACGGAACACTTGACGTAACGCACGCCCGATTCGGTCCGGGCGCGCTCGTAGTAGGTCTCGAAGTTCTTGCCGAACGCCCGGATATCCATGTAGAAGATCGTGGGCTCGATGTTGCCGTCGTGCTCGCGCGCGATGACGGCTTCCTTGGTGGCGTACATGCAGCAGACCGAGGAGCAGTAATCGTGGCCGCAGGAGCTGTCGCGGCTCCCCACGCACTGGATGAAGGCGACCTTCTTCGGGTGCTTGCCGTCGGAGATCCGCTGGACCGTGCCCGCGTAGGGGCCGCTGGCGCTGAGGATGCGCTCGAATTCGAGACTGGTGACGACGTTGGGGTACTGCCCGTAGCCCAGTTCGGGCCTGATGTCGCCGTCGACGGTCTTGAATCCCGGGGTGAGGACCACGGCCCCGACCTTCAGCTCCTCCACCTGGTCGCGGTCGTCGTGGTTGATCGCGCCGGCGCGGCAGACGTAGGCGCACTGGTTGCACTCGGAGCAGATGCCGCATTCCAGGCAGCGCTTGGCCGCCTCGATCGCCTGCTCCTCCGTAAGCGCCGCTTCCACCTCCAGGAAATCGCGCCTGCGCTCGGCAGCCGGGCGTTTCGCGGGCTCCTCCCGCTTCGCCCGCGCCTGCTCCTCGACCCGCTCCTCCTTTTCCTCGTCGCTGACCTTGGCTTCCGGGAGCCTTTCGGGAACCTCAACGACGGGGGGCCAGGCCTTGGTGGGTTCGGCCTGGAGGAAGGCGTGGATGGCGCGCGCGGCCTTGTGGCCCGCGTCGATGGCGTCCACGACGAAGGTGGTCCCGGTGACGGCGTCGCCGCCGGCGAAAATGCCCGGCACGTTGGTCGCCATGGTGACCGGGTCGGCCTGGATCGTGCGGCCGCGCACCGTCTCTATCTTGTCCCCGAGCGGGGCCAGGTCCGGTTTCTGGCCCACGGCGAAGATGACGAGGTCGCAGGGGATGACGGTCTCGGTCCCCGGGATCTCGTCGAAATCGGGGCGGCCGTCCACGAATCCCCTGAAGTCGACGTCGACGGTGCGGACGCCGGTGACGCGCCCCGCCTCGTCGGTGATTTCCTTGAACGTCCGGCCGGCGAGGACCTCGATCCCCTCGTCCCGGGCGTCGCGCACCTCCCAGTCGTGGGCCGGCATCCGGTCCTCGCTCTCGAGGCACGACATCCCGACCCAGTCGGCGCCCAGGCGGACCGAGGACATGGCGGCGTCGATGGCGACGTTGCCGCCGCCGAGCACCAGCACGCGCTTTCCCTTGACGACATCGGGGCGCCTGGAGGGTTCGCTGAGGCTTACCTCGCGCAGGAAGTCGGTGGCCATGTGAACGCCGGGCAGGTCGTTCCCCGGGATCGGCAGCTTGACGCCCGCGTGGGCCCCCACGGCCACGAAGACGGCGTCGTATTCCCCGAGCAGGGCCGCGGCGTCGTCGACGCGGGTGTTGAGCCTGAGGTCGATCCCGCGGGAGACGATCTCCTCGACCTCGCGCTGGACCAGGTCGTAGGGCATGCGGTATTCGGGGATCCCCACGCGCATCATGCCGCCGGCGGCCGGCAGGGAGTCGAACACGGTGACGGCGTAGTTGCGGTTGGCCAGGTCGGCGGCGGTGGTCAGGCCGGCCGGGCCTGCGCCGATGACGGCCACCTTCCTGCCCAGCCCGCTGGTGTCGGGTTTGACCTGGACCCCGGCGGCGTACGCCTTCTCGACCTCCTCGGGGTGGGCGAACGCCCAGTCGGTGACGAAGCGTTTGAGGTGCATGATGTTGACCGCTTCGTGCCCGCCGTTTTCCCCGCGGCTGCAGGCCTCTTCGCACTTGTGGTTACAGACGCGGCCGCAGACGGAGGGGAAGGGGTTGTCCTCCTTGATCGTGCGGTAGGCGTCGGCGTACCGTCTTTCCCGGATCAGGGCCACGTAGCCCATGGCCCGCTGCTCGATCGGGCAGGCGTTGCGGCAGGGGGCCTCGCCCCTCTTTTCGATGGCGAAGGCGTTCGGGATCGCCTGGGGGTACCTCTTGTAGATGGCCTTGCGGGTGTCGATCAGGGCGTTGAATTCGTTGGGCCGGGAGATGGGGCAGACGGCGGCGCAGTCGCCGCAACCCGTGCACTTCTGCAGGTCGACGAAGCGCGCGCGCTTGCGGATGCGGACCGAGAAGTTCCCCGGCTCGCCCGAAATGGCCTCCACGTCGGTTGCGGTCAGCACCTTGATGTTCAGGTTGCAGCCCGCTTCGACCAGCTTGGGCGATACGATGCACATGGCGCAGTCGTTGGTCGGGAAGGTCTTGTCGAGCTGCGCCATCGTTCCGCCGATGGCGGGGGACGTCTCCACCATGTAGACGTAATATCCCGATTCCGCCAGGTCCAGGGAGGACTGAATCCCGGCGATGCCTCCGCCTACGACCATTACGGCTCCAACTTTTTCCGCCATGCTTTCCCTCGCAATCTTTTCATGGGAGCGGCCGCGCAGGCCGCCCGGTCCCACAATTCTCACTGCACCAACCCCTTGGCCTTCAGCATCGGGACGGGATCGATGAAGTGCCGTTTCAGCCACTTCCCGGTGTCCGGGTGTCCCATGGCCAGCCCCATCAGTTCGGTGTAGTAAAGCACCGGGATGCCGATTTTCCGGCCGAGGTCCTTCTCGATGTCCTCCTGGCGCGTGTCCAGGTTCATCTGGCACATGGAGCATCCGGCCACCACGCAGTCGGCCCCGGTCTTCGCGGCCTCGACCAGAATCCTGCCGGTCAGTTTCTTGAAGATGTCGAGGCGCGTGAACATCAGGCTGGCGCCGCAGCAGTCGGTCTTGTAGGACCACTGCAGGGCCTCCGCCCCGAGCGTCTTCACGATCCCGTCCATGTGGGTGGGATTTTCGTAATTCTTGATCCCCGTCAGGCGGGGGGGGCGCACCGGGAGGCACCCGTAATAGCATACGGCCTTGAGCCCCGTGAGGGGCTTGACGATCCTTTTCTTCACCTCTTCGACCACCGGCTTGTCGCACAGGTAGTCCATGGCGAACCGGATGGTCACCTTCCCCTCGTAGGGGAAGCTGACCTTCCTGCCATGTTCCTTGACCTCGTACTCCGCCCCCTTGAAGCGGCTGTAGCAGTTGGCGCAGGGGACCAGCAGGTCGCGGTCGCTCCGCTCGGCGATGGCGAGGTTCCGGGCCGGCATCTCGATCGCCAGCTGTTCGTCCAGGGAATGGGCGCTCGTGGCGCCGCAGCAGGTCCAGTCGTCCAGTTCGTGAAGCTTGATCCCCAGCTGCGCCGTGACGCCCCGGACCGATTCGTCAAATTCCTTGGAGGTGCCGTGGAGCGAACATCCGGGGAAATAGGAGAATTCCATCATCGCGCCCCTCCTTTCCCCACCTCTTTAAAAAGGTTGCGGAACGCCGCGCCCCCCTTGAAGCCCGGGAAAAGCCCCATCCTGCCCCTGAGAAACGCCTTCAGTCCCCATCCCATAAATCCGCCCAAGCCTCCGCTTTTCAGTTCGTACAATGCAAATCCCGGCTCCCAGGTGCGGCCCGTGTACTTCGTGAGACTCAGGAAGAACTTGTGAAACAGGGAAATGTTCTTGTCTCCGCTCTCCGCGCGCGTCCGGTGCGCGATGGCGCGCAGGGTGTCCATCACCTTGGCGATGTCGATCTGGTTGGGGCAGCGGGTGCTGCAGGTGTGGCATGAGGCGCAGAGCCATATCGTGTTAGAAGACAATACCTTGTCCCGGTGGCCGTACTGTATGTGCCGGAACAGCTGGTTGGGCAGGATATCCATGGCAAAATTGAGGGGGCATCCTGCCGAGCATTTCTGGCACTGGTAGCAGTTCTGGATCTTCTCTCCGCTTTCCTCGTAAATCTCTGAAAGCAGGGGGGTACTGTTGTTCGGTGCCTGCCCGCGTGCGTCCATGTGTTCACTCCAGTTCTTGGCTGGGGAGGATTTTCCAGGTATAGTCGGAGGAAATGATGCGGGGATGCTGATATCCTTTCGCAATCCTGCCTGCCGCGCGACTCGAATCCCGGTGCCGTCCTTGATTCCACAACCCTCTGTCAGACATAACCTCAACAGATTAAAATAGCATAGGAACGGGTACCCGGAAAGGGTGAGATTGGCAAGCAATTTCAATTCCGGGACGGCACCGGGGGGGCAAAAAAGGCGCCAAAAAAGGGGGGGAGCCGCACGCGGCCCTTGGAGTTGGAGCCTCCGGGGACTATCCTGCATACTCCATGAAGCGGAACAACGAGGATTGAATGAAAAGAGACGACATCCGGAACATCGCCATCATCGCCCACGTCGACCACGGGAAGACCACCCTGGTGGACGCCATGCTCCGGCAGAGCGGCACCTTTCGCGACAACGAGCGCCTGACCGAAAGGGTCATGGACAGCATGGACCTGGAGCGGGAGCGCGGGATCACGATCATGGCCAAGAACACCGCCATCCGCTACGGGGCGGTCAAGATCAACATCGTGGACACCCCCGGGCACTCCGATTTCGGCGGGGAGGTCGAACGGGTGCTCAAGATGGTGGACGGGGTGATGCTCCTGGTGGACGCCTCGGAGGGGCCGCTGCCGCAGACGCGGTTCGTGCTCCGGAAGGCGCTCGAGCAGAACCTCCCCGCCATTGTCGTCGTCAACAAGATCGACCGGTCCGACGCCCGCCCGCAGGAGGTGGTCAACGAGATCTACGACCTCTTCATCGACCTCGACGCGGGGGAGGAGCAGATCGCCTTCCCCATCCTTTACGCGGTCAGCAAGCGCGGCATCGCCAAGCGGAGCCTGGAGGACCCCTCGGAGGACCTCCGCCCCCTGTTCGAGCAGATCCTCGAGTCCATCCCCGCGCCCCGGGCGATCCATGAGGGCCGCCTCCAGGTCCTGGTGACGACGCTCGACTACAACGACTACGTGGGGCGGATCGCCATCGGCAGGATCTTTTCGGGGAAGATAGCGGTCGGGGACACCGTTTCGGTCTGCAAGCTCGACGGCGCGATCGAGAAGACCCGCATCACCAAGCTCTTCACCTTCGACGGGCTGAAGCAGCAGGCGGTCGAGTCCGCCTCCGCCGGGGACATCATCGCCCTGGCCGGGATCGAGGGGATCTATATCGGCGAAACGGTCGCCGACGCCGAAGACCCCGTCCCGCTCCCCCCCATCCACGTGGACGAGCCGACCATTTCCATGGTCTTTCACGCCAACACCTCCCCCCTGTCGGGACGGGACGGGAAATTCGTGACCTCGCGCCATATCCGGGCCCGCCTGGAGAAGGAGACGCTGGGGAACGTCGCCATCCGGGTTTCCGAAACGGACGTGGTGGACAGCTTCAGGGTTTCCGGGCGGGGGGAACTGCAGCTGGCCATCCTGATCGAGATGATGCGGCGCGAGGAGTACGAACTGCAGGTGTCCAAGCCCCAGGTGATCACCCGCACCATCGACGGGGTCCTCATGGAGCCGATCGAGCTGGTGGTCATCGACTGCCCGGAGAATTTCATCGGCGTGGTCACCGAGGCCCTCGGGCGGCGCAAGGGGAAGCTGTCCAAGATCGTGGACCACGGCGCCGGCCGCGTGCGGATCGATTTCGAGGTCCCCTCGCGCGGGCTGATCGGCTTCCGCTCGGAGTTTCTGACCGACACCAAGGGGACCGGCCTGCTCAACTCCATGTTCCTCCGCTGGGGGCCCTGGATGGGGGAGATCGCCAACCGGCTCAACGGGGCGCTGGTGGCGGACCGGGCGGGGAAGGCCACCAGCTACGCCCTGTACAACCTGCAGGAGCGGGGGGAACTGTTCGTGCGCCCCGGGACGGAGGTGTACGAGGGGATGATCATCGGGGAGAACGCCCGCACGGTCGACCTGGACGTCAATGTGACCAAGGAGAAGAAGCTGACCAACATGCGCGCGTCGACGGCCGACGAGGCGATCCGGCTGATCCCCTTCCGCGACCTTTCGCTCGAGCAGGCCCTCGAGTTCATCAACGACGACGAACTGGTCGAGATCACGCCGAAGACGATCCGCCTGCGCAAGAAGGCCCTCTCCGTCCACGACCGGTAAGCGGGGACCTTCCGCGCCCTCAGTCCTTCGCGTCCCGGATGAAGAGGGCGGTGACGACGGCGACGAGGGTGACGGCCCAGGCGGCGAAGTGGAACATGGCCGCGTACCCGAAGCGGTCGATGAGGGCCCCCATGACCGGGGCGAAGATGGCGCCGGTGTACTGCATGGTCGAATAGTAGACCCCGTACAGGGTGGAGCGGTGGGCGGCCGGGGACTGGTTCATGATGAACATCTCGGTGACCGGGAACCGCATCGCCTGGATCACCCCCATCACCCAGAGCACGATCCAGAGTCCCCAGCCGAGCGAGACCGCCCGCAGGGCGAAGATCACCAGCCCCCCCAGGATCCCCGTGGCGATGACGACCCGGGTGCAGCCGATGCGGTCGGCCAGCCATCCCCCCAGCGGGCCCGCCCACATCCCCGATGAGAAGATGATGGACAGCGACATCGCCGAGACCTCGTTGGAGGCGCCCAGCACCTCCTTGATGTAGACCGGGAGGAAGGAGTTGACGGTGGCTCCCGCGCCCCCGCCGATCACCATCATGGTCAGGAAGGCGGCCAGCCGCCGCCGGTACCCCGGCTGCGGCGGACGCTCCTCCATTTGCCTCCGCTTCATCGCCTCGACATGCGCCCGCCCGTACCGCTTTCTCAGGTAGAGGAAGAAGGCCAGCCCCAGGACCACCGTGGGGACGGCCAGGGTGACGAAGCTGGCGCGCCAGCCCCAGGCCGCCGCGATCCCCCCGGCGATGAGGGGGGCGAGGAAGAAGCTGGAGTTGCCGCCGATCAGGTGCAGCCCCAGGGCCCGGCCGCGCTGGTGGGGGGGGACGGAGAGCGAAATCAGCGGGGTGGAGGCCGGGTGGTAGCCGCCGGCGGCGAGTCCCATGAAGACGAGGGCCGCAAGCAGCATCAGGTAGGTGCGGGACACGCCGACGAGCAGGCCCCCCAGGCCGACCCCCAGCACGCCGATGGTGATGAGCCAGGTGGGGCCGATGCGGTCGGCCAGCCACCCGGCCGGGAGCTGCGAGGCGCCGCTCGAGAGCGAAAACGCCGCGGCCACCCCGCCCAGCTGCGCCTTGCTCAGCCGGAATTCGTCCTGGATGAAGGGTTGCATCGGCTGCGGCAGCGCCGTCAGCAGGTGGTGCGTGGCGTGGGCCAGGATGAAAAAGGGGAGAGAGGAGAGGAAAAAGGAGCGGGGCCGGCCGGCCCCCGGAGCCTTCCCGGCGCCTCCCTCCTCCCGTCCCTCCGGTCCAGGCGCCTTCCCGCTCTTTTCCATAGAGCGTGAATGTAGCAAAAAAAGGGGGGACGGCCTACACGTTTCCCGTTTTTGTGTTATAAGGCGGGGATCATGAAGACGGCGCTGGTTTGCGGGGCGGGCGGGTTCATCGGGGGCCATCTGGTCGGAAGGCTGAAGCGGGAGGGCTACCGGGTCCGGGGAGTGGACCTGAAATACCCGGAGTTCCGCCGGACCCCCGCCGATGATTTCGTCATCGGGGATCTCCGCGACCCGGCGCTGTGCCGGGAAATCCTGGACCGCCCGTATGACGAGGTCTATCAACTCGCGGCCGACATGGGGGGCGCCGGCTATGTGTTCTCCGGCGCGCATGACGCGGATATCATGAGCCATTCGGCCGCCATCAACCTGAACGTGCTCCGCCGCTGCCTGGAGGCGGGGGCCGGGAAGGTGTTCTATTCCTCCTCGGCCTGCGTCTACCCGGGGTATAACCAGCAGGACCCCTCCAGCCCCCTCTGCCGCGAGGATTCGGCCTATCCCGCCGATCCCGACAGCGAGTACGGCTGGGAGAAGCTCTTCAGCGAGCGGCTCTATCTGGCCTTCCGGCGCAATCACGGCCTGCAGGTCAGGATCGCCCGTTTCCACAACATCTTCGGGCCCGAGGGGGCGTGGACCGGCGGCAGGGAAAAGGCGCCCGCGGCCATCTGCCGCAAGGTGGCCGAAGCCGGGGACGGCGGGGCGGTCGAGATCTGGGGGGACGGTCGCCAGACCCGGTCCTTCCTGCATATCGACGAGTGCCTGGAAGGGGTCCGGAGGCTCATGGACTCCGGGCTGACGGGGCCGGTCAACATCGGTTCCGAGGAGATGGTCAGCATCGACGAGCTGGCGGAAATGGTGATCGGCATATCGGGCAAGCGGTTGTCTCTCCGCCATGTCGAGGGCCCCCTCGGGGTGCGCGGCAGGAATTCGGACAACACCCTCATCAGGGCAAGGCTGGGCTGGGCGCCTTCGGCCCCCCTGGTCGACGGTCTCAGGAGTCTGTACGCATGGATACGGCAGCAGGTCGAAGGGGGGGGCGGGGCCTGATTCTGGTGCGCCTGCGCGGCGGGCTGGGCAACCAGCTCTTTCAGTACGCGCTGGGGCGCCACCTCTCCATCATCCATGACAGGCCGCTCCTGCTGGACACCAGCGAATACCGGGCGGCCGGTCCCGACCCGCGGAAGGGGATCCGGGTCTATTGCCTGCAGCATTTCAATATCCGGGCGGGGATCGCCGGGCCTGACGAGACGGCGCCCTTCCGGAGATATTACCGGCCGGACCTCCTCTCGCGCGTCCTGCGCCGCGCGGGAGGCCTGGGATTCGTGTACGGTCACACCTATGTCTACAGGTCTTTCCGGCAGGCGCATGTCCACTATCCGCGCGTCCTGGAGCGAAGGCCCCGGGGAGTGTACTACCTGGACGGCTACTGGCAGCTGGAGAGGTATTTCGCCGCCAGCGAGTCCATCCTGCGCGAGGAACTGGTCCTCGGGGAGGCTCCCGACGACTACAACCGGCGGATGCTGGAGCGGATCGATGCGGCGGAATCGGTCTGCGTTCATATCCGGCACGGGGACAACGCCTACGGGTATTCCCCGCAGCACGGGGTCCTGCCGCCGGATTATTACGCCCGGGCGATCGACGACCTGGCCCGGGCCGTGCCCGATCCCCGATTCTTCGTCTTCTCGGACGACCCGGAATGGGCCAGGGAAAACGTGCGCCCGGGCGGCGACACCACCTATGTCGACGGCAACGGCGACGAGAGGAACTACGAGGACCTGAGGCTCATGGGACGCTGCCGGCATCACATCACGGCCAACAGCACCTTCAGCTGGTGGGGGGCGTGGCTCGGGCGGAGGCCGGGGCAGCGGGTGTACGCTCCCGGCCGCTATTTCATGCACCTGGAGGTCCCGATCGGCGGCTACTACCCCGAGTCGTGGAACATCATCGATGTCTAGCCGGGCACAGAAGCGCCTCTTTCGGGACCCCGCCCTGTACGCGGTCCTGGCGCTGTTCGCGGCCTGCGGGCTGGCCATCGCGGCCGGGAGGCCCCTGTGGCGCGACGAGGCGTTCTCCGCCCTGCTCGCACGCCGGTCGTTCGGGGACGTCATCGCCGTCGCCGCCGCCGATTTCGCCCCGCCCCTCTTCTACCTGCTGCTTGCCGGGTGGCGCAAGGCGGCCGGGGAGGGGGCGGTGGCCCTGCGCCTGCTGCCGCTCCTTTTCTCGCTCGGGACCCTCGTCCTGTTCCGGGCCCATTGCTGTCTCGTCCCGGACGACGGGTTCTCCCCCCGGCAGCGCGACCTGGTGTTCGCTCTCCTTGCGCTGCACCCGGTCTTTCTCCATTTTTCGGTGGAGCTGCGCTCCTACGCGCTCCTCATGATGCTGGTCATGGCCTCCATCCTCGCCATGAGCGCGGCCCTGTCGCGCCATGGAGGGTGGTGGACCGCTCTCGCGGGGGTCCACATCCTGCTGGTCTATACCCATAACCTGGGCTGGGTATGGGTCGCGGGCCAGGGGCTGGCCCTGGCCGGGTGGCTGCTCCTCCGCCGCGACCGGCGGCAACTGGGCCGGCTGGGCCTGGTCTCGCTCGGCACCCTGGCCGCCTATGCGCCCTGGCTCGAGGTCACGGCCGGCCAGGTCCGGAGCTTGCGGGAGGACTTCTGGCTGTCCTTTCACTCCCTCCGGTCGTTGCTGCAGTACCGGGGGTTGCTCGTCCACGGCGAGGGAGGGGTCCGCTTCGAGTGGGTCCAGGCGGGGAGTGCGGCATTGTTCGCCGGCCTGCTCCTCCTGGCCCTGGTCGAGGCCCGGAAGACCGGCGGGAGTGCGCGCCTCTACGGGGCGATCTATGCCATCGCCGCGGCCCTGTATTACCCCCTTTCCGCCCTGGCGGCCCCCATCCTCCACACCCGCTACCTGTCCCTGCTGGTCCCGCTGACGGTCATCCTCGCTTGTTCGGGCTCCGCCCGTGTGGCCCGCCGCCACCCGGCCTTTTTCCCTCCCCTGATGCTCGCCTGCCTCGTTTTTTCGCTCCTGTCCGTCGAAGGATTGATCCGCGCCGACGGGCGCCCGCGCTACGAGGCGCTCTCCCGCCTGTCCCGCCCCGTGTACGCGGCCCACGGCTTCGACATCATGCCCTGCCTCTATTACGCCCCCTCCTGCCGCTACGTGGGGGATGTCGGGGCGACCCCCGCCTATATCGGAGCGTCGCACCTCCCCGGGATCCCGGCCGTGCCCGGCTGGGAGGGGGTCACGGGGGAGGCGTGCTATGTCGTCTACCGCGGGGAGGGCCAATCGCCGGCCCCGCGGTTGCGGGAGCGGGGTTACGCCCCGGGCGCGGCCCCCCGGGGGCTGGGCGAGGATGTGTACCTCCAGCTCTATAAAATGGGGAACTAGCCCGCATTATTCATGAGGCTACGTCGCGAGGCGGCGCAGGTGGGCGTGGATACAAGGCGCGATCCGGGAGGATTCCGCAGGCGTACTGGACGGTACGTCGAGGAATCCGACCAAGCGTAACGCAGTAGACATGCCCGATTGCACCGACGCAGCAGGAGCTTCATGAATAATGCGGGCTAGGGGGACGTCCCCAATAACGCGTCCCAGTCGAAGGTGGCGAAGGTGGCGGACAGGGGGTGGTCGTCCTCGACGACGTGCAGCCGGTGGTCCGCGAAGAGGCGGAGGGCTACGGGGCGGACGGCATCGAGGGGGACCACGTCATCGCTCCTGCCGTGGAAGATCGTCACGGGCATGTGGAGCGTCCGGTCCCGGTAGGGTTCGAGCGGTTCCAGGTGCAGGGCGGGGGCCAGGAGGACGAGGCGCGCGACCCGGGTCTCGTGCCGGCAGGCGTAGACGGCGGCCATCAGCCCGCCGTAGCTCGAGCCGACCAGGATCAGGGGCGCCCGGCCCTCGAGCAGCCGCTCGAGCCTGTCCATCCTTTGCTCGAACGAGCCCGGGAAATCCTCGACGATCATGTCGGGGAAGCGCTCGCTGAAGAAGCGCCCCTTGTTTCCCCGGCTGGAGCTTTCCAGGCCGTGAATGAAGGCGCGCGTCGGATCTTTCGCCATGCCCCCCTGTATACCACAATTCCTTCGGGCCCGCGCCCGGTTTCGGTGTAAGCTTGCCGCAGTGCTGCAGGCAACCTATCGGGTCAGGAGGAGCGCATGCGAAGGAACGGGTGGCGGGGGTGCAGGGGGGCGGTCTTCTGCCTGGCGCTGGTTCTGCTGGGGACTTCATCGGCCGGGAGCGCGGCGGCGAAGAACTTCCTCTGGGAGGTGACATCGGACAAGGCGACGGTCTACCTGTTCGGGTCGATCCATTACGCGAAGGCCGACATGTACCCGCTCGACGAGGCGATCGAGGACGCCTTCGCCCGTTCGCCCAACCTGGTGCTCGAGATCAACCCGCTCGAGATCGACCAGGCCGGGCTCGCGCGGCAGATCCTGGCCGAAGGGATGTACACGGGGAAGCGGACGATCAAGGACGATCTCAGCCCGGAGGTGTTCGCCATGCTCGAGGAATACGCGCGCCGCGCCGGTCTCCCCATCGAGGCGTTCCTCGGCATGAAACCCGCGGTCCTCACCCTCACCCTCTCGTCGCTCGAATTCACGCGGCAGGGGTACGACCCCCAGCAGGGGATCGACATCTACTTCGCCCGGAAGGCGGGGGACTCCAAGCCGATTCTCGAACTGGAAACGGTCAGGGAGCAGCTGGACATGCTGCTTGGCCTCCCCGACGCCAGCCTGCTGCTGATGTACACCATCCGGGACCTGGAGCGGGTGGGGGAACAGATCGACGAGATCGTGAAGCTCTGGAAGGCGGGGGACGCCGACGGGATGGACGAGGCGATGATCGGGGAGAGCCTCAGGGAGGAGCCCAGGGTCGCCCCGATCCTGGAAAAGATCCTTTTTGAACGCAACGTCACGATGACGGAGAAGATCAAGGAGCACCTGTCGGCCGGCAGAAGCTGCTTCGTCGTCGTGGGCGCCGCCCATTTCGTCGGCGACCGCGGCATCGTGCGCCTGCTCGAGAAGGAGGGCTACCGGGTCCGGCAGTTCTAGCCGGACTTCTTCAGCGCGGCCACGGCGCGATAAGCCCCCTTCGGCTGCTTCTTCCGGTCGAACAGGAGCGGGTAGTTGGTGCGGCCGGGGACCGGGAAGTTGTTCTTCCACGTCTCGTCGTCGCTTGTCCCCCAGGTGGTGACGCGGTCGATCCGGTCCCGGTACTTCAGGAAGAGGCGGAACAGCTCCTCGTAGCGCCGGGCCAGGCGCCGCTCCATCTCCGCGGGGAGGCCGTCGGGCCAGGGGTTGAGTTCGGCCGAGTACCCGACCCGGGTGGAGATCTCGGAGGTGGCGGACCCCTCCCTCCCCGGCAGGACGTCCACGTCCAGCTCGGTGATATGTACCTGCACGCCCGCCTCGGCGAAGAGGCGGATGCTGGCCTCGAGTTCCGCGATCGAGGGGGAGTCGAGCATCACGTGGGCCTGCATCCCCACGCCGTGGATCGGCACCCCGCGTTTCTTGAAGTCGCGGACGAACTCCGCCACGAACTTCGCCTTCCCGGGGTTGTGCATGTTGTAGTCGTTGTAGAGGAGGCGCGCCGCGGGGTCGACCTCGTGCGCCCAGTGAAACCCCCGCTCCAGGAACTCCGGGCCCAGGATCTCCAGCCAGGGGCTCCGGCGCCACCCCTTGTCCTCGTCGACCGCCTCGTTGACCACGTCCCAGGCGGCGACTTTCCCTTTGTAGCGCCCGACCAGGGTGCGGATGTGCTCTTCCATTTTCCGGAGCAGGTCGTCGCGCGAGATCCGTCCCCCGCCGGAGGGCGCCTGGAAAAGGTCGCGCGACGTCTGCGAATGCCACACGAGGGTGTGCCCGAGGATGTACATCCCGTGCCCGGACGCGAAGCGGACCAGCCGGTCGGGGAGCTCCCACTCCCAGCGCCCGGCCTCGGGGTGCACCTGCCCCCACTTCATGCAGTTTTCGGCCGTGACCGCGCTGAACTCGCGCGCGACGAGGTCCAGCATGCCGCGGTCCTGGGTCTCGAGGGTGCGGTTGCTGACGGCGGTCCCGATCAGAAAGTCCCCCCGGTAGAGGTCCCCGAGGCCGGTGGAGCCGAGCGCCTCGGCCAGTGCGCGTTTTTTCGAGAGGGCGGCCAGAGACAGGACGGCCATCGACTGCGTGCAGAAACGGCGGCGTGACATCGGCATGGCGGGTACCTCGCTCGAAAGGAATGTTCCCGGGCCGGCTCCCGGCCCCCGCGCCATCATAGCGCAAAGGGGGCGGGCCGGGCTTCAAGTATTTCGGGGGTTACTGGACCCTGTCCCCGGCCGGCTGGGCTTCGGCGCGTCTGGCGTAGGTCCCCAGCGCCAGGATGGGGAAGTAGTCCCGGTAGAGATGGTAATGGATGTAGAAGACCTGCGGGAAACCGGTCCCGGTGGTGACCGACTCGTCCCAGGAACCGTCGGGGCGCTGGCGCTCCTGGAGCCAGCGGATCCCCTTCTGGACCGCCGAGCAGTAGACTTCCCCGGCGGCGATCAGCCCCAGGACGGCCCAGGCGGTCTGCGTGGGGGTGCTCTCGGCGGGCTCGAAACGCCGGGTGTGGTAGCCGAGGCAGCTTTCGCCCCACCCCCCGTCCGGGTTCTGAACCTCCCGGAGCCAGCGCGCGGCGAGCGCGATGGCCGTTTTCGCGTGGGGGGCGCCCGTGGCGGCGAGGCCGCGGATGGCCAGGAAGGTGCCGTAGACGTAGTTGACCCCCCAGCGGCCGAACCAGCTCCCGTTGATTTCCTGGTGCCGGAGCAGGAAGTCGATCCCCCGGGCGACAGGGGAGTCGGTGTACTTGAAACCGCGGCGGCAGAGCGACTCCAGCGCGCGCCCCGTGATGTCGGGGCAGGTCGGGTCGAGCATGGCGTTGTGGTCGGCGAAGGGGATGCTGTTGAAGATCTCCCAGTTGTTGTCGACGTCGAAGGCGGCCCAGCCGCCGTCGCTGCTCTGCATCCCCAGCAGCCAGCGGACGGCGCGGCGCTCGGCGCGCGCCTGCCGCTGGGGGTCGCTCGCCCGGGCGTGCAGCAGCGCCAGCAGGACCATGGCCGTGTCGTCCATGTCGGGGTAGAACTCGTTGGCGAACTCGAAAACCCACCCGGACGGGGTCAGACCGGGGCGCTTGGCCGCCCAGTCCCCCTTGCGCCGGATTTCCCGGTCGAGCAGCCAGTCGGCGGCCGCCGTCATCCGGGCGGGGTCCGCTTCGCCGAGTTCCCCCAGGGCGAAGGCGGCGATGGCCGTGTCCCAGACCGGCGATTTACAGGGCTGGAAGATCAGGCTTTCCTCCCCCTCCAGCATCAGGCCGTCGAACTGCCCGATCGCCTGCACGAGATCGGGGTGGTCGCGCTCGTAGCCGAGCGAGTCCATGGCCATGATGGCGTACATCATCGCCGGGTAGATGGCCCCCAGGCCGTCGCTGAACTGCAAACGGTCGAGCATCCAGTGCTCCGCTTCCCGCAGCGCGCGCCCGCGGATCTTCTGGACGCTCTGGCGCTCCCAGCGCTTGAACAGGGTGTCGGCCTTGATGAAGATGTTGCCGATCCGGTCCCGGCGATGGAGCGCGAGCTTGCGGTGCGGGTGCATCAGTTCGTCGATCCGCATCCCCCCCGGCGTCGGCCGGGTCTTGCCGATGGCCTGGATGATGGACAGGGGGACGATGATGGTCCGGGTCCATGAGGACATCTCGTACAGGAGGTTGCCCGGGAGGATCAGGATCTCGGGAGGGATCGTGGGACAGTATTTCCGGGGGAAGAGGTCGAAGAAGCTGTAGTTGATCTTCGTGTAGCTGTTGCAGGCCTGGAGCCCCCCCAGCTTGAGGACGAGTTCCCGCGCCCGCTTCATGCGCGGGTCTTCGGGCGACATCCCCGTCATCTTGAGCATGCTGTAGGCGCGCACGGTGGCGTTGATCTCCGACGGCCCGGGTTCGTAGGTGTTCCAGCCGCCGTCCGGGCGCTGGGCGTCCAGGATGGCGCGCGCGGCCTTGCGGACCCTGGTCAGGGTGGGAGGGTTCCAGGAGCCGTCCGCATCGGCCGGGTGGAGCCACATCTGCAGCAGGATGTAATCCGACTGCAGGGTGGAGTCGGCCGTCAGGTCCCCCACCCAATACCCTTCCTCGTACTGTTTGGATGCGAGGGTCCGGGCCGCCCGGACGGCGGTCTCCCGGACCTCGTGGGCGGAGGCGCGCACGACGGTCCGGGCGGCGGGCGCCGTTTCTTCAATGACGACATCGGGATTGGATACGATAGCCAGAGGTTCGCGCATACTCGCACACCTTTCCGGGGGCACCTGGTTTTTCCCCTGTTTGTCAAAACCGTTATTTTACTACAGGTTTTGGAAAAGCAAGCGCTTAAACAGCCCTCCGCCGGGTCCCGCCCCCTGGATCGGCCCGCACCACCCTGCGTGCTATGTACATCAAATGGTCATAAAATGTACAGGTTAGGACCAGGGATCGATGCGGTATTATTCCAAAACCACTGATTCCAGTCATTTAAATTTTCCCGGATCTGGAACGCAAAATGCATTGAAGGGGAGCAGGGAGGTGCACCATGGGTTCTTCGGTTACGGAGTTTGTCCATGCCGCGCTCGGGCGCGGCATCGCGCGCGCCGATATCGTCCGGGCGCTCGAGCAGGGGGGGTGGTCCGCGAAGGAGATTGAGAGCGCGCTCGACGGCTTCGTGGAAAGCGATCTGCCGCTGCCGGTACCGCGCAAGCGGGTTTCGGGTTCCGCCCGGGAGGCTTTTCTTTTTCTGATGCTCTTCGCCTCCCTGTACACGGCCGCTTTCGCCCTGGCCTCCGTCCTGTTCGACCTGATCCATCTCGCGCTGCCGCAGCCGGGCGACCTCACCTACGGGACCATCGTCTCGCTCCGGTACGGGATCGCCTCGACCATCGTCTCCTTCCCCCTTTTCCTGTTCATGAGCCGCGTCGTGGCCCGCGAAGGGGTGCGCAATCCCGGGCAGCGCATATCCCCGGTCCGCCGCTGGCTCACCTACCTGACCCTGTTCATCGCCTCGATCGCCGTCATCGCCGACCTCATCACCCTGGTGGTGCGGCTGCTGGAGGGGGAGGTCACGCCCCGGTTCGGCCTCAAGGTCCTGGTGGTCGCGATGATGGCGGGTGCCGCATTCGTCTACTTCATCCGGAACCTCGGCGGGGACCAGGCCGCCCCCCCGTCGGAACTGAGGCTCTCGCCGGGCGCCCGGGCGGGCTTCGGGGCCATGATCCTGGTGGTCCTGGCGGCCCTCGGCCTCGGGTTCTGGTATGCGGGGAGTCCCATGGAGGCGCGGTTGCTGGCCCAGGACGCCCGGCGCGCGGAGGACCTCGGCCGGATCAGCGAAAGGGTCGAAAGGTACTACCGCAACGAAGGAGTTCTCCCCCCCTCGCTCCATGACCTCGATGGGAATCCGGGGACCTATGTCGACCAGAAGACGGACCGCGTGACGGCGGAGCCCTACCACTACCGGGTGGTGGATCCGACCCATTTCGAGGTGGGGGCGGTCTTCGCCCTGCCGAGCGGGCCCGCGGACGGGAAAGTGGCGGCACGCCGCGCGCGGCCCGGGGAGGCGGGCTTCTGGCGACACGGGGCGGGGCGCGTCCTGTTCACCATCGACGCGGCGCGCAACGACCCGGTCCCGCGCTGACGCGTCCCGCCCGCGATCGGGCTTTGGCGGAAGCGGGCTTTGGGGTTAACATGGTGCAGGTATTCCTTTCGTTGCGGTCGGCCCCATTATCGAGGGAGGTCCATGACAGCCCAACCCGTCACCCTGGTGGTACTGAGCACCGATCTCGAAAACTTCAACGACATCCGCGCGGCCATGGCCTCCGACCCGCGGGCGCGGATCCTCTCCGGGGGCAACGACGTCGAACAGGTGTTTGAAGAGGTGTCGCGGCACAAGCCCTCGGCCGCCATCATCAACCTGGGCCGGAACGCCGAACAGGCCATCGGGCTGATCCGGCGCCTGACGGCCGAGTGCCCGGGCACGGCCGTCATCTCCGCGGCCCGGGAGACCTCGGCGGACCTGATCCTCCAGAGCCTGCGCTCGGGGGCGAAGGAATTCCTCAGGCTGCCCGTGGACCCGGACGAGCTCAGGACGGTGATCGACCGGATCTGCGACTACCGTCAGGGGCGGGAGGAAACGAAGCAGCGGGGGCGCATGACGGCGGTGTTTTCGAGCAAGGGGGGGTGCGGCGCCTCCTTCATAGCCGCCAACCTCGCCGCTTCCGCCCCCGCGCGCACGGTGCTGGTCGACCTCAACCTGGAGGCGGGGGATCTGCCGCTCTTTCTCGGGCTGAACCCCAAGCATTCGATCGCCGATCTGGTGGAGCGGCACGGCCGCATCGACGAGCGCGTCGTGGCCGCCTTCGTCACCCCCCATTCGGACGGCCTGCATCTGCTGGCCGCGCCCAGGGAGGTGGACCCCGTAGAGAAGATCCGGCCGGAGCATGTCCTGGAGGCGCTCGAGCGGCTGACGGAGTCCTACGACCACGTGGTCCTCGACCCGCAGCACACCTTCGACCCCATAACCCTCACGGCGCTGGACCAGGCCGACGAAATCGTGCTCGTGCTGTCGCTCGACCTGGCCGCCATCCGCAGCGCCAGGCGGTCGCTGCAGATTTTCGACCGGGTGGGCTACCCGCGCTCGAAGGTCCGGGTCGTCGTCAACCGGTGGAGCAAAAGGGTCGATCTCGGGCTGGCCCAGGTGGAGGAGTTTCTCGAAGAACCGGTTTTCGGGTCGATCCTGAGCGACTACGAGGTGGTGGTCGGGTCCATCAACATGGGGACCCCGCTCGTGCTGTCCAACCCCAGGTCGAAGATCGCCCGGGAAATTCACCGGATCTCCCGGGCGCTCTGGACCGAAACCGCCCCGGGGGGGGGAGACAAACCGAAGCGGTCCTGGAACTTCTTCCTGAAGCGTTAGCCTTGGCCTCCGCCCTTTTTGTTCGCTGGCAAAAGACGCGCATTCCGACTATATTGATGTAGAATCCATCCGTCCCGAGTCCGGTCGCAGGCCGGGGCGGAGGGTCTCATTACGGGAAGGAGCGAACCGTCACCCTTTAATACACTGTTCTGAGTCGCACTCAGCGCGAGGAAAATCCAATGGCTAAGATACTGAGAATCAACCTGTCGACGCACGCCTCGGCCACCGAAGAGGTGCCCGAAGCCTACCGCAACCTGGGCGGCCGGGGGCTCTCCGCCTGCATCCTGCAGCACGAGGTTCCCGCAACCTGCGATCCCCTGGGCCCCGAAAACAAGCTGATCTGGGCCCCGGGAATTCTGGCGGGTACCCCCTTCCCGTGCAGCGGCAGGCTCTCCGTCGGCGCCAAGAGCCCGATGACGGGGGGCGTCAAGGAGGCGAACACCGGCGGTTCCATGGCCCAGAAGCTGGCCCGGCTGGGGCTGAAGGCCGTCATCTTCGAGGGGCAGGCCCGGGAGCCCGTCTCGGTCAAGATCACGGCCGACGGCGTGAGCTTCTCCTCCGGCGCGGCCTACATGGGTCTGGGCTGCTACGCCATCGTCGAAAAACTCAAGAGCGAATACGGGGACAAGGTCTCGGTCGCCTGCACCGGACCGGCGGGGGACCAGCAGCTGCTGGCCGCCTCCATCCAGTTCACGACCCCCGATTTCCACATCCGGATAGCGGCCCGCGGCGGGCTGGGCGCCGTCATGGGTTCGAAGAAGCTGAAGACCGTGGTCGTGGACGACACGGGATCGAACCAGGTCGAGATCAAGGACAAGGCCGGGCTGAAGGCGAACGTGGGGGCCCTCTCCAGGGAGATCCTGGCGAATCCCTTCGTGCAACTGCAGCGGCGCTTCGGGACCCCGGTGATCTTCATGAACACCCAGACCGCGGGCGCCCTCCCCACCAGGAACTTCTCCCAGGGGCAGTGGGAGAAGGCGGAAAACCTGTCGGCCGAGCGGATGGAGGAGATCGTCCAGGGCAGGCCGAACGGGACGATGACGCACCACTGCATGAACGGCTGCATCGTCAGCTGCTCCAACGTCTACACCGACGAGAAAGGGGAGCTGATCTCCTCCGGGATCGAGTATGAATCGATCGCCCTGCTCGGCCCGAACTGCCTGATCGACGATTTCGACACCGTCGCCCGCCTCAACCGGGCCTGTAACGACGTCGGGATCGACACCATGGACGCTGGCAGCGCCCTGGCGGTGGCGATGGAAGGGGGGCTGCTCCCCTGGGGTGACGGTGCGGCGGCGATCCGGCTGATCGAGGGGATCGCCCGGGGCGAGGAAAACAGCAGGATCATAGGGTGCGGGGTCAAGGTGACGGGCGAAATGCTCGGGGTGCGGAGAGTGCCTCACGTCAAGGGGCAGGGGCTGTCGGCCTACGACCCCAGGATCCTGAAAGGGACCGGGGTGACCTTCGCCACCTCCCCCCAGGGGGCCGACCATACCGCGGGGATCGTTCTCCCCGGTCCCTGGGACCCGGAGTACAGCCCGGTCCAGCCCACCGAGCAGGCGCGCCGCTCCCGTTTCATGCAGGAATGGATGGCCGCCATCGACACCCTCGGCATCTGCATGATGATCGGGATGACGATGAGGGAGACCCCGGGACTCGATAAAAAACTCGCCGCCAGTGTCTCCGCCCTCCTCGGGGAGGAACTCGGCGACGGGTACGTCCTCGAACTCGGCCGATCGGTGCTCGATATCGAGCGCCGGTTCAACAAGGCCGCCGGGTTCACCGAAAAGGACGACCGGCTGCCGGAGTTTTTCCTGGAGGAGCCGTTCGGCCCCGGCGCCCAGGTCTTCGACGTCTCGGAGGCCGAGATCGACACCGTGCATCCGCAATAGGGGTACGGGCGGGGCAGGGGGAAAACCGGAATGCCCGGGGCGGCGGGAATGTGCGCCCCGGGCATTTTTTTGTGTCCCGCGTGCCGGGAACGATTTTGCATTCCCCGGCACCGCTGGCCTATAATTGGGGGCATAGGAGGGAACAGCGTGAAAAACAGGTATACGAGAAGGGAAGCTCTGGAACTGGGATTGGGGGCCGTGGCCCTGGGTGTGTCCGGCACGGCGGTGGCCGCCGTCCAGCCCCCGGCGAGGAAGGCGCCGGCGGCCGGAAAGGCGGCGCCCGGGCTCGGCGAGTTCAACCGGTACGGGGAGGAGCTGGAAACGGCGCTCCTGCTCCGCACGTCCCCCATCGCCGTCAAGATGCTGGAAAAAGAGGCCGACATCCCCCAGGGAGCGTTCCGCCCCAGCCGGGACGGGAAGATTCACCTCGCCCAGTGCCAGGCCTTCGGGATGTCGCGGCGGGAGGGGAAGACGGTGGCCATGCTCAAGGAAGACCACTGGTGCCCGACGGCCCTCATGGCCTACGGGATGGTGCCGCAACCCAAGTCCCAGGGGGCCTGGATGGAATCGTACCGGAGCTTCGAGACCGGCCGGTATGTCGGCGTGCTCACCGCGCCCCTCAGGAGCGCGTCCTTCGTCCCCGACGTGGTGATGGTCTATCTCAATCCCGCACAGCTGCGGGGGCTGCTCCTGCCGATGATGATGGCGGGTTCGGCGGAGGTCGATACCCACCTGTTTCTCCCCTCCTGCGGGCACGCGGTCGTCGATCCCATGGTGACGGGCAAATACTGCGTGGTGCTCCCCGACCCGGGAGAGTACCAGCGGGCCCTGACGGCCGAGGAGGAGGTCATCTTCGCCGCGCCGAGGGAGAAGGTGGCGCCGCTCATGGCCAGCCTGAAGCCGGGCGGCCGGCTCTACTCCCACCGGGACCAGTACATGTCGATGCAGCCCGACTTCGAGCAGCCGCAGTTCTACAAGGACATGTTCAAGAGCTGGGGGCTCGGCCAGGAATAAGCCGCTTTCCCCGATCCGGGCGGACAACGCCCCGGTCCGCCCGGATCGTTCCCCGGTTACGCTCCCGCGAGCAGGCGCAGGCGCCGGATCCGCTCCTCCACGGGGGGGTGGGTGGAAAAGAGCTTCTGCAGCCCCCCGAAGAAGGGGTTCATGATGAACATGTGGGAGTGCGCGGGGTTGCCGTGCGTCAGGGGGCGGACCTGGACCCCCTGATGGAGCTTGGCGAGCGCCGATGCCAGCGCCCGCGGCTTGCCGCTGATCTCCGCCCCCCCTTCGTCCGCGGCATATTCCCTCACCCGTGATACCGCCATGCGGATCAGCATGGCGCCCAGGGGCGCGCCGACCACTACCAGGAGCGACCCCAGGGGGTTGTTCCTCCGGTCCGAACTCCCTACCCCGAAGCGCGCGAACTGCCCGAGCATGGCGATGGCGCCCGCGAAGGTGGCGGCGATGGTCCCGGTGAGGATGTCCCGGTGCTTCACGTGCGCCAGCTCGTGCGCCATGACGGCGGCCAGCTCGTCGTCGTCCAGGATCCCCAGGATCCCCTCGGTGGCCGCGACCGCCGCGTGGGCGGGGTTGCGGCCGGTCGCAAAGGCGTTGGGGTTGGCCTCGGGAATGACGTAGACCTGCGGCATGGGCAGCCCGGCCTTTTGCGACAGGTCCGCGACGATGCGGTGGAGGCGGCTCTCCGGCCCGACCCGGCCGGCCGAGTAGCGCTTCAGGATCAGCTTGTCGCTGAACCAGTAGGAGAAGAAATTCATCCCCGCGGCGACGACGAGGGCCAGCAGGGCCCCGCTTCTTCCCCCCAGCGCCCCCCCGATGACGACAAAAAGGACCGTCAGCAGAAACATAAGGAAAAACGTACGCGTGGTGTTCATATACGCCCCCCCCGGTTTTGGATGGAACGGTACCGCAATCGAGGCTTTCGTGCTGACGACCATTATACGACTATTTCCGGATTTCCACCCAGTATCCGCCCTCGCGGAGGATGCGGTAGCGGGCGGACGGGATCCCGGTGGCGGCCATGGTTTCGCCAAGGTTCTCGACGTCGGGGATGTCGAGCCACTCCCTCCGGTCGGCCAGCACCCAGGGCGCCTGGATGCCGAGGAAATATTCGTGGGTCAGGTAGCGCGAGCCGCCGATTCCGACGAACGCCACCCCGCCCGGTTTGAGCACCCGGTCGATTTCCCGGAGAACCCGGGCCCGGTCGCGCCAGAAGGGGATCGACCCCCTGCTGATGACGAGGTCCGCGTAGGCGTCCGGAAGGGGGAGGGCGTGCGCGTCCGCGGCGACGAAACGGAAGCGATCGCCGACCCCGGCCGCGATCGCGTTCTCCGAGGCCACCGCGAGCCTGGCCGGGTCGATGTCCAGCCCCGTGCACTGGAGATCGGTGAGCTGCGCCAGGTGAATCAGGGTCTGGGCCCCGCCGCATCCGACGTCGAGTGCGGTCCCCCGGGTGATGCCGTAGTCGTCGACGATCTGCCGCGCCAGGAGCTGGTAGATATAATGAAACTTGTGACGGGGGGAATTCCGGTAGAAATCGAGATCGGAGTCCGTGGGCTCCTTCACCGGCTCGAGGCTGAGGGCGTGGCTCGCGAAAAGTGCGCGTGCCCGCTCGCCCTCGAGGAAGGCGGCCAGTTTCCGGGCGGAGGCGGAACCGCCGTCATCGCCGGGGAAGGCGACCGCCAGGGGCCGGCGGGGGGCGCGCAGCCGGATCTCGCCGATCTTCCCGGGGCGGAGCGTTTTCGCCGTGTCCCACACGATCGCGGCATCCGCATCCCCCCGCACGAGGGCGTCCGCCAGTGCGACGGTGCCGTCCAGCCTCATCACGATGTTTCCTCGCAGCCGGCCGTCGGGGTCCTCCTTCGCGAGCAGTTCCCGGGTCGCCGCGCCCAGTTCGCCCGCCCCGGAACCTGCAATGGCGATCCTCGTGCCGGGGCGGGCGAGGTCGCCGAGGGCGAAGACCAGCTTCGGGTTACCCGCGGGGACCGCCAGGACCAGGTCGCGGTACAGGAGGGCGCGCACGGCGTCGCCGCCGGACGCAAGGACCAGCCCTCCCGGCGCGCGGGAGGGGCCTGGCGCCGATTCGGCGCGGAGGACCGTTTCGACCCGGAGCCCGGACTCCCGGGAAAACAGCTCCACGACCTCGCCGATGACGGGCCCGAGGTCCTCGGGCGCCTCCAGGCGGAGGGGGTCCGGCCCCGGGCCTCCTTGGGCGAGGGCGGCATACAGTAACAGGGCGGTCACGACGGTCAGGCGCCTCTTCATCTTGTTCCCTTTCGGCTATGGCCGGCTGCAGCGGCGAAAGAGGAAAATGTACCTCAAAGGGATCCCAAAACCCAAATAATCGCGGAATATGCCCGGGTGCGAGCGTCCCCGCCGGAGGCCGCCCCGATTTTACTTGCGCGGGGCGCTCCTTTGGGGGAACCTGCCGGGGGCTTGGTTTTCGATGAAAGGAGGACGCGTGCGCGTTTCGGAAAAATACCGCAGGCTGTCCAGGGAGGAGCTGCTGGGGAAAGCGTACGCGCTCGGGGTCGCGTTCGAGGCGCGGTCGGGGAGCTGCTCGCAGTGCACGGTGGCCGCGCTTCACGAAATCCTCGACTTCGAAGAGGCCGTGGTGAGGGTCGCCTCCTCTTCCTGCGGCGGACATGCCAGCTTTTCCGCGGGCACCTGCGGCGCCGTGGTCGGCGGGACGATGGTGCTCGACCGGTACTTCGGCCGGCCCGCGGGGCTTCTTTCCGCGGAGCGGGAGATCCCGGGGGGGCACGAGGCGCTCGAGAGCGCCATCGAAAAGGCGTCGAGGCTCTGCGAGCGGTTTGTCCGCCGTTACGGGTCGCTCCTCTGCCCCGGGATCCAGGAGACTCTCTACGGGAGATCCTACAACCTGAAGGACCCGGCCGAATGGGAGGCGTTCATGCAGGCGGGGGCCCACAGCGACCCGGCCAAGTGCATGAGCGTCGTCGGCAACGGCGCCCGCTGGACGCTGGAAATCCTCCTGGACGAGGGGGCCGTGGCCGTGTGAAACCGGCCCCCGGCCCGCGCCTCCCCTATTGCAGCTCCTGCCAGAGGAAGGTGTAGGCCAGCGCGTTCATATGCGCCGCCTGGGCGTTGTCGGCCGCGCCGCCGTGCCCCCCCTCGATATTCTCGTAATAGCGGACGTCGAACCCCATATCCCTCATCTTTGCCATCATCTTGCGCGCGTGCCCGGGGTGCACCCGATCGTCCTTCGTGGAGGTGGTGAAGAGCACCGGGGGGTATTTCCCGTCCGGCTTCACGTTGTGGTAGGGGGAAAACATTCTGATGAAGTCCCACTCCCCGGGCTTGTCGGGGTCGCCGTATTCGGCCATCCAGGAGGCCCCCGCCAGCAGCTTCGAATAGCGCTTCATGTCGAGCAGCGGGACCTGGCAGACGATGGCGCCGAAGAGGCGGGGGTAGAGGGTGATCATGTTCCCCATCAGCAGGCCGCCGTTGCTCCCCCCCATGGCGCCGAGCCGGTCGGGGGAGGTCAGCTTGCGCGCGAAAAGGTCCTCGGCCACCGCGGCGAAGTCCTCGTAAGCCCTGAGGCGCTTCTCCTTGAGCGCGGCCTGGTGCCACCGGGGGCCGTATTCGCCCCCGCCGCGGATATTGGCCACGACGTAGACCCCACCGCGCTGGAGCCACGCCAGCCCGACCCTCGGGTTGTAGTCCGGGGTCATGGAGATCTCGAACCCGCCGTAGCCATAGAGGAGGGTGGGGCGCCGGCCGTCGAGCGCGATCCCCTTGCGGGCCACCTGGAAGTAGGGGATCCGGGTGCCGTCCCGGCTGACGGCGAAATGCTGGCTGACCTCCAGCCCCGAGGCGTCGAAGAAGGCGGGGAGCTCCTTCAGCTTTTCCGGCGCGCGGCCGATCGTTCCGTACAGGAGGGTCGTGGGGGTGAGATACCCGCTGGTCGTCATGAGAAAGTCGTCGCTCTCGTCCGGGTCGACCCCTCCGGCCGACACCGTGGCGAAGCCGGGCGCCCCCGCCAGGGGGCGGCTCGTCCACTCCCCCCGCGACGGGGTGAGGACCGTGAGGCGGTTCTTGACGTCCTCGAGGACGTTCAGGATGAGGTGGTTGCGCGTCCAGGAGGCGCCCGCGAGCGAGGTGCGGTCCGTCGGCTCGAACAGCGGGGTCAGCGCGCGCTTCCCCTTCATGTAGTCGTCGAACCGGGAAACCAGGAGCGACCCGGCCGGATAGGTCTTCGACCCCACGGTCCAGGGAGTGCGCAGTTCGATGAGGAGCCACTCGCGGTGGAAACCGGCGTTCGAGTCCAGGGGCACATCCACCCTGCGCGGTTTTCCCCTTTCGAGGAGGTAGACCTCGGTCTCGTAGAATCCGGGCGAACGGTAGGCGAAGTGCCGCCCAAACCCGGGAGTATCGTCGAAGAACGCGCCCGCGGCGACGTCGGTCTCCTTCCCCTCGAATACCGTGGAGGCGCTCGCGAGCGGGGTGCCGCGCCGCCAGCGCTTGCCGATCCGGGGGTAGCCCGAGGTCGTCATCGAGCCCGGGCCGAAATCGGTGTTGACGTAGATGTGGTCCCGATCGATCCATGAGACCTCGCTCTTGGCTTCCGGCAGTTCGAACCCCCCCTTGACGAAGGAGCGGTCCTCGATGTCGAACTCCCGCACCACGACCGCGTCCGACCCTCCGGGCGACAGGCTCACCAGGGCGCGGCGCCACCCCCCCGCGCGGAGAATCTGGGCGCCGCCCCAGACCCAGTTGCGCCCCTCCGCCTTGCCCAGGGCGTCCAGGTCGAGCACCACCTCCCATTGCGGGTCCGGTTTCCGGTATTCGTCGAGGGTGGTGCGCCTCCAGAGTCCGCGCGGGTTCTTCTCGTCGCGCCAGAAATTATAGAACCAGCGGCCCGCCTTGGAGATCGAGGGGATGCGGTCCTTCGAGTCGAGGATCTCGAGGATGCCGCGCTCGAGTCCGGCGAACGCGGGCGCCCCGGCGAGCTCCTTCTCGCTCTCGGCGTTGCGGGCCCGGACCCATGCGAGCGCCTTCTCCCCCGTGATCTCCTCGAGCCAGAGATAGGGGTCTTCGGTCCCGGACGGTTCCTCCGTACGGGCGGCGAAAACCCAGGTCAGGATCAGGCTCAGCATGGCGATGACGACGAGCGGTTTCATGGGGCCTCCGTAGGTATCGGGTTTCAGGCTTTGGCGTTGCGGGACTGGGGCCGGCGCGCCTCGACGACGGCGTCCATCTGGTCCCCCTCGCACAGGAGGCGGATACCGGCGAACCCCGCACTCTCGAGGCCGGCCTCGATCTCCCCGAAGGTGTAGGTGCCCCCCCCGGAGGTCCCCACCAGCATGTTGATCGCGAAAATCGCGCCGTCCCGGGGCCGCGTCCGGTCGGGGCTCATGACGTGGTCCCGGATCAGAATGCGCCCCCCCGGTTTGAGCGCGCGGAACACCCTCCGGTAGAGGTTCAGGTTTTCCTCGGGGCTGTTGGAGTGGATGATGGCGGAGATCAGGGCCAGGTCATGCCCCCCCGGGAAATCGTCGTGGTGAAAGTTCCCGGCGACCAGCGTGGTGCGCTCGAGCACCCCCTCCTCCGAAAGGCGTTCCCGGGCCATTTCGATCACGGCGGGGAGGTCGAACAGGGTCGACCGCATTTCCGGGACGGCGCGCAGGAAGGCGATCGTGTAGGTGCCCGAGCCGCCCCCCACATCCAGCAGCGTCCGGGCCGTCCCGGCATCGACCGCGGCCACGATGCGCGCGGCCAGGGGGGTGCCGATCGAGTGCATGGCGCCGATGAAGGCCCGCAGTTCCGCGGTGTTGCGCGCCATGTCGAGCTTTTCCTTGGCCGGGGGGTGCCCCTTGACGATGGCCGTGAGGCGCGACCAGCGGGGCCAGAGGCCCGCCATATGGTGCACCATCGGGAGCACGGTTTCGGGGGAATCCTCCCCCAGCCAGCGCGCGACGCCGGGGGGGCAAAAATAGCCCGCCTCCGTTTTCGCGACGAGGCCCATGGCGGCCAGCGCGTCGACCAGCGCGGTCAGGGCCCGGAGGTCCGTGCCCGTCCTCTGCGCGATGTCCCGGGCCTCCATCGGGGCCTCCCGGAGGAGGGTGAACAGGTTCAGTTCGGCGGCCGAGAGCAGGATCCGGCTTTCCATGAACCCGCGCGCGAGCTGCAGCAGCTTTCCAGGACTGTACTCTTCGGTCATGAGCGCCTCCTGTTCCGATCGGGCCGTCCCGCGGCGGGCTTCCGCCGGATATAATCCAAGATTATCATACTTCAATGGCCGCCCGGGGCGGGCGAAAAATCGGGCGATTCTTGATGCGGCGGGGCCCCGTTTTTCTGTATACTGCCTTCGTTTCTTTTGACCCCAATCAAAAATGCTAAGGAGGGACCGTGGAACCTGAATCCGTCCGTGAACCCCTGGGCGCGGAAGGGGGGGCGCCCCCCCCGGCCCGGAATTTCTTCAGCCGTCTCGGCGGGGTGTACACCGCACCCGGGGAGGCCTTTGCCGAGATCGGGAGGGCCCCCCGGCTGCTCGTGCCCATCATCGTGGCGGTGATCCTGGGCCTGGGCAGCACCTGGTATATCACCCGGAAGGTCGACCTGCAGGCGGCCATGGAGGCGCAGCTCGAAGACGCGGTGGCGCAGGGGAGGATCACCGCGGAGCAGATGGAGCAGCAGCTGGCGCTGATGTCGAACGTGGTGGGCAAGGGCACCATCGTGATGGGGGGGGTGTCGACCATCCTCCTCTGCCTCGTCATCGCCGGGTTCACGAAGCTGTTCAGCCTCTTCGTCGGCGCCGAGAACCGGTTCAGGCCGCTGCTGGCCGTCTCCCTGTACGCCACGATCGCGGTCTCGATCGTGACGACGATCCTGATGGCGGTGGTCCTGCAGTTCAAGCAGCCGGGCGAAGTGGCCGCGACCGACCTCCGGTCGGTGATCACCTCCAACCTCGGTTCCCTGCTCGAGGGGGTCCTCGAGCCGGGCGTCCTGCCGGAGTTCGTCATGGGCCTGGCCCGGGGCGTCGACATCTTCAACATCTGGATGATCGCGCTGCTGGCCATCGGCGCCGCGGCGGTCTCGCGCAAGCTCAAGACCTCCACGGCCGCCCTCTGGCTCGGCGGCGCCTACGCCGTCATCATCGCGGTCACGGCCGCCATCGGCTCGCTGCGGTGACTAATTTTTCGCGAGGCTCCGGTAGACCAGCTCCAGCCACTGGGCCGTGTTCAAAAAGCCGCGGGTCCAGGGCTCGAAACGGAGAGGCAGCCCGGCGTTTTTGACCTGGTCCAGGGTGGCCCCTTTCTGGATCCGCTGACCCACGATCTCGGCCGACTCCGCCAGCATGTTGCGGAAGGCGACCAGGTCCGCGACCGTGGCCAGGGGTCCGTGCCCGGGGATGATGCGTGCGTCGGCCGGCAGCTTGGACACGATGTCGTCCAGGTGGCGCACCCAGCTTTCGATGTCGCCGCCGTTGTCGATGTCGAGGAAGGGGAAGAGGCCGTTGAAGAACAGGTCCCCCATGTGCACCGCCTTGTAGCGGTCGACGAAGACGACCGTGTCCCCGTTCGTGTGCGCTCCCGCGTAATGCACGAGGCGGACCGGGATGTCCCCGGCGTACAGCGTCAGCCGCTCCGAAAAGGTGACCGACGGGAGGGCCCCGGCCGGCGCCGCGGCGATCGTCTGTCCCATCAGGTTCTGGGGCCGGCCGAGGAGCGGCCGGACCCGGTCGTGGGCGACGATGACGGCTTCGGGGCCCAGCGCCCGGTTGCCGTCGGTGTGGTCGTTGTGCCAGTGGGTGTTGACGAGAAAGCGGATCTTCCCTCCGCCCGGGAGCACGTCGAGGGCGGCGCGCACCCCGTCGGCCGACGCCGCCATCCCGGCGTCGATCACGACGGCGCCGTCGGGGTGGGCGATCACGCCGATGTTGCCCGCCCCCTGCCCCTCGATCATGTGCACCGGGCCGGCGACCGGGACCGCGGCGGCCGCCTCCTGGGCCCGGAGCGGGACGGGGGCGCAGAAGAGGGCGCAAAGACAAACGAAGAATGTTCTGGACATCGGTTCCTCCCTGGCGGCGGCGCACCGGGACCGGCGGCAGCCATGATGTTATACTAGCAGCCGCGGGGCGGATCGGGTATGTTTTCCGCTTGGATCATGGAGAGGGGCGGACGATGAAGCAGAGCGCGTTTGAGGAACTGTCGTGGCGGGGCCTGGTGTACGGGAACACCGAGAGCGTGCCGGAGATGCTCTCCGGCGGCGCCGTGCGGGCCTACAACGGGTTCGACGCGACGGCCGACAGCCTGCACGTCGGGCACCTGGTGCCGCTGATGGCCCTGGCCCGGCTGCAGCGCTTCGGCCACGTCCCGATCGCGGTGGCCGGCGGGGGGACGAGCATGATCGGCGACCCGAGCGGCCGCTCCGACGAGCGCCTGCTGCTGTCGCGCGAGGCGATCGAGGCCAATATCGAGGCCATCAAGCGCCAGCTGGCCCACTTCCTCGATTTCGAGGTGAAGGGCAACCCCGCGCTGCTCGTCAACAACGCCGACTGGCTCCTGGGGCTGAACCTGGTCGACTTCCTGCGTGACGTCGGCAAGCACTTCACCGTCAATTACATGATCGCCAAGGACTCGGTCCGGATGCGGCTGGAGCGCGAGGACGGGATCTCCTTCACCGAGTTCAGCTACATGCTGCTGCAGTCGTACGATTTCCTCCACCTGCACGACCACTTCGGCTGCACCCTGCAGACCGGGGGGAGCGACCAGTGGGGCAACATCACCGCCGGCGTGGAGCTGATCCGGCGGATGCGGGGCAAGAGCGCGGGCGCGCTGGTCTACCCCCTGATCACCAAGGCGGACGGGACCAAGTTCGGCAAGACCGCTTCGGGCGCCGTATGGCTCTCGCCCGGGCGGACATCCCCCTACCGTTTCTACCAGTTCTGGCTGAATACCGACGACCGCGACGTCATCCCCTACCTGCGCTTTTTCACCTGGCTCGACCGCGGCGAGATCGGGGCGCTGGAGGATGCCGTGGGCCGCAGTCCCGAGCAGCGCGAAGCGCAGCGCCGGCTGGCGCGCGAGATGACGCGGATGGTGCACGACGAAACGGCCCTGGCAAAGGCGGAGCAGGCCTCCCAGGTGCTTTTCGGCGGCGAGGTCTCGGGGCTCACGGGAGGCGAGGTGGCCGATATCTTCGCCGAGGTGCCTTCGGGAGAAATCGCCGGGGCGCGCCTCGAGGGGGACGGGCTGGCGGTCGCCGATTTCCTGGTGGAGTGCGGGGCGCTCGCGTCGAAGGGGGAGGCGCGGCGCGCCGTGGAGGGCGGGGGGATCTACCTGAACAACCGGCGCGTGGCCGACACCGCGCGCCGGGTGGCGGCCTCCGACATGCTCGACGGGCGTTTTCTCGTGGTGCGCCACGGGCGCAGGAACTACCGGCTGGTGCGGGTGTCCTGATCCGAGGGCCCTGCAATTCCGTAGGGCCATTTATCAATAATACAATAATGTAGTTTCATCTCCCGATGGGGGGCGATCGCTCCCCGCCGCGGCGGCCGGGGTTTTCCCCGCAGGCGGGTGTGTCCCCTTTTGGCTTACATATATGTAAGTAAAACCCCAATGTAGAAACAATAATGTAGTTTCGCCCCCCTGGGGCCCGTGCCCCCTACGGGAAGATTAAGTGTAGACAAGACAATTAAATAGGGCTATCGGAGTCCACCCCCGTTTTCTGGCATGCCGCGTGCAGTATCGGATCCCGGTGCCGGCCTGCCGGCGAAGGGAGGGGCGATCCGGAAGCGGGTCTCCTGAGGCCGAATCTTACAGGACAGGGGTATTGCACATGATTCGAAATCGTCTGTTGGTGATAGGGGTGGCCGCGGGCCTGCTGCTGTTGGGAGGGCTGGCCCTGGCGCAGCCCGGCACGGCGCCGGAGCCGGGGAGCGGCATGGACGAGCGCATAGCCGCGCTCGAGGCCGAGGTGGCGCAGGCCAGGACTTCGGGCGACAACAGCTGGCTGCTGGTGAGTTCCGCGCTGGTGCTCATGATGACGGGCCCCGGCCTTGCCCTGTTCTACGGGGGGCTCGTGCGCAAGAAGAACGTGCTGGCCACCATGATGCAGAGTTTCGGGCTGATGGCCCTGGTGAGCGTGCTCTGGGCCCTGGTCGGGTTCAGCCTGGCGTTCGCGCCCGGGAACGCGTACTGGGGCGGCTTCGACCACCTGTTCCTGCAGGGGGTCGGCGGTGCGCCCGACCCCGAGTACGCGGGCACCGTCCCCTTCCAGACGTTCATGATTTTCCAGATGATGTTCGCCATCATCACGCCCGCCCTGATCACCGGCGCCTTCGCGGAACGGATGAAATTCAGCGCCATGGTCGCGTTCACGGTCCTCTGGTTTTTCATCATCTACACCCCCCTGGCGCACATGGTGTGGGGGAAGGGGGGGCTGCTGAACGCGTTCCTGGGGGGACGGATCCCGACCCTCGATTTCGCGGGAGGCACGGTGGTCCACATCTCCTCGGGCGTCAGCGCGCTGGTATGCGCCCTCTTTGTAGGGAAGCGGCTAGGGTACCCGCGGGAGCCGATGCCGCCGCACAGCGTGGTCCTGAGCGTGATCGGCGCCTGCCTGCTCTGGGTGGGATGGTTCGGGTTCAACGCGGGGAGCGCCCTTTCGAGCGGGGCCCTGTCCACCAGCGCTTTCGTGACCACCCACCTGAGCGCGGCCGCCGCCGCCCTGGCATGGGCCGCCGCGGAATGGATCCGCAACGGGAAGGCGAGCGCGCTGGGCGCCATATCGGGCTCTGTGGCCGGGCTGGTCGCCATCACCCCGGCCGCCGGGTTCGTCGGTCCGATGTCGGCCCTCCTCATCGGGCTGATCTCCGGCGTCGTCTGTTATTACATGGTCTCCCGGGTCAAGGGAGTGCTCGGCTACGACGATTCTCTGGACGCCTTCGGCATTCACGGCGCCGGCGGCACCCTCGGCGCGCTGCTGACCGGGATCTTCGCCACAAGCGCCGTCAACCCGGTCTTCAGCGACTCCGGCGGGAACCCCCTTCCGGTGGGGCTGATCGACGGAAATTTCCAGCAGTTCTTCAACCAGGGCGCGGGGGCGCTGATTGCGTGGGTGATCGCCGGCGCCGGGACCTGGCTGATCCTGAAGCTGGTCGACAAGGTGATCGGCCTGCGGGTCACCCGCGAGGAGGAGATCCTCGGCCTGGACCTGAGCCAGCACGGCGAGGAGGGTTACAACCTTTAGCCCACTCATGGACAGGCACCCTTTGAACGAATCATGGACATCCACCATTTGAACCGATAGGTGGATGTCCATGATTTTTTGAACCGATAGGTGGATGTCCATGATTCTGCTAACATGGGGGCCATGACGGGAGAATACCGACCCACCACCGGTATCGCCGAGGTGGACAGGGCGATCGGCGGCGTGATCAGCGGCGACAACCTGGTCTGGGAGATCGATTCCGGCGTCGCCGGGGATCATTTCATCTCCAATTTCGTCGAAGCCTGCGAGGAGGGGGGGGTTCCCGTCGTCTATGTCAGTTTCAACCGCTCCCCCCAGACGATCGCCTCCAAATATGCCAAATTGATGACCTCGGGGCGATTCTCGCTCATCGATTGCTTTTCTTCCGGGAAGGGCAACTCCGACGAGGTGTTTCTGAAGTTTTTTGACGATCCCGCCCGGGATGCCGTGCATGCCCCGGTTCACATCGCCGATCCTGCGGATCCCGCGCGCCTGGAACAGGCGATCGTCGAAGTCGGCACCCGCGGGGGGCAGTCGGCCAACTACATTTTCGATTCCCTCACGGGAATGCTCGATCTGTGGGGGGACGAAAACCGGGTAGTCCGCCTTTTCGGGCACCTCTGCCCGCGGCTCTACGACCTGAACACCCTCGCCTGCTGGCTCATTGAAAAGGAAGCCCATACCGAGGCGTTTCTCGCCAAGGTGCGCCACATCACCCAGGTGGTCATGGAGGTGTCGCTGCTCAACGGTCAGCGGGCGCTCACGGTCCGCAAGGCCGCCGGCCGCAACGCCGCGATCGGCATCCCCCAGCCCCTGGATTTCGACGAGAGCCGTTTCATCCAGGACGGCGAATTCCGGGGAGGGCGCCACGTCGACCGGATGACGCGGCGCGGGGAGGCGCTGCGGCGTACTTACCGCGTCGACAGTATCGTGGGCGGGAGCGCGGCGATCCGGCGGCTGTTGGGACTGGCGGCGACCGCGGCTCGTTCGCGTTCCTCGGTTCTGATTACGGGCGAGACCGGAACCGGCAAGGAGCTGATCGCCAACGTGGTCCACTACAACAGCGACCGCGCCGCCGGCCCCCTGGTCAAGGTCAACTGCGGCGCGCTTCCCGAAAGCCTCCTGGAATCGGAGCTTTTCGGACACGTGAAGGGGGCCTTTACCGGAGCCGTCAGGGATTACGAGGGGCGCTTCCGCGCGGCCGAAGGGGGGACCCTCTTCCTCGACGAGGTCAGCGAGATGAGCCCGCGGCTGCAGGTGAAGCTGCTGCGCGTGCTGCAGGAGCGGCAGCTGGAACCGGTCGGTTCCAGCCGGACCCTGGCGGTAGATGTCCGCATCGTCGCGGCCACCGGGATGGATCTGCGCGCCGAGATCAAGGCGGGGCGCTTCCGACAGGACCTGTTCTATCGACTGAACGTGATTCCCGTCCGCATTCCCCCGCTGCGCGAGCGGCGCGAGGATATCCCGCTGCTTGCGGACCACTTTCTCGAAAAGTACAACCGCGAGGCCGGCCGGCGGGTCGGCCATATACCCAGAGAGGTCCTGGCCGTCATGCTCGCCCATGCCTGGCCGGGGAATGTCCGCGAACTGGAGAACTGTATCGAGCGGGCGGTGGTCATGAGCCCGGATGACACGATATCCCTGGACCTGCTCCCCGAGGAGATCAGGGAGAGCGTGCCCCCGGGTTCCGGGGGCGAGGCGGAATCCTCCCCGGATCCCCGATCCGAATTGCGCCGGGCGGTTCTGCAGTTCCTCGCCTCCCGCAAGGATCCCGCCGGTGTGCGTGCCCTCCTGCTGGAAACGGTTGAAGAGGCTTTGCTTCGGCGCCTGGTGGAATCGAATCTCTACAGCCAGCGTGAACTGGCCCAGATGCTTGACCTCAGCCGCGTAACGCTCCGAAAAAAACTGGCTCACTACGGGATCTCCTGAAGCCACCGCTCCACAGCCCGCATCCCCCCCCAGTGATAAAACTCATTTTTTTAACAACTTAATCCGATTGGGCCGCCGAAGCATCGGTGGAAATTAATTGTCCTGATTGGGACATAATCTATACCAAATCTCTCCCGGGTCGGCTCGAATGATATTGAAGGGCGTTATCATAAAATATGTATGTGTTGACTTGTAACGGATAAAAAAATTAACAACGGGATTCCTGTTTCTGGCACGCCCATTGCAATGCAATTTGCGGTGTATGTTCACCCTGGCGAAAGGAAACTGCAATGACGGATAAGCTTGCCTATCGAGGGCTTTGCGAGACCTGCGAGCATGACGCCACGTGCATGCTGCACAGAAGCTCTCGGCTGGAAATCATTCAGTGCGAGGAGTTTTCCACCCGCCCGGCCGCAAGCCGCCCCCGTTCCCCCCTTGAGACCGGCGCGATCGAAGACCCGATGGACGCCTTCCGGATGGGGCTGTGCGCCAACTGTCTGAATGTGGCCGGCTGCGGATTTCCGAATGCGTGCAAAGGAGTCCTGCAGTGTGAGGAATACATCCTGGATGAGGCCGGAGCGGTCCCGCAGGCGAAGGCGGAAAATTCCAGGTCGGCGGCCTAGGTTCTGGATGGAGGAGGGGCGGTTGTCAACCACCCGGGAAACCGATCGAATTGCATTGTTTGTGTGCGCCAATTGCGCGCGTCCCGGCAGGAAACCCACATCGGCTGAACGGGCTCGGCCGGTGATCCCGGGTTTCAACCTGCCGGGACGCGTGGATCGGGTGGTCCTCCCCTGCGCCGGGAGGCTCCAGCCCGAGCATGTCCTGAAGGCGTTCGAAGCCGGGTGCCGCGTCGTCAGCGTGGTGGCCTGCGAAGAACAGAACTGCCATCACGCCGAGGGAAGCCGCCGCTGCAGCCTGCGTGTGCAGTACGTCCGGTCGCTGCTGGAGGAAATCGGGTTGGGGGAGGGGCGGCTGGTCCTGGCGCATCTCCCCGGGTCGGCCCTGGAGGACCTGAAGGTGTCCGCAGGGAGGCCGGCGGCGGGGATATCCCCGGACGGCCCGGCCGCCCGCCTCGAGGGGATCCGGAAGGCAATCCTCGAGGCGCTCGGCGACTCCCCCCCGAATCCGCTCGCCGAGCCGGAGCCCGGCAGCGGGGCCGGCGCCGCGCGGGCGGAATCGCTCCCCCCCGGCGGGGGGGTGCGGCATGAATAGGTTCGGCAGGGCGCTCCTTTCGGGCCGGACGCTGGTGACGGCCGAGTGCCTCCCTCCCCGGGGAGCCGACGCGGACGTCATGAGGGAGCTTTCCGCCTCGCTCCCCCGGGAACTGGACGGGATCGTGGTGCCGGACAATCCCGACCGGGTGCGCGCATCGGCCCTTTCCTGCGGCGCCCTGCTGGCCAGGGAAAGGGGGAGGAGCGTCATCATGGCGATGACGTCGCGCGACCGGAACCGCATCGGGCTGGTAAGCGACGCGCTCGGCGCCGCCGCCCTGGATATCGAGGCCATCCTGTGCCTGGGAGGGCGGCACCAGTCCTCGGGAATCGCGCCCGAGGCCGCTGCGGCCCGCGACCTCGACTCGATCCAGCTGACGCAGGCCCTGAAGAAAATGGCCCTCTACGGTTCCAGCATGAACGGCCGGAAACTGGAGCCCGAAATCAAGCTGCAGATCGGGGCGACGGCGAACCCCTACCTGCGCCCCCTGGACCTGAACCTGCTTCGGGTCAGGATGAAGGTCCACATCGGCGCGGACTTCCTCTTTACCCACGCCGTCTTCGACCTGGACGGCTTCGGGCAATGGCTGGACGCCGTGCGCTCCCTGGGCCTGGACAAGCGCACCGCCATCATCGCGAGCGTGCTGCCGCTCGGAAGCGTGGAGCGGGCGCGCGAGCTCGACCGGAGCGGGATCTACGGCCCGGTCGGGGAAGGGGTGATCGCAAGGCTCGCCCGTTCGGCCGACCCCGTCAGGGAAGGAATCCTCATCGCCGCCGAGGTGGCGAAGAAACTGAAGGAACTCCCCGGCATCCGGGGGATCCACATCCTCTCGGGGGGAGCGGAGTCCCGGGCGGCCGAGGTCATGCGGCAGGCTGGGCTCCCGATGGTCCCGAGCCCCGCGAACTGAAGAGAGCCGGAATGCCCGATCGCTACCACATCCATACTGTTCCGACCCCGGGAAGGTTTTACCGGACCGGCAAGTTCGGCGGCATCGACTGGCGCGAGGACTGCTCGCGTTGCGCCAACTGCGTCAAGCTCCGCTGCTGCTTCGACGTGTACGCCCACGAGGGGGTCCATAACCGGGATCCGCTGGCGCCCATCGGGACCCTGAACGAATGCAAGGCGTGTTTCTCCTGCGTCCAGGGGTGTACGAAAGGGCTGCTCAGCCTCTCGGTCAACCCGGAATTCCTGGAGATGGGAGACGATTACTGGACGCCCGATATCCTCCTCTCCACCTGGAACCAGGCCGATTCCGGCAAGATCCCGGTTTCCGGAGCGGGATATCGCGGGCGGTTTCACGGTCCCGGGTTCGATTCCATCTGGACCGACATGTCCGAAATCGTCCGCCCGACGCGCGACGGCATCCACGGCCGGGAGTATATCTCGACCTCGGTAGACATCGGCCCGAAGCCGATGCGCCTCTGCTTCTCCCCCGAGGGCAGGCTGCTTTCGCCGCCCGCCGAGCTGCTGGAGCTGCAGCTCCCCGCCGTCCTGGACCTCGATCCCCGGATCGATTCGAATTCGCGTCTGGCGCGCGCGCGCGCCATGGCCGCCAGGGATCTCAGGACCGTCGCGATGGTCGCCGCCGCGGAAGCGGCGGGACTGAGTCCCGATCTCCGGCCCTTCGTGGTCCCCGTCTTCCGTGGCGGGGACGCGCCGGAGCTCGGGGCGATCGAAGCCGTGGACAGGATGGCGGAACTCGTCGACGGGCCGGGCCTCATAGCCCTGGCCGAGGCGGTCCGCGCGGCGACGCCCGGGGCGATTCTCTCGATCCGCCTCCGGCTGGCTCCCGGAACCGGCGATCGGGTCATGGCCCTTTTCCGCGCGGGGTTCCGGGTATTCCATCTCTCGGCGGACCTGCACGGGCGCATGCAGGGGGAGGACGGTTCCGCCGGTCCGCATATCAAGGACGCGCTCCGCGTCATCCATGGGGACCTGGTCGGCGCGGGGGTGCGCGACGAGGTCACCCTGATCGTTTCCGGGGGGATCGCGCTGGCCGAACATATGGCCAAATCGATCCTGTGCGGCGCGGATCTCGTGGGCGTGGATACGGCGCTCTCCGTTGCCCTCGGCTGCCGGGTCTGCCGCGGAAACGGTCCGCTCCAGGGGGAGGCGGGGGGGGACGGTGCCGCTTCGTCCTGCAGCCGGTGCCCGGCGGGGATCGACGGGGCGGATGCCGCCTACGCCGCCCGGCGGATGGTCAACCTGATGGGCGCCTGGCACAGCCAGCTGATCGAGGTGCTGGGGGCCATGGGGATCCGGGAGGTGCGCCGCCTGCGGGGGGAGATGGGGCGCGCCATCTTCATGGAGGAGATTGAAAAGGAGGCCTTCGGCGACCTGCTGCGCGTCACCGGAGGGCAGGGCGTCGCATGACCGAAGGGTCCTGCGTCGGTTGGATGCCCCCGGTCCCGGGCGGTTCGCGGGGCCTTCGGCATCATCGGGCATCCTTACAGGGCGGATGGCTTTGCCGGAATCGACATCAGATGCCTCGCCGGCTCGAGCTATTTCCCGGACCGTTCAGGGTCAGCTCCTTCCTGAACCGGCGGGGGAAAATAGCCGGGCGCGAGCCGGCGAGCCGCTGCTGGCGGGCGGCAGGCCAAATGCCCTGTAAGGATCCGGGGGCCCCGGCATCCCGCGCGTGCGGATCGTCGGGGCCCTTCAAGAGTAATGTTTAGCACAGGTGAGGGTATGACGACAACCATTGCCGAAGCCAGGATACCCCGCGAGCCGTATCCCGCGGAATCTCCCGCCGGTTATCCCCGGGAGAAGGTCTCCCGCGAGGTGCGTCCCGCCCCCGAGCGCTACCGCAACGCCATCGGCAAATACCGGATCACGCGCTCGGCGGGCTGCGACTCCTGCGGGCTGTGCGTGGAAGCCTGTGCCCGCGGGGTTCACATCAAGCCGGAGGCGTATGCCCTGGTCTGGCGGCCGGAGGACCACCGCTGCATCGGGCCCTCCTGTGCGGAGAGCGGGGATTCGTGCATCAGCCGCTGCCCGAGGCAGGCGCTGTCGCTTCGGCTGAACCCTGACGTGGAGTGCCTCGGAGATCCGCGCTGGACCGCCGACCTGATCCTTTCCACCTGGCACCAGGCGGAAACCGGCCACCGCCCCCCGGCCCACCTCGAGTACCGCCACGGCGACTCGGGCGGGGGATTCGACCGGATCCGCTTCCGCTTCGAGGTGCCGGGGGCCGCCCCGGGCGGATCCCTCCGTGCGGCCGAAGGGAACTCCGACGGCGCGGCGCCGGCGGGCCGCCGGATCGATCTCGGCCTGGACCTGAACCGCCGCGGCGACGGCCGCCCGCAGGTCCACGTCGACATCCCCGTCTACGGCGGGGGGATGAGCTTCGGATCGGTGAGCATCCACACGATCCTGGCCAAGGCGCGCGCGGCCGCGGCCTGGAACAGCTTCAGCTGCACCGGCGAGGGGGGGTACCCGGACCGCCTCCACCCCTACGACGACCACATGATCACCCAGGTGGCGACGGGTCTTTTCGGCGTGCGCGAGGAGACCATCCAGAGGGTGCGCATAGTGGAGTTCAAGTACGCCCAGGGGGCCAAGCCGGGGCTGGGAGGCCACCTCCTCGGGGACAAGAACACCCCGGCCGTGGCCCGCATGCGCGGTGCGGTCCCCGGAAACGCCCTGTTCAGCCCGTTTCCGTTTCACAGTGTCTACAGCGTGGAGGACCACAAGAAGCACCTGGACTGGATCAAGGAGATGAATCCCTGCTGCCTGGTCAGCGTCAAGGTGTCCACCCCCACCGACGTGGACATGGTGGCGGTGGGGAGCTACTATGCCGGGGCCCACATCATCCATCTCGACGGCAGCTACGGCGGGACCGGCGCCGCGCCCGACATCGCCAAGAAGAACATCGCCATGCCGATCGAGTACGCGATCCCCAAGGTCCACAGGTTCCTCGTCGATGAGGGGATCCGGGAGAAGGTGACCCTCATCGCCTCCGGCGGTATCCGCACGGCCCACGACTGCCTGAAGGCCATCGCCCTGGGGGCCGACGGGGTGGTGATCGGAACCGCCGAAATGGTGGCCCTCGGCTGTGTCCGCTGCGCCTGCTGCGAAAGCGGGCGCGGGTGCCCGCGCGGGATCGCCCCCACCGACCCGGAACTCGTCGGGCTGGTGGATCCCGACTGGGCGACGCAGAGGCTCGTCAACCTCCAGAACGCATGGCACGAAGAGATGCTGGCCGTCCTGGGACGGCTGGGCATGGCCTCGATCCGCGACCTGCGCGGACGGAGCGACCTCCTCTGCCTTCTCTCGGATTGACGGCGCGGCCGGTCCGCGCCGGGAAAACGGATTATGGGAAGGAAACGTCAGTGAAAGATACAGCCCGACAGCTGCTGGCCACACGGTCGAGGATCTACCGCGGCCCCGGGTCCCCCCGTCCGGTCAAATCGGCCGAAGAGGGGGGATGCGGTGTGACCGGTTTCGCCTGCACCGAGCCGCTGGCGGGACGCTTCATCTACGAGCCTTCAGCCCAGATGCAGAACCGGGGGAACGGCAAGGGAGGGGGAATCGCCGCCGTCGGCCTGACCCCCGAACAGATGGGGGTCCCGCGTGCGGTGCTGGACGAAGCCTACCTGCTGCAGCTCGCGCTCATCGATCCCGGCTGCCACGCGGACCTCGAACGGCGCTTCGTCCTGCCGAATTTCGACGTCCTCCTCTCCGTCCGGCAGCCGCACCTGGACGATTACCGCGACGTCCCGGGACTGGAGGTGCGCCCGCCGGACGTGCACCGCTACGTCGTGCGCCCGAAACCCCTCCTGCTCGCGGAGTTCGCGCGGCAGAACGGCCTGGAAGCGCTGGCACCGCGCGACCTCGAGGACGAGTTCGTCTGGCGCAACTCCTACCGCATCAACGATGAATACTATGCCTCGCTCGGGGAGAAGCGCGCCTTCGTGCTGTCGCACGGCAGGGACCTGCTGGTTTTCAAGCTGGTCGGATACGCCGAGCAGAATGTCGAGTATTACCGGCTCCGGGATTTCAAGGCCCACGCGTGGATCGCACACCAGCGCTATCCCACGAAAGGGCGGGTATGGCACCCCGGCGGCGCGCACCCGTTCGTGGGGGTCAACGAGGCCCTGGTCCACAACGGCGACTTCGCCAATTACTGGTCCGTCAGCGAATACCTGCGCCAGCGCAACATCCGCCAGCAGTTTCTGACCGACACCGAAGTATCGGCGCAGCTCTTCGATCTCTGGGACCGCGTCTACAAGTACCCGCTGGAATACATCATCGAGGCCCTGGCGCCCACCTCGGAGCTCGACTTCGACGAGCTGCCGCCCGAGAAGCAGGCCATCTACCGGCAGATCCAGGCGGCGCACATCCATGCATCGCCCGACGGCCCCTGGTTTTTCATCATCGCCCGCAGCCAGCCGGATCGGAAGAGGGTCCAGCTGCTCGGCATCACCGACACCGCGATGCTCCGGCCTCAGGTGTTCGCCCTCTCGGACAACGATGACGTCCAGATCGGCCTGATCTGCTCGGAGAAGCAGGCGATCGACGCCACACTGCGGAGCCTTGCCCGGGAGGACGCGCGCTTCTGCCCGGTGGCGGACAGGTACTGGAACGCGCGGGGCGGGTCGAGCACCGACGGCGGCGCCTTCATCTTCTCGGTCGATTCGGACGGCGACGGGGGGCGGCGGCTCACCTGCGCCGACAAATTCGGCCGGCCGGTCGAACTCCGCACCGGCCGGGTGCGGTGTGACCTCCTTACCCCGGAAGAGGACTCCCGGCCCGCCCCCGAAGCCCTGCGGGAACTGGTGTCCCGGTACCTGCAGAAGGGGGACGTCGAGGCGCTCTGGTCCCACGTCCTGGACCTCCCCACCTGGTCGCCCGGGGACCTCAAGCGCTTCTGCGGCCTCGTCGTCGAAGGGGCGGATACGGCCAAGGCGCGCATGACGGCCGTCCGGCTCCTCACCCTCCTGCGGGACCGGCGGTTCGACACGGGTGACAAGCGCCGCGCCGGCGTGATCCAGGTCGCGGACCGGTCGCTGGAGGCGCTGTTCGATTCCGCCCCCCTTTTCGGCCGTCCGGCCAGCCGCTACTGGCGCCGCGTCGACCGGGCGACGCGCCACCTCCTTGCCCCCCCGAGGGCGGGGGAGGAGGTCCTGGTCGTCGACAGTGAAGGTTTCCCCCCCGAGGGGGACGATTGCGACGCCCTCCTGCTGCGCGAGGCCTACCAGGCCGGCTGGAGGCGCTTTGTCGTCTACCGCCTGCGCGGCCAGCGCTTTCACGGCGCCGGTTTCGGGCCGGGCACGGACGGGGTGAGGATCGACCTGTACGGGTCCTCCGGCGACTACACCTCGAGCGGGATGGACGGGATGGAGATCCATATTCACGGCAACGCCCAGGACCAGGTGGCGCAGATCGCCAAGGGGGGGCGGCTGGTGATCCACGGCGACGTGGGGCAGACCTTCATGTACGGCGCCAAGGGGGGGGAGGTGTTCGTGCTCGGCAACGCCGCCGGGAGGCCCCTGATCAACGCCGTGGGGAGCCCCCGCGTGGTCATCAACGGGACCTGCCTCGATTTCCTGGCCGAGTCTTTCATGGCGGGGGACCCCCTCACCGGCGGGGGCTTCGTCGTTCTCAACGGCATGGAGTTCGACGCCCGCGCGCGTCTCGTCCCGCAAAGGACCCCTTATCCCGGGGGCAACCTCTTTTCGCTCGCCAGCGGCGGCGCCATCTACATCCGGGACCCCGGACGCCGGATCATCGAACGGCAGCTCAACGGGGGGGGGATCGCACCGATCGACGACCGCGACTGGAGTCTGATCCTGCCCTTCCTGGAGGAAAACGAGGCGCTTTTCGGAGTTCGCGTGCGGGACCTGCTGACGGTGGACGGCCGGGAGCGGGCCCCGCGGGACGTGTACCGCAAGGTCAGCGCCGTGCGGCTTTCGGTCCTGGCCGGATCGAAAGCCAGGTGAACGGGCCCGGCATGCGTACGGAGGAATCGATGATGGGGAGCGGTCGCGCGCGGCCCGGGGGCGTGGGGGCGGTGCTGGTCTGGGGCTCGGGCGGCGCCGGGATCCAGGCGGCGCTCGACCTGGCCGAAAGCGGTTTCCGGACGGTTCTGGTCGAAGCGGGCGCCGCCATCGGCGGCCGCGCGGCCCGGTCCGACGACACGCTGTCGGGGGGCGATTGCGCCATGTGCCTTCTTTCCCCCAGGCTGGCGGAATGCGCCCGGAACCGGAACATCGAGATCCTCACCCTCGCCGACGTCCTGGAGGTTTCGGGGGAGCCGGGGCGCTTCCGGGTCAGGATCCGCCGGAACCCCCGCTGCGTGGACTCGGAGAAATGCGACGGTTGCGGCAACTGCGCCGCCGTCTGCCCCGTGACCCTTCCCGCGGCGCCGGGGGAGGAGGCGCTCAAGGCGATTTGGCGCCCGTGGCCTCAGGCGATCCCCAACGTCTTTTCGATCTCCCGGGTCGAGGGTGCCGCCCCCTGCAGGGCCGCCTGCCCGGCGGGGGTCAATGTCCCGGGATTCCTCTCGCTCTTCGGGGCCGGAAGGCTCGAGGCGGCGCACGCGCTGCTGCTCGACCGGTGCCCCTTTCCGGGCACGAGCGGCCGCATCTGTCGGCGCCCCTGTGAAAAAGCATGCCGCCGCGGCGGGGGGGACGGCGCGGTGACCGTCGGCGACCTGGAGCGATCGGTGGCCGACGCCGTGGCCTCCGCGGAGAGGGCACCGTCGCCGGCGGCGCCTTCGCCGGTGGGGGAAGGGGCGGCCGGGACCCGGGCGCGGGTGGCCGTCATCGGGGGCGGGCCGGCGGGCCTGGTCGCCGCCCGGGACCTTGCGCTCGCCGGCTACCGGGTGACCCTGTTCGAGGCGCAGCCCCTTCTGGGCGGGATGCTGCGTTACGGGGTCCCCCCGTTCCGGTTGCCGCGGGAGGTTCTCGACCGGGAAATCGGCGCCCTCCTCCCGCCGGGGCTCGAGGTGCGTCCCTCCACCCGGATCGACAAACCCGCCGGGCTGCTGGCCGCGCGGGGCGGGGCCTTCGGCGCCGTCTTCCTGGCCTGCGGCGCCTGGGGCGGGCGCAGGATGGGTATTCCGGGCGAGGGGGCGGAGGGGGTGTGGCAGGCGGTGGACTACCTGCGGGCTTCGAATTCGGGATCCCCGGCCGCCATCGGTCCCGGCGTGCTGGTGATCGGCGCTTCCGACCTGGCCCTGGACGCGGCCCGCACCGCCCTGCGGGCGCCGGGGGTGCGGACCGTCACCCTGGCGTGCCTGCACGGGCGGGGGGAGGTTCCGGTCGACGGCGGGAGGCTTGCGCTGGCGGCAGGGGAAGGGGTGAGGGTGGAGTACGGGCTCGGCCCGACGCGGGTGAACACCCTTGAGGGAAGGGTGGTCTCGGTCTCCTTCCGGGCCTGCACCAGCGTCTTCGACGAGCATGGGAGTTACGACCCGCTTTACGACGACGCCGCGACGCGCACCCTCGGCGCCGATACCGTCATCCTGGCTTCCGGGCGCGGGGTGGAGGCCGCGGGATACGCTCTCGAGCGGCGTCCCGGGGGGCGCCTGCTGGCGGACCCGGTGACGGGCGCCACCCCTGTCCAGGGGATCTTCGCCGGGGGGGACGCGGTCCTGGGACCCGCTTCGCTGCCGGAAGCGATCGCCCAGGGGAGGCGCGCGGCCGAGAGCATGGACGCCTGGCTGAGGCGGAACGCCCCGATCCGGGAGGCCGACGCCGTGGGGCTTGCCGGAGCGGGCCAGCGGCATCCCCTTCCGATGGCGCCGGGCCCCGCGCCGGCCGGCCCGCGGGCCGGGAGCCGGGAGGCGGAGGAGGCGCGCCGTTGTTTGAACTGCGGATCCTGCAGCGAATGCGGGCTTTGCATCGCCGCCTGTTCGGCGGGGGCGATCGACCTTTTCCAGGCGCCGTCCGAATCGGAAATCGAGGTGGGGGGTGTGATCGTCGCCCCTGAAGAAACCGAAGCGCCGGCGTGGAAGGAACTGGCCGCGCGGATCGGCCTGGACCCCGACATCCCCGGACTCCCGGCCGAACCCGTGCGGACCCGGCTGCCGGGAGTCTACGCGGCCGTCGGCCGGGGGAGGGAGATCGCCGCGGCCGTCACCCGGGGCTCCGCGGCCGCCGCCTGCGCCATGGAGCAGCTGGCTTCCGTGCGGGGCACCCTGGCCCGGCCGCGCTCCTACCCATGGGAGCGGGACGTGACCGACGAGGAGGCGCGCATCGGGGTCTTTGTCTGCCGGTGCGGGCACCAGGTCGCCCGGGCGGTCGATGTGGCCGAAGTGTGCCGGTCCGTTTCCGCCCTCGAGGGGGTGCGGTGCGTCGAGGCGCTCGAATATTCCTGTTCCGACTCCGGCCTGCGGAGGATCAAGCGCAGGATCGGCGAGCACCGCCTGAACCGGGTGGTGGTGGCTTCCTGCTCCTCCCGGACCTACGAGGCCCTGTTCCAGGAGGTTCTCCGCGAGAGCGGGCTGAACCGGTGCCTCCTGGCGACGGCCAACATCCGGGAAGAATGCGCCTGGGTCCACGGGGGGGATGGCGGAGCCACCCGGAAGGCGGTCGACCTGGTGACGATGGCGGCGGCCCGGGCCCGGCATCTGCACCCCCTGCCGCCGGTGGGACTTCCGGTGACGGCCTCCGCCCTGGTGCTCGGGGGAGGGCGCTCCGGGATGACGGCGGCCCTGAGCCTCGCGGACCAGGGATTCGGCGTCCACCTCGTGGAGCGGTCGGGCGCCCTGGGAGGGGGGGCGCGACGCCCCGGCCCGGGAGAGGGGGCCGCCGGCGACCGGGTGAGCGGGCTGGTCGACCGGGTGACGGCGCACCCCGGGATCACCCTCCACCTCGACTCGGAGCTCGCGGCGATAGCGGGGCAGGCGGGGGATTTCACCTGCCGCCTGACCGTTTCCGGCTGGGGGAGGGTGACGCTCGCGGCCGGGGCGGTGATCGTGGCCACGGGTCCGGGGGGGGAGAACGGGGCCCTTGCCGCGAAGCTCCGCGTGGCGCTCGGGGAAGACGGCGGTTTCCGGCCGGCGCACCCGGTGCTGCGGCCGGTGGACCTGGTCAACGAGGGACAGTTTTTCTGCACCGCGCCGCACCCGTCCCCGGTCCGGGAGAGGGTGCTCCGGGCGCGGGCCGCGGCGTCGCGCGCGGCCACGATCCTGTCGAAGCCGCAGCTGGAAATCGCCGGGCATGCGGCCTCGGTGAATCCCGTCTTCTGCGTCGCCTGCGGCACGTGTGTCCAGCTCTGCCCCTACGGCGCACCCGTTATCGGCGAAGGGCGCAAGGCCGCCGTCCAGGGGGTCAAATGCGCCGGGTGCGGCAGTTGCGTGGCCTGCTGCCCCCGGCGCGCCATCACCCTGCGGCGGGAGGAGAGCGGGACGGTGACGGCGATGCTCGACCAGTTGCTGGCCGCGGGAGGGGGGTATTGATGCCGCCGGACCGGCTGGAGCGTCGAGACGGAGAAACCCGGACGGTGCAGCCGCCAGGCTGGGAGCCGGAGATCCTCGCCTTCTGCTGCAGTTACTGCGCCTCGGCCGCGGCCGCGGAGGCGGGAGCCGTCCGGCTGCGGTACCCGGCGGGCACCCGCATCCTGTCCACCCCCTGTACCGGCGCGATCGAAATGGAGCATCTGCTCGAGGCTTTCGAGAAGGGGGCCGACGGGGTCCTGGTCATCGGGTGTCCCGAGGGGGGGTGCCATTTCGTGGAAGGAAACCGGCGGGCGCTCAGGCGGCTGGAAAGGGTCCGGGAGCTGCTGGACGAGATCGGCCTGGGCGGCGGGCGGCTGCGGAGGGCCCAACTCTCCGATTCCATGGCCTCGGCGTTCGCGGGGCAGATGCGGGAGATCACCGAAACAGTCCGGGCGATGGGGCCGAATCCCCTGAAGCCCGCAAGAAAAGAAAGCGCAGGGAGATCATGATCGTCGCTTCACCCAAATCGATAACGGAGCTCAAAACCATCCTCGCCGGCCACCGGAAGGTCCTCTTCGTGGGATGCGGCACCTGCGTGACGGTGTGCCTGGCCGGGGGGGAACGGGAGGTCGGCATCCTCGCCTACGCGATGCGCATGGCGCGCCGCCTCGACAAGAACCCGGTCGAGATCTCCCAGGTCACCATCGAGCGCCAGTGCGACAACGAGTTCCTGAAGGACCTGGCCGAACCGGCATCCGGGGTGGAGGCCATCGTCTCCTTCGGTTGCGGCGCCGGGGTCCAGGCCATCGCGGAGCGGTTTCCGGACAAGCCGGTCTACGCCGGGCTCGACACCCAGTTCCTCGGGATCCTGGAGGGTCAGGCGGTCTGGACCGAGAAGTGCCTCGGGTGCGGCAGCTGCATGCTGGCGCATTTCGGCGGCATCTGCCCCATCACCCGGTGCGCCAAGCGGCTGCTCAACGGCCCCTGCGGCGGTTCGCTCGAGGACCGCTGCGAGGTCGACCCGGAAAAGCCGTGCGCCTGGCAGCTGATTTATAAAAGGCTCAAGGCCATCGGCCAGCTCGACCGCCTCGAGGAGATCGTTCCCCCCAAGGACTGGAGCACCGCCTGGTACGGCGGCGCGCGCAGGGTCGTGCGCCGCGACCACCAGGTCTAGCTGATCCGCGGTCTTCCACGGAACACGAGGATCGCGAGCCAGAACAGCCACGCGATAAGGCCGGCGTTGCGGGCGATGAGGACCATGGTGGCGGCGGGGGTGAGGCCGTTGCGCATGAAAAGGCCGGAGTACCCGTAGGGAAAGACGAGCGACGTGAGCGCACCGAGCAGGAGGAGGGCGCCGGCGAGCTGGAGCGCGAGGCGGCGGTTCCGACGGCGCGCGCGGCCGGGTTCGAGCAGGCCGCCGGCGATCAGCAGCGCGGCCATCGGGCCGCCGAGCCAGAGAAGATACTGGGGAGAGAGTGTCTTGTTCGTCGCGATCAGGGTCGTGACGGCGAGCAGCGCGGCGAGCTGACCCGGGAAAGGGGAGGCTTGCCGCCGGTGGAACCAGTGCCCGTATGCCAGGGCGACGAGGATGAACCCGGCGATCATCGATGCGTCCGCCGCCGCCAGGGCTTCCCGGCGGCCGGAACCGTAGATCTCAAAGGAGTTGAACTCCGATAGCCGCACAATGAAGCGCCCGGGCTCGAGCCATCGTCCGAGCATGAGGGGCGTCGCCCAGATCGATTCGATCTGCAGGCCGCGGTCCGACTGCCATGCGAGCGGTGACAGGAGCCGGTCCCATCCGGCATACAGCCACGAAAGAACCGCAAGCACAATACCGGCGGAGAGGAACTCCGCGGTGATGCCGATACGGCGCCGGCGGAGTCCGGCGGGCGTCAGCCCGCCGGTGTCGGCCAGCAGCGCCGGCCAGAGGATTGCCGGGACGAGCTTGCTGGCTGCGCCCGCGGCCAGAGTCGACCCGGCACCCGCCGGAAAACGCTGGAGAGCCAGGAGCAGGCCCGCTCCCGACAGCACGGCGGGGATCAGGTCGAAGCGGAACCAGACGACGGGTCCAAGGAGCCAGAGAAAGAGGATCCAGAACCCCGATGCCCGCCTCCCGTCCCGCCCGCCGAGGCGATGGAGTCCCCAGGTGAACAGCCCGTCGAGGAGGAGCATCGTTCCGGCGAAGGCCGCGAGGAAGCCGATCCGGTGCCCGCCCAATGCGGAGTGCAGCAAACCGAAAAACCAGAGCATCGGAGCCGGGTACTCGGGCATCAAGCCGCCCGGGCCGGTGACGGCGATCCGTGTCATGCTTTCCCAGTAATAAGAGACGTCGCCGTGGATATCCAGTCCGAGCAGCCGCCACTGCAACAGGCTCACGGTCCGCGTGAGAGCCCATGCGACCAGCAGTGGCCTGCCGCCGCCCCAGCGCGGTTTCGCTTCCGGTGCTGTTGCCGCGCTCGGTTCGGATATTTCCGTCGCCGGGGTCTCCACTGCCCTCCGCCTCCTCTGTCGCCGCTCCCCTGGATTCCGGTCTGTGATGATACACCAGGGCGAAACCGATCCGGACCGGTTTCGGGGCGGGTGGCTCCGTGCGCCGGCCCGGGCGATATGCTATGGTACGCGGGACGGAGAGAGGCGGTCGTCCTCTTAGGCCGGTATCGGAAAGGGATCGGTTTCGTGACGCAGGAGCCCGATGTCAGGAAAGTTTCGAAAAAGAAGGATGGGGTTTCGGCCGCTGTCGCGAGGCTCCGGGGCCGTTTCGGCCGAATCGCCGGCCGGGTCACGCGCCTGGCGGTTTTCTCCGCCGCCCTGCTGATGATGGCCGTGACCCTGGCCGACACGATGGTCACGGCGATGAGTTACGGGGAGGCGGGATTTCCCGACAGTTACATCCTTCATGACGCCCGGAGGTATGCCGCGACCGGGGTCCTCTACAAGGATCTGTCCGAGCCTCCCTATAACGCGACCCTCTACGGTCCCCCGCTCTACTGGTTGCTGGCCAGAACCGTGGATTGGGGTGAAAATCCCTTTACGGGACCGCGGATCGCCCTTTTTGCGGGCTGGAGCGCCTGCATCGCGCTCGTGGGTTATCTCACATCCCTCTGGGTCCGGGTTCGGCATGCCGGTCTGCTGGGGATGATGCTGGCCGCCGGAATTCCGGCCGTGGCCCCCTGGATCCTCCAGCTTCGGCCCGATTTCTTCGGGACCCTTTTCGGCCTGCTGGCCATTGTCCTCCTTCATCGCGGGGGTCGGGCGGGGATTCTCCTGGCCGGCTGTTGCGCCGGGGTGACGGTGACCTTCAAGGTGACGATGGTCGCGGCCCTCGCCGCAGGCGCGCTCTGGCTCCTGCTGCGCCGCGACTTCCGGGGTCTGGCGCATTTTGCCTGTGGGGCAATTCTCGCCCTCGGGGCTGTTTTGGGCGGATTCCTGATGTCTGAACCGCGGATGCCCGGGCAGATGGCGGCCCTTCGGCAGATCATCCCTGAATTCAGGGGGGCCCTGGGAGCCCTGCAGACGGCCTCCGCCCAGCCGGTTGCCCTGCTCGGACTCGCGGCGTTTCCCTTTGTCCTCAGGAAGGGGTCGGGCCGCCGCGCCCTCCTGCCGCTTTATGCGGGCCTTTCCTGGGCCGCCGCCGCCGTGACCGTCGTCCAGGCGGGAGGCAATGTGAACTATTTCATCGAGGGGCTATGGGCCATGGTGCCGTTGGCCACGACGGCGGTCCTGCTGTCGTTGAGAGTCCTGCGCCGTTTTCCAGTCGTCGACCTGGGGCTTGGCCTGGCGATCGCGGTGTTTTTCCTGGGGGGGGCGGCTCGGAGCGCCGGTCGGATTCCGGGAAGGCTGGCCGAAATCAGCGATTACAACCGGGAACTGCGGTGCATGCAAAGCCTGGTGAAGGGCGCGTCGGTCATGACCACGATTCCGCGGCTCGCCCTGATGACGCCGGAGCCGGCGATCACCGAGCCGTACATGGTTTCCTATCAGCTGAAAAACGATGGCCGCCGCTATTCACGTCTGCGTGCACGTTTGCGTCAGGGAGAATTCGACCTGGTGGTTACGGACATCGCCGACAGGGAATACCGGGGGATCCCCTTTCTGGCGGCGCCGATCCGGGCGGCCATGGCGGAGGGGGGCTATGCCGCGTTCTGTGGGAACAGTTTTGCTCTGGTGTACATGAGAAACGGGGATCCGGAAGGCGGCGGGATGGCTCAGAGCCTGACGGCTTCCGGCTGCAGGCCGATGCGGAGTGCCGGAGAGGGCGCGGAATTATGGCCCGGCAGGTCCGGGAGCGGTGTAGAATCAGGGTGGCAAATCGCGCGGATCCGGAGCGAGGATCCGCCTGCGGGGGAGTGACGATGCACGAAGCGGGAAAACCAGCCATCCTCATCACGAAGGCTTCGGGGGAGCAGGAGCCGTTCCGGATCGAAAAGCTCAAGGAATCGCTGCGCCGGTCGGGCGCGGGGCGCGACATCATCGAGCAGGTGGCCGGGGACATCGAGGCCTGGCTCGTCGAAGGGGTGTCCACCCGGAAGATCTACGCCCGCGCCTTCTCCCTGCTGCGAAAAAAGAAGAAGCAGGTGGCCTCGCGCTACAAGCTGAAGCAGGCGATCATGGAGATGGGACCCACGGGCTATCCCTTCGAGCGCCTGGTCGGGAAGGTGATCGAGCGGCAGGGGTACGCGGTGGAGGTGGGACAGATCGTCCAGGGGCGCTGCGTGAGCCACGAGGTGGACGTGGTGGCCGTGCGCGATCATCACCGGCTCTTCGTGGAATGCAAGTACGGCCTGAGCGCGGAGAAGACGGTGAACGTCCAGGTGCCGCTCTACGTCCGTTCGCGGGTGAACGACATCATCGACCGGCTGAAGGAATCGGGGGAGCATTCCGGGACCACCTTCGGCGGGGGGGTGGCCACCAACACCCGGTTCACGAGCGACGCCATCGACTACGGGACCTGCAGCGGCCTTTTCATGCTGAGCTGGGACTACCCGGCGGGCGACGGGCTGAAGGACATCATCGACCGCGAAAGGCTCTACCCGATCACGGTGCTGCACAGCCTGACGAAACAGCAGAAGCAGGACCTGCTCGGGCGCGGGATCGTCGTCTGCCGGCAGATCCTCGAGGACCGGGGGGTCCTCTCCCCTTTCAGACTCGCCAAGAACAGGTACCAGGCGCTGATGAGGGAACTGGACGACATCCTGAATTGAACGACGGGCGGTGATGTTTTGCAGGCGGGAACAGGGAACGCGCTCGAGGACAGTTTCGAAAGGCAACGGGAGCGTTGCGAGGTGTGCGCCGTCCATCTCCGCGTGGCGGGAGTCGTCATCCGCCTCGAGTGCGCCCGGGAAGGCCCCGCCGGGGTCCTGCTCCCCTCCCTGCAGGAGAACCGGATCCCCGTGCCGTCCGGGGAGGCCGACTTCGCGGTCGCCGTCTGGGAGGACGCGGGATTCTTTGCCCACTCGCCGGTGATCGGCGCCCTTCGGCGGCACCGCGACCGCGTCTCGGTTTCCCATCAGGGGAACCGGCATCTCTTCTACAATCCCGAGGGGGAGATCTTCTGCTTCGTCGATACGGACCTCGGGCGCGCCTGGTATTGCGTCGCCGACAGGTCCACCCTCCCCGATTACGAGGTCTGCACCCCGATGCGGTTCCTGATGCACTGGATCCTCGCGGCGCGGGGCCTGATCTTCACGCACGCCGCGGGCGTGGGCCGAAACGGCAGGGGCGTGCTCCTGGTCGGGCGCAGCGGGTCGGGAAAATCCACCACGGCCCTCGCCTGCCATCTGAACGGGCTGGAGTTCCTGGGTGACGATTACGTGGCGGTCGCGCCTGACTCCCCCGCGCGCGCGTTTCATGTCTACCGCGGCGCCAAGCTCACCGACGACACTCTCCCGCGTTTCCCGGAACTCGCCCGCCGCCTCCACCCGGCCAACAGGACGCAGAACAAGAACGTGGTCATAGTCTCGGGATCGGACGGGCCCATCGTCCGCTCGCTCCCCGTCGCGGCTGTTCTCCGCCCCCGGATCGCGGGCCCCGGGCGGACGACGATTTCCCCGGCGGCGCCCTCGGCCCTCCTCATGGAGATGGCGACGAGCACGGTGCTGCAGGCCCAGGGGGGCGGCCAGCACATCCTGTCGGGCCTCGCCGCCCTTTGTCGCGGCGTGCCCTGCTACGATCTCGCGCTCGGCGGGGATTTCGGGGAGATTTCCCGCAGTATCGGCCTGTTCATCGACTCGGCGGGAGCGAGGGGCTGATGGGTATTCCGGCGTCCTATCGCTTTGGTGCGCACCACTCCCTGAAGGCGGGGCACCTCCGGATGCTGAAGGCGATCGTGTGCCTCGGGGAGGAGGGGGGGCGTGCGCTTTCGGAATGGGAGGAGGGGGTCGAGTTCGACGAGATCGACTACCTGGCGCAGACCCTGGCCCCGGCGCTGTACATGGCGGCCGGGGAGGCCGGGTACGAGGGCCCCCTGCGCCCCCGGCTCAAGAGCCTATACACCTTTTTTTTCACCAAGACCTCGCTCCTGCTCTCGGCCATCGCCCCCGTGCTCGAAGACCTCCACCGGCAGGGGATCGACGCCGTCCTGATGAAGGGTGCGGGGGTCAGCGCCGCCCTCCGCCTGCCGCCGGGCCGGAGGCCGATGCACGACGTGGACCTGCTGGTCGCGGACACGGAGGCGGGCCGGGCGCTGGGCATCCTGTCGGCGCGCGGGTTCCATCCCGTCTGGAAGACGGAGGCGCAGCGCCTCTACCGGAGCCCCCACAGTTACGATTGCGAGAACGGGCGGCGTCACCGGATCGACCTGCATATCGCCGCCCTCTACGAGCACATCGGCCCCGGTTTCGACGACGGCCTGCGCGCCCGCGCAGTGACGGGGAGTTTCCTGGGCGCCGCCGTCCGGGTCCCCTGCCCCGAGGACCAGCTGCTCCTCGCCTTGGTCAACGGGGTCCGCGCGCCCCTGGTCTTCGACGAGACCTATCCGGACGGCCTGCTCTGGATCCTGGACGCCGCGAGCCTGATCCGCGGCGCCACGATCGACTGGGGGCTGTTTGCCGCCACCGCGGAGTCCAGGGGCGTTTCCTACAACGCCCGCTACGCGCTGCGCTACCTGCAGTCGGTCGATGGGGGACTGGTTCCCGCGGGCGTCATGGAGGGGCTGCGGGAAAACCTGGACTACGGGTCCTTTTACGTGGAGCGCGCGCTGAGGGTCCACACGAGGTACCACCGCAGGAAACGGGCGATCGAGCGGCGCATCGCCTCGGGCGGCCCCCGGGACTTCAGTCCGAGGCGCATCTGGGACCGCCACCGGATCGAAAGGCTCGACGAGTCCTTCGCCAGCTCCCTATTATCTTTTCCAGGGCATCTCAAGCTGGCCTGGGGGCTCGGGCATGTCTGGCAGCTGCCCGGCCACGCCCTGCGCCTGTTGCTGAAGAAAAAGGAGACACGGAAATGTACGAGGTCAACGAACCGCGCATCATCCACGAAGTGATCGAGGGGAACGCCGTCATCATCGACGGAGAGAAGGGGCTGTATTACGCCCTGAATCCGGTGGGCACATGCCTCTTTTCCGCCTTCGCCGGGGGGGCGTCCCCCGACGCCGTTCTGGAGGCGCTCTCCCGCGAGGTCGAGGAGCGTGGTTGGGATGCGGGGGAGGAGGTTGCGCGTTTCCTGGCCGAGATGGTTCGCCGGGAGATCCTGCGACCGGGGGGAGGCGGGAACGGGGTATACGATCCCGCCCTTCTGTCCGGGGTCGCGGGAGAAGCTCCCACGCTTACCTGCTTCGAAGACCTGCAGGAGCTGCTGCTGATAGATCCGATCCACCAGGTTGACATTTCGGAAGGGTGGCCGGTTGAACGCAACGATTAGCGTGATTATCCCGGCCCGGAACGCCGGGCGGACGATCAGGGAAACCCTGGCAAGCGTGGGCCGTCAGACGCGGAAGCCAAACGAGGTGATCCTGGTAGATGACGGCTCGACAGACGACACGGTCGAGGCCGCGGTCGGGGCCCTTCCGGAGATCCGGGTCCTCGGGCAGCCCCCGTCCGGTGTTTCCCGGGCCCGTAACAGGGGAGCGGAGGTCGCGAGCGGCGTCTTCGTGGCCTTCCTGGACGCGGACGACCTGTGGGAACCCACCAAGCTGGAGAAACAGCTTGAGCAGGCCTCGGTGGCCGACGCCCCGCATGTCATCCTCTGCAAGATGCGGAATTTTCTCAGCCCCGAACTGGTTGGGGGACAGGGTGGGAGCGGCGGGGACGGGGAAATCCGGACCGGTTACCACGCCGGGTGCGTTTTCCTGGCCCGGACCGATTTCCTGGAGACCGGGGGATTCCGCGAGGACCGCGAGTTTTACGAAACCGTGGAATGGTTCGAACGGGCGCGCAAACGGGGATACCGGGAAAAGGTTGTGGACGAAGTGCTCATGCTGCGGAGGATCCATGCGCGCAACACCATGGTCCTCCGTCGCGACGAGGCCCGCGCGGCCTGCCTGCGCATGATCTCGGAGCGGTTGAAGGGGGACAGGCACCGGTGTCCCTAAGTGGATGAGGAATTGGTGGACAGGCATCGGTGTCCCCTTGGGGACACCGGTGCCTGTCCCCTTATTTTTTCAGGGCCGCGCGGAGCTTGTCGGCCATCGAGCCGGTGCCTTCGGGGGAGGGGGCCTGGCGTTCCTTCCACTCCCGCACCTCCTCGGCCTCGAGCGCGTCGGCCACGGCCTTCGCGCTCAGGCGGATGCGCCGGCCGGAGGGATCCGTTTCGAGGACGATGACCTCGACCTCCCCGCCGACGGGGAAGGCGCGCGCGAGATCGCCCTCCCGGGCGACCCCCGTTTCGCCGATCGGGATCAGCCCGGTCCGGCCGGGCGCCAGGAAGACGAAGACCCCGAACTTCTCGATCTTCTCGACCTTTCCCCGCAGGCGCGCACCCGCGACGATGCCGGGCGTGCCGGGGGCGCCGGCGGCCGCAGGCGCCGATCCCTCCCCCTGGAGAGCGACCCCGATCCGTTTCTTTTCGAGGTCGAGGGAGAGGATCTCGAACGTCCCCGTCATCCCCGGGGTGACGCCGCTCGACCACCCCCCCGGGGAGGAGGGGGGGAAGGTGGAGGCATGGGCGAGGGCTTCGATCCCGGGCTCGAGTTCCACGAAGGCGCCGAACTCGGCGACGCGGGTGACCCGGCCGGGCCGGCGCTGCCCCACGGCGTAGGCCTCCCCCGCTCTCAGCCAGGGGTCGCCCGACAGCTGTTTCAGCCCCAGCGAAATCCTCCCCTTTTCCTCGTCCACCCCGAGCACCTTGACGGTGATCTCCTCCCCCGGCGAGACGACCTCGGCGGGGGAACCCACGCGGGCCCACGACATCTCGGACACGTGCAGCAGACCCTGGACCCCCGCGCCCAGGTCGACGAAGGCTCCGAAGTGGCGGATGGAGGCGACGCGGCCGGTGAGGACGGCGCCGGGGACCACGGTTTTCCGGACCTCAGCGGCCTCGGCCTCCCGCTGCTCCTCGAGCAGCGCGCGGCGCGAGAGGACAATGTTCGAACCCCCGTCCCGGAATTCGATGACGCGGAAGGCGTAGACGTTCCCGGCGTGGTCGACGGGGGCGGCGCCCCGGACATCGATCTGGGAGCCGGGGCAGAAGGCGCGGCTGCGGCCGACCTTCACCTCGTATCCCCCCTTGATCTCCCGCTCGACCCTCCCCTCCACGGGCAGGCCGCTACGGAAGGCGTCCTCGATCTGGCGGTTGCTCGCGGCCGTCGCCAGCAGTTTCCGGGAGAGCTTCACCCCCCCGGCGGTGGACACCACCGTCGCCTCGATGCGGTCCCCGACGGCGAATTCCAGCTCCCCCTCGGGGTTTTTCAGCTCGTCGACATCGATGACGGCCTCCCCCTTCCCCCCGACATCGACCAGGGCCGCTTCGGGGCCGATGGCGACGATGCTCCCCTGGACGGGATCCCCCTTTTCGAGCCGCTTCACCTCGAGCGAGGCTTCGAACATCGCGGCAAAATCTTCCTCCGGTTCTTCGCTCACTGTACGCTCCTCCGCATATCGGTCGGTACCCGGCGCCCGTCCCGGTCGGGCGCGGACGCGGGGCCGGGCTGATTGTATCAACCGGCCCCGGTCCCGGGAAGCGCTAAGTGCGGCCGCTCGGGGCGGGGCTCCGTATCGACCCCTTTTCTGTGCTATTCTGGAATCCATGCCGGCAGACCCCGGCAAACACACGATGCGAGGAGGAGAGATGAAGCTGCCTGAATACGTCACGACCGAGGAAGTGAAGAGGGTGTGCAGGGAACTCAAGATCCGCGACTGGACCAGACTCCGGGAGGCCAAGATCCCCCCTGCGGAGGCGAAGAAGATCCTGGCCAGTGTGAATGCCTCCAAGATGAAGATCGCGCTGGAGGACTTCCGGGCCGGGCTCGAAGTGGAGCTCGAGCACGGGCTGCGGTTCAAGGACGCCAACGTCACCAACAACCACCCGATCCTCACGGGGCTGATCGCGCTCGCCCATTTCAAGGAATCGCTCGATTACTACAAGCTCCTGGAGGTGGCGGAACTGGAAGGGGACCTCGTGAAGGCGGTGGCGGCGGGGAACATGGAGAAGGTGAAGAAATACTACCGGCGGCTGGCCGCGGCGCGGATCGCGCTCCGCCAGGCGGAGCTGAAGCGCCTCGGCTCGAGATAGACGGTCGCGGGCGGAAACGGGGGGCGGGATTCCGCGCGCCGCGGGTCCCGCCCCCCATTTGCCTGCCGGCCTCGATGGCGCGTTACGGGGCGACGATGGTGGCCGACTTTACGAAATCGAGGTTGGGGAATTCCTTCTGCAGGTAGGAGTTCCCCACCATCTGGATCTTCGCCTGGTCCGGCTTTTCGCCGTATTCGGCGTTGATGGCGTCGACGATGTCCATCCCCTCGACCACCTTCCCGAAGGGGGCGAAGCCCTGGCCGTCGAGGAAGGTGTTGTCGGCGTAGTTGATGAAGATCTGGGTCGTGCGCGAATTGGGGGCCGAGGACATGGCGAAGGTGACGTACCCCTTCTTGTTCGATTGCTTGACCGGGTCGTCCTTGGTGGTGGTCCGGTTCCAGACCTTGTTGATCCCGGGGTCGCCGTTGATGCCGAACTGGACCATGAAGCGTTTGACCACGCGGAAGAAGCGGCAGTCGTCGTAGTAGCCGTTCTTCACCAGGTTATAGAAGCGGTCGGCGCCGTTGGGGGACCATGCGCGGGTGACCTCGATGACGAAGTCCCCCCTGGAGGTGGTAAATCTGGCCCGGAACTTCTCGGGCGCGGTTTCGGTCATGGAAGCGGGCTTCGACAGTTTCCCCCGATCGGTCTGGGCGGCGGCCGTTCCGGGCAGGACCATCAGAAGCAAAGCGGCAACGGTAAAAGCGATAGCGGTCAAGCGCATGGACATTCTCCTTTTCCTTGAAAAGACACGCCTGAAAGTTTCCTTCCTCGGGGGGCAAAACTCAAGAGAAAATGGAGGCGCCCCCCGTTCCCCGGCCCGTCCGCGCCCCCCCCTTTCCTTCCCGGTTGATCCCCGCCCGCCCCGTGAGTATGATGAAGCCCACCTGTTCACAACCATGGAGGGGAAAAATGCGATCGAAAACCATCAGCGGGATTTTTGTCGTTCTTGTGCTCTTTACCGCCGCCTGCCGGAAGACCGATGCCCCCGGGGCGGGGGCGGGGGCGGAAACCGTCGCGGCGGAGTGCGACCGGGCCTGCCTCGAAGGGTACGTGAACCGGTACCTGGACGCGATGCTGGAGCATGAGGCGACCCCGGAACTGTTCGCGCCCGGCTGCCGCTTCACCGAGAACGGGGTCCAGCTGCCGCTCGGGGAGGGGTTGTGGGCCAGCATGGTGGGGAAGGGGACCTACGAGTTCTACGTTCCGGACGTGGTGACGCAGCAGGTGGCCTTCATCGGCACGGCCCGCGAGGAAGCCCCGCGCAACCAGCCCCCCTCGTCCGTGGCCCTCGCCCTGCGGCTGAAGGTCCGGGACGGGCTGATCACGGAGGCCGAACAGCTGGTGATCCGGCCGGAGAGCAACCTGCTCGACCCGGGCCGCCCCCCCTCCCCCTCGGCCGCCGACGCGATCGAGAAGCTCGGCTCCCCCCACCCGGTCTACGCCGAGGAGATTCCCGAGGCGGGACGCCCCTCCCGGGAGGAGATGATCCAGACGGCCAACGCCTACTTCACCGGGATGCAGAAGAACGACGGCAAGGGGTACTACCCCTTCACCGACGACTGCCACCGGATCGAAAACGGCAACCCGGCCACCAACGTGCCGCTCGCGCCGGGGCAGGAGATGCCCGACCCCCGTACCTCGACGGTGTATTCGAGCCACTGGGGCTGCAAGCAGCAGTTCGAGTCGGGGCTGATCTATTTCGTGACGCGGATCCGGGACCGCCGCTTCGTGGCCGTGGACCAGGAGCGCGGGGTGGTGTTCAGCTTCTGCTTCTTCGATCACGCGGCCGGCAAATCGCGCTATTTCAAGACCCCCGACGGCCGCGACGTCGTCGAGGGCCCGACGGAGCCCTGGACCTGGCAGGTCGCGGAGCTCTTCAAGGTCGAGAACGGCCTCATCCGCCGGATCGAGGCGGTGCTGCAGCGCTCCCCCTACGGGATGAACTCCGGCTGGAGCACCTACGAGCAGGGGATGTCGGACGAGATCCAGGTCATCCGCTGACGGCGGATGCGGCCCGCTTCGCCGGCCGGGGGCGCACGCCCCCGGCCGGTCAGACCTCAAGCCCGACCGAGCGCATCAGCTCCAGGGCGTTGCTTTTCCGGATGACGCCCGGCTTCAGGCGGTAGTCGAAGGTGATGCGGCCATTGACGATGCGGTCCTCGAAATGCACGTTCAAGGCGCGCGGGGGCATGTTTTCGGCGATGCGGGCCAGGGCGAGATCGTGCGTGGTGACGAGGCCGACGGCGCCCCGGCCGACCAGCCCCCTCACGATCGCCTCCGCCCCGATGCGCCGGTCGTGGGAGTTGGTCCCGCCCAGCAGCTCATCGAGCAGGAAGAGCAGCGGGACCGGGCCTTCGGCCAGGAGGACCAGTTGCTTCAGCCGCGTAATTTCGGCGTAGAAGCGGGAAGTCCCCTCCTCGAGTGAGTCGTGGATCCGGATCGACGCCCCCAGAGCCATGGGCGAGATGCACAGACGGCGAGCGCGCACGGGCCCCCCGGCCAGGGCGAGCACGGCGTTGACCCCCACCGTCCGGAGCAGGGTGCTCTTTCCCGACATGTTGGAGCCGCTCACCAGGAGCACCCGGGTCTCTGCGCCGAGCCTGATGTCGTTCGGCACGCAGCGGGACGCGCCGAGGAGCGGGTGTCCCAGGTTCTCCGCTTCGAAACAGGGAGCCCGGTCGCACAGCTCCGGGAAGGGGTCGCCGGGGTGTTCGTAGGCGTATCCGGCCAGCGATGACAGCGCCTCCAGCTCCGATACCGCGTCGAGCCAGCCGGGGATCGAGGGCCCGAATCGGCGGCGCCAGTCTTCGATAAAGTAGGCGAGCTGGATGTCCCACAGCAGGATGAAGGCGAACGGAGCGAAGAGCTGGTTGCGCCGCGAGTCGACCAGGACGACCAGCCGGTCGAGCCGGGCGATGATTTTCGAGGGGGGCGCCCCCCTGCGGTCCATGGCCGCGCGCAGCCGGCGGAGGCGCCGCGAATGGAACTCCTCCCGCTCCAGCCGCCCCAGCAGGCGCGCCAGGAGGGCGAGATCCCTGCAGGCCTTCTCCGCTTCCATGATGACGGGACCGACCGAACGGCGCAGGCGGTAGACCAGCACCAGTTCCGAGAGCAGCATCAGGAAAAACCAGAGGGCCTCTCCCCGGATCCCCCAGATCCCGAGCGAAACGGCGGTCAGGATTGCGAGCACCGGGGCCAGGATCCGCGCCGGCCCCGGTGCGAGCCGCCGCCCGGCGCGGGCCCATGCCACCAGAAGATCCGGGTGGACGGCCGCGCCCGTGTCCGCGCCGAACAGCGCCAGGTCTTCCCGCAGGTCCACCCCGGCGCGCAGTTCCCGCACCGCCGCCTGCCGGGACAGGATTTCCTCGAGCGGGGCGGGGGTCTTGAGCCAGGCGGCGAGGGTGCGCTCGCCGCCGAGGGTGCGGGCGCCCGACAGGAGCTGGAACAGCGACTTCCTGCCGAACAGGTCCAGGTCGCGCGCGTAGGGGTGGGAATCGTCGTCGTAGCGGTCCCCCGGCTCCCCCTGGTCCCCCCAGCGCTCCTCGATGCGGGCGAGGCCCCTTTCATAAAACGCGGCGGCTCTTTGAAAACGTTCCAGGTTCCGGAGCACGCGCCCGTGCCAGAGCACCAGGAACCCGAAGGCGAACGCCGGTAGGAGCAGCGTCCACGGGGAAACGGCCCGGGGCCCGAAGGCCAGCCAGGCAAGGGCCGCGGCCGACAAAAACAGCGCCAGGCGCGCGTTCCCGATGCGGTGATGCAGGCGGCGGCAGCGGGCGGACTCGGATCGCCTGCGGGCGCCCCGGCGCGCGTATTCGTCGCGGGGATGGATGGTTTCGGGGACTCTTTCCTCCAGCGCCATGGTTTCCTTGTGCCGGCGCGGCGGATATAATTCCTCCGCGTGCGGCCTCTTCAAGGTTAGCGGCGGGGAGGGGCGAATGCAACCGGAACCGGGAATGAAAATAGGAATTTGGAGGCCGGCATGAAAGTACTGGGCATTGTGGGCAGCCCGCGCCGAGGGGGCAACACCGAGATCCTGATGGAGGAGGTGCTGAAGACGGCCCGGGGGACGGGGTGCGGGACGGAAAGCTTCCTGATGTCCGAACGGCGGGTGGCCCCTTGCGACGCCTGCGGGGGATGCGTCCAAACGGGCGCCTGCGTGGTCGAGGACGACATGCAGGAGCTCTACGCCATGATGGAGCGGGCGGACGGAATCGTGTTCGGCAGCCCGGTCTATTTCGGCTCCGTCAGCGCCCAGCTGAAGGCGGTGATGGACCGGACCTTCGCGCAGTTGCAGCGGCGTTCGCTCAAGGGGAAGGTGGCCGGGGCGCTGGTGGTCACCCGCAGGGTGGGCGCGATCCAGGCGCGCTCCCTGATTTACGCGTTTTCGATCGCCCAGGGGATGCTGGTGGCGGGCGGAGCGATCGGCTACGGCCGGGAGCCGGGGGACGTGCGGACCGGGACCGGGGGGGGCATCGGCCTGTCGGCCCTGGACGAAGCCCGGCTGCTCGGGGCCGACGTCGCCGCGCTCTCGCGGAGGCTGCGCGCCTGAATCCCCTTCCGGGTCAGGGCAGGCGGCACTCGAAGTTTTCCGCGTCGTTGACGCTGCCGATCCCCTTGTAGTGCGCCGTCCGGGGGTAGGGGCAGAGGGGGCGCGACATCTCGACGCGGTTGCCGGTCACGCGGTAGGCCGTGATCCGCTCCGGGCTCTCCCCCCCCTCGCGCCAGCGTTCCAGCGCCGCCATGAAACCGGCCTGATCGGGGCCGTCGCCGCCGCTGCAGTGCCCCATTCCCGGGACCATGAAGAGACGCAGCCAGTCCCCCTGGTCCGGTCCCAGGGCGGACACTACGCTTTCGTAATACTCGATCGTGTTGCCGGGGGCGATGCCGGTGTCGTTCCAGCCGTGGTAAAGCAGCAGCTTCCCCCCGCGGGCCTTGAACCTGCCGAGATCGGGGTCGACGGCGTTGATGAACCCCGTCCTTTCCTCGGCCAGGCGCGTGTCCCGGCCGGCGTCGAAGGTGCGCCAGTCCCAGTCCCCGTCCTGGTAGGTCAGCTGGAAGGTGCCGACTGAGATGGGCGAGGGGGCTTCGGCCCCCGCCATGTACCAGGCCGATTCGCTCCCGGGCGCCTTGCCGGGGAAGACCGTCCCGCCCCCCGGCGTCCTGACGGGGGCGTACATCTTCCGGACCGTCTCGACCTGGGCCTCCGTGAGGCAGGCGTCCCCCTCTTCCCCCCGGCACTGCAACACGGCGGGGTCGAAACGGCATTTCCGCGGGTCCTCGAGGAGCCCGTCCCGGACCCCGTCGAGAGCGTCGCAGGCGGCGAGCACCGCCCGGTGGAGCATCGGGAGTTTCGACGCCGGGATTTTCCCGGCCGGATGGCGCAGCAGCTCGACCGTCAGGGCCATGTCGGAGGCGTGCAGCCGGCTGTGGGCGTTGGCGGGCGCCCCGGCGACGATGCCGTCGAAATCCTCGGGGTAGCGCTGGGCCGACATGAGAGCCTGCCGGCCGCCGGTGGAGCAGCCGTTCCAGTAGGAAAGCGCGGGCGGGCGTCCGTAGTGGGCCGTGATCAGGGCTTTCGATCGGACCGTCATCTCGTGGACCGCGCGGTAGGCGTAGTCGACGACCTTCTCCGGGTGGCCGATCCCGAAGAGGGCGTTTCCCCCCCGGTGCCCCGTGTCGGTGGAGGCGGTGGCGTATCCCTCGCGGAGGGCCGAGGCCATGGCCGGGGTGCTGATCGTCCCGGCCCAGCCGCCGTTGCCCACCGCCTGGAACTTCCCGTTCCAGTCGTCGGCGGGGAGCCAGAGCTCCATTTCGATATGGGAGTCGGGCGACGGCGCGAGGACCGCCGCGACGCGGCAGTGGGCCGGGAGCGAAGCCGGGGCCTGCCCCGGGGCGCCGGCCGGCGGCGGGCCGGCCGGCCGGAGCTCCGCCGCGGTGATGGTGACGCCGGGGAGATCGATGTTCCCGAGGCTTTCGCACGGGACCGGGGCGGCGGCGGCCGCAAACAGCAGGGCGAGATGGGCGATCATGGCGCAATCCTCCAGAGGGGTTCGAGCTTAGCAAAGGAACGGTCCCGGATCCACGAATTCCGAGGTGAAAAGGGGCGGGCGGGGGCCGACGGTTTCTGTAGGGGATTCGAAAGCGTCGGATTATAATCGCCTCTTCCGGCAGCCGCAGGGCGCCCGGGGTTCCATCGGGGCGATCGGGTCCCGAAGCGGGGAACCGCGGGAGGTCGCGGGCCGATGGACAAGGAGCCGCAACGATGAAGCGATCGCCTTTCAGTTATGGATGGACCGTGGTGTTCGGGCTCTGCCTCGCGGTGACCGGGGCGCTGGCCCAGACAAAGGACTACGCGCCCCAGGTGGGGCAGGCGGGGAAGGACGTGGTCTGGGTCCCGACCGACCAGGCGCTGGTCGACATCATGCTCGACCTGGCGAAGGTCACCCCCGCGGACTACGTGATCGACCTGGGTTCGGGGGACGGCCGTACGGTGATCACGGCCGCGAAACGCGGGGCGCGGGCGCTCGGGATCGAGTACAACCCCGACATGGTCGCGCTCTCCCTCCGCAGCGCCGAAAAGGAGGGGGTGAGCGGCAGGGCCAGCTTCAGGAAAGCGGACCTCTTCGAAACCGACCTGTCCGAGGCCACGGTCATCACCATGTTCCTCCTCCCCAGCATCAACCTGAAGCTGCGCCCCACGCTGCTGGGCCTCAGGCCCGGCACCCGGATCGTTTCCAACAGCTTCACCATGGAGGAGTGGAAGGCGGACCAGACGGCCAGCCTCCCGGAGAGCTGCATCACCTGGTGCACGGCCTATCTCTGGATCGTCCCGGCCGCGGTCCAGGGGATATGGGAGATGGACGGGGGGCGGCTGGAACTGGGGCAGGACTTCCAGATGGTCACCGGGTCGCTCCGCGCGGGGCACCTCGACACCCTGGTCTCGGGAAAGGTCGCGGGCGACCGGATCGATTTCGACGCCGCGGGCGTTCACTACACCGGGCGGGTCGAGGGGGACGCGATGTCGGGCACCCGGACATCGGCGGGCCAAAGCGCCCCCTGGAAGGCGGTGAGGCGGTGACGTCCACGAGGCTGTTTGCCGACCGGGAACTGGAGGAGATGGGAGCCCGGACCCTCGACCTGCTGCTCGAGGCCATCGACGCGGGGGACAAGGAGAAAGCCCGCACGCTCGCGGGGCGGATGTACCGGGAGTTCGGCCTGCTGCACGACGGCTCCATGTTCTGGATCGCGGGGCTCCAGACCTACATCTATCGCAGGCTGGGGGTCGGGGCGCTGGAGGAGGCGGAGCGGGAGGCGCACGCGGCCGAAGCGAAGACCGTCTTCAAACCGCCGGAAAAAACCGACCTGAAGTCCCAGGTGGAGCACCTGGCCTCCACCCTGCGGGGGCACCTGCAGCCGGTGCGCGTCACGGAGGACGACCGGACGATCTCGCTGACCATGCAGCCGTGCGGCTCGGGGGAGCGCATCATCCGCAAGGGGGGGTACTCGCCCGAGGTGGGCCTGGCCCGGATCCCGGGCCCCCACCCCATCACCTGGGGGATGCGCGATTTCCCCATCTACTGCGTTCACTGCCCCGTCCTCGAACAGATGCAGGTGGAGGCCCTCGGGCGCCTGGGCGCCTGCCGCATCGTGTCGGAACCACCGGGGGAGGGGGGGTGCCGCTTCGTCTTCTACAAGGACCCCGCCGACATCCCCGAAGAGTTCTACTCCCGGATCGGGAAGCGGAAGCCGGATTCCGTGTAAAACCGATTTCCATTCTGGTAGAATGCGGCGCAACCGAAGCTGCGGGCGGGGGAAACGATGATCGATGTCCTATCGGCATTCGGATTGAGTGCGGCCACGGGGCTCAACGCCTACCTCCCGCTCCTCGTCGTGGGGCTGCTGGCGCGGTTCACCGGCCTCATCACCCTCAGCGCCCCCTGGAGCGCCCTGGAAAACAGCTGGGTGCTGGCGCTCCTGGCGGCGCTCCTGCTCCTCGAGACGGCGGCGGGGCGGGTGCCCGCGGCGGCCGCCGTCCTCGAGCGGATCCGCACCCTGGCCCGTCCCGCCGCGGGCGCCATCCTCTTCGCCGCCGCCAGCCACGTCATCAGCGGGGTGAGTCCCGTGCTCGCCATGATCTGCGGGATCCTGGTGGCCGGGGGGGTGCAGGCCGCCCGGGCCTCTGCCCGGCGCGCGCCCGGCGCGGGGAAGGCAAACCGCACCGCCGCCCCGGGCGTTCCGGAGACGGCCGCTTCCGGGGTCGCGGCGCTGCTGGCGGTCCTGCTCCCCCTGCCCATGGCCGCCCTGGTCCTGGCGTTTCTGGGGCTCTGGGCCTGGCGGGGGGTTCAAGGCCGACGCCGGCGGGCGTGAGGCGGCATGCGGGTCGGAATCAATTACCCCTGGGTCGATTATGGCTGGGATTTCGGCCCTCCGCCCGAGGCGTGGGTCCCACCCGAAAGGGCGGCCGATTGGCGCGCCTCCCGGAGGGAACGGGTCGCGGAGGATTTCCGCGCCTTCGCCGCCCAGGGGTTTTTCGCCGTCCGCTGGTTCCTGCTCGGTGACGGGTTGAACTACGGGACCGGGGAATGCGCGCCGCGCCTGGAGGGAGGGGAGTGGATTTTCGACCCCCTCCCGCCGGAACACCCCTTCCACCCCCGCCTCCTGGACGATTTCGCCTTCGTGCTCGACCTCTGCCGCTCGAGCGGACTGAAGCTCTTTCCCGTGCTCCTCGACTGCAGCTGGTGTTTCCGGGGCACTCCCGTGGGCGCGCGCCCCGAAATCGTCAAGGGGGGGAGGTCGGGCGTCATCCGGGACCCCGCCCGGAGAGAGGCCTTCCTGGACCGGGTCCTGGAACCGCTGCTCGACCTTTCCCTGCGCCGCCGGGACTCGATCTACGCCTGGGAGGTGATGAACGAGCCGGAGTGGGCCGTCCGGGGATTCTGGAGAAGAGGGCGGCGCCGGACGACGGGGCTCGGCGGGATGAAGGGATTTCTCGCGGAAGGGGCGCGCCGCATCGCGCTCCGGCGGCTGGAGGACGGGAGGCCGGCGTTCAGGTCCTCCGTCGGGTTCGCCCATTGGGATACCCTCGAACGCTGGGACGCGGCGGGACTGGGGCTCACGCTGCCGCAGTTCCATTACTACGCGCAGGGGGGGCGCCCCCTGCCCGAGGCCGTGGGTGCGCGCGTGGTCGGGGAGTTCGCGAGCGCCGAGGAACGGGCGTGGCCCGACCTGCGGCTGCGGCGCCAGGCGCAGACGCTGACGAACCGCCTCGAGTGCGTCGAGCGCAAGGGGTACCCGGAGTGCTTCGTGTGGTCGGCCCGGGCCGTGGACCGGGCCACCCGCTGGACCGAGGTGGAGCGCCGCGAGTTCGCCGCCTACAGCCGCGGCTCGATCCGCGCGCTCTCGGGCGACGCCGAACCCCCCGCGTCCACCGGCTGATCCGGGGTCTTGCGATTGCGCCACATCCCGAACAGCAGGGTCAGCAGGGCCAGGCCGATCTCGTCGATGAAGGGGATGATGTCGGGGATGGCGAGGTCGGCCAGCGTGAGCGCCGCCAGGATGGCGACCAGCGTGGGAAAGCGAAAATGGAAACGCTCGAGAAGACGGCCGGCGATCGAAACTCCCGAGGTCGTGGTCATAGGGCAGGTTCTCCGGTTATCCAGTTGTTTCGATGCTCGAAACAGCGCTATGATCCCATCATAGCATGGGATGCGAAAGCCAGGCAAAACCGCCGGAATCTCCGGGCCGCGTCCCGGGCCGTAACCATAAAACCAAGGGGGGGAGTATGGATCTGTTGAACATGATCTTGAACCAGGGGAACGGCCGGGCCGTGCGCGAGCTGGCCGGCAATTTCGGCCTCGACGAAAACCAGGCCACGTCGGCGCTTTCGGGCCTCCTGCCCGTGCTCGCCAAGGGGCTGGCCCGGAACGCCTCCACCCCGGGCGGGCTCGACAGCCTGCTCGGCGCCCTCGGCGGCGGAAATCACGCCCGCTACCTCGAGGACCCCTCGATCCTTGCCCGGGAGGAGTCGATCAACGACGGGAACGGGATCCTGGGGCATATCCTGGGGAGCAAGGAAGTCAGCCGCAAACTGGCCGACCGGACCGCAGAGAGCACGGGGATCGGGGCCGACATCCTCAAAAAGATGCTCCCGATGGTGGCCAGCCTGGCCATGGGGGCCCTCAGCCAGCAGACGGCCCAGGCGCGGCAGACGCGGGGGGCATCCCCCGCCGACGGCCTCACTGGGATGCTGGGGCAGTTCCTGGACGCGGACCGCGACGGGTCGGTCGCCGACGACCTGCTGGGGATGGCCGCCCGGTTCCTCCGGAACCGGTAGGGTCCGGACGATTGCCGCGGGGACGAACCCGCCCGGTGCCGGCGCGCGCCGGCACCGGGCGGGAGTGATCACGCCCTTTTTCTTTTGAGCAGCCGGTAGAGAAGGAGCAGGATGACGGCGCCGACGACGGCGCCGATGAAGCCGGCGGAATCCCCGGGCTGGTACCAGCCGACGAGCCTGCCGAGCAGGGTGGACAGCAGGGCTCCGGCAATCCCCAGGACGATGGTGACCAGGATGCCGCCCGGATCCTTCCCCGGCATCAGGAATTTGGCGACCGCACCCGCAATCAGACCGATGACGATAATCCACAACAGGTTCAGCATGTGTCCTCCTTTGCTATGAAAGGGGAGGAACTCCCCCCCGGATGAGTCCGGTCCCGGGCGGCGAGTCCATCGGCCTGGCGATGGATCCCGAAGAGTTCGATATAGTGGGCGGCGTTCCGCCGGTTGGCCGCGACCTGCTCCGCGGAGAGCGCCTTGATCCTTCTCGCCGGCATCCCGGCGTACAGGCAGCCGCTTTCGAGCACCTGCCCTTCCAGCACCACGGCGCCCGCGGCGACGACGGCGTCCCGGCCCACCTCGGCGTTGTCCATGACGATGGAGCCCATCCCGACGAGGCAGCCGTCGCCGAGGATGCACCCGTGCAGCACCGCGCCGTGCCCCACCGACACTTCCCGCCCCACCAGGGTCCGGGAACGGTCGGTCGTGCAGTGGACCATGCAGAGGTCCTGGATGTTGCTCCGCTCCCCTATTTCAATGGCCCCCACGTCCCCCCGCAGCACCGTCCCGTACCAGATGCTGGCCCCGGCCGCGATGCGGACCTCCCCGATGACGGTCGCGGTTTCGGCCACGAAGGCCGAAGGGTCGATGTCGGGCGCGAAACGTCCGAAGGGTCTGATGCACGCCATGGCTTCCCCGCCGCATGTCCCGCCGCCGGATGCGGCGGGCTGCCCCTACTATAACCCCGGAGCGGGGAAGACTCGAAGCCCAAAACGGCGGGGTGTACAATCACCGTTTTGAACCTTCCCATCAAGGGCGGCGCAGGAATCATGGAATACGCTTATCATCACGGGGACCCGGGCCGGCTGTACCTCAACGTGACCAACCGCTGCTCCAACCGGTGCTCCTTCTGCGTGCGCGGGGAAGCCGACGGCCTGGAGCAGCTCGGAGAGCGAGGCGGCCCCCCGGTCACGGCGGAGGCGGTGTGGGACTCGGTCCTCGATTTCATCGCGCGCGCTCCCGCGCACTTCGAGGAGGTGCAGGCGACCGTCGTCGGTCACGCCCTCGCCCCGGGGGAGATCGACGCGTGCCGCACCCTCGCCCTGGCCCTGGGGGCGCACCGGGTCCGGGTCCGCTAGGCCTTTTTCTCCACCAGCTCGATCGTGATGCCGTCCGGCCCCCTCAGATAGCAGACGCCCCAGGTCCCCGTCCCGTCGTTTCCCGGCGCCCAGACGGGGGGGTGGATGAAGGTCACCCCCCGGCCGGTAAGCTCCCGGTAGAGGCGCATCACGTCGGACACCTCGAAGGCGATGTGGGCCGCCCCGGGATCGCACGGCCGGGAGTCGACCGGCTTCCCCTCCGGCCGGACGTACTGGATCAGCTCGATCCGGGAGCCGCCGGGGATGTCCACCAGCGCGATCCGCAGATCCGCGTCGGGCAGTCCCACGATCCGGCGCACATCGTCGTCCCGCACCTCCATGACCGGGCCCGCGGAGAGGCCGAGTGCGCCGCAGAAGAAATCGAGCGCCGCGCCGATGTCGGCGACGGTGAAGCTGAAGTGGTCCACAAGTCGGATCATGGGGCACCTTCCCGCGCGCTGTTTGCGGCCGGGACCTTTCGGTCCCAGTATAGCAGCCCGCGCCGCCGCCGGCACGGGCCGCCGAAAGTGAACCTTTGTCCGCCCCGGGGCGGTCCAATGAAAGGGACCCTGTCCCGCGGCGGGGTTCTGTGATAATTTTCGGGCCATGGAAGGGAGGACGCCTGTGAACACCGGCCGCTGGGTGCTGTGGACCCTCCTCCTGGCGCTCCTCTGCCTCCCCTGCGCCCTCCCCCTCGGCGGGGAAGCGGACGGGGAAAAGGGGCGGGTCCTGGTGCTGACCGACGGGTCCCGGGAACGGGTCCGAGGCTACTCCATCGAGGGGGAGCGCGTCCGCTACTACAGCGCCGAGCGCAACGAGTGGGAGGAGATGCCCGCGGACCTCGTCGACTGGCCGGCCACGGAGCGTCAGGCGCGGCGGGAGGTGGATGAAGCGGCGGAACGGTCGGCCGCCGCGGGGGAGAGCGCCCGGCGGCAGCGGGAGGAGGATGAGGCACGGGCCCCGCAGGTCGCCCCCGGAATGCGCCTCCCCGCCCCCGGCCGGGTCTGCCTGGTCGACCTCTACGAGGGGGAACCCGTGCTGGTGCCGCTCGGGCAGAGCGGCGGGCAGCTCCACAAGAACACGAAAAGCAATATCCTTCGGGGCATCCTCAACCCGGTCGCCAGTTCCCGGCAGACGATCGAACTCGAAGGCAGCCGCGCCGCCGTCCGGGCCCATGCGCCGGTTCCGGAGATCTATTTCCCGGTCGAGGCCGGGGGGGGGATTGGGGGCGGCGACGGCGCGGAAGGGGGGGCGCGGCTCCGGCTGGTCTCCTGCGAGGAACGGAAGGGGAACCGGGTGGTGTTCAGCTATAATATCGCCGTGTACGGACGCGTGAGCGTCCGCGCCCGGTACGTGGAGACCGACGTGGAGCCGGTCAGCGACTACTGGGTGAAGGTCACCCCCGCCGCGCCGCTCGACCCGGGGGAATACGCCCTCGTCGAGTTCGACCGGGAGGGGGCGCCGAACGAATTCGTCTGGGACTTCGCCGTCGACCCCCTGGCGCCCCCCAACACCGCGGTGCGGCCGGGGGAGGCTGACAGGGGGGAGCCGGTCCTGATCCGAAAGCCGGCGGCAGGCCGGGAGAAGGAGGCCCGATGACGCCGATCGAGATTCCCCCGGACGAAATCGAGTTCGAGTTCACCCGCGCCTCGGGCCCGGGGGGGCAGAACGTGAACAAGGTCGCCACCGCGGTGCAGCTCCGCTATGCCGCCGCCCGTTCGCGCATCCTGGAGCCCGGGGTGCGGGAGCGGCTCCTGCGGCTGGCGGGACGGAGGGTGAACGCCGCGGGCGAGATCGTCATCGAGGCCCGGCGCTACCGCACGCAGCAGCGCAACCGCGAGGACGCCATCGAACGGCTCACGGCGCTGATTGAAAAGGCGGCGATTCCTCCGAAAACCCGGCGCCGGTCGCGCCCGACCGCGGCGTCGCGCCGCCGGCGGCTGGAGGAGAAAAAGCGCCACTCGGGGGTCAAGAGGCTCCGGTCTAGGGTGAAGGATGACGATTGACGGGGATCAGAGCTGCCGCAGGAAACGGTTCCGCTCGTCGACGAGGATGATGCTGGGGGTGATCGGGCCGGACGCCAGTTCGAAGCCCATGATGATGATCTCCTCCCCGCGCTTGATCGTGTGGGCGGCGGCCCCGTTCATGCAGATTTCGCCGGACCCCCGCTGGCCCTCGATCACGTAGGTCTCCAGCCTCTGGCCGCTGGTGTTGCTGACGACCAGGACCTTTTCCCCGGGCCAGAGCCCCACCCGGTCCATGAGGTCCTCGTCGATGGTGATGCTGCCGACGTAGTGCACGTCCGCCTCGGTCACCGTCGCCTTGTGAATCTTCGATTTCAATACCCAGCGCATAGTATTCCGTCCAATCCATCGAAATAATGCACCAAACGCCTTCCCCCGTCCACCCCATAACGGATTCGGCGTCATCGCTCCCCCCGGCCCGCGGGACGTGATACACTGGAGACTCGATGGGAGTCGAGTGCCCGGGGTCCGGTTGCGTGTCGGGTCCGGGCGGGTTCGGTTCGGGGAGCGGTTATGGGAATGTGGGAAATCCTGGCGCAATCGGAGCGGCGGCTCTGCTCGCGGTTCGAAAACAGATTCAGCCAGGAGATGATGCAGAAGCTGTCGGAAATCCGGCGCCAGGTCCTGGAACAGGTGGACTCCAGGTTCGTCGACGAATCCTCCGGGAAATCCTTCCCCTACGGGAAGATCTCGATCCTCCTCTGCCCCCGGTCGGACGAGCTGCGGGAGGCCTACAGCGCCGCCTTTCTCGAGGGGGAGTCGCTCAAGGGGGACATCCTGCAGATGCTCGAGGAGGCACAGCTCCGCCTCCCCGGACCGGTGGAGATCTCGGTGGCCTCCGAACCGACCCCCGACTCCGATCCCCTGCCGCTGGCGGTCTATAAAATGGAGTTCGTCAAGCGCGGCCTGCCCGGGAGGAGGGAGGCGCCCGCGCTGACGCTGACCGTGACCAGGGGGGGCGCGCAGACGCCCGCGTACCATCTTCAGAAGGAGCGGATCCTGGTGGGGCGCTCCCCCGAGGTGACCGATCGAGAAGGGCGGGTGATCCGCAAGAACGATCTCGTCTTCCTCGACGACGGAAGCGAGATCAATGCCACCGTGAGCTACGCGCACGCCAGGATCTGGTGGGACCGCGAAAGCCAGGAATACCTGGTCATGGACGAGGTCAGCCGCTACGGGACCAGCATCGTGAGGGAGGGGAGGTCCCTGGAGGTGCCCTCGGGGAACCCCTGCGGCATCCGCCTCCAGTCCGGGGACGAGGTCATCTGCGGGCAGGCGCGCTTCCGCTTCGAGCCGGGGCCGTGACCCGGTTCCGGGCGCACCCGGGAGGTCCTGGGCGGATCAGCCCGCGGCCTGGCGGGAAACCGCACGGGACCGGTTCCAGAAGGGGACCAGCTTGAGCGTGCGGTAGGTGCGTTCGATCGATTCCCGCGTTCCCCAGTCGCTCCACCCCACGCCGGTGACCTCCACTACCAGCAGGTGCCGGGGGATCCGGGCCAGGAAATGGGTCGAAAAGTTCCAGGCCCTCAGCGAGGCGTAGATGTCGGCCGCCTTTTCGGGCGCATCGCGCAGCGCGAGCATGGGGCCGAACCCCTCGGGCGCGAAGCGGGCGAGCAACTCCATCATCCGCGACAGCCGGAAGACCATGACGAAGGTATTCCATACCCCCCCCCGGGCGATGATGGCGCCGGCCGCCGGCAGGTCGGGTTTTTCGGTGAACGCTTCGACGTTGAAGATCCCTTCCCCCATCCCCGCGGCCCCGGCGGGGAGGATGTAGCCGTAGCCGGTCTCGGGCCGGTCCGGGGCCGCGCCCAGGACCGCGATCCGGTCGGGCATGCGCGCGATCGCCGCGGCGGCCCGCCGGACGTACCGGATGAAGGCCCCGTCGTCCTCCACGTAGTGGTCGGTCGGGAACGCGGCGACGACGGCGTCGGGCGTGGAGCGCTCGATCTGCAGGAGCGAAAAGAGGAGCCCCGGGCCCGTGTCCAGGTTGTGCGGCTGGATGAAGATGCTGTCCTCCGGGAGGTCCCTGAGCTGCTCCCGGGCCAGCTCCAGGTGATCGTGGTTGATGACGACGCGGATGTCCGCGCGGGTGGAAAAGCGCCGGGCCCGGGCCAGGGTGGCCTCGAGCAGGGACGAGCCGCGCAGGAGGCGGCAGTACTGTTTCGGGATCGGCCTCCCCGCGACTTCCCGGGTCAGGTCCCTCAGCCGGGTCCCGTCCCCCCCCGCCAACAGGAGCGCCATGTGCGGAACCGGGGCCGCGCCCCTCGCCGCGGCCGCCCTGCAGGCCTCCTCCCCCGCGCGCTTCAGCATGGTCGGTGCGCCTCCCCTGGATCGAAGATGATGACAAAAAGGATAACAAAAATCCTTTTGGTATTTGTATCTTCCGGCCGGGGGTTGTTCAATCCGTAGAAATACCCAAACCGGCATGCGGTCAATACCCAGAAGGGGGCGCTCCCCCGCAAAAAAGCAAAATATCCCGGGGCGCGGACTCCCCGATGCGGGTACAATGCAGGGGGAAGCGGTCCACGTTTGCGGGAGTCCATGCATGAAACTCATTGTTGCGATCATCCGTCCCCATCGGCTCGAGGAGGTCCGGCGGACCCTGAACGAAATCGGTGTCGGCGGGATGACGGTGTCCGAGGTCAGGGGCGCCGGGAGGCAGAAGGGCCAGGTCGAGCGCTACCGAGGTTCGGAGTACACCGTCGACCTGCTCGCCAAGTGCAAGCTGGAGGTCGCCGTCCCCGACGAGCTGTGCGAAGAGGCGGTCGGGGCGATCTCCAGGGGGGCCTCCACCGGTGAAATCGGCGACGGCAAGATCTTCATCCTCCCGCTCGAGGACGCGGTGCGCATCCGCACGGGCGAACGGGGCGGGGATTCCCTCTAGGCGAGTTACCCGGTCATGCACGACGAAATCGAGCGCCTGCGGCGAAAGCTGCGTGAGGGGAGGAGTGGGCTCTTCGGCCGCGTCCGATGGGACGCGCCCGGCCGGGATCTGCCCGCCGCGCACTCCGACCTGATAGACGGGTTGCTGGGAGAGATCTACGCCGTGTCGTGCGAGGCCGCGGACCGGGAAGCGGCGCGCGCACCCGGCTCCGGCCTGGCCGTCGTGGCCACGGGGGGCTACGGGCGCCGGGAACTCCACCCCTTTTCCGATATCGACATCGCCTTCATCCCGTCCGAGGAGGAGGACCCCTGGGTGGAGGCGGCGGTCCACACGGCCTTCAGGCTGGTGATGGACGTCTTCCTGTCGCTCCGGGAGGTCCACGTGGGGTACGCCTTCCGCCCCGTGGTCGAGGCGGGCTCGTGGGACGTGCCCACCCGGACGGCGCTCCTCGACCTGCGCCCCGTCTGCGGCGCCCCTGAGCTGGTTGCAGCGATGGAGCGCCGCGTCAGGGAAACCCTCTCCCCGCTCGACATCATGCTCGAGTCCCCGCCGGGGGGGACTCCCGTGGGGCGGGAGCGCTCCCTCTACGAAATCGAGCCGAACCTCAAGGAGGGTCCGGGGGGGCTGCGCGAGCTGCATCGCGCCCGCTGGATCTTCCAGCTGCTGCTGGGGGTCCGGGGCGTGGACCTGGAGAGGGAGCTTGCCGCGCGCGGGCTGCTCGCGCCGGCGCGGCTCGCCGAAATCCGCGCGGCCGCCGACTGGTTCTGGCGCGCGCGCAGCTGGCTGCACCTGGCCGCCGGGAGGCGCGCGGAGGTGCTGATGACGAATTACCAGGACCGGATCGCGCGCGAACTTGCGGGCACGGCGGCCCAGGACTGGCTCGCGCGGCACCTCGGGCACGCCGAGACCCTCCACCGGTTCCGGGAGACGGCGGCACTCGCCCTCCTCGCCGGGCCCCGGGCCGTCGACGGCGCCCTCCTCGAGGAGGGGGTCCTGTCCCGGAGGCCGGGGGACACCGGCCCCGGGGCGGCCGTCGACCTCTTACGGGCCTCCCAGCGCTACGGGATCCCTGTCGGAGTGCGGGAACTCGAGCGGCTGGACGCTTCCCCCGCGCCGGCGGGGGAGGGGGAGCCGTCCGACGGGGAGATCCGCGCCTTCATGGACATCCTCGGGGAAGGCCGCGGGGTGGAACCCGCCCTGAGGCAGCTGCTGCGCTGCGGCCTGCTCGACCGGTTCCTCCCTGGGTTCTCCGAGGTCATGCGCTTCGTCCCGCCCGATCCCGCCCACCGCTACACCGTGGGGGAGCATTCGATCCGGATGGTGGCCCATCTCGGGCGGTTGCGCGCCGGGGAGGACCCCAGGGGGGGATGGTTCGCCGACCTGCTCGGCCGGTGCGCCCACTTCGACCTGCTCTGCCTCGCGGCCCTGCTGCACGACGCGGGCAAGCTCTCCCCTTCCGGGGACCACGCCGAGGCCGGAGCGGTCCTGGCCGCCGGCGTGGCCCGCCGCCTGAGGCTGGCCCCCGAAAAGCGGAAGTTGCTCGACCTCCTCGTCCGTCACCACCTGCTGCTGGTGCGCACGGCGCGCCTGCACGACCTCCAGTCCCCCCACGTCATCCAGATGGTGGCCGAGCGGGTGCCCGATCCCGAGGCCCTCGGCCACCTCGAGGTCCTGACCTATGTCGACACCGTGGCGGTCGGGGAGAACAACTGGACCTCCATGGATTTCCGGGACCTCGAGGACCTCCACAGGAGGATGCAGGAGCATTACGCCCGCGCCGAGGCCGAGACCCGCGAGGACGGGGGGACGGGGGACGACAAGGTGGTGGTGCGGCGCAAGCTGGAAGCTCTGCAAGCCAAGAACGAAGCTTCCGTCATGAAACACTGCGGGACCATGCCGTCGGGCTACGTCCTGAACACGCCGCTCGAGGAGATCGCGTTCCACCTCCAGCTCCTGGAGCGGCTCGAGGCCGAGACGGTGGTGCTCGACGTCTACAACCGCCCCGGGGACGACTATTCCGAGCTCACGATCTGCGCGCCCGACGACCCGCAGCCCGGGATGCTGGCGAGGATCACGGGCGTCCTCTACGGGTGCGGCGTCGACATCCACCGGGCCCGGGCCTTTACCATGCCGAGGGAGCGGCCGGTCCTCCTGGATACGCTCCGGGTCCGCTCCCACCGGATGCAGATCTCGGAAAGCCGCGCGCGCCGCATCCGGTCGGCCCTCGTGGGGGTGCTCGCCGGGGGGGAGGACGTCGAGGCGTTCCTCACCCGGTCGGGCAAAAGCCCGGCCGGCGGGGTCATGATCGACGCCATCGACCTGCGCAACGACCTGTCGGAAGAGCACACCGTGGTCCACATCGTGGCGCCCGACCTCCAGGGGCTCCTCTACCTCATGACGCGCGCGCTGTCACGCTGCGGTCTGCACATTCACTCGGCCAAGGTGGCCACCTGGAACGGGCGCGCGGAAAACAATTTCTACGTCACCGCCGGCGCCGGCCCGATCCCCGACGCCGAACTCGACCGGTGGACCGGCCGGCTCCGCGCCGAACTGGCCGGATAGCGGCGGAGGGCGGCTCAGCGGCGCAGGGTGGCCGCGAGCCTCCGGGGGTGAAGCAGCAGGTCCAGCCCGCAGCGGATGTCGCGCACCGCCACGGGCGCCGCGAGCAGGGCGGCGGTGGCCGCGCCTTCCGGCCCTAGGACGGCGATCCCCAGGGCCGCGCGCTCGAGCATCAGCGCGTCGTTGGCCCCGTTGCCGACGGCGGCGACGGCGTCCGCCCCCAGCCGCTCGACATAGGCCAGCTTCGCCTCCGCCTGCCCCCCCGGGGGGATGAGGGTCGAGGGGAGCCCGAGCGCCCGGGCGATGGCGCCGGTCGTTCCGAAGGTGTCGGCCGTCACCAGGTGGACCTCGACCCCCCCGGCCAGCCGCCGGAGCCGCTCCCCGACCCCCTCGATCAGCCCCCCGTCCAGGGCGAGGGTCCCGTTGACGTCCAGGACCAGGTGGCGCAGGCGCAGGGGGCCCAGTCCCGGAATATCGATCTCGATCATGCGCGTCCTCCTCGGGCAAAATCCCCGGCGAAATGCGGCGGGCGGCAGAGTAACCGATGCCGGCGCCGAAAACAATCGGCGCCCCGTTACAGAATCCATCGCCCCGACCAGCCCGTGCCTCATTGGACAGAGAGCCGGGAGGTCCGGCAAGGTCGCCGCCGGGGGGGGTGCGCGTGCCCTGCAACAAATCCCGGTGCGTCAAAAATCCAAACCGATCGCCGCGATCTTCGGTTACAATGCCACCATAGTCAAGAGGGTGCTTTCGCAGCCGATATGCGGCAGGGTCATGCCCGGCACTTTTTCATCATAAGGAGAAGAGGGATGCTATCAAAGCGTTCAGGCTGTTTTTTTGCGTTAATGGTGGCTGTTCTATTTGCCGTCGCATGCAGTTCGCCGCCCCTGAAAACGACCGTTGAGGTGACCGGAGGCACCATCGAAGGTGTCGAACGGGAGGGAATTTTTGCGTACAAGGGAATTCCGTTTGCAGCCCCTCCGGTCGGCGATCTGCGCTGGAAGGCTCCGAAGCCGGTGGAGGCATGGACGGGTGTAAAAGATGCGGATGCATACGCCTGCGGATGCATGCAGGACGCGAGCATGGCCGCGATGACGGGCGCTCCCGCGAATTTCAGCGAGGACTGCCTGTACCTGAACATCTGGACCGGAGCCAGGAAGGTCGATGAAAGGCGGCCGGTAATGGTTTGGATTCACGGCGGCGCGTTTGTCGGTGGAATGACGGGCACGCCGATGTTCGACGGAACAAAATTCGCCCAAAAAGGGGTGGTTCTTGTAAGCCTCGCCTATCGGCTCGGCGTCTTCGGATTCATGGCGCACCCGGAGCTCAGCGGTGAAAGCGGCCGGGGATCCGGAACCTATGGACTTCAGGATATGATAGCCGGACTCCAGTGGGTAAAGGACAATATCGGCCGGTTCGGAGGTGACCCGTCGCGCGTAACGATTTTCGGCGAATCCGCGGGAGGAATCGCGGTGGGCATGCTGGCCGCCGCGCCCCCCGCCAAAGGGCTGTTCCAGCGTGCCATTTCCGAAAGCGGCGGCTCTTTTGCTCCGCCGCGGGTCGTAGAGGGAGCGGGAATGAATGTTCCCTCGCTGAAGCTGGCGGAATCGGATGGAGAGAGCTTTCTGAAGAAACTCGGCGTCGACGGCATCGAGGCCGCGCGGGCTCTGCCGGCCGAACGGATCCAGGAGTCCGCCGGAGGAGGAATGGGCGGCGGCGCGAGTTTCTGGCCCGTGGCCGATGGATATGTCATCCCGGGAGACCCTTACGAACTGTATACAAGAGGGGAGTTCAACGACACCCCGATCCTGGCAGGCACCAATTCCAATGAAGGCGGATTGTTCATGCGGGGTCCTGCTACCCCTGACCGGTTCGAGCAACAGATCCGATCCGGTTATGGAGAACGGGCGGATGTCATCCTGGAAGCCTATCCCCATGCGACCGACGCCGAGGCGGCCCGTGCCTCGGCCGATGTCTTCCGCGAATTCGCCTTTTCCTGGCCTACCTGGGCCTGGGCCCGGCTTCAATCCCGGATGGGGAAGGGCAAGGTGTTTCTCTACTATTATGACCATCGGACGCCGAGATCCCCCGACGGCGCCAATCATGCAGACGAGGTCCCCTATGTGTTCGGGAATTTTGGAGGCTTGGGCGGCGAGCCCCGACCGGAAGATCTGGCTCTTTCCGAAATGATTCAGGCTTACTGGATTCATTTTGCCGATAAGGGAGACCCGAACGGACCCGGCCTGCCGGATTGGCCCAACTTCACCGAGGAAGACCAGAAGGTACTGCATTTCGATGATGCCGCCGCCGCCAGACCGGTCCCGAACCTGGAAAAGCTGAAGGCCTATGATGCGTATTATACATGGCGCAGGGAACAGGCCGGGAAGAACCGCCCAGAGCAGTAAAGAGCGCAAATGTGAAGAAGGGAGGCTGTCCATGATTATGCGTGCCGCAAACCGCCTGATAACCCTCATGGTGCTGGCCGGCGCTCTGCTCGGCGCGCGGGCGGTCACCGCCCAGCAGCCGCCCGCGTCCCGCGGCGGTGGGCCCGATCGGGCGGCGATGGGTCCGCCGGGATCGGGGCAGAACAACGTACCGGACACCCCGGGGACCGGCGACTACCCGGCGATGAAGGAGGAGATTCCCGAGCTCCCACGGCACGTGGTGTATCGACCGGCCAACCTGGCGGCGATGGGTTCGCAAAAGCTGGGCGTGGTCGCGTGGGGAAACGGAGGCTGTTCGGACGACGGGGCCAGCACCCGCTTCCATCTGCTCGAGCTGGCGTCCCATGGTTACCTGGTGATCGCGTCCGGTCGCATACTCAGCGGCCCGGGAGCCCATGCGCCCGCGGCGGGGCAAAAGCCCTTCCCGCGCACCGAAACATCGGATCTCACCAAGGCCATCGACTGGGCGCTGGCCGAGAACACCCGTCAGGGGAGCGCGTATTTCGGGCGCATCGATCCGCGGCAGGTCGCCGTCTCGGGATTCAGTTGTGGAGGCCTGCAGGCGGCCCTGGTCGCCGGGGACCCGCGCGTGAAGACCCTGATCATGCAGAACACGGGCACCTATGACGGTGAGCGCGCCACCATGCCCGGCTTCAAGGTGCCCAAGTCGACGGTCAAGACCTATCACACGCCCGTTCTCTACATACTGGGCGGACCGACCGACGTCGCCTATGAGAATGGCATGGAAGACTTCCGGTTGATCGACCATGTCCCCGTGGCGGTAGCAAACCTGCCGGTAGGTCATGGCGGCACCTACCACCAGCCAAACGGCGGTGCCGCCGCGCAGGTGGCGGTGGACTGGCTGAACTGGCAATTACAGGGTGATGCGAAGGCGGCTGCCCGTTTCGTGGGTGACCAATGCGGCCTGTGCACCGATGAGGACTGGACCATCGAACGGAAGAATTTTCCGGCGCGGTGAACGGGAGATGAAAACCGCTCCCGGCGGGCGTCCTCTAGCGGGAAGTGATTTCCTCCTGCATGCGAAGGACCTGCCTGTCGTCCAGGCGGTACCCGAAGTAGAAAATCGCGGCCGCGAGGATACACGCGGCCGCCGGGATCAGCGTTATCATGGAACTGATGCCGCTGACCACAAACGGGGTCGGGGCCGTGTTCGCCACGAAACCGATCGCGGCCAGGCCGACGCTCAGGATGACGCTGCGGAGAAACACGCCTACCTTGATCGGGACATTCATCAGGGCCATGGTGAACGCGCGGATGTTTTTTCCCGTTTTCCACTCCCCGTAGATGACCGTATCGGAAAAGATCGCCGTGAGCATGGATACGGCGATCGAGTACACCATCATGGCCAGACTGATCATGAGGGTGAATCCCCAGGAAGTGCCGCCGGTCAGCCTGGCGAGGGAATAGAGGAGCCCCGCCAGCAGGAGAAACATCCAGTAGCACTTGCGCTTGCCGATCCTGACGCCGATCCAGCTCGCGACGAGCGTGCCGGCGAACCGTCCGACGCTGGTGACGAGGATGAACATGGAAACGAACGACGGGTCGCTGCGGACATAGGTGAAGTAATAGACCGCGAGCGCCGACACCATGAACAGGCTGGTGATGTTGAAGGTCTGGGCGATGATCAGGTGGAGCAGGGGGGGGTTTTTGAATACCAGGCCGACGATTTCACGAAGCGGCTGTCCGGCGCCTCGGGCGCCGGCGGCCGCTTCGTCATACGGGTCCCTGCCGGCGGTGAGGCGGTAGATGTACAGGTAGCCGAGGATGGTCGCCGCCCCGAATACGGCCGTCGCGAGTGTGAAGCCGCTGATGGGATCGGTCAGGCGGCCGAAGTAGACGATGAGGGGCATGCCGGTGAACGAAAAGAGCAGTCCGGCCGCGGCCATCCCCTGCGCCCGGCTGCTCGAAAGTATCGTCCTCTCATCCGGAAGGGTGCTCAGCCGTCCCACCATCGACCCGTTCGCGGCGGAAACGACGTTCCACAGGAGATGGCTGGTTACGAAGCCGAAAATGATGAAGGCGGATGCGGTGAAATCGGTGCCGATTTTCGTGAACTGCAGAACCGACAGGGGAAGAAACAGGAGCGGCCCTATCAGGAACCATGAGCGGTATTTCCCCCCGAACCTGAGGGTGACTCTCTGCAGGATGACCCCTCCGGCCAGGGCGCAGACGATGTCGGCCAGGCTCGTGATCGTGAGGATCCTGCCGAAGACGGCCAGCGAGAAACCGGCGTGGTCGGTCAGGAACGCCGCGAAGAAATAGACCTCCACGCTGGTCAGCATGACGAAAAACAGATCGGCGATTCCATAGCTGTAAAGCAACGGCCTGCCCAGTCGTCCATCCATTCGGGGACACTCCTTTTCCTCGGTCTTGCCGCCCCGGAGATACCGCCATTCTGTATCGCAACGGCCCGGCCCGCAACATTGCCCGCGCTATTCGGTGCACCTGAAACTGTCGGCGCTGTTCACGTCACCCCCCTTGTAGCGCGCCACCAGAGGGTACGGGCAAAGCGGCCGGGACACGCCCGGAAAAGAGACGCCTGTCGCGATGATGCGATCCGGCGCCATTCCCTTCTCCACCCACGCCATGATCGTTTCGAGCTTGTCGAACCGGTCCGTGGCCTGCCCGCCGTCGCAATGGCACATGCCGGGAATGAAAAACAGCCGCACGGAATCGCGGATCGATTCGCCGTTGACTTTTACTACCTCGTCGTACCAGTCGGCAAGCACGCTGGAGGCCATGCCTTGATCGGAAAGACCGTTATAGACAATCATTTTCCCGTGAAGGGCGAACGTAGACAGGAACGGCGAGTCGGCATCGCTCATCGCTGCGGTATGGCGGGTACGTTCCACATCCCGGTCAAAATCAAAATCCATGGGATCCAGGTCCGGATCCGGGGGCGTCAGTTGATAGAAACGGATGTTGCTCAAACCGAGTGTCGCATCCGCCGCGTCCCATTCCCCGGTACCCGACGAGCCGATGTGCATGGCGCGCCAGGCAGGACCGCCGATGCCGGTGTCATAATTATAGGAGTTATAAAGCGGCGTCCCGTCACTCGCGCGCGGGCCGGAGTACATGTCCCGCAGGGCGCCCACCTGCGCATCGGAGAGGCAGGTGTCCGTTTTATCTCCCTGGCAGGTCAGCACGCCGGGGTCAAAGTCGCACCTCTGCCAGTCATGGATCATCCCGTCTGCAAGGCCGTCCAGGGCGTCACAACGCTTAAGAACCCCTTCTGCAACCAGGCGCAAGTCACCGTCCGAAAAGGAACGGGAAATGACGGGGCGCCCTTTTTCATCCCTGGGTGCAATACGGGCCGGCACCTGGAGGTTCCACATCTGATCCACGGCCACCCTGGAGAACCGGATGGACGGATCGCCGGCGACGATACCATCAAAATAGAGCGGGAAGCGTTGAGAAGCCATGAGCCCCTGTCGCCCCCCGTTTGAACAGCCCAACAGGTAAGAGTACTCCGGCGCGGCGCCGTAATAGCGTTCGATCAGTTCCTTGGCTTTCAGGGTCACCTTGTCCAGTGCGTTGTAGGCGTAATCGATCCGGGCCTGCTGGTCGACGCCGTAAGAGGCGTCCATCATCGAGCCGCGATGTCCGCCATCCGTGCCGACAACGGCAAAACCACGCGCTAACGCGGAGGGCTTGATCGATCCGAAAATATCACCCAAAGCGGGGGGTAATTCGCCGTCCATTCCGCCGCCGCCCTGGAAAACAAAGCGGTGGTTCCAATCCGTGGGCATGCGCAGGTCAAAACCGATGCCGAACTCGCGGCCCCCTGCACCGATGCGGGGATTCAGCGTACCCTGAACCAGACAATGCTCGGGAAGATTCTCCCGGATGCCCGTTTGCCCCGGCAAAGGCCCGGCCGGAACCATCTCCGCCCTATGGACCAGGAAATCGGGCCCCGCGAGTTCCGCAATCGCTTTGCAGGCACGAGGATTGGCAGCCTTGTCGGATCCGCGGGTCCTCTCAATGAAGGGCGCGGTTGCCAGGAGTGAGAGGAACAACCCGGCCACCATGGGGGGCCGGCAGAACACTCTTTTGATGACTTCGGTTCTCAATAACATGGGGATATCCTCCCTGCAGGTTGCGGCCATCCGGTTCGTACTTTTAAGGGCTTTTGCCCGATCCACCGCTTTGCGGCCGGCCTACGGGTCCTCTCGCCCGGCCTGGACTCCACGGACGTAATCCATCCACCCCCGCCACTGCGGCGGGCCGACCCGCTCCATCCAGTCGTTGTGTCCGGCGCCTTGAACGATCCACATCCGTTTGTCGCCGGTGCGGGACTCATAGAGAGCCCTTGCGTGCCTGATCGGAACGATGTCGTCCTTTTCCGCGCCGACGACGCCGACCCTGCCCGGGTAGGCTTTCAGATTTCGGACGGTGTCGTATTTGTCTCTCAGAAGGAGCCCGAGCGGCGCCCACGGGAAATGGTGTTTGGCCGCGGCCAGGAGCGTATCCCACGGCGTGATCAGGAGCACGCCGTCGATCGGGAGGGATCCGTCCCCGGCCAGTCCCGCCGCCACCCCGCAGCCCAGGGATTCCCCGAGCAGGAAGACCGGGCTTCCATATCGCCCGGACACCAGCCGGAGGGTCGCTTTCGCATCGCTGACGAACGACGCTTCGCCCAACTTCCCCTCCCGTTTGCCGTACCCGGGATATTCGGCCAGGATGACGCGATAGCCGAGCGGGGCCAACGCATCGACGTAGTAGCCCCGGTCCGCGGCCGTCCCCGCGTTGCCGTGGAAGACGATGACGGTTCCCTTCGGATCCGCGACCCCGGCAGCGCCGATGAAACCGCGATAGGCCGCAGGTCCGGCAGGCCAGAAACGGAGATTCAGCGCGGCCAGTTCCCCGGTCGTCGGCAGGCGCCGGTCCGGATAGTAGAGAAAACGATTTTGCACGGAGCATCCCGCCGATAACACGATGGCCCCCGCCATCATGACGATCCCTGCGGCGTTTCCGAGATTCATGGGGCTTTCCCCTCTTTTCTCCGGTCATTCCCGGGAAATGGCGGCATGACCATCCCCTTTCTACGGCGCAGGGAGAGGGGGCGGAGTTTCTCCAGGCTCACTCCCTTATGTCCTGGATCTCCTCCGACAAACCCTGCTCGTAGGTGCTCCATCCGGAGTTCATCCCGTACGGGCATCGCTGCAGAACCGCTTCGATCCGGCGGATGTTCCCCTTCTCTATCTTGAACAGTTCCGCCTGCTGCCAGGTCCATGGTTCGGTGGGCCCGGCGACCAGGTCGCGGCCGTCGGGCGATTGGAATCGCCGGGTTTTACCCGCGGCATGATCGAAGAAATTGAAGGTGAAAACGATTCCGCGTTCGCGGTCCACCGCCACGAAGCGGCGATCGCGTATGCGCGAAACAAAATGCATGAGGCCCGATTGGAACTGTTCCTTGCAGCCCCAGGCGCTCGAATAGGAGACCTCGGTGAGCGGGTCCGGCCTTTTCTGCCCCGGTCTGAGCGGAACGTTGGTGGCGCGTCCCCCGTTCTCATAGCGATCGCAGTCGTCGGAGAAGGGGTACTCGCCTTTCCCGTCGTTGCGCTGTAATCCCGAGAAATACATATTGGCGATCCGGATCATCTCCTCGCGCGAAGGTCGTTCTTCGGGCGGAATCACCTCGAGGTAGACGGGATGCGGACGGCCCATTTTTTCGATATTTTCGGCAGCCGACGGCGGTCGCTTGCGGCCGGGGTCGAGCAGGTTGCTCTCCGGCCGCACGACGATCTGCTCCGCTTGCGTAATCAGGCCGCCCCGGATCTTCAGGCGAAGCGCGACCGCGACGGGGTTGCCCTCCCCGGGTTTGGCCGTTTCTTCCCGGGCGGTCCCGATAAAGGCGACCTGCTGCGTTTCCACATCGGGGACATAGAATTTATAGGTGCCTTTGCCGACCATGGTGGACCAAAGGCCCTCGTTGCCGAGCGGCAGTTGCACGCCGTTCTCGGTGAACCTGCAGTCGGCGTCAAAAAGGGTCCTGGCCGGGTCGTGCGCGAGCATGGCGTCCATATATCTGTCGACGTAACCTTCCAGGCAGGCACGGTCGCACGCGCTCGAAGGTTCGGCGCCATCGGTCACGGCGCTCTTGAGAGCGGCCTTTTCCGGGCCTCCGGATTGACAGGCCGCGACAACCAAAAGCAGGAACGCCATCATGGCGATCGCCAATAACTTGGTCCGCATGAGCTTCTCCTCTTTTCTGGCAAAAAGATCAAGGTTTTGGATATATCGGGGTTATACAGGGCTAACCTAGCACGGATACGGGATATTGCCAAAGCATTCGCTTTATGGTTTTCCCTTCACGCTTGCGCTGCCGGACGGAAATGCCTATAAAATGTTACCGTGTCGGGATCAAAGCCTGCAGCTCTCCCCTCAATGATGGCCCCGATCCTCGGGGAGGATTCCCCTCGGGCCAGGAGGAACCGTGAAGACATTATCGATATCCGTTCTGGCGGCCGCTTGTTTCATGATGACGCTGGTAACCTGGGGAAGTGGGAGGCCGGCCGCGGCCCAGGAGCACACGCGGGTGAAGCATCCGGCCGTCCCGGGGGAACAGGCGCCCCCTGCCGCCCCGGGACAGAAGAACTTCGGCGGGCCGATTCCGGCGCCCGGCGCCGCCGGGCGGAAGCCGGCGGCCGGGGCGCCGCGCCCCGAACCCCGAATCAGGACCGTTTCCCTCGAGGACCTCTCGATGAGCGATCCCTTCATCTACCCTGACGGGAAGTCGCGCACCTATTACCTGACGGGCACCGGCGGGCGTCTCTACGAGAGCAAGGACCTCGAGACGTGGACCGGCCCCTATTCCATCATCGATCTCGAGGGGACGTGGATGGAAGGGAACTTCGTGGCGGCGGCGGAGATCCATCACATCGGGGACAGGTATTACCTGGCGGGCACCTGGAACGATCACGGGCACCTGATCGAAAACATTCCGCGCCGGTACAACGTTCCCACCAACCAGACCCAGCTGCTGGTGGCCGACACGCCCGCGGGGCCTTACAAGCCTCTGGTTCCCGAGTTCGAGTTCTGCCTCGGTCCCGGGGACTGGGACATTATCGACGGCACGCTCTATCAGGAAGAGGGTACGACCTACATGGTCTTCGTCCACGAGTGGACCCAGATCATCGACGGCACGATCGATTCCATGCCGCTCTCGGAGGACCTCACCCGTCGCACCGCCGAGCCCACTACCCTGTTTCGCGCCAGCGAGGCGCCATGGGCGAAGGAGATGAACAGTCTGGGCGAAGCGACCTTCGGCCTGAAGATGCCGGGGTGGGTGACCGACGGACCCCAGCTGTTCCGGACCCGGACGGGCAGGCTGGGAATGCTGTGGTCGAGTTGGGGCGAGCACCGCTACGCGCAGGGTATCGCCTATTCGGCGTCGGGAAGCATCCGGGGGCCATGGATGCAGGAGCCGGAGGCCTTCAAGGGGGACAACTCCGGGCACGGCATGCTCTTCCGGACATTCGAGGGGAAGCTGCTTTTCCTCCTTCATCACTCGGAAGGGAACGGGCCGCGCAAGCCGCAGCTCTGGAACGTCGACGATTCCGGCGACACACTCGTGCTGAAAGACAGGTACCGCTTCTGAGCCATGCTCAGGAGAGTCCGGTCGTTTTTGGGGCCGGGTTTCGAGACCACCGGCTCCCAGGTCCGCAATCAGGTGATCGGCCGCGCTCAATCCGGGTGGATTACGGGCAACGTGACATAGGATCTGTGGGCGGAATCGCGATGGATCGTCACCTTCGGAGCGGGATCGAGCCTCGGGGTCGTCCTGTCCGCGAACGTAATCGCCAGCCGTATGCGATGGCCTGCCTTGAAGACCGTCGATATGGGTAGCAGTTCGAATTCCAGCTCCACCGGCCGCCCGGGCTCCAGGGGCGCCGCGTCCGCCCCGTAGAAGCGGTGCCAGGGCAACCCGAGGTTGTTATAGGGCGCATCGTGCAGCTTTCGCAGGGAGGCCCGGAGCCGGCCGTGCACGTTATACGAGGCGGCCGAACCGTCCGGCGCGACATCCTCGATGGCGGCGATGAAATCTCCGTCGGTCGCGGTGGACGATACCCACAGGCTGACGGCGGGATGCCCGGTGACCTGCAGGTCCGCGCCGAGCGGGGCGGTTTCATATACCAGTCCCCCGGCCGCCGGGTTACCGGGCGTGACATCGTAGGCGACGACGGTTTGATCTTTTGAATCCGCCCCCGCCGGCTCTTCCGTGCCCAGCGAGCCCTCTCCCAGGTAGTACCGGGTCCTTGTTTCCTCGGGCAGGGGCCACCGTTTGGCCGAACGCCACTCGGTGCCGGCCGGAGCGTTGTAGGTGTAATAATAGACGGGATCTTCATCCATGATGCCGTTGTCGATCCCCTTGAGCCAATAGTCGAAGAAACGGCGCTCCTCGACGGTGATGTCGAATCCGGTCTGGCTCTGGACCGCTAGCCAGCCACAGTGGCCCGCGGGTCCCACGATCAGTTTCGCCGGGTTGGTCACGTTGTTGAAAGTAAAGAAAGCGCCGTGCTTGGTGGGCCCTTCGTCCCAGTTCGCGGCCAGATACATGGCGATTCCGGAAGAGCGGATCTCCTCCAGGTAGGTGTGGGGGCTGCTCCGGACCCACCACTGCCGGGATGCGGGGTCCGTGATGGCGCCGGCGATGCTGTCCCGGTAGGGCGCATAGCCGGGATCTTCAACCGTGCCGGCGTGCCCGGCAATGGCTGCACGCAACTGCGACCCGTCCGTATCGCCGTCCACCGGCGCCGCCGCCGCATCGCGGGCCTGTTGCGTGGACAGGAGCCTCGCGGGAGCGCCCTGGGCACTCGCCATGCCTCCGGGCACGCGAAAGGGATAGACATCGAATTCGCAACTCATCGGGAATACGGCCTTCAAATGGGGAGGCGCCGTCGTCACGGCCTGCATCTGGCTGCCGCCGGTGGCCGAACACCCCCACATTCCGATCTTGCCGTTGCTCCACGGCTGCTGCGCCAGCCATTCCGTGATGTCGTACGCATCGCGGCGCGCCGCAGTCACCCATTCGCCGCGGTTGAACGCCTCGTTATGCCCGAAGGACGCATAGAGGCCGCGGAAGTCCACGGTGGCGACCACGTAGCCGTATTTCACCAGCCTTCCCGCCGTTCCGGGGTAACTGTCCACCGTCAGGGCCCCGTCGTTGTTGGAATACCTGCGATTATAGGGCGTATGCATCCACAGGACCGGAAGCGGGGTTTCGACGACATCGCCGGTTGCTGCATCCTTCGGGCGATACAGGTCCATCGCGAGCCTGGTGCCGTCGCTCACCGGGACATACCGGGATGTCCTCTGGTAATCCTCGCCGTACATGGCGTCGCTGAAGCCGGAATATTCGCCCGGCCTGGAGATGCGATGGTCCGTGGATGCGCCCTCGTCACGGCAAGCGAGCGTAAAGGCACAGAAAACCAGGATTGTCAGCAAGGGGTATCGTTTCATGGTGCGGTTTCCTTTCATTCTTCATGTCTCCGATGATGCGTCAGGTCAACGGGACTTGCGGGGTCCATAGTGCGGGATGGCTTCGCCGTGCTCGCAGGCCCCTAGGCCGGCTGTCGGGCTCCGTGCCCGCGGCAAGGTCCATGCCCGCGTAATCGAGCGGGTCCGATTCGGTGATCACCACGTTGAGCCCGCTCGACCTCTTCCATCTTCACCAGGGCGGAAAGGGAGGAAAAGCGCGGCGCCCGGAAAACCGGCCGGGAGACAGGGAAATCCCCGTTGTGGCATGCCCCCCCTCATAGAAGCAAAAACCCATCATATCCCGGAACCGGGCAGGTTCCGCCCGAAACCGGGTGGTGCCGGCCGCGCACGTCCCACGCCCATGACGGCAAGGTCCCAGACGCATCCGCCGGCGCAGTTCCACCCCGCGTACCACAGGTAGGTCGCGCTTCTTTCGGGGATATAGGGATGGATGACGATGCCGGCGTGACGTTTGGCGACTTCGCCCCACAGGATATAGCTGGAAAAATGTCTCCGGATATCGCCGAAAAGATCGCACCCGTACCGGTCCGCGAACTCACGCCTGGCTTCGGGCCCCTGCAGCGGTTCGATATGGGTGGAAAGGTCATGCCCGTATTCCCGGGTGAAGCGGTCGATATCCTCCGCCGTTTTCAGGAAGAGTACCCGGGAAAGGTCGAGAAGGGTGACCTCGTGGAAGAAGCGGAGCCTTTCCGGGCGGAAGCGCGCGGCCTCGCACCACTCCTTCCAGCTGTCGTCCACGTCAAACCAGAAGCCGTTCGGCTTGGGATGCCCGCTCTGCGGGTAGGTCCGCCCGGTCAGTCGTACCGGCCGGGAGGACCAGTGACGGTAGACCATGGCGTCCTGCACCCCGTCAGGTTCATGCCCTCTCGATGCCCCCCTTGGGGGGCGTCCGGACGGAGCCGGGATGAGGGCCCCCGTCAGCCCATCCTCGCATCGATGAAGACAATCGGTTTTCCGACCCGTTTGATGACCAGCGGACAGTGGGGCGTGTTGGCCGGAATGAAGAAATAGCAGGAATAGTCGACCTTCCGGACCCTGTCGCCCAGCAGCATTTCGGCATCGGCGTCGAATTCGAGAAAATTTCTCCCGTCCCCCCCGATCAGGAATATCCACTGATCGTGGGCGTGGGAATGGGTGGCGCCGCCCAGGGTATCGGGCTTGGTGATATAGGCAAATCCTATCGCCAGTTTCGACTCGGGAATGTCCCCGGAACCCCATGCCGTGATCATGGGAGACGTGATCGTCGAGTGGATCGATTTCCAGGGCTTGAATTCGACCACATTCGGTTCCCTGACGACATTCCCCAGCTTGCTCATGTCCATTTTGCCGTAATAGTCCGGCTGCTGCGCCGCCGCGGCCGCATTCAGCGTGGACAGTACGCTGGCAAAGGCCATCCCGGCGGCTCCGGCGGATACGCTCTGAAAAAAATCCCTCCGGTTCGTTTCCCTTTTCCCCGTCATGTCTCCCTCCTGTTTAAGCATCCGTATTGGAACCAAAGCGCTGCCGCGAAAGGGCCGCGGGCGCTGCCCGGAAAATCCTTCCTCTGTAACGCCTTGAGAAATTGGAGGAAACCTGGGACCCATTATATGCGGATCCAGGAGGATGAGAAAGCGGAAATGATGCTCGAATGGCGCGGGGACAACAGGCCGGAATGACGCTATCGGGCGGTCATTCGGCCTTGAGCTCGTATCTGAAATTGCGCGTGACGGTCCCGGCGGCGTCCAGGTAGACGATCAGGAAATGCCGGTGAAGATCTCCAAGGTCCTGGAGGATCCACTGCTTCTCGTCGGCGCGCTCTTCGGGCGTCTCGTTGACGGTCAGGGTATGCAGTTTCTCGTAATGGTTGCCGAGCGAGACCCTGCACACGCGAGCCGTCACCCGCGCCTTCCCTTCAAGCTCCCGCAGGTTCAGAAAGACCCGACTGCGGCTCATGGCCGGGGAGGTGGAGATGAATTTCCGGTCCCCCGGTGCTATCAGGTTGCCCGATTGAACCCTTCCGAACTCCAGTTTTCTCGGTCCGATGGTGGCCCAGGTGTCGCTCCCGGTGATGGAATTCCAGAAGGCCACCATTTTGTCGGGCAATCGGGCGACGGCCGAAGTCGAGGCAACGCAGCTCCGGTAGGCTTCCTCCAGAATGGCCTCGCGGAACGCCATCGTCTCGTATCCCGAGGCGTCCGGGACATCCGCGGCCGCCCGGGTCAGGTGCACGGGGGTGGTGAGAAATCCGCAGGCGCTCTCAACGGACAATTCCAGGACCGCGTCGCGGAACCCGGTGGCAAGGTCGCCGATGACCTCCGAAAACGCCGTGCAGTCCCTGACATTTCCCGTGGCCTCTTTCCGGTAGCTGCTTTGCCGCAGAAATTGCCCGGCGGTCATCGATCCTTTGCCCCCGACAGGACCGGAGGCCTCCTGGACGGCACCGGTTTCCGTCGCGCCCGGGCTCGAATCGGCGCTGTCGAGGGAGGGAGGGGTGGTGGCCCGGAAATCGCCGCCGATGTCACCGGTTCGCCCTGCACTCTGGCGGGCGAGCCGCTCCTGAAGTCCGTCGAGGGTCCCTTCTCCCGAACTTGCGCCGTCGAGCATTCCCGTCGGTGAATCGTAATCGAAATCGAGATCTCCGGCGCCCTCCGCGTTCCGTGCGGCGAGCCGTTCCTGGAGGCCCGCTACGCCCGGTCCAGTCCCGGTGCCCGGCATCGGCCGGTGGCTCTCCGGGTGGCAGGTGCCGTCGATGGCACAATAGGATCCCGCCGGGCACGCGGCGCCGGCCGAACAGCTGCCGCCCGCGGCTCCTTTGGAGGAGGCGACCGCGCCGTCCGATCCGGCGGGGGCGGTGCGCAGCGCGGCAATTTCCCGGGCATCGAGGGCCCGGCCGAAGATGCGGAGATCGTCGATCAGGATGTCGCGGGCCGTATCCGATATCCTGTCGTTGAAGGCTCCGATCCAGACCGCCTCCCCCGGCGTGACCGGGCCGCCCCCCAGGGGCTTCACCTCCTCCCGGGCGCGCCAGTACAATCGGTACTCCGCGTTGGTATAATCATAGACCATGCTCACGAACGTCCAGCCGGCGCCCGCCAGGTTGACGTCACGGGCGTAAATCCCGTTGGCCCTCCCGGCCATCACCAGATGGTTGCCGGAGAGGCGCAGGCCGGGACTGATTCCATTGCCGGTCGAAATCACGTTCTGGATCCGTTTCGAGGCTACCGATTCAACGTTGATCCAGGCGCTGAAGGTCACCTGGGGGCAGGTGTCCGGATGAAGGTCGATGAATGCGCGCATGGCCGACTCGCCGTCCAGGCGCAGCGCCTGTCCCGACCGTCCCGGGACGAATTGAGGAGTCGCCTCCATGCCTTCGGGCGCCAGCATCCGGCCGTCGTGGCCGTTGCCGCTCGAATCGGAGAGATCCCCGTCGAAGTGGAATAGGGCCTCGCAGGGGGCCGCAAGTGCGATCGCCGATGCCGGGCAGGACAGCGCGGCGGCGAGGATGAGGAGCAGCTTCCCGATCACTTTTCCCTCCTTTCCGTCTGCCCGGATTCTAGTCCGCGGCGGGCAGGCGGGTGTCGACGTGTATGGCGTTCACCTCGGTCACGACTTCCATGCCGCCGTCCGCCGCCAGTTTTCGGACGGTGTCGAGCTGCGATCCCATCATTTTTTTCATCATTGCCCGCTGTGATGGAGGCATCGCGGAGATCTGTTTCTCGAGCCTGGCGAGCTCCCCCTGGGCTTTCTGCATTTCCTTCCGGTCCTTTTCGGCCATGACGCCTCCCATGCGCACCACCTGGCGATAGGACTCGTACATCGGGGACCCCGCGACCGCGCGATAATCGGAATGAATCTTCTCGATCTCGATCCTGCGTGTCTGCCCCTGGGCCGACAGCGTCCCCTGCATGGTCAGTTTGAGCGGCACGTACATCTTCTTGTCAATCCACAGGCTCACGGTGTCGATCGTCAGCTCGCCGCCGTCCTCGAGAGGTTGCCGCCGGTCGAGGTTGTCGGCTGCGAGATGGAAGGCCGCGATGCCGTCGATCTTTTCGGTGCCGACGAGCCTGGCCCGCTGCGCGAACGCGGCAAGCCCCGTGTCGGTTTCAGGTGAGGCGGCTTCCGCGGCATTCGCACGGCCGGCGTCGGCGGCCGCCCGCAGGAAGCCGGCGTTGCCCCCCATGAGGACCCGCGGATCGGCCGAAGCCCACGGCCGATCGGCCGACCCGGCGCCCAAAGCCCCCAGCAGGCCCCTGGGCAGGCCCGCCTGCTGCATGCCGCGGTCCATTTCTTCACTCAGCGCGTCCCCCGTCATCGCCTGGGCGCCGGCAAAGGCCTCCAGTTGATCGGGCGTCATCGCCTGGCCCGGACCGCCGGCGGCCTGTCCGTCCCTGCCCGGGGAGACCGGGCGAAACACTTCGACCGTCCCGCCGTCGACCGTGAGCGACGCGCGCTCGTAGGTGGTGACCTGGCGCTGACCCATGATGGTCGCATCGACGGTATAACGGGTTATTCCGGCGAGGCGCTGGCGTTGAAGTTCCTCCACTTTCTGCAGAATGGCCTGCGCGTCTTCGGCCAGGGCAGGGCCAGGCAGGGTGGAAAACATAAACAGTGACGCGACGATGAGAAATCTCGGCATGACGGCAACCCCCCAAAGGTATTGAATCCAGGTACCCCTGGATTCAGATGCAAACGGTCGAGTGTCCAGGTCTTCTTTACTCGTTCGGGGGGGGATGACAGCCTGGGGACGAATCCCCGTACTTATTTACATATGGCGTCTATGAAGGCGAATGTCAAAGTCAAAAAGAAGAATCCGCTCTTCCCGAAACCATGGCACCTGGTTCGAGGAGCACAATCCAGCGTGCCATGGCGGGATTTCGCTTGAAGACCGGGGCCCTGATGATGGAAGGTGGAGTACGGCCGGCTGGTCGGTGCCGCCGGGGGCGCGGCTCCCCGACGCCGGCAGCGGGGGAGTGAACCTGGAGCCACGCGCCATGACCCTTTCGATCCTGTCGCTGTTGATCATCCTCGCCGTAGCGCTCGTCCTCTTCTGGTTCGAGTGGGTGCCTCCGGACGTGACCGCGCTGGGGGTGCTGCTCGCCCTGATCGTCCTGGATTTGATCCCCCTGGACCGGGCGTTCTCCGGTTTCGGGAGCGACACGGTCATGCTCCTCCTCGGCCTTTTGATCATGACCGCGGCCCTGATGCGCACGGGAGCGGTGGAGGTCGTGAGCCGCCGTTTACTGGAAATTACGGGCAAACATCCCGGAGCCCTGCTGCCCGCGACCATGCTGGCCGTGGCGTTGTTCAGTTCCTTCATCAACAACACGGCCGCCGCGGCGTTCTTCCTCCCGGTGATCCTGGGCATCAGCCAGAGAACGGGGATGAGCGCCTCGCGTCTCCTGATGCCCATGGCTTTCGCGGCGATCCTGGCCAGTTCGGTGACCCTGGTGAGTACCTCGACCAACGTGGTGGTGAGCGGCCTGATGACCCAGTTCGGCATGCCGGCGATCGGCATGCTGGAGTTGACGCCGGTCGGGGTTTCCGTGCTGGCGGCCGGCCTGCTCTACATGGGGTTCTTCGGCAGGCGGCTGATCCCCGAGCGCCCGGCCGAGCCGACCCTGACCGACACCTTCGGCCTGCGCCCCTACCTGGCCGAGCTGCGCATCCTGGAGCGATCCTCCCTTGACGGCAACACGCTGGCGGACTCCGGCCTGGGGCGGAATTACGACCTGACGGTACTGGCCATCATCCGCGACGGGAAGCGCACGCTCGACCCGTCCGCCGACACCCTGTTGCGGACGGGAGACACCCTGCTGGTGGAGGGGTCCTCCGAGGCGATCCTGAAGGTCAAGGACGTCCCGGGCCTCGACGCGCAGGAGGATGCCACGGTCTCGGACGCGGACCTGGAGGCCGAGGGGCTGGGCCTGGCGGAGGTGGTGCTGCTGCCCGGCTCGCCCTTCCTCGGGCGCACGGCCAAGGGCCTGAAGATGCGGGAGCGCTACCGGATCCAGGTCCTGGCCATCAACCGCCGCACGGGGGTGATCCGGTCGAGGCTCGCCGACACCCGCCTGGGGCTGGGGGATGTGCTGCTCGTGCAGGGAAAGCACAACCAGATCGCGGCGCTCGAGGCGGAGAACGCTTTCGACGTACTGGGCATCATGGAGACCCGGCGGTTCCGTCCCAGGCAGGCGTTGCTGGTGACGGCGATCTTCATCGGCGCGTTCATCGCCGGCTCGATGAACCTCCTCCCCCTGCCGGCCGCCATGCTTTCCGGCGCCCTGCTGGTCTTCGTGACGCGCTGCATCTCACCCGAAGAGGCCTATCGCCAGGTGGATTGGAAGGTGCTGATCCTGATCGGCAGCATGCTGGGCCTGGGGGTGGCGATGCAGTCCACCGGCACGGCGGCGTTTCTGGCCGACCGGCTGACCGCGCTGGTGGGGGGGTGGAACCCGCTCTGGCTGCTGAGCGGGTTCTTCTTCCTCACGGTGGCCCTGACCCAGCCGATGTCCAACCAGGCGGCTGCGGCCGTCGTCGTCCCGGTCGCGGTGCAGACCGCCCTGCAGCTGGGCCTGAACCCGCGCACCTTCGCCATGATGATAACGATCGCGGCCAGCACCTCGTATTTGACCCCCCTGGAGCCCGCCTGCCTGATGGTCTACGGGCCGGGCCGCTACCGCTTCAGCGATTTTCTCAAGGTGGGCGGTCTTCTCACGGTGGTCGTCTATCTCGTGGCGATCTTTCTGGCCCCCCGGCTCTGGCCCCTGTGACCCCCGCCGGATGCGCATGGCGGAGGCCCGGCTACAACACCCTGTAGAAATGGATGACCACGCTGTTCGCCCTGCGCATTCCCGTGGATATGATGACCGATTTGTTGAGCCAATCGTACTTGCTGCCGGCCTCGACCTCCATCCTGGCGCCGGTACGCATGTAGTACTCGGAAGGGGGCACCTCTTCACCCCTGGCGAGGCGGTCGAGAACCGCCCTGGGTGCGGTCCGGATGCCCGTGTTTTCGACGAAGATGATCAGGCCGTCATCGGTCTTCAGGCTGTACCTGGCCACCAGGTCGGCGGTGCCGTCTTCGCGCACGGTCTGCCAGTCCGCGCCGCCGCGCAGCACGGTCCCCTTGATTTTGGGTCCCGAGAAGGTCCCGCCCGAGATATTGATGATGCGACGGGTGCCGTATTTGGTCTTGCCCAGTTCCTGCGGCGGCTCCAATGTGGCCGTCAGTTCGAACAGGAACTCCAGTTCCGGCCTGGGCAACAGATCGTCCGCGAGAGGGTTCCCTGCGGTCATGGCAAACAGCGACAGGGTGAAGAGTGTCAGGCAGATCTTTCTCATGGGATAGTCTCCTTCGATTGCGACGATGCGCTTCATGAAGATTCCGGGTCAAGGATGGTATTGGACGGCGCCCGTCTTCCGATTGCGCGAGAACCGGGCCAGGTAGTCCCACGCGATTCCGGCGTATTGCGGGTACAGAGCATGAACCAGGTCGGCCGTATAGCTGAGGGCCACCATGGGAACGCCCTGCCTGTCATTCAGATACCAGATGAAGTTCCTGTGTTCGCCGTTCAACACGGTTTCCGACCAGGCGTCGGCCTGAAACCCGCACTTCGGGTGGGCTTCGAAGTCATAGCGGACCCGGTCCATCCCGTTGAAAAGCAGGAATGCATTCAACAGCACCTGGGAATTGTCCGAAAGACTTCCGTCTTCGGGGTTTATATTGGGCGACAGGTCATAGGCGCTGGTCAGGTACATGAACGGCAGGTCCGTTTCCTCAAACCGCTCCTCCATGGCGTCCGTGAACGTGAACATCGCGCCGGCCATGTCGACAACGGCCGCCAGCATCCGCGGGTGGCTGGTCGCGATGGCGAGGGTGGCCCCTCCGCCCATCGAATAGCCGGACGCATAGACGCGTGAAGCATCGATCGCGGGATAGGTCTTCATCATGTAGGCGGCCAGCGCGGCCAGCGATTCCCCGAGAACCGGCTGATCGGAAGAGAGACCCTGGTGCTCCGGGGCCACCAGGATAAACCGCTCCTGACACACCATCTCCAGCCAGCCGACCTCCTCCACGAAGGCCTGCGGATCATCGCCGCCGCCATGGAGGGCGATGACGAGCGGAACGGTGCCAGCCGCGACCCCGTTTTGGAGAACCTCGCCGGGTACATACTCGTACCAGGTCTGCAGGTACTCGCCGGCCGGGGTTCGGATGCCCGAGAACCTGTCTTCCTGGTGCGGAAACACGGAAACGCCGTCGCGCGTCACGCCGTTGGTGACGATGTTCCGCGCGGCCAGGGAATAGGGCGCCTGATCGAACGTATATCCCTGGAAGGGCGTGCCGGCGCTGTGCAATCCCTGTTTGACGACGGGGACGCGCATCGTCCGGGAGAACATTTCGTCGTACACCCTCTTTATGATGGCGGCCGCGTCCGGCTTGGGTTCCCTGTGGACGGTCACCTGCTGAAGCGGCAGGGCCTGGTTGAAGCAGGTGGTGGTCCCGCCGTCCCCCCTTGCGGCGTCGGTTTCGTTCGCGGCCTTGTACCCGGCCGCGACGGCCTCGGTGGGGTTCACGAGATAGGCGGGCAGAACGGCGGCCACCTTGCGGACCTCCTCCATCCTGCCGTTGATCAGCAGGGCGCCGGCAATGCGGCTCGCGTAGTCGAAGGTGCTGGCGATGTAGTTGTTGAAGAAGGTCGCACCGCCGTCGATCCCGATGGCATAAAGGAAGCCGAAGCCGCCGAAGTAGGCGCCGTCGGACCAGGTCGTGACGATGTCGCCGGATCTTTCCGATCCGCCCAGTGACAGCATCGCCGTCTGGAGGGCGTAATAGTGCTTCTGGTCGGCGGCGGCGAAGCCGGCCTTGGGGTCGGACGGCGTGACGAGCACCACGCTCCCGATCGCCGCATCGATGATGTCGGTCATGCCGAGATTTTTCAGGTAGGTGAGCGCGGCATCCTTGTTCGGGAAGGACTTCTCGGCAAAGACCAGGATGTTGGTGTTGGAGCGGAGGGCGCGCCCGCCCCAGAGGTTCGCCGACCGGTATACGTACGTGGTTCCTTCAGGATAGCCGTCGAGCACGGGGTGGGACTTGAAGGCCCCCTTGCCGGAGTCCTGCGAGGCGGCGGCAGCAGGGCTGCTCACGCGGGTTTCCTCCAGCGTCTCGAAAGTGGCCGGGTTCCCCTGTCGGTTGGAGTAGTCGAGAGCGAGGGCGCCGGAGGTGAAAGTCAGGCCCGCGGTGAGGGCGAGCGTAAGAAGCAAGGGCGGCAGGTTCTTCGGCACGGGTCCCTCCTTTTCTTTCCGACGTGATCGTCGGCCCCATTGTTCATGATGGAACACCTCCGATGATACAACAGGCGCGAGCGGGCGGGGAAAGGAATCGGTAACATCGGCCCTGGTCCAGGCGTATGTATGACCATAGCTCTTTAGGAATAAAGGCCTGCGCGAATTTGCCAACTTTGCAGAGAGGTGAACATTCTATGCGGATCAAAATCCTTGTTTTGACTGTCTTTGCCCTGAGCGTGATGCTTTCGTCGGCTTTGGGCGCGGATATTGCTGGAACGTGGAAAGGCACCAGGGAGATGATGGGCCAATCCATGGAGGTGAGCTTCACCTTCGTCCCCGATCAAGCCGATCCCACCAAATTCACCGGAACGAGTCCGGGCCGCCAGGGGGGCGAAAACAAGATCACCGAGGGGAAAATCGACGGCAATGACGTTTCCTTCACGGTCGTGATGGAAGGCGGCATGATGGCCGGACTGAAGATCAATTACAAGGGCGCCGTCGCTGGCGATGAGATGAAGCTGACGATGGAAATGGACATGAGCGGAGTCGATTTCAGCGCCATGGGCGGCGGTCCGGGCGGCGGTCCCGGCGGCGGTCCCGGCGGCGGGGGAATGGGGGGACCTCCTCCGGGCGGCGGCGGCCCCGGCGGCGGCATGCCTCCCATGGAACTGACCGTCAAGAAAGTCAAGTAGCCGGCTGCAATAACACCCGGTTGCCGATGTAACAGCGCCGCCGGCGGGGATGGGCAGAAAATCCCTTCTCCGCCGGCGGCGTTCTTTCTCCCCTATCGAAATGGAAGCTCCCCCGACCGCCTGCCATAGTCCCGGACCCCGCTCTTGTCTGGCGGGGGCGGCGGTCGTTCCCGACGGCCGTTTCATAGTCTTGCTTGGTTTTTCCCTCGCGCGGCTATACAATGCCCGGTTCTGGAAAGGAGGAAGCCGTCGCCGAAACGCTGCATGCCTTGTTTGCTCGACCACATGATGGACAATCACCAGTGGTTGGCAACGTGCCTGGAAGCAGCGCCAATCGTCGAATGAAACCGGACTGCATGGAAATAGCATCGGCCGATTCTGGTGGAACGCGAGGATAAACGCCGGATCTGCCGCAAACACCGTATTCATCCGTAAACACTGCATAAGATACTCGAGAAGCACAGCCCGAGCCTCCCGGATACCGGCAGTTCAACCCCCGCGAACGATACCCTTTCGGCCCTCAGGAGACCTTCATTGAGGCCTCGGGCCAAGGCCCGGAAATCTCCGACGGCGGAGGAACATCGCCGGGGGCGATGAATGCAGCATTATCGTAAGTGTCACCAATTAAAGAGGTTGACTATGGATACCCGCAAGATGACGACCATCGGCCCGGGGGCGTCGCCCCCGCTGGACGTGCTTATTATGGATGACGACGCTGCATCGGCAGCGGCTTGTCGCCGGACCCTGGAAGAGGACGGGTATTGCGTCGCCGTTGCCGGCGACGGGCGGCAGGGTCTTCAGGCGGCGGAGTCGGACGGCCCGAGCGTCGTACTTCTGGATCTCGGGATTCCGGGTGTGACAGGATTCGAGGCGCTGGCCCGGCTGGCCGAGCCCGGATCCGCGACGATACCGATTGTCATGACCGGAGACGGGACGGTGGACTGCGCGGTGGAATGCATGCGGCTGGGCGCCCACGATTTTCTGATGAAGCCCGTCGATCCCGAAAAGCTCCTGGATTCGGTGCGGCGCGGGGTGGATCTCAGCACGCTGCGCAGGCAGGCCGATGCGCCCAGGGCGAAACAGGATCTGTTGCTTCAGGGGCTTGATTTCCTTGGTGAAGCCTACTCCCTGGGCATGGAAAAGCGCCAGCTGCTCGACGAACTGGCCTCTCTCGAGAAAGAGGCGAAGCACCGCGCGGACGGCCTCGGCCGGACCGGGGGGAAGGAACGCGCTATCGCCGGCATCCGCGAGGATCTCCTCAAAGCCGACGCCATCATGCGCAAGTACGGCTTTCGGAAGGATGCGCTCATTCAGACGCTCCTGGACATCCAGGAGACGTTTCACTGGCTTCCACGCCATATCCTCGGCTGGGTATCCGGCAGACTCCACATCCCGCTCCGCGAGATCCACGGAATCGCCAACTTCTATGAAGCGTTCAGCCTGGAACCGCGGGGCCGGCATTCGTTCCAGGTCTGCACGGGGACGGCTTGCCACGTGCGGGGAGCCTCCGAACTGCTGACCCGGGTCTCCGCCGCGCTGGGCCTTCAACCGGGACAGACGGACAGCCGCCTCACCTACACGCTGGAGACCGTCCATTGCCTCGGATGCTGCGCCCTGGCGCCGGTGATCCAGGTCGACAGCGAGTATTATCGCGATCCTGACCGGAGCCGGCTCGACACAATCATTAAAACGATGCAGAAGGAGACGCAGGCATGAAACGCGTGAAAACCGTTGCGGATCTTGAGAACCTGAGAACACAGGCTGTTGCCGGGCGCGACGCCAGGGAGGCCTGGCTGGAGGTGTGTACGGGATCGGGCTGTCGTGCCTGCGGCGCCGAAGCGTTGGCGGACGCCCTGGATGGCGAGATCGAAAAGCGCCGACTTGGAGACACCATCGGAGTCCGCCGGACCGGGTGCCACGGCTTCTGCGAAGGCGCCCCGCTGGTGGTGATCCAGCCTTCGGATGCCTGCTGTCTCAAAGTGCAGCCGAAGGACGCGGCGGCCATCATCGACAGGCTCGGCGCGGGGGAGGGGCCGGTCACCGACCTCCTGTATCTCGACGAAGAAACCGGCGGGCGCATCGCACGTCTGCAGGAGATACCTTTCTACAAGCACCAGGAACGCGTCCTCCTGGAAGACAACGTCCGGATCGATGCCACCAGCATCATGGACTACATCGCCATCGGCGGTTACGGCGCGCTGGCAAAGGCTCTTTCCGGGATGACGCCCGAATCCGTGCTCCAGGAAGTGAAAGCGGCCAAACTGCGCGGCCGGGGGGGCGGCGGCTTTCCGGCCGGCCGGAAATGGGAAACCACGCGCAACGCCCCCGGCGAGCCGAAATACGTCATTGTCAACGCCGACGAAGGGGATCCGGGCGCCTTCATGGACGGCAGCCTGCTCCAGGGAAATCCGCACAGCGTCCTGGAGGGACTGATCCTGGGCGCCTATGCGATCGGAGCCGCGGAAGGGTTCCTGTACGTGCGCCAGGAATATCCGCTGGCGCTCAGGAGCGCCAGGATCGCCATCGAGCAGGCGCGCGAATACGGGCTGCTCGGCAGGAACATCCTCGGGTCCGGGTTCTCCTTCGACGTCACCATCCACCGCGGGGCCGGGGCCTTCGTCTCCGGGGAATCCAGCGCCCTGATGAGCGCCATCGAAGGGCACGTCGGCGAACCGCGACCCAAATACGTGCATACCTCCGAGAAGGGGGTCTGGGGCAAACCCTCCTGCCTGAACAACGTCGAAACCTGGGCCACCGTTCCCCGCATCATCCAAAAGGGCGCGGATTGGTTTCGCGGCCTGGGAACGGAGGGGAGCAAGGGCACCAAGATCTTCTCGCTGGTAGGCAAGGTCAAAAACACGGGACTGGTCGAAGTTCCGATGGGGACCCCGCTCCGCGACATCATCTTTAAAATCGGCGGCGGGGTTCCCGACGGGAAATCCTTCAAGGCGGTGCAGACCGGCGGACCCTCCGGCGGGGTCATCCCGGAAACCCTGCTCGATCTCCCGGTGGATTTTGACGAGCTCACCAGGGCGGGTTCCATGATGGGTTCGGGCGGCATGATCGTCATGGACGAAAACACCTGCATGGTGGATACCGCGCGGTACTACACGAACTTCCTTGCGCACGAATCGTGCGGCAAGTGCGTTCCCTGCCGCGAAGGCACGCGCCAGATGCTCCGCATCCTCGACGACATCGCTTCGGGGAAAGGCCGGGAAGGCGATCTCGAAATACTGGAGGAACTGGCGGAATTCATGCAGGTCGCGTCCCTCTGCGCGCTGGGCCAATCGGCGCCCAACCCGGTCGTCAGCACCCTGAAGTATTTCCGCGGGGAATACGAAGAGCATATCCGGCAGGGGCGATGCCGCGCCGGCGTTTGCACGGCGCTGATCGCCTACGATATCAGCCAGGAAAAATGCCGGTCCTGCGGCGCCTGCCAGCGCAGCTGCCCGGCTGGAGCCGTCCACAAATCGGAGACGGACGTTTTTACCATCGTCCAGGAGAAGTGCATCAAGTGCGGCGCCTGTTTCAGGGCATGCCCCGAGAAATTCGGCGCCGTCGTCAAGGTCCCGGCGGACGCGATCCGGCACGAAGCCGCCGAGGAGTTTGCTTTGGCCGGAACTAGAGAGTAGCGGGGAGCGCCATGGATACTGTCCGATTGGAAATTGATGGTCGTGCCGTAGAGGGCGCGCCGGGAACCACCGTTCTGCAGGCCGCGAGGTCCGCCGGCATTGAAATACCCACCCTGTGTCATGACGACCGGCTGGAGTCCTTCGGCGCCTGCCGGATGTGCATGGTCGAGATCGAAACCGGCGGGGGCCGCAAAAAACTGGTGGCGTCCTGCGTCTACCCCATAGAGGAAGGTCTCCGTGTGCGGACAAAGACGGAGATGGTGGTCAAGATCCGCAAGATGATCATCGAACTCCTCTGGCCTTCCTGGCAGACGTACGCGGAGGAATACGGGGTCACCGCCTCGCGCTTCAGGACCGGCATGACGGACTGCAGCCTTTGCGGGCGCTGCCTCCGCTACTGCGCGGAGATCAAAAAGGAGAACAGGATCTACTTCAAGGGCCGCGGCATCGATCGCCGGCCGGCGCTGCTCGAAGGGGCGGAGCTTTCCTGCCGGTCGTGCGGCGAATGCTTCACCCTGTGCAACAGCGGCTGGATTGCCTCGCGCTGCTGACGCGCGCCGGATCGAAGGTGCAGAAAGAATGTCGACACCCGCGGGTTCTGCGGTAAGATCGGCCTGCCGCCCGTCGGGGCGGCTGCCGGGTCCGGAAACACCACGGGGTCAAGCCAATGCTGGCGGTAACGGGAGCTACCGGGCAGGTCGGGCGCAGGGTTGCGGCGCGGATAGCCGCGCTCGGGTTGGCGCAGCGGCTCGTCGTGCGCGATCCTGCGCGGGCCCCGCTTCTGCCGGGCGCCGAAATTGCGGCGGCTTCCTCCTATGACGATGCGCCGGCGATGCGCCGGGCCCTGTACGGCGTCGACACCCTCTTCCTCGTTTCCGCCCGGGACCGGTTCGGGGTCGCGCACCAGAGCGCCAGAAACGGCGTGCCCGCGCCCCGCTACGACCGGCTCGAGCAGCAGCGGGCGGCCGTGGATGCGGCCGGGGCCGCCGGCGTGCGGCGCATCGTCTACCTCTCCGTCGTTCGCGCAGCGCCGGACGCCGTTTTCATCCTCGCCCACGATCATTTTCACACCGAGGAGCGGATACGCGCCTCCGGCATGGAATATACGTTCCTGAGGGCGAGCCTGTACACGGACAACGTGCCGCTGTGCGTCTCCGCGGACGACGTCGTGCGGGCGCCGGCGGGGGAAGGGCGCGCCGCCTGGGTGACGCGGGACGACATCGCGGCGGCCGCGGCGGCGGTGATGACTTCGCCCGGCCACGAGGGGCGGAGCTACGACCTGACGGGCCCGGAAGCCCTGACCCTCGGTGAGACCGCCCAGCGGCTTTCGGCCGCCGTCGGACGGGCGATCACCTACCAGGCGCAGACCCCCGAAGAGGCCAGGGCCACGCGCCGCACCAGCCGGTTGGAAGGCTTCGAGGCCGAACGCAGACGCCTGACCGGGCGCGGCCTGGACGCCTACGAGGTGGAGGTGTTCGTCACCCACTTTCTGCAGATCGCGGCGGGGGACCTGGCCCGCGTCAGCGACGCGGTGCGCAGGTTGACGGGCCGCCCGGCGGAATCGCTGGCGGAATACCTCCGGCGGTGCCCGGAAAGCTGCTCCCACCTCCTCCGGACCCCATGATCCGGGTTACCCCCTCGCCGAAGTGTCCGACTGCAATTTCCCACAATTCCGGGCTTGCGGTATGATCATAATGCGGGTTAAGAGGTCGATCGGCGTGGCGGAGACATTGGAATGAAACGAGCAGACATGAGGCCTATCAGGCAAATCGAAGCCGTCGACGATCTTGTCGCGGAGATTCTGAGAAAGAAGACCCCGGGCGAAAGGCTGCGCATTGGCTTTGAGATGTGGTTGTCGGCGCGACGGATGCTTTCCGCCCACATTCGTCATATTCACCCGGAATGGTCTCAGCGGCAAACCGAAATGGAAGTGTCCAGGAGATTTCTCCATGGGACCCTATGAATTACTGGAAGTGATGGTGAGAATCTTCGAGAAGCTGCGGATCCCCTATTTTGTAACCGGGTCCGTCGCCGCGATGGCCTATGGCGAACCCCGGCTCACCAACGACATCGATATCGTGACCGGAATGGAGGCTGCCCACATTTGTGGATTTCTGGCGGAACTTCCATGCGATCAGTTCTATGTCAGTGAGGACATGATTCGGGACGCGATCCGGCGCCGGACGCAGTTTAACATCATCCACCCGGCGTCAGGGCTGAAGATGGACATCGTGATTCGGGATCAGTGTCCTTTTAATGAGAGCCGATTCCGTCGAATCCGCAGAATCAAACCCGGAGAAGGCTATGAGGCGAACTTCGCTTCTCCGGAAGATATCATCATCATGAAGATGCGTTACTACAAGGAGGGAGGATCCGACAAGCACTTGCGGGATATCGCCGGCATATTGAAGATCAGCGGGGCCGAAATCGACAGGTCCTACATCCATGATTGGGCCATCCAACTGGGGGTTATCGAAATCTGGGATCGTGTGATCCAGGCGCTTGACTCTCCGGACAACAGGCGGCCGCACTAGTCCCTGCGCCATGGCACGCGCTTGGCCCGAATCCCGGCGGTCTCCCGTCCGCCCCTACGGAACCTCGTCCAGCGCCTGGTGAAAGTCGTGCAGCAGGTCGCGCCAGTCTTCGATGCCGACGGAGATCCGGACCAGCGCATCGGTGATGCCGTAAGCCTGCCGGTCTTCGGGGCTCAGCTCCGAATGGGTCGTCGTGGCCGGATGGCAGACCAGCGTTTCCACCCCCCCGAGGCTCACGGCGTTGCGCGCGATCCGGAGACGGCGCAGGAAATCGAAGGCCGCCCGCTTGCCCCCCTTCAGTTCGAAGGCGACCATGGCGCCCGGGAAACGGCACTGGGCGTCGCGGATGCGGACCTGGTCCGGGTCGCCGAACTGCGCGGGGTAGTGCACCGCGGCAATCTTGTCGTGCGCGGCCAGCGTTTCGGCGATCCTCTGCGCGCTCTTGCTCTGCTTGTTCATGCGCAGCGCCACGGTCGGCAGCCGGCCGTTGAGCATCCAGCATTCATCCGGCTGCAGGATATTGCCCAGGATGGCCCGGACACCGTGCAGGTGCGCGACGAGATAGGGTTCGCGCGCCAGCACCACGCCCCCGAGCAGATCGCTGAAACCCGACAGGTACTTGGTGGCAGAGTACACCACCAGGTCGGCGCCGTGCAGGAGCGGATGCTGAAACGCCGGACCCAAAAAGGTGTTGTCGACCGCCACGAGGGGGGCGTCGGGATGCTGTTTCGCCTCCCCGGAGGCGGCCGCGATGTCGGTCATGGTCAGAACGGGATTGGCCGGGGTCTCGATGAAGATCAGCTTCAGCCCCGAGGCCCCGCGGATGGCCCGGCGCATGCCGGCGGTGTCCCCGGCACGCACCGGGATGCCGCGAAAGCCCAGCGGCTGCAGGATGTGGTGGATCAGGTGGTACGTGCCGCCGTACAACGGCGTCGTATAGAGGAAGCTGCTCCCCTGCGGACAGAAGGTGAAGAACAGGGTCGATATGGCCGCCATGCCGGAATTGAACACCGCCGCCGCCCCGGCCGAGGGTTCCAGCGGCACCACCTGGTCTTCCAGGATCTCGGCGTTGGGATGCGACAGGCGGGCGTAGATCAGGTCGATGTTCTCCCCCGCCTCCGGCTGCGCCTGGCCCAGGGCGACGGCAAACGCCCTTTCGGCCGATTCCGGGGAGGAGAACACATAGGTGGAGGAGCGGAACACCGCCGGGCGCGCCGATCCGACCGAAAGGGCCGGATCGAATCCGCGCGTCAGCACTGCCGTGGGTGGACGGACTACATACGTCGGTTTCCTGGTTTTCATGGCTGGGCTCCCTTCAGCCCGCACGGGCCTTCGCCTAAAATCCGCCGCCGTGCGGGTTGTAGCGGATTTTGCCGGTCTGCGGGTCGCGGGAGTAGCGCTTGAAGAACTCCCACGCGATCCTGCCGTATTCCGGGTAGAGCGCATGCTGGAGGTTCGTGGTATAGGAGAGCGCGACCATGGGGACGCCGGCGGCGTCGTTGAGATACCAGAGGCAGCTGTCGTATTCTCCGTTGAGCCGCACCCGCACCATCCGGTCGGCCTTGAACCCGTTCACCGGGTACGCCTCGAAATCGTACGCCGCTATCTTCTCCATCCCGTTGTAGCCGAGGAACAGGTTGAGTTGCGCCTGGTATCCGCCGGCGATGGTGCCCCGGGCCTGATCGAACGCGCCCCCCAGGTCGAAGGAGGAAGTGGTGAACAGGACCGGCAGGCGGGCCTTCTGGAACTGCGCCACCTCCTCCGGGGTCCCGGTGTACGGGGCCGCCGCCATCGGGACCGCCGCGGCGAACAGGGACGGTTTTCCGTTGACGGCCCTCAGAGTCGCGGCCCCGCCCATGGAGTAACCCGTGACGTACACGCGCGCCGGGTCGAGCGCGGGATAGGTGGCGAGCATGTACTCCACCAGCGCGGGGAGGGATTCCGAAAGGATCTGGCCGATGCTCTGGTGTTCCGGTGCGACCATGGCGAAGCGCTCGCTGCCGGCCAGCGGCAGCAGGCCGATTTCTTCGATGAACTGGCGGGGGTCGTCCCCGCCTCCGTGGTTGGCAAGGACCAGGGGCACCGTTCCGGGCGGGGCGGTGTTTCGGAGCACTTCTTCGGGCAGGTACTCGAACCAGGTCTGCAGGTATTCGCCGCTTGGGGTCTTGATGTGGCTGAACCTGTCCTGGCTGCGGCCGATGACGCGAATGCCGTCCCGGGTGGCGCCGTCGATGACGGCGTTGCGTTCGCAGAGGGATAACGGGGCCTGGTCCATGCTGTAACCCTGGTAAGGGGTGGACGCGCTGTGAAGACCCGGCCGGCCCACCGGCACGCGCATCGCCTTGATGAACAGGTCATAGTAGGCGTTTCGGATATACCGGGCGAGGTCCGGATTCCGGTCCCGGGCCACAACCACCCTCTTCAGCGGGAGGGACTGGTCGAAGAACGCCTCCACATCCCCGTTTTTTTCATAGGCGTCCGTGTCGTTGGCCTTTTTATACGCTTCCACCACCCGGTCGGGCGCGTTCACCAGGTATACGGGGACGAGAGCGGCGACATCGCGACCGGTTTCCATGCTCCCGCCGATCAGCAGCATCCCGGCGATCCTGCTGACGTAGTCCAGCGTCCCCGCGACGTGATTGTTCAGGTAGGCGGCTCCGCCGTCGATCCCGATGACGTAGGTATAGCCGAAGCCGCCGAAATATTCGGCGTCGGAATACCTGGGTCCCCGCGCCCCGAACATCCCGGGCCCCGGGCCGGCCCCGGGGCCGGGCTTGCCTGCGGGCGCGGGGGGGGCGCCCAGGGCGGGTTTGGCTCCCGCTCCGGGAGCGCGGCCGAAGGGCGGCCCGGAGCTTTCCCCCGCCTTCTGGGCGAAGATGGCCGTCTGGAGGGCGTAGTAGTATTTCTGGTCGTTGGGGCCGAACTCTTTTCCGTCGGCCGGGGTGACCAGGATGACGCTGCCGATCGCCTCGTCGATGATGCGTATCAACCCGAGGTCTTCGAGGTACCGCCGGGCCGCGTCCTTGCCGGGAAAGGATTTCTCCGCGAACACGAGGATGTCCGTGTTGAGCCGGGCCGCGGCGCGTCCACCGTACAGGTTCGGCGACCGGTAGATGTAGGTGGTGTCGGCCGGGTAACCGTCAAGGACCGGGTGGGATTTGAAGGTCCCCCCGGCGTTCCCCTCGAGGGACGCGACGGCGACGGGACCGCTTACGCGTGCCTCCTCGAGGGTTTCGAAGGTCGCCGGGTTCTTTTGCCTGCCGGAGTAATCGAGCGCAAAGGCCGCGGCGGCCATGGTCATGGCTGCCATAGCCGTGGCTGCCAAGACCAACGGAAACAGACGCGCATTCTTCATCAACATGCCGGGGATCTCCTCATATTCAAGTTCATGTTTTTTGCATCATCCCTCTCCGGGCCGAAGCAAACCCGGGAACACTCCGCCGACTTCCGCGGTATGCCGGTCGGTGCCGCCCCCCGATGCAAGGGTCCGGGAAACCCTGGCTCTCGCGTTGATAGGGCTCAGACCCCGCGCTGCTGAAGCGCCGATACCTGTGCCAATTGAGCGTAGTCGCGGGCGCGGAAGGCCTCAATCCAGACAGAGGTGTCCACCAGGATCAACGCGCTCACCGGTCGCTCCCGCGACGGGGCTGATCCTTCCGCATGGCGGCGAGATCCCCTTCCCAGAGGCCCGAACCGGCAAGTTCGAGGATGCGCCGGGCCCTGGCGCGGCGGACAAAATCCCGGAGCGCCCTGTCGACGGCCTTGGAATAGGTTTTCGAGCCGGACACCCGGACGGCTTCTTCCAGCAGATCTTCATCCAGCACAGGATGCCTACGTTTCATTTCCATAGTATGCAACTCATCAACAGGGAACGCTACTGTCAAGCGGGGACCGGGGGACCGGAAGACGCCTCTCTAGGGACCCGGGGAGCGACGCGCCGGCCGATTCCGCGCAGCCCCGTCACCTTTTCCCCCCTCCCGCTGCTATAATGGACGGGGAAACAAGGGGAGGCCGACATGTACGCATTCAAGCCCGTGAGCGGGCGCATGCAGCTCATGCATCAGTTGATCCGGGATCGTGTCATCCAGAGCGACTCGGAAAGCGCCGTGATCACGACGCGTTGCTTCCAGGAGAACGAGAATCTCATCCCCTGCCTGCGCCGGCCCACGGTGCTGAAGGCGATCTGCGAGCAGATGACGGTACGCGTCGAGGACTTCGAAATGATCGTCGGCAACAGCGGCCGGAATTTCTGCGGCACCGGGTACGCGCCCGACTGGGGCAACAGCGGCTGGATTCCGGCCATGATCGAAAACGGGGTCTGGACCCTCAGGGAGGACGGCCTCTATCACAACCCCGACGGGGAGGAACTGCGCATGTCGATCGCTCCCGGGGATTACCGGGACCTGGCGTCGATCCGCGACTACTGGAAGGGGCGTACCTACAACGATATCGCGGCCGCCTGGCAGCCGAAGGGGTACGAGGAGCTTTGCCGCCTGGAGGTCTCCGCCACGGTCAGGGGCGCGCCCCTGCTGATGATGCCCTCCGGCCACCTGACCCCGGGCTTCCGGAAGATCATCGACACGGGTTACGGCGCCATCCGCCGGCAGGCCCAGGACTGGCTGGACGCCCACGTCAACGACCTCATGGGCGAGGATGTCCAGCGCAGCCTGTTCTACACCGGCGTCGTCATCTCCTGCGACGCCGCGTCGATTCTCCTGAGGCGCTACGCGGAGAAGTGCCTGGAAAAGGCCGCTTCCTGCACCGACCCGAAGCGGAAGGCCGAACTGGAGTCGATGGCGGACAGCCTGGAGTGGATCTCGGAAAACCCCTGCCGCACCTTCCGAGAGGCGTGCCAGGCGGCGATCACCTACCAGTACATCCTGCGCCTGAGCTTCATCGGCGATGTCGGCTCCTTCGGTCGCTTCGACCAGTACACCTGGCCGTACCTGAAAAAAGACCTGGAAGAGGGCCGGCTCGGTTTTGAAGAGGCGCAGGAGATCGTCGACTGCTTCTTCATGAAGATCAACTCCATGTACGGCGGGGGCACCGGCGAACTGGTCAAGATCATCGGCATCGGCAACACCTATCTCCACACCACCATCGGCGGGGTGGATCCCGCGACCGGCGGGGACGCCAGCAACCCCGTCACCTCCATGGTGCTGGAGAGCCTGGCCCGGTTGAGCCTCCACGACCCCACGATCTCCTTGCGGGTCCACAAGGGCACCCCGGACGCGCTGTGGGCCCTGGCCCTGGAGACCTCGACCAAGGTGGGCGGGCTGCCGCTGTTCCAGAACGACGACATCATCATCCCCGGCATCGTCAAGGAACTCGGCTTTACCCTCGAGGACGCCCGGGACTACGCCATCATCGGCTGCCAGGAGATCACCGGCTCGGGGAACGATTACGCCGCGGCCAACGGCGTGGCCCCCCCGCACGCTTCCATCCACTACAGCAAGTTGATGGCCATGGCGATCAACGACGGCCGGAATCCCCGAAACGGCGAGCAGTGCTCGATCCATACCGGCTACCTGTACGACATGAAGTCGTTCGAGGAGGTCCGGGAAGCCTGGCGCACCCTGGCCCGCTACTTCCTCAAGGCCCAGGTGAGCCTCAACAATTACCTCGAGTACCTGGTCCAGTACCACACGCCGCACCCGATGCTGTCCCTGTCGCTCGACGGCTGCATGGAGTCGGGCAAGGACTGCACCTGGGGCGGGGCCAAGTACAACTCCTACGGCGGGACCGCGACCGGACTGGCCACGGTGGCGGACTCCCTGACCGCCATCAGGTACATGGTGTTCGACCGGAAGCTCTGCACGGCCCGGGAGCTGTACGACGCGGTGATGGCCGACTGGGAGGGGTACGAGGGCCTGAGGCAGCGGATCATCAACGAGGCGCCCCATTTCGGGAATGCCGACCCCTATGCCGACGAGCAGATGGCCTGGGTGGTCGACACCTATTACGACACCTGCAAGGAGTGCTACAGCACCCGCACCGGGACCTTCAAGGCCGGGCTGTACGGGGCGGCGGACCACGTGGGGCAGGGGTACACCACCTGGGCGACGCCCGACGGCCGGAAAGCGGGGACCCCGATCGCCGACGCCGCTTCCCCGGTCCAGGGGCGCGACGCCAACGGCCCCACCGCCGTGTTTCTCTCCTCCCTCTGCTACGACCACGGCAAATTCATGGACGGCGTCTGCCTGAACATCCGGCTGCACCCCACCGCGCTCGGCCGCGACGACGGGATCGCCAAGCTGCGCGACATGGTCAGGGCGTACATGCACAGCGGCGGCGCGGAGGCCCAGTTCAACGTGGTGTCGACCGAGACGCTGCACAAGGCGCAGGAGACGCCCGACGAGTACCGCAACCTGGTGGTGCGCATCGCCGGGTACTCCGCCTATTTCGTGGAGCTGACGCGCGACTGCCAGAACGACCTCATCTCCCGGCACGAGAACCGGATCTGAGGCGGCGCCGGATGGCTCCGTGTTGCGGGAAGTGTCGGTTCAGTCAATCCTGGCGGGGGGGTGAGCCCGAATTTCTCGGTCCTCCGGGTGCCCTGCCGGTTGCGACGAAATGGTGCGATTCCGATATTTAAGACAAAAGCACATTTTGGGAGACCATCCATGAAGCGTCTGGCTGTTCTTATTTTCTTTTTGGCGGGCACTTCCGTTTACGATTATGCGAATTCGCTGCGTCCGGCAAAACTCGACGATCTGTTCAAAGAGGCAGACCTTGTCGGGATGGTGAAGGTGGTTGCAGGCGAGTCGCAGAATCACAGCTCCACGATATATAAAGCTGAAATGCTGCAGGTCTTTAAAGGCATGGTTGAATCGCGTTTCATATATTTTGGTCCCTACCAGGGGAGCGAGATAGGGGGGGAATATCTTGTTTTCATGAAACGGACAGGAGAAAAGCTTCAATCTCTCCGGAACGAGGGTGTTCCCGCTGACAGCCCCGTTTTCAATCCGGAAGCTCCATATTATCTAGTGATGTATGAAGGCTACGGCAAGATGGAATCGGGCTATGAATGCATCTTTGAAGACAATAAGGGAACTCCTTGCGATGACGCCATCAGGCTGTATCCCGAACAGATACTTCTCCCGAAAAAGCTAAAAACTTACCCCGGTGACGATGTGGATACCCTGCATCCGATGAATCCGCGCTGGGTTCACAGGTCGCATATGACGGATTACCTTTCCGACCTGTGCCGCAAAGCAAATCCCGATCAATGCAGATTGAAGCGTCCAGTGAAGGACCGCACTATTCCGGTGAATACAACCATACGAGGATTGGTGACCTATCCCGATGGGGCTCCTGCGGAAGCCGCCGATGTTACCGCTACATTACAATGCGAATTCTATGGAATGTCCTATCGATCAAAGACAGACGCGGACGGCAGGTTCCAGATAAGGATGAGAGAAACCCGGCCGGGTTGTGACTCCTTTGAGTTCGCAGCTGAAAAGCGCGATACGTTCTGGTTGAAAACCAGCGACCATCTTTTTGTGCCTGTAGACGAAACAGTGAATACCACGGTGAAATATGATCCGCCGAACGACCCGGAGCCCGTGGCCATTCAATTACGGAGGCAAGGCGCAAAATTGGAGGTTCAAGTAAGAGATGGTGTTACGGGCAAATTCATTGAATCTCATGTGGACATACGGCGCATTGATTTGCCGGGGAGTTCGGCTTCGATACATTCGCGTACGGAGCTCGATGGAGCCGGAGTCTTGTTTTTTGTTCCCGAAGGTACATATGAAGTTCATGCGAGCGGGAGCATATCCTACTCTGCTTCCTGGACCGGTGTAAGGAGGAAGGTTAGCCTCAAGGCTGGCGAAATATCGCATTTGGTATTGGAGCTGACCCCTCGCCCATAAATGATTTCGAGCTCCTGCATGTTGAGGTAGACACGATGAGAGGGAGATGGCGGGGGGGATCGTGAGGTTTGGATCAGGGGGAAGAGGCGTCAAGGCGGCAGGAAGCGGCCGGGCGGGAGCCCGGCCGCTTCGGCCGTCGGAAGGTTACTGGGCCTGGGCCGGCCGCTTGGGGAAGGGCTTCTTGGCCATCGGCTGCTGGGGTACCGTCTGCTTCTCGTAGTCGGGCTGCCCCAGGAACGATTCGGTGGCGATGACGTCCTGCAGGCGGCAGAAGTGCCACGACGCGTCGGCCGTCGTCCATTTCCCGTTCGCGTAATCGGCGCAGCTCTGCGGCTTCTCGAGGGGATATTCCTCGAGCGGGTCGTCCGCCAGGTTGTAGAAGGTGCAGCTGGCGGTCTCCGGGTTCTCGTCGCAGATGACCTTGTAGGTCTTGTTCCGGGCGGCCGCCTGCTTGAGGTTCGGCTTCACGGTGCTCACGGGGTTCACGGTTTCCGCGAGCATGTAGCCGCGATTGGGATCGCGCAGGTCTTTGGCCCCCTTGAACAGGACCGGGGTGAGCGAGACCGAGTCGAGCGGCACCGTTCCCCTGCCCGTCCGGTCGGGGACCGCCTTGGGCACCTCGAGGCCGCCCAGTTCCAGGATGGTGGAGAACAGGTCCACCCCGTTGACCCATTCGTCGCTCCGGGAGCCGGCCTTGATGCCGGGTCCCCTCACGGCCATCGAAACGCGGACGCCGCTCTCGTACGCCGTCCCCTTGCTGCGCCCGCGCCGGGTGATGTACATGTTGTCGATGAACTCCCGCTTTTCGCCGAACATCCAGGTGCCGTTGTCGCCGATGTAGATGACGTAGGTGTTCTTGTCCACCCGGTCCACGGTGTCGAGCAGGATGCGGACCATGGAGTCCATCGAGTTGGTCATCGCCCGCATGAGGGCTTCCGAGGAGCAGGACCCGACCTGGGCCGTGCCGAACTTCCCGTCGGGGCCCATGCATCCCTCCATCTCCTTGCGCGAAATTTCATCCATGGTGTCGGCGTTGGGGATGACCATCGGATTGGGCATCTGCTGGCCCGTGATATGCGACAGGTTGAACGCGAACCAGACGAACCACGGCTTGTCGGGATCCGTTTTTTCCTGGCGCGTGATCCAGTCGACGGCGTCGGCCGTCTTCACGACCGGGGCGAAGGTGGTCGGCGCGATCCCGGGCAGGGACCGGACCGGCGCCTTTTCCGTCCGGTACTGGTCGGGAGCGTCGGTGCCGTCCTGGATGTGGTAGTCCCATTCATGATAGGTCTGGACGCCGCCATGGAGGTTGCCGCGGTAGAGGTCGAAACCCGCTTCCTTCGGTTTCATGCCGGGGTATTGCCCCAGGCCGGCGATGTGCCACTTGCCGAACGCGGCCGTGGCGTAGCCCCCCTTTTCCTTCAGGTCCCGGACGAAGGAGTGATGGGTCTTGGACAGGTAGCCCATGTAATCCAGCACGCCGGTCTTGACGGAATAGAGCCCGGTGATCATCGACGTGCGCGTGGGGGAGCAGAAGGTGTTCACCCATGCCTGGGAGAACCGCATGCCCGACTGCGCCAGGGAGTTGAGGGCCGGGGTGGACGCGGGGCGCCCCTGGATCATCTTGTAGTCGGCGTGATTGTGTCCCGAGGGCCCGTACTGCCTGACCAGGCCGTCGATCAACCCGGGATACATGTCGCTGCTCGCGTCCACGCCGATGTCGTCGCTGATGATGAGCAGGATGTTGGGGCGCGGACGCGCTCCGTCCCGGTTCTGCGCCGCGCCCGGGGGCGCGGAAGCCATCGTCAGCGCCGCCAGCAGGGCCAGACCGCGCAGGGTCGTACTGAAGGTTTGAAGTGTCACCGTGTCCTTCCCTCCGTATGGTGGTGAGCCTATGGGTATTGGGATACTGTGGCATCCTACCCGTTTTGTTGTCAATCCCCGATTGGCCATCCTCCGGGGCGGAGCGAAAACCGGTACGGATCCCCAAGGCCTTCGGCTACAATGGCGCCGTGGCCGTGAGGGGACGGTCCCTGGCGCCACGGCTGGTCGGAGGGGGTGAGATTTCATGGCGGATTACGAGGCGCTGCAGGCGAAACTGAGGGAGCTGGCCGGGCGGGAATGGGACATGACCGCGATCGAGGCCCGGTGCCGGGAGGCCGTCGCGGCGGGATTCCGCCGGAGGCTCCCCCGCCCGGATGAGGCCGTGCGCGAGCGGGAGCGGATCCTAGCCCGGGTCGAGCTGCGGGCCGAGGAGTACAACTGCTTCGCAAGGAACTGCGCGCGCAGCACGGCGCTGGCCGTGATGGAGGAATTCGGACTGGGGAGCGTCGAGGTCCTGCGCGCCCTCTCCCCGTTCCCCGGCTTCGGAAGCACCGGCTGGATGTGCGGGGGGGTCACGGGGGGCCTCGTCGCCATCGGGCTCTACCGGGGGAGCGACGACCTGGGGGACCGGGAGGCCGTGGGGGCTACCATGAGGCTGGCGAAGCGGTTCATGGAGCGGTTCGGGGAGACGGTGGGCGCCTACACCTGCCCCAAGATCCAGGAGGACGTCGTCTTCGGCCGGTACATGGACCCGGGCGCCAGCCCGGAAAACATGGCGAGGTTCGAGCGGGAGAAGGGGTTTGAAAAGTGCGGCCTGCTCCCGGGGATCGGGGCGAGGATCGCGACGGAGATCATTCTCGAGGACGTCGTCGAAAACGGCTGACGGCCCGGACCGCCCTGGGCTACGTCCCATCCCGGGCGCGGCCGTCCCTGTCGGGGAGCACGATCCCCAGCTTTTTGATCTTCCGGAAGAGGGTGGTCTTGTGGATGCCCAGTTCCCGCGCGGCGCGCAGCCGGTTGAAGCCGGCCTGCTCGAGGGCGCTGCGGATGGTCTGGGCTTCCAGGATATCGTGGGCCGACCGCATGCGCCCCCCGGCGCCCGCCCGCGCCTCCCCCCCCGCGATCTCCTCCGGGAGATGCCTTCGCTCGATCGGTCCCTCGCTGCAGAGGATGAAGGCCCTCTCGATCACGTTTTCCAATTCGCGGATGTTGCCGGGCCAGTCGTGGGCCATGAGCAGGGGGAGGGAGTCGGGCGCGATCCCGGTCACTTGCTTGCCCTGCAGCCGGTTGAAGCGGCTGATGAACTCCCCGGCCAGGAGCGGGATGTCCTCCTTGCGCCGCCGCAGGGGGGGGAGTTCGATGCGCACCACGTTGATGCGGTAGTAGAGGTCCTCGCGGAACAGTCCCCGGCGTACCTGCTGGGCGGGGTCCCGGTTGGTAGCCGCGACGATGCGGGCGTCGGTGCTTTCCTCCCGCGACGACCCCAGAGGCTCGTACGTCCGCTCCTGGAGCACGCGCAGCAGCTTGACCTGCATCGCCGGGGGGATTTCGGCGATCTCGTCGAGAAACAAAGTCCCCCCGCGCGCCAGGGCGAAGCGACCCGGGCGGTCCCTGGCCGCGCCGGTGAAGGCCCCCGCGCGGTACCCGAACAGTTCCGATTCGAGCAGGGTCTCGGGGAGGGCGCCGCAATTGACCGCGACGAAGGGGCCGCCCGAGCGGGCGCTATGCGAGTGGATCGTCCGGGCCACCACCTCCTTGCCGGTCCCGGTCTCCCCCAGGATGAGGACGGTGCTGGGGCTCGCGGCGACGGCGGGCAGGACCTCGAGAACGCGCCGCATGAGGGGGCTGCGGCTCGAGAGGTCGCCGACATGGACGTTCCCCTCGAGTTCCCGGCGCAGGGCCTCGATTTCGGAGAGGTCGCGGAAGGTCTCCGCCCCGCCGATGACGCGGCCGGATGCGTCCCGCAGCACGGCCGTCGACAGGCTGACGGGGATCCGGTCGCCGGCGGCGTTGATGATGTAGGCGGAGCGGCTGATGACGGGTTTCCCCGTTTTCAGCGTCTTGCCGAGAGCGCACTCCCGCCCGCAGAGGCTCGAGCGGAAGACGTCGCTGCAGCGGCGGCCGACGGCGTCGGCGCGGCGGACCCCGGTGATCTTCTCCGCCGCCCGGTTGAAACTGGTGACGCGCCACCCGGCGTCGACGGTGAATACCCCGTCGGAGATGCTTTCCAGGATCGCCTCGGTGGTCGAGGCCGTCCCGTCGCCATCCGGCTTTCCGGGTGCCATGGCTTGTCAGACTTCCATGATTGCGGGGGCCGCACGGCTGTCCTGCACTTCGGCCAGGGTGCTCCAGACGGCACGGATGTCCTCGGCCGCCCCCCCCCCGTACTCCACGACCGTAATCCCCCGGACCTGGGCGTCGGTGACGGCCCGGTCGTAGCGGATCCTGCCTGCCAGCGAGACGCCGGACGCTTGCGCGGCGGCCTCGATCTGTTCGGTCATCTGCGGGTTGAGCTCCCATTTATTGACGCAGACGAAGGCCGGGACGGCGAAGTGCCGGGTCAGGTCGAGCACCCTTTGCATGTCGTGGATGCCCGAAAGGGTGGGCTCCACCGCGATGAGGGCGAGCGAACTGCCGGTGATGGAGGCGATGACGGGACAGGCGATCCCGGGCGGCCCGTCCACCAGGATCCATCGCGCCCCGCGGGCCTCGGCGATCCTGCGGGCCTCCTTGCGGACGGTCGACACCAGCTTCCCGGAATTTTCCGCCCCGATCCCCAGCTGCGCGTAGATCATCGGGCCGAAGCGGGTTTCGCCCGTGCGGTATTCCCCGCACACCCGCTGCGGGAAATCGATGGCCTGCTCGGGGCAGAACCGGACGCAGACGCCGCACCCCTCGCAGGCGACGGCGTCCACGGCATAGTGGGCCTTGCGCCCGTTTTTGAAGACCGGGCGGACGGCGTCGTAGCGGCACACGTCGCGGCAGATGCCGCAGGCGATGCAATCGCCGGACCGGATGGAGGCTTCGTGGCCGCTCCGGAACTCCCGGGTGTCGAGGACTTTGGGCGACAACACCAGGTGGAGGTCCGAGGCGTCGACATCGCAGTCGGCGATCACGGCGTCCCCGGCCAGGGCGGCGAAGGAGGCGGTCAGGCTGGTCTTGCCGGTCCCCCCCTTGCCGCTGATCACGACCAGTTCTTTCATGACACCCCCGGGGCGGACCCGCCGCAGGGGGGCGGAGCCGCAGCGCGGTTCTGGATCCTGGAGATGACCGAGGAACAGAGCCGCTCGAAGGATTCCCTGAGTTCGGGCACCGCCTCGACGATCAGCCTGCCGCGGGAGTAGGCCTCGGCCACCCTGCGATCGTCGGGGATTTCGAGCAGGACCGGGATGTGCTCCTTCCTGCAGAACTCCCGGACCATGGCGTCGCGCGAGGTCGTCCGGTTGATCACGACCCCGAAATCGAGGTGGAGCAGGCGCATGGTGGCCACGGCCAGCTTCAGGTCGTGCAGCCCGAAAGGGGTCGATTCGGTGACGAGGACGGCGTAATCGCACCCCTTCACCGCGGCGATCACCGGGCAGGAGGTCCCCGGGGGACAGTCGATGATGGTCACCCCTTCCTCCGCGATGTGCTGTTTGACGGCCCGGATCAGGGGAGGACTCTGCGCCTCCCCCACGTCGAGACGGCCCTGGACGAACTGCACGTGGCCGCTCGTCCCCGTTTCGACGGTGCCGATCTCGCGCTCGGCCTCGGTGATGGCCCCGGTGGGGCAGACCCTGAGGCACCCGCCGCACCCATGGCAGAGGGAGGGGAACACCAGGGGTTTCGTCTTCAGCGAAACGATGGCGTTGAACTGGCAGATGCGGCCGCATTCGCCGCAGTTGTTGCACAGTTCTTCGTTGATGACGGGCACCGGAAGCGTGGCCCGTTCGCCGCCGTCAGCATCGGGTTTCAGGAAGATGTGGCAGTTGGGTTCCTCGACATCGCAATCCAGCAGCCGCACGGGCTTCTGCAGGCACATGGCAAGATTGGCCGCAATGGTCGTTTTCCCGGTCCCCCCTTTCCCGGAAGCGATGGCGATGATCATTTCCAGTGGCCCCTGACGTCGGAGGCGGCGGCCGTCCGGAGCTGGCCGGCCTGGAACTTTTCGATGGCCTGACCTACCGTGAGCCCGTCGGCGCCGGTGTAGATCGCGATCCCGGCGGCGGAGAGGGTCTGGAAGGCGTTGGGGCCGCAGTGGCCCGTGATCAATGCCCCGGACCCCAGGCTCGAGAGGGTCTCGGCGGCCTTGATGCCCGCGCCCTGCGCCGCGTTGAGGCTCTGCTCGTTGGAGACCACCTCGAACTTTTTCGTTTCCGTATCATAGAGAATGAACTGCGCCGCCCGTCCGAAGCGGGGGTCCACCATGGAATCGAGGGTGTTCCCCTGGGAGCTGATGGTGATTTTCATTCGGTTAAGACCTCCTTGGATAAAGACCGTTGCGCGGCGCCGTACCCCGGCGCCACCCCGAATGTCAATGCAGGAGTCGTGCCAGAAGCCCGAGACCCCCGCCGGGGCCAAAAACGGGGGATTTCGACCCGCCGGATGCCGGAGGGGGGGGCGGCCATTGCAAAATGCCCGCAGTGGCGCGGTTGGATTCGGTTATATTGCATGGGTATCGGGCCCCCATGGGGAAAAAGGCCGCAAAGACGGCTGGAGGGTCTGGCACGCCATTTGCAACGCCGAAGGCATGAGAGTCGCAATCCCCCTGTGGGAAGGACGGGTTTCCCCGGTTTTCGACGAGGCCAGCAGGATCCTGCTCGTGGATGTCGAGCAGGGGCGGGAGCGGCATCGGCGGGAAGAGGCGCTCGTGGCGCACAACCCGTTCGAGCGGGCCGAGTTGTTCCCCCGGTTGGGGGTGGAGGTCCTGGTCTGCGGCATGATATCCCAGACCCAGCGGGCGGCCCTCTCCTCCGCCGGCATCCGGATCATTCCCCACATCTGCGGTTCGATGGACGAGGTGATCGGCGCGGTCCTCGACGGGAGAATCGAAAGCGGCGCCCTGCTGATGCCCGGGTGCGGCGGTGATCGCGTCCGGCGCCGGCGCTGCCGTTCGGCGCGGGAAAAGACGCGCGGAGTCGAATGATGGAGCGTTGCCGTTACATCTACGGGCCTGTCCCGTCGCGCCGCCTGGGGCGGTCCCTGGGCCTCGACCTCGTGCCCTACAAGACCTGCAGCTACGACTGTGTCTACTGCCACCTGGGCAGGACCACCGACAAGACCGTCGAGCGGAGGGAGTATGTCCCCGTCGCCGATCTTCTCGAGGAGTTGAGGCGAAAGCTGGCCGAGGGGAAGGAGGCCGATTACGTCAGTCTTGCGGGGTCGGGGGAGCCGACGCTCCACAGCGGAATGGGGGAGTTGATCCGCAGGATCAAGGAAATGTCCGATATCCCGCTGGCCGTGTTCACCAATGGTTCCCTTTTGTGGAAGCCGGAAGTCCGGGAGGCGCTCGCGGGGGCCGATCTCGTGCTCCCGTCGCTGGACGCCGGGGACGGGGACCTCTTCCATTACGTGAACCGCCCGCACGAGGAGGTCACCTTCGAGCGGATGGTCGAAGGGCTCGAGGCGTTCACCCGGGGATTCCGCGGTCGGGTATGGATGGAAGTCCTGCTTCTCGGAGGTGTTACCGGGATCCGGGGCGAGGTCGAAAAGATCGCGCGCCATCTCTCTCGCTGCCGCGTCGACCGGATTCAGCTGAGCACGGTGGCGCGCCCTCCCGCCGAAGGGTTCGCCCGGCCGGTAACCCGGGAGCAGTTGAGCCGCCTGCAGGAAATCTTTGCGGGCAGGTCCGAGATCATCGCCCCCCCCGCAGCGGATGAGGACGGGCCTCCCGGCCCGGGGGCCCCGTACGGCTCCGTCCCCTCCGGGGATGCGGTAATGGCGCTGCTCGAGCGGCGCCCCGCGACACCCGGGGACATCGCCCGCGGCCTCGGCATGCATCCGATGGAGGCGCTGAAGCTGCTCGAGGCCCTGAAGGCGGCCGGCAGGGTCGAAACCGTTTCGACCGGGGGACGGACTTTCTACGCCGTCCCGGGGCATAAGCGATTATAATCATGGCCGGTTTCGGTCGATCCGGCGCGCCGCCGGGAAAGGAGAGAGCGTGAAAGTCGTCATCATCGGGGGGGTGGCCGCGGGCCCCAAAGCCGCGTCGAAGATCATCCGCATGGTGCCGGACGCCCATGTCACCATCATCGAAAAGGGGTCGTTCCTCTCCTACGCGGGATGCGGCCTCCCCTATTACGTGTCGGGCGAGATCAAGGAACAGCGGGAACTGATGGAGACCTCGGCCGGCGTGATCCGGGACACCGCGTTCTTCCGGAACGTGAAAAACCTCGAGGTCCGGAGCGGCACCGAGGCGCTCGAGATCGACCGCGCCGCCCGGCGCGTCCGCATCAAGGACCTGGCCACGCGGCAGGAGTCGACGCTCGAATACGACAAGCTGGTGCTGGCCACCGGGGCGACCCCCGTGATCCCCCCGATCCCCGGGGTGGACAAGGGGAACGTCTTCACGCTTCACGGCGTCCACGACGCCGAGGGGATCAAGAGCGTGCTCGCCGAGCGCACGGCCAAGGACGTGGTCGTCGTCGGCGGCGGCCTGATCGGGGTGGAGGCCACCGAAGCCCTGGTGACGCACGGCTGCCGGGTCACCATCGTGGAGATGATGCCGCAGATCCTCGGCATGCTCGACTGGGAGATGGCGCGCCTGGTCGAAAACTACATGGAATCGAAGGGGGTACGCGTCCTGACCGACACCCGGGCGATGGCGCTCGAGGACCGTGGCGGCGGGGGGAATGTCACCCACGTGAAGACGGACAAGGGGGAGATACCCGCCGACATGGTCATCCTCGCCATCGGGGTGCGGCCCAACGTGGCGCTCGCCCGGCAGGCGGGGCTCGAGATCGGGGACAAGACCCGCGCCATCCGCGTCAACGACCACCTCCAGACCTCGGACCCCGACATCTACGCCGCGGGGGATTGCGTCGAGTGCGTCGACCGGATCACGGGGGAGGCGTGCTTCGTGCCGCTCGGTTCCACGGCCAACAAGCAGGGGCGCGTGGTCGCCGTCAACATCTGCGGCGGCGACGAGGCCTTTCCGGGCATCGTCGGGAGCTCGATCTGCAAGGTCTTCGATTATTGCGCCGGGCGGACCGGGTTGACGGAACGGGCGGCTGCAAGCGCGGGGTACGAGGTGATCAGCGCGATGGTCCCGGGTTCAGACAGGGCCCATTACATGTCCGAGTCCAAACCGCTCCTGGTGAAGATGGTGGCCGACCGGAAGACCGGGAGGCTGCTGGGGGTGCAGATCACGGGGCCCGGGGAAGGGGCCAAGCGGATCGACGTGGCGGCCACCGCGGTCACGGCGGGGATGACGATCGACGACGTCGCCGGGCTGGATCTCAGCTACGCCCCCCCCTACGCCTCCGCGATGGACAACCTCATCACGGCGGCCAACGTCGTGCGCAACAAGCGCGACGGTTTCATGGTCGGGATCACGGCCGAGGAACTCCAGCGCAAACTCCAGGCAAGCGAGGACTTCTTCCTGCTCGATGCCCGCTCCCCGGAGGAGTACGCGGAGGTGCGGCTCCCTAAATCCACCCTGGTCCCGCTCGGCGCCCTGCGCCGGAGGCTGGCGGAGATCCCGCGCGACAAGGAGGTCGTCTGCTATTGCGCCATTTCGCTCCGGGGATACGAAGCGTCGCGCGTCCTGGCCGGGGCGGGATTCGGCAACGTGAAGGTTCTCGACGGCGGGCTGGCCATGTGGCCGTTTGAGAAGGAAATGGGCTCCTGAGCCGGCGGGGGGGTGCGGAGTGTCCCGCTCCCCCCCGCCGGTCGGCCGGGCTAGGCCGCCTTCTTTTCCTGCAGCTGCTCTTTCTGTTTGAAGTTTCCCTTCCGGTCGATCTCGAAGGAGTCGATGGTCGTCCCGTCCAGTTTCAGCACCCTCACCGCGAGCTTCTTTTTCGAGACCTCCAGCACCCAGTAGTTGGGCTGGTCGAGGGGGTTGTAGAAGAAGCCGTGGAACTCCTTCTTCACGTTGTCCTTGTAGGTCTTGCCCCCGCTCTGCCCCACGACGAGGTAGATCGTCCCCTCCGAGGCCTTTTTCATCGCGACGCCCCCCTTCATGGGGGGGGTGCGGGCGATCCCGTGGTCGTGGGCGCTGAAAACCAGGTCGACGCCGTGACGCTCCAGGATGGGGCAGAAGGCGTCCCGGATTTCGGCCTCGTCCCGGTTCATCTTGGTTCCGTAGGGGGGGCGGTGGAAGAAGGCGATCTTCCAGGGGGCCGCACTCGCCGCCAGGTCCCGCTCGAGCCACGCCTTCTGGGCCGTGAGGATGTCCCCCTGCTGGCGCTGCTCCACCTGCTGGCTGTCGAGCACCACGAAATGCACCGGGCCGTAATCGTAGGAATAGGCCTGGCCCCGGAGTCCCTCGGGCCCGTTCCCGGGCAGGGTGAACTGCGCGAGGTAGTAATCCTGCCTCGAGACCTTCCTGGACCCGTAATGCTCGTGGTTCCCCGATACCGGCATGAGGGGGAGCCGGTCGATGATGCCCCGGGAGGCGGCAAACCAGGCGTTCCAGTGGGCCTGCATCAGCCCCCAGTCGGTCAGGTCGCCGTTGATGACCATGAAGCGGGCGTCCGGGTTCTCGCCGATCGCCCGGAGCGCCGTGCGGCGCCAGAGGCCGAAGGGGGCGTCCCCGGTGATCGGGGCCTGGCTGTCGCCGAAAAGGAGGAATTTGAACCGGTCGACCTTCTTCCGGGCGGTCTCGAAACTCGAGGTATCGCTCCACCGTTCGCCGCCGCCGACCCGGTAGGCGTAGCGCTTGCCCGGGGTGAGCCCCGTCAGGGTGGCGGAAAAGACGCGGGCCGTTCCCAGGTCGGAGGTGAAGTCATGCGCCGTCCCCGGCGCCCGGAGCGCTTTGCCCGTGAGGGTGGGCCCCTGCCCGTACTCGACGAAGCTCTCCCCGACCGTGCCGTCCGTTCTCCAGGTGACCGTCATCGTCGTGGCCGGGTCTCCCGTCCAGGTGAGGGTGACATGATCGGGCGTCGCCGAGGCCCCTGTAGTCGGGGCCTCGGCCGTCGCCGTGGCCCCCGTCGTTGGGGCCTCGGGCGTCGCCGTGGCCCCCGTCCCCGGGGTCTGGGCCGTCACCGCCAGGGATAGGCCGACCGCCAGGGCCGCCGCCGCCAGGATCCTGATGCCGGAAATCTTCATCGCACAACCTCTTCGTTCAGGGTGGAACATGGACATCCTCCGCCGCAGGCGTCCTTTCGGGCCGCCGCGTTACGAGATTGGAGCCCACCGGGGAGCCGCTGTCAACGATAAAGAGCGCGGTCGGGCGTCTGGCCGGATTCTTGCTTGGATTCCTTTGTTTCACAACCAGGGGGAATTATGGTGCAATCTGACCGGATGGTGGAAGCGGACGAGGTCCGCGTCTGGGTTCTCACGGACAACTACTACGACTCGCTGAGGCCCGATTCGGAGGTGTCGACCCACTACCGCGTGGGCGCGGGCGAATGTGTCCACGCCGAGCATGGGCTTTCCTACTACATCGAGGTGGCCACGGGCGCGGGGACGAGCCGCTGCATGTTCGATTTCGGCCTCGACGGGGAAAGGATCCTGGACAACGCGCGGCTCCTGGGCCTGGACCTCGGGAAGAGCGAGGCTTTTGTCCTGAGCCACGGGCATTTCGACCACTGGTCGGGGGCGGAGGAGATCCTCCGGCGGATCGGGAGCCCCGGGAGCCTCCCCTTTTATGTCGGGGAGGAGGCGTTTCTCCGCCGGGGGTCGTTGCGCCCCGGCACCACGGAGGTGCAGGATATCGGCAAGCTGGAAAGAGGCGGGATCGAGGCCCTGGGGGTGCGCCTGGTCGAGGTCCGGGAGCCGGCCTGGATCCTCCCCGGAATCGGGGTGACGGGAAAGATCGGGCGGGAGACCGATTACGAAACTCCGAATCCCGCCCTGCTGGTGCGGCGGGGGGGGCGGATGGAGCCGGACGATTTCCGGGGGGAGCTGGCCCTCTTCTTCGTGTTGAAGGGGAAGGGGCTGGTGGTGGTTTCCGGCTGCGCCCATGCGGGAATCGTCAACACCGTCCGGCACGCGCAGAAGGTTTCGGGCGTCCGGGAGGTCCATGCCGTCATCGGCGGTTTCCACCTGATCAACGCCCCCTCCGACAGGATCCGGAGGACGCTCGAGGCGATCCGGGAACTGGAGCCCCGGCACCTGGTCCCGGCCCACTGCACCGGCTTCGAGGCTCTCGCCGCCTTCAGCCGGGAGATGCCCGTAGTTTTCGAACTCAATACGGCGGCGACCCGGTACCGGTTTTCCGCCTTGACCCGCTAGATGGAGAGGCCTATAAGGGGACATCCACGGAAATCCCCGGCTCGCGCATCGGATCATCGGAGGAGACCGCATGAAAAACAGATACACTCGACGTGAGGCGCTGGAACTGGGGTTGGGCGCCGTCGCGCTGGGAGCTTCCGCGACTTTGACTTCCGCGGCCCAAACCCCGAAAACCGTTACCAAGGAGGAGCGCATGCCCGCAGTGAAGGACTTCAATACGTACGGGGAAAAACTGGAACACACCCTGATCCTGAGGACATCCCCCATTGCCCTGAAAATGCTGGAGACCGAATCGGAGATTCCGCCCGGCGCCTTCCGCCCCTCCAGGGACGGCAAGTGCCACATCGCCCAGTGCCAGGCTTTCGCCCTGTCGCGGCGTGAAGGGAAGACCGTGGCGATGCTCAAGGAGGACCACTGGTGCCCGACCGCGCTGATGGCTTACGGGATGGTGGAGAAACCCGATTCGATCTCTGCCTGGACCCACCCCTACGACTCCTTCGAGCGGGGGAAGTATATCGGGGTCCTCTCCGCCCCGCTCAAGAGCGCCTCCTTCGTGCCCGACCTGGTCGTCGCCTACATGAACAACGCCCAGCTCCGGGCGCTGCTCCTGTCGATGAAGGTCGAGGAGGTGCCCGAGGTCCGGGGCCACTTCTTCCCCCCCTCCTGCGGCTACTCGGTCGTGGACCCGATCAAGACCGGGAAATCGTGGGTGGTGCTCCCCGACCCGGGGGAGTACCAGCGGGCGCTGACGGCCGAGGACGAGATCATCTTCTCCGTCCCCCGGGACCGGATGCCGGGCCTCGTCGCGGGGCTCGAAGCGGGGGGGATGTTCTCCTACAAGGGGCACAACATGGTCATGCTCCCCGATTTCGAACAGCCGCAGTTTTACAAGGACCTGTTCAAGAGCTGGGGGCTGTAGGCCGCTGGATCGACGAGATGGCGCGCAGGCGGGCGACCGTCCTGCCCAGGGCGTCCACGGCGGCTTCGAGCTCCTTCTCCTCCGTATGCCGGCCGAGCGAAACCCGGACGGAGCCCTGCGCCTCCTTCGGGGAAAGCCCCATGGCCAGAAGGACGTGGGAGGGCTCCGGGTCCCCGGTGGAGCAGGCCGAGCCGGTCGAGATGCAGATCCCGCCCAGGTCGAGTCCCAGCACGATCGACTCCCCGTCGACGGCGTCGAAGCTCAGGTTCGAAGTGTTGGGCACGCGCGGCGCCCCGCGCCCGTTGACGCGCGAGCCCGGAATGGTCTCGAGGACCCGGATCTCGAACCGGTCCCTCATGCCGGCCAGCCTTTCGGTTTCCGCCGCGGCCGATTCCACGGCCAGGGAAAGGGCCGTGGCCAGGCCGACGATGCCGGGCACGTTTTCCGTCCCGGCGCGCAGGCCGTGTTCATGGGGGCCGCCGGTGATCCGGGGAGAGATCGGGGTCCCCTTGCGGACGTAGAGCGCGCCGACCCCCTTGGGGCCGTAGAACTTGTGCGCCGAAAAGGAGAGGAGGTCGGCGCCGGTTCCGCACAATTTTTCCGGCAGTTTCCCCGCCGTCTGGACCGCGTCGGAATGGAACACGATTCCCCGCTCCCGGGCGATCCGGGCGATCTCCCCGACCGGCTGGAGCACGCCCGTTTCGTTGTTGGCGTGCATGACGGTGACGAGGATGGTTTCCTCCGTGAGGCTCTTCTCCAGTTCCTCCAGCCGGACCAGGCCGTCGCCGTCGACCGGGAGATAGGTGACGCGATACCCTTCGGCCTCGAGCGCGCGGCAGGTGTAGAGCACGGCATGGTGCTCCACGGAGGTGGTGACGATGTGGTTGCCGCGGGCGCGGAGCGCGGCCGCGGCCCCGCGGACGGCGAGGTTGTCCGCTTCCGTCCCGCTCGCGCAGAAGACGATCTCGCCGGTTTCGGCGCCGATGCACTCTGCGACCCGCGCCCGCCCCTTTTCCATGGCGATCCGCGCCTGGTTGCCGAAGCGGTAGGGGCTCGAGCTGTTGCCCCACCGTTCGGTCATGTAGGGGGTCATGATCTCGAACACCCGGCGGTCGAGCGGGGTGGTGGCGTTGTGATCGAGGTAAATCACGGCCGCGCCCCCCCGTTCTCCGGTGTCCGGCTTTCCCAGTCCTGGATCGCCGCCTGCAGCGCCATCACTCCCAGCAGGGAGCAGTGCTTCTTCCTTTCGGGGATGCCGCCGAGGGCTTCCACCACGTCGTCGTCGGTGATCCGGCGCGCCTCCTCGATCGATTTTCCCCGGGCCAGTTCGGTCAGCATGCTGCTGGTGGCGATGGCGCCGGGGCAGCCGAAGGACTTGAAGGCGATCTTCTCGATCCGGCCCTCCCGGACCTGGATCCAGAGCTTCATCTGGTCCCCGCAGGAAGGGTCTCCGACCAGGCCGTAGCCGTCCGTCTCCGCCTCGGGGAGTTCCCCCACGTTGCGCGGGTTGGTGAAATGCTCGATCACCTCTTCGTTGTAAAAAAGGATGGGTCCCGCGAAATCGGGCTGTTCCATCCCTTCGTCAGGGTTGTCCATGAAATCGTCTCCCTTGATCGCCTGTGAACTCGGAATTCTGGCGGGAATCCGTGCAAAATGCAACCGCGATCGGGGCAAAAACCGCTATTGCTCCCGGTCGATGAACTTCCCGGAGGCCCGTACCAGCACCCGGCCGTTCTGCTCGAGTTCCGCCTCGAGAACATAGAGGGGGGGTTCGTATTCGCGCAGCCACGCCCTGACCGTCGCCGCCTGATCGATTTCGACCGGGAGCTGGTAGCGGAGGATCATCCGGGCCGTCAGGGCGCTGATATCGTGGGCGAAAAGGCAGTTGGCCATCGCCGCGTCCAGGAGCATGGAGCTGACGCCGCCGTGGAGCAGGCCGGGATAGCCCTGGTAGATGCGGGCGCACTGAAACGCCGCCTGTACCCCGCCGTCGTCGCAGACGGCGAACTCCAGCCCGAGGCCGGGGATTTTACCCGGGCTGCAGGCGACGCAGCCCGGGTGCTCCCGTTCCCTGCACTTTTCGAGATGCTGTTGCGTGGGGGTAGGCATATAACGTTTTCCGGATCGGGCGGGGAGCCCGGGCTAATGGGCGCAGCCCCCTCCGTGTCCCTGGCAGGTGTCGTCGGAGGAGAATTCCCGCAGCCCGTTTTCCCGGAGCAGGGCCAGGTTTTCGCCCACGGTGGGCGCGGCCGCCCGGTAGATCTTCACGCCCATCTCGCCCAGGCGCATGATGGCCCCCATCCCGATCCCGCCGACCACCAGGGCGTCGGGGAGGTTGCCGCCGAGCGTCCGGACCGGGTTACAGGCGCCATGTTCCTTGTGTTCGCCGGAGCCGCTGATGGCATCGACCTGGTCGAGCTCCGTGTCGACGATGAGAAATGCCGGGGCGGAGCCGAAATGTCCGCATACCTGGCTGTCCAGCCCGTTGTCTGCCTCTATGGGGAAACCTACCTTCATCTGTTCTCTCCTTGTCTGTTACCGGGTTTTCATCAACCGGCACGAAAGTATAGGCCCATCCGTGATACTTTCATACCCCGGGACCGATGCAATTTGGGGGCCGCAAGCGACGGCGCCGCGGCGGGAATGCCGATTGCATGCTCCGGAAAGGGGCGGCGCCCCGGACGGGCGAACGCGACAGAGGAAAGGGAGGATGCGGATGCTGGCGAACCAACTGGTGGATTACGTGAAAGAACGGGGCGCGGGCCGGAAGGCGGCCGATGTCAGGATCGGGCTGGGCTATACGGCCGTCCGGGTCGAGGACGCGGGCTGCGGCCTCGCCTACACCCTTCACGAGGGGGAGTACGAGTCGTGCTGCGTGGTGGCCGAGGCCGGCCGGGTGGCCGGGCGCTCGGCTTCGGAACTGGTCGGGTGGCTGCAGAACCCGGACGTGACGGCGGCGGCCGTGGGCCTGGCGGCGCTCAACGCCCTCGTTCCCGCTCCTCCGGAGGCGGTGGACGCGGATATCGCCGACGTCCTCCCGGTCCGGGCGGGGGACGCGGTCGGCATGGTGGGGTATTTCGGGCCCCTGGTCGGCCCCATGAGGGAACGCGCCGGTTCGCTCCGTATCTTCGAGCGGAAAACGAACCCCGCGCTCGACATCCTGCCCGATACGGAGGCGGGCGCCTATCTCCCGGACTGCGACGTGGTCATCCTCACGGCTTCCGCGCTCCTGAATCGGACGATGGACCGGCTCCTGGAACTGTGCGGGAACGCGCGCGAAATCGCGGTGCTCGGACCTTCCACCCCCCTCGTCCCCGAGGTCTTCCGCCCGCGCGGGGTCACGCTCCTGTCGGGTCTCGAGGTCGTGGACCCCGCCCGGATCCTCCAGATCGTGAGCGAGGGGGGCGGGACACGCCAGTTCGGCCGCGCGGTCCGCAAACTGTCGCTGCGGTTGCGGGAGTAGCCCCCCGTCGCTCCGCCGCCTGCCTCTTTTTCCCACTTCGGGAGTTGCATAATGCAAACAACATGGTATGTTTATCTTGCATTTTGCATTGTTTTGGGGGAATTGTGAGCCGGCAGCAGGACGAAAGGGAACAGACCATCCTGGATTCCATCAACGAGGGGGTCTTCACCGTTGATCTGCAGTGGCGCATCACGGCCTTCAACCGGGCGGCGGAGGAGATCACGAAGGTTCCCCGGGCCGAAGCTTTGGGGCGGCGCTGCTCGGACGTCTTCCGCGCCAGCATCTGCGAGAACGCCTGCGCCCTCCGCAGGACGATGTCGAGCCGCAAGCCGGTCCTGAACGCCACCGCCCACATCATCAGCCGCAGCGGGGAGCGCATTCCCATCCGCATTTCCACGGCCCTGCTCAGGGACAACGACGGGGAGGTGATCGGGGGGGTGGAGACCTTCCAGGACCTCAGTCCCATCGAGCAGCTCCAGAAGGAGCTCAAGGCGCGCTACACCTTCGAGGACATCGTCGGGCACAGCGCGCCGATGCTGAAGCTTTTCGAAATCATGCCGCAGATCGCGGCGAGCTCCAGCACCGTGCTGATCGAGGGCCCCAGCGGGACGGGGAAGGAGCTGTTCGCCCGCGCGATTCACGGCCTGTCGCCGCGCAGGAACCGGCCCTTTGTCGCCGTCAATTGCGGCGCGCTCCCCGACACGCTGCTCGAAAGCGAGCTGTTCGGCCACAAGGCGGGGGCCTTTACCGACGCCCGGCGCGACAAGCCGGGACGCTTCGCCCTGGCGAGCGGCGGCACCCTCTTCCTGGACGAGATCGGCGACGTTTCCCCGGCGATGCAGGTGCGGCTGCTGCGCGTGCTGCAGGAGCGCATGATCGAGCCCCTGGGCTCCGTGGAACCGGTAAAGGTCGACGTGCGCGTGGTGGCCGCCACCAACCGGGACCTCGGCCGGCTGGTCCGGGAGGGGGCCTTCCGCGAGGACCTCTATTACCGGGTGCGCGTGGTCAGCCTGCGTCTCCCCGGCCTCAGCCAGCGGCGCGAGGATATCCCCCTGCTCGTGGATCACCTGCTGGGGAAGTTCAACCGGCTCCAGGGGAGGGAGATCGAGGGGGTGTCCGAAGAGGTCATGGCCCGGCTGATGGAGTACGAATACCCGGGGAACGTGCGGGAGCTGGAGAACATCCTCGAGCAGGCGTTCGTCCTCTGCCGCGGCCGCATGATCGAGCTGCACCACCTGCCGGCCGAACTCCGGCCCGCGGCCCCGGCCGGCGGCAATCCCATGTCGCTCGAGGCGATGGAGAAGCTGCTGATCGGCGAGGCGCTGCGGCGCCACCGCGGGAACCGGCGCCGGGCGGCGGCGCAGCTGGGGATCGACCCCAGCACCCTGTACCGGAAGCTGAAAAGCCTGAAAATCGAATTCTGAAAGCCCCTGGAACGGGGCGGAAGCGGAGAGGAAGGATGCATTTGCTGCAGGACATCAAGGCGATCGGGACCCTCTATTCCCCATACGAAACGGCTGCGGGAACCCCCATTCAGAGCGCCTATGCCGGGGGGGCCGAGGGGCGGGTGGTCCTGGAGCCTGCCTACGAGCGGGCCCTGGACGATATCGAGGAGTTCGAGCGCCTCTGGCTCCTCTACTGGATGGACCGGGTCGGGCCGTTTCGGCCGAAGGTGACGCCCTACCGGGACAACCGGGAGCACGGGCTGTTCGCCACGCGCTCCCCCACGCGTCCGAACCCGATCGGGATGAGCCTGGTGCGGCTTCTGGCCAGGGAGGGGTGCACCCTTTACGTGGCCGATATCGACGTGCTCGACCGCACGCCCCTGCTCGACCTCAAGCCCTATGTCCCCGAATTCGACGCCCGCCCGGTTTCCCGGGCGGGCTGGTTTGATTCGGCCGCCGTGGACCGGCGCCAGGCCGACGGCCGGTTCCACGGCGGCCGGAAGGAATGACGCCTACTCCTCCGCCTCGGCCGCGAGCGTCCCGTAATCGGTCCTCCAGCGGTTCATGATCTGCTCGATCTCACGCGCGCGCTCGGCGTTCCGGGCCCCGTCGGGATCGGCCCGCTGCTCCGCCTGCATCTCGGCGATATGGGTGCGCAGCTGCTGCCGCGTCTCCTCCATATTGCGGATCTGGTTTCTCCAGGCTTCCTTCTGGGCGTCGTCGAGCCCCGTCATCAGGCGCTCGTGCTGCTGATCCATCTTCCGGACCTGTTCCCCCAGCGCCTTGCGCTGTTTGGCCGCTTCCCGGGCGTCGTACTTGTCGCCGCTGTTCTGGGCCATCTTGCGCGCCTGCTTCCCCACATTTTCGGCCGCCTGGTCGCAGTCGCGGATCTGCTTGCGCTGCCGGCTGGTCGTTTTCACCCGCTTGTGTTCGGCCTGGGCCTGGTCGGCCCGGGGGCTGCGCTGCATCTGCCCCTGGCCCCGGTTCTCGTCACGGCCCACTCCGCGGTTCTGTCCCTGGGGCTGGCCCTGTCCGCGGGCGGCGCCGAAACCCCCCTGGCCGGATCCCTGGCTCATTCCGCCGCCCCCTCCCCGCTGACCGCCGCCTCCGCCCCGCCCCTGGGCATAGCCGGTTGCGAGCGCGAGCGTCAGGATGGAACCCATGATCAAAGTTTTCTTCAACATAACCGTTTCTCCTTTTTCCTGGCAAAGCCGATGCCGCTCCGTTTGCGTCCCCGTCGCGCCGTCGGTCGATCGGCGATTCTGATGGCTACACCCCTTATAAACAACCGGGCGCGTGAAAAGTTCCGCCGGGCGGACCCCCGCTCCTTTCCGGTATCGCTCCCGCCCGCGATTTGTGCATAATAGGCGCCAAAGGGGCTCCCGATGAAAGACACCACCCGAACGCGCGCAAAAGCCACCTTCCCCCGGCGCTGGGTCCTGGCCGTCGCCATGCTGGTCAGTTTCGGGCTCCTGGCCAACGCCGTCTACACCTGCCTCACGCTTACGCGCCTGCGCTCGCAGTATCTCGACAACCGCGGGTACGAAATCGCCGCGGCCCTCGACACCCAGGCGCGGGGGGCCGGCAGGCGGAACAACCCCGAGTACTGGCAATCGCTGCTCGACACGCACTACGAGGTCTACTCGGGCAGCGCCGCCTTCCTCGCCGTCGTCGGTCCGGAAGGCCGCATCCTCGCTTCGGCCGGGGACGCCGGCGCCCTAGCCGATCCCGGGCCCGACCTCTTCCTCTTCGAGGACGCGCTCGGGCATCCCCGCCGGGGGCGCCGGGAGGCGTCCCCCGGGATGAACGACTGGAAGATGCGGATCGGGCTCTACACCTCCTCCGCCGACTTCATCCGGCGCCTGGCCCTGTTTCAGCTGGCAATCTCCGCGATGGCGGTCCTCATCATCCTCGGGCTCACCTTCTTCCTCCTGCGCACCCTCGACCGCTTCCTGAAACTGAAGGCGCGGGAGGGGGAGGAGGCGCAGCTGCGGGCTCTCGGGGTCATGTCCGCCTCCCTGGCCCACGAGATCCGCAACCCGCTGGGGGCGATGAAGGGGCTGACGCAGCTGGCCCAGGAGGATCTCGCTCCGGGGCACCCGGCCCAGGAGCGGCTCCGGACGGTGGTGGGGGAGGCGGAGCGGCTGGAGCGGCTGGTCAGCGACCTGCTCGACTTCGCCCGCCCCCGCGAGCCCGAGATCCGCGAGTTCGACCTGGTCCCGCTGCTGGGCGACCTCCGGTCGATGCTCCAGCCGAAGCTCGCCGCCGCGGGCATCACCCTCGATCTCCCCGACGGCCCCGTCACCCTCCGTTCCGACCCGGCCGGGATGCGCCAGGTGCTCCTGAACGTCCTCCTGAACGCCCTGGAGGCCTCTCCCCCCGGGGGCGCGATCGGGGTGACCCTCGCCCGGGAGGGGGGATTGCTCGAAATCGGGGTCGACGACGCGGGCCCCGGTTTCGGCGGCCGCGACCCCGAGGAGCTCGTGCGCCCCTTCGTCACCGGGAAAACCCGCGGGACGGGACTCGGCCTGGCCGTATCGAGCCAGATCATGGAGCGCCTCGGCGGCTCCCTCACCCTGGGCCCGAACCCCGGCGGCGGCGCCCGCTGCACCCTGCGCCTCCCCGACCCCGGCCCGCGCCCATGAACCAGGAACCAGGGGACAGGATGAATAACAAGAAGAGAAACCTTCGAGCCTTCGCCCCGCCGCTCCTGATGGCCGTAATCCTGCTCGCGCTCGCTCTCCTGGGGCTTTCGGCCTGCGGGCAGACCACCGCACCCGAAGCCGCCCGGCTCGAAATCGCCCCCCCGGTCCAAACGGCGGAGGAGGGCCTCCCCGAAATCGCTCTCGGGGATCTCCCGCGCGAGGCGCGCCGCACCCTGGACCTGATCCGCACGGGCGGCCCCTTCCCCTACGGCAGGGACGGGACCGTTTTCGGCAACCGGGAGCGGCTGCTCCCGACAAAAGCGCGCGGCTACTACCGCGAATACACCGTCGTCACCCCGGGGTCGCGCGACCGGGGCGCGCGCCGCATCGTCGCCGGCGCCGGCGGCGAGTACTATTACACCGACGACCATTACGACAGCTTCAGGCGTATCCGGGAGTGAACCGATGACACAGTGGGACCACCTATTCGCCGACCCCCGCCGTTCGGGCGTCTACGACCTCCTGCCTGCGGCCGTGCCCGAATTCCGCCGCGCCGCCGCCCGCTCCGGCCTCGAGCTCTTTCACCTCGACCTCGCCGGCATCGACGACAAGACCGCCTTTCTTTGCGCCGCCGCCGATCTGCTCCGCTTCCCCCCCTACTTCGGCTCCAACTGGGACGCCTTCGAGGAGTGCCTCACCGACCTTTCCTGGCTCGAAACGGAAGGCTACGTCCTGCTCGTCGAAAACCCCGACTCCTTCCGGGAAAACGCCCCGGAGGAGTTGGCGACCGCGCGCGACATCCTCGATGCCGCCGCCGCATTCTGGAATGAGCAGGGGGTCCGCTTCTTCGTGGGCATAGTTTCGGCACCCCGGGACAAAAAGGATTGCGAGGACAAGGAAAGCCAGGAGGAGGATGATGAATAGCGTGGTCATTTTGTGCTGCCCCAGTGACGGAGACAATATGGTTACGATTGGCAGCCTATGGTTATGACGCACTCCGGTTTTTGCACAACAGCGCAGCGTCCGGCTTTCGTGCCCCGGTTCACCGGCAAAGAACGGGATGCGGAGACGGGACTGGATTACTTTGGGGCAAGGTACCTATCAGCAGCTCAGGGGCGATTCACCAGCGTCGATCCGATATGGATTACAAAAGAACGGCTCGCTGACCCGCAGCGACTTAATCTCTATGCATATGGTCGAAACAATCCTCTAAAGTACATAGATCCAGATGGAATGGATATTGTCATGGGCCAATGCGGGATTGGATCAATTCAGGACTGCTTCAATGAAATGCTCACAGGGCTCAATAAGGAAGATAGATCGCATGTACGCCTGATCAAAGGTGACGGCAAGAATGGTTTTGCAAAAGGTGAATATGGAGTTGAAGTTGATACCGATTATTCGAGCGAATCGGGCAACATGCAAACGCTACAGAAGTTGGCAGGCGATCATTCGGCAACTGCAAAGATTGATGTATTAAATCCTGACGATCAATTTAGCGTGTTGAGTGCTACTCATTGGGATGCGAGGACGGGCAATACAGATCTTGCTCCTACAACCATGACCCCCGGAAATCCTAACGACTCAAACAGCAACAGTTTCCTGGGGTACACGTTTTTCCCATATGGAAAGGGTGTTCCGGGGCCTTGGTCAACGGGCAATTTTACCAACGTTGTAGTAAACTCTATGTCCCTGGATGGCATTTCCGTCACGATACATCACGAACTTCGGCATGTGCTACTTGGCGATTTTGGGCGTATTGCTCCGCATGGCAGACATGGGACTGGGATTGTTGACCAACAAACGGAAGAGGCGGAAAAGGAAGCCATAAAAAATCAGAGGGTGAAATGATGGGCGCTTTGTTGTTTCTTCTCTTGCCGTTCCTTTTCATGCAGCCTAACGGAGGCTCCTGCTGTGAATATCAGCGGAACCTTGAGAAAACCTCTGCGATGATTTTTTTTAGTGCCGAAGATATGCGCACTCATGTGGAATATTTTGAGCCACTCTATCCACCGGGCTTGGATAGAAAATTAAACATCTCGGGGGTAATTGAAATGGAGGTGCGGTATGATCCCCAAGGTAAGGCCGAGTGTATTCGGATATTATCGGGAAATCCTATTGGCGTTTCAGCGATGATGGAATCTATTGATAGGTGGCGGTTCAAACCGGCTAAGATTAACGGGATCCCAACATGGTGTTGCGGGCGTATTGTAGTTGAGTATCGTTTCCATAAGGGAAGTGCTGCTAGTAGGCTTAAATAGTACATCTAGGCTTATGACGTTGCCAAAATATTCACCGGCAAAGAACGGGATGCCGAAACGGGGTTGGATTACTTCGGGGCGAGGTTCTTTCCCGAATCATCCCGCGAGTATGAGCCGGTTGGTTTTCACGGGCTGCATGTTCAAATTTGTCTCTTGCATCGATTCGACCGCTCTTATATTCCTTGACGAAGTGTGTACAAGGTGTGTATTATGTGCATGCTAAGCGGGGGGCTATGGATAGTCGGGAGGTAATCAGGCTGCTCAAAAAGGGTGGATGGTACGAGGTCAATCAGGTCGGCAGCCATAAGCAGCTTAAGCATCCGGAGAGAAAAGGGCGCGTTACGATCCCGCATCCTAAAAGAGATATCCCGGGGGGGACGCTGAAGAGTATTGAAAAACAAGCCGGAATCAAGCTTGAAAAACATCTGCACAGCCGCGATTGATAAAGGGCGGCTCCATGGAAACGAAGGATGTATATAAATGCAATACATCGCCTATCTGCACAAAGAGAAAAAATCAGATTACGGGGTGAGTTTCCCGGATTTTCCCGGATGCATAACTGCCGGTAAAACTCTCGAGGAAGCGCGCAGAAACGCAGTCGAGGCTTTGACCCTGCATATGGAAGGAATGCTGGAGGATGGGGATGAGATCCCGGAAGCTTCCAATCTTGACAATCTAACCCGCGATAAGGCGTTGAAAGACGCTATAGCTTTTTTGGTGGATGTAACTATCTCGGACAAGGTCGGACGATTCAATATCACGGCTCGAAAAAGCCAGATGGAGGAAATCGATCGACTGGCAAAACAGCACGGGATGTCGCGATCGGCCTATATTGTTTCTTCCGCCCTTAACAGAAAGGCGTCATAAACCCGCGAAGGGGCACTGTCCATCTCTTGCTGCGGTCTTGAGGAGATTGGCTCTACAGATCGAGAAAGTCCCTGAGCGCAGCCTTTGTGTTTTCGATGAGGGCTTCGGGCAAAACTCCGAGTTCTCTGCGGAATAGCGAATTGTCCCAGGCCAGGACCTGGTCCACGAGGACGTCGCGGTCGGACTCCAGCCCGCACGTCCCCAACGGAATGCGCACGCGCAGGGGGAAGGCATCACCGTCAGTCAGTCTCGTAGTCAGGGGCAGAACGACTGTGCTGCCAAGCCCCGCCTCGGCGAATTCCAACGGCTGGATGGCGAGGCAGGGACGCTGCTTGCCGGGTTTTGTCCCGACACGTGGCTCAAGATCTACGACATATAGATGCCATTGACGGGGGTTCACCGTCAGCTCCTTTTCAGCCTGGAGTATGGCTGGAAGTCGGCATTCACCTCCCGGCTGGTGGCGGCGGCCATCGCGGCGGCCCGTTTCCAGCGCAGGATTCGGTCCCGGCGATCCGCTTCCTTCTCGAGCAGCTCGAGCCCGGCCCTGACGATGTCCACCTTGCGGGCGATCTTCAGTCGGCGCTTGAGGACATCGATGCGGCGATCATCCTCTTCCTGGATCATCAGCGGTTTGCCCATATATATCTCCAAGTATATTATCAAGTATATCGAGAAAAGCGGAAATGAAAAGGTGTTTTTGCCCGAAACAAACAGACATAAGGGCTGGATTTGCTGGTTCGCAACCCAAGGAGGCCGAAGGTCAATAGGCGGGTATTGGGCTGGTCGCGAGGGCATCTGCTCTTTGTGGTCCTCGTCCCGTGCTTTCGGGAATCATGATGCCCGTGAGAAGGGCGACCGGAGTCCTTCAATCGCCCTTTATCGAGAGACGGATCCTTCGATGTCGGTGACAGTTCGATGCTATAGAATGGTCATGAAACCGGTGCTATCAAAAGACTTGGTAAACGGTCCAGCCGAGGGTACGGTCATGAATAAAAAGTTTTCCAAGGATTTGGTCACTGTCGGTGACTTTGAAATCAACCCCGGCTGTGTGTTGAAGCAGGTCGCGGCCACTCGCCGCGCGGTCCTGCTGACCATCCAAGGGCGAGGGGTTGCCGTCGTCCAGTCCGTCGCCGAATACGAAAAGTCTGAAGAAGAGCGGGCTTTCATGCGCGCCGTCGTCGAGGGACTGGCGGACCTGGAGGTAAAGCGCGAAATCGGTATCCGGGAAGCCAAAGCGCGCCTGGGTCTGGAGTAATCCCGTGCCTCGAAGCATCCCCGTCGGATTTGCCGAATCCGCCGTGCGGGATCTGGAGGAATTGCAGGCGTGGTACATCGAGCAGGGTGCGCCGGAAGTCAGCCAGCCGCTCGCGGCGGGGATATTCCATCGCATTGAAGGACTCCCCGATCATCCGGATATGGGCCGCACGGTTCCGGAATTCAAGCATCCGTTTTTGCGGGAGCTGATTCATCCTCCTTCCCGCATGGATTATCGGCGAGATGCCCTGCGCAACAGAATCGTGCGCGTGTGGCGGAACGAGCGACTGCTCAAGCTGCCCCGGGAGGCCTTTGGGCCGAAAGCGTTTGGAGCATGAACGGGTCGCTGAAAGTTTGACAAAAGCGGCATTTTATTTGAATATTGCGATACCATCTTGGTTATCTGTGCAGCGCGGGTCCATATTTCGGCAGACTTTTGCAACCGGAGTGAAGAGAGTGAAACGAATGAGCCTGTTCCTGTCGTCCATCCTGGGTTTCGCGCTTTTGGCCGCTGGCGCTGATCTGTCCGAGGCTCCGGCCGAAGAACTGATGGCGGTTTATAACGAGCTGCGCGCCATCCATGCCGGCACCGAAGTAGCCGAAACGGAAAATGTCGTCTTCCAACGCGATTCGGCCACCTTCACCTTTCTCAGCGGCCGGATCACTTTTGCCGCGCCCGTTGGCGGGCATATTCTCGCCGCCCATTTCCGGGGCGAAGGCACCTTCGAGTTGCAGCCACCCTCGGATATCGACCGGAGACAGATGGCGCGATACACCGGTAGCCCTTATCTGAAGGACACCTTTCAGGAAGCCGTCTTCTTCTTTACCGACGACAGCATGGAGGAGCTCGACAGGCTCGTTACCCGGCGGCCGGTGCAGGCGGCGGGGGATCCCCTGATTGAGGCCTCCCGGAAGCGGTACGGAGAACAATTCAACGACTGGGTGGACAACCGGCGCCGGGGAAACCCCGTCATGCGCAACCTCGCGGCGCGGATGCTCTCCGACCTCACCGACAGCGGCAGCAGGGGGTTTTTCCTCGCCGATTTCAAGGCGAAGGATCAAGGCGATCTGCTCTATCACATCAGCTGGAACCGCGATTCGCTGCTGCTTCCCGCCGCCGGCCGTGGCGAGGAGGTCACCCTGCTCCACGTGAATCCGGGAAACTATTACGAGTGGGTGGCGGGATTCCATCTCGCGTCCGAGTATTCCGGAGGGACGGTCGCAGACCATCACACTCTCCTCGCGGACTGCGAGTCGATGGAGATTGAACTGGATCTCACCCGGGACAATCGCGTCTCGGCCGCCGTGAAGATGGAATTTGCCGTCGCAGCCCCCGTCCGGGTCGTTCCCTTTCATCTCAACGGCGTCCTGCGCATCGGCTCCATCGAAGACGGCAGCGGGGCCAGGCTCGCCTTCATCCAGGAGGCGCGTGATCTCGACAGTGACCCCTGGCTCATTCTTCCGAAGCCTGCCGGGCCGGGAGAGAAGTACACGATCACGATGGCCTACCTGGAAGACTCGACCGGGGACAGCCAGATCGTGCATCGCGAGGGAAGGGGACTGTATTATGTCACGTCCCGTGAATCGTGGATCCCCGGGTTCGGAGCGTTCAACGACAGGACCCATTTCAGGCTGCGTGCTCGTTCTCCCAAAAAGTTCCAATTCGTCGCCAGTGGCGCACGGATCTCGTCCGAGACCGTCAAGGACGAACGGATCACCGTCTGGCAGTCCGAGATCCCTTTCTGTGTTTTTGGGTTCAACTATGGGGAATTCGTGGATTCGTCGCAGAAAGTGGCCAATCTTGAGGTCACCGCCTATGCCGGCAAGGAGGTGCCGGATGAGCTCAAGGGAGTTCAGGCCGGGCTGTCGCTGATCGAACTGGCGGACCAGCGGCGTCGTCTGAGCGAATCGTCGGAGCCGCTCGTTCATGGAATCATGACGGGGGGGTTCAGTACGGCGGCGAACGTCAAACACGCCGCGAGCGTCAGCATGCAGGCTTTCCGGCTTTGCGAGATCCTCTACGGCCCGCTTCCCTTCAAGGCGGTATCGATCACCGAACAGCCCGTGCGCGGCTTCGGCCAGAGCTGGCCGAACCTGGTTTTCCTGCCCTACGACGCTTTCCTGGACGCCACGACGCGCCACAACCTGCAGCTTGCGGTAAGTCCCGAGGATCGCGAATTCTACAACCTGATCGCGGTTCACGAGATGGCGCACCAGTGGTGGGGGCACCTGGTCGGATGGAAGACCTATCATGACCAGTGGCTTTCCGAAGGATTCGCCGAACACGCGGCGGCCCTTTACCTGCGCCAGCTCGATCCGAAGCAATGGAGTTCCTACTGGGATCTGCGCCGGAACTGGCTGCTCTCCAAGAACAATTCGGGTTACCGGCCGGTCGATGCCGGACCCATCTGGTTGAATCATCAGCTCGACGAATATGATCAGCCCGGAAACTCGCGCCTCATCTATTACAAGGGCGCCTATGTCCTCGAAATGCTGCGCGCGCTCATGTTCACCAACAAGGAGAAGGACGACCGCTTCATCGCCATGATGCGCGATTTTGCCAGGAGTCATGCGGAACAGAATGCTTCCACGAAGGACTTCCAGCGGATCGTCGAAAAGCACATGGAGGAGCCCATGGACTGGTTTTTCAACCAGTGGGTCTACGGCTCCGAAATCCCGCGCTACACCTTCAGCTACAAGCTCTCCGATGCGGGCGCCGGGCAGACCGAACTGGCGATGACGCTCGTGCAGTCGGACGTCTCCAGCGATTTCCGGATGCGGCTGCCGCTGTTTGCCCTCGTCGATGGCACCCAGCGCTATCTCGGTAACATCCAGATCAACGGCACCGAGCCGTACAACGCGGTCGTCAAGCTGCCCATGAAGCCGGAAAAGGTACTGCTGGACCCCGACCACAGCATCCTGGCCGAGATCCGGCAATAGCCGGAGCAGGCGGCATACGCGGGATCGGCGACGGGTGAAGCGACAAAAGCATCATTTGCGGGCTGAAAGCAATCCGGACAGGTTCTCCCTGGTCAGGAGGGAAGCGTCCTGAGGGTGTTCCAGGAAGGGCTGGACGTCGCCGGCGATGTCCTTGATGTCGATGGACGCCAGGCGCCGGATCACCAGGCTCTGCCACTCGCGGGCATCGTATTTGGCCGGACGATGAGTCTGGTCCAGGGCGTTCTGAAGCAAGGGGAGGTTCGGTTCAACCGGCGGGCGTTGCGACAGATACCACAGCAGGTCGTACCAGTCGCGGCCCTTGACGTATTTGCGCGTGATGGCCGCATGAAGCTTGCCCGCCATCATGGACGGCAGATCGTAGTGCTGGACGAGAAAAGTCACCGTGCGCGTGATGATGGTTTTTTCACACCGGGCGCCTCCGGGCGGTCGGGTGTCGATTTCCAGCTTGATGGCCAGTTTCTGCCCCGGCGCTCCGGAAATGCCGGTGTCATAAAGAATCCCTGCCAGCCTGACCCATCCGGTATGAATGGTCGTGCTGTCGTTCCAGGTGACGTGGGGATCGAAGCCCGCCAGGGAGAGATCGCGTTTGATCTTGGCCATCCACTCCATGCCCGCATAGCCGTTTTCAGACTCCAGCGAGAAATCGAGATCTTCCGAATAGCGCGGCAGGTTATGGAGAAAGCGCAGCGCGGTGCCGCCGACGAATGCCAGGTTGCGGAAAGCCTCGCACTCATGCAGAGAGCGCAGGATGAGCGTCTGCAGGTATTCGCGCAGCAGGTTGAGTCCCTGCCCCGGGTCTTTCGTTCCACGTACGAGCGACAGCGCCTGCTCCTTCATAGGGTCACCGTCCCTTTCTCTTCCGCGGCCGTCACGGCTAGCCAGCGTTCAAGGGCCCGATGCAGACGCGGACTCCGGAACCGATCGGCATAGGCCTGAAGCTTGTCCCTGTCTGCCTGCTGGCAGTGCTGGTAGCGCGTTTCCTCCAGGCGCGCGCGCGTCCACTCGCCGGGGGTGAGATGCCAGTGGTCCAGCAGCGCCTTTTCGGGTTCGGCGATCCACAGGGAGCGGTCGCCGTAGGGGACCGCGGCATATCCAAAAAACGCCTCCTGTTTGATATGGCGATATTCGAAAACGCCGAACGCGTTGTCGAAACGGCGGGGAACCCGGGAGGTCGCGCTGGTCAGCCATACGACTCTCTCGGGGATCATGTCGTAGAAGCCCAGGGCCCACACGCCGCTCAGATAGGAGGGCCGGTAGAGCTGATTGGCCAGGCTTGCCGGCAGCACGGTTGCGCCGCGGTAGGCGTCGGGGAGCGTGTAGATACCGCGACGCAGGCCCATGATCCTGCCGTCACTCATCCACCGGGATAACTGGACCCGGATGGCTTCGCGCGGTTCGTCGAAGGCCTGGACAAGCAAAGGCAGATCAAAGCATTCCATGGAGCCGACTAACTCGACCAGCGACCCATACTTCATATACAATAATTAACATAAATGATAATTATTGTAAACAAAAACGGTGTTTTGGGGAGCGTGACACCTTGAATACTTCCCGGGAAGCCGGGCTTCGCCGGATGTTTGCTGGCGAAGATTTTGCAGGCGGTGGCCATTGACGAGGAGACGCTCGAGGCCGGGTGCGAATATGCACGGCGGCACCGGACGACGCTCAGTGCGCTGGTGCGCGAGCTGCTGAGAATAACTGTTCTTACCGATCGAAGGGCCGCGGTAACGGAGATGTTCCGGTTGATGGATGAGCACCCGGGCAATCTTGTGCATAAGCCTTGAGGGGGGGCGCCGGCACCAGCGCCGGCGCCGCCCCCCACGCCCAGGATCCCGAGGGTTCGGGGAAAGCGGGGCTATTTGAAGTAGAGTTTGTTCTGGTTCCGGATCTCGTCCATGATGCAGTCGTTGACGCCGGGAAAGATGCTGCCTTCCCCCCCGTAGGTCAGGCAGGGGATGAACATTCCGCCTTCATGATATTCCTTGCACGCGCGGGCGACCTCGGCGCGCACGGTCTCCTCGGTCCAGTCCTCGCGGTCGACGATGGAGGCGTCGATCCCCCCCATGAGCGTGAGCTTGTAATCGGTGTCCTTCTTGACCTGCTGGATGTCGTTGGAAGGCAGGATCCCCTCCCAGATGTCGATGCCGACGTCCACCATGTCCCTGGCGATCGGCTGGCAGAAGGAGTCGGCGTGGTGCATCGTGATGACGCCGTGCTTTTTCATCAGGCCGTAGATCTCCTTGTAGGGTTCCTTGAAGAACTCGCGCCAGACGTCGGGGTGCATGAACAGGGCGTGCTTGGCCCCCCAGTCGTCGTGGAAATTCATGACGTCGGGGTGCAGGTTGTCGACGAGGATCTGGATCTGCTGCAGCTTCCAGTCCTTGATGTAGGCGGTCAGCTCGTGCATCGCCTCCGGCTCCTCCAGGAGATTCATGAGCGTGTCCTCGAACCCCATAAGGAAGTGGAGCTGTTCGAAGACCCCCGTCGGGAGCCAGACATGGACGAACTTGCCTTCCGCCCGGATCTTCTCGGCGTCGGCCTTGGCCTGGGTCCAGTCCAGCTCGAGCGCGTAGAGGTCGGGGGCCTTGACGTATTCGCGCCACCGGGTCACGTCGGGGCAGACCTTGGTCTCGGCGTTGACGATGGGCATGATCCCGGGCTCGTTCTTCCCCCAGTAGATCTTCACGCCCCAGGGATTGATGGCCTCCCCCCCGGGAGCCACGTTGAACAGGTGGTAGAAGACCGGGTCCCATACCTGCGGGAAGGGTTCCCACTCGTTGACGAAGGCGTCGGGCTTGCCGTTTTTCATGGTTTCCAGGACATTCTGTTTCAAAGACAGCATTCGGATTCTCCTTGTTCCGTTAAAAGGGCGTTCACGTGCCGGCCGCTGCGGGCCGGCACGGGCGATCTTATTACGATCGGGCGGGGATTTCACGCACTATCCCGCGGTCGTGTGCGGCCGGCGGAGCGGGGTCAGTCGAACTTCCCGGCCGGGAAACGGTAGGCCTCGACCAGCGCCTTCTTCTCCTCCGGGGGGAGCGACTTCATGTAGGCCTTCCACCCGGGGCAGAAATTGGCGTGCCAGCGCCATAAACGGCCCAGGAGGGATTTTGGCTTCGCGTCGTAGCGGGCGCGAAAGCTGCAGGTGGAACATCCCGGCTCACTCATGACCCTTTTCCTCCTTTTGTGCCTGCGTACCAGGGGCCCGATGTTCGGCGACCAGCCCCCGATCGGCGAGCCAGGCGGCCAGGGCCGACGGCCAGGCGGAAGCCAGGCCGAAGCCGGGGCGCATCCCGATCCCGTGCGGGGCGGAGGGGACGACATGGAGGGCGAAGGGGCGGTCGTGGCGCGCCATCGCCAGGGCGAAATGAAGGCTGTTCTCCACCGGGACGGCCTCGTCATCGGCGGAGTGGAAGAGGAACACCGGCGGCGTGTCCGCGGTTACCTGGCGCTCGAGCGACAGCTTCGCGATCGTCTCCGGCGCCGGGGAGTCCCCCAGAAGGTTGGCGCGCGATCCGTTGTGGGTAAGGGGATCGGACATGGTGACGACGGGGTAGGCGAGAACCGAAAAGTCGGGCCGGGCCGAAACCTTGTCGAGCGCCCCCCCGGTGAGCGCGTCGGGGGAGGCGTAGAGCGTCGTCGCCATCGCGGCCGTGTGTCCGCCGGCGGAAAAGCCCAGGATCCCGATTTTTGCGGGGTCGATCCCGCGCTCTGCGGCGCTCGCGCGCAGGAAGCGGATCGCCAGGGCCGCGTCCTGCAGCGGCGCGGGATACCCGAATTCCCGGAGGCGGTACTTGAGGACGTAGGCGTCGATCCCGAGGGCGTTGAACCAGCGCGCGACCTCGTACCCTTCCTTCACGATCGCCAGGATGGAGTAGCCGCCGCCGGGGCAGAGGACCACGGCCGGCCGCGGCGCGTTCCCGAGGGTGGACCGGAAGACACCCAGGCTCGGATGACGCACGTTCGACACGCGCTCGTTTTCGAACCGCTCCGTTTCGGTGTCCCCGGGCGCCGGGGGCGCGAGCTGGATCCATTCTGCGGGCCGCTCCGCCCCGCGGCCGGAAGGGACCGCGAGGGCCCCGAACGCCAGCAGGACGACGGCTGGAAATTTCATCTTCATGTCAGGGCCTCCATGCGACTGCGCCGTCCGATTGCGCCGATCGGTCGGTTTCCCGGGACATCGGTATTGTCACGAAAGAGGAGGGAAATTGCAATACGATGTATACTGTCGGGTTCAGCGTGAGGGGGCGCGATGCTCGAAAGACTGTTCAAGCTCAGGGAACACCACACGACCGCGCGCACGGAGATCGTGGCGGGGCTGGTCACCTTCCTGACCATGGCCTACGTGATCTTCGTCAACCCGGCGGTGCTCTCGACCGATTTCGCCGGGCAGCCGACTGGGTTGAGTTTCGACGCGGCGATGCTGGCCACCTGCCTGGCCGCCTTCGTCGCGTCGGTGCTGATGGGCCTATGCGCCAACCTGCCGATCGCGCAGGCGCCGGGGATGGGGGAGAACTTCTTTTTCGTCACCGTGGTGATGGGGGTGACGGCGGCGGGGGTGGCCGACGGCTGGAAGACGGCGCTCTCCATCGTCTTCATCTCCGGGGTGCTGTTTCTCCTCCTGTCGCTGCTGCGCTTCCGCAAGGCCGTCATGGACGCCGTCAGCCCCAGCCTCAAGAACGGCATCGCCGTGGGGATCGGCCTCTTCATCGCCTTCATCGGGCTCAGGAACGCGGGCGTCATCCTCGATGCCCCGCCCGGCTCCCTGGTGATGCTCAACAAGTCGTTCGCCCAGCCCCACGTGGCCGTCTTCTTCGGCGGGCTGCTGGTGACGGCCGTCCTGCAGGCGCGCCGGGTCAGGGGCGCGATCCTCTGGGGCATCCTCTTCTCGGCCGCCCTGGGGGTCCTGTGGGGCAAGATCCGGTTCGCCGGCGTGTTCGGGCTCCCCTCGGACCACGCCTTCTTCCAGTTCGACTTCCGCCACGTCCTGCGCCCCGATTTCATCGCCTTCATCGTCGTGTTTCTTTTCATGGACCTGTTCGACACCGTGGGCACCCTGATCGGGGTGGGGGAGCAGGCGGGCATCATGCGGGACAACCGGCTCCCCAACGCCAACCGCGCCCTGGTCTCCGACGCCGTCGGCACCGTCGTGGGGGCCGCGAGCGGCACCAGCACCGTGACCTCCTACATCGAGAGCTGCGTGGGGGTGGAAGCGGGGGGGAGGACGGGGCTGATGGCGGTATCGGCCGGCTGTTTTTTCCTCGCGGCCCTTTTTTTCACCCCGCTGGTGGGGATGATCGGCGGCGGCTGGATGACGGAGGGGGGATCGGTGAACCCGGTCACCGCCCCGGCCCTAGTCATCGTCGGGGCGATGATGGTGCGCAACGTCGTCAAGATCGACTGGCAGGACGCGACCGAGGGGATCCCCGCCTTCCTAGTCCTGATCGGCATCCCCCTCAGCTACAGCATCGCCGACGGACTGGCCCTCGGCTGTATCGCCTACCCGGTCCTCAAGCTGGCTGCGGGGAGGGGCAGGGAGGCGAACGGGCTGATCTGGGTGGTGGCGGTTCACTTCGTTCTGCGGTACCTTTTCATTCATGTATAGTTTGCCGGGACAACTCTGGAATCATCATCGTCTGAAGGGGAATCATCATGTCCAGTCAGAACACGTTTGAAACCGAAGATCGATACATGGCCCCGTTTTTCGTCAAGCAGAGGATTGCCATCGACCGGGGGGAGGGGGTATACGTCTGGGACGAGGACGGGACCCGCTACCTGGACTTCACCGCCGGCTGGGGCGTGACCTGCATCGGCCACGCCCACCCGGTGATCGCGGAGGCGCTCGAGCGCCAGAGCCGCAAGATCCTCCAGGGACCCAATTCCGGGCTCACCTATTCCCCGGCCCGGGCCGGACTCCTGTCGGAACTGATGAAGGTGCTGCCGCCGAACCTCTGCCGGGTGTTTTTCTCCAATTCCGGGGCGGAGGCCAACGACGCGGCCATCAAGCTGGCCCGGAAGGTGACGGGCCGGCTGGACGTGATCTCCACCCACCAGAGCTTTCACGGCCGCACCATCAGCACCGCCTCGGCCACCGGGCAGGCGAGCCACCGGGAGAAATTCAATCCCCTGATGCCCAACTACCGCTTCGTCGCCTACGGGGACCTGGCCGAGCTGGAGCAGGCGCTGGATGGCAACGTGGCCGCTTTCATCATCGAGCCGGTCCAGGGAGAGGGCGGGGTCCATATCCCCTCCCGCGAATACCTCCGCTCCGCCTCCCGCCTCTGCCGGCAAAACGGCACCCTCATGATCGCCGACGAGGTCCAGACCGGGTTCTGCCGCACCGGCCCGATGTTCGTCACCGGCGAGATGGGGGTGGAGGTGGACTTTCTCACCATGGCCAAGGGGATCGCCGGCGGCTTCCCCTTCGGCGGGTTCGCCATGACCGACGCGGTGGCCCGGAAGCTCGAGATCGGGGACCACGGCGGCACCTACTGCGGGAACCCCCTGGGCTGCGCCGTCTCGGCCGCCGTCATCCGCTACCTCCGGGAAAACAACGTCTCCGCCCACGTGGAAGAGATGGGCCGGATCTGCCTCGACGTCATGGCGGGGTGGAAACGCGACCACCCAGCCGCCATCCGCGAAATCCGGGGGAAGGGGCTGCTGATCCTGGTCGAGTTCGCGGACGCCGACACGGCGAAGAAGGTGAGCGACGAATGCCTCGCCCGCGGGCTCTTCGTGCGCCAGACCCAGGGGGTCGGCATCCGGGTATTCCCGGCGCTGACCATCACCGCGGCGGAACTGCGCGAGGGGCTCGGCATCATGGCGGAAGCCGTCCGGGCGGTGGCGGGCTGATCTGAAAAGGCACGGGCCTATTCCGATTCCACCGTCAGGTTGTTGGTGACGCTGAAGACTCCGGGGACCCCCCGCGCGGCGATCCCCGCGAGGTCCTTGTCCATCCGGTTTGCCGTCACCCCTTCCAGGGTGATATGACCGTTCTTGACGATGATGTGGATCGACTGGACCGCCCGCACGGCATAGCGATCGAGCCCCTCCTGGGAATAGATGGCCCGGAAGGCGGCGCGCCGGATGGCGTCGTCGCTGGGCGACAGGGGCAAGACTTCGATCTTGTTTTCGACCCTGCCGACCGCTTCGATCGAGCGCACGGCGTTTTCCGCGTCCTGCTTGAGGTTGGGCCTCACCACCTGCCCCGTCAGGACCACCCCGTCGATCCCATCGATCCGGAACGCGAGGTTGTCGAAGACCGAATGATCCGCGAGCATGGCCAGCTCGTACCGGACCTGCCGGGCGAGCCGGTCACGCATGGCCCCGGGATCCCGTTTCCCCAGGTCAACCTGGGCCGGGGCCGCCGCCGCGAAAAAGACCGCCAGCAGGACCAGGCCTGCGCCCCGGGCGACGCCGTTTCTTGTCTGGGTGTTCCGTATGCTCATGGTTGTCCTCCATCCGTTGTGTCCTGTGTCGGTGCCCGGGAGGCGATGGCGGCTCTTTGCATCAACCCGGGATTCCATACAATCATTATACTCCCGGAGGAAGCGCGTTCTCCGGCCGGGGGGCGGCGGTGGAGGTCAGGGCCGCGCTGACTTCGCCTACAGCATCAAGAGGAGGGAGTCCGCAGGCAGAGGGTGCGATCGGGATAATTGACGATGGTATCGTTGATTGTCCGGTCAAACGGCGGTAGAGTGGTTTCATGGCTGTCGATCGAACTCTCAAACTGACTGAATTGCTGGACAGAAAATCCTTCTTTCTGTTCGGCCCCCGGGCGATCGGGAAATCCACGCTGGTCAGGCAACAGCTTTCGGGCTCGGCCACCATTATCGACCTCCTGGATTCGCGGATTTTCCTGAGGTTGTCCTCCGCACCCTATGACCTGGAATCCCTTATCGATGCCGGCGATCACGCGCTGGTTGTCATCGATGAAATTCAGCGCATCCCTGAATTGCTCAATGAGGTCCACCGGCTGATTGAAGGCCGCGAAATCCGGTTTCTTCTGACCGGCAGCAGCGCCAGGAAGTTGAGGAGGGGGCAGGCCAATCTGCTGGCCGGCCGTGTCTGGGAAGCCGGATTATTCCCCCTGACCTGGAAGGAAGCCCCGGATTTCAATCTGCAGCGATACCTTCGTTATGGTGGGCTGCCGACGGTCTATCTCAGTCCATTACCGGAAGAGGAACTCGACGCATACGTCAATACGTATCTGAAGGAGGAAATTATGGCTGAAGGGCTGATACGGAACCTGCCGCCCTTTACCCGTTTCCTTCGGTCCATCGCCCTTGCAAACGGTGAAGTGATCAATTTCACCAAACTGGCGAATGATTGCCAGGTGGCCGCGACTACGGTGAGGGAATATGTGAGCCTCCTGGACGATACCTTGGTTGGATTTTTCCTGCCTGCATGGAGCGAATCCAGGAAGAGAAAGGCAATCAAATCGGGAAAATTTTATTTCTTCGACCCGGGAGTCACCCACACCCTTACCGGAACCCGGACCATCGACCGCAATTCCGATTTGTTCGGAAGGAGTTTCGAACAGTTCATCGGGATGGAGATTCGAGCGTACCTGAGTTACCGCAGGAACAAGCTCCCGCTGACCTACTGGCGATCCACGCATGGCCACGAAGTGGATTTCTTGATCGGGGAAAAGACCGCGGTGGAGGTCAAGGCTGCCGCACATTTGACGCCTGGGGATTTTAAAGGGCTCAAGGCGCTTGCCGAGGAACGGGTTTTTACTGATTATTTCCTGGTAAGTCAGGACCCCGTTGCCTCGCGGCAGGCGGACATCCGGGCAATACACTGGGAGGATTTCCTGAATCGACTGTGGCGGGATGAGATCATGGCCGCCGGCTGAGGTCGGGCAGACCGGGTGCGACGCATGGACGGATTCCGTGCCGCCCCGGCGTCCCGTTTTTTATAATGACACCTTTTCCCGACCGGGAAAACCAGCGGAAGGACACCATGCCGGAATTGAAGGGATTTCAGAAGACGTACCTCAGGGGGCTGGCGCACGAGCGCAAGCCCATCGTCATGATCGGGAAGGAAGGGCTCGTGCCGGGGGTCGTCGAATCGGTGAAGGACGGCCTCGCGCGCCACGAACTCGTCAAGGTCCGGTTCGTCAGCTTCAAGGAGAAGGAGCAGAAGGAGGCGCTGGCCGCCCGGCTCCTGGAGGAGACGGGGGCGGAGCGGGTCGGGATGGTGGGGCATACGCTCCTCCTCTACCGGCGCCAGGACGACGCGCGCAAACGCCGGATCGAGCTGCCGGCCCGGTAGCGGCCGGCGGGGCGCCCCCCCTTTGACAAAGGGCCGGGTCTGACTTATACATGGAGAAAAGCCGGATTCCGGACCGAAACTTCAACCGGGAGCTGATCGCCATGACCCGCATCGTTTCGATTCTGTTCTGGATAGGTCTCGTCGCCACCGCCGCCCAGGCGCAGTATTTCGGGCAGAACCGGGTCCGGTACCGGAGCCCCGATTTCAAGGTCCTCAAGACCGATCACTTCGACATCCACTACTACGACGACCACGAGGCGGCCGCCGTCGATTTCGGCCGGATGGCCGAGCGCTGGTACGCGCGCCTGGGCGCCGTCCTGAACCACGAGCTCTCCTCGCGGCAGCCCATCATCCTCTACGCCAGCCACACCGATTTCCGGGGGACCACCGTGATCGGCAACGAGATCGGGGAGACGACGGGGGGCGTGACGGAAGGGCTGCGGCGCCGGATCGTGATGCCGCTCGCGGGCCCGCTCGGGGACACCGACCACGTGCTCGGCCACGAGCTGGTGCACGCCTTCCAGTTCGACATCTCCTCGCGCACGAGCACCCTCGGCGGCAGCGGCGTCCCCACCGCGCTGATGCTCCCCCTCTGGTTCGTGGAAGGGATGGCCGAATACCTGACGATCGGGGCGGCCGACCCCCACACCGCCATGTGGATGAGGGACGCGGTCCTGCGGGGGCAGCTCCCCGCCGTCTCCGAACTGGACGATCCCGAATACTTCCCCTACCGCTGGGGGCAGGCCTTCTGGAGCTACGTGGCGGGCCGGTACGGCGACCAGGTGATCGGGGAGGTCCTGAAGGCGGCCGCGAGCGACGGGAACGCCGAAGGGGCCATCGCCGCGGTGCTCGGGATCGGCCTCGACGAACTCGGCCGGGACTGGCACGCCGCGATGGAATCCATCTATCGCCCCGTGCTCCAGGCGACGGTCCCGCTCGACCCGGCGCGCGAACTGATCGGAAAAGAGCGGGGGGGCGCGATCAACGTGAGCCCCTCCCTGAGCCCCGACGGCGCCTGGGTGGCCTTCTTCTCCGAGAAAAACCTGTTCTCGATCGACCTCTTTCTGGCCGACGCCCGGACGGGCCGGGTCCGGCGCACCCTGACCCGCACGGTCCTCGACCCTCACTTCGACAGCCTGCAGTTCGTCAACGCGGCCGGCGCCTGGAGCCCCGACGGGCGGGAGTTCGCCTTCGGGAGCGTGCGCTCCGGCCGGCCGGAGGTCTCGATCTACAACCTGGCCTCGGACAAGGTCACCCGCCGGCACCGGCTCGGCGACCTCTCCGACCTTTTCAGCCTCTCCTGGTCGCCCGACGGGGGCTCCATCGTATTTTCGGGCATGGCGGGCGGGTACACCGATCTTTTCATCCTGGACCTGGGGCGGGGGACCACCCGGCGGCTGACGGACGACGCGTACTCGGCGCTCCACCCGGCCTGGTCGCCCGACGGCCGCTCCATCGTGTTCTCGACCGACCGCTTCAGCTCCGACCTCTCGCGCCTCTCCTTCGGCGACCTGCGCCTCGGCCTGATCGACGTCGCGACCGGGGAGATCCGGCCGGTCGAGGCCTTCCCCTCCGGCAAGCACCTGGGGGCGCAGTGGAGCGCGGACGGCGGCGAGCTCTTTTTCGTCTCCGACCGGGACGGGATCCCCAACGTGTACCGGCTGAACCTCCAAAGCGGCGACATCCGCCAGCTGACCCGCCTGCAGACGGGGGTGAGCGGCATCTCGAAGTGGAGCCCCGCCTTCTCGGTGGCGACGCGGGCCGGGCGGCTGGTCTACAGCGCCTACGCCGGGGGGGACTACGCCCTCTACCGCCTCGAGGGGGAGGAGGCGCTGGCGGGAGGCCCGGTGGATGAAGCCGTGGCCGCGCTGGGGGCGGGGGGCCTCCCCCCCCGGGAGCGCGGAAGGGAAGTGATCCGGCCGTACCTGGCCCAGCCCACGGCCGGGCTTGCGGCCCCGGCCGGGTTCGAGAAGACCGATTACGAGCCCAGCCTGGGGCTCGACTACGTCGCCCCCCCCTCCGTCAGCGTCGGGTTCAGCAACTTCGGGTCGATGGTCGGCGGGGGGATCGGGTTCTACTGGAGCGACCTGCTCGGGCACCACAACCTGATGACGGCCTTCCAGACCGCCACGACCATCGACGGCGGCAATTTCCTCAACAGCCTCTCGGGCATCGCCGCGTACGAGAACCGGAAATCGAGGTGGAACTGGGGCCTGAGCGGCGGGCAGGTGCCTTACCTGACCGGCGCCTACGGCCGCACCTTCGAAACGATCGAGGGGGAGCCTTACGTGCTCGACCGGACGGTGCGGTTCTGGGAAATTTCGCGCCAGGCCGCCGTGACGCTCGCGCGCCCCGTGAGCCGCGCCCGGCGTTTCGAATTCTCCGGCGGGTTCCAGAACATCTCCTACGACGCCGAGGGGACGATCGAGGTCTACTCGGGGGTGACGGGGGAGTTCCTGGGCGAAGAGCGGTACGATATAGACGCCCCCGACTCCCTCAACCTGGGGATCGGGAGCGCGGCGATGGTCTACGACACCTCCGTGTTCGGCGGCACCAGCCCCATCATGGGGGAGCGTTACCGCCTGGAGGCGGGGATATCGGGGGGCTCGCTCAATTTCTCGACCCTGCTCGTCGATTACCGCCGATACGCGCGGATCGCGGGCCCGCTGAGCCTGGCCGGGCGGGTCCTCCACTACGGGCGATACGGCGGCGATTCGGAGGACGGGCGCCTCGGTGAACTTTCGCTCGGCTACCCGTCGCTCGTGCGGGGCTACGAACCGGGATCCTTCTCGCCGAAGGAGTGTACCCAGGGGACCGGCGGCGCGCTCTCCTGCCCCGCCTTCGACCGCATCTTCGGAAGCCGGATGCTGGTGGGGAACGTGGAGGCGCGCCTGCAGACCCTGGGGCCGCTCGGCATCATCCCCAGCCGCGCCTTCCCGCCGGTCGAGACCGCCGTGTTCTACGACGCGGGCCTGGCCTGGCGCTCGAAGAAGATCTCGAGCGCGCTCGGGATCCCGCGACGCCCCGTCTCGAGCTGGGGGGGCTCCCTCCGGTTCAACGCCCTGGGCTTCTTCATCGCCCAGCTCAGCTACGTCCACGCCAACGACCGTCCCCAGCGGCGCTGGGGGTGGGAGTTTTCGATCATCCCCGGCTTCTAGACGCCCCCGGGCGCGCCGGACGGGAGACCCGAATGAACATCCAGATCTTCGGCACCCTGAAGTGCCGCGACACGAAGAAGGCGCAGCGCTATTTCCAGGAAAGGCGCATCCCGTTCCAGTTCGTGGACCTCGCGCGCAAGGGACTCGGCAAGGGGGAGCTCGCCGCCGTCGGCGCGGCGGTGGGGATCGACAACCTCATCGACCGGGAGGGGCGCGCCTACGAGGAGCGGAACCTCGCGTACGTCATCCACGACGTCGCCGAGCAGCTGCTGGGGGACCCGCGCCTGCTGAAGACGCCCATCGTGCGAAACGGCCGCGCGGCGACGGTGGGGTACCGGCCGGAGCGGTGGAAGGAGTGGACCTAGCCGCCGGCCGGCTCGCGCCGGATCGCGTAGCCGATGTAGGAGATCGAGAGGTCGCGGCTCGGGCCGAAGGCGAGGCGGCGGCCCAGTTCCTCGAAGGAGATGGCGCCACGGGCGCGGCGGCGCAGGGCGAGGAGGGCGGAGAGCGGGTGGCAGCGGGGGGAGAGGCCCCGCATCGCGCCGGGAGTGAGGTGGTTTGTCTCGAGCATCCGTTTCAGGTCCCGCGGCTTGATGAAATTTTTATAGGCATGGGTGTCGGGGGGCACGAAGGCCGTAGCGCGCCAGCGCTGCATGGCGCCGATGACGGCGACGCGGCTGCGGAGGGTGCGGTTGATGGTGTCGAAGAAGAAGAGGCCGCCGGGGCGGAGGACGCGGGCGATTTCGGCGACGACGGCTTCGGGGCCGTCGACGTGCTCGAGGACGTCGCAGCAGGCGGCCAGGTCGAAGGAGGCCGGCGGGAAGGGGAGGCGCTCGGCGCGGCCGGCGACGTAATCGATGTCGAGTCTGCACGCGGCGGCGTGGCGGCGCGCGGCCGCGAGCGATTCGGGCGCGGCGTCGAGGCCGGTGACGCGGCAGCCCGAGCGGGCGAACTCCTCGGCCAGGTACCCGCCGCCGCAGCCGACGTCGAGAAGCGTCGGCGCCCCCGGGCCGGCCGGGGGGCGGGCCTCGAGGATGCGGCGGAACCAGCCGCAGCGGGCGGGGTTGATGAAATGGCGGATGGTGCTGAAGGCGCCGTCGTCGTCGTCCCACCAGGAACCGGCCCGGTTGCGGTATAGCGAGTTGTCCACGCTGCTTGTCGTCATGGTCGGGATCGTTCCGGCTTTCCGGTTCCGGCTTTTCGCCTTGGTCCGCCCGTCAACTGTAGTAAAATCCAGCCCGGACATTCAAGCCGGCAGGCAAGGCCGGCGGAGACAACATGAAGGTATTCGATCGTTTTCACGTCTATCTCTGGAACGGGCGGGACAACAACTGCAACAGCTGCCTCTTCCCGGGCGTGCTGCCGGGCGGGCGGCACGTGCTGGTCGACCCCGGACACATCCTCACCCCCTCGACGGGGGAGCCGGCGCTCGAGCGGCTCCTCGCGGAAATCGGGCGCGACGGTCTCGATCCCTCCGCGATCGGGCTCGTGATCCTCACCCACGGGCACCCCGACCATGTCGAGGGAGCCGTGGAACTCCGGCGGCTGGGGGCGAAGGTGGCGATGCACCGGCAGGACGAGGAGCTGTTCGGGCGCATGGGAGGGAAAGCGGACATACACCTGGAGGAGGGGACGCTCGAACTGGGAGCGGAATGCCGGCTCGAGGTGCTCCATTCGCCCGGGCACTCCCCCGGGCATGTCACCCTCTACTGGCCCGAGCGGAAGGTGCTGATCGCCGGGGACTGCGTGTTCTACCGCAGCACCGGGAGGACCGACTTCCCCGGCGGGGACCCGGACCAGCTCTTCCGGAGCATCGAGCGGATGGCCGCGCTCGACGTCGAGGAGCTGCTCTCGGGGCACCCCTACGGGCATTCGGGCTTCCTCCGCGGCCGCGAGGCGGTCCGGGATAATTTCGAGTACATCCTCAGATATCTTTAGGGAGAGCGTTTTGGAGGACGAAGGGATCAAGAGCGCGCTGGAACTCGCCATGGAGCGGGTGTCGAAACTGCCCGAACTCTCCGCGGAGGAGATCGCCCGGCAGCGGGAGAAGGAGTACCGCCCGCTCGGGGAGGCGATCGGGCACAGGTACCTCGAGGGGATCCTCGCGGCGCAGGAACTGGCGGTCGAAGCGGGACGGCACGAGGGGGACGCCGGGCGCATCGTGCGCCGGGGGCTGATGGAATGCCTCTCCGGGGCGATCGGGCTCGGGAACCCGGCGGCGGCCGAACGGGCGCTGGCGGGACTAGGCGCGCTGGCGGGGAAGGGGGACGACGCAGAGGCCGCGGCGGGGTGGAAACGGACACTCGACGAATTCGAGGGACGCCGTGCCGCGCTGGCGGCAGAACAGGCTGCGGGGGCGCGGGAACGGCTCGCGGCGCTCGGGATTTCGGGTTCGGCGGTGGTGCCGGTGATGGAGCGGGACGAAGGGTACCTCCGGGCGCTCGAGGCGCTGCGACGGGAGTTCGAGCCGGCGCTCGAGCGGTTGCGCGCCCGGCTGCGGCGGGAGGCGGAAGAAGCCCGATAGGGGGCGTTTCGGAAAATTCCGAAACGCCCCCCGGTCAGACGGGGCCGGATCAGGCCAGGTCGAACCGGTCCAGGTTCATCACCTTGGTCCAGGCGGCCACGAAGTCGCGCACGAATTTCTCCCCGGCGTCGTCGCAGGCGTAGACCTCGGCGATCGCCCGGAGCTGGGAGTTCGAACCGAAGATCAGGTCGACCCGGGTGGCGGTCCAGCGGAGGTCGCCCGTCTTGCGGTCACGCCCCTCGTAGACGTCCTCCCCGACCGGCTTCCACTCCGTCCCCATGTCGACGAGGTTCACGAAGAAGTCGTTGGTCAGGGTTTCCGGCCGGCGGGTGAAGACGCCGTGCTTCGACTGCTTGAAGTTGGCGCCCAGCACCCGGAGGCCGCCCACCAGGACCGTCATCTCGGGCGCCGTCAACCGGAGGAGCTGGGCCTTGTCCACCAGCATCTCCTCGGCCGAAACGGCGTAGCGCTTCTTCTGGTAGTTGCGGAACCCGTCCGCCTTCGGCTCGAGCACGGCGAAGGCTTCCACGTCGGTCTGTTCCTCGGAGGCATCGGTGCGCCCCGGGGTGAAGGGTACGGCGATGTCATGCCCCGCCTTCCCGGCCGCCTGCTCGACGCCCGCGCACCCGCCCAGGACGATCAGGTCGGCCAGGGAGATCTTCTTGCCGCCGGGGGCGGAGGCGTTGAACTCCCCGCGGATCTTTTCGCAGGTCTTGAGCGTCTTGGCCAGCCTGTCGGGCTCGTTCACTTCCCAGTCCTTCTGGGGGGCGAGCCGGATGCGGGCGCCGTTGGCGCCGCCGCGGTAGTCGGAGCCGCGGAAGGTGAAGGCCGACGCCCAGGCGGTCGAGACCAGGTCCGCAACGGAAAGGCCCGAGGCCAGGATTTTGGCCTTGAGGGCGGCGACGTCCTTCGCGTCGACCAGCGGGTGGTCGACGTCGGGGACCGGGTCCTGCCAGATCAGCTCCTCGGCCGGCGCTTCCGGGCCGAGATAGCGCGCGCGGGGGCCCATGTCGCGGTGGGTCAGCTTGAACCACGCGCGGGCGAAGGCGTCGGCGAACTCCGCGGGATTGGCCAGGTAGCGGCGCGCGATCTTTTCGTAGACCGGGTCGAACTTGAGCGAAAGGTCCGCCGTGGTCATCATGGGGCGGTTTTTCCTGGAAGGGTCGTGGGCGTCGACGACCATGTCCTCCTCGTCGACATCCTTGGCCAGCCAGATGTAGGCCCCGGCGGGGCTCTTGAGGAGCTCCCACTCGTATTTGAAGAGGACCTTCAGGTAGCCCATGTCCCACGTCGTCGGGTTCGGCTTCCAGGCTCCTTCCAGTCCGCTGCCGATCGCGTCCCCCCCCTTGCCGCTCTTGTAGGTGCTCTTCCACCCCAGGCCCATCTGCTCGACGGGGGCGGCCTCGGGCTCCGGGCCCACGTGGGTCGCGGGACCGGCGCCGTGGCACTTGCCGAAGGTGTGCCCGCCGGCGACCAGGGCGACGGTCTCCTCGTCGTTCATCGCCATGCGGGCGAAGGTCTCCCGCACATCTTTTGCGGAGGCCGCGGGGATCGGTTGGCCGTCGGGCCCTTCCGGGTTGACGTAGATCAGCCCCATCTGCACGGCCGCCAGGGGGTTTTCCAGGTCCCGCTCGCCGCTGTAGCGGCTCTTGGGCTTGTCGCTCGTGGCGAGCCACTCCTCCTCGGCCCCCCAGTAGATGTCTTCTTCAGGCTCCCAGACGTCCACGCGCCCCCCGGCGAAGCCGAAGGTCTTGAACCCCATCGATTCGAGGGCGCAGTTTCCGGCCAGGACCATCAGGTCGGCCCAGGAGATCTTCCGGCCGTATTTGCGCTTGATCGGCCAGAGGAGGCGGCGGGCCTTGTCGAGGCCGACGTTGTCGGGCCAGCTGCCCAGCGGCGCCAGGCGCTGGCTGCCCGAACCGGCGCCGCCGCGCCCGTCGTGGGTGCGGTAGGTGCCGGCGCTGTGCCACGCCATGCGGATGAAGAGCGGGCCGTAGTGACCCCAGTCGGCGGGCCACCAATCCTGCGAGTCCTTCATCAGCTTGAAGAGGTCCTGCTTGACGGCCCCGAGGTCGAGGGTCTTGAACTCCTCGGCGTAGTTGTAGTCGGCCCCCATCGGGTTGGCCGCCGGGGAGTGCTGGTGCAGGATCCGGAGGTTCGGCTGGTCGGGCCACCAGTCGCGGACCGATTTGCCTCTGCCCGTCATCGGTTTTTGCTTTCCGCCCGTCACCGGGCACTTGCTTTCCTCGCTCATATATCTTTTCCCCTCCCTTGGTTTTTCGCGCCCGGATCGTCGCCTGCGGCGCATTGAATGCAGAGTCCCCGGACCTCCACCTGGATGCTTTCGGCGCGGCCGAGGGTTTTCACCGAGTCCGGCAGGTCGAGACTGTCGAACGCGTCGCTGTGGATGTCGCGCGTCAGCCCGCACCGGGTGCAGACAAAATGATGATGGCGGCCGAGGTTGGCGTCGAAGCGCGCCCGCTCCCGCGAGAGCCCGAGGGTCGTGACGAGCCCGAGGTCCTCGAGCCACCAGAGGGTCCGGTAGACGGTGTCGAGCGACACCGTCGGCATCCGGCGCCTCACCCCCCGAAACACCCGCTCCGCGTCGGGGTGGTCGCCCGATTCGAGGACCTCCCGGAAAATCTCGAGGCGCTGGTGCGTCAGCTTCGCCCCCCGGCTGTGGCACACCTGCTCGAAACTCTCGATACGCCTCCGTACGTCGTCCCGGGTGACTTTCACGATGAAATCCTAATTAGGAATTGAATCCTGATTAGGGAGTGTATCCTTCCGCCCGACTGAATTCAACGGAAAAAAGGGGGGCTTACCAGCCCGATTCCATGCCGTAAGGCACCGTGGTCAGCAGCGCCTCGATCCGGCGGATCCGGCCCTCCTCGATCTTGAAGATCTCGGCGATCATGGAAGAGTAGGGCTGGCGCAGCATCGGGCGGACATCGACCATCTCCCGGTCCGGGGTTCGCGAATAGCGGGCGACGCTCCCGTCGTGGTCGAAAAAGCCGAAAGCCATGGCCAGGCCCGTGACCGGGTCTACCGCCTCGAAGCGCCTTTCGCGGATGTCGGTGGTGATCACCGAGAAACCTGTGTCGAACTGCTCCCGGCAACCCAGGGCCTGCATCGAGCCAGCCGGGAAATCGGGGTTGTTGGAGGTGATGATGCCGTTTTCCCTCCGCTGGCAGTCGGGGTGGAAAGGGACGTTCCCGCCGTGGTTGTCGGTGTCGAGGCCGGTGAAATAGCTGTTGCCGACGGCGACCAGTTCGGCCCGCGACCGCCGCCCATCGGCCGGGACCGGCTCCATCATGCGCGGGTGCGGCTCCGTATGCGTGACGTAACGGGCGCCGGCCGCCACCGGTACGACCATGGAGTCGTTGCGGACCACGATGCTTTCGATCTCGGAGATCCACCCCCCAGCCTCGATCTTCAGCCGCGTCGCGAGGAAGTTCCGGTTCCCGTTTTCGTTGATGTTGCCGAGGAGCGCCACGGCCCCCGCCTCCTCGTCGATCACGTCCACCCGGTAGGTGGGCATGGCCGAGGCGGTCCGCCAGAGCCCCTGACCGATGTTCAGTCGGATCCCGTTTTCGGTGTATTTGGCCCCCGGGGTGAGGGGGAGGCGGGAAGGCTCGTGGGCGACCAGGGCCTTGAGGTATCGGGTCATGAATCCGGCCAGGCACTCCCGGTCGCACGCGACCTTCACCCTGAACCCGCCGGCCGCATCCCCGGCCGGGACCTCGTCGGCAGCGGGGGGACCGGTGCGGGTGCCGCACGCGGCCGCCGCGAGCAGGGGCCAAAGACAGGCTGCAACCCTCAGGAACTTCCTCATGGCACGCTCCCCCTATCCTCCCGGAGGCGCGCGGCGGGGCGGCCTCCGGCCGATGCCCTAATGTATCCTTTTTCGTGCGGCCCGCACAATGGGAATGGGTGCCCGGCCCTACCTGGCCGAATAGCCGCCGTCGACGACCAGGTCGGCGCCCGTCACCCAGCGCGCGGCGTCCGAGAGGAGGTAGACGCAGGCGTGCGCGACGTCCTCGGGGGTTCCCAGCCCCAGCGGGTGCCGCTCCTCGAGCTTTCTCCGCTTTTCCGGATCGGCGATGTGGGGGAGGGTTTCGTTGATGGGGGTGATGACGGCGCCGGGGGAAACGGTGTTGACCCGGATCCTCCTGGGGGCCAGCTCGCAGGCCAGCGAGCGCGCCCCGGCCAGCAGCGCCCCCTTCGTCATGGAGTAGAGGGTTTTTCCCGTTTCGCCGCGGCTTCCCATCACCGAGGAGATGAACAGGACGCTGCCACCTTCCGCGGCGAAGGAGCCGGCCCTCGCGATCTCCCGGGTGAGATAGAGGGCCGAGTAGACGTTGACGTGAAACAGCGCGTCGATCCGCGCCCGTGTCGTCGAACGCAGGGGGAGGGTGGCGGAGGCGCCGGCGCAGTGGACCAGGCCGTGCACCCGGCCGCACGTTTCGCCGAGGGCGCGCGCGAGGGCGACGACCGCGGCTTCATCGGTCAGATCGGCGGCGAAGAGGCGATGGCCGCCCGCGGGGTCCATCGAGGCGAGCGTCCGGCCGAGCCGTTCCCGGTCGCGGCCGATGAGGGCGACCGAGGCCCCCATGGCGGCGCAGGCGAGGGCGCATTGCCGGCCGATCCCGGAGGACGCCCCGCTGACGACGACCCGTTTTCCCTCGAGGCCGAAGGGGTTCATACTTCCACCATCTCGCTGATCCGGCAGTCCACGAAGGGGACGATGGCCGACCCCCAGGTCATCCCCACCCCGAACGCGCTCATCAGCAGCAGCCGGTGCCCGTCCATCCGGCCCCGGAGCTCGCTGACGATGGTCAGCGGGAGGGAGACCGAGGAGGTGTTGCCGTACTTCCCGATGGTGGACGGGACCTTTTCCGGGTCGAGCCCGAGCCTGCGGGCCACGTGCGCGTTGATGAAGCTGTTGGCCTGGTGCAGGACGATGTAATCGAACCCGTCCAGGCCGCGCCCCGTGCGCGCCAGGAGGGCGCGGATGTCGCGCGGCACCTCGCGGTTGACGAAGGTGAACACGTCCGCCCCGTGCATGTACCCCTGTTCCTCGCTGCGGACGTTCCCGTGCCCGTCCACCACCCGCTCCCTGACGGTTTCGGCCGAACTCGGGCGGCGGTATCCCCCGGCGTCGATCCTGATGAGGTCGCCGCGCGACCCGTCCGAGTGGAGCGAGAAGTGGGACGCGCCGAACCTGGTGTCCCGCTCGACGAGGGCGGCGGCGCCGGCGTCCCCGAACAGGAAGGCCGTAGTGCGGTCTTTGGGGGAATAGACCTTCGAACGGGTTTCCCCGTCGAGGACCAGGCCCCTTCGCAGCCCGGAGGCGAGCATCAGCGAATAGGCCACCGCCATGCCGTAGAGGAAGGCGGAGCACCCCAGGTTGATGTCGAAGGCGAGGGTCGACCGGGGGAGGCCGAGGCGGTCCTGAAGCAGGACGGAGGTGGCGGGCATGCGGTAATCGGGGGTCTGGGAGATGAAGACCAGCAGGTCGATCTCCTCCCGGTCGACCCGGTTGTCGGCCAGCAGCCTTTCGGCCGCGGCGAAGCAGAGATCGGACGCCGTCGTCGACGGATCCGCGAACCGCCGCTCGCGCACGCCGATCTTGTCCACGATCTCCCTGACATCGGCGGCCGGGAAGTGCCCCGTGTACCGGTAGTTGTCGATGACGGTGCGCGGGACCGCCGCGGCCAGCGCGGTGATGCCGGCTCCCGTGAAGTCCAGGTACGCCATTATGCCCCGGTCGCCGCGCCGTACACCTGCCCCACGGTGCGCAGCTCGCGGAACTCGGCTTCCTCGAGCCGCAGGTCGTAATCCTCGTCCAGCATCGCGATCAGCGACAGGTAGGCGAGCGAATCCCACTCCTCGTATTCGCGGAATTCGTCGTCCATGTGGATGTCGCGGTCTTCGAGCTGCAGGCTTTCCCTGAACCGTTCGATGAATTTCTGCTTCATGGGATCCCATCCAAAAAGGTCAAAGATTCTTCATGATTCTGGCCGGGTTTCCGAAATAGGTCACCCCGTCGCGCGTCCTGCGTATCACCACGCTCCCGGTCCCGATCCGGGTGCCGCGGCCGATGGCCACCCCCTGGAGCACCAGGGCGCGGGCGCCGAAAAAATTGCCGTCCCCGACAGTCACCGCGCCCGAGAGGCGCACATCGGGCTGCATCACGTTGAAGCTCCCTGTTTTCACGTCGTGGCCCAGGGAGACCTCCCCGTTGAGGAGGTTGAAGTCGCCGAGCTCGACGTCGCAGCTGATGCGGCAGTTGTGGCCCAGGATGTTGCCCCGGCCCATCCCGACGCTCTCCCGGTCGAAAAAGAGCACGGTGGGGGCGACCAGGTTGGGGAAATGGACCAGGGGGTTGGTGATTTTCGAAACCAGGGCGCGCACCGTGTCCGGGGACGCGATCGCCATGACCACGGCCAGCGGCCTTTCATGACGGTTCAGGGCCCCGAGGCCGCCGATGACGCCGCCGTAGCGGTTGGATCGGCCCTCGGGCACGCCGTCGTCGAAATAGCCGATGACGTTCCACCGGGGCGCCGCCTCGTTGATCGAGCGGACGATCGCGGCCAGTTCGCGGCCGAACGCTCCAAACCCGTATATGGCAAGATCCGTCATCAGGCGCTGTCCACCCAATCGCCCCGCCCAGCCGCGGGACAGAAACATCCCCTAATCTGTTTATATCCCTGATGCCGCGGATAGACAATAGGTTCATCCCCGGCAGGATCCCCGTGCGGGCCGGGACCGGCAACTACCCCCATAGTTTTCGATCAAATTCCGTAACATCCGCCGGCGGGCACAGTATCTAATGAACGTGAAGATCAAAAGACCCATGGGCACATTGCGGGGCGGGGGAGGCGCCGCCGCCGAGGCGGAGAGGGCGGGGTCCGCCAGGAGCGCGGTGACGTACCTGGCCATCCCGAGACCGTGGTTCATCTCCCTGCTCGTCATCCTGGTCGCGCCCTGGCTCGCGGTGGCCGCCTTCCTCCTCAAGCCGGAGGCGCCGGCCGAAGGCCGCCCCCCGGACCCGGCGCAGGAAAGACGCGTGGGGCGATGGGGGAAACTGACCCTCCTCCCCATCGTCATCGCCCCTCCCATGGAACTGGTGTTCACCGACTGGGGATTTTCGCCGCACCCCGCCTGGTTCTTCCCCGGGACGGACGCCGACGGGGCCGTCGCTCTCCTGCGGGCGGTGGGGGTGCCCGGGGAAGACGCCGACCGGCTGCGGGGAAAGATGAGGACCGAGCGGCGCACCGGCGGGGTGCTCCTCCTGCCCGACCCGGCCTGGGTTCGGGGACTCGAGCCGGGGCTGCGCGGCCGACTCTACCACTTGCTGGCCGGCAACGGATTCAATCCAGACCAGGTGCAGGCTTTCCGGTTCCGGGGGGCGAGCCTGGAGGAGTGGCTCGGCGGCGCGATGATCGACGGGCGCACCCGGGGCCTGGTGGAGCCCCTGGTCTACCGCGACGGCGACTACATGCTCTTCTCCGACATCGAACTGGTGCGCGCGGAGATCGGTGAAGAGGAGCTGCGGCGGCTGGGCAAGGGGCTGTTCCGGCAGCGGACGGTCCTGGCTGGCCTTTCGGTGGGGGCGCCGGGCGATCTCGACGCGCTCGTCGAGTACTGGGGGCGCGGGGGGCGGCGCACCGAAATCAGGCCCTTGCTGGAATCGATCTCCCGCGGGGAGAGCGAGACGGTGGACGTGGTCCACCTCCTCCCCCCGTTCGCCCGCGACCGCCTTTACAGCTACCCGCAGCTGTCGGTGGCGGACCTGGACCGCCCCACGGTCGCCAACTGCCTCTGGACGGCGCTCAACTTCTTCTCGTCCCGGCCCGACGACCGTTTTCTCGACGACGCCGTCGCCCTCCGGACCCTCCGGGAGGACTACTTCATCGTCGAGGGGGAGCTGGAACTGGGGGACATCATCGCCTTCGTCGACGAGTCGGGCGACTTCTTCCACGCCGTCGTGCAGATCGCGGACAACCTGGTGTTCAGCAAGAACGGGATTTCGGCCCTGTCGCCCTGGACCCTCATGACGCTCGAGGAGGTCAAGGGCTACTACCGGTGGCGGTCCGAAAACCCGCGCCTGATCGTCCACCGGCGGAAGGGCCTCTGAGCCCTCCGGCCGCCCGCGGGCGCCTTCGCCTTTTCTTTCCCCCTCCCATGCATTAAGCTGCTCTGAGGTTCCCGGTCGACGGGACCGGTTCGATCCGGAGGACGCATGACCCGACACTATGATCTCGCCGTCATCGGCAGCGGCCCCGCGGGGCACTCCGCGGCGATCCAGGCCCGGCGGCTGGGCGCGCGGGTGGCGATCGTGGAGAAGCGGTACGCCGCCGGCGGCGAGTGCGTCAACACCGGGACCATTCCCAGCAAGGCGATGCGCGAGGCGGTGCTGCACCTCACCGGGTACCGCCAGCGCGGCTTTTACGGCGCCGGGTATACGGTCAAGGAGACGATTACGGCCGAAGACCTGCGCCGGAGGACCTACCAGGTGGTCGAACTGGAGAGCGGGGTCTTCGACCGGCAGCTGCGCCGCAGCGGCGTGGAGGTGCTCCGGGGGGAGGCGTTTTTCCTCGACAGCCGCCGGCTGGGCCTGGAGGGGTGCGCCGATACGGACGAGGTCCGGGCGGACTCCATCCTCGTCGCCTCCGGTTCCACCCCCGCGCGCCCCGCGTCGGTCCCGTTCGACGGCGCCGCCGTGGTGGACTCCGAGAGCTTCCTCTCCATCCCCTCCCTGCCGCGCTCGATCATCGTCATGGGGGCCGGGGTGGTGGGGGTGGAGTATGCCTGCATGACGGCGGTCCTGGGCATCAGCACCGTGCTGGTGGATAAGCGGGAGGGCCTGCTCGATTTCCTCGACCGGGACATCGTGGAGGGGCTCAGGGCCCACCTGGGCGAACTGGGGGTTTCGCTCCGGCTGGGGGAGGAGGGCCGGATCGAGAGGGCGCCCGGCGGGGTGCGCGTGGAACTGGGAGGGGGGGCGCTCGAGGCGGAGATGCTGCTCTACGCGGTGGGGCGGCAGGGGAACGTCGAGGGCCTCGGCCTGGAAAAGGCGGGACTCGAGGCGGACGCCCGGGGGAGGATCGGGGTCGACGACCATTTCAGGACCCGCACTCCCGGCATCTTCGCCGCCGGGGACGTCATCGGGTTCCCGAGCCTGGCCTCCGTGTCGATGGAACAGGGGCGTCGGGCCGCCTGCTGCGCCCTCGGGGCACCCGCCCCGCCGATGGCGCGGCCGCTCCCCTCCGGCATCTACACGATCCCCGAAATGTCCACCGTGGGGGCGACCGAGGCGCAGCTGAAGGCCGAGGGGGTTCCCTATGAGACCGGCCTGGCGCGCTTCGGGGAGATCGCGCGCTCGAACATCGTGGGCGACACCCGCGGCCTGATGAAGCTCCTCTTCCACCGCGGGACCGGGCGCCTCCTCGGGGTCCACATCCTCGGGGAGGGGGCGGCCGAACTCGTCCACATCGGGCAGGCCGTGCTCGCCTTCGGCGGGGGCCGCGACTACTTCCTCGAGACCGTCTTCAACTATCCCACCCTGGCCGAATGTTACAAGGTGGCGGCCATGACGGGGAGCGACGGGGATCGTTTTTAAATCGTCACCCCGGGGGAATATGAGCAGATCCAGCGTAGCCGTCGTCAAGACTTCGCCCCAGCGGGTGATGCAGGATATCCAGCGTCTGATGGAACTGGCCGGGTTCCGGGAGGCCCTGCCGCGCGATCGCGCGACCATTCTGAAGGACAACATCACCTGGCATCTGCCCTTCCTGAGCGCAAACACCACACCCTGGCAGCTGGAGGGCGTGATCCGGGCTTTGAGGGATGCCGGATATCGCGATATCGTGGCGGTCCATAACGACACCGTTGTCACCAACCCGCACAAAGGGGGGCGGCTGAACCGGCTCACACCGATCTACCGGAAATATGGCGTCAAAGAACTCTTCAATTTCGACCCGCGTGACATTTCCTGGATACGCTACACCCCAAACGCCCCGATGCGCGTACTGCACCGGATATACCCGGAGGGGATCAGGATCCCCGAATATTTCGTGGGGAAAAACATCCTTCATCTGCCCACGCTCAAAACCCACATCTACACGACCACCACCGGGGCCATGAAGAACGCGTTCGGCGGGCTCCTGAACACGAAGCGGCATTATACCCACAGCTGGATCCATCAAACCCTCGCGGACCTGCTGGCCATCCAGAAGGAAATCCATTCAGGCATTTTTTCGGTCATGGACGCCACGCTCTGCGGCAACGGCCCCGGTCCCAGGACCATGGTCCCGGTGGAAAAGGATTTCATGTTGGCGAGCGCCGACTCGGCCGCCATCGATGCGGTCGCCGCAAGGATGATGGGGTTCGACCCGATGGCCATCGACTATATCCGCCTGGCGGATGAAAGCGGCTGGGGAACGGGAAAAATGGAGGAGATCGACGTCCTCGGGCATGACATCGCCGAGGCGAATTTCGGCTTCTCGGTGGGCGACAACATGGCGAGCAGGGTGGGAGACGCCATCTGGTTCGGGCCCTTGAAGGCGCTCCAGAAAATCCTCGTCCGCACGCCGCTGGTCTACACCCTGATCTTCGGCTCCTACCTCTACCACGACTATCTTTGGTGGCCCCTGAGAGGGAAGAGGCTGCAGCGGATTCATGCAAGGAACACGAAGTGGGGAAGGCATTTTGAGTCCTATCCGGAGGTATAGCGGCCTGCTCAGGCTTCTGCGGCCCCGGCAATGGGTGAAGAATCTCTTCGTGTTCCTGCCCGCGTTCTTTGCCGGCCGCATAATGGATCCCGGGCTCCTGGCGGGCACGGGCATCGCCTTCACGGCGTTCTGTCTTGTCGCCAGCGCCGCCTATATCGTCAATGACGCACGGGACAGGAAGATGGATCGTCGTCATCCAGTGAAGCGGGACCGGCCACTGGCCGCCGATCTGGTGTCGGTGAGGGCGGCCGCTGCCGCGGCGGCGCTCCTGGGCGGTTTCGGCCTGGTCCTGGCTTTCCAGCTCAGACCTCCCTCGTTCCTCCTGATCGGGCTGTACCTGCTGATGAATCTCGCCTACAGCCTGGGACTGAAACACATTCCCGTACTGGACGTCATCATCGTGGCCTTCGGCTACGTGATCCGCATATATGTCGGGGGGGTTGTCGGCGGAGTCGAGATCTCGCGTTGGATCGTTGCCCTGTCGTTCCTGCTGGTCCTGTTCCTGGCGGTCGGCAAGCGCAGGGAAGATGTGCTTCTGCTGACCGGATCCGGCCTCGTGACGCGCCGGGCGGCCGGCAGCTACAGACCTTTCGTCGATGCCGCCACGGCTGCGCTGGCCCTCATCCTCCTGGTCGCCTACAGCGTCTATGCGGTTTCATCGGGGGCCGCCCAGAGGTTTCAGAGCGAAAGGCTTTATCTGACAACCGTCTTCGTGCTGCTGGGCATCCTGCGCTACCTGCATCTGACCTGCATCAGGAAGGAAAGCGCGGACCCGACGGAGTTGCTCTACGGGGATCCCTGCATGAAAGCCGCGCTGCTGGGATGGATCGTGACGTTCGCAGTGATCATCTACCGGGGATGACGTCCACCCCGGATGATTCCGATGGAAGGGGACACCTGATGCGCGCCCTTTGTTCCCGCCCTTTCGCTGGCCGGGACCTTGAGGTGAACGCCTGGCGGCCGGCGATCGTGGCCCTGGCCGGCCTGTGCCTCGTGGCGGTCTGCGCCCATTACGGTGTTCAGGTCGGGCGCGGTGGACACGAATGGAAGACGGCCGATTGGCTGATCAATTTCGAGGGGGGGTGGGTCCGGCGCGGACTGACGGGACAGCTCCTCCACGGCCTGTCGGGGCTGGGGTTCCCGCTCCTCTGGAGTACGTTCTGGCTCCAGGTGCTGGTTCACTCCACCGTCGCCGTTCTCGTTCTGCGGCTCTTTTTCTCCGAGCGCCGGAGCGCCGGCTGGCTGGCGTTGCTCTTTTCCCCGGCATTCATCCTCCTGTTTCCTCTCTATGACATGGAGGCGGGCTTCAGGAAGGAGATCCTGGTATTTCTTTCGTTCAGCCTCCTGGCCCTCGGATCCATGAAGGGCCGGCTGCGTCACCCGTATGCCGCGGCATCGCTCGGATGCTATGCACTCGGGGTGTTCTCCCATGAACTGGTCTCGCTCTGCGTCCTGTTCTTCGTCTGTCTCCTCTGGAGGTTCCTGCAGGCCAACCCGGGGGAGAGAGCCGCCGGGAAGATGTACCTCGCGGGCTTCCTGGCGCTCGCGGCGGCGGGGCTCCTGTTCTCCGCCGCCTTCCGCGGAACGGAACGGACGGCACAGGAGATCTGCCTCTCGCTGCAGGGGAGGGGCTTGAACCCGGAGATCTGCGGCGGGGCCATCCGCTGGCTTGCCCTGGATTCCGAGCATGCCTGGGACCGGGTCGTCATTCCCCTGCCCCGGTACCTGCTGCTGTACCTTTTCCCCCTAACGGCCGCCCTCGTCCCCCTGTTTCTGGCCCGTAAACCGAGGCGCCTGAGCCTGTGGCTTCTGGCATGCATGATCCCGCTTGTGCCGCTGTTTGTCTTCGCCACCGACTGGGGGCGGTGGATTCATGCAGGGTTCACGCTGGCCGGCATCGTGCTCCTGACCGAATCCCGCAGGGAAAAGGTGTTCCTGCCGAAGGTGCCCATCGCCGTGGTTGTTCTCTATGCGAGCGTCTGGAGCGTGCCCCACTGGATTCCGGAGGGAGGCTCCGGCTTTTTCGGTGCATTCAGTTTCCTTGCCCGCTGGTGGGGGAAATTTTAGCGCCCGGCGTTGCTGTCGCCGCAAGTGGGCGAAAGCCGCAATTCCAGCCTCCCGCAGCCGAACCCGGACTGTTTCCCTCAGACCGTTCTCCCATGGAAACCTGGATGACGGCCATCGATTGGCGGCAGGATTTGCTTTGTGTAGAAATATTTAGTATACTAAATGATTCTCGGCCGGTGTCCTGACCCGGGGCAACGACCTGCATGGACCAATTCCCCCAAAAGAAAGGACACCGATGGAAGGCTACACCCTGGAACTCACCCCTCCCACATTTCGCCGCCTGGATGACGGGCAGCTCGAGCGTATCCACGAGGCGACGCTCGAGATCCTGTCCCGCGTCGGCGTGACGGTCGACTGCCCGGAGGCCCTGGAACTCCTCGACGGCGCCGGAGCGGACGTGTCCGATCCCCGAAAGGTCCGCATCCCCGGGGACGTGATCGAGAAGGCCCTGGCGAGCGCGCCGGGCGCCATCGTGCTCCACAAGCGCGACGGCACCCCCTACGTCACCCTTTCGGGCAGCCGCTGCACCTTCGGCGGGACCCCGGACCAGCCCGACATCCTGGACCCCCGGGACGGGCGGAGGCGCCCCTGCCGGATTTCGGACGTGGTGGCCAATGCCCGCCTCATCGACGCGCTCCCCAACCTGGCGTGGTCCTTCACGAGCATGTGGGCGGGTTACCCCCAGGGGCTCCCCGCGGTCCTGGCGGGGAAGGTGTCCTTCATGATCCAGCTCGAAAACAGCGATAAGCCGCTCGGGTCCTCCATGGCCAACCTCCAGAGCCTGCGGGACCAGCTCGAGGTGTGCGCCCTCGTGGCCGGGGGCGCCGACGAGCTGCGCCGCCGCCCCTTCTTCTTCGGGTCGGTGGAGCCGATCAGCCCGCTGGTCCACGGCCGGGACGCGCTGGAGAAGAGCCTGCTCCTGGCGGAGCACGGGGTCCCCAACGTGGTCTACTCGATGCCGATGGCGGGAGCCACCGCCCCCGCCACCTTCGCCGGGACCCTGGCCGTGATGAACGCCGAGGTCCTGAGCCACCTCGCCATCATCCAGCTCAAGAGGGCGGGCGCCCCCGTGGTCTACGGCGGCATGCCGAACGTCATCGACATGAAGACCACGATCTACCCCTACGGCTCCCCGGAACTCAATCTCCTCGTGATCGCCGCCACGGAACTGGCGCACCACTACGACCTGCCCATGCTGGGGACGGCCGGCTGCACCGACGCCAAGGTCCTCGGGCTCCAGGCCGGCATCGAGGCGGCGCAGCAGTGCCTGGCTTCGGTTCTCTCGGGCGCCAACATGGTCCACGACGTGGGCCTGATGGACCACGCGACCATGATCTCGCCCGAGCTGATGGTCCTCACCGACGAGCTGATCGGGATGACGGGGGCGATGACGCAGGGGCTGGAGGTCAGCGACGAGACCCTCGCCCTGGACCTGGTCGGGAAGGTGGGGCCGGGGGGGAGCTATTTCGCCGAGGAGCACACCTTCGAGCATTTCCGGGACTTCTGGGCGCCCTCGGTTCTCGACCGGAGCCGGGGGGCGAAGGCCGCACCGGCCGCCCCCGTGCGCCACAGCGAGGAGCTCCTGCGGGAGAAAACGCTCGGGCTCCTCGGGCATACCCCGCCGCCGCTTGCGCCCGGCCTCCTGGCGGAGATCAAGAAGCTGGAAAAAAGCTGGTTCCAGCGCCTCGGCCTCGACTACGCCTACCCGGAGGAGTGAGGAGGCCGGCCGCGCCTGCGCCCGGGATTGCGCGGCCGCAGCTGCCGCATCTGCGCGCGCCGTCCGGCCAGTCCCCGCACCACCGGGACCGGCTCGCCGGTTTCGTAATCGAGACCGGCCGCGTAAACGGCGGCGGCCGGCGTCATCGGCAGCGGGATGAAATCCTGGACCTGTTGCAGCTTCCACCCCTCCCGGCGGACAAAATGTTCGACGGCTTCCATCTCCCTCTCCGTCGAACCGGGGAAATTGGAGATGAAGTAGGGCACCAGGTACTGCCGGCGCCCCGCCGCGCGGCTTTCGGCCTCGAACGCCTCGCGGAAGGCGTGGAAGGTCTCCGGGCCCGGCTTGCGCATTTTCCGGAGGACCCGGGGGTGCAGGTGCTCCGGGGCCACCTTCAGATGGCCCGACACGTGATGGCGCGCCAGTTCCCGGACATATTCCGGGCTTCGGAGGGCCACGTCCATCCGGATGCCCGACTGGATGAACACGTGCCGCACCCCCGCGACCTCCTCCACCCGCCGCATGAGGCGGATCGCCGCTTCCGGGTGGAGTTCGAGGTGCGGGCAGAGGGAGGGGAAGAGGCAGCTCGCCCGGCGGCAGACGCGGCAGGCGGCGACCGCGCCGTTGACGCAGCCGTACAGGTTCGCCGTCGGCCCCCCCAGGTCGGTGACGGTGCCGCTGAAACCGGGGGAGGCCGCCATGATCCGCACCTCCCCCAGGATCGATTCCTCCGAGCGGCTCGAGAGCAAGCGGCCCTGGTGCAGGCCCAGCCCGCAGAAGGAACAGCCTCCGGCGCAGCCGCGCACCACGGTCACCGAATCCCGGATCATCGTAAAGGCGGGGATCGGTTCCCCGCCGGAGGGGTGCGGCGCCCGCGCGAAGGGGAGGCCGTAGACGCGGTCCATGTCCGCCGTGTTGAGGGGGGGCGCCGGGGGCTCGATCCGCACGGCGCGCGCCCCGTGCCGCTGCACGAGCGGCCTGCCGCAGAAGGGGTTCTGCTCCCGTTCGGTCAGCCGCGTGAGTTCCCGCACCTTCCGGATGTCGGCGCGGCACTCCTCGAGCGACGGCAGGAGGACGCAGTCGGCGAAACGGTCGGTGTCCGACTCCCGGGCGCCCGGCATCCGGGCCGTCCCCGCGATCCCCTCCAGGGGGAGGCCCCGGGCGATGCGGCGGGCGATCTCGACGACGGCCCGCTCCCCCATGCCGTACACCAGGATGTCGGCCTTCGCGTCGGCGAGGATGGAGGGGCGCACCTGGTCCCGCCAGTAGTCGTAGTGCGCCGTCCGGCGCAGGCTGGCTTCGATCCCCCCGAGCACCGTCGGGACTCCCGGAAACGCCCGCCGCGCCAGCTGCGCGTACACCACCGTGGCCATGTTGGGGCGGCGGCCGACGGCGCCGCCGGGGGTGTAGGCGTCTTCCTTCCGCCTGCGGCGCGCGGCGGTGTAGTGCGCCAGCATCGAGTCGAGGTTCCCCGCGGTGACCCCGCAGAAGAGGCCGGGGCGCCCCATGACGGCGAGCGACGCCGGGTCGGCCCAGTCCGGCTGGGCGACGACGCCCACGCGCCACCCCTCGGCCTCCAGCACCCGCCCGATGACGGCCGCCCCGAAGGAGGGGTGGTCGACGTAGGCGTCCCCGGTGACGAGGAGCACGTCGAGTGCGTCCCAGCCGCGGGCCTGCATCTCCGCGCGCGTCGTGGGGAGGAAGGCACAGGATTTCAGCGGATGTCCTCCGACAGGAAGGAATCCCGGGCGACGACGCCCGCCAGGTGACAGTAGTGCCATTCGGGATCGGCCGGCGTCCACCCGCCGTTTTCGTAATCGGCGCAGCCGGCGGGCCTCGAGAGCGGGTACTCCTCGAGCGGGTCGCGCTTCAGGTTGTAGAACAGGCAGTCGTCGGCGCCGCCGGTGCAGACGACCTTGTAGGTCGCGTTGCGGGCTCCCACCATTTTGGTGCCCCCCGTCATGAGATTCTCGGTTTCCGTGAGGATGTAGTCCCGGTCCGGGTCACGGACGGTTTTCTCCCTGTTGAACAGGATCGGGGCGAGCGACACGGCGTCGAGCGGCACCTTCGCGGCGCCCGTGCTGTCGGACACCGTCCCGGGCGGGGTGAGGCCCGCCAGGGCCAGGACGGTGGAGAAGAGGTCGGCCACGTGGACGAACTCGGCGCTCTCGCCGCCGGCCGGGATCGAGGGTCCCCGGACGGCCATGGCGACGCGGGCCCCGCTCTCGTAGGCTGTCCCCTTGCCGCGCTCCTTGCGCGTGATGTACATGTTGTCGATGAAGTCCAGCTGCGGCCGGCCGTACATCGGGGTGCCGTTGTCGCTGACGAAAATGACGTAGGTGCCGGGGGCGACGGCGTCGACCGCCTCCAGGAGCCGGCCGAAGACCGTGTCGAGCGAGTTGGTCATCGCCCGGTTGAGAGCCTCGCCGCTGCAGGAACCGACGGTGTTCGAGCCGAAGGTACCCCCGCACGCCTTCATCTCCGCGAGGCTCGGCGCGTCGAGGGTGTCGGCGTTCGGCACGGCCATGGCGCTCGGCTGCTGGATGATGGTGGTATGGGAGAGGTTGAAGGCCAGCCAGGCGAACCAGGGCCGGCCCTCCTTTTCGCGGGCGGTGATCCATTCGATGGTGTCGGCGACCTTGACCACGGGGGCGTAGTTGGTGGGAGCGATCGCGCGGAGCGATTTCACCGGCATCGGCTCGGAGCGCCACCGGTCCGCCGGGGTCGCGGCGTCCTGGACCAGGTACTCGTAGTCCCAGAACGAATTGATGGCGGCGTGGAGGTTCCCCCTGAAAAGGTCGAACCCCGCCTGCTTCGGCTTCATGCCGGGATAGTCCACCGGCTTGCCCGGCAGCCCGGCCATGTGCCACTTGCCGAAGGCGGCGGTGCTGTACCCCCCCTGTTCCTTGAGCATCCGGACGAAGCTCGTGTGTTTCGATGAGAGGGCGTCGGCGTAGGTCGTCACCTTGGTTTTGGCCGCGAACAGCCCCGTGAGCACCGCGGCGCGGGTGGGGGAGCAGAAAGGGTGCGCCCACACGTTGGCGAACCGCATCCCCTGCCGGGCGAAGCGGTCCAGCACGGGGGTGGAAGCGGGTTTGCCGTCGATCCTGCCGTAATCGGGATGGTCGAAGCCCTCCGGACCGTACCGCCGGACGAGGTCCGCGATCATGCCCGGGTACATGTTGGTGGTGGCGTCCATGCCGACGTCGTCGGCGATCACGAGCAGGATGTTCGGGCGGCGGGATTTTGCTCCGTCCCCGGCCGGTTCCTGCGCCGCGGACAGCCCCGTCCAGAGGAGGGCGGCCGCAATCATGGGCGTTGCCTTGGTCGTCGCTTTCATCAGGATGTATTCCTCCAGTTTCGTCACACAGCCCAGGCCCCCTGCCGCCTACTCCGGGGTTTCGCCGAGCAGGGAGCGGGCCTTGCGGTAGACCTTGTCGATCCCCACCAGGGAGTCGTTGTGCAGCGTCCGGTACACGATCTCCAGCCGTTCCTTCGCCCTGGGCGCGACGGGGCCCCCCATCAGTTCGGCGGCCGCATAGTAGGGGAGGGCGCCTTCGATATCCTTCGCGCTGTCCAGGCTCAGGCCGATGCCGTAAAACCCTTCCGCGTATTTCTCCGACGCCAGGGCCTTTTCATATTCCGCGACCGCCGCGGCGTGGTCCCCCCTTTCGGCCAGGGAGGCGGCCACGATGTGGCGGCAGACTCGGACGAGTTTGCGCACGAGGTCCCGGTTTTCCCCGTCGGACATCGCCGCCCGGTCGATCGATTCGAGCGCGAGGCGGGCGTAACGGGCCGCCCGCTCGAGATCGCCGGCGGCGTAAAGGCGCGTGGCGAGGTCATACCGGAGGGCGTAATCGCCGGCGAACTCGGGCATGGCGAAGGTCTTTTCGGCCCATTCGACCGTCTTCTCCCGGTGACCGGCTTCGAGGTGACAGGCCAGGATCTGCCGCGCCAGGGCGGGAGCGGGCGAGGCCTCGTACACCGGCTCGAGTCGCGCGGCGCACTCCGCGTGCCGGCCCAGCTGCAGGGCGGCGTTTCCGGCGAAGGAGGACACCCTCACATCCGCAGGGCTACCCCGGAGCCACCGCTCCCCCAACTCGAACACCGCCTCGTATTTTCCGTCCTGGTAGAGGGAACTCAGGGCCGCGAGGAAGTCGTCCCCGGCCCGTGCCGCGAAGCCCGAGTCGGGGCTGCGCGCGAGAAATTCGAACAGCGCGGCCGCCCGCCTTTCCGCGTCCGGCTCCCCGAGGACCGTATAGTAGGCGCGGTACTCCTGTTCGACGCGCACGACGCCGTCATAGTCCTCGTTCCGTATCTGCTTGATGAGGGGGGATTCGGGGTGCTTCTGGATGAATTCGAACAGCCGCTCCGCGCGCCGCTCGGGGTCCGGTTCGCTCCTGGCGGACTCGAAGGCGTCGTACTCCTCGCTCATGATCGAATGGATTTCCGCCTGGGCGCCGGCCTCCCCGGGCGGGTCCTGGGCGCCGAAGGAGGTGAGGGCCCCGGGAGCGATCAACGCCAGCCACCCCATACTCGTGAGCGCCAGGCGGCGGGGCAGGGTCGACATTCCCGTTTCAAAGAGATGGGGCATGGCCGTCTTCTTTCTCCCGCTGAAGGTTTCGGGCGCGATACCGCGATGGAGACGATTTTACTATGAAAACGAACCGGCGACACCAAATTCTGCGGCCGGAATGCCCCCGGACGGAAGTTCGGGATCAGCGGATGAGGGGGATCAGCAGGCGGTGCAGGGCGTCGTTGTCCTCCCGGCTCATCCCCTCGAAGATGCAGGCCAGGCGGTCCCTGCCGACCATCCGCAGGGCCCTGGCTTCGATGGTGATGACGTCGGTCCCGGGGGGGAAGACCGAAAGGCGCACCGCACTGCCTGCGGGGACGGGCCGGGACACGCGCGCCAGGAGCCCGTTCAGGCTGATGTCCTCCGTCGTGGCGTGCACGGTTCCGTTCTCCGTTTCCATGGCGAGCGGGAGGGCGAGCAGGATGCGGCGGAAGCGGCGCTGCTCGCGCAGGATGAAGCCCTCGGAGGCCTTGACGAAGCGCAGGATCCGGCGCCGGTCCAGCGGCTTGAAGAGAAAGAAGTTGCCCCCGGCCTCGTACCCGCGGTTCATGACCCCGGGATCCTCGTCCCCCGTCATCATGACTATGGGCGTGTGCATGTTGAATCCGCCGGAGCGCTGCAGGCGAGCCAGCTGGAAGCCGTCCGGGGCGGGCATGTGAACGTCCAGGAACACCGCGTCGAACTTCTCGCCCGGGAGGCGCTCCGCCGCCCGGGCGCTGTCGGTTTCCAGGATCGCGTCGATCCCCGCGCGGGCCAGGACGGCCTTCACGACGCGGCCCACGGCCGGTTCGTCGTCGACCAGGTAGAATCTCGTGCCCATTTCCTCACAACTCCCGCGCGGCGGACGGATCTCCCCCCCGGGAGGCGCCGACCGCCCTCGGGGTTCATATCGTGCGGGCGGGGGGAAAGCATGAGCCCGGCGGGCGATATTTGCGAAAAAGTCGGGTCGGGGCCGCGCCCGGCCCGTTCTGTAGTAATATCAAGTCTGGCATCATTGAGGGTCAGAACCGAAGGACCTGCGCCATTCCGGCCGGGTCGTGTCGGCCGGGAATGAAACAACAATTACTTCTGGAGGGAAACAAAGATGAAACATGGCCGATGGAGCCTGATGACGGGCGTATTGGCGGCGGTCCTGGCCGTGGGAGGGGGGCTCGCGGCCTTCCAGCCTTCGGCCCAGGCCGGGGAGTGGAAAATGGTCGATCCCCAACCGAAGGTCGGGGAGAAGATGAGAATGGCCTCGTTCCTCGACGGGAAGATAGGGTTCACGGGCGGGGCCGGGGACGTCGGCAAGGCGCACCTCACCTTCGACGGCGGCCAGACCTGGACGGTGGCCGACACCAGCGGCGGTTGACTCTACTTCGTGGACATCGTGGATGTCCAGACGGTATGGCAGTGCGGGATGAAGACCGTCAGCGTGAGCACGGACGGCGGCAAGACCTGGAAAACCCTTGAAGGAAAGGCGGGGGGCATGGGGTGCATCATGGCCTTCGCGGACGCAAAAACGGGCTGGCTCGGCTTCGGCGACAAATTCGAAATGACGGCCGACGGCGGCCAGACATGGAAGCCCCTCGCCCTGCCCCAGGGCGTGGCCAAGGTGGCGGCCGTGTCGCTCCGCACCCCCGCGGAAGGGTACCTCCTTGACGACGCGGGCGTGCTCCACGTCACGACGGACGGGGGCAAGAGCTGGACCGCGCGTCCCCTGGGCCTCAGCGCCCCGAAAATCCAGGGATTCGCGGGCGGCCCCTTCATCAACGAGATCCCGCAGGCGGCCGTACGTTTCACCGACGCCGGCCACGGGGTCGTCGTCCTCGGCCTCGAGGGGAAGAGCGGCATGATGGCCCTGCGCACGGCCGACGGCGGCAAGACCTGGAAGGAGGAACCCCTCCCCGCCCGGTTCGGCGCGCCCTACGTTTCGCGCGACGGCAAGTTCCTGGCCGTGAACAAATGGAACGAGGGGGTCCAGCTGCTCCGGTACGAGTAAGCGGCTCCGGGTTCGGGTATTTCAGATCAGGGCAGGGCCGTCGGGTCCTGCCCTGTTTCATTTTGATCGGGGGGACAGTCACCACTGTCCCCCTTGGTGGATCAAGATCCCTATATAGTCGAGATAATGCGGATCAGGCTGGTCGGTCCGATCCGCCCGGTTTGGCGCGATTGTGTGCCTGCAACAAATACCCGTGCGTAATTAATCCATTTTGATCGCGCCGGGCTTCGGCTACAATACCTCCAAATCAAGAGGATGCCTCCCGGGCAAATACGGCAGAGGATCCTTCCTGTCCTTGGTAAAACCTGAATTTTAAATAATTGCCGGGCATTAAACCGCTTCATTCACGAAGCGCACCGAAAACAGCATTGTAATGCGGTTCTGGCTCCTTGGAAACAAGATTGCGGTGGTGACTTCAGAGAAAACGGTGACCAAGGACCATTGAAATGGGTC
>Ga0123334_1000015_pt1 | contig 221548 bp, 216 predicted proteins | sample BiotimSIPDNA_FD_89706 | JGI IMG/M metagenome (GOLD analysis project Ga0123334, IMG submission 89706) | Anaerobic biogas reactor microbial communites from Washington, USA - Biogas_R1 time_0 SIP DNA | ecosystem: Engineered > Bioreactor > Anaerobic > Unclassified | place: Washington, USA...
CAGATGTAGACAGATATCCACATTACCAGTATTCCTATGTCAGAACCGATATTGCAACTCGTGCATTCGTCGGCTCTCCATTAAAACGGCCTCTTACGTTGCTCACAGAAACTTATATACTTTCGTATTTGTCCCTCGCGAAACAACAAACCCCGGCCGCCGGCTCCTGATGATTCAGGAAGCGTGTGGGATCATAACATTGATCAAAGACCCATAAATACCTACCTGCAATTTCGTGTATACGTGGATTACATATTGTTAAACACAGCACGCCCAGGAGTTTTTATTCAAATGGCAAATTTCAAACTTTTTCATCTATTTTCAAAAAATAAAAAAAATTATGAGATGTTATCAGAAAAATAAGACGACACGAATATCATTACAGCGCAGATTCAATTCGAATCCCACCCATCAGATATACCAGAAATTTCAACAGCCCCCGCAAGCGGCTCAATATAAACTTCGCCAAAAAAAGTCTCCTGCGTGATCAGAATCTGACCCTCATGCATCAGGAATAACAGCGGAATGAATACATGAACCTGCGGCCGGGTAAGTCTCCTGGCAATTTCTGACAATGTTACACGATCGCCCGAAGAGGCACAATCCACGCAGCACGATAATACTTCCCTCGCAGTCTCATGATAAGATTCTTCATGAGCTATTGAAACAACTTCTTCCGAGTAAATAAGATCCTCAAAAACCCACGACTCGCGCTGCCTTCTTCTCTCTTCCTTTTCAGCATTCCGAAGAAGGTTAATCAAATCGTAAAGGGTGATGGGCTGTTTTCGCATGTTTTTACGTTCAAGACGACGCTTGATTTCATGCTCAAGGAGAGAAACCGGATCATTGAAAGAACGTGGATGTGATTCTTCATCTGTTCCACTTTCAATTATACCATCATCACCATCATCTTCCCATTCAGGTCCTTTTAGATAATCTGACTTAATCCGAAGCAGAGTTGCAGCATACAGAAGAGTTCTTGCAGAAATCCGAAGATCAAGAGTCTCTTCCTTTTCCATTTCGGCAAAAAATTTATCAGTAACATCAATTATGTCAATATTCCATGGGTCAATTTCACCCCGTTCAGCCATCTTCACGAGAATTTCAACCGGATCATGAATCATCCATAGTCACTCCGGTTACAAGAGTTGTCTTATCCGGACGGATAGTAACACCCAGAATTCTGTCTGCTGCGTCAATCATCGGTTTCCTAAGAGAAATGTTGATGAATTGGGAAGTGTTTGATAACTCCTTTATCATATCAGCGATCCTGACAACATTGGAACCATCCAGATTCATATCAACTTCATCAAAGGCATAGAAGGGAGCAGGAATTACTTTTTGTATTGAAAAAATGAAAGCAAGAGTGGTCAGTGATTTCTCTCCGCCGGAGAGAGCATTTAAATGGTGAACCTTTTTATCTCTTGGTTGGACTGTAAAAAATAAGCCACCAGTAAAAGGATCCTCCGGGTTTTCAAGCTTAAGCTCACCCGTACCCATGGTCAGACGTGAGAAGATTTCACGAAAGTTCTTGTCAATCTCTTCAAAAGCTTTAAAAAACGCTTCGAACTTTTTCCTTGAGAAAAATTCAATCCGTTCATTGATATCAGACATTTCACGCTGTAAAATATCAATTCTCGATTTGCGTTCCCTGACAACAGCATCTACCTGCTCATATTCTTCAATGGCACGCATATTCACATCGCCGAGTTTTTCTATTAATACCGACGTGGATCCAATTTTTATTTCAATTTCATCTTCAGAAAGATCGGTAACTATGTCCCCGGTTTCCTGTGAAAGAGTTTCAATTTCTTCTTTGACCTGGGCCAGCTTTTCATTCAGGCTCTCTATTTTAAGCAGTATACGATCCTTTTTTCCGATTAATTCACGAACCTGCACATCAAACTCATCAGCTTTTTGTGAGAGAGAAGAGCGATTAATTCTCAGATCTTCTAATTCCTTTGAAAATTCTGCAACTGTGGATTCAGCCTCCCGGATCTCTGATTCCCTCTTTTTTATCTCTTCTTTATATTCAGAAATTTCATCGTCATAACGTTTTATCAGATCTCGAATATGATCCATTTGTTGGCGCTCTTCCTGGACCTTTTTCTGAGCAAAAGAGAGTTCCATCCGGGTTTCAGAAATTTCCTGCTCTTTATTGCTGAGACGTCTTTGCACTTCGTCTATCTGACGTTGTGACTCCTCTCTTTGTTCATATAAAAGGGGGATACCAGTTCCTGAGAGACGCTCAGAGATACGGTCTGTTTCACTTTGAAGCTGAGAAATTTCCATGTTTTCCTGTTCAATAGCTGCCTCTGTAAAAGCAAGATCACCAGTTCCACCTGTGTCACCCATCCCAGCTTCTTTCCTTTGCGTAGTGAGAGATTCTACTTCAGACTGAAGCGAAACTACTGATGTTTCCACTGACTCAATCTGGCCCTTTGCACGAACAATAGCCCCTTCAAGTTCAAGTCTGCGTTTCTGAACTTCGTCACGCTCTCCGGTCCTTTCAGAAATTTCTCCTGCAAGGACCTGTTCCTGGGAAATTATTGATGAAAGCCTGCTGGAGAGTTCTTTTATTTCATCAACTGAAGAAGTTCCAAACCCTCCCGACTCCTTTTTGGTACTACCACCGGTCATCGACCCAGATGGTTCAACCACTGCACCATCAGGAGTTACCATCCGGAATGTACCAATCCTTTTGCGTGCATGGTCTAGTGAATCAATAACCAGAGTTGAACCCAGAACAACACGAAATGCAGTATCAAATTTCGGATCATATTCAAGCAGGTCAATTGCATAACCAATGACGTCGTTTCCGGAGGGGAGGAGGGGAAGTGGTTTTGAACGAATCTTGTTCAGAGGAAGAAATGTAACCCTTCCAAGTTTATGCTCCTGAAGATAACGGATTGCATCAGCAGCAATCTGGTCAGTTTCAACGACAACAAAGTGTATTTTACCCCCGGCGGCAACGTTCATCGCAGTGGCATAATCCGGTTTACATGATGCAAGATCCCCAATGGTCCCATAAACTCCTTCCATGCCTAAAACTGCCTCCATTGCGCGACTGTATCGCCCCTGAATCTGCTGCTGTGCCTCTTTCTTGCCGATTTCTATCTTGAGCTCACGAATTTGTCTGAGCAGGCGTTCATGTTCGTCCCGACAGGTATACAAAGTTGTGTCCAGAGTTGCCATCCGCTGATCATATTCACGTTTCTCTTCTCCAAGACGCAAAAGGGCAGTATTCAGGGCAGATATATCTTCTCTCTTTATCTCCAGCTCTTTTTCAACTGAAAGGATTCGGGAAGTAAGACGATCGGTCTCAGCACTACGCATCCTGGACCGCTCAATAAGAATATCCTGCTGGTGAAGGAGTTCTCCTCTCCTTTCGCGGTGTTCATGAATTTTCGTTCGTAGTTCCAAAAGCAGGGCTTCATCTTCTTCAAGACCATGGGTTTCCCGGGTAATACTTTGAGAAATCCGATCAAACTCCTTCTGCACTGCTGAAGCAGTCATTGAAAGATTAGTCCTGTCAATCATCAGGCTGCGTAAATCTGTCTCTCTGACAGTAACCCGCTCTTCCTGCTTTTTAACACCGGCAAAAATTTCAGACAGTCTTTTATCAGCTTCATCCTTGTCTCTTCCTGCCCGGTCAATTGAACGGTGTGAACTATCAATTGAAGCTTTGGCTTCTGCAATCCGGGAAACCAGTGACATATATTCACTCCCGGTTTTTGCAGCAATTTTTTGATCTATCTCGGCAATTTCTGCCTTTATAAAATCACGTTCATGAGACTTCCATGAAATGTCAGAATCCGTCTGTGAAACCTGCTCCTGATCTTCGATAACTGCCTGAACCAGGGATCCGTGTTCCTTTTTCCGGACTGCAAGTCTTGCTGCTGACCGACACAGTGTAAGATATTTTAGCTCATCCTGCAAAGAGCGATATTTTACAGCCTGTTCTTTTTGTTTTACAAGTTCAGATAAGCGGACATTTAATTCTTCAAGATGAACTGATTCTTCGGAAATACGCTCCTTTACCTGCGATAACTCACCGAGAGCAAGATCCTTTTTTGTATCAAACTCTGCAACTCCAGCAATTTCATCAATGATTTTGCGCCTTTCTGTATCACTCATCTCGATAATCCGGTTTATGTCACCCTGCATAACGACATTATAACCATGCGGTACAATTCCATGCCCAGAGAGAAAGTCCAGCAATTCTCCCTGTCTACAGGAGCGCCCATTCAGATAGAGATAATTGTAATACGTATTTTCGGTTCTTTTAATCCGTCTTTTAATAACCGTGCCATCAGAAAAGGTAATCTCTACTTCAGCAATATTCCTGTCAGAATTCAGGTTTAACAGATCAGTCAGCCTTTCAGCCCTAAGGTGCCTTGATGATGACAGAGCGAGACAAAAAAGTATTGAATCAATGATATTACTTTTTCCTGATCCATTCGGACCAGAAATTATGGTAAAACCAGGCAAAAAAGGGATTCTCGATTTTCTCCCAAATGATTTGAAATTGTCAATCTCAATTTGTGTTATATGCAAAATCCTTTACACCAGAGCAAGGATGGGACGTTTTTTTCCGAGTTAACTATCCTCTGCGGGATTTCTATCCTCTGCAATTATTACATCATTTTGCGTTGGACGGCCCTGAGAGTCTTTAGATCGTATTCTTCCATTGCGTGCCGATGCAATAATTATGTCATCACCCATGTCCCTTTCCGGTAGCAAAGTTCCATCTGGCTGCATTTTCAATGTCACTTTATCTTTTATCGGCGGTACCTGGGTTTTTTCTGTTTCAGGTCTGATTTCAGACTGTTCCTTTTCAACTTTTCCTCTTGAAATTGGTGGTGCAACTGCCTGAATTACCGGTGGGGGGCGTTGTTCTTTTTTCAGTTTCATTACAACTGCCTTCATATCCAACATTTCGTCAGTTAAACCCTTAATGAGTGCATCCAAATCTGCCAGTTTGCGTTCAAGCAGACGCACCCTCTCATCAAGATTATTCGTCCCGTATCCTTCGTCACTCATGAATTACTGACCTGTTTTCCCGTTTCTACTATATCTGTTACTATTTGATACTAATACATATATATTTCCCTTCTCATTTCTTTTAAAACTGAAATATGACAACACGGATATTCACAATACACACCAAAGCCACAAAACCATATTACCCTTTTATGCCAGATGTGTATGCACATGTCCTATCTGGAAACGAGTGATCCAGAAATTGCAGCGATCATCGACAAAGAAACTAGCCGTCAGATAAATGGTCTTGAACTTATTGCTTCTGAGAATGTCGTAAGCAAAGCTGTTCTCGAAGCTACCGGTTCGATCATGACGAACAAGTATGCCGAAGGGTATCCGGGAAAACGGTACTACGGCGGTTGTGAATTTCATGATATGGCTGAAAATCTGGCACGCGACAGAGTATGTTCTCTATTTGGTGCAGAACATGCTAATGTTCAACCCCATTCGGGCAGCCAGGCAAACATGGCAGTATACTTTGCTGTCCTAAAACCGGCTGACAGGATATTATCCATGAATCTTTCGCAGGGCGGACATCTCTCTCATGGCTCTCCGGTTAATTTCTCAGGGATAATTTATGAGTCACACCAGTATGGTGTTGACCTGAAAACCGAACAGATGGATTATGGCATCATCGCGGAGATGGCCAGGAAGATAAAACCTAAAATAATCGTATGTGGCGCCAGCGCCTACCCGAGAGAGATTGATTTCAAAGCCTTCGCTGAAATCGCAGCAGAGGTTGATGCATATTGTCTTGCAGACATCGCACATATTGCAGGTCTTTGTGCAACAGGTATCCATCCAAATCCTGTTGGATATACTACCTTTACTACCTCAACCACTCACAAAACCCTTCGGGGTCCCAGGGGCGGGTTTGTTCTCTGCAATAAAGAATGGGCAGCTCCAATTGACAAGTCAGTTTTCCCCGGAATGCAGGGGGGACCACTTATGCACATAATTTCTGCAAAAGCAGTCTGTTTTAAGGAAGCGTCAACCAACGAATTTGCCAGCTATTCAAAGCAGGTAGTAAAAAATTCACGTGTTCTTGCAGAAACACTCCAGGAAAACAATATTAGACTCGTATCTGGTGGAACAGACAACCATCTCTGTCTTCTTGACCTGACGAATTTTGGTATCACCGGTCTTGAAGCAGAGCAGGCTCTGGGGAATGCAGGTATAACCGTAAACAAGAATACAATACCAAACGAAACAAAAAGTCCCTTTGTTACAAGCGGCCTTCGGGTGGGAACTCCGGCAGTTACCAGCAGGGGTATGAAAGAAAACGAGATGAAACAGATTGGAGAATGGATTTCTGCTGTCATACGTGATTCAAAGAATCCAACCCTGCATGAAAAGATTAGAGAAGAAGTCAAATCTCTTGCCAGCCAATACCCTCTCTATCCTGATTTGTCATGATACTCGATGGTAAAGGACTCTCAGCAAAGAGACTCGAACTGTTAAAAGAATCAATTCTAAAAGAAGGTCTCACCCCCAGACTGGCTACCGTTATCGTGGGTGATGATCCAGCTTCACATATGTATGTCCGGATGAAACACCGGGCATGCGAACAGGTAGGTATAGATTCAGTAAATATCACTCTTCCAGCTGATACCAATACAAAAACGGTATTAGACCGGATAAGGCAGTTAAACGAAGATCCCGACATAGACGGGATACTGGTTCAGCTCCCTCTTCCAAGGGGTATCGATACAGAAGTAATCATTGCCTCAATTTTGCCTGAAAAAGATGTTGATGGCTTTCACCCGTTAAACATGGGAAGACTCATGACCGGCCTTCCAGGTCCGAGACCCTGCACCCCAAAAGGCATTATGACTCTTCTTTCAGAATACAAGATTCAGACAACCGGAAAAAGAGCAGTTGTCGTGGGAAGAAGTGTTGATGTAGGCCGGCCCATCGCTCTTTTACTACTACATGCAGATGCAACCGTCACCATCTGTCATAGTAAAACGGAAAACCTTACTGATATTACCAAACAGGCAGATATCCTTGTGACTGCAGCAGGAAAAGCGGGAATTATTACTGCTAACATGGTTAAGCCCGGAGCCACTATCATTGATGTAGGGACTAACCAGGTAGAGGGTAAACTCTGTGGTGATGTGGATTTTGAGGAGGTTGTTTCTATTGCTGGTGCAATAACTCCTGTTCCCGGGGGAGTCGGACCGATGACTATTGCATCCCTGATGGAAAATACCGCAGATATCGCAAGGAATCGATGCGGTCATTTGATGTAAAAGGAATTTGCATCGGCAGGAAAAAACCTGTGCTGATGGGAATCCTTAATATAAGCCCGGAATCCTTTTACTCCGGGTCATTTATCCCTTCTTCACAAATCCAGGTTGCTGCAGAACAAATGATACAAAAAGGTGCAGAAATTCTTGACATCGGGGCAAGAAGCACAGCACCAGGTAGCGTACCTATTTCGGTTTCTGAGGAGAAAAAGAGAATTAAAGAGTCTCTCACCGTTCTGGACGGAAATAATTACTGCATGAGTATTGACACCATGCACCCAGAAGTGCTAAATACTGCCCTCCAATACGGGGTTTCAATGCTTAATGACATTTCCGGACTCTTAAACCAGGAAATGGCATCTCTTGTTGCAGACTCAGGAATTCCAGTAATTTTAATGGCATCGCGAAAAGAACCTGGAGACGCTACTAATTTTGATGAGACGATTCAGGGCATACAACAGGTACTCAGCAGAGCTGACCAATATGGAATAGAAAATATCATTCTGGATCCAGGGATTGGCCGGTGGATTCCGGAACGTGCAACAGAGGCAGACTGGGAATTATGCAGGCGCTTCTCAGAACTAAAACAATTCGGGTACCCGCTCCTTGCTGCGGTATCAAGAAAAACCTTCATTGGTGACATCACTCAACAAATTCCAAAAGGACGTCTTGCAGGAACTCTTGCCGTAACTGCAAAGCTTATCGAAGAGGGAGCAGCAGTTATACGGGCCCATGATGTACCAGAAACCATGGATGTCATTAAAACAATATCACATCTCCAGGAGTTTTCATGAAAGGGACATTTCAGGTTATTGGTCTGAAGACGAGAATAATTTCTCCCGGGGATTCACTGCTTTCCCACATTGAGGATGCATTAAAATATTTGGATCTCATTTTTGAGGATAATGATATCCTGGTAATTGCCGAATCAGCAGTGGCAACAGCACAAGGAAGGGTTATTTCTCTTGCTGAAATTAAACCATCAGATAAAGCAAAAGAACTGGCTGAAAAATACGTAATCGAACCTTCTCTTGCAGAAATAGTCCTGCGCGAATCAGATACAATAATCGGAGGTATTCCTGGTTTTTTACTCAGTATTAAATCTGGTCACCTGCTTCCGAATGCAGGCATTGATGGATCCAATGCTCCTGAAGGGATGGTGACTCTTCTTCCGGAAAAACCCGATGAAACAGCACATGAATTAAGAAAAACCATTCTATCCCGGTATGGTAAACAGGTTGCCATCATTATCGTTGACAGCAGGACTCATCCGATGCGATATGGGTGTGGGGGCGTTGCTATTGGATGTTCCGGAATTCCCTCTGTAATCGATGAGCGAGGAAAAAAAGATATTTTTGGCAGGGAACTGAAAGTGACCAGACGTGCTGTTGCCGACAACATTGCATCAGCTGCAGAACTGGTGATGGGCGAGGCAGATGAGAGAATACCTGCGGTAATTATCAGGGATCTGGACATAGAATTTGGAGAATACGAAGGTATTGAGTTGATATCCCCTGATGAATGTCTTTTTATTGGAAGTCTAAAAAAACCGATTAATCAAAATTAATGATTTTTTAATCCATGCAGAAGAATAACAAATCCGGCAAGTATTACGATTATTGGCCAGAAGGGAAAACTAATATTCCACAAACCCATATCATTACCGAGCCAGACAATTCCCCAGCTGATAATAAAAATTCCAAGAACTAATCCACCAATACTCATTCTGTTCAGATAATTATCCATAATTTTTCCCATTTTTACAAATTTACAAACCAAATGGCATATCCCAGGTATGGCCGCATGCATTACATTTGCATTTTGCAATCATGCTACCTGATTCCGTAGTCACCAAATCATCAAAATCCGTATCTTTTGAATTACATTTGGGACAGAGTATATCTCCCATATATCAGCATCACCTGGGGAACTGGGTATTACTACATTTCTTGTTCCAACCTATTTTAAACCGGTGTTACATGTTGAGAATAAATTATATCATGTAAAATACGATAAAAATTCTACAAATTCTTTCTGGCGATTGTGAACATATACGGGAAAGTTCTTTCATATAGACGCCATATAAGAGATATAACTGTGGTTAACACAGGGAGTTTATATGGCGCCATCTAAAATACTTTCTTCTGCCTCTTTTCTGGTTCTGATAGTTGTGGTTATCTGTGCAATTACACAACCCGGAACAGCAATACCAGACATGAAAAATTTTGTAAATCAGCCATCATCTGCAAGTTCACAGGAATTGGCAGGAACACCAGTTACTTTTGCAAAAACTTACTTACAGTCAACTGCTGCTCCAGTATCACCTGAAAATGCTATCCAGATATCAGCAGAGCATGCACCAGACCGGTTGATAGTCAGGTATAAAACTGATGATTTTAGGGCAGAATCAGCAATGATGTCAGTTCAGTCTGCTATCAATGCACAGGCCGGAACATCGGTTGTAAAAGATTTTCATTCAACAGGAATCCCAGGTATGCAGATCGTCCAGGTTACCGGTAACACACTGGAATCTGCTATGAAAGCTTACGAAGAAAGTCCTGATGTCCTGTATGTTGAACCTGATTATAAAATTTCATTAAGTCCCATAGAGAAAACTGGTAAAAAAGCAGATATCTCTGCATTAAGTGTAAGCAGCTCGACATACCCGGATGATCCGGGATACCAGTACCTGTGGGGTTTGCATAATACCGGTCAGGCTCCGTTTTATGGAACATCTGATGCAGACATCGATGCCACTGAGGCATGGGGCATTACTACGGGATCTTCATCAGTCATAGTTGCAATAGTAGATACCGGCGTTGATTACACGCATCCTGACCTCTCATCTAGTATTTGGCGAAATTCGAGAGAAATCATCAATGGGGTTGATGATGACGGAAATGGCTACATTGATGATGTCAGGGGCTGGAACTTTTATGCAAAAAGCAATGATCCCATGGACGATAACGGACATGGTACACACTGTGCAGGAACCATAGCAGCAACCGGAAATAACAGGATTGGGGTTGCAGGTGTTGGCTGGAATATAAAAATCATGCCACTCAAGTTTCTGAATGCTTCTGGATCAGGATATGTGTCTGATGCAATATCTGCCATTCTTTACGCAAACCGAATGGGTGCATCAGTCATTTCAAATTCATGGTCCGGAAAAGGTTACACTCAGTCACTCAAAGATGCAATCGATGCATCCCAGGCAGTTTTTGTATGTGCTGCAGGCAACAGTGGAGCAAATTCAGATGTAAGTCCCCAATATCCCGCGGCATTCACGAGTAATAACATCATATCCGTTGCTGCAACAGATTACAATGACAAAATTGCATCATTCTCCAATTATGGATCAGGATCAGTAGATCTTGCAGCACCCGGTGTCAGCATCTATAGCACAACTAAATCAGGAGGATACCAGTATATGAGCGGGACTTCCATGGCAACCCCGCACGTTTCCGGGGTTGCAGCACTTGTCAAGTCAAAAAATCCTTCGTATACTGCATCTCAAATAAGGAATACGATATTTAGCAGTATCGACAGCATTTCATCCCTAGCAGGAAAAGTCGCATCGGGTGGACGATTAAACGCTGCGAAAGCCCTAGGAGCCTCAACAACACCAACAATAACTCCGACAGTTTCCCCAACAGTTCAGCCTACAAAAACTCCAACCGTAACCCCGACAAAAACACCAACACCATATCCAACTCCGACTCCGACAGTAACCCAGTCACCAACAAGCAAACTGGTCTCTTCATTCTACGCTTCACCAGTTTATGGTAAAGCACCCCTTCGTGTTCAGTTTATTGACCAGTCATATGGCAGTCCGAACCGATGGACCTGGTCATTTGGAGATGGTTCATTTTCATACCAGAAAAATCCATACCATATTTATATGAAAAAAGGAACGTTCTCTGTCAGGTTGACAGTGAACAGGGGAGGATTTTCAAGTTCACTATACAAACAACGGGTAATTACCGTCATTTAAAATTTTTTTATAACTGAATTGAAGATAATGCATCCCTGATTTTTGAGCGCCAGAAATCAGGCTGACGCTGATAAATTTCTGCAGCTTTTTGATGATCCGGGTCATCTGTTTCTTTTTCTATACGATCAAGAGTCAATCGTGCAGTATCTAGGATCCAGCAGTCAACTACGGATTTGTCAACTGCTGTTATCGCTTCAGCCCTGACAGATACCAGATTTCTTCCATCAGGTGACTGGAAAACACCTGGTTTTCCTACGATAACCACAAATGCGGGAGATTCTATCGTTGAAATCTGATGTAGTGCTTCAGGTTGATAACTTCCAGCACTGACAAAAAAAGTTCCAGTAGGATCGACTACCCGAACCTGGTAAAAAACTGCTTCACCTTCTGATTTCTTTTTCTCAGTCAGGGTTCCTGCAATAAACACACGATTACATCTCTCTCCGGTGGGAAGAAGAAGGAATGTAGGACTTTTTTCGTCTGTTCCTTCACGAAAATGGTGGAATGCTTCCCGCAATTCTGCTGCAAACACGCGTTTTGCCGGTTCACGCTCATATTTACGGTAAACAGAATTATCACTCATGGGAACTTCCCTCCACACGGTTAATTAATTCAGCATGCAACCCGGGTTCAAACTTCTTGAATTCACAATTGTATGCAAAAAACCGATTATCAATACTTCTTCCCCTGCAGACAAGGTATCTTCCAAGGATCTGTTCACTGATGTGATAAAAAACGGTATCTAGACCCAGCGGATCATTTTCTGCCAATTCCTGTGCTGAAATAAGATTAAGACCGGTAAGCTCTTCAACACCCTCACGGGAAATTATCGTATCGTATGTTTTTACCCCGGTATCCAGCCACCCCTTCACTCTTAAGTCATAGATGTAATTTGGCTGAATTTCGTGTACCTGACAGTAATTTTGTCTTGAAAGTACTCTTCCACAACCCTCAACCGGACACCGCTTGATAAGACCTGATCCTGGAGAAAGATGCACAAGGGCACCACTAACCTCTTCATTGGAAGTTCTTACCTGTATGGTAACATTCTCTTCACGAATACACGTGGCACCGTTTAATGTTAGAGAAAGACGGGAATTAAATTCGTCAACCGATGCATAATAGATGCTATACACGTTATCTGGGTCCAGGCGTGGTGCATTCTCATCTTTCCAGGTAACAAATCTTATAGTCCCTGATTCGTCTCCCAACAGGCCTGCCTGAAACAGTCGGTCAGAGGTATTGTCATATTCCTGAACCATTTTTACCCTAAGACACACAATTCCGGGTCCTGCCTGGGTAATGGGAATTATATTCGGTCTGATACTTTTATCTACTTCAAGTATTCTGGCTGAACCGGAATTAACCTGAACACTCAGGGCTCCCCTGAACCGATCAACAACTGCCCCGGTTATGGAATACCAGTGGTTTTCAACCAATGGTTCTGCACCGGGAGTATTCCTTATGATGAAACGGACTGCGCCGGAATCATCTGCCAGTACCCCTCTCTGGATAATCTGTTCTGAATATTGTTTCTCAACCGATACCACTTTTCCTTCGAGGGTTGCGACACCAGGTTTTAACTGGCCGATAGATACAAGTTCAATGGGTGGAATCTCATCTTTTGATATTGGTTCAATTTTCGTCCCACCGTGGATTTTAATTGAAATCTGACCATTAAATTCATCAGTTTCAACGGGTTCCAGGTGATACCAGTGCCCCTGTTCCAATAGAGGTGCCTCAGCCGAAGCCCAGACTGTAAAACGGACTGTTCCTGAACTATCTGCCAGAATTCCGGTCTGGGCAATAGAAGGTGAACGAGGGGTAAACAAAGTAGTAACTTCTCCTTCAACAGAAATCCAGCGCTTTGGTATGATATCTGAAATAGAAGTTATCTCAGTTTTTGGAACAGACTCAGGAGACAATTCTGTTATGACCGTCCCTGAGTGAACTTTGAGACTGACCTGACCATTATATTCATCTGCAACGGCAGATTCCAACCGGTACCATTTACCCTGCTCCATCACCGGAGCATTAGCCTTGGCCCAGACGGTGAAACGCATCGTTCCGCCTGAATCAGAAATGACACCGCTCTGCGCTACAGAAGGGGAACGAGAAGGAAAAAGGGTGACAATTTGTCCTTCTACGGTTACCCATTGTTCAGCCTGGATATCCGATATCCGGGTAACGGTATCAGCGTCCTGCCTGGAGGGGGCAGAAGAGGAAAGTTCCATACCAAACTGTCTGGCATAATCAGCGGTAATAGAACGTTCTGCTTCTGCAGGAGGGACTGAAAATTCTTCCACAAAACGGTTGATTTTCTCCTCTAATTTCGCCCGGTCAATCTGGTGACCTGCTGTCGAAAATTTTTCGGAGATCCTGTCTGCGATTTCTTTAAGTTCCATTTCATCTCCATTGCAAAGGTCAGTGCAGGAACCATATAAAACAAGATACCCGGAGGGTGAAAGTGTGAACAGGGAGATTTCAGAGGTTATTGGGATTTTTTTGAATAAACAGCCTTTAATTCCTTTAGCGAAGCTTCAGGATTCCGGAGCAGATGACGAGTTACTTCAGGGTCATGATTCAGAGTGCAGCGGGTACATGCCCATACCTGAGATCTCCCTGGTTTTTTTATCCACTCACCAAGTGAATTGTCACCGCATGGATACAAGGGACAGTAACAAAACTCGCATCGTTGGCCGGGAAAATGACATGGATAATACGGACAATCGTTCTTATCCCATAAAACCCAGTGATTTCCCCCCATACTACTCCAGATAAAAAAAGAAGGTCTTGTTTTCCCATCTGTTTCCCATGATTTTTGTAATGCCTGCTGAACTCCATAGAATACCGCCTCATGGATCTTTCTACCCGTATCTGTAGCGCTGCCGGCATACGTGACAGTCCCACAGTTTTCTGTCGCAATAATAACAGCATCAGTTACCGTACCTGCAAAAGAATGTCCAAGCTTAAAAAGAGCCAGGGCTTTAGCTTCAGTTACCGTTATAATCGTATCAACAAGACCCTGGTCAGCAAAATCCCGGGTAACAACGATAATATTTATTGTTCCGGCACCTGGCTTTTCCAGAACTAAATCTGGAAAAACCGGGTCAGGATGTGTAATGCCGGCGGTGATAAAAACCATTACTGGATCATAAGAAAGAATACAGAGATTATCCATTGAGACTGCAGTCAGAAGACACAGTGAATCTTTTTTTGAAAAGCCAAGGGACATGAAAATTTTTTCAATTGCCCGGTCAGGATTATGAGAAAAACCGGACTCTACCTGGTGATTTAAAAGAGTAGTACAGTTCCGGACTCCACCATCGTGACCAGAACTAAAGGCACGAAAAGATCCCCTGATTACAAGGGATGATGATCTGAGGAAATACCTCATGCGACACTATAGCGCTGCCTGTCTTTTAATTCCTGTTGTTTTCCTGCATTCCATCCAGATACATCCTGAAGGTATCCGGTAACCCGGCTTATCTGGACAACATCATGGCAACCACATTCCGGACAGACCGGTTCACCACAGAATGGACAATATTCGATAGTTCCGCTTATCTCGTGAGAACAGTCTGAGTTATCAAGAGGACACATGATATCAAGATTTACGTCCCCACAAACAGGGCAGGGGCTTTCATCGACAATATGGTGGCATGTGTGACACTTATACATGCGTTCATTTTCAGGAATTTCTTCTTTGCAGGAATATTTTTCAACAAGAGCACGCTGCTGTGCCGTCCAGTTCATAATATAATATATCTTTTCCTAATTAATGAATTTCAGCCTCGAACAAAAGAGGTGGTTTATTCTGAAGTTCTAAACTCAGAATACTGCATAGCTGCAGAGACCGGATCAGAAGACGCGTAAATGGCTCTTCCCACGATAATACCATCAACAATTGCAGCAATATCCCGTGGATTCCCACCCTGGGCTCCTACTCCGGGTGAGAGTATTTTCTTCTTGCCAATATGTCTGCGCAGAACAGATGTCCGTTCAGGTCTTGTAGCAGGGGCAATGATCCCATCTGCCCCCGTTTCACAGACCATATCTGCAATCTTTTCAGCTATCCCCCCGTGAAAAAAATCAACCGCACCAGGATGGCTCATTTCTGTTACAACGTAGCATTCACCCTGGTTATCATGAGCAGTTTCCACGCAGGCCTGTACCGAGTCATGACCCACAAATCCGTGGCAGATAATTGCAGAAAAACCATGCGAGAAGACTTCTTCCGCGATAAGCCTGCTTGTATTGGGGATATCCGCAACTTTAAAATCAGCAATAAGAGGAAGACCAAGGCCAGACAGTTCAGTTGCAATACCAAGACCTTCTGCCAGAACCAGTGGATAACCGATTTTTATTTTGTCCAGGTAAGGAACAGTCACCTTTGCTATTGTTAGTGCCTGCTCTTTATCAGTGACATCAAGTGCAAGGATAATGTCAGTCATACCTGTCTCTCCAGGGCAGCAGATATAATTAAAGGAAGGGTAATCGTGGCATCTCCATACACCGTAACGGTCTGTGCATCTTCATCCACCTTTCCCCAGGATCTTGCTTCATCCAGTGTTGCGCCAGATAAACCACCCAAATCTGGACGATCACCAGTAAGTTGAACAGCATACGAAAACCCTTTGGGAGTCATGAGCATGCTCTGAAGAATATAATTTTTTGGAACTCCCCCGCCGATGAGAAACGCTCCTGCAGTTTCAGTCGAAAAACACAGATCCATGATACGATTCATATCGGCAAATGCATCAATGACAATCTTATGAGTCTGTCTGTACAGCCAGAACTGAAGACCAATCATAGAATCCTGTATTGCCGGACAGAATACGGGAATATTATTCCTTGCAGCAGTAGCAAGAATACCAGTTTTTAATTTTGAACCGATGTGCCTGAGTAATTCAGATATAGAAAGGGTGGAACCGTCGGCAATCCCTGATAGTACGTCCTGCATAAACTCTTCAAACTGGATAAACGATTCATTTGGAAGGTAAACATCATATATCCGGTTTATTTCATCATGCCGTAGTTCCACATCATTGCATTTTTCCGTGCCCCGGAAATGATGACAACCAATGGCCTCAATTACATCGTGTGTCAGGTTAGCACCAGTTGAAACCAGAACATCAACCAATCCTGCTTCAATGAGATCTGAAATTATACCTCCCATTCCAGCGGGCACCATCGCTCCTGCCAGCCCGAAAAACCGGGTAACATCTTTTTGTTTAAACATTGTACCGGTTATCCTGACTGCACGGGTTAGAGCTCCTCCATTATATGCGCCAGCCTGTTCCATAACCTGAATCAGGTTTTCAACCGTCATACCGGGCTTAAGATGAACCTGCCGTACCGGTACTTCACACTCCATAACATCATGATAAGCGCTCTGATACCAAGTATCTGACTACAGGATTAATCATCACAGATTCTTTTATCAGGATAATCGGTCACTTCTCTGGTTAATTGGGAGGCAAGTAGCATCAGGAGGAGCCATCCCTCTTGCAAGGGGGCGTGCCAGGTGTCTTCTGGCACCAGGAGGAACTTCGTACCAACCCGGATGAATAGTCCTCCTTTCATAGGCCATATCCGGTTCTCTTTCCCGCTGTCCACATATTCTACATTTATACCCTTTTCTTAAACCAGCACTTGTCATCCTTTTTTTACATGACGGGCATAACGGGGCATGCGGTAAAGGTACAGGATCTGCATTAAAGAGGTAAAATTTTTCAAGATTGAGAGTTTTTTTAAGGTAACTTCCCATCACAAGAATTTTGTCACCAGCTTTTAGTGACCTCACCGCATCACGGAATTTTTTTGTGGGTTCAAAAGCCATACAGAGGATTTCTAATTTTCCTGTAAGAAGAATAAAGGATACATGGCCTCCTTTACCGGTGACCGGATTACTAAGGACTTTCCCTTGTATAAGATAAGAGATTCCTTCCTCCGGGCCCTCTCCCATACATTGCACCAGGTGGGCATCTGTTCCCTGATTTGTTTCCCAGACCTGGAACATCCCTGGTGGTTCAGATATAATGAATGAAACGGCACGAGTTACAGAAAAGGGAGTGTCTCCCCTGATTCCATACAGGACAGGGTCATAAGAATGGGGTACACAAACAGGATGCCCTTCATCTTCATCCCATGTGTCCCACGTATGGGGAAAAGTAAGTTTTTCAGACAGGTAAAAACTCTCATGTTCTATTTCTCTTCTCTGCATGAGCCGATCCTGATTTCGGTACGCAAGAAATTCCCAGGTTTTATCAGGAAACTCACTGCATATCGCTGCTGTGGCTCCGATTAAACCCCGCCCAAGTTTATATTTTTTATGATACAGACAGTGCTTATTTATTACATGGATTGCTTCTTCGATAGTGCAAATTCCAGACACTGCTTTCCAATAGAAATCTGAAGGAGGTTTTTTAATAGAAACCACTATTCCAGGATTTGTATTCTGACAGGATAGAACGGCATTCCGGGCAACAAGATCACAGGCAAGAGAAAATGCATACTCTGCATTTCCTATCATCTCTAGTGATATAGCAGCATTGCCTCGTGTTTTGTAGGGGATAGTGGGGTTGAGTCTGACAAGTCTTGCACATAGTAACTGCATTCCTGATTTTTGGAGCATACGGGCAAGGATTGTTCCAAGCCAGGTCGTACACATACCATCCGGTGCATCGGTATCGTCAATTCCAATAAAAAAATGAGATTGATTCATTATACTTTACCAAAATCTCCCATTGTTTGTGCTGCGTGTATAATGTGCACAGACCAGAGAGGTCCACTTTTCCTGGCTGCGCACCAAATTCCTTATTTACCCTGATTATCCATGTACCTTTTACGGTAAATGTCTCAGGATCGTCTGCTCCGAAATGTCATCAGTGTGATGATCATGGCCGGATATGAAGTATCCGAGCTCTTTGCAATGAGACCGAAGAGTTTCGATATTATTGCAGGGAACGGGGAACAGATCGTTGTCCTTAAAGTTATCTCGCACATTGACAGCATCAGTGAGGAGAATGCACGAGACCTTGACCGGATTGCACAAAATCTCTCCGGTTCACCACTCATCGTAGGGGAAAGAGCCAGGGATGCTGAACTGGAGCGGGGCGCAGTCTATGTACGATACGGTATTTCCGCGATAAGTTATCCAACCCTGCATGATTATTTTGTGGAAGGTTCCCCTCCTCTCATTTATGCATCTCCAGGTGGTCTGTATGTGAATATCAGCGGGGAACGACTTCGGGAATTGCGGGAAGGGTTCAACCTTTCACTTGGCGATCTCGGCCAGATCCTTGGCGTCTCAAGAAGAACGGTGGCAAAATATGAATCTGGAATGGGCACTACTATCGAAATAGCCCTTCGTATCGAAGAGACGTTTGATTCAGGTGTCGTAGAACCAATTGACCTTATTCAGTATAATTCCCATTTCGAAGAAATACCCAAAAGACCAGAAGAAATCCCAATTAAAGCTGCAATAGAGGAGATGGGAATGGATGTACAGCCCATGTACAGGGCACCTTTCCAGGCCCTTGTCAGGTATGATTCACATACAATTCTCACCGGATATGGATCATCTCAAAAGGTATCAAGACGGGCAGGCATCATAGGGAATATTTCCCAGGTGACGCGGACACATGCCATGTGCATAATGACTGATGATCAAAAGCAGCGAAGAATAGGGCGTACTTTGATGATCGGTGAAGATTCTCTTCTTTCCATTGATGAGCCTGATGACCTCATCAACCTGATATTAAACTGAAATTTTTATATAGAACCACTAAACAACCTTATCCTACAACGTGGTGATATTTTATGGCAACACAACTTGGAGGACAGCCAATTCTCATCCTTAAAGAAGGAAGTTCCCGTACCCGCGGGCGAGATGCACAGGGAATGAACATCGCCGCAGCTAAGGCCGTTGCCAATGCAGTCCGGACTACTCTCGGACCAAAGGGAATGGACAAGATGCTGGTCGATACTATTGGGGATGTTGTAATTACCAATGATGGAGTTACAATCCTCAAAGAGATGGACATCGAACATCCGGCAGCCAAAATGATGGTGGAAGTCGCGAAGACCCAGGATGACGAAGTCGGAGATGGCACTACCACTGCAGTCGTTATAGCCGGAGAACTGCTCAAGCGCTCTGAAGAACTGCTCGAACAGGATGTCCACCCGACGGTAATTGCACACGGCTACCGTATGGCGGCAGAAAAGGCCCAGGAATTACTGAAGAGTATTTCTATTGACGTCAAGGTTAAAGATACCAAGATTCTCAAGAAAATCGCCGAAACCGCAATGACCGGAAAAGGTGCAGAAGCAGCAAAAGAGAAACTCTGTGATCTTGTTGTTAAGGCAGTCACAATGGTGGCTGAATCAGATGGAACTGTAGACACCGAAAATATCAAGATTGAAAAGAAAGTCGGCGGTTCAATCGAAGATTCAGAGATTATTATCGGAATGGTCATCGACAAGGAACGTGTCCATCCAGGCATGCCGGAAAAGGTTACCAAGGCTAAAATAATGCTCCTCAACGCAGCAATCGAATTTAAAAAGACCGAAGTTGACGCTGAGATCAATATCACAAGCCCTGACCAACTGCAGGCTTTCCTTGATGAAGAAGAGCGGATGATCAAGTCCATTGTTGACAAGGTTGTAAAAAGTGGTGCCAAGGTAGTCTTCTGTCAGAAAGGTATTGATGACATTGCCCAGCACTATCTTGCAAAAGCAGGTATCCTTGCTGTCCGCCGTGTCAAGAAATCTGACATGGAAAAACTGAACCGTGCAACTGGTGCATCCATTATCTCAAGCATCGATGCTATCCAGGGTTCTGAACTCGGATATGCAGGCATCGTTGAAGAACGGAAGATATCAGGCGAAGAGATGATCTTTGTCGAGGAGTGTAAAAACCCAAAGGCTGTCTCTATTATTGTCCGTGGTGGAACCGAACATGTTGTTGCAGAACTTGACAGGGCATTTGAAGATGCAATCCGTGTTGTCGGTGTTGTTCTAGAAGACAAGAAATGTGTAGCAGGTGGAGGAGCACCTGAAACTGAGTTGTCCTTACGCCTTCGTGAATACGCAGCAAGTGTCGGTGGACGTGCCCAGCTCGCGATAGAAGCATTTGCAGCAGCACTTGAGATCATCCCAAGGACTCTTGCAGAGAATGCCGGTCTTGATCCCATTGACATGCTTGTAGAGCTACGTGCAGCTCATGAAAAGGGACAGAAGACTGTCGGACTGAATGTCTTTGAGGCAAAAGCAGCAGACATGTATAAGGAAGGAGTTGTCGAGCCATTACGGGTAAAAACCCAGGCAATTGCAAGTGCAGCAGAAGCCGCAGTCATGATCCTGCGTATCGATGACATTATCGCATCAGCCAAGTCAGCCGCTCCGGATATGCCACCAGGCGGAATGGGAGGCATGGGCGGTATGGGTGGAATGGGCGATATGGGAATGGGAATGTAAGGTTTCCCTCAAAAAACCTATTCAATAATACCAATTTTTCTTTTTTTCAATATTCAAAAATTGTAGAAGATGCGTTATAAAAGAAAAGGGAGGTCTGAATTATTTCACATCACTCTTTTTGGGATGAAGAAGATTCTATTGTCCCTTTTAATATCTTTTTAACATCAACCCAGATTATGAGTCTTTTTTCAGATTCATGAGATTTGACTTCTTCTTCACCTTTCAGAAGATCCTCTTCTCCCAGTTTGATTATCCCCTGCACATAATCGGTCAGTTGCTCATCCACACCTTTGATATTTGTATCAATATCATGTTCATCAACAGTCAGAACACTATGAACTTCATCAACAATTACCCCGACACTGGTGTTTTCAAAAGCATCCGGGATTAACACCATGATTTTTTGTTCTTCCCGTTCCTTTGCAGGTGAGATTCCAAGAAGGTGATGCAGTTTGATTATTGTGGTTATCTCACCTCTGAGATTGAGAAGACCCGCAACATGTAAAGGAGCCCGTGGAATTGGAGTTATTGGTAACATCTCAACAATTTCTCGGGCGATTCCAATATCCATGGCATATGATTCTCCCCCCAGATCAAATTCCAGAATATCAACTACCATATCAGAAGTGATATATTCTCCGAAGGTTTGAACCTTTGGAAAAAAACAATAAACCGTGCTGGTGTTACAATAATCAGGGAATGTGAAAAAGCAGGAGAAAAACACCTGCCCGTATGTGCTGAACGAAACCCCCCGGAAATCTCATGCCTGATATATTCTCACAATTTCCCTGACGATATTTCTTTATTTTAAGGGCGACATAAATATTTTTCGTATTATTTTGAATAAATACTCCTAAATTTGTAAAATTGAACCAATATGATATTTACTTCCATATTTTACTGGCAATTTAATATTACACAAAAAGCAGTGATTTAAATTCTGAATAAAAATCAAAACAACCAGGAATCCCCTAATAATTTTAATATAATTGGATTTATATGTTGAAACAAATTTTTAAATTTAATACTATTTTCCGGTAAAATGTATTTCTACGCGCAAATTATTCAAGATAATCATGAGACAAGAAAAAACCATGCGGCATTGAATATGCTAATAAGGAAGTTCAAGAAGGAATACTTTTCTTCTTGTCTGCGAAAGGATAATCATCTGAATCAGGGAGATGTTCTGGAGTAAATACAATGGCAGGAAATCCATTAAAGGTACTTTTTATTGAAGATAACGAAGATCATGCATTTCTTATTATCCATGAACTAAAAAAGGGAGGATATGAACCGGATCTTAAACGCGTGGATTCGATGGAAGAAATCCGGATAGCTCTGGATAAAGAGAAATGGGATGTAATTCTCTGTGACTACAGTCTGCCCGGTTTTACCGGTGTTGATGTTATTCAGGACTACCGGAAACGTAATCTGGATTTCCCTTTTATTATTGTATCTGGTGAAATTGGAGAAGATACTGCAGTTACCCTGATGAAACTAGGTGCACATGACTACGTATTCAAAGGGAACCTTTCTCCTCTTTTACCTGTTATTGAACGTGAGATCCGTGAAGCTGAAAACAGGCAGAAGAGGCGTGAGATAGAGAACCTGCAACGGGCAGAGGCCTTAAAATTCCGGGCAATGATTGACTCATCCTATGATGCAATCACACTATTTGATAATGACATTCTTGTCGAGTGCAATAAGACAACCCCCCAGATTTTCAGGGTTCCAGTATCTGAAAACATCATTGGCAAATCTATCTATTCTCTTGCACCTGAAATACAAACCGACGGGATAAACTCAAAGACCTTTCTAAGCCAGGCAATTGCAGCTGCAGGACAGGGTCAGCCACAGGATCTTGAATGTATATTCAACAGGTTTGACGGTACCACATTTGATGTTGAACTGACTCTTACCCTGCTCAACCTCCCTGATGGTCCACGCATCCAGGCAACTTTCCGGGATATTAGTGAGCGTAAAAAAGCAGAGCGGGAGATGCAGGACCAAATTGATAAGATCAAGGAACTGCAACAGCAGGAGATGACCATGATCAATCAAAATCCCCTGCCACTGCTGTTAATGGACCTGAAACTAAAAATACTCAAGGTTAATGCATCATTTCTTGAGATGAGCGGATATACCGAGCAACAATTGCTTTCAATGAGAGCAAATGATTTCAAGGTTCTTGAAAAAAGTGGATCTGGTCTGAAAGATGCATTAAAAACAAAAAAAGCAGTAACAGGGCAGCTTATTGTTGAATTTCCAGCAGGAGTTCACCACATCGAACAGGATATCATCCCTCTTCTTGACAAGAACCAGGATGTTGTCAGCGTTATGTCCACTTACAAGGACAGAACCGAAGAGATACGAAAAGAAAAAGAAATACAGCGGATGATTGAAGAAGCTGAGGAACATGCGAGTTTCCTGGATATTGCAGCACAGGACATTGGCTATGCATTTGACCTGGTTTCAAAAGGAGATCTCACTACCGAAATTGAATACCGTGAAAATGATCCTCTCCATTCGGTAAAAGAAAATGCAAATATAACCATCTCAGAACTCAGGAAAGCACTCCAGGAAGTAAACCGGGTTTCAGCCAGTGTGTCAGAAAATATGACCGAGATAAGTAAGGGTTCTTCAGATATTGCCCGGGCAACCCAGCAAGTGGCAAATACTACCATGCAGTCATCTGAAATTGGTAAAAACCTCATTGAGCATATTGAAGACATTACTAACCAGATAGCAACTCTTTCAGCCTCAAATGAAGAAATAACCAGTACCAGTCAGGAAGTCCTTCATCATGCACTGGATGTTGCAACGAGGGGTAATGAAGCACAGACACTCGGCAATGAAGCCAATGACAAGATGAGTCTGGTCATGAATATTGCTCAGGAAAGTGTAGAAGATATAGATGAATTGAATGCCCAGATTAGGGAGATAAACAAGATCGTCAAGATGATTAATGACATCGCCGGTCAGATTAACCTCCTTTCCCTTAATGCAGCTATTGAGGCAGCAAGAGCCGGAGATGCAGGCAGAGGATTTGCAGTGGTAGCAGGGGAAGTCAAAAACCTTGCTGCCGATGCACGATCTGCAACAGACCACATTGCAGATGTCATAACCGCCATTCAACGCAGCAGTGAAAAAACTTCAACGGCCATCAGATCATCACATTCCGAGATTGCTGCTGGTGTTGAAAGTGTGAACAAAACAATTGAAGCATTAAATGTTATGGTCAATGGTGCTGAAGAAGTAACCAGGGATATGGGAGATATTGTCAATGCTATCGGAGACCAGGCAAATATTGCATCATCTGTTGTTAAGACCGCACAAGAAGGAATGAACCTCACTACAGATAACCTCACCCAGATAGAAGAATTATCAGCCCTGACAGAATCAGTCAGTGCCTCAGTTGAAGAGATTAACAGTGCAATCCAGGAAGTCGAAGGACTATCTGCTGAACTTCGCACCCAGGTGAATGCCTTTAAAATTTAGATTTTAAAAAAAATTTTGCGTGGCATAGTAATATTCACCGTCATATGCCACCCCTATTCCGATTTTTTCATGTGCAGGCAGAAGAAGTGCTTCCTTGTGGGGAGGGCTGTCCATGAACGATTCTACTGCTACTCTGCCAATCTCATCAGGATCATCACTGTAAATCTCTCCAAATCCAAACACATTCTTCTCAACTGGTATTTTTACGATATTTTCTCCGATTCCATAAAACAGGGATCCGTCAGTAAGTCTTCTTTCCTGGTTGTAGTGATGGCGATCTGCACGGTCTGCCGGATCCTCACCGTCAGGATTTGTATGATCAAAAAATTTTCGGGATGACATGTCCCGGCTGTGATCAAGAGCGATGATATCAAGAGCAGTATTGCGGGTTAAGGGAGCAAGTTTTCGAAGGACACGCTCCTCATTAGATAAATTAAAAATAATATCTGCAATTTTGTCATTATACCATTCCTGTGGCCTTGTATATGACCGGGTAATAGTAACATTCCTACCAGTCATAACATCATTGCTGTCCTCTGGATCAGGAGTCAGGGAAAAACCTCTTCCAAGAGCTGCCCCGGCATAGTATGTTCCGGGAGGTATCATACCAGGAAGGGTTGTCAGAATTTCCCTGTGAGCAGACTCGTCAGGACGGAGAAATGAAAACTGTACAGATCCAATCTCATAATCTGCCGGGGTAATTATACTGTCGGTCGAGAGATAAAAGATTGCAGACCGGCTCATTGAAATCATCCCCCCATAATTCACAACAGTAATACTACCATAAAATGGACTGCCGGGAGCTGATGATGGCTGCACATCAATGCTGACAATACCAAGATCTGCTGATTCTTTATCTGCAAGGGTTGATCCTGGAAAGAAAAACAGTAGGATACAGAATAATATCACAAAACCGGTTGATATGTTATTTTTTTTCATTGTAAAGTAGTCATAAAAGAGATTATTGTGAAAAAATTTAGTGTTTATGGTGATTAATACCGAAACCACCTCATCATGACAATGGCGTCTTCAGTATCAGCGTAGTACCCGCAAATTTGAAACACCGGTTCATATCCCAGGCGGGAATAAAAAGAAATGGCCTTTTTATTTGAAACCCTGACCTCAAGCTGCATGGCAGTAGCTTTTTGAATCATTGCTGCTTTTTCGGCTCTTCTGACAAGAGAAGTTCCGATTCCTTGTTTCCGGTTTACATACGCTACTGCAAGACTACAGATATGCCCATATATTTCTTCTCCGGTATCCTCCACACCACAAATGATATATCCACACAACCCGTTGCTATTTTCAGCAACAAAAACTGTTTCAGAAAAGGTAACCAGAGCATCCTCAAGAGTTTCTCGAGCCCAGGGATCAGGAAATGATTCTTTTTCAATAGCCTGGACAGCTATGATATCTGTCTGACTCATTCTTCTGATCCGGTGACATTCTTTCTGCATCAAAGCCTGTATAGATCTGTCAGTGTTATCATATAGAAACAAGGGCATATAGGATAAGAACATCTGGTGCCGACATGGTTCATGTATATCCGTTTAGAGCGGTAAGACCTGCCCCTGGAAAGGCAGAAGATATTGCCGCAGTTCCTTATGATGTTGTAAATGCTGAAGAAGCACATGATATCATATCTCAAAATCCACAGAGTTTTTTGAAAATCAGCCGCTCTGATGCATTGCTCCCTGGAAAAGATCCATACTCCAGGGAAGTATACGAATTATCGCGTTCAATTTTTGATAAATACCGTTCTGAAGGGCTTTTTATCCAGGATGAATTACCTGCATTGTACGTGTATCGTGTCCATGATGGTGACAAAACCTACACAGGGATTGCATGTTGTGCTGATACCCGCGAGTACGAAAGTGGTGAAATTCGAAGACACGAACTGACCCGTTATGACAAGGAAGAAGACCGGACTAATCATATAGACATTATCAATGCCAATACCGGTCCGGTAGTTCTCCTCCATGGATCTCACCAGGAGATAAAAAAGATAATCAATGATGCTATCGCAGACAGGAGTCCTGACATGGTTGTCATGGCTGCAAACAAGAGCAGGCATGAGATTTTTTCAATCACCAATCAGGAAACCATAGACAGGTTATGCCAGATATTCGTATCCATACCTGCCCTGTACATTGCTGATGGTCATCACCGGTGCAAATCAGCAGTGAATGTCGTTGAGAAAAGAAGCAGGAATGGACAAAACGTTGTGGAAGAAACTTACCACGTACTGGCAGTGGTATTTGCAGAAGATGAAGTTAAAGTTCATGGATACAGCCGGCTTCTTACTGATTTATCTCCACTAAACGCGGACAGTCTATTAAAAAAGATTTCAGATATCGCTCACGTCACACCATATGGAGAAGCTGACAAAACACAATTTTGTCTCCTCCCGAAAATCGGAAGAAAAGGCGATCATATATTTCACTTATACCTGAAAGGGATGTGGTATGAATGTGTCATACCTCACAATCCAAAAATGTCAGAGATACAATCCTTGGATGTGAGTGTATTCCAGGAACAGGTTCTAATTCCGTTTCTTAACATTACCGACCCGCGTGGAGATATGCGTCTTCAGTATTTAGGTGGTGCACGCCCCATACGTGACCTGATGGCTAAAGTAGACGGGGGAGAGTTTTCTGCAGCAATTGTAATGCAGCCTGTTGATGTCAGAACGGTATTCTCCATTGCAGATGCCGGGGGAATCATGCCCCCCAAGTCTACCTGGTTTGAACCAAAACTTTTAAGCGGGCTGTTGGTTCATCTACTCGAATAATTCTTTTTTTTTTAGATTTCCGCTGCATAGATCGTATAAGCAGTCGGGGGGATAGGAATTGTTGCATTCAGATCATCAGGTGCCCTGGTATCTGCAACACGTGCGACAACACCGTCATATTGTTTTGGATTGATGCCTGCAATGGTCATGTCCTCTGCGGTATAACTCCGGGCAGTCACATGATAATTACCGCTCCCACGTTTTCCATAGACTTTTACGTAATACAGGCTGTCTGTTTCAGGATGGGCAATTCCGACATAGGCATTGCTACCAAAACCAGTATCCGCTGCAATAGCAGTACATGGTTTATACTTGGGATTACACCCCTGGTAAACATATAAATCAAGATCAGGACCGCAGTTTTTCGTAACAAAGAGATCAACATCAACCTTGTTCTGCATAAGTGGTGCATTTGTATCGCATGGACCGGAGAGAATCCATTCCACATATGAACGGTTTTCTGTAAGACGATACGCAAATGTCTTTGATTCACCGGAATTTAAAAATCCTGACTGTACGTTATCACGGTATATCGAAAGCGGAACACAATCTGCAAGGTTATAGCAGGGGCCCCCATAACAGGTTGTAGTAATCGGACATTCCTTATCAACCACCAGATGATATTCTGCAAAACCAGTCCTGGACTCCACAACGACATACCATTCTCCTGAATCTAGGTGCAAAATCTGTGAACTGTCGGGTTTTATTGAACTTACGTCAGCATACCTGACAACATGCAGTGCAGAAGGAATGGAAGTTCCCGATGCTTTTTTTGCAAAAAGAGAAAACTGGCTGTCAGACTCACCATCCAGACTGATGGTTGCGGTGCAGGGCACCTGAATTGTGTACATTTTATTCTGCCCGGCATACAGTGCATTCGAAAAAGATTCAGATGACGCACCACTTCCGATGCAGGAAAGTGAAATTAACGCAATTAGGAAAAGAATAATGAAACATTTACCATTTTTGATCATACATATCCACCCAGCTCTACTTCTCTGATCTGGGAATAAGAGTAATGAATCTTACCAATTAAGAATGAGAATAAAAAAAGATTATTGAGAGGAAACCGGGACGAAATCAGCGGTTGGAGCAGCAACAGAAGAACTTACTGCAGTATCATAACCGGTCCCGCTTCCTGCACTTTCAAATCCTGAATATGACGTAGAAGCATACACCGGTGCTGATGCAACAATGATTGGGGTATCTCCAAAGCACTTGTAACTGTTCATCCGCAGATTATAAGTTCCGCTACCACTGCGTGCATACACCATCACGTAATAGATAGACCCACGCTGGGGATTTGCGATCGAAACATAGGGATTTGGACCATTCGCATAATAATTTGTGTTACAGTAGTAATATTGTGGATTACAGTCCTTGAACACGTAGACGTCAAAGTTAGGTCCATAATGGCTGCTAAAGACCTGGCTGCCCATGGATGATACAATTATGGGGGTACTACCAGAGCCAGACCCGGTTACCGTCCACTCGATCTGTGAACGCCCGTCATTTGGAATAATATATCCATAAACTGCTGCCTGACCCTGGTACAGGTATCCGGACCGATCTACAGTCTTATATGGACTGCAGGGAGTCGGATACGGCGGGTAAGGCGTTGGTACTGGCCCAGGTGGATGGCAGTTGCTATCAGCGGTTACATATGCAGTTCCACTTCCTGACCTTGCATACACTACAACACACCATAAGCCCTGCTCAAGATAGAGGGTTGCACTTCCTCCTGATCCACTGCTATAGGAAAACTTGTCATAATGACTCATGATGTATTCATTTGACCTGCAAGTCCCGGGAGAACCATAGTTCTTCATGGCATACAAGTCAAATGATGCACCATATGGTGACTGAACTGTAATTTGTGTTCCACAGTACCCTGATACTCCTATTTCATGCATGGCTGCAGATCCCTGCCACAGCCGGTATGATTTTGGAAAGTCAGTAGTGTAGGCGCTGACCGATATAACCGTCAATGCACACATTACCAGGAAGAGACAGATTATTATGATTTTTCTTAAATGTTGCATAATATCACTCCCCAAGGCCATAGCCTTGTTCTAACTGTTACTATCTTATGAAATAAGATTTAAGTTTTTTCCGCACTGTTCCGGTATCCCGGAACCTGAAAAAAAAAGAGTTGCCGGAATTACCTGACTCAGATTATTCCGAAGCTACAATTTCTGCGGTCGGTGCTGCTACTTCAGAGGCTGCTGCTGTATCATCGGTTGAAGCAGTTGAGAACTGGCTCCCGGCATCGGCAGATGCAACGATGATAGGAGTGCTTCCTCCGCTACCAAAGCACTTGTAACTGTTCATCTTAAGGTTGTAAGTACCGCTGCCACTTCTTGCATATATCATGACGTAGTACGTTGAACCACTTGATGGTGGAGCTACTGAAACATATGAGTTCGGCCCGTAGGAGTAGTACCGGGTGTTGCAATACGAGTTCTTCGGATTACAGTCCTTGAAGACATACAGGTCAAAGGTACTGCTTCCATATGAACTGCTCTCAATTGACGGTCCACCAGTTGAAGCCACAATGATCGGGGTGCTGCCACCAGATGAACCGGAAGAGGTCATTGACCACTCGATTTTTGACCGGCCGTCACTCGGGATAAAATAACCATAGACTGCTGCCTGACCCTGGTTTAAATAACCAGTCCTGCTGTCTGTCTTGTAAACACCACAGGGAGTCGGATAGGGTGTAGGATATGGAGTTGGATACGGAGTCGGATATGGACAGGATGAAGTCACCCTCAGAGTATACGAACCACTACCTGAATAGCAGTTTACCATCAGACACCAGGTTCCTGCTTCAAGAGTCATTGTCGCAGTTCCACTGTATCCACGAGCGACTTTATCGTAATTATACATCATCGAACCTGAAGAAGGACAGGAGCCATATCCCCATTTCTTTTTAGCATACAGGTCAAACCGTGCTCCATAACTAGAGGTGACGGTTGCAGTTCCCGGGCAGTTCAGGTTGACTTCATACACCTGGGAGGTCTGGCCCTGATACAAAGAGGCCTGTTGTTCACTGAGTATACTAACATCTTCCGCTGATGCCGGAATTGCCACCAGAGCACATACAAAGAGCATCAGGCATGTAATACCAATTTTCCAGAAGTTTTTCATCATTCCACTCCTCAAGGCTGCATGCCTTGTGATGAAACATACTCTCATATGTGACCTTATAAGGCTTGTTGTCTTGAAATACCCAAAGTACAGTGTTTTTTACAAAAAGGAAAAGTCACAATAATAAAAGAGCAATCAGGCGCCGGATGCTGTTTGCACCAGATATCAGGTAAAATTTATTTCAGGGGATGATGTGCTCATCAGAATAGAGCGAGACAACACCACCAATGACAATAACTGCGGGAGGGCGCACTCCCCTTTGAACAGACTGGTTATAAATGGTACTCATAGTTCCAATTGTCTCACGCTGGTCAGGACGAAGACCACGCTCGATTATCGCCACCGGAGTTTCTGGATCCATACCGTTCAGAATGAGAACGTCTGAAATTTTTCCCAGGTTTTTAACACCCATTAATATAACAATCGTCCCCCTGGACCGTGCCAGCCACTCCCAGTCTATTGCAGATTCTTCTTTAGCAGGATCCTCATTACCAGTAAGAATGGTAACCTGTGATGCATATTTACGATGAGTAACCGGAATTCCAACCGAGGCAGGAACCGCTATAGCACTCGTTATCCCTGGCACCACTTCCACCGGGATGTTATGCGCTCTGCAGATCTCCAGTTCTTCACCCCCTCTTCCAAAAAGAAAAGGATCTCCACCTTTTAACCTGACAACCCGAAGATTTTTATTTGCATAGGAGACCATCAGTTCTTCTATCTCCTCCTGCTCTCTGACATGGCGCCCTCCAAATTTCCCAACATCAACCTTTTCTGCATGTTCTGGAAGACTTGCAAGTATTTCTTCACCAGGTAGCTGATCATACAGGATTACCTGTGCATTGTCGATTACTTCCCTTGCACGACGGGTCATCAGGGAGAGTCCTCCCGGACCTGACCCTACAAGATAAACGGTTCCGTTTTTTTTATCCATGTGAAATACCTAGCCGAACAAATGCTTCCCTGATAAGATCTCCAGCTTTATCCCTTACTTCCTGTCCGAAAAGACCCGCTGCCCGGGTATCATGTACCAGACGTTCAAGCCTGAAGGAACGATCACCTTCCAGTGATAACACCTCAGCAATCATATACCGGTTTTTGCAGTATACACCAAGAGGAGTAAAGCATCCTCCTCCAATCTCTTCCATTACTCTTCTTTCAAGCATTGTGTCAGTCCGGCTCTCCTGATCGTCAATATGTTCCATGATACCCAAAATTTCCGACTCATTTCTCGTAACGATAGCAATAGTTCCCTGGTTGGGCGAAGGGACATGGACCGTTGGATCCATCTGGTAACCATCGGGTGTCATCGAGAGTCGCTGAAGACCCGCCTCTGCAAGCACGATGGCATCATAATCACCGCTTCGAAGTTTTTGAAGACGAGTGTCTACATTACCCCTGAGTGGTCCGATAGTAACACCCGGAAATGCACGCGAAAATTGTGCGGTCCTCCGTGTGCTTGAGGTCCCAATTCTCCTTAATTCAGTAAGATCTTTATCAGTGACCAGAAAATCCGCAGGGGAATCTCTTTTTAAGATTGCTGATGTGACCAGACCATCAGGACGTATGGCAGGAATATCCTTCATAGAATGGACAGCAAGGTCAATAGTTCCCTGGTTTAATGCATCATCAAGTGCCCTGACAAATACACCCTGTCCACCAATCTCATGAAGGGGAACGTTGGTTTTCTCATCTCCCGCGGTAGAGATGAATACAATTTCCGTCTCCTCTCCCCTGCCTTCAAGCAGCCTGCAGACTTTTTCAGCCTGTGCACGGGCAAGCTTTGAGGCCCTGGTGCCTATGCGGAGAGGCATGATTCATACGCTGCTGAGAGGTATTCAACATCTGAGTCGCTATGAGCCATGGAGAGAAAATTAGTCTCAAACTGTGAGGGTGGCAAAAAAACCTTCTTTTGTAACATTTTTTCCCAGAATTTTTTAAAGGCGGTAGCATCAGATTCCTTGGCCTCTTGATAATTTTCCGGTGGATGTGAACGGAAGAAGTACTTGAACATGGAACCCAGTTTTACAAATGATCCTCCCTTACCTTTGCAGGACTCCCCAATCCGGGTCGTATACTCATCAAGGAGGTTATACACATTCTTGTTAGCATGAATTTCTCCCAGTGCCGCAATACCGGCAGTAAGGCTCAGGGGGTTTCCAGAAAAGGTTCCTGCTTGGTAAACGGGGCCTGCCGGAGCCACAAGTTCCATGATCTTTCGTTTTCCACCAAAAGCTGAAAGAGGAAGCCCACCGCCTATGATCTTGCCAAGGGTTGTAATGTCCGGAGTAATACCATAGAGCTGTTGTGCACCACCAATACCAACTCGGTAACCGGTTATTACCTCATCAAATATGAGCAGCACATCATGTTCGGCAGTAATTTTCCTGATTTCCTGCAGGTATCCGGGCTTTGGAAGTATCGGACCGATATTTCCCATGACTGGTTCCAGAATCATGGCTGCTATACTATCCGTGTTTTTTTCCAGTACTGCTGTCAGTGATTCCGGGTCATTATAAGGTACCTGCCTTGTGTGTTTTACGACATCCACAGATATTCCTGCTGAATCAGGCTGGCCCAGGGTAGTGCAGCCTGATCCTGCCTGGACCAGTACTCCATCATGTGCTCCATGAAAACCACCCTCGATTTTTATAATATCCGATCTTCCAGTGTAACCACGTGCCAGACGGATGGCAGCCATGGTTGCCTCTGAACCAGTAGTCACAAACCTGACCATCTCAATTGAGGGGTGATCAGAGATGAGTATCCGGGCAAGGTCGATCTCTGCCGGTGTCGGAGTACCATACAACCAGCCTTTTTCCAGGGCTCTTCTTACAGCCCCCTCAACCCCCGGGCAGGCATGACCTAAAAGCAGGGGACCATATGCCCCGCAACAATCAAGCAGTTCTTCCCCGTCTGCTGTGGTCAGCCGCGAACCTGAACCTTTTATCGTATAAAACGGATACGGCTGAATTGCCCGAACAGGGCTTGAAACGCCACCGGGAATGAGTTCCCGGGCCATGTTAAAGTATTCACTGCTGTTCATCTAGCCACCTGCATACATCTTCAGCAAAGTATGTTATGATAAGATCTGCTCCGGCCCGTTTAAGCGAAACCAGACTTTCCATAACTACTCGTTGTTCATCAAGCCATCCGTTTTGTGCTGCAGCACGAATCATGGAGTACTCACCGGACACCTGGTATACTGCAACCGGAAGCCCAAGCTGTCTGATATCAGTAATAATATCTCCAAACCATCCTGCCGGTTTTACCATGAGAATGTCAGCTCCTTCTGCTGCATCAAGCTCAGATTCTCGGTATGCCTCCCGGCGGTTTGGAACCGGGGCCTGGTAACCGGTCCGATCACCAAAAGAAAAACCTGAACCTGCTGCTTCCCTGAACGGACCGTATAGTGCTGATGCAAATTTAGAAGAATAAGACATTATCAAAACATCAGAAAATCCGTTATCATCCAGTGCCTCCCTGATAGAAGACACCATGCCGTCAAGCATACAGGAGGGAGCAACAATATCGGTCCCGGCTTTCGCTTGTGATACTGCTATTTGCTGCATCATCTCAAGAGAGGGATCATTTAAAAGACAGGGGCCATCGCACGATTCTCCGATAACCCCACAATGACCATGATCCGTATATTCACAGGCACACAAATCGGTAATAATAATCATGTCCGGACAGGTTTTTTTAATTACCCTGGTAACCTGCTGGATAACTCCATCCGGATCATAGGCACCGGATCCTTTTGCATCCTTAATTCTTGGTATCCCAAACAGGAGCACTGCACGAATTCCACTAGTGTATAACCGGGTTACAACTTCTCCTGCCATCCGGACAGGCCAGCGGAATTGTCCTGGCATTGCCTGTATAACTATTGGATCATCTGCTGCTTCATCAAAAAACAAAGGAGCAATGAGATCATTATTGGTAATCCGTGTCTCTTCAAGCAGGGGAATAATTTTTCTTCTGCGAAGTCTTCTTAATCGAACCTGCGGGAACATATCATTTCTCCTCTGGTAATTGCACCGACCAGTTCTTTAGCAAGTTCCATCTCACCCCGTTCAGCACAGGCACGTATGCTCAGGGTTACATCTGTCAGCAGTTTGCGAGTAATAACCCGGCTCAGATCATCAGTAACTTCCTTCATCCTTTCATCACAACAAGATAACCGGCTTAAAGCCCTGTCCCGCTCGCGGGTACGAATCTGTTCAGCCCAGCTGTAAAGAGATGCAAGTACTTCATCTGCAGCTTTCCTGTTATATAACCGGATAAAATGGACTAATTCTGAATCCAGATATGAACGAACCTGTTCTGCAGCTTCTTTTCGAAACTGAGTTGTATCATCGTTTACTTTGCGTAAATCATCAATCGTAAAGAGGCATACTCCTGGAATGTCTGCTACAGTCTCTTCAACATCCCTGGGTTGCGCAATATCTACAATTATTAATGGACGTTTTGAATGATCAAGTGGCCATGTCCGAACTTTTAGCGCTTCATTTAATTCATCGGATTTTATGACCGGATGAGGAGCAGCGGTGCAACATATGACTACATCAGACATTGAAAGGTACCGGTACAGATCATTCATAAGAACTGCAGTCCCGTCAACTTTTTCTGCAAGTCTTTGTGCACGGCCAAAAGTCCTGTTTGCCACATATATTGCCGATAACTGTTTGGCTGCAAGAGCCTGGGTTACCAGCACTCCCATCTCACCACTACCAAGCACCAGAATATGGCGGCCTGCTAGAGTACCAAGGCGATCTTCGGCAAGGAGGACTGCTGCTGAACCAATTGATACCGCCCCCCGGTTAATTCCACTCATTCTTCTCGCTTCCGAACCGGCATGAATGGCCTTGTTAATACAAAGCGTAATGAGAGTATCGGCAACAGATGACTCTTCTGCCTGGGAGAGGGCCTTTCTTAACTGTCCAAGAATCTGATCTTCACCAATAACCATGGAATCAAGACCTGCAGCAAGGTCAAGGAGATGAGAAAGAGCATCGTAATTCTCCCACATCTGCCAGCCGGGTCTTCCTTCTTTTTCAAGGAAACTGGCAAGCAGATCAGCACTCCCATGGACAATCACTTCAATACGGTTACAGGTCTGAAGCAATACAGCACCTTTAAACCATTCCCCGGCACGAGTCAGGAATGCTTTTTCATCCATGAACCTGACATCTTCCATATCGGCAACTGATGCGGTGTGATGTGAAATACCAGCAATAGTCAGGGGTGAAAAGAGCGCATCCTTCATGATACATACTTCTCCCGGACAAACTGTTGTGCCTGCATTTGCCCTTTTGATAATGCATTACGTGTATCCGGGTCACGTAATGCCTGATAAAGGACTGATTCATACGATGAAGAACCACCGGTATTCTTGCGGTATTCATCCCTGATCCATTCACCAAGTTCAACAAGCCGGTCTAGATCAGGAAACGATTCTTCCAGTTCTTCGCGTATCAACCGTGATACTGCCGGCACTGATCCGATTGTGCTGATTGCTATGGTAAATTTTTCTCCAGAAATTTTTGCCGGGAGGAAAACATTACCGGGTGAACCAGCTGCAACATTACAGAGAAGTCCTTCCGAACGCGAGACTTTTTTTATACACTCATTCAGATCTGTATCTGAAGTTGCAGCAATAACAAGGGACGAACCATGAATAAGCTGGGCTATTAAATCTGAATTGGCAGAGAGAATAATATGCTCCTTCCTGACTGGAAGATCGGTAAAATCAGGATGAAAAGAACGACTATACACGCTTACATCTGCTTCACCAGCGAAATACCGGGCTTTTCGTAATCCTACGGCCCCTCCCCCGAATATGACTACTTTCCTTCCGGTAAAGTCGATCATCAGGGGAATCATCGTATGAGGTTTGTGGCACAGAAATATCAATCTGTCCAATTATTCAGATGATTGTTCATACTTCATTGCCAGACATATTTCGATATTATTATATCTCCCAAAAGCTGACGATATAGAGCACCTCATGCGTTGATAGTGTAGTGGTTATCACTAGGCGTTGCCAACGCCTAAACCCGGGTTCGAGTCCCGGTCAGCGCATCCGGACAAGGAGTTCAAATCCCTTCCATATTTTTTTAACGTACACTCCCCCATTTTTTTGGGTATGCCCCTTGCTACAACATATACCGACAACGGCAGATTTCATTCTTTTAAAAAAGATTATCCAATAAGGGCAATTGAATCATCTAAGGAACGGGGGGATCTGACAGATGATGACGGATCACTCATACGTGCATACCTGGCAGAGCGAAGTGTTGTCAGTCGTATCAGTTCAAAACGGCTGCTAAAACTGGTTTCAAGCCTGATCACCATAAGAAAATTTCTCGGAACACCATTTCGGAATATTGACATTTTGACGGTTTATTCAGCGGTCAACGGGATTAAAACCCTGTAGACACCTTTTTTTTGGTTCGTATTATGGGTCTTACCACTGACCCAATATTCATGAGTATCATCTCCGGTCACAACAGGTTTTGCGGGTGATCTCATCTCGGGTATAGGTGGATTATTAACTTTTTTCAGAATCATACCAGCACATGGCTATCCTGTCATGGATCAGCGGTGATGTCAGTAATTCTGCAATGTGAAGAGAATATATTATCATAACTGGATCAAAAAAATCTTCGCAGAAGAGTTCTGGTTTTGATTTAACTGGTAAAGCCAGCAGGTCAATTGCCAGCCTTGGGATTCCCGCATTCATCGATGATCAACGAAACATTTAATTAATCGATCCTGAAACCGTTGAATAATTAATCAGTCTATACCGTAAATGTGTAAGCAGGAAATGTAATACAAATTTTTATTTTTTTTTGTATTACATATATTCACTGTAGCATATGACGATAAAAGATACAATCCTTGAGCAGAAGAAAGTACTTGCCCTTCGGATTCATGAACCATATATTCCACGTGATGCTGAAATCGGCGGATCATAAACCAGGCTCATAAAGATCATAATCGGCCCAAGAAGAGCAGGAAACCTTTTTTTATAACACGGTATCTTACCGGAAAAGGAGTATTTGGATATGTATATTTTGATGATGAACAATTAACAGACCCGGAAAAAATACCTGATATCCTTGCGGCAGTGAATGATGTGTATCAGGGAACCAGAACGCTCCTCCTTGACGAAATTCAGAACATCCCCGGATGGGAACTCCTTGCAAACCTTCTGGCAAGACAAGGATACGACCTCTACATTACAGGAAGTAATGCATACCTCCTCAGCAAAGAACTGGCAACCCATCTTACAGGAAGACATACAGTTACTACAATTTTTCCATTTTCTTTCAGGGAATTCCTGCAGATGAAAACCGGTGAGCATACTATACGAGACTATCAGAGTTTTCTCGAAGAGTACTGTCAAAATGGAGGATTTCCCGAACCATTAATGGTTGCATTAGAGAGAAAAGATTATCTGGTCCGGTTATTTGATCCTGTCTTGTACAAGGACATCATCCGGAGATACCGTGTCAGGTTACCACATGGCCTTGGTGATCTTGCGCAGCATCTCTGCAGTACGATATCCAGTGAATACTCATATCACGGACTTTCTAAAATAACCGGAACCCTCAATGATCGAACCATCCGGAAATATCTGGATTACCTGGAAGAATCATTTTTATTCTTCTCAATACCTCGGTTTTCTCATAAAATGAAGATCCAGATAGTCTCAAAAAAAACCTATTCTATCGATAAAGGCTTTATTACTTCCAAAGGATTTTCCTTTTCGAAAAATCAGGGAAGTCATTATGAAAATATTGTAGCAATCGTGCTCAGGGAACAGGAGTTATTAGGTAGAATTCGTCTTTATTATTGGAAAAACGCAGAACAGGAAGAAGTAGACTTTGTAATACAGAAAAACCGACAGGTGACACTTCTCATCCAGGTGTGTACGAGCATATCTGATGAAAAAACCAAGTTCCGGGAAGTTCGTGCATTACTCAAAGCATCAAGAGAACTACAGTGTGCAAATATTTTCGTGCTTACTCTTCAGGAGGATAGGGAATCAAAAGAAGAATGGTTTGGGATGCAGGGAGTTATCCGATACATGCCGCTTTGGAAGTGGTTGCTCAGGGAGCCGGATATCCAGGAGTAAGTATGATACACGATATTCATTCCGAATATTGAATACCTGGTTTCCATCAGGACCTGCCGATGTCTGCCGGATTAAAGCCTGAGAATAATCAGGCTTTCTGCTCTCAAAAGAGCATTTATGCAAAGGTTTCAACCTAGAAAGAGACCTGATCGTTCTTACCCGACACCGAGGCACTCTGGAATTAATGAGATACAAAACCTGAAAACGGGTCAGAAATGTGAAAATTGCCCCAAAAATAGATTCTTGTCTGATTAAGACCTGAAATGCACGGAAAAATTTCATTTTATATCATGGATGGGCATACAATGGGATCATAGGGAAGTTTGATATCTCACAGAAAAGGGGCTCAACGCAAGAGGCATATTATTGACCATTCTGATATCGGAGTGATTTTTACTATAGTATGTTCAATCATAAACTATCTGTATATTCAGATACTCTGGCCAAAACCACACGTCTTCAAACATTAAGTTAGATTAATGTGTAAATCACTCTCAAAATAAGTTGTAAAAATGTGTTATATAAACACATAATTTATACTTAAAAGCGGAGACATTACTATATGAAACGGTTTATCTACGATACTTTACTTACATGGAAAGACAGTAGGGATCGGAAACCGCTGATTATTGAAGGAATTCGCCAGTGTGGAAAAACCTGGATTTTAAAAAATTTTGGCGAGGCGGAGTTCGAAGATATCGCGTATTTCAACTTCGAATATGATGATCGGTTACAAAGGATATTTGAAAACGACCTCAATGTTTCGAGAATTATCAAAGACCTTGGCATTATTAGGAATAAAATTATCCGGCCAGGAACAACCCTCCTCATATTAGATGAAATTCAGATCTGCCCTCGTGCGATAACTTCTCTCAAATATTTCTGCGAAAACCTCTCCGAACTCCACGTTGCTGCCGCCGGTTCCTTGTTAGGGGTGGCTGTTTCACAGATGGGAAAAAACGTCTCATTTCCGGTAGGCAAGGTGCAGATGCTTAAGATGTATCCTCTTAATTTCCCGGAATTTCTCCTTGCAAATGATGAAGAACTCCTGTATGAGTACCTAAATAATTTGTCCCCGAATGAAGAGGTGTCACCTGTATTTACCGGAAAGTTGGAAGAAGCATATCGTGAATACCTGATCACCGGAGGTATGCCTGAGGTTGTGAGATCATGGATAGATGAGCGGGATATAGAGATTGTTGAAACGATACAAACCGGGATACTTGATAATTATGAAAAAGATTTCGTAAAATATGCGTCGGTATCTGAATTCCCTAAACTTTCCCTGATTTGGAATGCCATTCCTGCACAGCTTGCTAAGGATAATCAAAAATTTATATTCGCCCATGTAAAACAGGGACTCCGTGCACGGGATTTGGAAGACTCCCTGCATTGGCTTATATCAGCAGGACTTATTTACAAGGTCGAAAAGATTGAGCGGCCCTATATTCCGATTACAACATATGGTGACATTACATTCTTTAAGATTTATTTCTCTGATGTTGGCCTTCTCCGTAAGATGAGCAAATTTCCGGCAAATGTGGTTTTTGATACAACCTCGCTGACCGCGGACATGCGGGGGATTCTCACGGAAAATTTCGTGTTAACAGAATTGATTGCAAATGATTTTCAAAAACCCTTTTTCTGGAAATCCGGAGGGATAGCCGAGGTTGATTACATCATCCAGGAAGGCGTTGATGTCATTCCAATAGAGGTTAAATCAGGAAGAAAAACTCGTTCAAGAAGCCTTGCTGAGTACAGGAAAAAATACAGCCCTCGTATTGCCGTCCGGACCAGTATCCGGAATATTACCCGGCATTCGGATGAATATGGCGAGATTCTGGAGATTCCGCTATATCTTATCTGGAGACTGAAAGCATATCTATGAGGATATGCATCAAGATCTGATTCAACATGAGTTCTTTTCGTTGCTCGCGAACCAAAGAAAAAAACTCCGGATAAAGAGATCAATTACCTTCGGAAGTATTGCTGGCCGGGATTGGATAATGAAATATTTGTGAAGTATACGGATTGTCAAGGTGTAAACTCAAAAAAAAGTTTACCTGCTCACAAAATGTTTGAAATTACGACTATGTTATTATCCGATCCGTCACCTGGTTACCGGCAAAGGGAAATCCCTCTAAAAAATATGGGGGATACTCTTCAGGGTTCGGACTGCCAACGATAAAGAATCCGGTTCCGTACTGTTCAATTACAAACTGATCGCACCAGGAACAGAGTTTCAACTCGGCAGTCTCAATCCCTTTGCAAAACTGAGCAAAGAAGACCGATCCACCGGAGAGAAGGATCCTCATAGATAAACCAAGAGCAGCCGTTGTTTTTCCTTTCCCGGTTCCACAATAGATTTGAATATACCCCTGCCTGGCAGGATCACTGTGAGTAGAACAAGAAGGAGCACGGGTGAATCCCGATTGCTCTTCTACAGTATCGATCCCGGCTGGTGGATGATACACAGATTTGGTCGTACTATTCATGGTTCAGACAGAATGCAAGAGTGCGCTCTCTTTCTGCAGAGCCCAGATTACGAACTCGTCCGGACCGGGAAACGACTCAGCGGGAACCGGAACTTCATCTCCGTCACTGGTCTCAAGCCGGTTCACGACATCGCCGGTCTGGGGAGTGTACGAGTATTTCACTTCAAAATCGTTCTCACTCCCCCAGAGACCGGGTTCTTTTACCATATTGTATGCAATCGAGACCGCCCACTGATCATCGGCGATATCCGTGTATACCTTTCCCTGAAGACGCCGGTTATTCCTCCGGACCGATACTTTGTTCTCGAATTCCTCGGTAGCTTTTACTGCTTTTGAGTTTGGTTTCAGCCCGACAAAGTGTGCCATAGATCAAATTAAATTACATTAATACAAAAATCTTTTCATTGTATCAGGCTCCCTTGAAAGAACCTAAACAGGTGACCAATAAACGGCTGATAGATTACTTCAAGCCCGTACCGCTTTGCAACTTGACAATCGGAATCATTTTCTGAGAGGACACCACATTTCACCTGATATCCGGCAGATACCAGTACTGACATCAGGCAGGCACCACTTCCACCCCCTGAAATCAAGAAGAGGTCTGGCAATTTTTCCCTTTTTTTCCTGATGTCGTCACAAACAAAAAGGAACGGAGTACCGGTAACCGGATTTTGTCCAATCACCGGATTTATTTTGAAAATTTCTTTTAAATTGTCTTCTTTCAGATCTCCAGGGGGTTTTGAATGCTCTGATCTTTCCGTCGTGTAGCAGGACCAGATGATCGCAGTATGCTGCAGCCAGGTTGATATCATGAAATACTCCGATTACAGCTTTTTTCCCAAAGGTTGTGCTTCGAATCAGATTGATAAGTTCGTACTGATGATGGAGATCGATATGGGCAAATGGCTCATCGAGCCAGGACGGGATAAATTACATGGGACTGATGCAGACCGGGCAGTATGTTTCAACCAGGAACCTTGACCCCACCAGGACCGGAGCGGTCACGATGGTTAATGGGTCTGGTATGATGATTGTCCGGGCAAAGTCTGTTGATGTAAACGGGACTGAAACCACACACACCAGCGATGTGGCAGGCAACCTGAATTCAAAGGACACCCGGATAAGGTTTTAAAGGAGTCTTTTATTATCAGGGACGAAAATAAAACCAATAACCATGTTTAGACGCATTGAAAAATCCCGGAATTTCCATCTCTCTTCCTTCTTCTCGAACTAATAATTTTATACAATTCAAACCACAGGACACTAACCACTCCTGCCAACCCGCAGATAATCAATTCATCTAATGAGATCGGTGAAAACCTGAACAAATTCTGAAGTGATGGGACAAAGAGAATCAGTATAAGACCAGCAATTGTTCCGGCAAAAACCCATCCCATCGCCTTGTTTGGTGTCTGAATAGTTTTCCACATAGTCTCGGTCCATGACCGGTTGGTTAAAATAAGGAGTAGATTTGCAAAAACAATCGTTGTAAAAGTAATTGTCCTCACCTCTGTTTCAGACAGACCCCGGGACAGGGCATTAAAGTACACCAGGAAAACAACCAATAACACCACAAAACCCTGGAAAAGACAAAGGAAAAGTGTCTTTTTTGTAAAGAGTCGTTCATTTTTGTGCCTGGGCGGCCGGTTCATTACATCGTTTTCCTCTTTTTCAGACTCGAAAACAATAGAACAGGCTGGATCTATGATTAGTTCCAGAAAAACAATGTGGACGGGCGTGAGAATAAGTGGCATATTAAACAATACAGGAATTAAAGACATCCCGGCAATCGGAATGTGAATGGAAAAAATATATGCCATTGCCTTTTTCAGGTTGTCATAGATCCTTCTTCCAAGTCGAATGGCAGATACAATCGAATTAAAGTTGTCGTCAAGAAGAACCAGTGAGGAAGCCTCCCTGGCAACATCAGTTCCCCTGCCACCCATAGCAATTCCGATATCAGCTGATTTCAAAGCCGGTGCATCATTTACACCATCACCAGTCATTGCCACAACTTCATGGTTGGCTTTGAGAGCATTGACAATCCGAAGTTTTTGATCAGGAACCGCTCGTGCAAAAATATTTGTTGTCTGGATCTTCTCTTTCAGCTCATCTTCAGACATTAGTTCCAGATCAGATCCCACAATGGATTTCCCTGCATTACTAAGATCAATCTGCTCTGCAATATTCCGGGCAGTCAAAGGATAATCCCCGGTGATCATGATAACCCTGATTCCCGCAGAATAACATTCCTTTACTGCAGTAATAATTCCGGGACGAATGGGATCTGCAAATCCAATCAGTCCCGAAAAGACAAATTCAAAATCATGTTGTTCATCTGGTAGAGGTGAGAGGACAAACGAGGATTTTGCCACGCCAAGAATCCGTAGTCCTTTCGCTGCCATCAAATCAACATGTTCTGCAATTCTTTCCCGTTCCAGCACAGGAAGATGGCACAGGTCAACAATGGCTTCAGGTGCTCCTTTTGCAGCGATAACATACTCATTTCCCTTTCTGGACCTCCAGACATTTGACATTGCCAGAAGATCAGGCGAGAGTGGATATTCAGTAATAAGTTCCCAGTTTTCATGGATATGCTCGGTCCTTCCAAAATCTCCTTCTGAAAGATGGAGTAATGCCTTTTCCATGGGATCAAAAGGATCTTTCTTACACGCAAGAATGGAGTACTCCGCAAGTTCGTGGCAGATATCAGGAACAGAATTTGTGCCTGTCGGATCGTGATCACACATCTGTCCATTCGCAAAAAACTTCTGAACCGTCATTTTGTTCAGGGTAAGCGTACCAGTTTTGTCAACACAAAGTACGGTTGCAGAACCTAGTGTTTCAATTGCTGGAACCTGACGGGTCAGTACATGTTTTTGGGATATTCTCCATGCACCAAGAGCCAGAAATACCGTCAGAACCACAGGGAATTCTTCAGGCAGAATTGCCATAGCAAGGGTGATCCCGGCAAGAAATCCGGATAACCAGTCACCCAGGCTTACACCATAAACCACCACAATAACCAGGCAGAGCATAAGGCCGATTGTAGCGATGGTCTTTACCATCCATGATATCTCCCTTTTTAAAGGAGTGCTGTCCCGTTCTACAATTCCCAGAACGGCACCGATCTTTCCCATCTCAGTCCGTGAACCGGTTGACCTGACCTCGGCAAGACCATTTCCTTGAACAACCAGGGTTCCTGAATAAATAAACGGCTGATCATCTCCACCAGGATGCTGCTTTTCCAGTCCCTCGTCCCAGGATTTTTTTCGAACCGGAACCGACTCCCCGGTAAGGAGTGATTCATCAACACAAATATTATTGGAAGACAGGAGAACCCCATCTGCAGGAATCCGGTCTCCTTCGGATAGGATGAGAATATCACCGGTTACCACTTCTCTTCCCGGGATCCGCGTCTGTTCTCCGTCCCGGATCACAAGGGCACGTGGACTCGAGAGATTTCGCAGGGCTTCAAGGGCATTTTCAGTTTTTTGTTCCTGGTATACGGTAATCCCGATGATGAACAGGACAAAACTCATCAGCATGATACCTTCAGTCACATCGCCAAGAATAAAGTAGATAAGACCAGCTGCAACCAGGAGAAGGAACATTGGTTCCCTGATTACCTCTAGGATGACCCTAATAATTCCCTTTTTTTCATCATCGGGGAGTTCATTATATCCTTCAGTCCTGATTTTTTCAGCAACCTGCTCACTTGAAAGGCCGTTGATGCTATCAATATCAAGGATATTCATGAAAATTCCTGTAATTTACGAGAAATGGAAATTCTGATTACAGAAAATCAGAAAAACCAAAATCTAATTCTTTTTTCTATATAAAATTCATAACAGAAATATAGATCGATGAAATAAGCACTTAACCTTAAAAAAGTTGGTTAAACCAGGATTATTAATACACACACTCGACTTTACCTTCTATGACTCTTCCTTTACAACAGGACTCGGTCTTTGGATTGTAACAGGAGTCACCGCATTTTGTGTAACCCTTGCCGTCGTATACTTCACCAAGGCAACAACTCTGGTTGTTGACATTATAACAGGAGTCACCGCATTTTTGCCAGCCGGAACCTGGATAAATCTGGTTATTGCAACAGGTCTCACAGGTTAAATCATAACATACTCCTCCGCAGACACCCCAGAGCAGACCGTCTTTAGGTTCTCCCTGGCAGCAGGACTGGTTGGTCGGGTTATAAAACGAATCACCACAGGTCGGAAGACACCGGGTACCATTGAAGGGAACCCCATTACAACAGACCTGCTTTTCCATGTTATAACAGGAATCTTTACACATCCCCCAACGGAGACCGTCATAAACCTGCCCCTGACAACATGACTGCTTACTGGGATCATAAAAACCATCCCCACATGGGAGAGATGTCGTATTTGCACCAATTGCTGCTGCAGTGAAACCAAGAACCCCGAGAATGACCAAACCAATGGTCAGGATATAGAATCTTTGCATACAACAATGTAGAGTCCCTTAACTCATGAAGTTTCTTTTCGTGTATAATTAAATTAAAGAGTATCTTCTTCACCAATGTGAAACCAAATACTATTTACGATCATGCCTGAAGATGAAAGCAGGAGAGTAGCACTCCTGGTAATGGGTTGTCCAAAAGTTCCGGTCCAGACCAGCCTTGTTCTTTACCTTGCACACCGGCTTAAAAAAGCCGGGATTAAGACAATCATAGCTGGAACACCTTCAGCCAGACAACTTATCAGGGTAGCCGATCCGGACGGACATTACACCATGGAAATGAAAGATCTTGATGCTACAATAGCAGCACTTGCTGATGAAAAATTATCTGTAACAGATAGTTATGTGTTTGTTCACAATGATGCAGGGATTAGTTATACAGCGACCATGGTATCGCTCACCAAAAAACCAGTTACTGCCATCATTTTTGGCGAGGAGGCTGAGCAGATGAAACAGGAAATAACATTTCCCTGCACGGTAATTGCGCAGCCGGCAACCCACAATCCTATGCCACTTAAAAAGAAAATCGAGGAGGCAGCACCATGGGATGTTTAGAATCACTCCCATACGAAGTACTTCTTTCAAAGATCTCGTTTAAAGAATCCCGTGAATATCTTGCAAGATACGCGGAAAAATATGATGTTGAACCAGGATACAAGATGTTTGATTTACACCTGATCGGGGTTCCACCAATCAGGGTTGCCATTGATGGGGAATCACTGCTCTTTCCATTTACTAAACCCTGTCATGGAACATTCCTGATTCGTGTACCGGATGCTGTAAATGAGATTGAACGTCTCCGAAATAGAGAGAAGAGCAAATAATGCGCCCTTATGTCATAGTTAATGTCGCCGTTAGTGCAGATGGTAAACTCTCAACCAGGGAGCGCAGACAGGTAAAAATTTCCGGAAGGGAAGATTTTGAAAGGGTAGATGAATTAAAAGCAGGCTGTGATGCGATTATGGTAGGTATTGGAACTGTCCTGGCAGATGATCCGTCGCTTACGATAAAATCTCCCACGCTAATAAATAAACGGGTAAAGATGGGAAAATCAGACCACCCTATCCGGATCGTGGTTGACAGTCATGCCAGGACACCACCTGAAGCAAAAATACTACACAAAGGAACAGGAAAAAGGATCATCGGAGTATCTGAATCAGCTAGTCCCGAAAATAAAACGATTCTTGCTAATCATGCTGATATTTTCATTGCAGGCGCAACGCAGGTAGATCTATCTTTTTTTCTTGCGCAACTCTCAAATGCCGGGATCAAGCGGCTAATGGTGGAAGGCGGAGGCACCCTCATTTGGGGAATGATATCAGAAGGGCTGGTTGATGAACTGTTCATGTTTGTTGGTAACATTATCATTGGAGGAAAAGATGCTCCAACCCTTGCAGATGGTAAGGGTTTTATCAATGAAGAGGATTTTCCAGTGCTTGAAATGATAAGTGCCACCCCAATAGAGAAAGGGGTTTTGATCCACTGGAGAGTCAAAAAATAAGAACTCAAATTAGAGATAAAGAGAGAATTCGTAATTTTGTACCTGAATGATCAACATAATTTGTGCAAAACAGATATCTTATAGGATCAGAAGTGATATCTTTTCAAGGTTGTTGTGCCAGCTGAAACAATATTTATCGTTGAAGATAATCCGGTAATTGCCGACCTAATCTCATGGAGACTTACTGAAATGGGTTATAAAGTAGTCGGGGCTGCCGAAGACAGCACTGAGGCACTGGAACGAATCGAAAAAATTCAACCTGGCCTTGTTCTCATGGATATCAATCTTCCAGGAGAACGTGACGGAATTGAAACCGCACAGGAAATTTCCACCAGATATAATATTCCGATTGTATACATCAGCTCAGTTCTTGATTCGGATGTCATGGAGAGGGCCAAAAAGACAAAACCAAGGGGATATATTGTCAAACCATTTACTGACAATCAGCTTAAAGCTACCATAGAAATGGCAATGCAGGCATAGATTCCCTTATATCATGCCAATAAAATTCTGAAGAATGGCAAGTCCGGTGCTGCCACTTTTTTCCGGATGGAATTGAACACCAATTGCAGTTCCGTTCCTGATTGATGATGAGAAGGGACAGATATAATCTGTTTTTGTTACACAGTAATCCGGTGTTGTATCTGCCCAATACGAATGCACGAAATAAACATATGAATCGTCAGGGATCCCTGAAAAAAGGGGATCTTCAGGCTGTACAAGATGGATTTGGTTCCATCCCATATGGGGAATTTTGTAACCGGGTGAATATGGAAACCGCCGGACGGTTCCAGGAATAAGACCAAGACCTTTATGAAGACCATGTTCTTCTGAAAAGTCCATCATCATCTGCATTCCAAGGCATATCCCTAATATCGGGACCTGGCCTTCTGACTCGATTAAAATCTGTCCGAGATCAGCTAGTTTTGTCATGGCCTCATGAAATGCTCCGACTCCGGGAAGGATAATCCCGTCTGCAGACCTGATTTCATCAAGATCATGAGAAATAAGAACCGAAGCACCTGCTTTTTCAACCGCTTTGCTTACGCTGCGCATGTTCCCAAGGCCATAATCTACGATAATTACTGAACTCATTCTACACTTTCTCCAGTCATTTCTAGTTCATCCCGGTCTGAAGAGGACTTAGAAATATTTTGCTTATGTAGCCATTCCTTGACTTTCATATCCCATTTATCCCAGAGTCCGGGATGCATGGTTCTAATCCGTTCAATAATTCCGGCATCGCTGGCCGGGCACATAAAGCAGCCCATACGGTCAACTCCATGTTCATACATGGTATTATAAGGTGCTTTTTCCTGGAAAATATACAGCCAGACGTGAAGTGCTGTCCAGGTATGAATAGGTGCAAGGCATACCTGGTTTTTTACATATGAATTTCTCCAGACACGGGGATTTTTCATCCGTGAAAATGACTCGTACTTTCGCTGGCCGATAAAAGAAACAATCTCACCATGGTGCTTATCGATGTACTGACGAAGTGGTTCAAGCTTTGAAGTTCTACAGCACCACCGATTATCCCTGGCAGGCGGACCGTTTGATTCAAAATCCTGCCAGAACGCATCGACAGTAGGTATCCGGACGCAATCCAGGCCATAAAACCGGGTAACATCCTCCACATTCTCATCAGTTGACAAAAACTCAAGCCCGGTGTCAATATACAGAATAGGGGTTTTTCTGAATGTTTTCATAACAACAAGGAGAGTTGCAAGACTGTCCTTTCCACCCGAATAGGAGACAGACTTATATAGTCGCTCATAAGGAGCGATACTGTCTGCAATGAATTTTCCTGAAGCTGCCTCCGCCTTTAAAAGGACATCCCTGTTGGCTTTTACCGCATCATCCCAGGTGGATTTTCCCGGAACAAATTCAGAAGGAATATTTTTCCTGGTCTTTACAACCTGTCCCCGTTCCATCCGTTCTGCTTCCTCTGCTCCAACCCTGGCCCTGCCTACTCCAGCACAGGCCCCATAAGGAGTCATCATGAATACTTCATCACCTTCACGAACAGACGGATCGCAGGATACCAGGCCTGGTGCAAGCAGACTTCTCCCATCCCTGATGGACTGAACAGCCCCCTCATCGACAACCATGAACCGCTTTTTTGGCTTACTAATCAGAGCCGCATCAGGCCGTGGAAGGGCCTCCCATCGGTTTGTTGCAGGAACATACCGGATTGCACCAACAATAGACCCACCAACAATTATCTCTTCCATCCGGTCATGATCAGGAACTTTATTTAAAAGAGCCAGGTGACCTTCCGCAATCAGGGTGATCCCAAATTGTTCTTCATAAACCTGATTTACAAACGCAATATCATCAGGGAAAGCAGGCCGTGCATCACCAGGCGGGGTCACCGGAATGGCACGAGTACTAGATCCGCAGGAGCATGTATCTGATAACACTGGTGTGTGGCATGAATCACACCAGTGAAGGAGTATTCTGCCGTGGTATAGTCCACCCATATCTTCTCACATGTTTGTGCTATCCCTTGATACTGCTTTGTACGGGTTGCACAGATAATAGGATAAATGACTGTTTTTCAAAAAAAAGAATGCTGATCGAATAAAAAATATTATATGATGAGGATAACCACCTAGAATGATCACGATTTATCATGATATATCGAGAGGGTATGGCAATGTTTTGTCATTTTAATGAACGGGAACTGGTGATACCATGATCCCCTTTTTTGTCACTGCATTTGTGGCATTTCTGTTTTATCTGATGCTGGTTGTCGGATCCGGCTCTGTTCTCTTCTGGTCAATAGAAGAAATCGCCGCCGGGATAGTTATTGGTCTTGTTACCGGGGTACTATGCAGAAAAATATTCTGTAAATCCGAAAACTACCGGATGTTAAATCCGGTACGGCTGATTCAGATCATCTTTTATTTGTGTGGTCCGTTCCTTGTTGAACTTACCAAGGCAAATTTCGATGTTGCATACCGGGTAATCACCGGAAGAATCAGACCGGGTATTATCAGACTTCGTTCAGGGATGAAATCTTCCCTCGCGATGACCATGCTTGCCCATTCAATCACCCTGACACCGGGAACCTTAAGCGTGGATGTTGATGAGAAGACACATGACCTCTTCATTCATGTTATCCACCTTGATGAAGGAGTTGAAAAGAAAGAAGCATTGGAGGCAAAAGAAGTCTTTTCATACATGGATATTCCCAAATGGATCCGGAGGATTGCAGAATGATCGACATTTTTGGTATTACAGCCCTTGTGGTAATACTCATTGCCATTGGTGCTCTTGTCAGACTGATTATCGGGCCTACTGTACCTGACCGGGTTGTGGCAGTGGATACGATAAACACCCTCACCGTTGCGGTAATGATCCTTCTGGGTGTAGTATACCAGCAATACATTTTTATTGATGTTGCAATTGTCTATGCCCTGTTGTCCTTTATCTCAACGCTTTATGTTGCAAAGTATATCGGTGGGGAACTCTGATGATTGCAGACACGATTATCCTCATCTTCCTGGCAATCGGACTTGTATTTAATACTCTGGGAGTAATCGGCCTCTTACGGTTTCCGGATGTATATACAAGACTCCATGCGTCAACAAAGGCGACAACATTCGGGAGCATATTCATCTTCCTCGGGGTTGTGGTCTTTGCGATTTCCCAATACCTGGGAACCAGCGATTCACAATACCTGATGGTCATCACCCATACCATCATTGCAATGTTTGCCCTTGCAATCACCAATGCTGCAGGTTCACATGCAATAGCCCGTGCAGCACACAGAAATGGTCAGAACCCACAGCAGGCTGTGGTGGATAAACTGGCGGAGGCAGGCCTGTGATAGAACTGATTCATATCCTGGTCCTATTCGGCCTTATAATCACTGCAGCACTCATCGTATGGCAAAAAGATCTCATTGCTGCAGCAGTCACCTTTGCAGCCTTCAGTTTTCTCCTCTCGATAGAATTCTACATACTTCAGGCTCCAGATGTAGCAATTGCAGAAGCTGCAGTTGGTGCAGGAGTGTCAACTGCAATCTTCATCATTGCAATCAGGGCCACCCATAACCAGGAGGTGACATAACATGCGATCCATAGTTGCCGGAATTACCCTTGTGGTACTAGCTGTTGCACTCCTCTTTGCTGCGGTTTCAATCCCGTTCGGAAACCCGGCAATGTCCGACATGGATGATTATTTTATCGCACACGGACAGGAACAGACCAGTGCAAATAATATTGTAACATCCATCGTGTTTGATTACCGTGCGTTTGATACCCTTGGTGAGGCATGTGTCCTGTTTACGGCAGTATTCGGGGTTTCAGTCCTTTTCAGACTCCGGAAAAAAGAGGAGGATTACGAATATGAGTGACTGTATGAGCAAAATCATCCGGACCACAGCAGATATCATGTTCATGTTCATCGTGGTCTTTGGTTTTTACATTGTTCTTCATGGACACCTGACACCGGGTGGAGGATTTCAGGGAGGTGCGGTAATCGCTACGGGATTTATCCTGCTGATAGTCGCCCACAAACTGGATGATTTTCTTGGATGGTTCAAAAAGAAAGCATTTCAGAATTTTGAAATGTCCGGTCTTATCCTCTTTATCGGAACCGCTCTTGCTGCAATACCCCTCGGATACCTCTTCTTCATGAACTTTTTAAGCGGTGCCGGAGGTCTTTTTGGTCAGGTGGTGCCCTATGGTGTCAATCCAGGTTTTCTCAATACCGCCGGAACAATTCCAATCATGAATATTGCCGTCGGAATTGAGGTTCTTGGCGGTCTCAGTATTATTATCCTGTATATGACTAGTGGAATTTCAAATCACGAGGAGGGAGAATGATAGATAATCTTCCATTCCTGGTTGTTGCAATAACCATCCTGCTCGGCCTGTATACCATCCTGTTTCGAAAGGATCTCATCAAGATGATCATGGGAATCTCACTTCTTGAATCCGGAGTAAACCTCTTTCTTATAGCTCTTGGATACCGGTGGGACAGTATTGCACCAATTTTTACCGGTGCACCTTCCCTTGCCATGGTAATGCCAACCGTTCAGGCCTTAACACTCACCAGCATCGTTATCGGTGTTGCGACCCTCGCCCTTCTGCTCTCAATGGTGATGGTAATCTACCGGTATTATCGTACAACCGATGTCCGTGAAGTAACAAAACTGCAGGGGTAAATAAATGGACATACTATTTGACAACCTGCCCGGACTTCTCATTGCAATCCCCCTGCTTGGAGCCTTTTTAACACCGCTCCTGTCAAGAGCAGGTGATTCAATCAGAAATGCCTGGGTTCTAATCGTTACCGGTCTTTCATCAGTCTGCGGACTTTTGGTTGCATCACAGGTCCTGGAAACCGGAACCATTGTCTACACATTTGGTGTAAACACCGTTTCCAATATTATTCCTCCGGATTCCGGCGGCATTCCAATCAGGATCATCTTTACCATCGATCCGATGAACGCCTTCATGCTGATAATCGCTGCGATCGTCGGATTTTGTATCACATTATTTTCTGTCTCGAGCATGGAGAGATTATCAGGGAAAGACGGGTTTTTCACACTGGTCCTCCTGCTCATTGCCGGCGTATACGGGATGATTGCGACCGGCGATCTCTTTAACTTCTTTGTCTTCCTTGAGATCAGTTCACTTGCCGGTGCAGCTCTTGTTGCATACCGGATTGACAAGGGTGTTGCAGCAGAAGCCGGACTTAAATATGCAGCACTTTCGACGATTGGAGGAATGTTATTCCTGGTCGGTGTCGGCCTCCTGTTTGCCCAGTATAACTCCCTTAATATGGCAGTGATAGCAGACCGGATGCAACTTACCGGTCTTGACATCATTGCGTTTGTTCTGTTTTTTACTGCCCTTGCCATGAAATGCGGAGCAGTTCCTATGCACTTCTGGACTCCGGACAGTTATGCCATGGCTCCCTCGGCAATTACCGCATTCCTGGTCGTCTCATCCCAGGCAAGCCTTTATGCCCTCTTCCGGGTGTGCTTTACCCTGTATGGGGGTCAGATTAACCCTCTTACTGTCGGATGGGTCATCATCATTCTTGGAATCCTCTCAATGTTCATCGGTGTCACGATGGCAATTCCCCAAAAGGATGTGAAACGACTGATGGCATATCACGCGGTATCACAGACCGGATACATGCTGCTTGGTGTGGGAGTCGGACTTGCTGCCCTTTCAAGCACCTGTCTTTCCCAGAGCATCGGGGTTATGGCACTCAAAGGCGGCCTCTTCCACATCATGAACCATGCTATTTACAAAGGTCTCCTCTTCCTGACCGCCGGAGTCATCATGTACCGCTGTGGCACAAGAAACCTCAACCAGCTCGGAGGTCTTGGACACAACATGAAATGGACTATGGTCTTTTTCATGATTGGAGCATTGGCCATTGCAGGAATTCCTCCATTTAACGGATTTGCATCCAAACTGATGATTTATGAATCGACGTTCCTGTTCAATCCCCTCCTTGCAGTAATCGCAATGGTGGTCAGTATTCTGACTCTGGCATCCTTCGTCAAGGTCTTCCATTCCATGTTCATGGGACCGAAACTTCCGGAATACGAAAACGTCAAGGAAGCACCAACACCCATGCTCATAGCCATGGGAATCCTTGCCATTCTTGTGGTTCTCTTTGGAATATTCCCCCAGCAGGTGGTTGACGCCCTGGTAGCCCCGGCAGCTTCTGCCCTCATCGATTACCAGGGATATATATCAGCAGTCCTTGGAGGTGCATAAATGATCGATTCGTTCACCCTCTCAACCGGGTTTGGTGCATGGAATGCCGTATTCTGGGTAATTGCATTTTTAATTGCCTTCATTATCGGGTGGCTCATCTGGTCACGGGGTGAAAAAACCTATGATACCAGTACAAGTGCAACAGCTTCATTCCTTTCGGGAAATGCAGAACCGGAAAAAGAAGCAGTACATATCAGGGCAGGAAACCTCTACTGGGGATACACCGATGCCCTTTCCGGATATTACCGGTTCATTAAACCTCTCCATACCGGAAACCTCTCTGACTACTTCCTGGCTTATCTTTTTGTGACTGCCCTGGTTCTTATCGTGGTGGTGGTCCTGAAATGAAACTCTCTCCATCATTTAACCGCTCACTCTGGGTATTTCATGTAAACTCAGGATCCTGTAACGGGTGTGATATCGAGATAGTCGCAGCTCTTTGTCCCCGCTATGACCCGGAACGGTTTGGTATCAAACTTGTCGGATCACCCAGGCATGCAGATGTCCTGCTTGTCACTGGACCAGTCACTCACCAGATGAGAGACCGGGTCAGGCGGGTCTATGACCAGATGGCTTCACCAAAAGTAGTCATGTGCATCGGAACCTGTGGTCAGTCAGGAGGAGTATTCTATGATTCATATAACCTGGACGGGCCACTTGACCAGGTCATCCCGGTTGATGTATATGTTCCCGGTTGTGCACCACGGCCTGAAGCAATTATTTACGGAGTGGTGCAGGCGATTGCAAAACTTGAAAGACTAGAAAGGTCGGTGAAATAATGAGAGCAACCATGACACCACAGGAACTGGCAGACCGGTTTGTAAATAAGTTCGGCAGCCTGATTTCTAATATCCGGGTAAAGGAGTGGTGCGAGGGAGTTAAAAAAACTCCACAGAAAACGGTCTGGATTACTGTTCCACGGGAAACACTCAATGATGTGGTTGCTGAATTAATCGCAATCGACTATCCGCATCTTGGAGTGATTGCTGCAGCCGATAATGGTGACCAGATTGATCTTCTCTACCATCTCCAGGTATTCTTTGGCGGAAAACACGAGGAGATAGAGGTCGTCATCACTGTTGAGGTACCAAAGTCAGACCCACATGTCCCGACCATCTCCGGACTTATTCCTGGTGCGGTTTATTCTGAACGTGAAAAGCAGGACATGATCGGTATTATCGTTGACGGAATTCCGGATGCCAGGCGGATATTTCTGCCTGATGATTTCCCCGAGGATGTATACCCCTGGAGAAAGGATGAGAAAGGAATTCCTCCATCCATGGTAAAAGAACTCTGGAAGGTAGGTCGTCCGACTGACCGGGCAGTCCCCCCGGTTGCAGAACCTGAACCGGTCCAAAAAAGTGATACAGAAGAACCACCATCAGGAGGTGCAACAGAATGAGTCTGAAGAAAGCACCCTACGAACTGCCAATAGGGCCGATTCACCCGGCTCTGAAAGAACCCATCAACTTTACCTTTAAGATGAATGGTGAAGTGGTCGAGGAGGTTGACTTTGCCCCTGGAAGAGCTCATCGGGGTATTGAATGGATGGGTATGAGAAGAAACCCGGTCCAGATCCTGCACCTGTGTGATCGGATATGCGGTATCTGCGGAGTTGCTCATGCCCTGGTCTTTGCCCAGGCAGTAGAGCAGATTGCTGAGGTTGAGGTTCCCGACCGGGCCTATTACGTCCGGACCATTATCGCCGAATTCGAGCGTATTCAGTCTCACATCCTCTGGGCCGGAGTTGCAGCTCATGAACTCGGATTTGATACGCTCTTTTACCTGGCATGGCAGATCAGGGAAGAGTCAGTCGACGTCATTGAGTACATCACAGGAAACCGGGTGAATTATGCTATCATGATGATAGGCGGGACACGCCGGGACATAACCCCGGACATGTTCCCTCGTCTTGAGCAGGCTCTCCAGTATTATGAAGGTCTCTTGGATAAGATGGTAAACCTCTTCCTAAACGATAAGACCATTGCCATGCGGTGTAAAAATACCGGTATCCTGACAAAGCGGCGTGCTCTAGAACTGGCAACCGTTGGACCAACCGCACGGGCATCAGGACTTGCCATGGATGTCAGGATAGACTCTCCCTATGCTGCATATGGAGACCTTGACTTTGACATCGTACTTCCTGAAATCTACAGCAGCGAAACTGTCGGAGACGTATATGACCGGATTGTTGTCCGAATCTTTGAGGTTAAGCAGTCAATTGACATTATCAGACAGTGCATGAAACAAATGCCCGACGGGCCGGTTCTTGCAGAAGAGAAATACGCCAAGCTGCTTATGAACCTGAAGAAAGCGTCCGGAGAAGCATTTGCACGGGTAGAAGCACCCCGGGGAGAAGACATGCACTTTGTCAGGATGAATGGAAAGCAGGAAGCTCCTGAGATGTGGAAGGTCAAGGCATCCACTTATTCAAACCAGATGGCATGGATAGAGATTCTCCAGGGAGAACAGATTGCAGATATTCCGATAATTGTAGCTTCCATCGACCCCTGCATGTCCTGTACTGACCGGGTTGCAGTCGTAAACCAGGAAGGAGAGGCAGGCATTCTTACAAAAGAATATCTACACCGGTTATCAGTTGAAAAAACACGGAGGATGCAAGGATGAGTTCCCTTCTGGTAACCATAGCCGGAGTCATTCTTGTGACCATCTTCGGGATAATCGCCGGTCTCTTCCTCATGGGGGTGGATCGTATTTGTGCAGCCCGGATGCAGATGAGACAGGGACCACCACTCATCCAGCCTTTTATCGATATCAGGAAATTACTCAGTAAGGATTCTCAGGTTCCGGCAAATGCAATCCCGTCTCTGTTTAATGCTGCACCAATCGTGGCATTTGCATCTGCGGTGACGGTGCTCTTTTACCTGCCTCTAGGGAGCATCCTTCCAGTTGGTACTCCTCTCCCCATGGTTGGTGAATACGGGGATCTCATCCTTATCATGTACCTCCTGACGGTCCCGGCCCTTGCCATGGTTGCCGGGGGGTTTGCATCAGGCTCTCCTTATGCAAGTGTGGGTGCCCAGCGAGAGATGGTGACGATGATTGCGTACGAGTTCCCACTTGCAATCGCCATCATCGCAATAGCCTGGAGACTGGCCGTTGCCGGTCTTGTTATGCCCTTCTCGGTAAATACCCTGGCGGCAAATCCCATCTGGACGGTTGTAGGCCCGATTGGAATCATCGGATGCATCCTGCTCCTTATTGTTCTGGCCTGGGTTACTCCGGCCGAGCTCTCCCGTATCCCGTGTGACACCCCGGAAGCTGAGACTGAACTATGTGGCGGTCTGCTCGTTGAATATTCGGGAAGAAACCTCGCTCTCTTCTCACTCTCGATGGCTGCAAAACTGGTAGCGATGGCAGGTCTTGCAGTACTACTCTTTCTGCCCTGGAACATCTCTCCACTCATCGGGATCTCCGGAATCGGAGCAGCCGGAGCGGACCTCGTATTCTTCCTTCTCAAGGTGATTGTTGTAATGTTCTTCTCGGTTACCCTGGTAAGAGTGGTAATGGCCAGGTTCCGGATTAATACCGTGGTCTCCCTGTATTGGGGATGGCTTACAACCATTGGTCTTATCGGGATGTTCCTCATCATTCTTGACGGGAGCATGTCCCTTGGAGGGTGCCTGTCATGATCAAACTCCCCTCAGTCCCGATGGTTCTTCGCCAGCTCGTTAAAAAACCGGTGACTAACTTTTTCCCGGCAAAAAATCTGCCACCCTCAATCACCGGATTTCTCGAGGCAGTAACAGCAGGAAAAGCATCAATTCACCCGCCAATTCCGACTCCGGAAAAATACCGGGGGAAAATTGTGTATGACCGGAACACATGTATCGGGTGTAAGATGTGTATCAGGGTTTGTCCGGCCAATGCCATTGAGTTCATTCCGGAGACAAAACGAATCCGGATATGGGTGACCCAGTGCATATTCTGCAGCCAGTGTAATGATATCTGCCCAAAGGACTGCCTGCATATGTCCCCGGAATTTTTGCTTGCAACAGAAGACCGGTTTGCAGAAAGTCAGATTGTGGAATAAAAGTTAACTTTTTTTACTTGTTTTTTATTTTCAGATCAGGGACGATCATCAATTCTTTCATCGCTTTTGCAAGAGACGGCCCTATGCTGACGGTATATCTTGAAGGATTATCAAGTCTGCTCACTTCAGACGGGATCATCTGTAGAGATGTTATCACTCTTTCACGATTTTCCGATAGTGGCCGTGCAGATCTGACTATTCTTCCATCTGCAAAGGCCATCCCAAGAATAGGTATGCTATCCTGCTTATCTGGAGGATGAGATTCCAGTTCGATACAGTCACCGGTCATTACGCCTGTTTCATTAAAAGATCGATATATCTGTTTTATTCCGGGGAGTGATAATTTTTCAGCATTATCAGTAACCTTCATCCGCATCTCCCATTCACCATGCCGATTTTGTATTGCGGATAATTTGTACACTCCTGAAATTGCAGGTGATTCATGACCGGTGACAAGCCGGGTTCCGACACCATATATGTTAACAGGTGCTCCGGCCTTTTTAAGCCTGGAAATTATGAACTCATCAAGATCACTTGATATTACAATTTTTGTCTGATATAGTCCGGCTTTATCAAGCATCTGTCTTACTTGTCTGGAGAGAGAAAGAAGGTCACCACTGTCAAGCCTGACACCGGCAAGGTTTCCTCCTTTCTCCTTCATTTCTAGACCTACCAAAACCGCATGGTGCATACCGCTATTCATTGTGTCATAAGTATCAACCAGCAAAATGGCTGCATCGGGAAATACCTCTGAATACTGTCTGAACGATTCAAGTTCTGAAGGATATGACATAACATAGGAATGGGCATGAGTGCCTTTCACCGGTATTCCATATATCTTGCCAGCCTCCAGGTTTGATGTCCCCATACATCCGCCAAGATATGCTGCACGTGATGCAGAGAGTGCCCCATCGGGTCCCTGAGCCCGCCGGGCACCAAACTCCATTACCGCATTAAAACCGGCAACCATGCATATCCGGGCTGATTTTGTTGTAATCAGGGTTTGAAAATTAATTAAATTTAAAAGGGCAGTCTCAACAAGCTGGCATGAACCCAGGGATCCTGAAACTCTGAGCACAGGTTCACCAGGAAATATGATAGTACCTTCCTCTACTGCAAAAACAACACCTTCAAACTTCCAGTCAGAAAGCCAGTTGATAAAATCCTCATCGAAAAGACCCAATGACCGGATATAGCTGATATCATCATCAGAAAAACGTGCATTCTGGAGAAACAAGAGCGCATCGTCTATCCCAGCCGCAACAATATATTCACCTCTAAATGGGCAATTTCTAAAGAAAAGATCAAAGGAGGATTGAGTGTAAGCCCTGCCATTCAAAAACCAGACATACATCATGGTTAGTTCATACAAATCAGTAAAAATCGGGGATTTGGGCAGAGTCATGATAACCGGTAAACCTTTCCTGATCAGATTGGTTCTTTTTCGATAAAATCAAACCTATAATCTTATTGGGAAACATTATGGAGACCAATCCTGTTAATGAATAGATCGAAATATTCAAAGCAGGGCTCATAAGAAGTTACCATGGTGATACAAGATGCACCTCCCCCCACTTATCCCTCCTGCTTCAATCACACCCTACCTTTCCTGCTCAGGGGTGATTACCTGTACTAATGCAGAGATACGAACTCTTGCAAGAACAATAACTGCCTCCGGGTTGGATGACATAGAAAGAACGCGGATCCTGTACCTCTTTGTCAGGGATACTATTGCCCACTCAGTTGATGCAGGTCAAAAGACACTCTTTTGGAATGCAACTGATGTTCTCACTGCAGGACATGGTCTTTGTTTTGGGAAATCACATTTACTGGTAGCTTTGTGCCGGGCTCTTGGCATCCCAGCCGGCCTTTGTTACCAGCGGGTCAGACGTGATGATGGAACCTTCGTGCTCCATGGACTGTGTGCAGTTTATTATGAGCAACTCGATAAGTGGGTCAGGCTGGATCCCCGGGGTAATAAACCAGGAATACAAGCTGAATTTACCACGGATTCTGAAATTATCGCATACGAACCATCACATGACGGAGAATGGCTGGATCAGCATATATATGCCGAACCATGGCAGGATCTGGCCCACATTGCTGAAATCTGTTCTGATGTACCACAATTTATTACCAATAGCGGTGAAATACGTTCCCCTCCGGTTAACCAGACAAGGACTTTGAACATCGGAACATCCCGGTGTTATACATAAACCCCAGACTTTTCTATCTCTTTTTTCCTCATCGGTGATAGGGAAGACCCCTGAGTATAGTAAACGCCCGGTACACCTGTTCATACAGGATAAGTCTTGCAACCTGGTGAGGAAATGTCATCGGGGATAATGAGAGTACACAATCGGCCCTTTTTTTACACCGGTCAGACAGCCCGTTCGGACCACCGATAAGAAATATCAGTACATAAGGACCATTTATCTCGCAGTTTCCGATGATTTCAGCAAATTTTTCACTGGAACATTTTTTTCCTGTTCCATCAAGCACGATGACATAATCATCCATGTCAAGCCCACTAAGAAGTTTTACACCCTCGGACTGGATTGCCTGGTTGATGGAAGAAGGATGACTGCCTGAAACTGGAGATTCAGGGTATTCAATACAGTCAAGCGGGCAAAATGACTGGATTCGCTTTGAATAATCTGAAATTGCCTCACGAATGTAAGGCTCTTTTATCTTTCCGATTGCACGGATTTTTATTCTTACCATCTGAATGTTATCAGCAGTTTTCTCTGAAACCGTTAATAATATCTTGTACCATCATACAATGAGAAATTGATAATCATGGTTTCATCACCAGATATTCTTACAGGATCAGTTGCACCTTCTTTTTCTCTTCCTGATCATACAGGTGTAACGCACTCACTTGAAGATTATAAGAATTCCTGGATCATTTTGTACTTTTATCCAAAAGACAACACATCTGCATGCACAGCAGAGGCACTCGCTTTTTCTGCAGTCTATGAAGAACTGGGTGAGTCAGGAGTCCCGGTAATTGGAATCAGTCCGGACAACCCTTCAAGTCATAAAAAATTCATCGAAAAATATGACCTTAAAGTGACCCTCTTATCTGACATTAATCATGCAGTTATCGAGTCATATGGGGCATGGAAACTGAAGAAAATGTACGGAAAGGAGTACATGGGAGTGGAACGATCTACTTTATTAATAGACCCATCTGGGACCATACAGGAGATATGGCGGAAAGTGAAAGTGAAAGGACATGTTGAAGAGGTTCTGAAAAAGTTGTCAGAATTAAAAAAATAATCTTTTACAACACTTCCACTCCATCATCAAGAGGCTCTACAAGTTTTTGACCGGAGTTGGCATTAATCTCCACGATTTTTTTCCCTTTTATCTGCCAGACCGGGATGTAAAGTTCACGGAGTTCGAGTGAAAAATTCTCACGATCAGGAGAGAGATTCTTCTCTTCATAAAAGATCGCATCACCTTTGACCTGTCTTAGCCGAACGCGTTTAGTCATCGACTGGATTAGATGGTCAAGGATTATTTTTTCTGCATCTTCATGGGAAATAGTGGGTTTTGAGATGTCGCTTCCTTTCGGAATTTCGCGCCTGGTTACTGAATCTGCATCAATATCTGTGAAAGCGCTGTTAATAGCATTAACGGCACCAGAACCTGAACAGTCAAAATTAATGTTCTGATCCTTATAGGCTGCATCACCCCTGCATGTATACCTAAAAAGCCAGTATGGGATAAACCTGAGGGTTGCAACCCCGGGTATACCTGCTTTTTCTTCTGCTTCATCACGGTGGATACGGAGTGGGAGGTGGGGGATCCTGACCCCCCCATCAGACTCAGGGACATTTTTTACTGTGTATGGCGATGGATCCTCTGACCCATCAAGAGGAAGCAGGAGGGTTTTTCCAAGAACCCTGGCAAGTACTGCTTCACCGGCATACAAGGCAAATTCCTCCGGATACCAGACAATACAATTGTCTGAATGAATTGACGGATTGAAGGTAACCAGAAGTTTATCACATATTTCTTCTTCCTGTCCGACGCGGATGGTGTACTCAGTTTCTGAGTACTTAAACGCCTCGTCCGGGTCGTCTGTACACATGACCAGAAGGTAAGTGGTATTCCTGATTGCAGACATATCCAGGGGAGGAGAGGCATGATGAACGTCAAATCCGGCCGATTTTAAAATGTCGGAAACTGCCTTGGATACTTTTTCCCTGGTTCTCTGCTCCATACCGTACCTGTTACCGTCAGAAATAGAATATTTTTCTATCTATGGACTCGTAAATATCAGTCATGAGTGAATCACTCAGGTTTGTAAGCCACCTGATAGAGGACTATGCCATGCAGGTAACCTTCAATCCATCTGAAGGAACGGGTTCGGTGGTATATGATCTCTCTTTGGTGCATGCTGCAGACCTTGAGCATATAGTATCCGTTTTTCGCGCGACTTGTGAAGCAGGAGTTTCCCCCAGCGGTTTGATCAGGATATTAAACGAAGGTGAAACAATCGATGGTATTTCTATACCAAAAAACCATTGTGGAATTATCACCCTGTGTAGTACTACTCTGGATGGACTACTTCTTCAAAGGGGAATTCCTTTCAACCCGATTGGAGGAGGAGTAATCGAAGTTGCTGACAATATTCCCAAACGGTTTACTCACCTGATTAAGTACGAAAATACCACAATCAATCCTTTACAGGTTCTGGTCTCACAGGAGATTACTTCAATAACACAGGTTATGAAAACCGGAAATGGAAGCCTTCTTGGCAATATCCGGGAATGTCACATGGAAGCAGAAAAACAGGTAGAAGAAGTCCTCGAAGAACTTACGGAGGGATATTTTACCGGTATTTTAGATCTCGGGCTTCCCAACACACCATGTCTTGGTGTAGCAGTTGATCCCCAGTACATGGGTCTTGTTGCTCTCGGTGGAACCAACTGGATGGCTGCGTTAAGAGAAGAGGGAACTCCAGTCACCATGTATGCGATGAAGGGTCTTATCGATATCTCGGCGATGCAGTATATAACAGACTTATAATCTGAACAGAAAATCATGCAAAGTATTAGGATATAACAGCAATAATGAACTGCTATGCAGGCAATCCCACTTGAAAACCCGGACATCAGAGACTGCAAAGAACTTCTTTCCGTGATGGCTGAAGAAAACTGTCAATGTGAAGGAATGGCTTATGAGATGTTCCGGGGTCTTTCACTCAATACTAATGATAAGGATTGGCTCTCTAATAACCAGATAAGATATGATATCACCCGTATACCGGGTAAAATAATCTGTGGTGAATGGATTAAAACCAAAGGTCATTACCACCCGTCTGCCCCTGATGGCTTTGCATATACAGAGATATATGAGGTTCTTGAGGGAGAAGCATTATACCTGCTTCAGAAACAGGACCTTTCTGATATCATTCTGGTAAGGGCAAGGACAGGGGATCTTGTCCTCATCCCTCCAGGATATGGGCATGTAACCATAAACCCGTCAAACCAAACTCTCCTTATGGCAAACCTTGTCTCTTCTGCATTTAGTAGTGATTATGTGCCATTTGAAAAAATGCGTGGAGCAGCATATTACTATTATGCCGATGGAGGAGTTAAGAAAAACAAAAAATACCCGGAAAACCTCCCCCCGGTCCGCGAAGTAACCTGTCATGGAAAACAACTGCCCCTTCCTTTTCCACAACAAAACCTATATTCATGCATTGGTGATGAAAAATCCCTGAAATTTTTAAATAAACCCGGTTCTTTCACCGAAGCATATCAGAAGCTGTATCTGTTCACCTGAGGCGCTGGTTGCTTTTTATGACCGGCCCGGTGAACCATTTCCAGCACCTGCTTCTCTTCAGGGGTTTTCGCACCCCACCCCTGTCTTTCAAGGTTAGAAATTATCCGATCAATATCGGCATATTTCATCCCGAGTTCCTTTTCATCAGTCTGGTCCGGCCATAAACCTGCAGATGGAACTTTTTCAATAAGCCTGCCAGGAATATCAAGGTCTTTTGCAAGGTTCCAGATTTCTGATTTCTGCAGGTGTATTATCGGCTGAACATCTGCTGCACTATCCCCATACTTCGTGCAGTACCCAAGCAGGTATTCAGTATAATTCGATGTTCCACACACAAGCAGGTTCATCTGATTGGCATAATAATACAGGATTGCCATTCTCGTTCGCGCCATAAGATTTCCAACAAGATAAGGTGTGTCAGTAAAACCAGGCATGTTGCGGTACTGGTCAATTAAAGGTCCAATCGGAATAGTCTGCACGGATATTCCAAGAACATCTGACAGAATTTTCACATCTTCTGTATCAACCAGGGAAGTAACTGATGAAGGAAGAAAAAAACCCATGACATGGGAAGAACCTGCTGCCCTCACACACAGTGTTGCAGCAACTGAAGAGTCTATTCCACCGGAAAGACCAATAACAAATCCTTTCGCATCACTCTTTTGCATGACATCCTGAAGCAGTAAGATTATCGGAGAAATTTCAGGTTTTTCACTATTCATAATGTTCATAGATATGAACCAGTATAGAAAAAAACCTGAGGATGGGAAAGGTGACCGTTGGTGAAATTCTCACGGCACCAGATCACGCAGCCGATCACGATACTTTAAAAGTGAGAATGGAACAGAGGGATGAGACCGGGATAGATCAGATAAGAATTGAAGGACATCCCCATTACCTGATAAACCGGCATCATTTGACTGCAGGTTAAAAAAACGAGTAAATATGGCAATTTCAGAATGGGGAATCTCACAGAGTGGCTTAATAATTACCATCCCATTATCATCCGGTTTTTGAATAATTCCAGAAATATTCCCAGACAACACGCAGGATAGAACATCTGCTGCTGCTTCTTCCAGACAGGAAGAACAAAAAATCCTGTCTGCACCATAATGTTCTGCAACCTTGATACAGGACTTCTGCTTTACAGGGACAATGCTGATTTGTATCATTTCAGGTAGAATATGACATGCAGCTGAACCAGTATCCACATCATTTCCGGACTGTAATATTACAATCTCCATTCCCGGTCTCTGATCGATGATTAATCCGAGAATTGCAAGTAGCGGGAGAAAACCAGGTCCTCCAGGAATTAGAGCAATTTTATTTTTTTTCCCTATTCCGCCCTGGAGACGAATGGTCCTTTTAGCCCGAGTGATAATATCTTCTGACAGGTGTTTTGCACAAAGATATCTTCCCGAATATTGTTGATACAGAACAGAAGGCTCACTGCACCTGAAACAGGACTTACCCTGCATGATCCCCTCTCATGTTATGTTCATTATTTGTTTAGATCCCTCAATAGAAAAGAACACTATTCTTTTCTCTGCGATCGCTATCAAAAACCAGTACATCAAAACCCTGATGCCGAGTATTTGTTTGCACATACAATGCACTATAACATAACCGGATTATAAAAACTGTAAGCAGATGGATCTCTCGGCAGAGCATATAAAAAACCTACACAAATACGAAATCCGTGTCCTTCAGTCTATAGAATACCTCATGACCCGGTATTCATGGGTACCCAAAGATGAGATTATTCACAATACGCGTTTTTCTGCCGGAGAAACTGAATTCAGACTCTCAAAGTTGATGGAGAAGGGAATGATTAAGTATTCCCAGGTTCCGTATTCCGGATATACACTCGTTTTTAACGGATATGATACTCTTGCCATCAGCCACCTGGTGAAAAAAGGAATAATTAGTTCTCTTGGAAGTTGTATTGGTGAAGGGAAAGAATCCCGGGTATACGAAGCGCTTGGAACAGGCCCGGTCATTTTAAAGCTTCATCGTATTGGACAACGTTCTTTTCAGACCGTAAGAAAAGGAAGAAGTTACCTCCCTGAAAAACAACACTGCCCGTGGGTTATTGCTTCACATTTTTCTGCTGAACAGGAATATCTGGCATTATGTTCCCTGCAAAACCATGTCAATGTCCCGATTCCTCTTGCAATGAACCGTAACGTCATCGCTATGACCTATATTGCAGGTGATAAACTCTCTGACTGTACCCTTGAAAACCCGCAGGAAATTTTTGAGGAAGTTCTCTCACAGATGCAGGAAGCATATCATCGCGGATATATCCATGGTGACCTCTCCGAGTATAATGTCATGTATGATGGTGATAAAATATGGATTATTGACTGGCCGCAATGGATATCACCTTCACATGAAAATGCCGGAGAAATTCTTGATCATGATCTGCAGACCATCACAAAGTTCTTCCAACGAAAGTACCGGATATCTTCAGATAAAGATGAGATACGGAGTCGTGTAACCGGGTGCTGATTTTTGGTATTGATCTTATCACCGGTTCAGTCCGTTCAAGGACAATACAACCCAAATATGCATTGGTGATTACCAAAGAGGGAAAAATTGTTCGTGAACTGGCAGTATCCCTACACAGGCTGGTAAGAATAGTCCATCGTGATAAACCTGATATTCTGGCTGTTGATTCAGTGCAGGAGATTGCTCCCCATACACAGGATTTATACAGGTTTTTAGAACTTCTGCCCTCGATAACAAAGTTCGTTGTTGTAACAGGAGGAGACAGGCAGATCGGTCTTATCCAGGTAGCAGCACGATATAATATCTCATTTGACCGGTTTGACCCCTTTGCTGAGGCACGCGCCATTGCCCAGGTTGCTTTTTTCGGTGCCGGGGTACAGGTTGTTGCATTCGAGAAGGAAACCGAAATTACTATTACCAGAAACCGGTCTCCAGGAAAAGGAGGATGGAGCCAGAACAGATATGCCAGGAAGATTCACGGCAATGTCCTGCGGTATGCACGGGAAGTGGAGCAGAATCTTCACAATCTGGGTCTTTCTTACTGGAAAAAAGAATACAAGGCTTTTGGAGGGGTATCAAGAGTAACTTTCCATGTCAGGGAGACAAGAGATCAGATACCGGTGACTTCTTCACGAGGAGGTGATGTCCAAATCCGTCTTTCAGGCAAAAGGCTGGATAGGATACAGTACAGGCCGGTTTCTGCCAGACCAAAGTATCTCATTGTTGGAATTGATCCCGGGACTACTATTGGTATAGCTGTCCTGGACCTGAACGGTGAGCTTCTCAAAGTTCACAGTTCACGCCAGATGACCATGGGAGATGTAACCGAGTTTCTGTGGTCATTGGGAAAACCGATAATCATTGCATCTGATGTTGTTCCCATGCCCTTTTCAGTTGAAAAGATCCGCAGGTCTTTCCAGGCAGTTCCCCACACACCGAAACAGGACATCAGTGTGGAAACAAAATATGAACTTGCTGGAAAATTCGGATATGGGAACGATCATGAACGTGATGCTCTGACTGCTGCGATTGAAGCATATCGGTTCTGGAACCATAAATTTTCAGGGATCCTTAAGCGTGTTCCCCCCGGTGTTGACCTTGATGAGGTAAAAGCCGGCATTATCAGGGGCCAGTCACTGGATCAAATCTTATCAAGTAAAAAAGAGTCACCAAGGGATCCTTTAGAAAAGAAACCGCAGGTAATCCTGGATACATCCGATGAACGTGTCAGAATTCTCGATGGAACAGTAAAAGATCTCCGAATTCTGGTTGCTGACCTACAAAAAGAGATTGTGAACCTGAAACGTGAGAACAGCATTCTTACCAAACGTATTACAGGGATGAAAGCAGAACGGCAACGAGGAATAAATACCGAGCCGGATATCATCAAAAGGGACCAGATAATTTCAAACCTGAAATTCCGGTTAAAGCAGGAGGAAAAAAATAATAAAAAACTGCACCGGCGCCTTAAACGCATACGGGAAAGTACTGATGAATTAAGACCACAGGGAACAAAAGCGGTGAAAGTCCTCTCTGACCTGTCCCGGGATAGTGTCCGTAACCTAACAGAGCGGGTAGGAATTGGCCGTGATGATATCCTTTATGTGAAAAATCTTACAGCCTGGGGCAAGGGAGTCGTCCATGACCTTGCAAAAGCGGGTGTTGAATCGGTCATCCTGCATGAAAAATCTGCTGATACAATAAGCAGAGAACTGTCTGAATTATTCTTAGAGGAAAATTTACCCCTGGTGATTTCAGGTGATCTGCAAATCCAGGTAAAAGGGGATATCGGTACCTGTAACCAGGAAACTTACTCTGATGCACTTGATGCCTGGAATGATGATTACCAGAACTATATGAGAGGAAAAAGTGAGATAATGCTTGAGGACCTGATGAAAGAGTACCTTGCCGAACGGGAGAGGAAAGTGAAATGAACCATGGATGACCGAGCCCTGCTCAATATTATTAAACCGGTCTGTGGCCATGATACGTGCAGCGATGATTGCTCAATCCTCAAACTGCCCTGTGCAACGCTCGTGCTCTCAACAGATATGCTCCATGAGAATTCAGACTTCCCAAAAGGGATGACTGACTGGCAGATTGGCTGGATGTCGGCAGCCGTAACCATTAGTGATATCGCAGCCATGGGTGCAAAACCGGTGCAGATCCTGCTAGCTATCGGTCTTGACTATGAGGAAAGGCTTGAAGAAATTGTTCACGGGGCCCATGATTGCTGTCAGAAATATTCAGCAGTATATGCCGGAGGAGATCTGGATTCTCATAATGAGCTTACTATCGTTTCTACAGGCATTGGCACCATCATAGATGACCTTCCGGTCAGAAGAAGCGGTGCAAAACCCGGAGATCTTATCTGTGTGACTGGCACACTGGGCAGGGCTATCCTGGGTCTTGAAGGCGAGAAACGGTTCTGGAAGGATTTGTGTGAACCAGAACCACGGGTAGAGGAGGGAGTAGCTATACGAAGGGCGGGAGCAAGTGCCATGATGGACATTAGTGATGGCCTGGCTCTTTCACTGTATGATATCGGAATGGAATCTCATGCCGGCATTGCAATAGAAAGCAGGAAGATTCCTATCCCTCAAAAAGCAGACAAATCCCGGGCACTTCATGCCGCACTTTTCGGAGGAGGGGATTTCGAACTACTCTTTTGCATATCAGAGGAAAATGCATACGATCTAAAAATTCCTTACACCATCATTGGCAGAGTAAAAACCGGTCATGAGATTATGATGGACGGAAAAATCCTGGAAAAAAAGGGGTACCTTCACCACTGGTAAGACAAGCGCCAGTAATTCCAGTTGTTTGAAAAATATGTAACTCCCTGATACATGGAGTCATACACACGGGCAATATAAAGATTTTCTCCAATATTTTTAAAGTACGGGAATGACTCCTGGACTTTACCCATTTTAAACAATGTTTTCCCCATTCCATATTGTGCATCCCGGTTGTCTGGTGACAGATTTAGTGCCCTTGAAAAATCATCATAGGCTTTTTCCAGGAGATCCATCTTCTGGTATGCAGCACCCCGGTTTACATAATATACAGACTGGTTTGGTTCTCGTTCAATGGGACGGTCAAAAGCCTCAAGGGCACCATAATAATTACCCTGCTGGAACCGTGCAAATCCCAGATTTGTCCAACCTTCGGTATTATTCGGATCAATACTGACAACATGGCTATACGCATCTTCAGAAATTGCATACTCTTTGGCCAGGTCTGCAGCATACCCTTTTCTCATCCATGCAATGGTGATATTCGGATTATCAGACAACATACTATCATAGTAATGTATAGTCTCAAATTGCTGGTTCAGGTTCCTCATGGAATCCACCAGGTACTTCCAGGTGTCATCAGAGAGCGGATTAATCTGAAGAGCTGTTTCAAAAGCCTCTTTTGAAGTGTGGTAGTCTTTGTTTACCGTTGCAACATCACCAAGAAGATACCAGGCATCATCTGATGCAAGTGAAAGTTTTGTTGCATGGGTTGCTGATTTTTGTGCTTCATCTTTTTTCCCAATGGCAAGTTCCGCACGTGCTTTTTGCATCCAGGTTGCCGAATCATAGGGGTCTATCAGGGTTGCATTATGAAACCGGAACAATGCCTCCTCATACCTTCCTTCCTGCATAAGAAGGAATCCAACATTTGTGATAGTAATAGGATCAGATGGTTCCAGCTTTAGTGATTTGTTAAAGGCATCAAACGAAGCGTCAAACTTTTTCATGTTTGCATAGGAATATCCCAGGTTTGCCCAGACATCGGCATTACTCTGGTTTATTAAAAGTGCACTTCTGGAAATTGCCGCGGCTTCATCGTATTCTCCCACCACGTTCTGCACGCGGGCCAGGGCAATAAGAAGATCGACATTTTTCGGATCTTCTTTCACCAGCTGGGAGTAGATCTCTATTGATTCTTTAAATTTACCGATCTTCTCAAGTAATTCAGCCTCGGTTCGGGTGTTTTCAGGATTGTCAGGAACCAGTTTGTTAAGCTGCCCATAAGCAATCGCCGCCTCTTCAAGACGGTCTGATAACCGGAGCATTTCTCCAAGTCTTTGCCAGGAATGAGCATCTGAACGATTGATTTTAAGGGCATTGTCAAATGCTTTCGCCGCTTCATTATATCTTCCGGCACCATACAATAGTTCTGCCTGCTTTCTATACACATTTGAGGCTCTTGGAGAGAGGTTTATGGCAATACCATATTCAGTAAGGGCTGATTCGGTATCTCCCATTGCATAATACACATCTGCCAGACCTTCATGAGTTTTGGCATTGTATGGATCCACCTGAGTAGCTTTATTAAGATCATCAAGGGCATCGGGAAGAAGATCCTGCCTGACATAAGTTGCTCCCCTTCCGATAAGAGCGGTGCTATTTTCAGGATCCAGTTCCAGAACCCGTGTAAAGCTGCTTATCGCTTCGTTGTCAATCGTTTCATTGGAGAGAAGAAATGCAATTTTGAGCCATATTTCTGGATCAGTTTCATTGAGATTGATGACTGCATCGTAATAAGAGAGTGCTTCTTTTATGCTGCCATTGCGGGATTTGTCATCTGCAAGTTGAGAGAGGTTTGAGGAGACGGTTGTGATGTCAATCGGTTTGTCTTCAACACAACCACAGGCAAATAACAATCCGATAATGAGAGATATACTCAACAGACTATGTTTGATAATTCGCATAACCATCAGACTTAAAAAAAGATTAAAACCCGGTATTGTAGGGAACGCTTTTTACTAAATAATACGCTCCATTAACATTAAGTGTTTCCTGGTATCCCCGTTCGGTCAGGTAACCACGCGAACTATTGTATATCGTAATTTCATTCGCTTCAAATGAGGCACTACCTATGGCACCATCAGCTCCGGAGGGCATAGTTACCCGGTTTCTGGGTTCAGGTCTCCACCCTTCAGGCACTTCCTGCCTGACACCGCTTCCACGCTCATGAACCGTGATGTAATCCAGTTCACGATCAGTACTTCCCCATTCAAAATTAGTGTACTGCCCCTTGGTTGTATTCAGATATTCGGTCTTTGGAGTTTCATAGGTATAATTGCTAAATAATGTCAGACTGACATCATACGTTCCTGGTACCCGGTAAGTATGCACTGGATTTTTTTCTGTTGAGGTATTACCATCTCCAAAGTCCCATATCCTGCCATCTGCAAACCCATACGAGAGATCATAAAACCTGACCCGGAGTGGCGCATCACCTTCCGTCCTGTCAGAAGCGAAATCTGCGGCAAGCGTTGATATAACAAATTCATCATATGACGGATGGCATCCGTAGGTAAATCCTCCAGGAGAAGGTAACATTGCTGGTTTGAGGGTATATGCAGCCATCACAGATGAACTCGAAATCACCAGGATGATAAAAAATGCAAGAAGGTAACTCCACCGGATAGGTTTCATAATGATATTCCTGAGGTATAGGTAAAGGACTTCATAAAGTTTACAATTGCACCACTGACCATTGCCTGATCACGCCATTCATTTCGTTCCGACTCATATGTATTCAATCCCCGGCTCTCAAGAATAAAACCCCTGAAATCCGTCCGGACTGTTCCTATCGCTGCTTCTGTTCCCGGGATAGGACTAATACTTACCATGTATTCAACCCCCGCAGGAACTCCCTCTTCTCCGACAGCACGAATTTTCAATTTTGATTCCATTACAAAAGATTCCATGTTCACAAGACTTGTAGATCCACTGACATCAGTGTCAAATCCCGGGGATACTGACCATGAATCTGCACAAATAAGAGAGGGAATCAGTGAAACAAAGAGTATTGTGGTGATGATAACGCGAATTTGAGGTATATTGTTCACGTTCATCAGGTTTGTCTGCAGTTTCTAATATGTTTCCTGGTACCTAGTTAGGTTCAATTCCGGATGTGACCACAAACGATTTACTAAAGGTAAATATCTGTCCGTCAACCGTTGATGCATCACTCATCGCCTTCGTGGATGACATTTCTGTGGTATTTCCGGCACCTTCTTCGTTGGTCATAGCAAACTGCGTGCTTGCAGTTCCTGCTGCATAAGGTATTCCGGACGACATATCTGGATGGATTCCAATAAGATACCGGAGTTCTGCAGGCACAGCATCATCATAACCGACCGATCTTGCACGTGCCATAGTGGCAACCTGACCGGTTGTCATCTCAACAGCAGATGCTCCCTTGTAATAACTGTTAAACCCGCCGATATAATCATCAATGATATCCGCAACCACCGGATTTCTGACAACAAGACTTGAGCGGGTATAATTCCCTGAGTTGAACATTTCCAGAGAGTCAGAAGAAGTCATTTTACTGCCAATTTCCGGATCGGTGAGATATGTCGATACAATTTTTGAATCAACATTAAAGCCTCCTTTCTGCTGGGGCCCTTCATCTATCTTCAGTCCCTTGCTTTGAGCAAGGTATCCCCCATTGGTTCTCATGTCGTTTTTGTAGATAACAGAAGAGAAGGTCTCACCTTCATCCAGGAAACCACCTTCATGCGAACCATTGCTGTAGGTATCCAGCTGGTACACCTGATGTGACGACATCTGGCCGATTACTTCCAGATACGTTTCAGAAGGTATCTGCCGGTTTGTTGTATTTGAACCGTTAGGAAGTCTGTCTGCCGAGGAAATTGAGACCAAGGCAAGAACTATGGTAATGATAATGACACAAATAATTTTCTTGTTCATGAACGGCACCGGATTTATCTTCATAGGTATTGGTATGGGAGGTATAGAAGATTGCCGGAAGAAGAAGACGCCCAGATCGGAATTCGAATCCGAGTCGTCGGCGTGACAGGCCGACATGATAGGCCACTACACTATCTGGGCAGAGCATATCCCGCCTCCCGGATTTGAACCGGGGACATCGCGGTAGCTGCGCTTTTGCCTCAAGCGGCAATTCAGTCTACAGCCGCGCACTCTACCAGTCTGAGTTAAGGCGGGATCTTGCTCTATCAGGTTACTTTCATAGCTATTTATATCCATTGGTTTGTCGTTTTCATTGCTGGTTCAATCAAAACCATGCACCAGGGGATAAAAAACCAGGATGAAAAAAAACATCTTTACATATTAACGGAAGACGTATTCACAGGTTAGTCTCCATGACGGGAATTCCAGATATTCTTTGGCTTGAGGAGATCCGGAAAGAGGATATTCCTTCAGTTGGCGGAAAGGGTGCCTCACTCGGGGAAATGGCCTCAATTGGTCTTCCCGTTCCTCCAGCTTTTGTTGTAACCAGTCAGGCATTCAGACGATTTTTAATCCAGACGGGCCTTGAAGAACCGTTATTTACTGTTCTTAAAGGAGTGAATGTCGACGACAACGAAGCACTTGAATCTGCGGCACAGAAAGCCAAGGAACTGGTCAACAAGGCTAATATGCCCGATGACCTGAAGAGTGAAATCAGCACAGCATATGAAAAACTCCGAAGGACCGGAGAAATTGTTGCAGCCAGGTCCAGCGCGACTGCTGAAGATCTTCCTGATGCAAGTTTTGCAGGGCAGCAGGAGACGGTCTTAAACATCAAGGGGATAGAGAACCTCCTTAATGCAATCCAAACATGCTGGGCATCACTGTATGGTGCCCGGGCCATCTATTATCGGACAAAACAAGGATTTGAACATCATACCGTAAACATTGCAATCGTTGTACAGCAACTAATTCCCTCAGAAAAAGCAGGAGTAATGTTTACCTCTCATCCGGTTACCGGCGAACCCCTAACCATCATTGAAGGGTCATGGGGCCTTGGAGAGGCAGTAGTATCAGGTGCAGTATCTCCGGACAAGTATGTTTTTGACAGGCGACTGGAAAGGACCACTGACCGGCTCGTGTCACCAAAAATTATTGAAATCATTCCGGATGGTAATTATGGAACAATTACCCGCGATGTTGAATCAGGCCGGCAGGAGGTCCAGGTTTTATCTGATGAAGAAGTAAAACGGTTGGCAACGTACGGTATCGTTTCTGAAGAGCATTACGGAGTTCCACAGGATATGGAATGGGCTATTGTTGGAGAGAAAATTTTCGTGCTCCAGTCTCGTCCTATTACGACAATTAAGGCATCTGGAAGCATGAAAAAGGAAACTACATCAGGATCTTCTGAAAAAGTAATTCTTCAGGGACAGGGCGCATCACCGGGATTAGCATGCGGCCCGGTGATTATCATTGATGACATCAGGGATATTGGAAAGGTCAAAGATGGTGATATCATGGTTACCCGCATGACTAATCCTGATATGGTACCTGCAATGCGCAAGGTTGCGGCAATTGTCACTGACGAAGGAGGGATGACCTGTCATGCAGCCATAGTATCGCGTGAACTGGGCACTCCAGCAGTAGTCGGAACCCGGAAAGCTACCCAGATTCTTACCGACGGAATGGTGATAACTGTCGACGGTGAGAAAGGGCTAATATACGAAGGCGAAATCGCACTACACGCAGATAACGGGAAGAATGTCCAGGTCGCCGTTGCTGCAGCTCCTGCAAAAATAATTACCGCGACATCAGTTAAAGTCAATGTCTCAATGCCTGAAGCAGCACAGCGTGCCGCAGCAACCGGTGCTGACGGAGTTGGTCTGCTCCGTATCGAACACCTGATACTGGGCCTTAATAAAACCCCGAACTGGTTTATCAAGAACCACAAGGAAGAGGACTTTATCTCCGAACTGATGAATGGCATTAAAGTTGTCCTGGATGCATTTCCAGGAAAGCCGGTATGGGTCAGAACACTTGATGCTCCGACTGATGAATTCAGGAACATGCAGGGTGGAGAGAATGAACCAATTGAGCATAACCCCATGCTCGGATGGCGTGGAATTCGTCGCGACCTTCAGAGTCCGACTCAGTTCCGGCTCCAGATTGACACTTTCAAAAGATTGTGGGATTTAGGATATGACAATCTGGGCATTATGTTCCCAATGGTATCTCACCCACGCGAGTTTGTTCTTGCAAAGGAACAATTCAGACAAGCAGGAGTTGACGTAGAAAAAGTCGACCTCGGGGTGATGATAGAAATCCCGGCAAGTGCCATCCTCATTGAAGACTTTATCAGGGCAGGCATCCGGTTCGCATCCTTTGGAACAAATGACCTTATCCAGTATACCATTGCCATTGACCGTAATAACGAGAATGTCACCGACATGTACTGGCCTAAACATCCTGCTGTCCTTGCTCTTATCGATCAGGCAATCCAGGTATGCAGGAAAAATAGTGTTGAGGTCTCAATATGCGGGCAGGCAGGAAGTGATCCTGACATGGTTACCTGGCTTGTTGAAAAAGGAATTACCAGTGTATCATCCAATATTGACGCAATATCAAAAATCCGTGAGACTGTTGCAAAGACCGAGCAGCGTATCATTCTTGATGCGGCGAGAAATAAAAATGCAAACTGATAGTCTCACAGAAGAAGAACTTTTTTGTTTGCTTAAAGCGAAAAGGGGAGAGGATTTCCAATACTCTCATATCCTCTCTTCCATGTGTACAACCCCGCATCCAGTGGCCACAAAGGCTCATTCTCTGTTCATGGAGACAAACCTGGGAGATCCAGGGCTTTTTCCAGGTACAAGTTCACTTGATGAAGAGATTATCAGGTGGTTTGCTAATCTGTACCAGGAACCATCTGCCGGGGGATGTACAACCTCAGGAGGCACAGAATCAAATATCCAGGTCCTTAGGTTTACCAAGGCATCAAAAGGAAGTAAAAAACCGAATATCATTGTGCCTGCTTCAGCACACTTCTCCTTTGAAAAAGCGTGTGGCATGATGGATATCGAAATGAGGATAGCACCAATCGATAATTCATATCGCATGGACCCGGATGTAACAGGGGAGCTAATCGATAAAAATACCTGTTGTATCGTCGGGGTTGCCGGAACGACAGAATATGGTATGACTGATCCAATACCTGAACTTGCAAAAATTACCGGACAGGAGGGAGTACACCTCCATGTGGATGCAGCATTTGGGGGGTATGTCCTCCCGTTCCTGAAAAATGCCCCCTCATTTGACTTCTCTATCCCGGGAGTAGATTCAATTTCAGTTGATCCCCATAAAATGGGTTTGAGTACCATCCCGTCAGGAGTTCTGATGGTCAGAGATGAAAAGGTCTTTTGCAACCTCTTGGTGGAAACACCATACCTGACCGTTAAACAGGCATACAGCCTTACAGGAACCCGCCCGGGAGCATCTATTGCTGCTGCATGGGCAGTCATTCGGTATCTTGGTATAGACGGATATACCTCCCTTGTTTCCGGATGCATGGAGAACACCAGACGTCTGATTGAAGGCATGGAAGCATTCGGAGTCCGGAGGAAAGTAACTCCGGACGTTAATGTCGCAACTTTTGAACATGTAACGGTGCCCAAACCCTGGATTGTATCATACACGAGGAACGGAGATCTGCGGATAGTGTGTATGCCGCATGTCACTCGCGACGTTGTGGAATCATTCCTGATAGATTTTGGAGAATTTTATGTACCCCCTGCTCACTAAGTCATTATTAACCTGTCCAATCGTAAAAAAAGGAGAATATAACTATTTTGTTCACCCGATTACCGATGGAGTCCCCTTCGTGGAACCAGGATTGCTTCGTGAAATTGCAACAGGTATGATCCGGCTCTTAAATCTTGAAGATATCAGCTATATCATTACCGCGGAAGCAATGGGCATACCCATCGGAACAACTCTGTCACTCATGACAGATATTCCCTTAAACATAATCAGGAAACGAAAATACGGGATTTCAGGAGAATGTGATGTCTGCCAGGTGACAGGATATTCACAAGGTGAAATGTACATTAACGGGATTAATTCAGGTGACCGTGTAATCCTGATAGACGATGTTATCAGTACGGGTGGTACCATGAATGGGATCATCCTGGCTCTCCAGACAATTGGTGCAAAAATCGTGGACATAGGATTTGTTATAAAAAAGGGAAATCCTGTGCTTAATCTTCCCTATTCTTACCTGGTATCCATAGAAGTGACAGATTCGGTGAAAATAGTTGATCAGACTTCATGACCTGTATCGCCGGCTGAAAGAGAAGGGATACAAGCGGATCGCACTACAGGCACCTGAAGGATTAAAGAGGAAACTTCCAACCATTGCCTCTGATCTTCGATCTCAGGGGTTTGACGTGATAATCAGTGGTGATCCCTGTTATGGAGCATGCGATCTTGATCTATGTGCCAGGGATAATGCAGATGTTCTGGTACATATCGGGCATACACCAGTTGACCATACTGAACGTGTACTGTATGAACCATGGAAAGTTGATGCGGCTTTAGATGTCATCCACGATGTCATCCCTCTGCTTTCCGGATCAAAAGCAGGCCTCGTAACAACCGTGCAACATGCTCACCTCCTACCTGCTGCCGCACAAATTCTTCATCAGGCTGGCATCGAAGCAATCATTGCCGAAGCATCACCCCGGACACCTTTGCGAGGTCAGGTTCTTGGATGTTCATTTGATGGAGCTAGAAAGACAGGAGAAAAAGAAATTATTTTCCTTGGGACTGGCCTTTTCCATCCCATCGGTATCAGACTTGCAACCAGTGCGAGGGTTTTTGCCTGTGATCCAATTACCAGAGAGATCAATGAACCTGATGCTGACCGGTTGCTCCGGATAAGATTTGCCCTTATTGAAAAAGCACGCAAGGCAGAATCATTTGGCATCCTGGTCTCTGAAAAAACCGGTCAATGCAGAATAGAAACTGCAGAAAAACTCTGCAGTCTCTCGCCCCGGGCATATATCGTCATGATACGGGAAGTGACACCGGACCAGTTGCTCAATCTCGGTTTTCAATGCTTCGTGAATACAGCCTGTCCACGTCTTGCTTATGATGACCAGACACGGTTTCCTGTTCCGGTGCTGACACCTGCTGAATTTGAAATTCTCTGTGGAATCAGGGAATTTGAAGACTACGAAATAGATGAGATACTATGAAACTTCGTCAGCTTGAGATGCTTATTCAAAGAGTATCAGGATTTAAAAATCCCATTGCCGGGCGTGAACAATACCAGACACCTGCCCCGCTTGCAGCCCGGCTTCTCCATACAGCATGGCTTGCAGGAGACATCGAGGGAAAAAAGGTCCTGGACCTTGGCTGTGGAACCGGTATTCTCGCAATTGGAGCAGCATTACTCGGAGCGGGGGTTATCGCAGTTGAAGATGACGTAGAAGCCATTAGTATTGCCGAAGAAAATGCTCTTGACCTAGGATGTACTATCCGGTTTATCAGGATTGACATTACTGATCCGAATGCCCATGAACTTATCCCAAGTGTTGATACGGTTATCATGAATCCTCCGTTTGGTGCACAAACCGAACATGCTGATCGCCCCTTTATTGACATGGCACTAGAAAAGTCAGATGTTATTTACGGGATCTTCAATGGTGGATCAACCCCTTTCCTCTCAGCATATATCCAGGACAGAGGGGAGATTACTTCCTCAATACAGGCTGGACTCATGATTCCTAAAACCTTCTGGTTTCATTCACATGAAAAGCTTGAAATTCCGGTAGAAATTCATGTTATCAACCGGATTACAAATAAAAGAAATGAACCGGGAATTAATCCTTTACCAGGATAAAACCGATACCGGCAAGCATAATGCCAATAAGAAGGGCAACGATTCCTATAGCTCCCTTTACTACGTTGATTACATCAGGCAGGAAATACCAGATTCCATAGGCACCGCCAATAACCAGTATTATCCCAATGATCAACATTCCAAGACCCATTTTATCCATCTGATTAATCCTCCAATCGATTCTCTATAAATCGTATGTTATGAAGATATTTATAAATTAGAGTCTGATAAAATCCGCACGTTATCTGATAATTCTGTCAATCCCCGCAGGTGGCAACCAGTAAGACCTCAAGTTGTGCACCCTCCCTGAGCAATGAAACCATCTCCCGGGAAAAATCCTGCGCTGTGTGATCAGCACATACCCCAATAGTCCGGTTGCAGGTAAAGACTGATCGTCTCCATACGAGGTCAGTCGGGTGGGAGAGTTCCAGAGATGGATCGCCCTTTGATCTGACAGTTATTGAATATTTACCACAGGTAAGAGTGGTTATTAGAGAAGCACCGGGCAGCCTTAATACTGTACAAAACCGGCTATTTAGATCTGCTGCTCCCTTATCTGAACCAATAGCGATGATACAACTGCCAGCCGGGGTGAGTTCCTCTTCACGGGTTATTTCAAACGTAGTGCGGTGTGTTGCAGTCACATGTGGATGCCCATATGCAACAAGATGCTCCTCTACTCTGACCATGTATTTACACACTCTCTTCCATTTGTAATCAATGGATCTGATTGAAGCATACTGTTCCACCTGTAAAGAAGAGACTGAACAGGAGATATTAAGTGAATCACGCGATCTCATCACGCGATGTACGGTGTGCGGACTGACCAGCCGAAGGCCTCTTCCTCCTGAACCTGAACCTGTCATCGTCAAGACTATTGTAAGCAGGGAATCTGATTCCTATGTTGCCAAAGCAGAACTGATGAAAGGAGAACTGATAGAGGTAGGAGATTACATCGTAGCTGAAAAAGACGACGGTGAAGGTGCCGGCGTTGAGATCATGTCTATTGAAATTAAAGATAAACGGGTGACTAAAGCAATTGCTGAAGAGATTGACACAATCTGGACCCGTGCCATTGACGAAGTAATTGTAAGAATATCAGTACATGACGGAAAAAAAACCCTGCCCATGTATGTTGCATGTGATGGGGATGATCGGTTCACCATTGATGAAATTGTTAAAATCGACAACGTAAGAGCCAGAATTGACCATATCTGCCTTCGGAACGGAATGATTCAGCGGAGACGGGGAAAATATGAGGTAGCAAACAAAATTAAACGGGTTTATGCCTACCGGCTGTAATTTTTTTAAAAAAAAGGGATAATGATAGATGAATCAAACCTGCGATTATCAGAACAGGGACGATGAGCCACTGCCTGTTGCAAGTTCAGACAGGGTTACTTCAATTGTCGGATACCCGTAATTTAATGTAATATTATGTTCATCCCTGCCCACAACGGTAGCAATCCGGATATATGAATTTGGAGTCGAATTATCCATAGGGATTTGTGGCTGGTCGATGAATGCAAGAGGCACCTGTTCTCCCATCTGTACATTAGCGAATGATTCACCGGAAATATTTGCAAACTGGTCAACCGTCATCTCCCTTGCCATCTGTCCGGCATATGGATTTGTGATGGTTTTAGACTCTCCTACTCTCATACCCTCAAGAGAGGAACTAATCATCTCAATTTCTGCCCCGAATAATCCGAATTCGATGACTCCAACAGCGTTGTTCGGATTTACAGCCTGAATAGGTATAAGATCAGTTTCTGCAGGACTATTTACCTGAACAATTAACGAGTTTGCTTTAAACGAGATCTGGTTTGGATCAGTTACTTTCGTGATGGTTGAGAGTATACTCGAAATGACGGGACGATTCTGCGCGTCAAGGAATGTAAAATCAACCGTTGCACTGTTTCCTGGCTTTGCCTGCGTGAAAATGTTCAGCCATGACATCCCGAACATTGATACAACCATAAAGACAGCCATAAGAACACAAACTGCGACAATTCCAATTTTCGTCCAGTTTATTTCTTTCTTTAGTTCTGAAGGCTGGTGGCGGAATCCTTTCATTCCTATTACGTAATCCCTGCCGGAAGATAAAGGATACAATCCAGTGATGTCGCCCGGATTTTATACCGGATGCCCAAAAGACTCAAGACTGTGAAACGATGGATTCTTACCTGCACAGGGTGAGAAGATTCGTATGGATAAAAAGAGGGTCCGGGATTACATGACCTCTGACGTGGATACCGTTCCAGTGACGGGAAACGCGCGAGAAGTAATTCATGCAATCAAGGTCACCTCCCATGACGGATTTCCGGTTGTTGACGGGAACATTGTAGTCGGATATATCGCAGCACGTGACCTTCTCTTTGTACATCCGGACACACCGGTTAGGGAGATAATGAGCCACCATTTGATAGTGGCAGAACCTGAAATGGCAATTGGTGACGTTGCACGGGTTATAATCCGATCTGGAATACAAAAACTGCCGGTAGTAAATGAAAAAAACCAACTCCTGGGAATTATCTCAAATACTGATGTAGTCAGATCGCAGATAGAACACGTATCACCAGAAAAGGTATACAAATTAATGGATACTCTCGAACGTCTGCATGAAATAAAACCTCATCTTGCAAAAGGTCCCGTTCAGGTCCAGACCCTGCTCCCTACCCAGTCACGAATTTACATGGACGAACTGGAAGGCAGAATATATGAAATTAAAAAAGGTCTTGCCGAACCGGTTATTGTGATCAAAAAACCGACCAGAATGATCCTGGTGGACGGGCATCATCGTGCTGTCGCTGCCAGAAAACTTGGCATCAAGATTCTTGAAGCATATATTATCGAGATTGTGGAAAATATTGAGCTGGGCCTTGAACGGACAGCAAAGGCCATGAATCTAAAAACAATTGATGATATCTCAATAATGGACTATGCCCGTCATCCACTCATTGCAGGCACCCACCGGTTTGGGGGGATGGGAACCATAGTCCCTGACCAGCATCAGGATCCTTCACACCGGGTATCATAGGCATCATTAAGCTGGTGCTCTGCAACAACGCTGCCATCAGAGATGATCATATCAGGCCAGATGCGTGTGTTGGAATGCACAGTAACCCTGTTGCGCAGAACGGTTCTAGGTCCAATAACTGAACCATGTTCCACGCTGCATGAATCGCCGATCATGGCATCATTATCAATAATGGCACCGGAGACTGAAGTCCCCTGTCCGATAACCACCCGGTTATAAAGAGAGGAGGAAAGGACACGGACATTGTTTCTGATGATACAATTTCTTCCTATTGAGGTATACGGACCGATGAGAACATTGTCCCCGATGGATGTCCCACTCCCGATTGCCACCGGCCCCACAATCCTGCTGTTGTGACCGACATAGATAGAACCTCCAAAATCAACAGGCCCCATGACATGAGCGTTTTTGATATCCATGTCACCTGATATACTCGTGGAGATCATATCCTGGAGTTTCCATTTTTCAGCCACCCGAAGAGAAGCCGGACTGCCAACATCAGACCAGTTCCCACGTGCAAGCCATCCATTAAGTAACATTCCTTTTTCCATGAGCAGAGGAAAGAGGTTTTTTGCAAAATCAAACTTGGTATTGTCAGGTATATAGTTAAAAATGTCAGGAGAGCAGACGTACATGCCGGTGGATGCAAGGTTAGAGAAAATCTCTCCAGGCCCGGGCTTTTCCCGAAACCTCCGAATATGGTTTTCAACATCAATCTCTGCAATACCATATTCAGAAGGATCATCAACGCTGATAAGACCGATAGTAATTATTGGTGAACTCTTCAGATGTTCGCGGTAAAATTCAAGGAGATTTAAATCGGTGACATGGTCACCGCCAACAACGAGGAATGGTTTGTCACCAAGGAGGTGCTTTGCATTCTTTACACTGCCGGCTGTTCCCAGTTTCGTCTCTTCATACACGTAACTGATGGTAGTCCCATATAAGGATCCATTTCCTAGATCCTGCTCGATAGTATCGCCTTTATATCCAACCGTTATGATGATATCATGAAATCCAAGGTTTGAGAGATGTGAAACCAGGTGTTCAATTGAAGGTTTGTTTACGATTGGAATACAGGGCTTCGGGCGTTCAAATGTAAGCGGGCGAAGACGTGTTCCCTCGCCTCCACACATGATACAGACCTTCATATCGGTTATGTAGGTTTCCTGCACATTTAAGATCGCAGGGAGATATCAAACAACCGGAAAAAAGTTACAAACTGTCCAGGCTCACCGAATCAAAGTCCTGAACAACCTCAGATATTTCCTTGACTCCGAATGCAGTTTTTACCGCCGTTATTTCAAGATCTGAAGCGATACCACACATATAATCAAGTACATCAATGGAGAGTTCTTTCTTAACTTTACTCTGCCTGAGTTGCTCTACAAGATGACCAATCATCTCCACGTCTTCACCGCGGAGTTTGGCAAGGCTGATAACGCACATATAAATACGGGTCAGATTCCTATCGGTACCCGTAATCGTGTCAAAGAAGTTTTTCAGAACCTGGGCCTGATATACCTCGCCGCCCATACTTAAACCATATTATCGATACATTAGTATAAAAAGATATAGATTTATTTTGCTGTGCTCACGATCTTAATAATATCGCCATCTTTCAGAATAGTGCTCTCTTTTATCCTCATTTTTGTCTTTGCGTCAATAGCATACAAAAACCCGTTCCCGATATCAGAGTGAACCTGAAAGGCAAGGTCATGAGGAGTGGATCCTTTTTTCATCAGGAATGCGTCTGGAAGAACTCTCCCCTGACCATCTGTTAGATGGGTTTCATCCTCCACCGGATAGAGCACAATCATGTCAAGCAGTTCAAAAACTGCCTTGTTAATCACTTCCTGAACTCCTGTCCCCCCATGCTGATCCAGGTAAACCTTCATCTTGCTAAGACCGGATTTCTGGGCATCAGAGAGTTTTTCTTCGTCCGGAATCGTAAAAGATGAATCACCCGGATGATACGAGATCAGACCTGAAGTGGCAGCTGATCGAAGAGCCAGCTCTGCAGCCCCTGAAGTCAGAATTGCTCCTGATTTTTTTACCTTTTCCAAAAGGTCCGGAGAAGCAAGGTCTGCTTTATTACCGGCAATGATCATCGGTTTGGCAGATTTCATGAGTATCTTTGAAAATGCAACCAGTTCTTCAGATGAAGCAAGACGAAGGTCCATACCCACTTCCCGCTCGGCATCCATAACATGTTCTTCCCGTATTGATAGTCCTGCAAGGATCTCTGCCAGCCCCGCATAAATAGAAAAGGTGCGTGACTGTGCCTGACGCTGCATTCTGGCCCAGTGTTTCTCAATGATACCGTGGAGCCACATAGCCATTTCAGTTTTAAGCATGGGTATTTCTTCAAGCGGGTCATGGGTTCCGGGGTTATCCGGGTTGCCTTCAATATCCGTACTTCCGCTGGCATCAATCACCTGGATAATGGCATCAGCCTGGCGGAGGTGGTCAAGGAACTGGTTTCCAAGACCTTTCCCGGTATGGGCCTCAGGGACCAGTCCGGCAACATCAATCAGGTGGACTGCGATATACCTGATACCATCTGCGCAGACACCGCATCTCTGCGCAAGGGAGGTACAGGGACAGGGAACCCTGACATACGCAACCCCCCGGTTTGCATCAATTGTCGTAAACGGATAATTGGCAATCTCAGCGGGAGCCATGGTTGCTGCCCGGTATAATGTTGATTTGCCACAGTTTGGTTTTCCAGCAAGTGCAAGGGTGATCATAGATGGTCCTCAAATCCCAGTGCGAACTAACAGGTATGTATGGGATACTGCACCAAAAAAGTGTATTATTTTGACAAACCAGGTGAGGTCAACACCAGGGATGCTATCAGACTTGGTGCTGAGCGTGCACAGGAACTTGGTATAAACACGATGATTGTGCCCAGTACCAGTGGTAATACCGCCAGAATAGCACATGAAGAGCTCAAAGGATCTTCAGTCCGCCTCGTAATCGTAACCCATGTTGTGGGATTTTCCTCGCCAGGAGTCTGGGATTTTGATGCAGGACTTGCAGAAGAACTCAGAAAAGAAGGAGTTACCATAATAACCGGCACTCATGTCTTATCCGGCCTGGAACGCGCATTTTCGTCTTCGCCCAAGGTAAGCGGAGGATCCAGAAGTGACGCGGTTGCTGAGGCATTGAGAAGACTTGTCGCTGTAGGGGCAAAAGTTGCAGTAGAATGTACCTTAATTGCAGCAGACCAGGGCGCTATCAGCGTTAATGAAGAAGTCATTGCTCTTGGTGGGACTGCTAACGGGGTCGACACCGTCTGTGTCATAAAACCTTCCCATACGCAGCGCTTCTTTGATCTTCAGATCCGTGAAATCGTAGCAATGCCAAGGGACCGGTGAGAATGATCCGCAGCGCTTTGGGAAACACATTCTCAAAATTAATTCATACTCCTCTGCTTTGGATTTCAGGGATCTATACTGGCACATGTATGACCGGAGTAATTTGGCTTGAATTCTCCGGGAACATGTTTCTTGCGGGAAAAATCGCCATGCTTGCATTCATAGCATTTCCATTCTTTGTCGGAATGACAAATCATATCCTGAATACAGGAGAATCATCAGCCAGATCCCTGCTTACTGCAGGACTGAAAAATTTCTTCCCGATAATTCTACCCTGCATTATGCTCGGGGGCATGATGTTTTTGATGGTATTGCTTCTTAGCATACCCCTGTCCATCATGGGTTTTGGAGAAGATCCATATACTCTCTCCGGCCTCATGCTGGGAGTCAGCATACCAGCCCTGATCTTTTCATTGTACATCGATAATGTGGCAGTCTGTGAAAAGAGAAAAATTTTCGATACCCTGAAACGGAGTATGGAACTTGTCGGTCTGAATTTTTTTGGAGCAATCGGGTATTATATTACAAGTGCACTCTTTTTCGTGGCCGTCTCACTGTTTGGAGCCTTTCTCTGGGGGATAATCCTTGCAGATAAGTTTACCCGGTTCATCGGGATGAATATGACGACGCAACAGGAGACTTTTTCACAATTTACCATGACCGACTGGCAGACCCTGATTGGCCCTGAAGGTGTCATCGTTACTTCAGTCATTTTTGGAATAGTAACACTCATTATAGTCCCGTTCCTGCTTGTCTTCAAATTCCAGTGTTACAGGGAAGTATCAGACCAGACCCCGGTTGAATTTGGGGAATATGATGAAAAAGGACGATGGTATAAATATTAACCCGAAAAAAAGGTTATAATTCCCCAGAGGAAAGCGGTTGCCACCCCTCCACCCAGAGTTGCCAGGAAATTTGTTCCCGCATTTCCCCAGACTTTTTTATTTTCATAAACCTCTCCTAGAAGACTGTCAAGGTTCGTCCCGATAAAACCACCAATAACTCCGGCAACAAATATTGAACTGTCGGCAATCCCAAGGAGGAATGCACTCAGGGATATGAACAACGCCCCGAATAATCCTGCAACTTCTCCGATGACCGAAACACCCCCGTTTGTCCCTTCAGGAACCGGTTGAAAGGTTGTGATGAGTAGTGGTTTTCCAAAGCAAACTCCAATTTCTCCTGCAACGGTATCTGCAGCAGCAGTAGCCACACTCCCTACATATGCAGCAATAAATACCGGGTGCTGGGTGACACCAAAACCGACTGCTGCACATACTGAAACCAGGCCATTTGCAAAGACATTGATATATCCCCGCACACCTCCTTTTTCTTCTTCAACATGCAGGGACTTTTTATAATCCATTTTATACCTGGTTGTCATTGCACCCAGGATAAAGAAAGCCAGCATTATCAGAAACCATGAGATACCAGCAAAAACAATCAGGAGGACACCTACAAGACCTGCAGAAAACAGACCCGGAATATCAGCAGTCTTCAGGCGGTATGCAAAATAACTAAAACCGAATGCAATGACAACCGCTGTAACAACAAGTGGGAAGGTTGCCTCATATTCCAGATCTTCAATTAGCAGCATCACCATTGCTACACTCACTAATTGAATAGTAATGGAGTTTTTTTGATATCCAAGAATTGAATGAAGAAGTATACAGACTGTTGCTCCAACCACAGCAGAGAGCCAGGACTGGACGCCGAGGTATACCATCACAAATGCGGTGATGAGAAGAAGACAAATGAACGATAATGCATACTCAATTGTCTTTCCCCTGGACAGAGAAAACACAACCTCTTTAGTTATGACAATAAGAATGGATGCATAGAGAACAAACGATGGAAGTATACCTACCAGACTTAAGAGACCAATAAATCCTAGTGCAATACAGAATAAATGGTCATATTTCCTATACCAGAGTACAAGAGCAGTAATAAATACCACTAAACCGGGAACACCAGGATGAAGATATGGTGATATTATCAGGAGAAGAACTGCCAGGACAAATGCAATCCATCCCGATGTTTTTAACATTGGGTATCTAATTAGTCAGTTACCAAATATATAGTTGGATGCACCATATCTTTTTAATTCTTCAACCTGCCACCCCATAAATGAATGAAATAATTTCCTTGATTTCAGAACATTTTGTCTTTATGGATTGCTTTTGTCTAATGACAGATAGGACAAAACCCATAAACTGATCCAACCACTTATACAAAGATATCTGTGAAATTCAATCCTAACATCCTGATAAGAAATCTCATCCCTGTTTTAATAACATCCTTATTGCTTTCCTCATTTTTTGGAGTTGTAACAGGTGCGCCGACATATGCACCAACAGAAGGAAAAAATCCATTGAATGTCTACTTCTCTTTTCCAGGAGGAGAAGAATGTGATGCTGTTCTCTGGTCTTTTGGTGATGGAAACACCTCCCAGGCTATTACCACAGAGCATATCTATCACCGGCTTGGTATGTACTATCCGTCCTGCTCATGCAGACTTCCAGGAGCTAATATCTCTTATAGTTATGATTATGTCTACGTTATTCCCTGGAAAACCAGCATAAGAGAGAGTTCTACTGGAGGAAGGCCGAAAGATACAACAGTAGAAAGGACGTCTGATGGCCTTAGTCCGGATCAATTAAAAAAACAGGCAGAAGGACTTACTGCTGTTGGAGAAATGAAATATGCAGCAGATGCTTATTCGGATCTAACAAAAATTTCATCATTAGATGCAGGAACATTGTCAATATATGGAGATGTACTTGAAAGTTTGGGCAGACTTACTGAAGCAGAAGACACATTTGAACAATCAATCACTCTGAATGAATCTGCCCAGAACCTGAAAAAACTGGCAAATATACAGTTTTCTCTAGGAAAAATTACTGATGCCATTGATACCATGAATAAAACACTTCTCCTTGCTCCTGGCGACGCATCATCATACGCTTCATATGCAACGTTTCTGCAAAAGGCAGGTAAAACAGCAGAAGCACTTGATGCATATAATCAATCTTTCAGGATGAATGATCTACAGCCGAAATTATGGGTGGATTATGCAGGCCTGCTCTCTTCATTAGGCCGGAATGAAGAAGCAGCTGCCGCATATGAGCATGCAACATCTATAGGTGCATCAGGATCAGACATGTGGAATAACTATTCAAAAGTACTGGTAAAGCTTGGTGAGAATGACGCAGCACAACGGGCAAAAGAACGTGCCACGAAAACTAACCAGGTAATATCCTCGTCAATGTTTGGAACCAGCGACAGCATACCGGTCTGTGGTATCGGTTCTATGTGCTGATGCCGTATTCGTGAGATACCACAACATACAGGGAATGTGAGTTTTCTCTCACCTTTTTTTAATTCAGTTCCATCATCTACATTACCCTTTACCCACAAACGTATGAGCAATGTCCAGGGTCCTGCGGGAGCTTCCCAAAACCTATGAGTACCGTGAGGTTGAAACTCGATGGCAACAGACGTGGAAAGATGAAGACGTCTATTTTAAAGAAGGATCAGAAAAACCCAGTTTTGTCATTGATACACCCCCTCCTTATCCCACCGGTGAATTTCATATTGGAAATGCCTTTAACTGGTGTTATATTGATTTTTTAGCCAGATACAAGCGGATGAAGGGATATAATGTCATGTTTCCGCAAGGCTGGGACTGTCATGGTCTTCCAACTGAGGTAAAGGTTGAAGAGATCCATAAAATCACCAAGAATGATGTTGACCGGCAGAAGTTTCGCGAGATGTGCCGTGACCTGACAATCGGCAATATCAAAAAGATGCGGACATCAATGCGACGGATGGCTTTCTCCATCGACTGGAGTCATGAATATATCACAATGATGCCGGAATATTTCGGCAAGACTCAGCTCTCCTTTTTACGTATGTTTAAAGCAGGGCAGATTTACCAGTCAGACCATCCTGTAAATTTCTGTCCCAGGTGTGAAACAGCGATAGCATTTGCAGAAGTCAATTATAGTGATCGTACCACAAAATTGAATTATTTTAACTTTTCCGGACTGGAAATCGCAACATCCAGACCCGAGCTCCTGGCTGCCTGTGTCGCAGTTGCTGTGCATCCCGATGATGAACGATACCGGGATCGCAAGGGGAAATCTCTGAAAGTGCCGATTTTTGGTCATGAAGTTCCGATTATCTGTGATGAGGCTGTTGACCCGGCTTTTGGTTCAGGTGCTGTCATGATATGTACCTTTGGTGATAAGCAGGATGTTATCTGGTGGAAAGTCCATAAACTCCCACTTAGAAAAGCAATTGATAAAACCGGACATATGACAGATATCGCTGGTAAATACGAAGGAATGAATACCACAGCCTGCCGGGAAGCTATTCTGGATGATATGAAATCTGATGGAATACTAATCCGCCAGGAACCGCTTGAGCAGCGGGTCGGCACCTGCTGGCGATGCAAGACACCGATTGAGATCCTCTCCGAACACCAGTGGTTTGTAAAAATACCGCATGAAGCATCCCTCAAAGCTGCAAAAGAGGTCAAATGGTACCCTGAACACATGTTCCTCAGGATGGAGAACTGGATCTCCCAGATGGAATGGGACTGGTGCATCTCGAGGCAGCGTATTTTTGCAAGTCCCATACCGGTTTGGTTCTGCAAGGACTGTGGGGAAATAATGATCCCGGACGAAAAAGACCTGCCAATTGATCCGACCGTGAATGCACCAAAGAACCCCTGTCCGAAATGTGGCAGTACATATTATGTTCCGGAAACTGATGTGCTTGACACCTGGATGGATTCCTCCATATCAGTAATGCACGTCACCGGGTGGGACGGGAACCAGAAGGTTCCACCTCTCTTTCCTGCACAAATACGCCCCCAGGGCCATGACATTATAAGGACCTGGGCATTTTATACGATTCTTCGTTCTGTTTCCCTCACCGGAGGCAAACCATGGGAACAGATCCTTGTAAACGGGATGGTGCTTGGAGAGGATGGATTTAAGATGAGTAAAAGCCGTGGCAATGTCACGGTCCCCGAAGAGATCCTTGAGCAGTATGGTGCCGATTCTCTCCGCCAGTGGGCAGCTCTTGGTGCTGCCACGGGATCTGATATCCAGTTTAACTGGAATGATGTCGTGGCTTCGAACCGTTTCCTGACAAAAATGTGGAACATCTCACGGTTTGCCCTGATGCAGCTTGACCGTGCACCATACAATTCTGATGCTCCGGTAACTACCCTTGCAGACCGGTGGCTTCTCACGAAACTCAGCGAAACGGTTCGTGATGTATCCGAATCACTGGAAACATACCAGTTTGATAAGGGCTTAAAAGCAATACGGGAGTTTGCCTGGGACGTTCTTGCTGATAATTATATCGAAATTGTAAAAGGCAGACTGTATTCTGATTCTTCAGCACGCGATGGAGCCTGTGTAGCAATCAGGACATCACTTGATGCAATATGTCGGATGCTTGCACCATTTACCCCGTACTTTGCAGAGGAAGTCTGGTCATTTATACAGGAGAACTCAGTTCATCAGCAGCCGTGGGTTGACTTTTCATACAAAGACGATGATGCAGCAGGATCAGGAGAAACACTGGTTCAGGTTATATCAGAGATCAGACGCTATAAGCATGACAAGGGACTTGCACTGAATGCACCGCTTGGAAATGTTACCGTTTACACACCAGATCCAATCGACGATTCAGGAGATGCAGGCACTGCTCTAAACTGTATCCTTACCTGGAAAACAGGTATGCCAAAACTCACACAGGTTGTTAGCGGCGTAAAATTCGATATGGGAATCATCGGACCAAAACTTCGTGGAAAGGCCAAAGGATTTATGCAGGCTGTGGAGGCTTTACCCAAAGATCAACTAACGTCAGTTTTGAAAACTGTATTGGTTGATGGAGAAGAAGTAGAAGTTCCAGAAGGTTCAGTGCTGCCCCAGCTCTCCTACACCGTTGCAGGAGCCAGCGTTGAACTTATTCCGGTCAGGGATGATCTGGTCATTACTATTGACCAGTAATATTATTTTCTCTTATTTTTTGATTTTTTTGCCTGTTCGTTTCTGAACCGGATCGTCTCTCCTGCTACCCGTGTGATATCTTCAGGTGAAAGGGTTCCGTCAATTATCAAAAACCTATAAGGTTCCTCTTCCACCAGCTGCATATAATAATCCTGCACCCGGGTTAGGACTGCCTCCTGTTCAAAATGCTCTTCTTTATCCCTCTTTCCTGTCCGTTCAAGTGCAATCGATACCGGAACAGTTAGGAGGATCGTAAGATCAGGATAAATGGTCCAGCCGGCATGAACAGCACGAAGCCATGAAAGGGGATCCGGAACAATTCCCTCAAGAGTCACCTGCTGGTAGACAAACCTGCTGTCAATATACCGGTCTGATATAACCAGTTTTTCCTTTGCGAGGGCAGGCCTGATAACTTCACTCAGGTGAGCCGCATGATCCGCAACAAAGAGCAGGGCTTCAGCTACCGGGTCTGCCTGTTCCCTGATAGCCCGACGGACAGCATCACCTATCCAGGTAGATCCAGGCTCACGGGTGATCACCGGATCCAGATCAGCAAGGGCAGTTCCAAGAGCATCATGGAGAGTAGATTTTCCACTTCCATCTATTCCCTCAAGAGTTACAAGCAAAATGAACCCCTCCTGATATATTCAACCGGGATCCTGCCGGTGTGGATTGCAGTTGCAATGATTGCCCCATCAAACCCGACCTCTGTAAGAAGTATAAGATCATCTTCCGAGGATACTCCACCTCCCCAAAGCAGGGCACCTGGATATGCCAACCGGTATGAGGTAAGCATTTCACGGGATAGACCCAGTCCTGTTCCCACCCTGCCAATGTCAAGAAGGATAATCATTTCAAATTGGAACCGATGGCATGATGAAAGAAATAGTATTGGATCAGTATTCCAGGGAATGACCAGATCCTTTTTGATGTCAACTGAGAGAACACCTCCGGTGAACTGATCCAGGATTTCTCCAGCTGTTTCAGTTCCCACGATATTTTTCATGCCGGCTATGGTTAGCATATCATCAGGAGATCTGCATCCCCGGTCCACGAGGAGCATCTCTGTCCGCTCTGCGAAGTATGGAATCAGGTTATCATGATCACCTGTGCCGCAAATACGGTCCAAATCGGCAATATAAAGGTTCTTTGGCTTTACCTGTTCAATAAATCGTAATGGCTCAGAGGTATCTGCATGAATTGAAGTCACTGGAACATAACTTTCACGCATTCCACTCTTTCCATGAACAATAAGTCCGGATTTTAGGTCTGTGGCTAGATAAAGGTCCATATTACAAACGTAATCACTATTTAGATACCGGATCCATATATTGTATGCAGTTGCTTGTCAGCCCAGCAACCATTGAAGAAGCAAAGAAGGCACTTTCTGCCGATATTGTCGATGTGAAACGCCCTGAAGAAGGATCTCTCGGAGCCTCTTTTCCCTGGATTATAAGAGGTATAAAAAACCTCACTCAAAAACCCGTAAGTGCCGCAATTGGTGACTTTGATTATAAACCCGGAGGTGCTGCCCTTACCGCACTGGGAGCAGCTGCTGCCGGGGCTGATTATATAAAAATCGGGCTGATGTTTGACGGAATTGAAGAAGCAGACATGGTCATTTCTTCAGTAACCCGAGCCGTCAAAGACACATACCCTGAAAAGTCAGTGGTCATTGCCGCGTATTCTGACTGGGAACGACTTGATACTATCTCTCCCTTTGACATGGCTCCGCTTGTTGCAAAGGCAGGAGCTAATGTTTCTATGGTAGATACCGGGATAAAGGATGGAAAGTCAACTTTTGAATTCATGGATGAAGCCTTACTTATAGAGTTTAAGAATTTAAACAAATCTCTCGGAATAAAAACTGCTATCGCAGGATCTCTAAAATTCCAGGATATCGATGTTCTTAAAAGGATTGATCCAGAGATTATCGGAGTTCGGGGGATGGTTTGTGGTGGAGACAGAAGAGCAATGGTACAGGAAGAATTAGTATTAAAGGCAGTAAGCATGGTCCATTAAAATGTATATCGAAAAATTACAGGCAGAAACAGGACTTACCTTTGACGATATTCTCCTCATCCCCTCCGCTTCAGAAGTGGAACCGGATCAGGCAGATGTATCAACCCGTTTTTCACGAAACATAGCTTTAAACATTCCGTTGGTTAGTGCTGCAATGGATACAGTAAGCACATCCTCAATGGCAGTAGCTCTTGCACGTGCCGGGGGCATTACCGTTATCCACCGGAACATGTCACCCGAACAGGAAGTAGAAGAGGTCAGAAAAGTCAAACTTGAGTCTGAAATAGTCCAGCGTGAAGTTCTGACGGTCACTCCGGATTCCCTTATTGCAGATGTTGACCGGATGATGACATACCATGGTATTGGTGGAGTTCCGGTTGTTGAGAATGAGAAGGTAATTGGTATTGTCAGCAGACGTGACCTTCGTGCCATGGTCAGTCGTATCGGAAACCAGCCGGTGAGGTCAATTATGACACATGAACCAATTGTCGCCAGAGAAGGAATCTCACTTGACGATGCATTTGACCTGATGTATTCCCGTAAAGTAGAGAGACTTCCAGTCGTTGATGATATGGGTATGCTTACCGGTATCATCTCTATGCAGGAACTTCTTGAAAAACGGCAGTTCCCAAATGCCATCAGGGATGATGATGGAAACCTTATTGTTGCAGCATCAGTCGGTCCTTTTGACCATCCACGCGCAATGATGCTGGTAGAGGCCGGGGTCGATGCCATTGTTGTTGACTGTGCACACGGGCATAACCTCAATGTCGTAAAAAGTGTGAAAGAGATTAAAGAAAGTGTCCCGGTTGACGTGATTGCTGGTAATATTGCAACAAAAAGTGCAACAGAAGCACTCGTGGACACAGTTGACGGACTTAAAGTAGGGATAGGACCGGGATCTATCTGTACGACACGGGTTGTAGCAGGTGTCGGAGTGCCACAGGTAACTGCAATTTCATCGGTTGCAGAGATAGCGAGAGAGAAAGGTGTCCCGATTATTGCAGACGGAGGAATCCGTTTTTCAGGGGATATTGCAAAGGCCATTGCAGCTGGAGCAGATACTGTCATGATGGGAAATCTTTTTGCCGGTACTGATGAATCACCGGGTCAGATTGTAACAATCCAGAGTAGGAAATACAAACAATACCGGGGCATGGGTTCATTAGGTGTCATGAGTTCTGGTGTGTCATCAGACCGGTACTTTCAGAAGAAAGAGATCGGAAAGACCAAATTTGTCCCTGAAGGTGTTGAGGGAGTAACACCCTACGTTGGACCGGTTGCTGACGTGATTTATCAGATGATTGGAGGTTTAAAATCTGCAATGGGTTACGTAGGAGCGCGGACCATCCAGGACATGCATGAAAAGACACGGTTTATCAGGATCACCCATGCAGGATACACGGAAAGCCACCCACACAACATCACCATTACTGATGAAGCTCCGAATTACCGAATATAATAAATACAATTTTTCCCTAACACTAAGTTAGTGATGTTGGAACAGGCAGAGCTTTCCCGTTTGCTGGACATACTGGGAAACCGGAACCGGAGGAGAATTATCGAACTTCTTCGGGAAAAGCCCTGTTTTGTGACCGAGATATCTGAACGGCTGATGATTTCACCAAAAGCCGTAATTGATCATCTCCAGATGCTTGAAGATGCGAGAATTCTCGCTTTCCGGAGTGATGACCGGAGAAGAAAGTATTACTATCTTGAGCATGACATCAGTATCCAGGTACATCTGGATGGCCAGAGCCATGACCTGGTCCCCATGATCCTCTCCGGTGAACAACGCCTCCTGATATCATTGCAAAAACTTCGGCAGATGATATCCGAACGCGATAAACTTGCCGAGAAACTTGAAGAGAAAGAGAGGGAAATTGATCACCAGATAAGCGAAGTTCTCCATGAAGGCAAACGTGCAGGTAGTGGAGAAGAGAGTATGCTGGTATCTGTCGCCCTGGCCCATGGGGCGAAAAATACCGAAGAGATCCGGGATCTTACAGATCTTTCTTCAGATACGGTAGATACTACTCTCCGCCAGCTGATGGAAGAAGGCATAGTATGTAGGAAAGGAACAGGATTAGAAATCCGAGGTATATATGCCGATTAATCCATATGACGATCTGCTTAAAAACCTTGTCAGGTTACTTGAGCAGATTACTTCACTAGAACAGAATATGAGAAAAATGCAGGACGGTTCTGAGACAAAACCCGGAATCATCGGCTGTGCCATTATCACAGGTGGACTGTCCCCTCATGAAGCAATAGACCAGGGAAAAGAGCGCAAGTCTGGTCTCTCATATGAGATGGTTGATGCAGGTGATACGGCATTTCTTACTATCCAGTTACCCAAAGGATTTGGGAATGAACCTGATGTGCTGTTCCAGGAGCGGGCATGTCATATCGGGATGAATGGTCTTTCCGGAACAATTGACCTGCAGTTTTGTATTGCGCCTGAAACATCCACCTTCACCTGTAATAATGGAGTATTGGATGTGATCCTGGTAAAAAAACAGGATATATCACCAGGATTCGATGATGCACCCGCTCCAGAGACTGAATTTTTCTAATGCAGCATTATTCTTCTTATTTTTAGAATCATCACCAGATACAAATCCTCTGCATATATTATGCTACCGGTCAGATACTCATTTATGATAGTCGTGATAGGTGGCGGGCCGGCGGGGCGGTACGCTGCTATGCGGCTTTCCGGTGCTGGAAAGAAGGTTAGGATTATTGAAAAAAGACCAGCCGGTCTTGGAGGACAGTGTCTCCACCAGGGGTGTATGACCATTTGTGCACTTAATGATGTTGCCAGGTTCATGGACAGGATGCACACATTCTCCAGAATGAGTATTATTCAAACCCGGACGGAGATATCATACCCGGTTCTTGTCCAAAAGATGCAGGAGATAATCAAACAGATTGCACATATTCTTGATCAGGAAACCATACAGGCAGGTGTTGAGATCATGAAAGGATCTGCTATCCTTCAGGGAAGTACTCTCCTCGTTGATGGAGAACGGATTCATGCAGATACTATTATCATTGCATCGGGTGCCAAACCGAATATACCTGATATTCCAGGTTGCTCTCTTTTGGGAGTATACACTGCGCATACGATCCTTACCATGCCAGATCTGCCAAAAAAGATGGTCATCATCGGAAGTGGAGTAATTGCCGCTGAGTTTGCATATATTTTTAGTTCGTTTGGAACTGAAGTTACCATACTTGCAAGAAGTTCACTTTTAAGGATATTTCCTGAACAACTAATCAAGGAAGCAAGAAAAGATTTATCTCAGGTAAATATTCTGGAAAAGGTCACCGTTACCGGTATCAGCGGTCAGAAAAGTGTAAGCGGAGTTGTAATCCAAACCCCGGACGGAACACAGGAAATACCAGCAGATGTGGTCCTTCTCGCAACCGGGATGATCCCAAATACCGGGTTTATTACCGGTATTGACTGTGGAGCAGATGGAGCATTGGTTGTTAATGAGCGAATGGAAACATCAGAACCAGGTGTATATGCTGCAGGTGATGTTACCGGCTATGGGAACCTGACACCATATGCCAGGTTCCTGGGAAGAAAAACTGCAGATATCATCCTCGGTAAAGAACCTGAACCTGAACCAAAAACTGTCCCACAAGCTATCAAACTCCACCATGATCTGGCATTCTGCAGGACATCTCACAAATTTCATAAATCTCTCTCAATTCCCGGACCAGCCGGGCCTGAAACATTCTGGGAAGTCCCAGACCGTCATACCGGATCATCAGTGGTTGAACTTGATGATACCGGCCACCTGACCGGTATTGCTGAAGCTTCCCCGGCAGCTTCAGTTGCCATGGCATATCTTGGATGGATGATAAATTCAGATATTCAGAGAGGTGTATTTAACCGGTTTATCGAGATTCATCCTTCTGCAGACGGCATACCATGGCTGCTGAAATATCTCAACGGGAATCAGAAAACCTGACTGATAATCCGGAATTTTTTCGCCCTCCATACAAATTTTCTTTCTCCATTCCAGCAACACCTTTTTCATGTTTTAAAAAAATCTCTTTTTGTCAGATAGATGATGATCACTATCATTGCAGTTGATGATGAACCTGCTTTTTGTGAGATGCTGAGCATCTACCTGGAAGATTTTGGAAATTTTAAAACAATTGCATATACATCACCAAACGAGGCCTATGTAAGAATAATGTCAGGTGATGCTGATGCAGTTATTACAGACTATATGATGGAGGATATGGATGGAATTTCCTTTATTAAAAAAGTCAAATCCGTAAATCCGGATATTCCTTTTCTTCTGCTTACAGCACGTGATGACAAAGAGATTATCCTACAGGCAATGGATGCAGGAGCTGACTTCATCCAGTTTAAAAGTGAAGAACCAGCACGATTATTTCCTGATATTGCACAGAAGATTACAAAAGCAGTTGAAAAGTACCGCGATAAACAGGAATTTAATAAGAAATTAAAAATCCGTGAAATGTTGATGAGGGCGCAACGGGACCTGATGAGCAGGCTTTCGGCATCATCTACAACCAATCAGGCCCTTGATGCCACACTTACCGCAATACGAAATATTACCGGATGCACATCGGGTAGTATTCATCTTATTCATGAGAAAACAAAAAAACCTGAACTTGCCATTTCACAAAATCTTACCCATGACCTGTTAAAACGATTTACATTTGGTGATTTGCACAAGGTTGTACATACAAAAACCACGATTTATTTCCCGGATAGTGATGAGGCAACAGGTCCTGAACAAAATATAACCGGCGGACAGATACCTATTCTTGCAGGAAATGAGATTTTTGGCGTTTTTTCATTTATTATGGATACTCCTGTACCACTGGATACAGAAATCAGGGACACGATTGAACTAATTATCAGTCACCTCGGAAATACTATCGTCAGGATTCATTCAGAAGAACAAGTAAGGCACCGGGAAAAAGATTTACGCGAGTTATACACGGTCATGCAGGAACTGGTCATTGTAATCGACATGAACGGAACCATCCTTAGTGTTAATCCTGCAACTATCAGAACCCTTGGATATTCCGAAGAGGAAATTGTAGGAATGCCGATCCAGGTCCTTTATTCACCAGAATACCGGGATGAAGTGATATATCAGTTCATGAATGTAACAGGAACCGGGGATTCCACACATAACACGTTACCTCTTCTTAATAAAAAAGGAAAAGGAATTCCGGTTGAAACAAGAGGAGCAATCGGTTCATGGGGGGGACGTCAGGTTTTGTTTTCCATAAGCAGGGACATTGCTGAACGCCTTGAAGCGGAATGTCACCTTCATGAATATTACGAAAGAATCTCTGCGATTCTGGCTTCATCAACGGCCCAGATCTATTTGAAAGATATCAATCACCAGTACCTGATGGCAAATGAACCTTTCTATTCTTTTGCTCATACCAACATGAAAGAATTACCGGGTAAATGTGATGATGATTTCTTTCCATCCAATATTGCAGAAAAAAGGCATGAATATGATAATTATGTAATCAGTGAAGATAGACCGATAAATAATATCGAAGAGGAATTTTTTGTTGATGACGAACTACATTGGTTTGTTTCTTCAATAATTCCTACACATGACCAGACAGGTAAGGTAACTGGATTGGTCGGGACCACCCTTGAAATCACAGATCTGGTTAGGACCAGGCAGGAACTGGAAAAAAGAGATCGAATTCTTAGTGCTATCAGCACCGTTGCCCAGAGTCTTATGAGAAATAAGGAATGGGAACCAGTCATTCCGGATTACCTTGAATTGCTTGGCATTACAACAGGAGTTGAGCAAGTCATCCTCATTGGTATAAATTACTATGAAAAGCCCGGGTTTGAAGACTATTATTGTGAATGGACTGAAACTGAACAAGAGGGTCACAAAATCGAGTACCCGAACATTTGTTCAGATATTTTACCTCACTTGTATAAATATCTGGAAAAAAACAGATTTTACATTACTGACCGATTAAAGATCGAGAAGGAAACTAATTGTTCGGGAAAATGCGATATTCCCCAATTTTTGTTGTTAATACCGGTTTTTTCAGCGGAAATATTATGGGGCACAATTGCATTTGTCACCTATAAAAAAGAATATGTCTGTCCGATTGCAGAGATTGAAGCCCTTATCATGGCTTCTGAGGTTATTGGATCTGCAATTAGCAGGTATCAGACCGAGGAATTGTACCATAAACCTGTTGAACAATCCCTGGTGGGTGTATACCTGATTCAGGACTTCAGGTTTATTTATGCTAACCCACGCATGGCAGAAATTTTGGATTGTAACCGGGAAGAACTTGAAAAATCTCCGAGTAGTTTGTTCGTACATCCGGATGATAGTGATTTAGTCCTTGAACATTACCAAAAAGTCATGGAAAATCCTGATTTAGCATATGATTATGAATTCAGGGGAATAACAGCGGAAAAAAGAACCATCTGGATGGAAAATCTCATAACTGGTATCAGATATAAAGGGAAAACTGCAATTCTCGGAAGTATTATGGATATCACAGAGCGTAAACAAGCCGAAGAGAAAATCCGTCAGTCGCTCAAAGAAAAAGATATCCTGCTTCGGGAAGTTCACCACCGGGTAAAAAACAATATGCAGATCATTGTCAGTATGCTCCGAATTCAAAGCAAAATGGTGGATAATCCCTTTGTACTGGATGTGTTACAGGAGAGTAAAAACAGAATATTATCCATGGCGATTGTTCATGAGAAATTGTACCGGACTGACAACCTGGTAAGTATTAACCTGCTTGAATACATGAACTCACTCGCAGAGACGTTAATTTCTGATTTTTCTCCTGATGAATCACTAATCTCACTGAGCCTCGTCTGTGATCCATCTATCGAAATGACTATTGATGCAGGAATCCCCCTGGGACTTATCATGAATGAACTGATTACAAATTCTTTTAAACATGGGTTTATCCCAAAAAAGAAAGGAAAAATTAGTATTACCATAGTTGCCGATGAAACAGGATTTTTGAACATCACGTACCGTGATACCGGGAAGGGACTTCCTCCAGAATTTGACATTGAATCAAGTAATACACTTGGCATGCAGATCATATCTAATTTAATCTTCCAGACAAGCGGAGAGATTACATTTGAATCAGACAAAGGAACAGTGGTAAAGATGAAAATTCCAGTTAATGAAGGATTTATTACAGGGGATCAGTAACATGCCACAGGGAAGTAAAATCCTGATTGTTGAGGACGAGATGATCATTTCCATGGAGATTAAACAAAAACTCAAGGAGATGGGATACGATGTAGTTGCCCAGGCAATTACCGGAGAATCCGCGATTCAGAAAGCCGGAGAGAAAAAACCTGACCTGGTACTCATGGATATCAGGTTAAAGGGAGAGATGGATGGGATTACAGCAGCGAAAAGAATCATTGAACTATATAACATTCCTATCATCTTCCTCACCGCCCATTCAGACAAAGCGACACTGGAACGAGCCATTGCTGTTTCTCCGTCAGGATACCTCTTAAAACCGTTCAAAGAGCGGGAATTGATGACAAATATTGAGATGAGCCTTCATAAACACCGGATTAAACAGAGAGTCCATGAGGAAAAACATCCGGAGGCACAATCTGATCTCAGTAAAAAAGTAATTACCATTCCTCTTCCGGTTGTCATTTTCTCAAATGAGATGAATATATTGGAGATGAATCAGCCAGCGGTTGAAATGATCGGTTTTTCTAAAAATGAAATAATTGGAAAACCTGCTGAAACCTATTTTAAAACCCAGGAAATTATTGTTGGTGATGAAAAAAATTATGAGGCAGGTCTTCAGTTCATTCTTCCAGACCAGGTCTCGCTCAAACATAAAGATGGGAGTTATATTCCAGTAAATCTGAAAGGAGGGTTTATTCTCAGAGATGGTAAGATCTTGCCGGAATGCCTGATGGTTGTCGATAAAGCAGAATCGGAATCCATTGATCCCTCAAATCTTGGACCACAGATAATCCGCCACATGATGGCATTGACAAACGTTCTTAAACTTCCTGCATTCGTCATTGACAAAGGACTGATGCTGACAGGCCGTAACCCCCTGTTTGATGAACTGGCGCGAAAAGCTGGAATCAGCGAATATATGCTAAAAAGACCATTGTATGAAACTCCGAAATTTTCCTTCTTCGGAGATATGCAGGATCTACAGGAAATATTTCGTTCAGGAGACATGGAGAAGAGAATACGAAAATACAATTTTGGTGATGTAGTAAAATTTATTGAATTTATTCGGATTCCACTTAAAAAAGATGGTGTTACCACTCATATTGCCACAATTATGGATGATGTAACCAATGAGAAACATGCATTATATGAAGCAGAAAAAACGCGGAATGATTATGCCCAATTATACAGTAGCCTGGAAAATATCCGCTCAATTTCGGCTGAACTCAGAACACCTCTCCAGGACCTTCTTATCAAACTATCAGATGGAATGACATTGGAAAAAGGATATGCACTTGACATCAGCAATAAAATTTCTGATCTTATGACCAGGTTTGATGCAGCATGGGTTACCTATGCTGAACACAAGGACCAGATGAACAAAGGGCAAAAAACGTAAATTTTCAGGCCCTAAGGGCAATCCTGAATTATTTTGTTTATTTTTAGTAACTCCCGGGTTATCAAATCCCTCAGTACGTCCAGGTTCTGGAGGATATCCGGCCTTCCATACTCTTCTCCAGCGAGTATTTTTTCCTGCTTTGATAATGTTTCCTCCAAAAATTTAAGTATTCTCTTCTTTTTTGTCGAATTTCTGCATTCAGATGCCTTTTCCGGGCTCATCCCAGCCGATAAGGCTCGTTCATACATATCTTCACTCTCATCAAGGAGTTCCTTCATCTCGCTGATGGCTGCAAGAAGCATGTTCCTTTCAAGTGGTTTCATGATAAAGCCTTCAATTTTCAGCCCATACCGTATTGCTTCGTCTGTTGTCAGTACTTTTCCGGTAAGAATGATAATCGGTATCTGGAAATATTCAGGATCACTACGAACCTGTTCTAAAACATCCCATCCGGATATTGGTTCCTGAATAATGTCAAGTAGAATCAGTTCTGGTTTTGTATTCCGAATGGTATCAAGGGCTTTTGTTGGATCAGTCAGGTAATCTGTCTCATGTCCCCCCTTTGTGAGAACCTGTTGATATAAAACACAGAGTTTTTCATTATCATCAATAAGCAATATTCGCATATTTATTACCTATTAGTATTGAAAAACACAAAAAAATATCTATATGCATAGTTTATTATTTGCCATCAGATGTAACCTGATAAGAGAAAAGACTCCTTAATTTTCAGGTATCTTATAGTCGGTTATCACGAGTAACGTGAAAAAGAAGGAAAGACTCCTAAAGTATTGACACCATTCATCTCATTTTCAAAAACTATACATCTGATTTCACCTAAACAAAACCGTATGACGGATGACACCAGGGAAGGATTCATAGAGGTTAATTCCTGGAAAATATGGTTCAGGATAGATGGAGCAAAAAAACCTAAAACCCCCCTCCTCATCATTCACGGTGGTCCGGGTTTTCCCCATGATTACCTGTTGCCATTAAAGGCTTTGTCATCAGAGAGACCGGTCATCTGGTATGACCAGCTTGGTTGTGGATACTCGGATAAACCTGATTTTCTTACCGGGTATACATTGGAATATTATGTACGGGAACTCACAGAAATCAGGGAAAAACTGGATCTTTTAAACTTACATATCCTCGGACAGTCCTGGGGCACTATGCTGGCGGTTGAGTATCTTATCACCCAACAACCACCAGGTGTCAACTCTCTCATCCTTTCTGCCCCCTGCCTGAGTGTATCCAGGTGGCATAATGACCAGCGTCAGTACATTGAAGAGCTTCCATCAAGTATCAGAAATACCATCCTGAAATATGAAGAACTGGAATCATATGACTCTCCGGAATACCAGGAAGCGATGAACGAATTTTACCGCCGGCACTTGTGCCGATCTGAAACGTGGCCTGAGTGCCTGATGGCTTCAATGGAAAAACTGGGCCATTCTGTATATGAATACATGTGGGGACCAAGTGAATTTACTATAAAGGGAACACTCAGGACGTATGAACGGGCACAAGACCTGCCCATGATAACTGTTCCAACACTTTTTACATGTGGTCGATACGATGAAGCATCTCCCGAATCCACGAGGCATTACCAGAGTATGCTACCAGGATCACAACTGGTGATTTTTGAAGATGCAGCACATGCTCATCACCTGGAGCAGAGAACAACATACATTGAAACTATCAGAAAATTTCTCACTTCTGTGGATAAAAATGAGTGAATTACACAAAAACCGGTTATCCGGATCAAAAAGCCCATATCTCCTGATGCATGCAAAAAACCCGGTAAACTGGTATCCATGGGGAGAAGAAGCCTTTGAGATTGCCAGAGAACTTGATTTACCGGTTTTTTTGTCCATCGGGTATGCTGCCTGTCACTGGTGTCATGTGATGGAACAGGAATCTTTTGAAGATCCGGAAATCGCTATACTCCTTAATAATAATTTTATTTCAATCAAAGTCGACCGTGAGGAACGACCTGATATTGATCAATTATACATGACAATCTGCCAGCTGATGACCGGTTCTGGAGGCTGGCCGATGACCATCTTTCTTAGTCCGGACCGGGAACCTTTTTATGCTACAACATATCTCCCAAAATACAGCCGCCCGGGAATGATCGGAATGATGGATCTTCTCCCATATATTTCGGATATATGGAAAAGCCGGCGTGAAGAAGTGAATGAAACTGGTAAAAAATTGATTCAGGCGGTAAAACAGGTCTTTACACCAACACCGGCCGACATATCAGAAGAGAGAAATCATGATGCGTACATCTACCTTGCTCATCAGTATGATCCAGAATATGGAGGTTTTTCAACCAGCCCCAAGTTTCCCTCCGTTACACAAATTCTCTTTTTGTTACGGTATTACCATCATTATTCCAACAATACCGCATGGAGCATGGCAGAACACACTCTTTTTAAGATGGCAGTCAGTGGTATCAGGGATCATCTGGATGGCGGTTTTCACCGGTATGCAACAGACAGGGGATGGAAACTCCCTCATTTTGAAAAGATGCTCTATGATCAGGCACTTCTTGCCATAGCATATTGCGAAGGTTACCGGATTTCTAAAAACAGCCTCTTTAAAAATACTGCCGAGGGAATTCTTGATTATGTCATTTTATCTCTATCTGATCCAAGAGGAGCGTTTTATTCATCGGTAGACGCAGACAGCCCAAAAGGTGAAGGAGCTTATTACCTGTGGAAACAGGAAGAAATTATGAAAATCCTCGGGAACGATGACGGCAGACTGTTTTGCACGATTACCGGGATAACTCCTGAAGGGAATGTATCCGGACACGGGATTCCATTTGGAAGCAATGTACTTCATCCGGAAAGGGATCTCCATGTAGCCCTGTCTGAGTATGGAATCGCATCTCCAGGTGAATGGCTGGCACGAATGCAGAAAAAAATTCTGTCAATCCGAAAAGAACGGGAAACTCCACCGATTGACGACAAAATTCTATCCGATTGGAATGGGTTAATGATATCAGCCCTGGTACAGGGATATATTACCTTTCGATGGACCAGATACTATCAGGCTGCTGTTCATGCAGCAACCTTTATTTTACAGAATTTGATAGATGAAAGGGGAAGACTTCTTCATAGCTGGTTTAGGGAAAAGAGAGGAAATCCAGCATTAAGTGGAGATTATATCTTTCTGGCAAAAGGGCTTCTTGACCTCTTTGAAGCAGATGGAGATGTGAAATGGCTGCAGTCAGCAATCCAGCTGGTTCAACAAGTACGTAGTGGATTTTGGGATGAAAGTGACGGGGGATTTTATCATTCAAATAGTGAAACAACCGATCTACCCGTTCGTCTCATGGACAGGATGGATGGTGCTCTTCCTTCGGTTAATGGCATGGCTTCAATAGTGATTAACAGGCTCTTTTGTCTCACTGGGGACATTACATATTCTCAATTATATGACCAGCTTATCAGGATGGCAGGGGGAGTATCAGGCCAGGGCTCTGGAGTGATGCTTTCATTTCTTTCTGCATCAATAGAGAAAGAAAAAAGTTTTAGAATCCTTGCCCTGTTTCCGGACAAATCCACGGAAATTACTGATATCCTAACCGATATCAGGACGCAGTACCTCCCCGGAGCTATTACTGTTCCCATCAATAATCCAGATGATGTATCCCCGATAATTCAGGAAGTTACTCAGTATCCACGAAAACCGGCAATATACATTTGCGGTCCGGGTTCATGCAGCCCGCCGGTTTATTCATACCATGCATATGAAAATTGGAAAAAAGAGGTTATCCGGTTGTAGATAAATATGTGAGCATAATTTGGAATTATTTCAATTAAGTAAAGCATTATAGGTTTTTTCCTTACACAAGTCTATCTCATCACTCACCAAATTACTCTTAACTATTTCAACAATAACATTTTTTGTCCATCGTTTTTTTAACGGTAGTAAACCGGCAGGTCATATCCTGTCTTCCAGGTGTGCAGAATTTTTCCCTATACATGAAAATAGAACTATTATACAAACATACATCAAAACAAAGTGATCACCAGGAAGTGAGTACCTGTCTATGAACTTTAATAATTATACCATCAAATCACAGGAGGCTATCCAGAAAGCGATGGAAATAGCCGGAGCACATCAGTGCCAGGCCATCGAGACATCACATCTCCTGAAAGGTATGCTGGTCGTAGATGAAAATGTCATCCCTTATCTCCTGAAAAAAGTCAATGTGAACCTTGATTCTTTTACACGTGCACTAGACAACCTTGTAGATTCCTGTCCGAAAGTCACTGGAGGTGAACAATATCTTGCACAGGATTCTGCAAAAGCCCTCCAAAAAGCAACAGCATATTCCCAGGAATTCAAGGATGAGTTCATCTCCATAGAACATCTGCTCCTAGGCCTGTTATCAGGCAATGATTCAACCGCACGGCTGTTGAAAGAAAATGGAGTATCTGAGAAAGAGCTAAAAACAGCTATCAGGCAACTTCGCAAAGGATCGACGGTCAGCAGCCAGACTGCGGAAGAAACCTATAATGCCCTGAACCAGTATGCCCGTAACCTGAATGATCTTGCAGGAAGTGGAAAACTTGACCCGGTTATCGGCCGTGATGACGAAATACGCAGGGTGCTCCAGATTCTTTCACGAAGAACAAAAAATAATCCAATCCTTATCGGAGAACCAGGTGTTGGAAAAACAGCCATTGCCGAGGGACTTGCACACCGGATTATTGACGGAGACGTTCCGGACAACCTGAAAACAAAACAGATTTATTCACTTGACATGGGAGCTCTCATAGCCGGGGCAAAATATAAGGGTGAGTTTGAAGAACGGCTCAAGAGTGTTGTGAAGGAAGTAATTTCAGCAGAAGGAGAGATAATTCTCTTTATCGACGAGATCCATACGCTTGTCGGGGCCGGAGCGAGTGAAGGTGCAATGGATGCTGCAAATATTTTAAAGCCGGCACTTTCACGAGGAGAACTACATGTTATCGGTGCAACGACCTTAAAAGAATACCAGAAATATTTTGAAAAAGACAAAGCCCTTGAACGTCGATTCCAGCCGGTAATGGTGAACGAACCAGACATTGCAGATTCAATATCAATTCTACGTGGCATTAAAGAGAAATATGAGTCCCATCATCATGTCAGGATCAAAGATGAAGCTATCATTGCCGCTGTAGAGCTCTCACAGCGATACATATCTGATCGGTTCCTCCCTGATAAAGCGATAGACTTAATCGATGAAGCTGCATCAAAACTCCGCCTGGAAATTAATTCTGTCCCTGAAGAACTGGAAATTATCGAGAGGAAGATCCGCCAGCTCGAAATTGAAAGGGAAGCAATAAAGCGTGAGAAAGACCAGGGAAAACTGGACAACCTGAATGAAGAGATCGGAAATCTGACTGAAGAGAGAAACCGTCTTAAGACAAAATGGCAATCTGAAAAGGATATTGTCGAACAGATCCAGCAGAGGAAAAATGAAATTGAAAAATGGAAATTCGAAGCAGAAAGTGCAAACAGGAATGCCGATCTGGGAAAAGTAGCGGAAATTCGATATGGTCATATCCCGGAGATTGAGAAGAAGATCAAAGAACTTGAGGAACAACTGACGGTATTACAAAAAGATTCGGCGATGGTAAACGAAGAGGTGGATGCCGAGGAGATTGCAGAAGTTGTCTCAAGGTGGACGGGTATTCCCGTAAGCAGGATGCTCCAGAGTGAAAAACAAAAACTTCTCAGTCTTGAAACAGAACTTCACAAGCGGGTTGTCGGGCAGGATGAAGCTATAGGAGCGGTTTCTGATGCCATCCGTCGGAGCAGGGCAGGACTTCAGGATACAAAACGTCCGATTGGTTCATTTATCTTTCTTGGGACTACGGGTGTAGGAAAGACTGAACTTGCAAAAGCCCTGGCAGAATTCCTGTTCAATAATGAAAACAGTATGGTTCGGATTGATATGTCAGAATACCAGGAGAGGCACACGGTTTCACGGCTGGTTGGAGCACCTCCAGGTTATGTGGGATATGAAGAATCAGGACAATTGACTGAGGCGGTTCGTAGAAAGCCATATTCCGTGGTTCTTTTGGATGAAATAGAAAAGGCCCATCCAGATGTCTTTAATATCCTCCTCCAGGTACTGGATGATGGTCGTCTCACCGATAACAAAGGCAGGACGGTGGATTTTAAAAATACCATCATTATCATGACTTCAAATATCGGTTCACATATTATCCAGGAGAACCTGGAACATACCACCGATGAAAACCGAACCATGATGTTTGAACAGACACAGGCCAAGGTGTTTGAACTTCTCAAAAAGACCATTCGGCCAGAATTTCTTAACCGGATTGACGAAGTCATCATGTTCAAACCGCTGAACATGGAGGAGATCAGAACAGTTGTCAGGCTTCAACTGGGAATTGTCCAGAAAATGCTTGAGAAAAGTGATGTCAGGTTTACTGCAACGGATAAGGCCGTAGGATATATTGCTAAACTAGGATTTGACCCCCAGTTTGGTGCACGACCAATCAAACGGGTTATCCAGAAAAACCTGCTGAATGAACTATCAAAAATGATTCTTGAAGGAACGGTTTCTAAAGATAAAGAGATTGTAGTTGATGAAAAAGAAGGAACATTAATTTTTGGCAATGCATGAGAGGAGAAAAATAAGATTTCCAGGTTTCCTTCTTATTATAAATTAACAAACTCTGCTCCAGGAGCAGGGATTTCCTTTCCTCTTCCTGCATCTTGTGATACAGATTGCGTTACCCCATCAGCAGAAGCTATGATAATCGGAGTGTTATGGCACTTGTAACTGTTCATTTTCAGAGTATATGTTCCACTCCCCTGTCTGGCATGTATCATGACAAAATATGTCGAACCTGATGAAGGAGGCGATATCGTTACATATGAACCAGGTCCGTACGAGTAATATCCAGTGTAGCAGTACGAGATCTTCGGATTACAGTCCTTGAACACGTACACGTCAAAGATTGATGTAGACCTTCCGGAATTTTGATTATTATTTGCATTTGCGGATTTGGATGATTTATCCAGACCTTTTCCGATACCTGCCGATCCGTAAGACCCGAGTGACCACTCTATCCTGGACCTGCCATCAGGCGGAATATAATAACCATAAACCGCTGCCTGTCCCTGCCTTAAAAAACCGGTCTGGGTATCTGTTTTATAGACCCCACAGGGGATTTCCGGTTGATATGTAGGAACAGGAGTTGGGGTGGGAGTTCGGGTCACAGTTGGACTGGGATATGGAGTAGGAGTTGGGGTGGGAGTTCGGGTCACGGTTGGACTGGGATATGGAGTAGGAGTTGGAGTGGGAGTTCGGGTCACGGTTGGACTGGGATATGGAGTAGGAGTTGGAGTGGGAGTTCGGGTCACGGTTGGACTGGGATATGGAGTAGGGGTTGGAGTGGGAGTTCGGGTCACGGTTGGACTGGGATATGGAGTAGGGGTTGGGGTAGGAGTTCGGGTCACGGTTGGACTGGGATATGGAGTAGGGGTTGGGGTAGGAGTATTTATTCCAAGAGCTTTGGCTGCATTCACTCTTCCTCCGGTAACAACTTTTCCTGATAATGAAGAGATATAATCACAGGTTCCTAGAATTTTGCTTTTTATCTGTGCAGCAGTCATTGAGGGATTCTGGGCTTTTATGAGAGCTGCTATCCCAGTAACATAAGCAGCAGCCATTGAAGAACCATTCAGATACTTATATTGTCCGGACTTTGTCGTACTGTAAATACTAACTCCTGGTGCTGCAACATCTACTGAACTGAGCCCATAATTAGAGAAGGATGCCAGAGTATCATCATACCCGGATGCAGCAACAGAAACAATATTACTGCTTGTATATGCAGCAGGATATATCGGGGTAATGTCTGAATTTCCACCGCTGTTTCCTGATGCACATATAACCACTGCTGTGGATGCATCAAGTGCATCCTTAAGTGACTGTGAGTATCCTGTTCCGGACCATGAATTAGAGATTATCGGAACTCCCATCTTGTTTGCATATAAAATTGCTGAAATTGCATCCGAAGTATAACCAGAGCCCTGTGCATCCAGAAACTTGAGCGGCATAATTTTTGTATTCCAGGTAACCCCGCAGATACCAATACCATTGTTACCGACTGCTGCGATGGACCCCGCACAATGAGTACCATGGCCATTATCATCCATGGGATCATTTGTCTTTGTAACAAAATTCCATCCCCTGATGTCATCAATATACCCGTTTCCATCATCATCGATCCCATTGACAGTTTCACCAGAATTTCGCCAGATATTTGCTGTAAGATCAGTATGGGTGTAATCGACACCAGTATCAATGACAGCAACCGTGACACTGGAAGATCCGGTTGATACTCCCCATGCAAGAGGGGCATCGATATCTGCACCGGATATACCATAAAACGGTGCCTGGCCGGTATTAGAGAGTCCCCAGAGATTTGAAAATCCTGGATCATTGGGATAGTTGGTACTTGCAGCCCCAACGCTTTTTATTTCAGCTGTTTTACCAGATTGTTCAATTGGACTGAGTGAAATCCTGTAATCCGGTTCGACATAAAGAACATCAGGATTTGCCCTATATGATGCCATTGCATTTTCAAGGCTCGTTCCAGTAACCTGAACGACCTGCATCCCCGGGACTCCATTATTGCTCAGGTCGTGGACAATCCTGGAACCTGCCTGTGCATTCGCTACTGACATGGCAGACATCATTCCATCCTTTTTGCCCACACTGTCCGGATTATACCTGACAATGAGCCGATCAGATGCATGATCCTTGGAAAGATCACCGGAATTTGTGTGCTGGTTTACTACTCCACCTGAATAAAAGGGATTATATGAATAAATATTCTCATTTCTCTGCGCAATTCCATTAGGAATGCATAAACAGAGGAGAAGAAGAACAACGATAAAAAAACTCGCTATTGAAATACGTTTTAACATTTTCATTACTACCCCATCCTTTCCTTCTGATATCTGCTGCATGGGAGTATGAAGTTTCTTCACCCTCGTAGGGAACTTTTTATACTCTTTTCACTGGTATGTCAGTCTGAAAGGATCAGAGGAAAGATACAGGTGAACAGGCTAAAACAGAATATGCCCAAAATATATAATTTTTTCTTATGAGACAGGAAAATACATAATTCTTCATGCCAAAGAGCTGATGATGAAAACAGTAATTTTTTTCCTTCTATTCTCTTTGGTTGCGGGAGCTGTATGTGCAGATACCGCGTTTGGAAGTTCAACAAAAAACAGACTGGTCGATTACGAATCAGACCGGTTTAATAAGTCACCGGATTTAGTGAACACAGAACTTGACAGGTTCAATAAAACACCTAATTTTGTTGACACGGAGTTTGAGAGGTTTAATATGACATCTAATGTAGTGAACACAGAACTTGACAGGTTCAATAAAACACCTAATTTTGCTGACACGGAATTTGAGAGGTTTAATATGACATCTAATGTAGTGAACACAGAACTTGACAGGTTCAATAAAACACCTAATTTTGCTGACACAGAATTTGAGAGGTTTAATATGACATCTAATGTAGTGAACACAGAACTTGACAGGTTCAATAAAACACCTAATTTTGTTGACACGGAGTTTGAGAGGTTTAATATAACATCTAATATAGTGGATACTGCACTTGACAGATTCAATAAAATGCCATTTTAAAAACCTTTTTTGAACACATAGTAGAAAAGATAACAGATTACCCTTAATTAAGCGATATATGGCGGCAGACCTTTTTCAAAAATTCCAGAAACCGGGTAAGCCAGATTGTTGGCTCTGGGATATTGTCTAATGAAAACCTGAATAACGATATCATTACAGGTCTAAATAGATAACTATTCAAATCTCTCATCACGGACATTATTGCACTACTCACTGGTTACTCGTATCTTCTTCTCGTGAATTAAAAATCAGGATGTATACGGAAAAAAGGACGTTGTCAAAAAGGAGAAGTAATTATTTCTGTGGATGAATGTGTAATACTCCTTCTTCAAAATCATGCACGCCATGAATAACCTTATCAACAAATGAGAGAATTGCCGGCATAACTGCAATTGCGCCGATGAGTGAGAATAATACTGCTATAATCGTTGTCAGACCAAAGGTAGATATTATTGGGAATGTCGAAAGTATAAGGGCAGAGAAACCAAAGAAGGTAGCAAACCCTGACACCATGATGGCAGAACCAATCTTTCTTGCACTGTTTTTAATCGCTTCCTGAACATTATCAGTGATTTCCCGCTCTTCAATATATCGTTCCATCATCAGGATTGTATACTGGCAGGCAACACCAATGGTCATCGAACCAAGACAGGCAGTCATAACATTGTAATCAATGCCCAATACATACATTGCCACTGCATTCCACCCAACAACCGCTGCTATTGGAACAATCGGAGTCAGGGCATTAATATTCCGGTACACGAGCCCCAGGAACAGAACGACCAGGATAAATCCAGTTAATGTGATAACATCCTTGTTATCAGAAATATCATTCATCAGATTTACAAAGAGAGCAAAACTGCCGGTAACATCAGCTTTAATCCCAGGTGGCGGAGGATAGAGTCTTAAGTCTCCCTCAATATCATTCTTTAAGTCGCTCTTTGTAGTGGTGGTGAGTTTTACCGTGTAAAACTGGATAACTGCCTCGTTATTACCATTTACATATGTTTTTTTAATGCTTTCAGGTATCTTTGCTGATATTGCATTGAGTTCACTTTGTGTTTCAGGTAAAACACCGCCATTGTAGGTTATCAGGTAATCAGCAATACTTGCTCCACGGGTTATTTTAGACTTTGTATTAACCTCCAAATCAGTAAACTCTTTCATCCATCTGACCGAATCGAGAGATAATACGTCAGAACCACGGATCACCACCGGGGCAGAATCTGTAGAACCAATTGTCCTTGATACCTTATCAAGAGTGCTTTTTGCCGGCATATCTGGAGGAACAAAGGAATTTTCATTTGTATTCACTTCAATGCGGGCGTCAACCTGGATACCAATAAAGGCTACAAGAAGCACTACTAAAAGAACCTGAACCGGTCTTTTTGCAATCCAAACAGCAATAGCAGAAAGACCGGAGTCAATCAGGACCGATTGCCTGGAAGCACCGTGACCTTTCGCTTTATACTGAATGAGCATGGCAATGAGTGGAATCCCAATCAGCGAGGTCAGGTAACATGTCACCACTCCGATGATACTCACAAGACCAAATCCCTGCATCATCGGAACTGGTGAAATGAACATAGCCAGAAATCCCATACAGGTTGCCAGCATGGCGTACATGACAGCCGGGCCGGTCTTGGTAATTGTAGTATGGATGGCCTCTGAAAGTGGGTGATCTCTTGCTTCTTCTTCCAGACGAGAATGAAACTGGATTGCATAATCAATACCAAGACCAATCATGACCGGAAATGCGGAAATGACTGCCATACTGATCTTTATTCCTGACAGACCGATAAATCCAAAGGTAAAGACCAATCCGGATGCAACTATGAGGACCGGAAGGAACCGGTGGTTAACATACCCAAAGAGCAGCCCCATAACCAGTACCATGAGAACAAGTGCAGCCAGAATAAGTGTCCCCATGGATTTACCCATTTCTTCTTTCATTTCCTGCTGAAAGGCTGCTGATCCGGTTAACGTGACAGTTATACCAGGTGGGGGACTTGTACTGTCAATAAATTTTTGCAGGTTTAATAACGCATCCTCTTTCTGTTTGTCGGTCAATCCAGGCTCAAGAGTGATGGTGGCCATGTTCAGCATCCCTGATGGAACATATATACTTAGCACATTATCAGGGACTAATGCCAGGATCTCTTTCATTTCTCCTGACGAGGTAGGGAGAGTACCGTCATGTAAGGGCTTAATTACGTCTACAATACTGGACACCGAACTAACGTACTGAAGATTGCTTAGTGGTTTTTCCAGTGAATCGAGATATTGCAACAGTACCGGACTTGTCGAATCATCAGATTCCACAAGTAATATCACTGTCTCTTTCTGGAATGTATCCGTGTAATGCTCAGTGAGAATTCCTTCAGGGGAATTCACATCCATATAGGTACTGTTACCAGTTTCCATCGAGACAAGGGTCATTCCAATAAGTGAAATAACCATGAGAACGAGGATTATCTTCGATAACGTCCCAGGCCTTTTTACGATCTGATCGGCGATACCTGAAAAAATGGAATTCATAGTATCCTCATTTTTTATCGTTTCTGATTTTTGCGCCTGTTTTCATAAAGATAATACCCACCACCCAGGATCAGAACGATAATAATTCCGATAACAACAGGGTTAGACAAAAGTGCAGATAATCCATCTTTTGGAACCACATTTACCGGCACTTTTATGGTATCAGAAACATGACTGTCACCAAGGGCATCACGATACTTGACTTCAGAGTCAAGCCCATAAATCTTGGTATCAGCAGTAGCGTCTACTGTGAGTCCAAATCGAGCAATTGCACTCTCTCCAGGCTGGATATCTCCAAGGTATGAAAGATCATCAGCACTGGTAAACGGATCTACAGCACTAATCCTGACTTCTGCTCCATAAACAGGGACGGAACCGTCATTGCGATATGATACTTCGATAAAACTTTTTTTGCCAGGGTTGAGAGCAGGTGTGTCCGTGGTAATGGTAAATTCAACATCACCTCCAACAGGAATACCAATCTTCTGTGAAGGTGAGGTTATCGTTTCTCCGTCAACATTCTCGTACGTTACGGCAACAGAGACCGGATAATCCTGTGGCTCGGCATCTTTGGTAACAGAAACCTTGAATTTAACCGAAACCTCCATGTCTGGAGTAAATTTTCCAATGTAAACACTGTTTGAGACCGGAATGATTGGTGAAGTTCCGACCCTGCTAAGATTTGCAATTGCTTTCTCTCCGGTGTCAGTACCGACATTTTTCAGAGTTAACGTGATAAATCCTGAACCCCCGGCATTGATGTTTTCTGTATCAATATCAATTACTTTCAGGTTAATGGATGATTTGACAACAAAGGGTAGCGAAAGTTCGAGTTTTTTCGTATTGTACCGGTATACAATTGTATCAGTACCTTCCTGTTCGGCATTTCCAAGATAGGTATAATCGATGGTTACCGGAAGGGAATACTGTCCTGCTTTTGCATCATCTGGTACGCGAATATCAAAGGTGACCGGCTTCATTTCTGAACCTGCAATATCGCCTGCATTCTGTGGATCAGATTTTATTAGGACAGGAGAATCCCCGGATAGTAGTGCAACTGTTACCATCTTCGCGGTACTTGGAACATCATCACTGTCGACTATCCCGGATTGTACAAATTTCATCTGGTTAAGCCCTGAGTTCCTGATCTGGATTGTCAACGGAACAGTTGTTCCAGGAGAAAATTCATTGTTACCAACAATACTTACACTCAATTCTGGAGAGCCGGTCATATACTTGGTTCCGGCAAGAACTGGTGTGGTAATAAATGCTGAGAGAATAAGGAAAGATACAAGCACAAGAAGAACGTGTCCTGTACTCAGGAAACTGTCTTTTCCATGCTCTTTATTTATTCCATTTCCTTTAATTCCGGAAATGAAAGATGCCATATTTGATTGTTTCATGAAAATTTCACCATTGTTGCCTTAAAATCAGGAGGACCGGATTATACCGGCAGGTTGAATGATATGTCTCCTGGTTTTTACCTCATATAGAAAACGTATCAGTGAGGAGGAATTGGATTTCATAGATGAGGTTAAAGGGTACGATTTACTGGATTTTTGAGACGATGTCGAGGAGATGTTCACCAGAGGTGCGGAGATCTTCAAGGTCAGATTTCTGAAGACTGGATATCAGCGATTTCATCTCGGTTCTCATCTGATTTCTGACTTCATTCAGCTTTTTCCGTCCCTTTTCAGTAATACAGATGTTAATCACCCGTCGGTCATGAAGATCAGGATGCCGCTCGACCATTCCTTCATCAATGAGAGTATCTATCAGGGTCGTCATGTATGGTTTAGAAATATACAACATATTTCCAAGTGCAGACATAGACATTACTGGCACAGTAGTCAGATGATACAAGAGACGAAATTGTGCAAATTGAATACCGGACATTGTTTGTTTTTCTGCCCGCAGCAATTTTTCATGATAAAATTCCAAAAGATTTACGAGAACGTCTACCGCTTTCTCTTCTACCATCGTTTCCATACCGTCGTACAATATACAGATTAGTTCACTCACCTAATAATTCTTACTGATAATTATTCATTGAACGAATTATAAAAAAATTAAAGTAACTTACCATGGTTTTTGTGGGAAAAAAATCCACAAAAATGGAGAAAATGACACTCTTTGCCAGACGGTTGCTATGCCCCGATCTTTTTTTGGTGATGTTTTAGTAGCTCTAGTTATTGCCACTTGATTCTTGACCAGAGGTATATAAACCCGCTATTAAACGTAATTATACCGTTATTTTGTTAAAAAATCGCAAATGAAGATTTAATTTTACCATGTTTGTAGGGTCAGGAAAACCTGATGAATTTTTAAAAAATACGGGCATATCGGAGAAATTAATATACAGGGGTAGCGATTTATCAACCCATACTATTATATTACCAGAACAATCCAATTAGGTAATATATAATAGTTAACTTAATTGAAGCTGGGTGTACCTGCACAATATGTGCTACATCAGACCGAATTATCTTTTACCTCCAGCATTTTTTCGCTAACCTGTAGTACCTCATGAACCCAGGCTTTCGGATCTGTTAAATCTCCCGGATATCGTGGTATCAAATGAATATGCAGGTGCATGACTGTTTGTCCGGCAACAACACCATCATTCACGGCGATATTATACCCTTCAGGGTGATAGGTGGTATCAAGATACTGTTTCCCAAGCCTGGCCAGTTCCCATAAAGAAGTTAGTTCATCGTCAGAAATTTCAAAAAATGATCTGATATGACGAAAAGGAATAATGAGCATGTGCCCGGGAGTAACAGGATAATCATCAAACCGGAGGTATGCATGATCATTACTGAAAACAATAATATCAGAGTTGGGAGAGCAGAATACACAGGGTTTACTCATTGTATACACATCTGAATTATAATGAGAATAAAGTGTAGAGATCCAATCTTCAAAAAGATGATTCTGACCAGACATACTATCGCGCCTCCTGAACAATCGCTGTGATCCTATCCGAATAGGTAAATTAGTGTTTTTGTATTTTACTCAGTTTTCTCAGACTTCAGAGTGCCTGATTCAGAGATATATCTTAAATAGGTTAAGAGATTATAATCCATTTCATGAAACTGCGGACACGGGTATTCCTTCTGTATCTGTGTATTTTCGTTTTTGTTCTCGTCATTATCGGATTTGTCATGCCTATCATGTTGCATGAAAAAAATCTTGAAAACATCAGGATGGATTCTGTTAACCAACTGAGACATATTGACTTTGCCCTGTCAATTATTATGAAAGAAGTGAAACAGGATGTGTCTGAACTTCTGATGCATGAGCATGTAACAGACTTTAATGACAGTGGATTTACCAGTTTTCTGAACGCTTCGGCAGACACTTTTCAATATCACATTAGCCCCCGTGAAGCCCGGATTATCGATGATCTGAATGCATTTCGTCTTACTCATCCCTATGTTAATTCTGTATATGTGGGAAGAGAATCCGGAGCTTTTATCAGATCTCATCCCCGACCCCTTCCAACCCGGTATGATCCCCGGACACGCCCATGGTACATTCTTGGAAAAAATCACCCGGATACCGTAATGATAACTGAACCATATCAGTCAGTTACTTCCCCGGATATTAACATTGGAATAGTAAAAGCCATGACTTTTCCAAATGGATCTGTTTATGGTGTTCTTGGAGCAGATATCACCCTGATTAACCTGACAGAATATATTTCATCAATAAAATTAGGAAGATCCGGGGAGATTATGCTGGTTAATGAAACGGGAATTATTCTGGCAACCAAGGATCCTGAAAACAGTTTTTCTGATATCAGAAATTTCCTGGGTGACAAGACAGATTATCTGCTGGGTAATTCTGAAGGAATCATTACGCTCCCTTCATCATATCTCATTTTTTATACATCGCCCATGCTTGGCTGGAAATTTTTAATCATCATTCCATATTCTCATATCGAACAAGAGATAACCGAATCTGTAATTATCATCCTTCTTTTTGTATTCTTTGCACTTATTCTTCTCAGTATAATTACACTCGTCATTCTTGATCAGACTATAATCCGTCCTCTTTCAACTCTGACTGATATTACCAAAAAGATTACCAGGACCGGGGATTTAAATCAAAATATAAAAATCCATGTAAAAGGAGAAGTCGGAGATCTTGCAGATGCTATTACCTCAATGATAGCAAAGATCCAGGAACAGGAAACATTAAAAAACCATGCATTTACCGAATTGTCATCATATCGTGATCGCCTGGAAGAACTGGTTCGTGAAAGAACTGTTCAACTGGAAATAAGTAATAAGGACCTGATTAGAGAAAGGGATCGGGCTGAAGCTGCTGATAAACTTAAATCTGCATTCCTGGCAACAATGTCACATGAACTCAGAACACCCCTTAATTCGATAATAGGATTTACCGGAATAATATTACAGGGCCTTACCGGACCATTAAACGAGGAACAGAATAAACAGTTGACAATGGTCCAGCAAAGTGCAAGACACCTTCTTGCACTGATTAATGATGTTTTAGACATCTCAAAAATTGAAGCCGGTGAACTTAAAATTACCAGAGAACCGGTAAAAATACAAAATATCATTCAAAATGTTATTTCTACATTGAATAAATCTGCAGAAGACAAGGGGCTCAAAATTGTTACGGATATTGCTTTAAAACCCATGGATGTTTTCGGCGATTCGCGAAGAATAGAACAGATATTAATTAACCTCGTAAACAACGCGATAAAATTTACCGAACAGGGAACTATCACGGTAAAATGTTTTATGAAAGGTAATATGATAGAGATATCAGTGTTAGATACCGGAATAGGCATTGAAAAAGAGCAGATGGATAAATTATTCCAGCCATTTCACCAGATTGACACCGGGACTGCACGGAAACATGAAGGAACCGGTCTTGGGCTTTCGATTACTAAAAAACTGGTTGAACTCCATGAGGGAACTATATCAGTGAGCAGCAACCCTGGAAAAGGTAGTGAATTTACCGTTACACTCCCGGCAATGGAGAAAACCTCATGACTGGAAAAATACTGATAATAGAGGATAATGAGCAGAATATGTATCTCATTCATTTTTTGCTTGAATCACATGGATATACTGTTATTGAAGCAGAAAATGGGTTGATTGGAATTGAAAAAGCAATGAAAGAGCATCCGGACATTATTCTTCTTGATATTCAGTTGCCTGAGATGGATGGATATGAAATCGCACGGATTATTCGGAATACAAACGAAATTAATTCAATCCCGATTATTGCTGTTACATCATATGCAATGGCAGGAGATAAAGAGAAAATTCTGTCAGCTGGTGCAACAGATTATATTGAAAAACCGATAAATCCAGCAACATTTGTTGATCAGATAAAAATTCACTTTCCGGAGAGTATGAAATAATGAATGTCCTTATTATTGATGATCAGGTTACCAACCGGTATCTTTTAGAGAAACTCCTTGAAGGGCATGGATATACCGTTATATCTGCAGTTGATGGAATCGATGCACTCGATAAACTACGGGAGAACGATATCAATCTTATTGTTTCTGATATCCTGCTACCCAGGATGGATGGATTTCAGTTATGCCGGGAAGTAAAAAGTAATCCTGATTTCAATAAAATACCCTTTATTTTTTATACTGCTGCATATACCGAACAAAAAGACAGAAATTTTGCAGAAAGTCTTGGTGCAGACAGATTTATTGTTAAACCAACTGATCCAACAGACTTCATTGATATTATCAGGAACCTTGTCGATGAATATCACAAAGAAACCATCAGTGAACCTAAGAAAATTGTGTTACAAGAAAATGAGTATCTTTCAGAGCATAATAAGCGACTTATTCATCAGATTGAAAAGAAACTGACTGAACTGGAAAATATGAATAAAGCCCTTCTCATATCAGAGAAAAGATACAAGAACCTGTTTGAATACGCAAACGATGCAATAATTCTTCATGAAATTACCAATACAGGAGAGTTTGGGAAAATCCTTGAAGCAAACGGGGTAACATCTACCCTTTTAGGATATTCGCATGATGAACTACTTGGTAAATATCTGAGTGAAATAGATACAGCGAAACAATCTGCTCATTACCAGGAGTTTATCTCCAGGTTACTGGAAAAGAAACATCTAATGTTTGATGGAGAATACGTGTCAAAAGATGGAAGAGTAATCCCTGTGGAGATCAGTGCACATCTCTTTGAAGAAAATGGCAGCCGTTTTTGTCTGGCTATCTGTCGGGATATTACCTTTAGAAAACAAGCAATAGAAGAACTAAAAATGGCGATTGAACAAATAGATGAAAACCTTCACCAGATTTCAACAATTGGAGATCAAATCAGGAATCCTCTCTCAATTATTCTCTCAAGTTGTGAAGAATCCGACTCCTTTAATTATACCCAAATTACCGATTCGGTAAAAAGGATTGATGATTTTATCAGGCGACTAGATATCAGTTCAGTAGAATCTGAAAAAGTCCGAAATGTTCTTTGTGGATTATATGGAAGTTCAATGTATAAAATTGAAGAAACAAATATCACTCAGAGTGATACAAATGACAGATGAATTAAGTGGATTTTCTTACGGCGATATGGATTGTCAAGGACGATGGACCCGGAATCCCTCATGATATGAAAGAGAGAATATTAAAAAGGTATGGGAAAAAACTGGGCCTTTTCTATTCCTCGCCCAAAAAATCCTGGAAATAACCGGGATTTTAATATCTGAGACAGGAGAAGAAGGAAAAGGGGCAGTATTTACGATCATAATTCCCCCCTGGGCTTGGGAGAAAACCCTGATAGCATAATTAGAAATTACCAGACGGTTACATAACCGTTGCATGAAAAATGTGAAGAATGCAATTACCCATCATTATGATAAACCGGGTTACTTTTTCATCTTGTTGAGATATTGACGGATTTTTTCTTCTTCATATTGTGATACTAATTTTTTCAGATCCGTACAGAATGAAACATATGCAGGATTTTTTCTTTCTATTTCTTCAAGTATTATTTCCATTTCCCGATAGTCTCCTTTCATTGAAGCAATATATAAAGAATTCAGAATTTTTTGTGGAGGAACCGGATGAGACTTTCCAGATATACTCACATCCGCCTGTTCAGGTTCTTTATAAATCCAGGTAAGATTACACAAATCCCTGATCGTGTCCATCAGAAGAGGAATTTTTACCGGTTTTTCAATAAATGCGTCAGTATGTGATTTAAACTGGTTTTTTTCTAAATCCTCAGAAACAGTTGCTGATATTCCAATTATTTTTACCAGGTCAGAGGAAGGGGTTTTTCGTAACTCATCAACTACTCTCATGCCATCAAATCCTTCCATAACAAAGTCAAGCAAAACCAGTTCAGGACGGATCTCCTGAAATAAGCGGAGTGCATCATATCCATTATCGGCTATATACACGATAAATCCAATCGGTTCTAGAATTGAGAACAGAAGTGATGCATTCGCAGGATTATCCTCAACTACCAGTACAGTTTTTACCTGTCCGATATAACCGGTAATAATCCGGTCCTTTTCTGAAGGCACATCACTGCATTCAGTTATCGGAAGTGATAATTCTACGTAAAAAATACTTCCCTTTCCCTCTTCACTAGAAAACCAAACTCTCCCTCCCATCAGATCGGCCAGTTTCTTCGTAATAGAAAGACCAAGTCCGGTTCCTTCTACTTTTTCCCCTTCAGCAGAAATTCTGACGAAAGGATCAAAGATTTTATCCTTCATATTTGAAGGAATTCCAATGCCAGTGTCTTCTACTTCAAAAAAGAATCTGCCTGGTTGTTCATACCGTGTCCTGATAGTAATACAGCCTATTTGCGTATATTTAACTGCATTATTCAGTATATTGATGAATATCTGGGTAATTTTATGCTCATCAGCAAGAACAAATGCAGGAAGAGTAGTATGATGTTCGATAATAATTTGAAGATTCTTTTCCATTGCCTTTATTCGGGTGATATTAATTACCGTTGCAATGACCTGTTTCAGGTTAACCGGTGAAAGATCAATCTCAATTTTACCGGATTCTATCCTGCCCAGATCGAGGAGGTCGTTGATAAGTCCAAGCAGGTGTTGTCCACTGTTTTTTATGATGTCAAGCTGTTGCTTCTGGTCCGGGGTAATATTGCTTTGATGCTTTAAGATATCAGAGTACCCGAGAATTGAATTCAGAGGTGTGCGAAGCTCATGGCTCATTCCAGAAAGAAACAATGATTTTGCCTGGTTAGCTGTTTCTGCCTCTTCTTTTGCAAAATTTAACTCAAGTGTCCGCTCTTTGATGAGGTCTTCCAGATGATCCCGGTATTGAATCAGTTCTTCATAATACCAGGAATTTTCAAGAGAAATTGCAGCCTGAACCGATAATATTTCCAGCACTTCAGTAAGAACCGGGGTAAAAGCATGGGTGAGCTTGTTATTTTCAAGGTACAAAACTGCCCTGATGCTGCCCCGGCTATGTAAAGGAATACAGATAAGTGACCTGATATTTCTCATTATTACCGCAGGATCATTCGTGAACTGGCCTTCGTTCATGGCATCAGGTAGGATAAGCATTTTTCCAGTCCTGATAACATAACTGATAATAGCAGATGGAATGCCCGGGTCTGAATCCATTGGGATTGACTGTAGTATTTTTGGCTCTGAATTCATATCCCGGTATGCTTCAATATAAAAGGTACCATCCCGTTCCATCATCAGTATCCCGCGTTCTGCTCCGGCTGTCTCCATCAGAACTTTTGTCATAATACAAAGCAGACGCTTGAGATCCACTTCTCTTGAAATTGCCTGGGTTGCTTTCATTACCATGAGTGAATCAAGGGATGAGGACGATTCGAGCATACCACCCGAAAAATATTGAGGATACAGCTCTTCAAGCTGTTTTGTCTTTAATAAAGCTTCCCACTGTGTATAACAGGTATAAGCATTTTTCAGGTATATTCCCGCAATATCATCCATCCCGCAGGAGAGCAAAAAGCATCCGGCAAGCTCACTTCCTACCGCTTCTTCATGAATAAAACCGTTTTTTCTCGCACCATTGATGGCCTTTTCGTATAATTTCAGGGCATCCCAGTATTCATTATGAACCCTGCAGAGTTCTGCTCTCACAAGATCATACTGGTGTTGATAATTCATAGGAGCAATTTCAGCAATAGCCTGTAACTGGTCCAGGTTTTCCGTGATAACACGGATTATTTCATGACTATTATTTTTAATATCGTAATACCTGAGAAGAGCCAGGGAAGAATAAAAGAGAGAAACCGGGTATGCAAATGAACCCTGAATTGCAGAATTATATTGTAAAACGTCCAGAGAGTATTCCTTTACCATTTCCTCATCCATGATGTAATGACACATCAGCCGGGTGACGTAATGTATGGAAAGACCATGATAATCTTCGGTATTGACTGCCGATTCTACCCAGAACCGGTCATCAAACTCACTCGTAAGATCAGTGCATTCAATCGTTGTCAGGTGCTGTATCGTAAACAGGTAATTTAATAAAAGACCTATAAAATAAGGCTGCTTGAGCAGGCTAATAATTTCAAGGTTCTTCCGGATCCGATCATACACCTCTGATAGTTGTCTGCCAGAATATATTGCAGCAGGACAGGAATGAACCGCATCAAGACATGCATAAGTAAAATTTCCAGATTCAATGCCACGGGATATCCCTTCTTCAAGTGTCTGAATTGAGTTTTGCAGGGGTTCATTCCAGGGCTGTATAATGCATGCAAAGATATTTAATACAAGGCTGTTGGTGATATGGACGGGGTTTGAAAGGGTCATGTTAAGTGCCATTTTTGCGAGTTCATACGCAGTTTTAACTTCTTTTTGAAGCATCATCAGGGCACAACTAAACCCGATATAATCCTGGGGTGCCATTAATGAATTTCCATGTAATAGTGTTATCTCACAACTCATGGATGACTGATAAATGCACCGCTTCGGAGCTGTAGAATATAACAGGAACCCAAGAGGAGTCATGGTTTCTATTGCCGCCATGATATCTGGTCTTGTCATCTCAGGTAATTTCGGAATATTTTCTATTCCGATTGAATGAATGAGGGCCAGTGCCCTTCCTACTCTCTCTTCTATCTCTTCATTCGTAGGTTCTTTCGGGATAGTAAATCCAAATTCTTTAATAAATCCAAACCCATAATCGATGGCTGCAAGTATTTCTCCCCTGGATACTAGAGCATCAATTTCAGTGAGAATAACAGGTACTTTATCCAGGGTTGTTTTTGCACTTTGATGAACAATATCAGCATATTTTTTCATCTCATCCAGCTGACCCGTGAGATAAGCAGCATTTGCTGCCTCCTGGTACAGTTCAAGTGAAAGCTGATAATCAGCATCAAAAGCCTCATTTTCAAAGACCGTTATTCCCTTCCTGAAATACTGAAGGGCTGAACGGTATGCTGCTTCCTTTTTTGCCCTTTTCCCTGCAATAAGATTTAATCTTGCACTTTGTCTTTTATCTTCCCTGATATCTCTAATGACACCTGGCACGTTCAAATGACGGACAATGGAGAAGATATTCTCATGAATCAGCGTTTTTGGTGTTTTATACAGGTAATAATCCCCGATCAGGCGATGAATTTTAATTCGTATTGGTTCGGGAACAAGAGAATATGATGCCTGATAGACCCGGTCATGGGAGAAAAGATATCCGTCAGTACCTGGAACAATAAAACCCCCCTGGAGAGTTTCCTGGATAAAGTGGTCAATAGTCTCTTCATTCTCCCCGGTTATTCTGCCAAGAAGTTCCCGGTCAAACGGGTTTCCTATGCAGGAAGCATATAATAATATCTTTCGGATATCAGACGGAAGAGTCTGGATTTTTAAGGTGATCACATCCACAACATTATCTGATATAAAAGTCTCCTGGATTGCCATAATCTGCCATTCCCATCGATGAGAAAGGGATGAAAAAGAAATGGCCTCCCTACTTACGAGAGTGGATAATACCTGCCTGATAAAAAAAATGTTACCATCGGTTTTGGCGATGAGAATTTCAGATACCGGAGATATCTCATCTTTTGATGCATGAAAAAGATCGGCCAAAAGAATGTTTAATGATTTTTTTTGAAGTTTTCCAACCGGAATCGTGGTGATGAGAACTTTTAACCCGACAAGACTGGATATCCTGATGGAAAGCGGATGGGATATATCAACCTCGTTCTCCCGATATGCACCAATCACCAGAAAAGATTCTATATCAGGACTTGTGAGCAGGGTTTCCAGAAGTTCCAGGGATGCTTCATCAACCCACTGGAGATCATCAAGGAAAACAACAAGGGGATGTTCATGGTTTGAGATTGTCCCGATAAACCTCTGTATGAGATAATTGAACCGGTTTACTGCCTCAATACCCCCCAGGTCAGGAATATCGGGCTGTTTTCCAATAATTTTTTCCAGGTCAGGGATAAGATCAGTTAATAGTTTCCCACTATTTCCGACTGCCTCACGGATCTTTGTTGCAATAATATTCAATTCATCATCTGAACCCATCAAAAGCTGGTTAACAAGATCACTCAATGCCTGTATCCATCCGGCATACGGACGGATCTCCTGGAACTGGTGATATTTTCCGGAAATAAATACTCCACCATTTTTCTGAACAAAGGGGCGGATCTCCTGGACCAAAGTGGTCTTTCCAATCCCTGAGTACCCTTTAACAAGCAGAAGCTCTGTCCGGGCTGAGCTTATCCGGGAAGTAATGATTTTTATCTGTTCAATCTCCTTCTTTCTGCCATATATTTTCTTTGGGAATGTTAAAATCCCGGAATAATCACTTATTCCGATTTCAAACTGCTTTATTCTTCCCTTTTCCCGGATATCCAAAAGACACTTCTCGAGATCAGATACTAATCCTTCAGCAGTCTGGTACCTGTTTTCAGGATCTTTTTCGAGAAGGTGCATGATTATGGCAGATATCTGCCGGGGGATTTTTGGGTTTCTATCCGAAGGTGACACCGGGATTTTTGTCAGGTGTGAGTGGATCAGTGCGACCGGATCAGTTTCAGAAAACGGAAGAGTGCCGGTTAATAACTCGTATAGAGTAACTCCGATAGTATACAGGTCAGCTCTCGTATCATATCCACAGTCCATCCTGCCAGTCTGTTCTGGAGCCATGTGAGTAAACGAACCTTTCGGATGATCATGATCTGCGATAATACTCCCGGTGGAAATTGTTGCAAGACCAAAATCTATGAGATAAATCCGGCCCGTTTTCTTTTCATGGAGCACATTGTCACCGGTAAGATTTCCATGGATTATTTTGTTTTTATGCAGGATGACAATGGAGGAGGAGATTTTAATAGCTAATCTGAGGAAACTTTCAATAAAAGAACGCCTATTTACATTTCCGGGCGATATCGTCACTCCATCTATATATTCAAGGATAATTGTCGTGCGGCCATCAATAATATCCTTGGAAATAGCTTTTCTAATCGGACTAAGGGTTGTCTCATGACAAATGCGGTATTCGTTTGTCAGGGCATCCAGAGCATCATGGGAAGGAATTCGATCCAGCGATTTGTGGATAACCCTTTTTCCAGTGACAGTATCTTTATGGAGAGTTATTGTAGTCTCTTTTCCCTGATAGATCTTCATTAATTCCATGTTCACGGTTTATTCCTGGATTATCCTGTGTTTTAATGATATGTGAGGATATTGTGCATTCATAAATTGAGTGTGAAAAAAAACGCAGTTCCTAACCCCTCTTTGGATTCTACCCGGATTATTCCATTGTGTTTGGAGATGATCCGTTTTACTATCGTGAGACCAATGCCAGTTCCATCGTATTCGTCAATATGAGGCAGGGTAAAAAAAATGTCAAATATTTTATCTGCATATATCATGTCCAGCCCTATTCCATTATCCCTGACATAATATTCCCCTCCCTTTTCCGATGCCTCATATCCGATTTGTATATAGGGATTTTTCTTTTTTTGGGAAAATTTCATTGCGTTTGATACCAGGTTCACAAAAACCTGCCTGATAAGATAGGGATCACCAAAAGCCGGAGGAATATCATCTATCACTACATCAAACCTGGATAAAGGATATATATCCTGTATTTCACGGACGACGGAATTTGCAAGAGTTTTCATATCAATTCTGGAATGGTCCATCTGTTTTCTTGACATCCGTGAGATTCTCAACAGATCTTCTATCAGTTGGTTGATGTGGCGAACATTTTCATGAATCTTTCCCAGGTAATGGGAGAAATGTTCTGCATCATGGATGGGATCAGTTGTTGAGAGAAGATGTGCAAACCCATCAATGGCACGAACTGGTGTCCGGAGATCATGAGAGATCATATTGGTGAAAGTATCGATCTCTTCCAGACGATCTTCAAGTTCTTTGGAATATACAATCACCTGGTTATGTAACCAGGATAGACTCAAATGTGTGTGTACCCGTGCCAGAAGTTCTTCTGCTGAATATGGTTTAATCAGGTAATCCACTGCACCGGTAGAGAATCCTATTACTTTATCTCCGGGTTCTGACATAACCGATAAAAAAATTACCGGGATGTCATTCCATTCCGAATGGTTCTTGATTCGTGTACAGGTTTCATAGCCATCCATTCCAGGCAGGATAACGTCAAGAAGAACCAGATCAGGTTTGGTTATATCAATTCGTTCTAATGCAGATTCTCCGGAAGTTGCTACTAGAACATGATACCCGGCATCTTCAAGGATATTCCTGATTAAATGAATAGAATCAGGTGAGTCTTCAACAACCAGAATCACACCTTTACTATCCCGGCTTTGGTTTTTTGTTATTATCTTTTTACTCATATGTTTCTCCGGGAGGAAGAAATTTCAAAACTGATTTTTTTACTTTTTGTTTTTTAAAATTAACATCCGGACACGGATAGATGAATGATCCGGAAATCCGGACAATCGGACCTTGCGCGTAAAATATCCGGATATAGCGAAATATTACAGGAAAGCAGCGGACATTTAGTGGTAAGAATCCACATAATCTTTGTACAGAATAAATGAGATGTAGAAGTATTTTTTTTCCGAGGAAATTCATTTTTTTTGAATTCATCTGATAAAAAAAGGAGATATTGAAAGAGAGATAGGGTTCTCTGTGAGATTCATGGGGCATATTCACAGGAGACAATCCCCTGGATAAACAGAAAAAATTTACGTATAATTGGTTTGATATACCTTTTTTGAATACAAGATTCATCTCTCTCCGGGGAACATGACATCAGGGAAGTATAATAATTCGAAGTCTGAAGACTACTGCTACATTTTAAAGAGAGAAATTAGATTACGGGATAATAAAACCATTGGTTCAGAGTTAAGATAAAATGTTTATTGAACCGCCACACTCCAATTCTTTTGATCCAGGATGATGGAGTAATTGTCTTTATTTCTGAACCGGCAGGTGGCCGGATATGACCGGAATTGTAATACCGGCAGGTACATGATGGTTTGGCCATGTCCCATGAGGAGGATGAAACGGCTGGAACGGTGATTTATGGTTTAATGGGGCAGGTGATTTAGGGATCCGGAAAGCAAAAAAGTTCAATCCATGGGCCGGATTCCGGGTTGTTGTCACAGGATTGCCAGAGGTACGCAACAGAAGAGGATACCATATAATAATCGGATAATTGCAAAATATTTTTTTTCATCATCAATAACCGGCATTCGTGAAAATATTGTGTTTGAGCGATTATTTATGTGATTATTTCTGATAATCCACAGATACTGGTTTTTTTCATAGGAAGATAAGAGTCAGAATTTTTATGTGTGATTTGGTGTTTGATCAGGTTTTATGCTGGCAATAGTTTCATGAACTTTGAGAGATATAAGTATCATATTCGGGGTGGGGGAGTGAAACGGGAGCAGGCGCTATCAGAAGTGATTGGGTTTTTAATGATAGTAGCCCTGCTAACTATTGTATTTTCAATGTACCTCTTGTATGTAGTCCCTATTCAGGGGAGAGATGCAGAAATCTCTCATATGAAATATATTACCCAGGAGTTTATCGGGCTGAAAGCAGACATCGATGGGCTAATCATTAATAATAAGATTAATTTACCAATCGCCCGTTCATTTGAACTGGGAACACTGTCATCGGTTGGATCCGGGGCACTTAGTATTCTGCCTATGAGTTCGTATATTGAGGCAACCGGGACGTTGATGGTAAATGAACAGAATGATTTTCTGATGGTAACAATTAATGGGAGTATGGTGGATCTTGCCAACCTGCCACCAGTTGTCCTTCCCCCAATATCAGACCCAATTTTAGAAATTAATTGTTACTCGGCCGATAAATGTCCCTGGCCTCCAATAAATTTTACAATATCAGATCGGTTTTACAATATTACCACAAAAAAGCGAGATTGGTACTCATTAAATGATAATAATGGTATAACTAACTTTTCGATTCCACATATATATTTTAACATTAGTAGTGATCCCATCGGAACATTGCCAAATCACTCAGTTGTTTTGTTTTATACTAATCAAACAACATATGACTTAATTCTGGAAACCTTTAAAAATACTACAACAAATCCACGTCCCCTAATATCCGAAAAAAATCTTATTGAAAATATAACATTTCCTGGCGATTATACCTATAATATTCTTAAAGATAATGATTTAATTCCAAATAACTCAACGGATTATTTCTATATTAATCCGGATGAGGCTATTTCACCGAATTTATATAAACCCAATAATATCACAACAAAGGTGGGTAAGTTTCCTCCAAGAGTCGGCTCATTTCAGTATAATTCAAAGAACCGATATTGGGTAAATCAAAACCTCATTTATGAGATGGGAGGATTATTTTTAAACCAACCCACTGGGGGTTCTTCAGTAATGCTCATCCCATCCATTGCTTTGACTCCACTAAAAAACGTCACATCTAATCCAACTGAATATGAACTCAAAGTAAGTTTGAATAATATCAGAATCACTGATACTGAAGACATCAGTGGTTCTGTAAGTGCCCAAATATTTTCAAAAGTAGATCAAATTAATCAAAATCTTATTAATGGATCATTAAATATTGGTTCAGAGTATGGAGTAGATCAAACTGATGTTTCTATATGGAAAATTCGGGATGACGAAAAACCAAATGCCAAAGCAATATGGATTCAATTTATCCCCGATGATCCACGGGTTATTAATGCAACATCCAGAGAATCACGGGAATTGTATGACGACGAAATTAAGAGGATGAGAGAAACCACAATCCTCTGGAAACGTGGGTTTGATCAGATAAGAACCATTACAAATAAAACATTATCTGATAATTCAGAGCTTAGCCCGATTATTGGACAATATAGTACATGGATATATAATTTCCGTACAGATTATGTTAACCCTAGTCCAGAACCTTTTTCTCCCCCATTCTCGGCAAATATGATTATCGGGGAATTTGCTGCAAATACATTACAGGGAGTTTGTCCCTCAAATACTTCAAGTAGTTATGGCAGTTGTATACAAACTGTACACAATTTTCTCATAGATCCCTGTCAAGGTGCTACCGATTGTGAGGATTTTATCCTAGATTATTCAGAATCTGAAGTATCACTTGTCATGCAGAGTGGTGCACTCTGATGATCTCTGAAGAAGCGGTTTCAGAAATTATCAGTGCAATATTACTTATTAGTATTTTGGTTGCTGCATTTGGTATTTTTGCAGCGTTATACATCCCAACTCTTGTACCGGAAAAAATTCCTCGTGTTTCTCTTAGTATTGCCTGTAGCAATGTAACAGATCCTCCTGATATTGAATATTCATGTACTCGTGGGTCATTTAGTTGTAAACCCTTTGATTATGAAACGTGCGAAAATGATTGTAAATGGAGAGATTATTCATTTAATTCAGATGTAAATAATGATAGATATCAAGACAAAATATATCAGTGTATGGAAAATTGTATTAAGCCAATTTGCTCTAATTTGAATGATTGTAAAACTCTTTATATCTGTCATAATAGTGGAGACTCATTACAATTAAAAGATGTGAGTGTCGTAGTGAATGGTAACAGCATTATTGAAGAGGGACTTACATTAGGAGTTACCTGGCAATTAAAAGAATTTGAAAGTGATAACTTTATCAACATACCATCCACGCCTTCACCCACAAAATTTTTTGAAAATGGAGATTCCTTACGTATATTAAACCCTTCAGGGGGGCAACCGATTGATGTCGTTATGATTGTTTATACCCTTCCATCAGGGGGAAAAGTTAATCTTATAATGAATCAATTTGGAACTGATGTTGAATAATTATTTAAATTGAATTTTTTTTAGAGTCAATTATTTTTTTTACTTTTCGGCAAACATTTTCAGTTAAATTTTCATCCATATTGATTCATTTTTTTTTACAAAAATGCAATTCAATAGCTTTATTAGTGAAATTTTTTTTGAACATCATTGAATAAACAATAATATTTTAGTATATCGCATTGGAGTAATTTCTACCCACTCCAAAGTTATAAGTCTTCACAAGAATATCGATCAATGCCCAAAGGGGTATGAGTATGAGGCATGAAGTTGCTGTATCAGAAATAATTGGGGCAGTCATTCTGATCGGCGTTGTAATTGGAGGTATGAGTATACTCGGGGTGATCTTACTTTCAACACCACCACCTGAGGAAACCCCTAAGGCGTCAATTAGTTCCTATTGTGTACAGTGTGATCCCACTAGCAGTTATGAAATTATTATGTACCATGGTGGTGGTGAAACATTAGAAAGACAAAAACTTCAGTTCTTCCTTCAGACAAAAGATGGAAAACTAGAAAGAATGGATGATCCAGACTGGGTATACGAAGGTACACCTGAAGATTGTATGTATCCTAGTATTGGCAGTAGTAGTTTATCAGGACGAGAAAACTGGACTACTTCAGATATGTGGAAAAGCGGACAAACATTACGGTTTATTTTTAATAGTAATTCAGAGCCTGCAGGTTTGGATACAAGATATTATCCATTTAAATCTACAATGTCCAGGGCGGAGTTTACGGATAAAATCCGGGAGAGTCCCTGTGTCAAAGAAAATAATCCGTGGGGATGTAATGATCCAACTGGTGAACTGATTCCAGTTCTCATTAGTCCAACAAAGACTAATAGTAGCGGTTGTGAGGATGATTGTTCTGGTGATAAATGTACCGCTTACTTTACATATAACACAACTTCAACAGAGGTATCTATACCTGTTCATGAGACAGGAAAACCCTGGAATAACTTTGATGGAGTCAGTACAGTAGTTCCTCAGGAAGTATTTACTTCCTCAGGTTCAGGGAAAGATATCATCGCGGTTAAATTCTCTAAAAGCGTAGTCTGGCGACTTAATAGATCAAAAAGTGCAAAAGCATCATGTGGGTAGATCATGAAAAGAGAACATGCAGTATCAGAAATTGTTGGAGCAATCCTCTTGGTTGCAATTGTGATCACAGGAATTGGAATTGTCACAGTTTTTATGACCTCAACTCCTCCACCACAGGCAAAGGAGAAAGCAGTCTTGAGTTCTTCATGCATCGATTGTAATGGATCATATTTTGCGATTGTTGTCAGACATGAAGGAGGAGATACGTTTGATCCTAAGAAATTAACGTACTTTTTGAATACTGAGTATGCTAATAAGACTCGATGTGAGACAGGAATACCAGTAAATCCTAGTAGATTTTATTATGCCGAAGATTTTTCAGCACTCTCAAGAGATATAATCTGTTGGAAAGATCCTTCTAATGATAAGTCAATAGATTTTGAATCGATAATTAATGGAAATAAAAAAGTAATAATGACCAATGGTGACGCGATTATAATTGAATATCTGATAAAAAAATGATTTGAAAAGGTGAAAAAAATGAACAGATTTCTGAAAATCAATTACAAATGGTGTACTTTGATTTTACTAATGACAATTTCAGTTATTGGAATTGCTGGATCCGAAACAAACACCGGACTAGGAAAACCTGTTGGAATGGATATTTACATAGGAAATGTTTCTCAATCTGCATCTCTCTCTGGATCAGTTGCTGACTATCAGGCAATCATTGATGATGACAAGTATCCGGATCCTGAAAGTTTTACCAATCTGGGAAAATCAACACCAACCGCGACTCCAACACAAACACCAACACCTACTCCATTACCAACTGCAACTACAGAAATAGACGTTGATGATTCTTCATCAGGTTTAGGAAAATCATTGTGTGTGATGGATAACACTTCGGAAATAATTGTTGAATTTGCATTTTCTAAAGCAGGATATAAGAACACATTTTATCTGGCTGGCCCCCGATATCAGGCATTAGGCTGGACCAAAGGAGATCCAAAAACATCCGGACATCCATTGGGAACAACATGGAGTCTGGGAACTTTTGAAGTTGGTGATGAATTAAAATTTGCAGATACTGCAGATATGGGAACAAGCAAAACGAGTGATGATCAAACCTATTATACCGGACAAGCCTCAAGAAATCCTGATGGAGAAGAACACGGTGCAATTACACTCTTTAATACTACAGGAGGAACTTACCACAAATATTTGGTTTCCTATGAAGATTTATTAAAAAAGGACTGGAAATCAGGAGAACCTGATTACAACGACGTTGAATTTTATGTAAGTGGTAATATTGACAAGTGTGTGGTTGAGGATGATACCGAGGAGGAAACAGAAATTGATGAAAGTGCAGCGATAATTCCCGTGTATCAGGATATTTGTCAATGTTATACTACAAAACCAAATGGAGAAAAAGTAGGTACCGGTTCATGTGTTGCAAAATTCACATATACTACAACCGTTGATAATTGGAAAATCCCGATTAAATCGAAATGGGGTTATTCTGAACAACCATGGAATGAATTTTCTGCCTCTGGTAATACTGATCCATTCAAATGGGATCGTTGTCAACCCCAGATTTTCTACGTAAATACATCAAATGCACCTTTCTGGACAAGTCCATTTGGTAAGGGAGATAAAGGAGGAGCACAACTTCATTGGAAACTCGGTAGTACCTGGGTATCTTCCGGAGTATGTAAAAAGGAAACTCCTCTCTGTCCAAGTGACGAATGTTCACAATGTTCAAGTTAAATCCCCCTTTTTTTGAGAGTTTTTAATACTGTTACCATATCTACATGCTATTCACCCTCTCCTTTACCCTACCATTTATATACCTCACACCCCGATCCGGGCATACCGTCAATCTACCGAATCATTTTCCGGGCCATATTTCAATGTGACCTGTTACCACCCCGGATAGCACAAAAAATACTCATAAATTCCACGATAAATCAATAAATACGCCATAAGGCATCTCAAATCTAAAAAAAATGAGAATTTAACCTCAAGAGCATTTATAATCCCAAATTTTACCCCAAAATTATATCTCTCTTTTTATTTTCGTGAAAAAAACCCGGATAACGCATTTCCAATACCTGACTCCCCTACCTTCTACATTTTTCTCCTCTCATTGACTACCCGGAACATAAAATACCCACATAATATCAGTTATATCACCATTAATGAGCATAATGCCACAATTTCCCTAAAAACTCAGTAATTACGAGTTAGTTCAGAATTGAGGTTTTTTCACCATAATTATCACATAAAATGGGGGAATTGAGAAAATTGAGAATATATCTCTCTTTTAAGTAATACTGAGTTCACCAAAATTATTTCTCAACAATCATTACCCCGGACATACAATAACTATTGATGGTTACTTTCTTTGGCGAACTTGACAACGTATGCTCATCCAGTGACGGATTTGACCTCATCGGAGAAAAACTTACAGACTTACAGTTACTGGACATCTATACTGAAATAACCAACCTCGGGACCAGGTACCCGGATGAATTATCTATTCTGAAGTCACGAGAATCATTACTGACCCTGCTTGGAGAACACGAAGAAGCAATCAATCTCATATCCCAAAACAATAACCTGGAAAAACATCCGGATTTAAACCTCAATTTAGCCGGCCATCTGGGTGCAATGGGAAAAAAGAAGGAGATGAAAGAGTTACTCTCTTCCCTCATAATAAACCAGGAAACAACAGTTGATCTCCTTATCGCTTTCATCGCTGCCGGAACACTTGACAAAAAAGATGAAGCAATTACCATTTGGAAAAAAATACTCGAATCTGAAGAAATTACCGATCTCACCATTGATGAAGACGTCCTGGAATATCCGGATGATTATTCATGCCTCTCTGGTCTCCCTATGCGGGAGGTAATCACCGGATTGGAAATATTACAGCGATATGGTATCCGGGAAAATTATGAAGTCGAACTCTATTATTTTGTCGACTTTTTAAAGATCTACCTTGAAGGCATCAGCGATAATATCTATGATACTCTGGAAAATGAAGGACCATATGAAGCATTACCCGGATTTTTAGTTGCAGCAGCTGTCGGTGATAACGGATATGCTCTTGCTAAAAAAATATTTGACCAAAATCCGGCTCAAAACCCTTCAATATCACTTCACCTGCATACCTGTCTGAATAGCATAAAAAAATACACATCCGAATATGCCATAGGAAACCGACTGATAAAATCACTGCATACTGACGCCATTAATGAGCCCGGGTTTCTTACAACCCTTCAGACAGAGACCGGCGGAGATGAAATTCAGGTTTTTGAAATGTTATATCACCTGGAGGATACCGGGATTTCAGATATCATACCGTCCCTGATGGATGAGATGGAGAGAAATTATCCGGACATCCGGAGTAAAACCATAGAGAAATTCAGAAATAATCCACGATTATGGAGTGATACCATAAATCAGGATGAGAAATACGAAGACCCGGAGGAAGAGTTGTATGATACATTGGATGAACTACTGGAAAAAAGAGAGGACAAAAAAGCTTTTGAATTCCTCACTGAGAACATGAGGGAAGGCAGACTTCTTTCAGAATCAGGCGTATCCTTGTATCTTGCCGGAATACTGGGTAAGATGGATGAGATGACAGAGTTTATTCCCATGTTTAAAGAAAAAGGACTGAACCAATATGCCTATCTCCTGGAAGGATATCAATTCCTTTTGCGAAAAGATATCAAAAGAGGTCTCGAACTTGTCAAAAGGTCAACACAGGCAGGATTTCCTGAAGAAGATGCCATGATCCATCTGGCACGTTTTTTAAACCAGTCCGGGTATCCCAAACGGACCATTGGAATCTGTGAAAAACTCCTGAAAAAACCAGGAAGCAAAGTCACTGAAATTTATCCGGCTCTCATTGAAGCATATCGGATGCAGGGAAAAGAAAAAGAAGCAGCAGCGACTGAAGATAAGTTTAATAAAATATTATCAGGATAATTTTTTTTCAAAAATGATGCAAAAATAACTACGTCACTTATAGAGACAATCATAATGACTTCCGGACCTTTTTTTACAGAATGCACCTCCAAGTTCTAAAATAATTCCTTCTGTTAGAAATAAAGGATTGTTCACTCGAATAATTTTCGAAAACTTTTTTGCATTCATATGATACTGATCAGATTCATTCATAAGTGCTATAAAAAAAGAAGTATCAATAAATATTGATTCAGCAGTGAAATTTTTCATAGATTAATGGTTACTCCATTATTTCTTTTTTTTGGAGTTCCATGAATATAGTGATCATGCTCTGAGGACCATTCTGGTGGACCATCTACAATGCCAGTATTTCTATCCAAAATATCCCAAAGATCTTCTGATTTATCAGAGTCATCAACGATTATTGAAATAGTAACATCAATGTCCTCTTGAAGATCTACTTTATCAATAGGTTTGAAAACAGAACCAGTATAATGTGCACGAATTGTCTTTATCATAACCGTGCATTTGTCCTTAAATTCATAAAATACTTACGAAAATAGTAAAAATATCCAGACTCTTCATGGATCATTCCCATTGATATTGTCAAACTAAAGTATTCAGTGATCATAGATTACTACTCTCTTTTCAAGAAATTTTAAAAATCTTTATCTTCATTGATAACGGTGTTTCTGAGATTATTATATTTTTCAAGATAAACCCTATCATATTTGGACACATATTATATCCTATGCTCTCTGATGAGCAAATTCAGACATCTGCAAAAAAAATATTAAACGTAGAAGAGCCTTCACAAATAATTCTCTTTGGATCATATGCCAGAGGTGAAGCCACCGAGGAATCTGACCTTGATCTTTTAGTCATTGTAAAAGATATTCAAAAAAGAGGAAGAAAAATGGTTACCTACCGGAACGCAATCGGAAGAGTTGCACCTGGGGTAGGAGTAGATATTCTCGTTTATAGTGAAGATGAAGCATCAAAACCAGTTCCTGGGACCGTATTATATTGGGCTCTTTCAGAAGGAAAAATACTCTATGAATCAACAGCAAGAAAGTGAGAGATTCCTGGAGCTTGCATTTGCCGATTATGATGCAGCTCTTGCTTTATCACAGATTAAAGAAATAAAGCCTCATATTATCGTTTCCATGCTCAACAAGCCGTAGAAAAATCATTAAAAGCGGTAATGTTTGCCCAAAACCTCCCTTTCAAAAGAACTCATGATTTATCAGAATGTGCTTATCTTATACAGGAAACCCATATTACATTGCCTATCAATATTGAAACAATTGCATTATTAACTCCTTATGCAGTAATTGGAAGATATGGGGGCATTGAAGATGAAATTCTATCGCCTGATGAAGCAATTGAGATCATGAAAGTTATCTTGGATTGGGCAACTCAATTCGTTAAATAACATTATGTTAGACTCCCATACCACTCATAAAGAACTTGAGATTCAGTTACGTACCAAACATCTTCAGGAGATGAAAACTGAGTTAAACCGGCTTACTGAATTATTAAAAGAGATGGGAGCACTAAAAATAATTCTATTTGGCTCCTGTGCCATGAATACCGCCGGACGACTCAGTGACCTTGATATTTTTGTCATAATGGAAACGGATCTCCCGTTTGTTGAACGGTTATCACATTTCTATAAAATCCTCCTGCCTTCTGTTCCTACAGATTTGATCCTATATACACCCGCTGAATTTGTGCGAAATAAGGATAATCCATTCATCAAAGAAATACTAAAAAATGGAAAGATAATGTATAAAAAAGCACCCCATGAAGAAGGACTTCGCTGGCTTATGCAGGCTGAAGCAGACAGAAAAGGAGCACAGGCACTTTTTGATGCCGAATGTTTTCACCTTGTCTGTTTTCTGGCATAACAAATTACAGAAAAAGTATTAAAAGCATATCTCTATGCCCAGGGGGAAGAACTTGTTACCGGCCGTTCGATAAACAAACTCATTCACAGATGTGGAGAGTATGATTCAGATTATCTAACTTTGCGGCCCAAAGCTGCACCACTAGACGGATTGTATATTCCGACAAGGTATCCAAATGGTGTTCCAGATAGTATTCCGGCAGATGTATTCATCAGACCTGCTGCTGTATCAGCCCTTGAAATTACAGATAAGGTACTTGACCGGGTAAAAACCTGGTTTGAAAAGAATAATGTCAAACCCGAATACTAATGATAAAAATTCAGATACAATTATACACCGAAAAAATGCGGGATTGTTAATTTACATACCATATAAAAAAATCATTATGAAATTAATGGATTCATCTATGATATTCTGTCTTAAGAAGTATCATTATAATTCTCTTACTAATACTTTGATATGGAGAAATACTTGATTCCGATAACGATAAAAAAACTTGAAGAAGGAACATATTTAGCAACCAGTGAGGTAATTCAGGGATTAATCGCTGAAGGACGAACCATTGCAGAAACGATGGAAATTGCTCAGGATGTAGCCAGAAAAAAAATGAATCGTGTATCGAACATGGGGACCCTCTCCCTGATTACATCACATGACAACTTTCAGGTAACTCAAATGTTAATACCAATAGAGATTGAGTGCATGAGCATTATTCCGAGCATGTGAGCACGTGACCTTTAAAAAACTCAGAAAAGCCGGATATGAATTTGATAGGCATGCCAAAGGAAGTCATGAAATTTTTATTATTCATCTCTCTCGAAACGAAATCTGCCTTCCGGAATAATCATCTCAAACCTGGCCCCTTCTCCATAAACCCCGCATTCATGTATCCGGATACCGGTGATATCCAGGATCTCCCGGATTAAAAATAACCCAAGACCGGTATTTTTCCCATGACCCTGTCTGAATATTATCTCTTTTTCTTCAGAAGGAACTCCGGTCCCGTTATCCTCATACACAAGGATGTAACTATGGTTCCTGACTTCCCCGAAAACCCGGACTTTTGAAGCCCCTTTACTATGCCGGAGGGTATTATCAAGCAGATTATAAAAAACCCTTGAAAACATGAGATCTGTATATACGAAGAGTCCGGAAATATCCAGTGAAAAGGACATCTTTTCCGTAAGCGGGATGATATCCGGTTCGTTGAATATACTCTCAACCCTAATCCACCGGGGAGCTGTTGTGCCCATGTTTTCATACACACCGGTGAAAGAAATTATCTCAACTATCTTTTCACCGGCCTCGATAATTCGAGATAGTGCATCGGGATCCTTTTCATTTCCGGGTTCCTGCAGCATCCGGGCATATCCGTTCACCACCGTCACCGAGTTCAGGATATCATGCCGGGTAATACCGGAAAGAAGTCCCAGTTTTTTATTTGCCTGCCTGAGGCTTTCTTCAGCGGCACGTCGTTCAGAGATCTCATGTTGAAGTTGTTCATTTCTTGTAGAAATTTCCTGCCTGGAGAACTCCCGTTCGGTAACATCAATACAGAGGATGAGTCTTCCATCAGCTTTTAAAGGGTTTTTCTCCTGGTTTATCGGATACTCCCGAAATTCCAGCCACCGGTCAGAGACCTTTGAAATACCCGTCCGGGTGACATAAACCCCGGATTCATCTTTGAAGCTTAAGGGGAGATTGGGAAAAAGAGCTGAGTAATGCTCTCCGATAATATCCTTTGTTACCGGAAGATACTGGACAGCAGCAGGATTCATCTCCACTATCCGGGAGTCATTATCCAGAACAATAACCCCTTCCTGCATATCCAGGATGATCTGCTTGTGGGCTATCGGAATTAAATCAAAGAGAGAGTAACGGGTTATCGCATAAAAAAGGACAATTCCGGTCAGAATAAATGAAAACGGAGTAATATCAATCCCCCGGAAAACTGGAGAAGCAAAGGCATAGAGAAGACTAGAGACGAACGGAAAGAGTGAACTTACAAATACCAGCCACATCTGGACAGAATATGCGGGAGGTAACTGGATGGCTGATTTGAGTAATATACCAGCAGCAGTGAAGTATAGAAGAAAACTATACATTATCTCTACCCAGTACCATGCTCCATGAATATAGACAAGAGAGAAACCGGCAAAAAACGTATGAATCAGGTAAATTTCCGGCCAGACAAGACCATGAAAAGGAAACGTTGCTGAAAGAAACAAACTGATACAGGGGATGATAAGCAGGGAATAGAACATAATCGGCGGTATCCGGTCAGAAGTCCTCGTGAACTGGAGAACAAAAAACAGGAAAAAGACCGGAACAACGAGATCAATTACAGAGATAACTGACCAGAATAACTTGAATATAACAGATGAAGATACCGATTCAAGAAAGTAAGAAAAAGACCAGCAAAAAACACCGGTCATGAGGTATAAAAATGATCGCATTACCTTGTCATGTATCCGGTGTGATGCATATCCGGCAAGAGCTATGGATACCAGGGAAGATAGGAGAAGCAGGGAGGCATATGGTGAAAACTGCATAATATGTAAATCCAATGATTTTTTGTTAAATAGGACAGAGATAGTTCCTATGTATAGTCGGAACAGATAAACAGGTTTCTTATTTTGAACACTCTAAGATACCTGTCCGGCGTAGATATCATTAACCAAAAAAGCACACATATAACAAATGAGACTGTCCGAATGGGAAATTTCTGCTATCAAATCCGTCATTCATGGTCTTGATCCAGGAGCCCGTATCATCCTCTTTGGATCGCGGGCAGATGATACAAAAAAAGGTGGAGATATTGACCTTTTTATTCTGTCAGATACTCTTACAGGAAAAGACAAACGAAATATAAAAATAAAGCTAGATGAAAAAATCGGGGAGCAAAAGATAGATATTCTCATCGGACCAGATGCCGGAACACCTCTTGGAAGACTTGCGATGAATGAGGGTATAGAATTATGAACCAGGCAGAAAAACAGGCAATACTAATACAAACAGATAAGTATCTCCTTGAAAGTAAAAAATGGCTTTCGCACTCATATACTATCTGCTCCGTTATTGGGAAAAAAAATCATTATTCAATTGAGGAGATGGACGCTTTTGAAGCATTAAGTAGCAGATTTGCCCGTGCAAGTGATATCCTTATTCAGCAGATGCTGCGAACCATTAGTCTTATTGAACTGGAACCGGAGGGAAGTGTTCTTGACCGGATTAACCGTGCAGAAAAACGGGGGTTCATTCATTCTGCACAGGATTTAAAAAATATCAGGGAGATAAGGAATGCCATTGTGCATGAATACCAACAGAATGAAATTATTCAGCTTTTTCATGATATTCTTGAATATACTCCGATTCTGCTTGAAGCAATTGAGATGACCGGTGCATATATTAAAAAATATACCGGTGAAGAAGAAACTGAGATTTAATCCTCAACCTCATGTTTTTCAATATTAGCAATTTTACACATTTTTCCCCGCTTCTAACTCCAAGAAAGACCCAGGAATTTTTTTAACCATTACCTTCTTATCCCTGAAAATACCGGGTGTACCATGCAACCAAAACGAAAACTATCGCAGAACCACACAAAAAAATCGATCTCTTCAGGCTTTTTCCTGCTACTCCTGGTAGGAATTCTGCTCGTAATTCCTGCCGGAGTGATGAGCAGCACTAATACTCCCGTCCCCCTCCATATTCTTGCCGTGAACGATTTCCATGGACAGATTACTGCCGGACAGTCATATAACGGAACACCGGTAGGAAGCATACCCATCCTCGGTGCCTATCTTCAGGATGCAGTCTTAAGGTACGGAGAGGAGAATACCATCATTGCTCTTCCCGGAGATATGACCGGAGCGTCCCCAGCAGAATCTAATTTGCTTCTTGACGAGCCTGCCATTCTCTTCTTTAACAGTTTTGCAACAGGAGACTGGAAAAATTCAGCCACAACAAACGGTTCCGGAGTAGATGTCATCGCGACCCTTGGAAACCATGAATTCGACCGAAACCTGACAGAATTACTCCGGCTCATAAACGGAGGAAATGGAGATACCACTATTACTCACCTGGTCGACCCCTATCCGGGAGCTCTCTTTCCGGTCATTGCGGCAAATGTGTTTGATAAAGAAACAGGAGATCTCCTTTTTGAGCCGTATTTCATCAGGATGACAGATAACATCCCGGTTGCCTTCATCGGAGTTGTCACAATCCAGACTCAGGAAATCTCTATGCCAGGAAATGTTGAACACGTCACTTTTACCGATGAAGCGGATGCAATTAATGCACAGGTAACCAACCTTCAAAAGCAGGGAATACACTCCTTTGTGATTCTGGCCCATGAAGGGGGAACACAGACGGCTTATGACGGTCCGACCCGTGAGACTGGCGATCTTTCCGGAAGGATTGCATCAATCACCATGAGACTTAATGAAGATGTGGATGTCGTCATTTCAGCACATACGCACGAATTCACAAACCAATACCTGCCAAATGCGGGAGGAAAACCAACCCTGGTTACCCAGGCCTATTCGTATAGCAAGGCATATGCAGATATTAACCTGACAATTGACCAGGAATCTGGAGACATTATCGAAAAAAGTGCAACCATTGTTCCGGCCTATGAGAACCAGGATCAGGGATTACAACCTGATGAAAACGCACAGGAACTCCTTGATGCAGTAAACAGAGCAGTAGATCCCGTCATCAGTGAAGTGATTGCAACCGCCGATATACCCCTTACCCGGGATCTTTCTGAAAACGGAGAATCACTGTTGTATGACATTGGAACCGATTCAATGCGATGGGGCATGAACTCCGATATAGCGATAATAAATATCGGGGCCCTTCGTGCAGATATCCCGGCCGGGGAGGTTACAACCGGAATGGCATACTCAGTGATGCCGTTCCATGACCAGGTGTACACGATTGATCTGACCGGCCAGCAGGTAAAAGACCTCTTAAATCAGCAGTGGAACAGGACCATACGACCAGATCATCTCCTCCAGATATCAGGATTCTCATATTCATATGACGAATCCCGTAATCAGACTGACAAAGTAACCAGTATCACATTTAATGGAGAAGACCTTATGATGAATAAAAATTACACCGTTGCAACAACCGATTTCCTTGCTGCCGGAGGAGACGGATACACAGTTATGGAAGAGGGAGTTATCAGCGGATATGGAAGACTGGATGTGGATATCTTTATTGATTACCTGAAAACCCTGCCATCACCAATAGAGACAAGGACCGGTGGGAGGATATACCCAACGAATATTTCCATATCCGGGCATGAATAACCATAATTTTTTAGCAAATCACCGTACTTTTTTTTAAGCAGGTTCCCAGAATAATGTTCTCATACCATCTGATAACTGAACTGTTTTTATCCGGACCGTTTTTTCCGTCTGATCCAAACACTGGAGAGGAACTACATCCGGTTTTATTATTACGTTATTACCAGAATCAGGCATGATTATTGTATTGACTACTTTTTGGCATTCTGGATCTATTACTGCCTTTTGGATCCATTCTTCAAAATTTCCACACTCATCGTTTGTATATCCATATTCTTTAGTGAATACAGGATTGATTTGTAAAATCCGGTTAGAATTATCAATGCACATGGCAGGAACAGGAACAACCGTGAGATACTCATGAATCCGTCTCTTGCTGCATAATAGCTTCTCCTCAGTCTGCCTTCTCGCGATGGCAATTGAAGCCTGGCGGAGAAGTGATTCTATTACCTGCTTATTCCGAAGACTTTCATCCTTTCCAAGAAATATTCCCACAATACCATAGAGCCGGTCCTGCCATACAAGTCCCGTGAGATAGATTTTTGCCAGGTTACATCTCAAAAGGATCTTATTACAGTCCTCCTCAGGAATCATCCGAGCACAAAAGTCATACAATGAAACCTCTTCATCCTCAAAAAACGGTCTGAAATGCATCTCTCTCATAGCCCGTATCGTCAAAGGAGTCTCATGGAAAGGAGCCGCAGAAAAAGATTCCTCAATGGGAAAGTGGAGACCAACAACATCATACCCAAGCAGTGAACGGATATCTTCACGAAACCCACATCCCTGAACGGTTTTTAAAAGCATCTTTTTAGATACCGGATCATAAGATTCCACAATAAACCGTAGATTGCCAGGCAATAGTTCTATCACCCGTTCGGATACATATTCATAAATGTCAGCGTCAGGTGGTAGATCAACGAGATCTATTGCTGATCTGGCAAGAAATTCAATGTTATTATCATGTTGTTTCTGTTCGGTGATGTCTTCCAGGACAATGGTCAGGCCTTTGTTCTCCTCATCAAATAAAGTAGGGATCACTTCCATCTTGTAATAGTACTCAGCACCATCCCCCACATATCGGACATCAGTAATTACCTGGTCTTTTTTGACAGAACGGATGATATCAATGGTTTCTGGAATTGAGATAACCGGAAGAGTTTCTTCAAGGATATTCATCCCGATAATTTCTTCTTTCAAAAGACCTGCCATAGTAAGATACTGATTGTTAGCCTGGACAACATTCAGGTCCATGTCAACAATAACAATCATATTTTTGGTAAAACACAAAAATGCCGACAAAGGTACTCGCTGTGAAAGCCAGTATACCCTGGCTGATCCTACCTGCCGTGCATCAACCTTTCCCTCCGCCTTCAGGATATCCAGATATTTTGCGGTGATATTCCTGTTTTTATTGATCTTTTTTGAGATATCAGAGATAGTAAGTCCCCGGGGACTGGACCTTATAAGTTTCTGAATTAAACCAGGTACATCCTGATCCTCTTCCATAATTAGTTGTAAGATGAATTGATGATTATTAATTGTATCCATTCTCCCATGTGATGAGAATAGATGAGAAAAAAACAATTTCAGGGTTTCATAAAAAAAAGGACCATCCCATCCGATACCGACACGGGTTTTATGCATACCTCTGCTTTCATATTGTTATTACCGGTAAGAGGGATGATGATAGATTCTTTCTTTTCACCACCATGAGATGATTCATTAAGAATTTCTCGCATTTTTTGATGGTCCGATATTTTGGGAAAAGACTTTTCAAGCCAGATATCAACGGTAGGAATGTCTGCCTGGGAATATCCGAATTCATCCGTATATTTTTGATTTACACTGGTAATTCCCCCATGATTGTCCATATTTAAAACCGGGATACCGGGCCCGTCGAGGAGATTATGATAATCCTGTTCACTTTGGGATAATCGCTGTTCAGTCATACGCCTCGCTATTGCAATCGATGCCTGACGGAGGAATGATTCAATCACCTGAAAGTTCTCAAGGTCATCATCCGGACCCATGCATATTCCAACACTACCAAAAATCTGTTCCTGCCAGACAAGTCCGGTAACATACGTTTTCCCGATGTGATGGGTGACGAGAAATGTTTCACAAACATCACGGGGAAACAGATGAGCACAGACATCGTAAAAGGAGATTTCTTCTTCGGTAAAAAAGGGCTTGTGTTTTAGTTCCCGCATTTTTTTCATGGATTCGGGAGAATCGAAATATGGTTTCTGAAAGAAAACCTCCTTTATTGGAACAGCCATTCCGACCAGGTCTCTGCCTCCGGCAAGCTCTGTTGATACTTTTCTGAAAGCCTTTCCTAAAACTGCCCTTATTATTAACTGACTGGTCACCTGGTCAAGCGAGATAATCCAGCATCGTTGACTTTTTTCCGGGAGAAGTTCACAGACACATTCTGCAATATACTGGTATATATCAGCATCCGGGTTAAGATCAACCAGTTCCATCGCGGTTCGTGCCAAAAACTCCATGTTTTTCAGATGCTTTTTCTTATCGGTGATATCCTCAAGAACAATGGTAAGCCCCTTCTCTCCATCTTCGAAATGAGTAGGGATGACTTCAATCTTATAAAAAAAATCGGAACCATTCATGCAATATTTAATCTCATCAATCAACTGCTCTTTTTTTACAGATAAAATAAGCCTGACAGCTTCATGTGATGATATGATAGGAAAAACGTTTTCACATATGTTTCTCCCCATTAACTCTTCTTTTGGAATACCACATAGTGAAACATATTGATTGTTCACCTGAACAATATTCAGCTCTTTATCTAAAATAATTATTAAATTATGTGTAAAACACAAAAAAGCGGATAATGGAATTCTTTGTGACAGCCAGTACACATGTGCAGAGCCAACCTGCCGGGTCTCAACCTTTCCCTCTACCTTCAGAATATCCAGGTATTTTGCAGTGATATTTCGATTTTTTTTTATTTTTTTGGAGATATCGGTAATAGTAAGTCCTCGTGGACAAGATCTCAGGCTCTTTTGGATCTTATCACTTACTTCCTGATATTCTCCCATATAAAAATGTAAACGACCTGGTTACTCATCAATCTTTTGTTGTTAACAAGTTATCACAAAAGATCGTCAAAAAATTCAGATAATTTTTTAGAGACCTTTTTCTTTTTATTATCTTTTTTCTCCTTTTTCCCTTTTAATCCAGTGAAAAATGACGAAACGACAAAATCACCAGGGAAGATCATTACTGAAAAGGTTTTTCTCACATACTGGCGTTTTCTGCGTTCTTTCATAACCAGTCTGGGGAACAATTCTCCTTTTATGCGTTCCAGCTCTCCTGTCCAGATTATCTCATCATAATAGGAATAAACCGGTTGTTGCAAAGCTGGAAGACTGTTTTTTAAATCCCTGACTAAACATTGAGAAAAAACAAGGGAAAGGGAGAAATTGATAACATGATAAAACATGGATATAGAATCAACAGACCATTTGATTCCTGTTCCTGAAGGTAATCGAAACTGGTTTTTTCTTCCTCCGAGAAGGCATATCACGGTAAGATCAGATGGAAGAATAATTACCGGTATCATATGATGATCCCGTACCGGTCGTCTTCGTTTCAGGTACCTTACCGTCTGGACTGGTGCAGTAAGCAAGTATAATACTGGTGAAGAAAGAAATCCTTGAGCCTGGCCTGAAGTAAGCAGGTAGTCACGAAATTGCATGGGTTTACAAAACGGACAGTATCCAGGGATAACACAGTACCAGTGATCTGAATTTAATCTACAGGGAATCAGTGAAAAAAGCGCTGACTCTATACTTAAAAACCATTCGTAGATAACGTCTTCGGTTTTTTTAACTTCCGGATTTGTATTGAATATATATCGAATAGATGATGGTATCAGATCCAAAGAAGGAATACGGCATCCTTTTTTCTTTGATTCACATGGATGATATCCATCCATTATCATCATAAAAAGCAGTGTTCTGATATCTCCAGGAAGAGATACTTCTTCTTTGTTGTGAACATCATCATGGTTACCGGGTACAGCTATAATTCTGACCGAACTATCAGGACCGACAAAAATTGAACGCGGGGATAAAGAAAATGGCGTTAGAGAATTTCTAATAATAGTTAAGATAGTGAAGAGAAGATTTCTGCAGGCAGCCATTCGGTGACGAAATGTAAAAGCATTGCCTTTCCATAACAGGCGACTTTGCGAGTCTGCAGCAGTATGCCAGTGAACGTACCTGGAACAATTAATTTCAGGAATCAGGAACCGGATGGTTTTTGCTGCATTCACTTCCTGGTACACCATCATTTCCGGAAAGATGACAGATGGTGGAAGTTTTCGTTGATTTTTCGGGAGAGAGATAAGTGGGACAAATCCGCAGTCACCTATAAGAATCTGAAATCCGGGTCTATCTGTCCACCTGATTTCTCCATGATGAATGCGATATGCACGATCGGTAACATTCACCGGCATACTGTTCTCATCACAATATTCGGGTTTTTCAGATACCTGCAAGAAACTTTGAGCCTGGACAGGAGGCTTGAGGATGATACCAGGCTGTTCAATAGCAGGCAAATATTTTTTTTCAGAAAGAACCTGGATCCATTGTTCGGGTGAAGGTCTTACCAGGGGGTGTTGATGACCGGTTACAAAGGCCTCGTGAAAGAGAGCCCGGATTGCCGGGGGGATCCGGTCATACGAAGGTGCATATTCAGGAGGATAAAGACCTGGTATCTTACGTTCATAAGAAAAAAGACCCCGAAGAATTTTATCTGAAGTTGTAGGTGCATCTTCAATAAGTGGTCCACGTCCCTGGTAAGGATGGGCACCCTGCATCAGGAATCTGAAAATCAGAACCGCAAGAGCAAACCGATCTGCAAAAAGCCGATCAATGTCCTGTTTTTCAAATGAACCACTGATGAGTTCAGGAGGGAGGTATTCTCCAGTACCGACTTTACAAAACCATGTTCTTGAAGAGGCTGGATCGGTAACCTGGAATGAATCAGTGTCAATCAGGAATATTTCACCTGATATCCCAATAAAAACGTTGTTTTCACGAAGGTCACCAATACAATGTCCTGCTTCATGGACAACCCTGACAAGACCGGCAAGTTTTCCAGCAGCCTGAATACATGTAGAAAAATCCTGGCCTGGCTGGTCATACCATGCGTGAACCGGAGAGAACGAACTGTCAAGTCTGTTCATGATATAGCCCATGAACCTTGGGGTTGTTCCGGTTGAAGTAACGATACCAGCAGGCCAGCAGATACCCGTTCCCGGTGATACCCGGAGCGGGTTTTTCTGCATCACCTGTATTTTATCCTCCATCTCCTGGTTGCACCGGTGTGGATGAAATATTTTTACACATCTGGAATCATCCCCTTCAATAAACCAGATCTCTCCTTCACCACCCGATTTACCTGAGGAAATTATCTGCATGGCAACACCATGCTGGTCAAGGACACTCATCCGGGATCTTGACCTGACCCTGATGACATGCATCCGGGGTTTAACCGGAGCTTTGAGTGTTCTTACAATCTCAAGGTTCAGGGTATACGGACCCGCATTCGTAATCACCATCACAGGTACAGATGCTGGAATCTTATCCAAAAGCAGCCTGGTATCCACACGAATGGTGATTATACAAAATTCTTCAGTTGAAAAAATTGAAGGGATGAAGGATAACCAGGGATATTTTGATGGTATTGTTCCTCTGAGAGTACCAGTGCCAATATTACGAATAATTAAGCGTTCTTCGATGATTCCTTTGACAGACCATGAAATCCGAAGTGACGAGGGGCTCAACCGGGCCACTGGACCTTTTTTGGGCGATCTATGGATGGATACCTCAACAGTCTCTTCTCCTCCGTTGGTCCGGACATGGATCCTTCCTATAGGGTGAAGGGCTTTCGGGGCTTTTGCGGTGATTACCTGTACTGGTATAACCTGTACCGTTTTAGTCCAAATCCCCCGGACAGGGGCAGGGATCACAATCCAGTCACAAAGAGGAACAGCAGTACCGGACAAAAAACCAGGCCCGCTATTTCTGACCGTAAGAGTAAATGAGATGTTCTCATCTTTGGTAATTCCACAGAACTGGAAGGTCTTTTCATCCATCCTGAGGGTTGATACCGGAACAGGAGGTTGCTGTATTCCAACTTTTATCCTTGCAATACCACCGGTTGAGAGAATATGAATCCATGTTTGCGTATGAGGCACAGCAAGGTCAGTCCGGATTTCAATCGCAATTCGTTGAATGAATTTTGTGTCAAGGGTTGAATCAAGGACGGTGACCCATGAAGCATCTGAACGGATGCTTCCATATAGTCTTCCTCTTCCTTCGTTAAGGATCACAAGTTCTTCGCGAACCGGCCCGGACAAGCGGGGAGAAACCAGTATTTCAGTACGGTCAACCCGGATTTTTGGTCCTGATCCGGATGACCTCTGGTTCATCAGATAGACTCACCAGGAGAAAAGCCCGCTGCAAGGGTCATGTCATCAGAAGAAAGGGCACGCATCCGTTCAGAAAAGAGAAGATCACAAATCTCTGCATTACAATCCCTTCCTTCTGCAGAGTATTCACGGAGGGCCTTTACCAGAGGCAGGACAAATGGATTGTACGGCTTTATTCCATCTTCTTCACGCCTTATAACAGCTCCCTGGCAGCCATCAGTGGCAAGAAGCACGGCATCTGCTATCCCTGACGATATTCTGAGCTGTTTTTCCCAGCTGCGAGAGGTAATTACAGCAGTCTCATTGGCATATTCTATATTACCCGGAGCAGAAAGAACAAGTACCTCATCTCCTGATACAGTCACACAAACACCATCGCCGATATGACCACACCAGACCTCATCTCCCCTCATTACAACAATTATAAGCGTGGTTGCATAGGAAGAAATGGTTTGATCTTCCTGTTCTGCATAAGATGATACCACATCTCTTCCCTTTTTGATACCGCTTTGGATAATTTCAGGCACATCAATACTTATCCCGTCACTGGTCACTGTTTTGATGAGGTCTACAATTGCCCTGACAGATGCAGCAGATACAAGTTCTGCTCCTTTTCCTCCGTTTTCAGCCGAGGAAAGACCATCTGCTACGGCAAGAACAAGACATCCGCACTGAGTATCAAAAGCCCATGCATCTTCACAGGGAATACCATCACGAATATGCCTGGTTCCCTGCACAGAACCTCCACATGCAAAAAAATTGTTGCCGGATATCGAATCCATGATTCATTACAACTGAATTATCCCCCAGCCTTCTGGTCCGACCGGGCTTTCAAGTGATATCTGCTCACCAATACGTGAATCGGAGATTTGTGAAAGACTTTTAGAAAGCCATAAAAACATCTCTGCCCATTTTGCTTCTCTCAGCATCAGAGGCGTCCGGGAGGGAGGAGATATATCACGGAGCAGTGAAATATTTGCCTGGTCAACCCCTAGAGCCCAAAACAGGAATTTATGATTCTCCTCACCACTATGAACGGCATCGACAACCTCCTGCCATCTCGTATCTCCTTTTCGCATATCAGTTGGCTGACCGTCGGTAATAAGAAAAATCCAGGGCCGGTAATAGTCTACACCTATCTTTCGATATTCTTCCTTTCTTTCTTCAACCACTCTGACCGCTTCGAGTATTGCTTCACCCATCGGAGTATATCCGCCGGCTTGCAGTTCAGGAGGTTCAAATGCAGATATCCCGGTAAAAGGTTTAACCAGTTCAACTCCTTTCCCAAAGGTAATTACCGCAAGGTCTATCCTTTTCACGGCAAGATCATCCTGCTGTAGTTCCTCAGTAAGAATACGAAGCCCTTCGTTCAATTCTGCAATTTTATTCCCTGACATCGATGCTGAAGTATCAAGGACAAGGACCGTTGCGCAATGAGGATGCTGCGGATATGGTATATCAACGACGTCTTCCAGTTTTTCAGGACCCATTGATTGAAAATTGACCGGTAAATTATAAAATGATTCCCAATACATTGCGGCTAATTCATGTCATCAGGACACAGTACATTCCTATGCATCTGCTCCTTGGTATTGGGAATGATCTCCTCGGAGATGATGGAATCGGACCATATATTGCAGACAATCTCATACATCCCGACTGGATAACCATCAATGCAGGTATTGTTCCAGAGAATTTTATCGGTCCTGTAAAAAAACAAAACCCGGACCGCATTGTCATTGTAGATGCAGTGGAAATGGGGTTATCTCCCGGGGCCATTCGCCTGATACCCCCTGATTTTATCAGTGACTGTGGCATCGGAACCCACCAGTTGTCCCTTACTGTTATTGTAAACCAGTTACAATCTTTATGTCCTGATGTTATGCTTATCGGGATCCAGCCTGATTCCTTAAACCCTGACACAGCGCTGACTGATTCAGTCAGAGAGGCTGCCGAATACCTCTTAAAAGTAATATCTACCAATTCCTTACGAAACATTAAGGTGTTTAGAAATGAAGAAAAGAAAGAATAAGTTTGATGATATCTGGCGGATTATAATATAGTCAGACCTGAAAGTGAACACACATGCAATATGAAAATGTCGATAGCACTGAGATGGCAGAAATTGCTCTTTCACAAGCGGTTGATGAACATATTGAAAAAAGTCAGGAGATCATTGACCGAATCTCTGAACTTGAAAACCTTATTCTTCACTGGAACCAGGAAGATATCAGGGATTTGAAAAAATACATATCCGAGATGCGGGTTCTCCTGCTTAATAATTTCAAAGTCCAGATTGACAACTTTATCAACATGCGAAAGATCCCTTGTGTACATTTACCTGAGGAGATCCGGCAAACTTACAAGGTTGTATCGGTTGATAAAAAGGGAATCGCACTATATGGTGTTGAAATGGATAAAGTAGCATACTTATCAAAAATCACCGAACATTTCAACAAGAAAAAAGCCGAAATGGCAAAAGCGGCCCAGGCAGCTAAAGACAAACTCAAAAAATAATCTTGTTAACAGGTATATTATCCCCCAATAATCCGGAGCAGGGAAATACATCCTTTTTTATCAAGCGGCTGATTATCATTCCCACATTTCGGTGAATAAATACAGGCAGGACAACCGTCCTTACACCTGCATTCCTGAACTAGAGACCGTGCATTTGCACAGAGTTCTTCATAAATTCCATATGCCCGCTCTGACAGGCCTATTCCTCCTTCATATCCATCATATATGAATATTACCGGTTTTCCCTGCGCCTCCGGGGAACATAGTGTTGAAAGACCACCAAGGTCCCACCGGTCACATAGGACATAATATGGCATCATAGCAATCAGGGCATGTTCAGCACCGTGCAAAGAACCCTCGATATCCCTGTCACCAGGAATTGAATGAATACCTGCATCTGACAATTCAATCCAGACCGATACTGTTTCAAACGTAATGGGTGATAATGAAAGGGGTTCGGTTGCTATGGTCTTTTCGTCTACCAGTCTTCGAAAGCCATGATACCATTCTGATACCAAAACCCTCCCCATATACAAGGTACCTGCTGGAATCTCTCTGCTTAAAGTCCGTTCTTTAACGGTAATACCGGTCTGGTGATTGACCTTGGTATAATAGCCGGGATCTTCCTTTTTTGTTATGATCCGGTGATTTTCATGGTCCCATGTTGTAACAATATACTGCTCACCCTGGTGAAAGAGCACAGCACCCGGATGAGCTTCCCTGCATGCCTGTCTTGTATCAAGGGTTTCAATAATCCTGGATTTTGCAGCAACTGTCCACTGATCACTGATCTGGGATAACTGAACCAGTTCGCTGGCCCGTCTCCTCCCCGTGTATACAAACCCCCGGGGGGTTCCTGCAACAAGACCGTTTTTTTCCAGTTCATCAAGGTGCCTAAAAATTCTCTGACCAAACCATCGAGTGTCAGATTCCGGTTTAACAGGTAGTTCGGAAGCTGCACATAATATCTGACCGGAGAGAATGTAGGGATTTTTTATATCGATGATTGCATATTCATGTGGCCGGTTGAAAAATTCTTCCGGATGCCTCATGAAAAACTGGTCAAGCGGGTTTTGCATTGCAACAAGGATGGCAAGGGCATCAGATACAGAACGCCCGGCCCGACCAGCCTGCTGCCAGACAGACATCATCGTACCCGGATACCCGGTCATCACAACAGCATCAAGTGAGCCGATATCAATACCAAGCTCAAGAGCATTCGTCGAGACCAGTCCCCGCATAACTCCATTCTTCAGGTTTTTTTCAAGCGCCTGTCGTTCTGAAGGAAGATACCCTGCACGATATGCAGCAATGGTTTTTGCTTTTTCAGGTGAACGACGAATAAGACTGTTTTTTGCCCACAGGGAGACAAGTTCAGTCATTCTCCTCGAACCGGTAAAACAAAGCGACTGAAGGCCGGAATCAACCAGGACTGCAAGGAGTTCTGCACTCTCAGAGTACACGGATCTTGGCATCGACATCTCCCGGTACGGATTATACAGGATAAAGTACCGGTCTCCTGTTGGAGCACCGCTTATGTCTATTACATCCATATCTCTCCCCGTGAGATGAAACGCAAATTCTCCTGGGTTTGCCAGAGTTGCAGAGGAGAGAAAAAACCGGGGTGAAGATCCATAGTGCTCACAAATCCTGAGCAGACGACGGATAAGCAGGGACATGCTACTTCCGAACACACCCCTGTACTGGTGTGCCTCGTCAAGAATGACATACCGGAGTTTAGAAAAAAATGCAGACCATTGCCGGTGCCAGGGAAGGATTTGATGCAATTCATACGGATTCGTCAGAACAAAACCAGCCTGTGACCTGATCAAAGGACGGTCATGTTGGGGCGTATCACCATCATAGATTGCAGGATTAACGACCATTCCGGTTTTTTGTTCCAGTTCCCTGATAGCCTTCATCTGGTCCCGGGTCAGAGCTTTTGCCGGATAAATAGCAAGAGCCGTTGCAGCAGGTTCTCTTTCCCTGATGGTCAGGAAGGGCAGCATAAAGGCAAGGGTCTTTCCTGAAGCGGTAGGTGTGCAAAGGATTACATCATCATCTTCAGCAATTGCCTCAATTGATCTTCCCTGGTGAGAATACAGACTGATACCCTCCCGTGACAACCATTCCTTTACTTTGGCTGGGAGTATATCTGGGACAGGGCAAAAATCCGGGGGTTGTGCAGGTATCTTCTGAATATGAGATATGTATCCTGAAAACCTCTGGTTTTCAAGGAAGTGATCAAGTAACTGAGAGACGCTCATACCATTCCTGTACCAGACGGGAGAGAAGAAATGCAAGACTAACCACGTCCTGCCGGTTATGTTCAACAATGGGGAGAAGAGGACCGGGATTGTGTGTCTTCATGTATCTGCTATACCATTCCGGTACCAGTGCTCCGGGAAGATCTTCACTTCTGGAGACATTCAGAAATTCCTTTTCAAGAGTCCCAAGCCTGCAATCAGTAATTACCTGTTTCCAAAGTCGCCGTGACGGATGTAAAAGATCAATATGGGGGACTTCAGGCAGGGGTGAGAGCCCATAATACGCCATACGATCGGCAATATACGGAAGATCAAACGATTTCCCATTGAAACTAACCAGTACAGTATCCTGGGTTATAAATTCAGGTAAAGCAGTAAGGACACTGACTTCTTCCCCGATATCACGAAGGAGTAACTGTCTGACCTGAAGGACTCCTTTATCGAAGTATCCAAGACCTATCAGAATGAGAGGTCTTCCAAAGATTCCCAAGGTTTCAATGTCAATAAACCTGAATGAATGCATGGGAAAGAGGCAGGAACTTACAAGAGTGTACGGATGGGCTGCACCTTTTCTTGCTGATAATAACCGGAAGACTTCGGCAGGCTCACCTGTCAGGGCTTCAATAATGCATGAAGCTGCCGGATAATATTTTCGGATCTGTGCCAGGCAGTCGACCGTTTTGCATCCCCTGGCCTTTAGCCGTGCGGATATTGCAGGTCCTATCCCTCTGACAAGGGTAAGTTCCTGTCTGAAAAGGTTAATAGCCAAAGAACCGTCCAGATTAATGTCCGGTACAATGGAAGAGGAATTAATGACATAATACTCACCCTCCCGGTTATTCATCACCATTCCTGAAAAACAGTCTTCAAGACAGACATTCTCATACTTATTACAAAGTCTGGTTATTAAATCCTGATGTTGCCTGAAGACAGACTCCTTTACCGGGTATTGACATAACCCCAGCCTGAAGACATTGTCATGGGACACTACCGTGTATTCAGGTGACGTATCAATTCGTTCCTGCCACCTCCTTCCAATCCCTGCAAAGTCTGCCACGGACATTAGCAGTACGGTTACCTGAAGGACTTATAAATTGTGATACCCACGGGGTGAAAGTGAACCAGGAAGAGATTATTTTTTAACCTGCTTTTCACAGGGTTTTTTCAGTCTTATCCCCGTGACTGCGTCAATACCTTCCTGGTAGGCATCCAAGAGAGCAGATGGATGACCGGTAATACCACCATACCCATCCATATTACCAGCCAGGATATCGGTACAGTGAGAAAAACCAAGAATATTATAAAGAGCATTAAGCATCGGAAATGCGGTATCAAACACATTTTCCTGATCCATCCCGGCAGTTGAAAGAAAATATCCACGCCGGTTTTTTTTCTGTTCCGAAGTTATGATATGATTATCAAGCAGAAAATACCTGACCCACAGGTAATGGGCACGGTCAATAAACGATTTGAGTTCAGTGGTGATTCCCATCGTATAAATCGGAGAACTTAATGCAACACAATTAGCATGTATCAGGTTATCAAAGAGCACCGTTGCATCATCATCCATAATACAAACACCACTTTTGTGACAGGCATTACACCCTTTACAGGATGAGTACGAAAGTTGCGAGAGGAGAATTTTTTCTACATTCCCCCCCGCATCAGCTGCTCCCTTGAGAAAACTATCAAGTAATTGCTCAGTATTCCCTTTTTTTCTTGGACTTCCACTCAGTCCTATTACGGTTATTTCTCCGGGATTCATGAATTAAGCCGCTCCTTCATAGTCCTGATTAGAGTTTGTGATAGAGCTTGTGCATCAGCTATTGCCGTTGGATGATGTAACACTGCCCCCTTTTCATCAACTTTTCTCACCATGAGGTACGAGATATCGCGATTTTTTACTTCGATAACATGAAAAAAACATTTTACCACAGGAATCGCTGCATCAAAGACGTAATCCCAGTCCTGTCCTGCGGTTGAAATAAAAACTCCAAACCGTTTTCCAATCCGTTCAGGTGGCACAACAGGCAGCTTTAGAACATATTTACGTGATCTGAACACCTGGGCACGATCAACTAATGATTTTGACTGGGCACAAATACTCATACAATATATCGGGGCTGCAAGGATGATACAATCAGCATCAATGATCTTTTGAGACAAAAGATCCATTCCATCTCGGATGACACAGTAATTCAGTTTTTCGCAGGCATTACACCCCCTGCAGGGTCTGACATCCGCTTCATTGAGAACAATCTTTTCCAAAGAAATTTTAGGAACCTTTTTCATTTCCTCAATGATAACGTCAAGGAGAATCTCAGAATTACCATTACGGCGTGGACTGCCTGCAATTGCTAGAACTCTGATTTCCTTTCTCATAAAAAAAGTTAGAGCTTTTTAAAGCAGAGGTACCAGTCTTTACACTCATATCCCTCTGAAAGACGAACCTTTGCTGCCTCGGTGGTCAGAGGTGCAGGAACCACGACATTATCTCCGGGCTGCCAGTTAGCAGGTGTTGCAACACCTGCTTTGTCAGTCGTCTGCAAAGCTTTGACAAGGCGAATAACTTCCGGGATGTATCGCCCGTTGCTCAGCGGGTAATAAATCATTGCCCGTAAAATCCCCTTATCATCAATAAAGAATACTGCACGGACAGCAGCAGTTGAACTCTGTCCTGGGTGAATCATTCCATAAAGCGATGCAACATTCATATCCAGGTCAGCAATAATGGGAAAAGGAATTTCAACACCCATCTTCTCCTTTACATTCATGACCCAGGCCAGGTGTGAGTGGACACTGTCTATTGAAAGGCCAATAAGTTGGGTATTAAGGGCTTTAAACTCGTCAGCAGCCTGAGTGAAAGCAATGAATTCAGTCGTACAGACGGGAGTAAAGTCAGCGGGATGAGAAAAGAGTACAACCCATTTTCCTCTCAAATCAGACAGTTTGAGCTTACCATGAGTAGTTATCGCTTCGAAATCGGGGGCTGGTTCCCCCAGAATTGGAAAACCAGTGCAATTCTCATCAGATTCGTCATCATAGCACATAATTCATCACATTATCTCCTCTTCAATGACTTTTCCGTTTACATAAGCAGGCATTCCAGCTAACAGATATGCAACTCGAAGTGCTTCCTCTACCTCTTCCTTGGTAACTCCGAGGTTTTTTGCACCAATCATCTGGGCTTTGATTGCATGCTGATCTCTCATCGACGTAGCAATAGCAATTGCTATGAGCTTCTTGGTTTTTCTTGATAAAGCACCATCATCCCAGATATACTGATCAAGCTTGAGTATCATCTCATGCATATCAGGATCAGTCTCTGCCAGTTTTTTAAAGATTTTAGGAACTTTTCCAATCTTTTTTTCCAGATCATCCATTCCCGAACTCATGTGACATCACCCCTGCAAAACCATGGGTTCGCCACAGCAGATGAGTTCTCCGCCACCGACTTCGATGACCTTTACAACATTTCCACAGATTTCACATTCAAAAACCTGTCCTTCATCAGACACATTGACCATTTACTTCACCTCCGGATGAAACTGTTCAAAAGGCGTTACGCAGCAATATGCCAGAAAAAAAAGAGGATATTACCGTTTTGGTGGATTGAGTGCATCCTCAGGTGTCTTCACATCACTCCTGATATGAGACATGGGAAGGCAGTTATACATCTCACATGCACAAACCGGGCATTTGCGAAGATCCTGCTCTGCCTCAGTAAATTCAAATGATTTTCCACAATCAATACACACATATTTTCCTGGGCCGACTTTATCTCCAGCCTTGACCTTCTTTTCTTCGGTCATATTTTTCACCATATCACTAATCAATTTTGATCTTTAAGAATGATTCGTATCACATTCCAGTAAAAATAACAGGAATAATATCCTCATTTGTAAAAATATCAGGGTTTTTTTCTACTAATACAAATCTATCGGATAAGTTCTTAAAGAGAGAGAGTATGAACACTATAGTATGAAACCAAAGATTGTGGCGCTTTTGGGAAGCCCCCTCCCTGAAGGAAATACTTCAAAAATATTAAAAAAAGCAATAGAAGGGGCCAAAAAAGCTGGATGTGAAGTTATCATGGTTGATGTTCCATCTCTAGAACTGTCATCTTGCAGAGAGATGTACTATTGTCGAGAACAAAAAACCTGCATCATGGAAGATGATATGGGGCCCATGTACCCTCTTCTCAAATCCATGGACGGACTAATAATCGCAACACCCGTCATGACCATGGGAGTTCCGGGCCATCTTAAGTCGTTTATTGACAGATGCCAGGTCTTTTACTGTGCTAAGTATGAACGGAAAGATTCCCTTATTCCCAAGGAGAAAAGAAAAACAAGAAAGACACTCCTTATCTCTATTTCCGGGATGAATCTCCCTAATAATTTTGACGGAATAAAGATCACCATGCAGGCTTTTTGTGATATCCTTGATTGCAGTCTTGCTGATGAACTTCTGATTCGCGATATGGATAACAAGATTGATCTTGACCGCTATCCTGATCTCATGAAGGAAGCGTTTGAAAAAGGGTTTAACCTGGGAACAACGATAGAAAAATCTTTGAATCAGAGATAACCCAAGGATCGAAGGGAATTTATTCCCCCTTTTGTGATGATGAGATGATCAATCAGGTTGATTCCCAGGATTGATCCTGCTTCAAAAAGCTGCCTGGTTACTTTAATATCTTCCATGGAAGGTTCAGGATTACCGGAAGGGTGATTATGGACACAAATTATTCCTGCAGCCCGGTCTGTTATCGCATCGGCAAACACCTCACGTGGATGGACAAGACTGTGATTTAATAATCCCATCGTAATTGTCCGGGTTGCTATTACTTCGGATGCTCCATTGAGAGTAGTGCAGAGAAAATGTTCCTGGTTTTTATTGCGAAGATTCATTATTTCAGGGATCTGGCAGATGTGATCGGGCTCAGTGATGCGAATGGATTCGATTGAAGCAGGATTACCGTAACGACGTGTAAACTCAAAACAGGCCATAAGCAAGGCAGCTTTAGATTTTCCAATCCCATCAATTTCAAGCAGCTTTTCATACCCTGGAAACTCATCTTTTGTGATTAATTCTGACACCTTCCTGGACACAGATAATACATCGCTTTTTTTCGTGCCCATTCCCAGGATAGCCGCAATTAGTTCATAATCTTTGAGTGAAGATGCCCCTTTTTTTTCTATCTTTTCCCTGGGACGGTCAAGGGGATCAATTTCCAAAATCCGTTTTACAGGCATAGTTGTGCCTTCACAGATTATCTTGTTTTACTGATGAGGTTGCTGATTAGCCATTTATCTCGAAACACTTATCCAATAGAATTTCGATGTATTCAGTATGGCAACAAAAGACAACCTCATGGCAGGTTTTGCCGGGGAGTCCCAGGCAAACAGAAAATATGCATCATTTTCTGAAAAAGCCGCGGAAGATGGTTTCCCAAAGGTAGCCACACTATTCAAGGCTGCGTCCCTGGCTGAAGAGATCCACGCCCGCCGTCACCTTCAGGTATACGGAATTCCTTCCACGTCAGACAATCTCGCTGCAGCAATTGAAGGAGAAACTGAAGAATTTACTCACATGTACCCTGAATTTATCAAAGAATCTCAGGCAGAAGGAAATGAAGATGCCACCCGGTCATTTACCTACGCGATGAAAGCTGAAGAGATTCATGCAGGGCTATATGAAAAAGCCCTTGCTGCGGTGAAAACCGGTAAGGATCTGGAAGTTACGAAAATTATGCTCTGTCCTGTCTGCGGAAATGTGGCCCTTGAGTCAGCCCCGGGTGCATGCCCAATCTGTGGTGTTCCAGGTAAAAGATTTCTGGAAGTTAACTTATAATAATTCCTTTTTTACACATTGTTACGGCATAATTTATCTGAAAAGGTAAACTTAAAAGCAATACATAAAGATTGTGAAAGTGGACTCCCTTTCCATGTATATTACCAATGAAAAAAAAGGAATAACTGTTTAGTGTGTACAGTTCAGGAACTTGGTACCAGGTGTTTATTAATCTCTTATTTCATGATTTTTTTACTATTTCCAGAAAGGCATTCACATGAATGAAAAAACGGAGAACTCTGCATATCATATTCTGTTAGTTGAAGACAACCGGACACAGGCAGAATATTTGCGCCGCCTTCTTGAAAAAAAGGAACATATAGTAACGGTCTGTAGCAATGGATATGATGCACTCAATAAAGTCAGGGAAGATAAACCGGATATCATCCTGACTGACATTATGATGCCTGACATGGATGGCTTCTCCTTGTGTAAGAAATTGAAACAGGAAAAAACCACTTCAAAAATCCCGGTAATACTTGTCACCCATTTATATAGTCCCATTGATGTTATCAAAGGTCTTGAGGCGGGTGCAGATAATTTTATTATTAAACCATACGATCCGGAATCAATCTATTCACGGATAAACAGCATCATGCTCCTTAAAAACCACATCTCTGATGAAGTGAATAAGCCTCTTGATGTGGTGTTTTCTCATGAAATTCATACTATTTCTTCCAGCAGGATGCAAATACTTAATATCCTCCTCTCTACATACGAAACAGCGGTAAAAAATAATAGTGAACTACAGGTTGCCCATGAACGACTCCATTACACCAATGCTCAGCTGCAGAAGGTTGTTGATGATCTGGTTCATACAAACGAGTCATTACACCTGAAGAATCTCGAAAGGGGAAGGCTTGAATCATCCCTGGCTGCAGCACATAATAAATTAATGGTCATCACCGAGGTTATCAGGCAGGTTTTAGATTACAGGATTCATCCAGCATACCATTCAATATGTTCTGAAAAACAGAAAAAAAATTTAGGCAAAAAGGGATTAACAGATGAAAATCCCTGTTTACTCCTCAATACAAGTATACAGACCATGCGTAATGCCCGCATGTTCCTACAATGCGGAGATGAAACCAAAAAGTGGCAGGGAATCCATAATCTCATTGATTCGGTCATAAAATCTTTTCAGGGTAAACCTATCTGTTATGAAAACCTCATTCCCGAAGATGTAGAAGTGTTGACTGATAAACGATTAGAGCTTGCCCTGTCATGTATAATCTCTTTTTACCGGCAGATGGGTGAGGAGCTCCATAAATGGAGGTTTTCATTTCAGATTACTGACAACAGGAAATCATTAATTGTGGAATATGATGAAGAACACACTGCTAAAGAAAATTCGTATGATATGCAATCCCGTCGTAAAGACCCAGGGAGCGATCCTGATCTATTCATGGTAAAAAATATCCTGTCTGATTCGGGTTTTGAAATAAGCGGGAATGAAATTTCTGATAAGACCATGTTTTTAGAAATCATTTGTCGTGATGGATTGATCCGATTCTCTTCGAATACATTGTAGGAGATGAAAACTAACAGATAATAGGCACCCCAGTTAAAGGGTGGAGAGAAAGGGTATCGCAATGCCAGAAAAACCAGATTGCCACCACCCTTCTTTTTATGATATTGTTTATTGCTTGTGTGTGTAGCGTCCAGAGCGGACTCCGGCTCAAAGTCAGGGAATTACTCCACTAACTGAGCAACAATATTATGCAATCGTATAATTAATAGTTACATTAAAAGGAGTCCAAAAGAATAAGTCTTATTAACAATAACATGGTTTGGTGGATAAGGGAAGTTCACAAATAATCCAGGATATTTTAGAGACCTTCACTCAGGGAAAAAAGGCACTTACCATATCTGACATTTCACGTTTATCAGGTCATCATCGTCACACAGTAGCACGGTACCTGGATTCGCTGGTTCTCTCTGGGAAACTGGAGATGAGACGGCATGGACAGAAAAAGAAATACTATATTTCAGATATCCAGCACGAATCATCCATCCTGAACTTTTCTCCCCATATGCTCATTATCCTGAATACGGACCTGTCCATCAGATGGGCAAACAATTCTTTTTTACAGATGGTTAATTCAAAAATTGAAGCAATATCCAACCTGAGCATTGAAGCACTACACCTGGATGACCTTTTCGGACCGGATCTGCTTGCTGCAATAAGAACCGTAAGCTCCGGAGAGACAAAAACACAGGAAGCGTCTATCACCTGGGAGGGAAAAACTACCCTGTACCTCTTTACCATCTCTTCAGTTTCATTCTTACAGGACCGCCCTGCACTCGTAATTTCAGGGGAAGATATAACAGAAAAAAAAGGACTCCAGGATGCTATCCGGGCAAATGAATTAAACCTCAGACTTATCACAGAAAGTGTCCATGACATGATTATCAGATGGGATGCAGATGGAACTATTACATATGTATCCCCTGCCTGTGAAATGCTCACCGGTTATGTGTCCAAAGAATTAACTGGAACGATAATTTCTGATTACATCCATCCTGAAGACCTTCCACGGTTTCAAAATGACAAATATAAGAAAAAAATCAACTGGTCACGACTTCCTTCATCGTTCAGATTCAGAACACTGAAAGGAACATGGATATGGTTTGAAACCACCACAACCCCGAGGCTATCAGATTCAGGAGTTATCCAGGACTACATATCAGTATGGAGAGACATAACTCCATGGCTTGAGGCGGAACGAAAGCTTGCATTAAGCGAAGAAAAATACAGAAAACTCTTTGAAAGTGCCAATGATGCCATCGTTCTGATAGAACTTGATGATACGCTGAAAAATCCCATGATCCAGGATGCAAACCGACTTGCCTGCCAGATGACCGGTTATTCATACCAGGAATTGCTTAAGAATTCGCTGAAAGAAATGATACCCTCCTCTGAACAGGATTTTCTTCAAAGAATTAGTACGCAGTTCAAAGAAAACAATGAGGCATTTTTTGAGATAAATATCATAAAAAAAGACAACAGTATCATTCCGGTTGAGATAAACGCTCATCTTCTTATTCTCCAGGGAAAAACCTCCATTCTAGCAATAGCCCGTGATATCACCGAAAGAAGAAAGACTGAAAGAGTCATCAGAGAAGCTCATCAGAGGCTTGAAGATATCCTGGAATTCCTCCCGGACCCTGTTTTTGTTCTGGATACAAAAGGGAGAGTTACCGCCTGGAACCGGGCAATGGTGGACCTGACCAGGATTTCGCAGGAAGAAATAATAGGGAAAGGAGATTATGCACATGCAAGAGCATTTTATCACCAGAAAAGACCAGTTATTGCAGATTATATTCTTACTCGCGATGAAGCAGTGTTATACCGGTATAAAAATCCACAATTTTTTGAAAATATCGTAACCGTTGATATCGAAGTTCGTCATCCTGTCACAAAAAACCCTACCTGGTTCTGGATTAAAGCAGCCCCGATGTATGGACTTTCTGGTGAGGTAATAGGAGTTATTGAAATCCTCAGGGATATCAGTGACAGAAAAGTGATGGAAATAGAGATTAAAAGACAGAATGCAATTTTTGAAGCGGTAAGCCGGGCAGCATCTGATATCCTGCAATCAGATAGCTTTGAAGATGCTGCTCTTCTGACTCTCAGTCATATCGGAGAAGCAACATCAGTCACCAGGGTATGTCTCCTTGAACAATCACATTCAAAAGGTGTTCATCTCATAAAATCAGAACTTGAATGGAATGCACTGTCTGGAACAGCCGGCAGGACTCGCTCAGGGTTTTCTTTAAGGACAAGGAGTGTAAAGGATAAATCAGTAATCGAGCAGGTATTTACCAGTGGACGACCGGTTTACAGCCTGGTAAAAGATCTTGGACCAGGTGACCGGGAAGTCTTAGAACCCTTTGGAGTCCGTTCCATTCTCCTGGTGCCAGTAAAAATTCATCAGGAGATATGGGGGGCGGTTGGTTTTCTTGAATCATCTTCTGACAGAATATGGAGTAGAAAAGAGATTAATGCCCTGGAGATTGGATCTTCCCTGATTGGAAGTGCCATTATGCGATATAAAGCAGGAGAAAAGCTTGAGAAAAGTGAAAAACAGTTTAGAACACTTGCTCAAAACATACCGGGAATTGTATTTCGCGTCTCTCTTGCCGGCTCAGACATGGAATTTTATAATGAAAACCTTGAGAAGGTTACCGGGTACTCTGCCAGGGAACTTGCAAGCGGGCAGATTAGTTCTCTAATCCCCCTGATATTTCCTGATGACAAACAAAGAGTAATTGAGGCAAAGAAATTGTCAATTAAAACCGGAGAACCTTATGAGATTGAATACCGAATCATCGATAAATTCGGCAGAATCAGGGTTATGAGCGAACGCGGAAGGCCGGTTTCAGATGAAACTGGACTTGTTGTAAGCATCGACGGCATTATCCAGGAAGTTGAACAGGGGCATATAATGTGTAATGAGTTGCCCTGATACAAATGTAAAAGCAATATAAATCGTTTAAATTCACGTAAACTGCAAAATCTCCAGATTATTATCCAGATATGGATAATCCTGAAAACCAAATATTCGTTACTGACCGAACGCATCCTCGAAGGCCATCTGGTTTATGCTATACCTGAAATGCCTGCGGATCGCAACACTTCTGCTAATCGGGTTTATACGCGGAAGCTGCTCAGTTTTTCCTTCCGATGAATGGTAAATATAAAAATCACCGTCATCTGTTTTGTACATAAATGAACCACGTTCCTGGCGTTCACCAATCAGAACAGAGATTCTCGTGTCATAGGTATGACCATCAATAATTCTTTTCACAAATACCTACGCAAGAATGCGCCTAATTAAAAGGCATTATAGACATAAATATATTTGGAAAGAAACTGATGATACGCCATTTAGGTAATTCCCGCATTTTTCAATGCAGGAACATACTGCTGATCAACCATGGAAAGGTGTTCATTTATCCAGTTCGTCAGAAAAATCGTGACTTCGGCAGTTAATGCTTCATCCTGAAGATCAAATTTTTCTGAAAAATCATTTACTTTTGATGTAAACAATTCATGAAATGCACAATGATCCGTAAGTCCTGTAAATCCTGCCTTCTCCATTAAAGATTCTTCTGTGGAGAAATGATATACAGCATATTTTTTCATTTCATCAATCACGTATGCCAGTTTGTCTTTCCCTTTTTTCTGGAATAGTGCTTCGAACATACGGTTGAGCAGAGATATAAGATGCTTATGCTGCTCGTCTATTGACTCTATACCGGTAGCATAGAGATCGTCACAGATAATAAATGCCATGCAAGATACTTGTCACTCAAATATTAAAGAATTCACGGGTTATTTCATTATCTCAAAAAAATTTATGGATAACATACCGAATGGATCCTTCTTCTTTACCATCACCATCAGGCAAAAATCCGCATTTTTCAAGCACACGGACAGAAGGATATAAACCGGGATAGGTAGTTGCATATATATGCTCCAGATCTGTGCGTGAAAACAGGTATTCAATTATTCTGCAAACTGCTTCAGTCGCATACCCCTGGCGTTGATATCCATCAAGTACAGAATAACCAATCTCACATGAGCCGTCATCACAAAAATAAAGGCCTCCACTACCAATGAGAATATCATCTTTTTTTTGGTGTGAGTTATCCATCACCCAGTACCATGAACATAACCCTGGCTTTTCTGTATCGGAAAGCAGTTCGATAAATTCATGGACTGTATCCTCTGTTACCAGGGGAGGGGGCCAGGACCCGGGTATGGTTGCTTGAAGAAGCCTTGATAGTCTATTAAGACTAGCGAGTTCAGCATTACAGGTCTTAATAGTCACAGGAACCAGCCTGAGACGATCAGTTTTCAAAAGTTCCGGTTTCATAATGAGTGTGCACAAATACCGCATTTAAGCTAAAATTACTCGCAAAAGTCCGAAAATTACCCAGGATTACCACTAGACCATGCCATCCTGAACAGAAGAGAAATCCCGGACATATATTGTCCTGCTGCATACCATCCGGTCAATCATAGTATCACCTGAAGAAATATTAGTAGTAATCTTATAAAACTACACGTGTCCGGATCCCGGATAAAAAGGCATTATTATTACTATTTAAATCAATCCGGGGAGGGATTAGACATTTATTCATTCATGTGGCAGACAATACTTTTGAGCTAGTTGTTCCTTGTGTAATGCATCGGTATCTTTAGGTGCCAGCATTTTTACTTCATAAAATGCCCGTGCTGACTGACAGAATTTTCCAGATTCAAAAAGAAGAATACCAAGATTATACCATCCCTGTGTCAGGTTACGGTCTTCATTAACAGCCCGGAGATAGGAAGAATAGGCCTGATCATTCTCGCCCTGCATCAGGTATACATTGCCAAGGTTATTCCAGGCGAGTGCAAAAGATTCGTTCAATATGAGCGTTTTATTAAAGAGACACTCTGCGTCATGATACTTGTTCAGTTTATAATAAGTCGTAGCAAGATAATACAGAGCAATTTCATGTTCAGGATCAATTATCAGGGTTTCCTGTAGTATTTCCTCTGCTTCTTCATACCTTCCTAGTAAAAAGAGTACCCTTCCAATATTTCCAAGGATAATTGGATCGTTTAGGTTCCCTTCACGAGCTCGTTCATAATAATCAAGGGCTGCAGAATAATTACCCATGTCTGAGAAGATATTCCCGATATTATTCAGGGCTGCAGAGTTGTGTGGATCCAGATTGAGGAGCTGCTCATATGCCAGTATGGCATCACCACATAGTCCCTGCGTATGTAATTTTTGTCCCTTCTCATACCAATATTCAACAGTCTGCTCTGCATAAACCGGATTTGCAGGCAGAATATACAAAAAACAGAAGAGGATCAACAAAGAGCACAGAATATTATATCCTTTCTCACTTTCGGACATTGAGATGAACTCCTCTAACCAACAGGTACAACCTCTTCGTATCTGATATATGATAATGTATCCAGTATGACAATCAGGCAAATCCTAAACAGCCTTTTTTAGGTAAATAGATAATACCTTTAGATGAGGGAGTTACCTGGACCGAAAAAATTTTCCTCTTCCCGGGTTCATTTCCCAACCAATGATGATCACAAATTCCCACTTAGCATTCGGGATATGTATCCTACTGTCCATCCTCCTGACAATTCCGGTGTCAGGGAATGAAACGGAAAATGACACTATTTTCATAAACCATGAAGAAATTTTTCCGATGGAGGATTATAGCCCGGAACCGGAATCTGAAAAACCTGATGAACTGACCTTCATCTCCGAATTACCTACAGTCGAAGGAGTTGGAGGAAAATCCGGATGGTTCAGGATAATGTCAGATCCTAATGCCGCACAGGTAACTTTTGATGGAGTATCAATAGGAATAACCCCGGTAATTACCCGGGTTTCATCTACTGGAACGCCATTTCATACGGTAGAAATAGAACTGGAAAATTATAAAAAATGGACACAGGTTTTTTATGAAAATCCAACACCAGGTCAGACGATCAGGGTATTTGCAAAACTGGTTCCGGATGAATGTTGTGCAGATCTTCGTATCACCTCGGCTCCATCAGGCGCCCAATTGTTAATAAATGGCAGATTTATCGGGAACACACCCAAAACAATAAAAAACCTGATGCCAGGACTTTACCAGGTTACGTTAAGCCGTTCGGGATATGAAACGTGGCACAAATCCATTTGGGTTAGTCCGAAGAAGGAGAACAGTTACTATGTTATTCTAGAACCAATGTTTGCCCCGATTACTTCCGGAACACTTCTCGTAAAATCATATCCAGAAGGAGCAGAAATTACACTGGATAAGACCGTCAGAGGCAAAACTCCACGAACTCTTACTCTTCCCGAAGGCCCACATACCATAACTCTCACTCTTGACGGGTACCTTCCCTATTCAACTACCATGTTTATTCGGGATAAAGAAGATGCACGGATAGATGTTACACTAACCCCTGGTGGCAATATCGATACTCCGCTGATTATAGCATCAAAAGATAGAGAAACAATTGTTGATATCTCCAGCCTTGAAGAGATGGGAGACATGGCAGCCGGGTTTATGCAAAGAAGCGGAACTGAAAAATTCTTAACAGAAGTAAACAAACCAGGCGGGCAATTTCAGCAAAATGGAAGATTTATTACGGTTATTGATGAAGAGGGAACGGTTATGGCACATCCCGGTGCTCCTTCTGTGGTTCATGCTAACCTTACCAGTATTACAGACAGAAACATGATCCCTTATGGAGAAATACAAATCTCTGTCTCGCAATCCGGAGGAGGGACAATATACGAAAGCGATATCACAAATAATACCCCGGATGGTGGTATCATAATCTCCAGCGTCAGGTCGGTATTGGAAAATTTGATTATTACCACATCATATCCGCTTGAAATCCCTCTCCCGGCTATTACTCCCTCAGAATTCTCTCTGCTTTCAGACAAAGACCTGTTATACGAAGAGGAATTCAGACAAATAAGGGAGATCACCCTATCTGTTAACGAAACATCAGAAGATGGAACAGGTGAATTTTCAGAAATAATTGCTGCTTTAAACCATGCTGATGAAAACGGGATAGTTCAGATGCCAGTATTACAAGTTTTGGCAAGGAACGGAGGAGGCTTTTGTTACATGACTGATCCTGAATATCCGGCTTTTTTGACTCTTGCATATGTTACCGGAATACATGAAAACAAAGCACAACTCAGGTGGATATCTACAAGTGAACCAGACAAAAAAGCGCCTGAAAAAATTGAATCATAACTTTTTTTGGATTGGTTAACAAAATAACGGCTTATCTTTTTGTTTCCGGAAACTTCATGCTCTCCTGAAACATAGCCTGATTTATGTCTATTCGTCTGGTGTTGATCTTCCTTGTTCTATGTCTCTCTTCTGTACCTGCTTTCGCGAATCCGGTTACAATTCTTCCTGGCGGGGAGGTATATCTTGGGGAGGAAGGTCTTGATGTCCATCTGGCAGTTCCGTACCCGTATACATCAATAGCATACTTTCCTGCAGGTTCTTCACCTGGAAGAGACCAGCCACTTGATATAATGCATCTCAGCTCAGGCAGGTTAAACGTAATTCCTGACCTTTTTTATGACAGGATAGGAGCCTGGTACCAATGGGATCAGGCCCGGAATGCACCTGGACAAGTTGCATTTATCGTCAGAAACCCCCGGGTTTCTCTCAAGGTTATGGACAGGAATACTATGGGAGACAGATCTTACGGGATGGTTGCCCGTGGAACCCCACTGGTAATCCAGGTTGAAACAAATCTTGCTGGAATAACCAGAAGGCCGGACTATTCCTATAACGAAGCTCCTTTAAAAATCCGGGTAAAAACACCGGGAGGAGGTACTCTGTCAGGTGTAGCTACCCCGGATGGAGGAGAGTACTTATTCAGTTCTTTCATTCCGACAAGTGAACTCAGTTATGCTCCTCCAATTGAATCCGGGGGGTGGGATACCGGATGGAGCAGATATGAATCCGGCCTGTATCATATTGAACCTGAATTTGCCTTAAACCGCATGCAGGAAAATCTGCGGACATTCCAGGGTGGATATTTGCTCAAAGGAGTGGAAGTAACCCTTGGAACAGAACGTGCAGGACTATACAGTTCGGATGAATCCATAATAAGAGGAGATCCTTTTGCAATAACCATTACCGGTAATCCTGGAATGGAATATTATGTCTGGATTGAAGGGGGCAGCAGAACCGGGACACGGGGTGACCAACCCCCAATGATCATCACCTCTCAGGAAGGAGTACGGCAGGATTATCCAGATGGTCCGTATTACATCGGTTCGTACCAGCCTTCGGGAAGAAGACAAACTATTCGTGAAATCGTTCCATCTTCTCCATATGGGGGAGTTTATTACTATGCAGTAGTCACTCCGGACCGTAATGGAAAACGAACCATTGAATTCAGGACATCGGCTGACACCGATGATCGGAGATTTACCATTCATGTGGAAGGGCCACGTGGTGCTTCAAATCCTAAAACCGATAAGACAGAAATACAAGTAATTAAAGGCTCAGTAACTGTTTCAACAGGTTCAAGTACGTTTGCCATTGGTGAGGAAATATCCCTTCATGGGAGAAATACCGGCTCATGTGATACATACCTCTTTATAACCGGACCAAACCTTCCATCGGCTGGTGGCAGACTTGATGCTCCCAGAGTTCCGGTAGTCAATAATAATCCGTCAAGTTTCACCGTTGCAAGCGGAGACTGCGAAACATGGGATTACCGCCTTTACACGGGGCAACTCGGGCTTGATGCAGGAACGTATACCGTATACGCAGTTTCAACGCCATCTGACAGGTATCATCTTGGCAGCACTACATGGGAGACAATTCCAATTACCCTGACACGTCCATATGTCACGATTTCAAAGCAGCATATGTCAGTCGCCCAGGGTGATGAACTAATAATTACCGGTGCAACAGGTGGAAGTCCTGATGCAGGGGTTGCCATCTGGATCTTTGGCAGGAATTATTTCAGATATGACACCGTTTCAACCGAACGTGGAGGGCGGTTCTCATATGAACTGTCACGGGCATTTAGCGAATCCATGGAACCGGGAGAATACCAGGTTATTGTTCAGCACCCAATGGCGAATGGTGACTATGATCTCTGGCCTGACGGACGAAGAGAGATAGTACTTGGGATAACTCCCTGGTATGGTGCTCCAGTATTCAGGATAGCAGGTCCAGGATCCCTCCAAGGTCCGGCAGCAGCATCCGCCCTTATATCAGCTCTTGAAAGCCCGTACATCGATGATACCTACTCGAAATATTCAATCTACATCCAAAATCCAAAGATTGAGATTGATTCGGAATCACTCATTGCATCTGTTGACAGGCCGGTACTCATAACCGGTTCCACGAATCTTGCTCCGGGCTCCAGGTTGCTTGTCGAGATTTCCAACGAACAGTTTGTTCCGACCAGTAAATGGGACAGGACTGACATGTATGGATTTACCGATACGATAACCACGTATACCACATCGGAAGGTGATCAGGAATTTTCAATAGAGGTACCCGAAGGAATGCTACCGGCTGGAAATTACTATGTTTATATCGAGAGCGTATCTTCACAGGCAACCACATCCGGATGGCTTGATGTTATCAGAACTCCTGAACCAACAAAAATCCCTCTGGAACCAACGGTAGATAATACAACGCAAATAAATGTAACACCGATACAGGAGACACAAATCATAAAAGAAATTGCCACTGAACCAATAGAACCAACAAAGACACCTGTTATTCCAGATACGGTCAGACCAGTCAGTTCATTGATTCCGACAAGGTTGACTGATTCGTTGAGAGAACCTGTCGTTCTCCTTGCCGCTGGCATAGCCCTCGGTCTGCTGATAGCAGGACTCGTGGCGTTAATTATGACACAGGGAAAATATCAGCCAGATAAGAAAGAGGAAGAAGAACTAAAGGAAGGACAAGGGAATGTCAATTCAGAGGAAGATAATGGAGGAAGTGATATAAAACCAGATGATGAAGAAACTGATCAAAATACATGAAAAAACCCAACCGGGTTTTTTTCAGATTCAGGCAATCCAATCATTCCAGCTATTCGCGTTCCCTCTGATAATGATGATGCCAGGCAGAGTCAGTAGATATTCCGTTTTTTGCGCGTAAATGAGGAGAGACCAGGAATAAAAGAAATGAATTGATAAGTACTCAAACTTGCGAATAACCCTTATTTCAAACCATGATTATGGACTCTCATGCATTTGTAAGGCACGTATGATTCATAAATACAATTATTATCTATTTTTTTTACCAGTTCTCAATATCAAACACGATCTTTTATATAATATATTGGATAATTGGATCATACAGATATCTGGCCTGTTTATGGGATGTGAGCCCCCGGTATCCGGAACGGAGGTACTTGATGAAAGATGAAGAGGATATGCTCGAACTTCTCGATGATGAGGAGTCGGCTAACGAGCTTGAGCTGGAGCTTGATGAGCCGGAAAATGAACCAGAAAGTTCAGATTCACAGCCTGGTGAAGACGAGGAAGAACCTGCTTCTCAAACAAAGGGACGTGAACTGGAAATAGATTTAAGACTGATAATAGTCGCCATTGTTGCCATCGCCGCGATAATTCTCGCAGGTGTTTTTGTAATTATGCCTATGCTGGCGCCCTCCGGACCTCCGGAAGTGGTAATAACACCCAGCCAGTCTGCTGAAGATCTCTACCTCTATCTTGAATCTGGACCAGATCTGAATCAACATGATATCAGGTTTACCATAGAAGGGGCAGAAATACCCTCAGACAAACTTTTACTTATGGGTGGAGAATCATGGCCATGGAAACAGGGAGTTGTCCTGAAGATAGATACCTCAGGATATGCAAAACCTGCAAAAGTCGCAGTTATTTATTCCAAAGACAATATGGAGAGTTTGTTATTTATAACATCTGCAGAACCTACCCCGACTCCTACACCGACACCAGAACCCACTCCAGAACCTACACCGGAACCTACTCCGGAGCCAATTCAGGTTCCGGTTAGCGGAGAGGATATCCCCTATGCCCAGCCAGGACAGGTTTTTGGACTGCCTGCTGCAGAACCTCTTGTCCCGGCTGAATTAATACGGTTTGATGCACAACCAACCTCAGGTATTCAACCGCTTGTTGTACAGTTCGCAGACCAGACAACAGTATGCGCTCAAAACCGATCATGGGACTTTGGAGACAAAATTTCTTCCAACGCACGATATCCCCAGCATACCTACCCATTCCCGGGCACTTATATCGCAAGTCTGGATCTCCTGTTCTGTGACCCTGATGAAACATCACCCTCCCCACAAAAAGAGATAACAGTCTTACCAAAAGAGAGACAGGATACCCTTCTTTCAGGCCCTGGAGCGGCTGAAATCGATGATGGAGGCACCTTATTCTTTGTTGTAAAAGGACCTGGTATGACCATTCGGATAGGCGGTAAGGATTACTCGTTTAATAAGGACGATCAGGTCAGGATTGATATCAATTCAGGAGGAACCGGTTCAATATCAATCATTAATAATGCAATTGTCCAGTTTGAATTTGAAGATACCACGATTTATGTTAACGATAAAGAATTTGGTTCAGGATGGCTCACTAATATAAACATTAATCAGTACAACCAGATAGCAACATCCGACATAACGATTCGAATAATTGCTCATGAATCCGGTTTAAAAGGCCTTGTAAACGGTATCCCAGCAATTGTTGCAAGTAATGGACAAACAGTAATCCTGCATAATGTTGGAACCGACTCAACAGGAAAATTCCTCTTCAGTGTTCAGGAAAATGCCGGGTTTACCTTCAGGGGAGGTATTGAATCGTATGAGGTCATTACCCCCTCAATATCATAATCATATCATGCGATCGGTTGCAGGGCAGTAATGATTCTGTACGGGGGTACAGAGAAACAAAATTTCATGGATGGGGAGATGTATGAGTAAAGAATGTGCAATGACTCAGATCCAGACTATCATGGTCATGTCAATAATCATGATTGTTCTGTTTCTTCTGGGAGTGATCCTTGTTATCTGGAATCCGATTCCAGAAAGGATTCCCCAGGCATCAATTAGTATAGAGGGAGAAGGGGATTCTATTGTTATGCAGCATATGGGAGGTGACTCATTTGCTTCTGACAGGATTGTAATTAAGGTAAACGGGGATGTCCGATCTAACCAGAATCTTAATTTTCAGGGAGGATCATGGCCATGGTCACAAGGAGAGCGGGTAGACCTGTATTATCCTTCACCGGATAGTCCCAGATTGGTCGAAATATACTATCTGACCGATAAAGGGGAGAGTATCCTTATAGATAAGGCACGAATTGAACCTCCACCGGTGGTATCTGCAACACCGCTGCCTGTTGAAGTGGTGCTCTCTGAAACACCGATCCCTGAACCTACCAGCATTCAGGTCCAGGTAAAGGATGCAAATCCTACCCAGCCTCCGGTTGCTGATTTCACCGCTGAACCAAGAGTTGGAGATCCTCCATTAACGGTTACATTCCATGACCTTAGTTATGGAACCGTCAATGATTACCTCTGGACCTTTGGTGATGGTTCCACTTCAACACTGCAAAACCCGGTTCATACATACTTTGTACCAGGATCATATAGTGTTAGCCTCCTGGTATCCAATGCATATGGTTCTAACAGACGAACCGCAGAAGATTTCATCGTAATTGGATCCCCACCAATAGCCAGGTTCCTGGCAGAACCTGGAATGGGACAGGCGCCACTGACTGTGCAGTTTACCGATCTCTCCACCGGTAACCCGAAAAGCTGGGAATGGTCATTTGGTGATGGCAGCCAGTCATCTGATAAAAATCCGGTGCATATCTTCCAGAATGCAGGAAATTACAATGTCACGCTACGGGTAACCAATGCATACGGGACCGATAAATATTACTCTGAAACAGGAATAAACGTCACATCCCCAACCCTGATGGACGTTTACCTGACAAACAGTGTAAACGGTGAACTCGAATCTGACGGATATATTTCCTTACGGATAACCGATCCATCCAGCTCAATGAAGATTGCAGGAAAACTCTTCCAGTTCGAACCAGGAGATATGATCCAGCTCATTTATGGATCCGAATCATCTGACGGGAGAATATCTGTTGACAAGAACAGGTTCACATCATTTAATTTCAATGACATAACATTGGTCAAAAACGGGGAAACACAAGCAAGGGGGCCGGTAAATTCCTTTATGATTGGCGGGTTTGACAGTTATGCTTCAACTTTAAAACTGGTCGTTCCGAAAGGTGATCCATATGAAAAACTCTTCATAAATTCTGAACCATACCAGTATGTCGAAAACCCAAAAATTGTATTTTCAGGTATCGGACCGGACCGGGATGGAAGGTTCTTTTACCAGAAATCTGCACAGAGTATGAACTTCCAGGGAGGAATCAGGGAACTTACCATGGGGTAAGTTCATCGGCAACCTTTCATTCATTGCAGGAGAAATCATAGTAAATATGAATCTCCGTAATAATCTTTTACTCATCATTATCCTATATCTAACAATTACTTCGTGTTCTGGAGTTTTTGCCGACAGGGTCTTGTTTTCCACTGATTTTACAGACATACAGGGATGGGAAACAAACAGTAATAATTCCTTTTTTCTTGACAGTTCAGGAAGGTATCATTACCTCATTGAAGGAGGAACCGGTTCTTATGCGTCGTATCCCCTTTCAGAACCGCATACAGGCCCTTTTACCCTTGAATTTGATGTTTACCCTGTGAGCACAGACGAAAAAAGTTCTTTCAGGTTTGGTCTTGGAACAGATTCCCTGGATAGCCAGAAAGGACCACTGATTATTGCAGAACTTAATAACCAGAATGGTGATAATGCATTCTCTTTAGTTGCAATAAGTAAGGAGAACCTGCGATCTAAAACATTTTCAATTATGGGTAAGGAAAATTACAGTGGAAATACCGTTCGGTTTGCTGATGGAGAAGAGTATCATATCCGCCTTACCTGGTATCCTGTTGACAAACGGGTAAGCATAACGGTAACAAAGCCTGGTGATAATGTACCATTGTTCAGCCATTTTGTAAAGGTTAGTGGGAAGATTGAGGAATTGACACATTTGTTTATTACATCCACCGGTGAAGGACAAAACGGAATGAAAGCAGAGGGATTCATCGATAACATTAGTCTTACTGCACTTTCCAGTATACCTGCAACCACCGAACCCACAATCACTCAGACACTCATGACTCCCACTCCAACCCTCCTTGTAAAAACCATAGATACACCGGAAGAATACGAAATACCCCTGGCAGATATACCGGACAGAACACCTTTGCCAACACCCCCTGTTCCTACTCCAACCCAGGAATCGGGATTCCTGCCATGGATAGGCATATCGGGTATATGTATCGCATTACTTTTCATGAGAAAGAGATAGGTATGGACGAACACATTATCGAAGCTGCTGGAAAAACACGGGTTGTTGTCAGGGATGGTATTGTTGTCTCTGCAGAGGAACCAAAAATTAGTGAATGCCCACTTGCACTTAGATTTGCATGCCCGGTATATGAGATGACTTCTGATGCAGTCTCAAGAAATATCCAGGACAGGATCAATTCGTTTGGAATGTGCACGAAAACCCGGAACCTTTACTCATCAGATGATTTTGTTGGTTTTGGAGCTTCTGAACTCATAAGTTCAGGTCTTGCGGCCCGGTTTATCGATGCAGCAGTTATTGTCTGTGACGGTGCAGGAACGGTTGTAATAACTGATCCTAAAATGGTACAGGGAATCGGAGGCAGGATGTCTGGTCTTGTATCAACAAGTCCCATCCCGGAAGTAATTCAAAAAATAATACAGGGGAGAGGATTTGTCCCGGACCAGAAGAATGCTTCCCTTGATCCGGTATCCGGAGTCATTGCCGCAAAGGAAGCAGGATACAAAAGCCTTGTTGTTACGATAAGTGACCCCGCTGATGCAAAAAGGGTCAGATCTGTAGAACCTGGCGCCATCATAATAGCAGTTCATACAACCGGATATTCAATACCAGATGCACAAGAAGCAGGAGAGAATGTTGATATCATTACCGCTTGTGCTTCACGTGCAGTCTGGGAGGTCTGCGGAGCGAAGGCATGCCTGCAGGCTGGATCCACTGTACCGGTATTCGCATTAACAAAACCAGGAAAACAACTTATCCTGCTTCGATTAGCAGATATTGACCATCCTATCCATCTGTATCATTCATCATTACCGGTTCATGGTAAGAAAGAGCCATCTCCCCTCATTTAAATTAATATTTATAGGAGAAGAGAAAACCCATCAGTTGATGAAGACTGTTTATTCAGGATTATTATTACTTAGCTGTTTGTTCCTATGTTCCGGAGTATCCATTGCAGTAGAAATACCTGATGACATGATGTTTGTAACCGAGGAATACCCGCCTTTTAACTACCTCGAAAACGGAATTCCATCTGGTCTCTCTGTTGAATTGCTCGTTACCATCCTGGAAAGGGTTGGAATTAATCTCCCTTCAGAACAGATTCAGGTGATGGCCTGGACTGATGCATATAATACTGCTCTTTCCCATAACAATACCTGCCTGTTTTCCACTGCTAGAAATTCAGAGCGGGAAAACTTATTTTCCTGGGCCGGCCCGATCATCCAGTCTCCTGAGGTTTTTTTTGCCATAGATAATACTCTTAAAACTAAAAACCGGGATTATAGTACTTTACGGGTGGTTGCTATCAGGGATGATATTGGAGTATCCATAGCAAATAGTGTAGGTGTTCCAAAAGAACACATCGTGCAGGTCGTCACTACACAGGAAGCAGTAAAACGGCTGGTTGACGGAACATCAGATGCCTGGGTCTATGCCCAGTATCCAGGAGAGAGCCTTATCCAGACATTTGCAGAAAACCCTTCCACTTTCTACATCCTGGACAAACTGGCAGACAATACATATTATTACGCATTTTCAAACCAGACTGAGCCACAAATAATCCAGATTATCCAGGATGAACTGGACAAATTGAAAAATGATCGTGGATTAGAAGGGTTTACTACATATGAACATATTGTTGCAAAATATGTCGGTCCGGTCTGTGCAAATCTTACGCATGAGCGGCAACTGATCACCGATCTGGTAAACCTTACTTCAGATGGCATAAGCCGCGATGCGACAGGAACATTGGCAGATATTCAAAACAGCAAGCATCCTTATAAAGACCGGAATGATCCCTCATTATATGTTTATATCTATGATACCAGTGTCACCCTCATTGCTAATGCTGGAAATCCGGGGGATGCAGGCTTGAATATGGCAGGGAAGAAGGATGCCCAGGGAAAACAATACAGAGATGAAATTGTATCTGGTGCCATGAAAGAGGGCTCGGGTTTTGTTACATATACATACTCGAACCCATTGGAAAGTGGCATTTTTTACAAGGAAGCCTACTATACTCTCGTAACCGGGAGTGATAAAAAGCAATATATCGTATGTGCAGGGAGGTACATCCCCTGTGATGAAATGTAATCTTCAGATCCCGCTTCTTTTTTTCATGTATTTACTGGATGATATGTCCGGTATGACTGATTATGAAAAATATAGCAACCACATGCGGAAAGGTATGTCTTTTTTCCCGTATGGATATAGTATATTCAATACCTGCTTGGTCCTGGGACAATAGTATGAACTCCTCAATTCAGATTGCTGCATACAGCCATACCGGTCTATACCGCAAAAGGAATGAAGATAGCCTGCTGGTTTCAGACCAGGTCATTTCCGGAGCGGTAATGGACAATCCCAGGCTCATTCTTACCGATACAATACCGGTAATATTTGCAGTAGCAGACGGCCTTGGCGGTTGTGTTGCAGGAGACATCGCAAGCAGGGAAGTGCTACGTTTCATGGCAGGAATAATTCCTACCCCTGCTAACGAGAACGAACTGTTAAACTGTATTACCGCAGCAACGGAGAACCTTGACAGAATAGCCAGGGAAAATCCTGCCCTTGATGGACTTGGAACTACACTTGCCGGGGTTCTGGTTACAAACGAGGATGTTTTTTTCTTCTCATGTGGCGATTCCAGGGTATATTATCGTTTTCCCGGAAAAAAAGACCTGCAGCTTATGACAAAAGACCATTCGATCATTCAGGAGATGATCGATGCCGGGACATTGCATGAAAAAGATGCAAGGTCTCATCCCTTTGGACATGTGATTACATCATGTCTTTCAGGAGGAAAAGTAGCCAGGATTCCTGATATCAGAATAAGTAAAACAGAACGTGTATCAGGATCACGGATTGTTGCCTGCACTGATGGGATATGGGATTATGGAGGAGAGAAATTTTTACAGGCTGCCCGGATAGACGATATTTCAGGAGCTGCCAGGGAGATTGTCAATTGTTGCTTTGACGCAGGTGCTCCTGATAACATTACCCTAATTATTGCGGATATCAACTAAAGAAAACTCATAATTTTTTAAATTCCCGGTCATCAAAAGCAACCAGGGCCAGGGTCGTAAGTTCATTTATACCATTGCCTTTTTCTCCCCTAATGTTCCAGGGATCAATTTTCAGGGTCAGGTGACAGGGCATAAGAGGGATGTCATGGGGAATCATGTACCTCAGGGTGTACATGGCAGATTTTCCTCCTTTTAATGGAGTAAAGGATCCATCGACAGGAATTAACTGCGTTTCCCCAAGCCATGCTTCAACTGGCACATCTCCGAAAGCCGTATCATCTCCTCCCGGGTTAAATATCACAATCCTGGGAGTAACAGACCTTCCCGGCCGTGTATACGTATAATCTCCACTAAGTGTTACTTTTTGTAATACGTAATCATGGCTCATGGCATACAGGTGATCAGGAGAGGGAATGGGTGCAGAAAATACCAAAGGTGAACCGTTTGTCAGGTTATCATCTGCCGCCTGAACAAAGGAAATGAGAATAATGATAATGAACAGAGTTGATAGTATCTTATACGTGTTCATCCGGTAACTTCACCTTAAGTAATTACTAATTCACACCGCAATATTGTTTCTCATTTGTTATGACAGAAACATCAGTTATGGGTTTATTTTATAATTTACGGTATTTTTAAAGATATCATAAAACTCAATGAGATATTCTGACAGGATACGGATTTCTAATCTGGCGCAAATTCCATAGGTTCACAACCTGTTTCTGAATCTGAATTTTGGAGGAACACACCCGCATCTCCTGATAATCTCAAGACTTGCTCAATAGAAGTTACCCGGGAATCTTCATGGAAAAAAGGATCCTTCCTCGTCAGTCACGTCAATTCTATCCAGAAAAATAAAAACCAGACACTTTCCCGCCGTACGGAAAGAATACTGTGGATAGTTTAATCCTATGTCCTAGTACCCCAATGGGTGTCCCTATAGGATACAAATACCATAAGTCACTACACTGAAACAACAGCCAGCGATTTGAACATAAAGTCTAGATGCGAGGGAAGCGATTTGAACGCTCGAACGCCTTCGCGACAAGGCCCTCAACCTTGCTCCTTTGACCTGGCTCGGATACCCTCGCTCAATAAATTCACATGAGTCAGGTACTGGCAAAACTTCCTGTCTCTGTGCCTGAATAAGGTCGATGTCTCATGTAAAGAACTTATCTATTTTATCACCAGTATAGAGGTATCTCCTATAACTATTGAGAAACAGAAAATGATGTATGTGGTCTGCAATTCTTGAGTGGTTTGCTGATTCGCCCTCACAAACCAGGGTCGTCAAGTTCCTCCTGGAAAATGGATTTGGCGTGAATGAAAAGGGAAAAATCTGTTGTAACACCATAGCGGTAGCAGCAACGCAGGTCGCAGCAAATCTTCATGTTGACCGCCGGGTTGTAGAAGCAACTGCAAGGCGCATTCTCACATCTCCATACAAAGACATATTCATAAATATGCGGGTCACACCCGATCTTTCCGTCATTGCTGAAAATCTGTCACTTTCCGTGATAACAGTTATACCGCAGGACGCTAGTAAACCAGGAATTATCGATGCCTGTATCCACACGTTATCTCGTCACCAGATAGGGTTGCGGCAGATCTTTGTAACCGATCCACACCTTTCAGAGTCACCGCGCCTTGTCATTATTGCCGATGGAAAAATGCCGGCGGGTGTTATTGATGAACTTCGCGAACTGCCGGTTGTAAAAAAATTGGTTTTTTAAACCCCGACTTTTCCTTCACCTTTAAGCATTTCCAGTTCATCTGCAATGGCTAAAAACCTGGTTCGAATCTCTTCAGGAAATTTATCAAGAGACGCAAGAAATTCCTGTCTGTTAATCTCTCGCTTTCCCTTAACCATGTTATCAGCATGAGCAACAATTTTTTCCTCGAGAGTTTTGGGAATCCGATCAACCGCTAAAAGACCATATGTTACCCGTTCTTCTGCAGAAAGACCTGCTCCGATATGGTTCTCAACAATACCACATATCTTATCATCAAACCCAAGATTCCTACAGATAATACCTCCTGCATCAGCATGATCCATCCCATGGGTTTGTGAACGGCCGATATCATGAAGTACAGCACCTGCTGCAACCAGATCTAAATCTATAGAAATTCCTGCATTTAATAAATCAGTAGTGATTTGGACGGCTACATCGCGGACAACAAGGCAGTGTGCAATTACTTCAGGGTCACATCCAGCCTTGATAAGAAAAGGTATGTATTTGTCTCCCGGACTACACATGACCGAGATTCTCTTCTATCTTTGCTATACGACGTTGCAATGCAAATACGAGCGGTTCATTATCAAAATGAACCAGTTGATTGTTACAATTCTGACAGACAAATTGCGAGTCCATCGCATCTGAAAAAGTAACGGTATTCCCACATTCCTGGCAGCTGTAGAATGCATTTTCATTCTCGTATTTATAACGGCGCCTGAGTTTTTCAAGAATAACCTCAAGATCCTTAGAGACTGAATCGTACATATTCTCCAGTTCCAGCTGCCAGAGGTAGGTAAGCCATCCGGTTTCATTATTTTTTATTCTCCGGTATTTGGCAAGTCTGTGCTCATATAATGTATAGAGAGTATTTCGTACAGAGTTCAGGTTGATCTCTGTTATCTCCGCCAGCTCTTCATCACTATATTCTTTTTCAGTAGGAAAACGACGAATAAGTTCGATCCCTTCATCGTCAATCATCCGGTGTAGGTACTCAAATATAGCCTTGTCAGCCAGCATTTCCTCGTAGGAAACCATCACTGTATATATTGGGTTACTACCATGATAGTAGTATCCAGAGACTTTTCTGCATCAACCAAATCATGACCCTCCCCAAACACGCTGATTATTGCACCTCCTTCTTCAAATTGAGCAGGCGGGACAGGAATATCAGCCACCCATGGCATAAAACGGATCAGGTCCTCGGTAATAACCAATGGCCTGTCAGCAAACAGAATTCGCCGCATTGCATATTTCACCGGGGCCGGAACTGACTTAGGAATAGTTCCATGGCACGCATCGATATGAAGCCTGACAAGATTTACTCCAGTTGACGATTCTATTGTGTCCAGTGTTGCAACGAACCGGGGATTAAGCTCAATTGCATATACAGCACCATCATTTACGATAAAATCAATACCAATGACTCCCCGGCAGCCTGAAGATGCAGCGGCATGTTCTGCATACCGGATCATCTCCTCTCTCCTGGAGTGGTCAAATGGAGTAAGTGAACCTGAAAACCCGAACCGATACGGTCCATGATCCCTCATGATCTGCCGGTTTACCGCTACGGCCCGGGCTTTTCCATCTCCTGTGACACAGCAGACTGATGAAGGAATTCCTTCTACTATCTTTTGGAGCAGATATGGTTCTGAGGGAAATTTTTCATTCCAGGCTGCAATATCATCTTCCGAGTGAACAACACTGTTCCGCCATCCACCCGATCCAGAAAGAGGCTTGAGCATTGCAGGAAATTCACCGGGACATACAAGAGGAGGAACCGGGATACCCAGACCTTCAAACCAGGACTGGGTATACTTCTTATCCAGGTACTTCCCGGCAATCTCCGGATCGGATCCAAGTACCGGAACAGGAAGATCCCGGAGATTCTCAGCACCTGATGTAGGAATGATGGCATCGATATGATATTTTCTGCACATCTCCCGAATCTTTACCGGGAGCTCAAAAAGCTCAGTGAACTGATCGTATGCCGAAGTTATCAACCGGAGATCTGCATCACAAAAATGATCTACTGCATATACCTCGTATCCCGCCCTCTTCGCAGATGAAGCAACATGCCGGGTAGAAAATCCAACTACCAGAATCCGCTTCAGAGTTCTTCCACCGTTTTTCCACAAGGATTAGGGTACACACGAACCCTGGCATTCGGAAATTCCCGGTGTAATGCATTTGGAGCGATATGATCTAAAAAAACCGCAAGGCCCGCAATCTCTGAATGGGGCTGGTTAGTCACTGCAACATTATAATCTGCGAGCTCATATATCTCCCCGGGAACTTTTTCAGCTCCTACAATGACCATAATTTTTTCCCTGGACTTAATTTCACTCTCAACATCCGGAAGGTTCTGACCAAACATGGTCAGATGGACCACACAGCCGCCTTCACGCTTCCATTGTTTGATGCATGAGTTCCACTTAACCTTGTCTTCAACAAAAAAATCTCCACCAAACCTGGTCACAACGTCCCGGATACTCTCAGCGACCCCTTTATCATCAGATGCTATGTACATACCTGACGCACCTAATGCCCGTGCAGCAAGTCCGACATGAGTCGTAACCCGCATGTCGCGCTGTGGCCGGTGACCAATTCTTAAGACTACAATCATTTTATCCCTCAGTATCAGGATTATACCTGATCACTCCACCTGATAATTCAAGCCCGTCTGATAATAATCCCTTAATCTGATTTTTCATAATTATCTCGGTAATATTGCAGGCAAAATAAGCATCCTCCCTGCAATCTACCAGGCAATACCGAGTAAGCCTGTTTAAAGAGGAGGTAATAACCACAGGATCCAGGCCAGTCCATTCAAGGAGCATATCCATGTTACATCCCTTATTTGCCGTTATGTAGTGATATACAGCCCAGTCAGTCTCCTCGTCTCTCACGGTTCGTACATCTTTCAACTGAAAACCCTTGAGTCCTTCTATTGAATAACTCTCAAGTTTTTCAAAGTCATCGGAAAGGGTATTACGAAAAAACACAATTCAGGTACTATGAACCTTCGGACATTCATACCTGTAATTTTGGTGAGTATGCTTTTCATGTGCATCCTTCCGGTACATGCAGAATCCACCAGTGATAAAATTCCTCTTATTCACGTCACCGGAAGCGGGACTATAAAGGCTTCTCCTGACCGCGTGGAGATTGAACTGACGGTAGTAACAAAAGATCCTGATGTAAAGGCCGCACAAAAAGAAAATGCAAGAAAAATGGATGCCGTGATGTCGGCCCTGCGTGATACCTCTAAAGGAAACCTGGCCGGGAACGAAATCGGGACGACTTCATATTCTATCTCAGAAGTCTACTACCCGGATGATGCATTAAAAGAAAAGTATGGTAAGGATGTTACCATCTACCAGGTATCAAATACCATCTCCATTGAGACAGAAAAAATTGACCGGGTAGGAGATATCATCGATATTGCTGTGTCTCATGGTGCAAACTCAGTTAATTCCCTTAAATTCACTTTAAGCCAGGAGAAAACCGCTGAACTCCGCAAGGAAGCATTGGATATTGCGGTAAGAAAAGCAAGAAATGACGCTGATTCGGTTATTACAGCCATGGGTAAAACCCTGGGTGATGTCCATGAAGTAACCGTTGACGAGGGTTATCAGCCACCAGTCTATTTTAACCAGGATTATGGAGTTTCCAGTCTCAAAGCAGCAGCGCCTGCAACACCAATTGAACCTGGAGCGGTTGAAGTCACCGCACGGGTTTCGGTTGGATACCAGATTTCATAACCGCCTTCTATTTTTAGGTTTTCAGGTAAAACCTATTATATGGATACTGAACCAGTCCCTTTTGCAGAACTCTCACGAATTGTTGATAAAATACTAGAGGACTGCGATGAGGATGTTGTCTGCATAAGAATACGCCTTAATGCACTCACACCGGAAATTAGAGATGCTATTCTCACATCTGATCTTCTCAATGCATGGCAGGTTTTTTATTACTTCTTCGAGGAAAATCCAGGAGATGAGGGGTATGAAATTCTTGCATTTACCCCGGCATCCGCATTACCAAAAGGAATATCTATTGGCGAGTACCGGCATTGCAACCTGGTTTTTGTAGTATATAATTTACAGCCGATCATCATCGTATCAGATGACCTGCAGGAATTACGACGTTTTTCCGGTAAAGGTGCATATAAATCAGCATTGGCTTATATGGACAGTGAAGAATAACCAGTTATTCAGATGAGAAGGCAGTAAGAATATTCTCAGGCCTTCCAAGAACCATAACCAAGTCCTGGGCACAGATACTTTCCTCACCACCCGGGCTTACTATCATCTGTTGGCCTCTTCGGATAGCAACAATAGAGACCTGGAATTTACTCCGGATCATCGTTTCCTTCAGAGGCATTCCAATGTATCCGGAATTGTCGGGGATCCTGATGGTCCGGATCTCGATATCAGGCACCAGAACTTTAATGTCATCAAGAGAATAGGAGGGAGTATTTATATTCCGAAGCATCTGGTACCCTCCTGCACGAATCTCTCCAACCAGGTGCTCAATTTCACTTGCCGGAATCAGGTAGGTATGAAGAATTCGGGTAAAAATCTCAACAGCAGTTTCAAATTCTTCAGGGATAACCTCGTCCGCACCCAGTTCCATGAGAGTAGTTACCTCGCCCATGTACCTAGTCCTGACAATGATATGAACAACCGGATTCATCATCCGGACAGTCTGAACTATCTGCTGGGTACTGAAGGGATCATTCACAACAATAACGACTACCCTTGCTTTTACAATACCTGCTTTCTTAAGTATTTCTGACTGGGCAGCATCTCCATACATGATGGTTTTTCCTTTATTTCTCTCCTCCCTTACAGTATCAGGATTCATCTCAATAATCAGGTACGGGACACCTGCAATATCTGCAGATCTCGCCACATTTTGTCCGTTCAGCCCGTAACCAACGATAATAATGTGGTTTTCCAGTCCTTTTTCTTCAGAATCAGATTGTTCCGGACGATCCGGCAGGATTCGGTATAACGGAGAGGAAAGAGGAGTTGCTATCTTACCTGACAGCCCCATCAGTATCGGGGCGAGTCCCATAGTCACAACCGAGACATCCAGGAAGAGTTGAAAAGAGTCCTGGGCTAAAAAACCAAGAGCATTTCCGGTAGTTGCAAGCACAAAAGAGAATTCTCCCACCTGGGAGAGAGAGATACCGGTTAGCACACAGGCTCTTGGTGCAAGTCCTGCACAAAAAGCGGCAAGTGTGCCGGTAGCATATTTTACTCCAAATACAAGGAGGACCAGTTCTGCAATAATCAATGGATTTTGTATGAAATATTGGAAATTGAATATCATCCCAATAGAGATGAAAAAAAAACTGGTGAAGAGATCCCGGAAAGGGAGGATGCTGGACATGGCATGAGTGCTGTATTCAGATTCAGATATTATGATACCAGCAAGAAATGCTCCAAGGGCCATTGAAAGACCAAATTCACTGGTGAGGAAAGCAACCAGCAGGCAGGTTCCCATCACGATAAACAGAAACATTTCCCGGTTTTTGAGACGGGCTGCATGAAGCAGAAGGGACGGAACAACGTATCTCGCTGAAACATAAACCACTGCAAGGATGACGAATGTTCCAATTAACAGTTTCATTAGCGAGACATCTGAATCACTTGTTCCTGCAAGAACCGGGGTTATCATAACCATGGGAATGACAATAATGTCCTGAAAAATGAGAATCCCAAGTGTTGCCCTGCCATGAGGGCTGTCAACTTCCATCCGGTCAGCAAGTACTTTCATGACAATTGCAGTGGATGAAAGAGATACCAGCATACCCCAGAAAAATGCATGATACAAGTCCATACCAGTTAACTGCATAAGAACAGTCCAGATGACAATCGTTGAGAAAACCTGTACCAAACCACCAATCAGTACGAATCTTCTGCTTTTTAGAATGCGTGATACGGAAAACTCCAGACCTATCGTAAAAAGGAGAAAAATAACACCAAGTTCAGCAAAAAAACTGATTGATTCTTCGTTAGTTATCAGACCAAGACCGGAAGGGCCAGCCAGAAATCCGGCAATGAGAAATGCAACAACTGATGGAATTCTGACCCGGTATAAAATTATCAGCAAAAGGACCGCTATTAAGAAGACTACTACAATTCCTGTGAAAAGTGACGCTATTTGTCCTTCCATGACCTCAATATAATTACACGCATTACCACTAGGTTCTTTTCATGGAAAATCAGAATTCATCTTTGGATATTATGAAAAAACTTAAGAAACTGGTTGCCGGTGCGGCAGATATCGGGGGAACTAATACCAGGGTGGGAATAATCAATCAGGAGGGAGGAGTTATCAGGGTTGCCAGGTTTAAAACTCCGGTGGATGGACAGCCAGAAGACATTCCAAAAATTATCGGGGAAAAATTTTCCGAACTTACCAGTGACGAGTACCAGCTGGCTGGAATAGGAGTCGCTGTTGCCGGGCCTGTTGATTTAAAATCGGGTATCCTAAACCACCCCCCCAATATCCCCTTTGATGCTGTCCCGGTAGTCAGCATCCTTAAAGAAGAGACAGGATATCCAGTACATCTTATAAACGACTGCCAGGCTGCCGTGCTTGGTGAAGTACTTGTAGGAGGGGCACAGGGATTTAACCATGTTGTATATATCACCATCTCTACTGGAATTGGTGGAGGAGTGTTTACCGGAGGCAGGATTATCAGGGGAAGAGGAGGGAATGCCGCAGAAATCGGGCACTTTCCTGTTGATAATACCTTTTCATTCCCATGTACCTGCGGATATAATGGACATTGGGAAGGATATGCATCTGGGAGAGCAATTCCCACTTTTTACCAGAAATGGTGTAGTAGGAATAAGATACCTGTTCATGGAAATGAAAAGACACCGGAAATACTAGAACGAATTTTTAGAAAAGAAGAGAAAGATCATGATTTTCGAGATGCCCTGGCAAAAATTAACGGAAGGGGTCTTTCAGCGGTAATTGTGGCATACGATCCGGAATGCATCATCATTGACGGGACTGTTATCAGGAAATATCCAGAACTTCTCAAGGATGCAATCGCATATACTGACCGGTACCTAAAACTTCCCAAATTCCTGATTAGTCCCCTGAATGGAGATGCACCATTAATAGGTGCAGGCATGGTAGTATTCCATCCAGATATTTCTTAACCGATAACAGAGTATCGGTATATGGAGAATACTATTACTCCCAGGATGACCAGATGATTCTTCTTGGAGATGAATTACTTGAGCCGGATGAATACGGACAATACAATCTTCCAGATTGGGACGGTAAATGGTTTTACCTTCAGGATAATATTGAAAGTGAAAATTACGCCCTTATTGGTATGTCCTTTGATTCTGTTGTTCCCGAGGGTTCCCTTCTTTTTACCTCAGAAATAGACCTTGTCAGTGGATCCATGGACACGCCAGCAGTCCTTAATATTTATATTAATCCTGAAACAGGGGAAAAAAGGCTGGTTGCAATACAATACACCGTTCGTGATAATGGGACAATTCAGTTTTCAAAACAAAACCTGGAACTTGGCCCGGGAGATGTCGTGTATAGTTATGGATGGGAATTGTTGGAAGATAATCCGGATGGAGGCGAATGGATTCAGATTGGACAGATGAATGTGACTGAAAACACCACTCTGACCTATGATATTCTTCCGGATGGAACATATGCCCAGGCCATGTACGCAGAATATGATGACAATCCTGGAAATTACGCAGGATGGAAAACCTTCTGGATAGAAGAGGGAGAAGTTGTTAAGATAGAAGTTGAAACAACGACATCTGAAGAAAAGTCTCAACCGGAAGAATAAATTCGGAAAAACATACAGATGAAAATTCCTGGGAAAAGGGAGAAAATTTCTCTTATATTTTTTTTTATTCTTGTTCTCTGTCACGGCATAACCTGTCCGATATTTGCTGATACATCAGGTACCCTCCTGATTGCAGTCTACGCATCAGGTGGTACACTTGAAGAATCCGGCCTTATCACCAGGGATCTTTTTCAAATAGTAAAGGGAGCAGAAAATTGTTTTTCAGATAATTGTACCATAATTGCCGCTTATGGTGGTGCTGACAAACCCGGGTGGCATGGGATGACTATTGCAGACCTGGATGATCTAAAAGCTGATCTTTCAAATAGAATACTCGGAGACGATAATTCATTCACGATTCACCTCCCGGGTGCAAGCATGGGTGATCCAAAAACTCTTCAGTTTTACCTCTCATACCTTCGGGAAAATCACCATTATACCCGCGTTTTTCTCATTTTTATCGGCCATGGCCAGGCATATACCGGGATGCTGTTTGATCAGAATCATGATGACGATGGACTTACAATTGGGGAATTAACCACCTCTCTTGAAATTGGGCCTGAAATTGAGCTTATTGGATTTGATTCATGCCTTATGGGATGCCTGGAAATGGTATCAGCACTCTCTCCCTTTGCACATTTTGCCATTACCAGTGAGGAGTCAGAACCGGCAGAAGGCTGGCCGTATAAACCCTGGATATCATATCTCGGGCAAAACCCGAATGCTAAAGCAGATGAACACGCAAAAGAGTTATTCAAAAATTACATGAATAACGAGAGGCAGGGAAAAACCATATCTCTTCTCTATCTAAAGGATGCTGGATTTCTGACATTACAACTAGAAAGATTTGCAAAAGATCTCCATGCTCTGGCTGGCACAGATGAAGGATGTCGGATTATTAAAGAAGCGTTATCTGATACCCAACAATTCGGACTAACCGGATCAGGAGATCTTTCTGAAGCAACCATGGACCTGTATAATTTCGCAGAAACCATTAAGCGTAAAGTACCCTATATTTCAGATTCTGCAGATGGTGTTATTGAAGGGATAAACCGAACTGTTGTAGTTGCCAGACATGATGAAAGAGTCCCGGGAGCACATGGAATTGCTGTTCTCTCTCCGGTTCAGATAAACCCGCTCTTTTATGACTATTACCGGGAAAGTGCATTTATCACCCCAGCCTGGGACAAATTTATCAGCAGGTATCTTGACAAGTGCAGTGAAAAAAAAGATATGTTACCGGTCACTTCTTCGGATATAAATGTGGCAGAGCCCAATTAATAACGCACATAATATTACCGGGACTCCAAGAGGAGTCTTGTTCTTCATCGATTCAAGAGTCTGGATCTTCAGGGCAATACCAGTGAGATTTGGTTGTAGTTCCATGGCCTTCCGATAAGCATTTTCAGCGTTCACCGAATCTCCTGCCAGGGAAAGCACATCCCCGTACTGTTCAAACAGCATACCAGAACCCGTATCCTCAGACAAAACGTCATGATACAGGTTTAATGCATCCTGTACCCGTCCTGCACGGACCAGGGTCAACGCTCTGCCCTTTCTGACCAGGTTTGGATCGGCCATATCCGATTCCAGCGAATCCCATATTGCAAGAGCATCCTGGTAATTGCCCTTTTTCTCATAAATTTCAACCAACCTGCTTTTTAATCCAATATTCATGGGATCGGCAATAATTGCGAGTTGTAATGAGCTGAGAGCGGTGTCTGAATCACCCAGGGATATCAGGTTTTTACTTTTCGCTGCAAGCGCTACGCTATTCCTTGGATCAAGCTGGAGCGCTGATTCATAAGCAATATCAGCTTCATTAGTAAATCCAAGGCCGGAAAGGCAATCTCCTTTTCCCACCCATGCAGAGGTATACTGGGGCTCCATAGCACAGGCGATCTCAAAAACACCAAGCCCTTCTTTATACCGTGACAGACTGGCCAGTGCTTTACCTTTCCCAACCCATCCTCCGGTATCCTTGCGATTTAAGGCTATAGCCTGTTCATACGCAGCCAATGCTTCATCATACCGTTTCTCAAGCATCAGTACATCACCAATATTTTTCCAGATGGATGAATCAGTTTTGTTTAGTTTTAAGGCCATCTGGAATGCCTTAACGGCATTATCATACTCCTTCAGGGTCGTGTATACCTGTCCAAGTGAAGTCCATGCTTTCAGGTCTGTAACATCAAGGTTTATCGCATCCTGGTATGCGTCAATTGCTTCCTCATATTTCTTCAAGTCTGCAAGGGCCATCCCCTTATTTGTAAATGCAACAGCATCTTTGGGATTATATGCAAGGGCCATCTCGTAGCTTTTCAACGCACCGTTCAGATCCCCCAGGTTATATTGTGCATTGCCCTTGTTGTACCAGGCTTTACTGTCCTTGCTGTTCCTTTGTAAGGCTACCTCGTACGCCGAAACCGCTTCTTTGTAGTTACCCTGGTTGTAATGAGCATTACCCTTGGCAAACCATGTTTCTTCATTATTTGGGGCAATCTGTATTGCGGCGTCATATGCACGGATTGCTTCTTCATATTGCTGCTGGGATGAGAGCACATTTCCCTTCGCCATCCAGGCCTGAACATCATAGGGATCAAGTTGAATTGCCACATCATAAGCAGCATATGCTTCATTTAGCAGCCCTTTGCTTAAAAGGGCATTACCTTTGTTGTACCAATAGTCAGAATTACGGGGATCAAGTCCGATTGCAACTTCATACGAGGCTATTGCTTCATCAGTCTGTCCGAGTTTATAAAGAGAGACACCTTTATTGTACCAGGCCGCTGCGTTCGAAGGATCCAGATCAATGGCATGCTCAAAAGCATCTATCGCTTCCTCATACATCCCTTGTCCATAGAAAGCATTCCCATCAGAAATCAGGTCATCCGTCTGTGCAGACATAACCGGAGTCCAGATTATAACAGACAGGATGAGCCAAAAAAGGAGAGAACGGGAAGCGAACATACTAGCGGGTTTCACCTGTACACCTAAATAGTTTCCAACAATGATTGCGATGACCTGGCTTCAGCCCTTCGTATCCTGACAAGTGGCGAACTCTTCTGAAGGAACTCGCTGATGAATGGTTCAAAACCAGGTTGCCAACATTCAATACCATAATATACGGAAAATTCATCACTCATGGCAGACTTTACATGTTTTCCAAGAGCAGTGGAAAATACCTCTGATGACGAGAGGAGATCCACAGCCCTTCTAAAGCGCCGGGGAAGTTCCACTCCGTACTTCCCTTCCCGGATAAACGGGCCCGCGAATATGCTTTCTGAAAGAAGATATTTTTCAATAAACCGTTGGGCATTTACTGTAGAGGTAACAGGCGGGCCGGCATGAAACCGTATTGCCGGCAGCGTATCCACCAGGAGTTCAAAGAGAAGCATACACCGGTCTTCAAGCATCCAGGTATCTGCACGGGCAACTACAAACTCATTACGTCTAAGCAGATCATTTAAGGTGTGAAGACTTTTCCGGAGTTGGGGGACTACGATATCTTCAATATACGGTGGAGTTTTAAAGATGATTGCGATAAATGCCGATTCTCTTCCGGATACCAGTGCCTGTACTTCTTCTGTAGTCAGAATACAGATAGGTGGCCGGTAGAAAAACCATTTGGATGGAGACTTCAGATACCCCTGACAGAGTTCTATAAATTCAAGCAGCCTTGTTTCAGATACTGAAGCCGAAACATTCCTGCATGGGTCAACAGGATCGATGACAACCATTGGTTCATCAAATCGCTTGGCAGCATGCTGCTCAATGTCTATGAATATTCCAGGTTTCCATTTTGCGGCTGTGTTAAGCAACTGATGAAAACCTCCACAATGGAGGATAAGCAGTTCACATAAGTACCCCGCAAATCCCTCAGTCATCTGGTCTGAACCATACACACCACCTGCTTTCACAAATTGTTTGAGAAGAAGAACATCGTCAGTATAAGATTCTATTCTTGCCTTTATGTAACGGTTATGAAAAGGAGTCCGGTCAACAGCGCTTTGAATCCCTGTCGCTTCCTGAACTTTGTAGCAGGGAACAAGATCTACATCTAGATCATCAATAGTCGCATTCAGGTATGGATGCTCTGCATATTTTTCCTTTATTATATCAGTATACTTACTTGCAATACTCCATGCAAGAGACAGACCTTCATGCTCAAGATCCTCACGGGGAAGAGAAGGATCAAAGAGCATAAATACATCAAGATCCCGATCACCATGCACACAGGTCTTGCGTGCAACCGAACCGACCATCATTCCTTCTGCCTTTCCAGATTCCCTGATATCTAACATGAGCTGGTCTGCAATGGCATACATTCGGTCAAGTTCATCCTCTGTCGGACGAATTTCTGTTAAAACATGAAGCTCCAGGTCGGAAAAAGTCATACTCGCACCCGAAGAGGAACTGTAAGAATATTAGTATATATCGGACCATTCGAAGTAAGTTCACTTTTTTTCAGAATGAATTCACTCACAGGGATTGTTCCGGAACATGACGAGGCAACAAATGCAACAGCTTCAAAAAGGGACTCATGAAACTGTCTGACCCTGGCTATTGTAATATGAGGTTTAAATTTACGTTTTTCAGGTTCAAACCCAAGGGTGACAAGAGCTGAATCGATCATCTCTGCCAAACTTCTGCATTGTCCCGTATCATTTACTTCAGCCCATACAATCCGGGGTGCTTTGTTGCTATTCGTACCTATCAATCCCATTTCAAGTGAAAAAGGGGAAATCTCAATCGTCTGTAACATTTCAGTAATCATGGTGAGATGTGAACCACGTACTTCTCCGAGAAATTTCAGGGTAATATGCATTGACTCCCGGTCAACCAGCGTGAGGCGGGACCTGCTAGAACGCACGCTGTCCTGAACTACCCTTAACTGGTCACGGATGTCATCAGGAAGATCAATTGCAACGAAAAGACGAACCATTCTGTGGCATAATTTCTCTTTTTCATAGAATAAGGATCTTTGCTTCGCTTTGTATACAGATAAACACTTTTAAGGGCTGGTGGGTTTCCAGGGGCCCCTGAAGATAGCAATGAAATATCAATCAGATACATACCATTACACAATTACGGTACCAGTGATCAATATGGCTGAAGGGGCAGGCATTATCGTATACACTCTGGAATTTTGTCCACGTTGTGAAATACTAAAGGAATTTCTCTTAAATCGACAGATTACATACACCATTGTGGATATGTCTTCTGCGAAAGCACTTACTGAACTCAGGATGAATGGAGTATTCGTTCAGGAAGCACCTGTGCTTCAGTCTGGTAAAAAATTCCTTACGTCAAAGGATCTTTTTACTGGAGACCAGGTGAATGAAGAAGCCGTTCTGACACTCTGTTAGGTGATGTGGTGCCAGGCATAACACGCCAGACAACCCTTGACGGTATTGCTATTCCGTCCATGCCTCCGGTCAGAACCAGCGACGGGCATATTCTGGACTGGGACCGGGACAGAATCGTAAAACAGATTCTAAATGAAACCCGGTTAGTAGAGGTTTTTTACGGGTATGAAGGTGCTGATGAACAAACTGCGCAGGAGATTGCACGGGAAGTCGAAGAACGGATTAGAAAACTACATCTTCGTTCATTATCAGGTCCGTTGATCAGGGAAATATTAAATATCATCCTGATAGAGCGGGGAAGGATTCAATGGCGGAATGTTTGCACCAGGGTAGGCACTCCGGTTTATGATGCACACCAGATTGATGTGGGTAGGGGGTTTGAGAAGAATGACAATGCTAACCTGCAGGAGAATGCTGAGACATCCCATAAAAAGAAGGCTGACAAGATAAGCAAAGAGCAATACCTTCTCCAGCTCCCTCCCCATCTTGCAGACCGGCACCTCTGCGGGGATATTCATATTCATGATCTTGAGTACTTTGGTACACGGCCATTCTGCCAGGACTGGGACCTGAGATATTTTTTTTACTACGGGCTCATGCCTGATGGAAACGGGACAAAGGCATCAGTAGCTGGACCTGCAAAACGTGCAGAAGTAGCCGTCCTTCATGCGGTAAAAGCTCTCGGAAGTGCCCAGACAAATTTTGCCGGTGGGCAGGGATATTATAATTTTCTGACATTCCTTGCTCCGTACTTTTCAGGGATACCATATGAAGAGATGAAACAACTCATGCAGATGTTTGTCTACGAGATGACACAGATGATGGTGGCACGAGGAGGTCAGCTCGTCTTTTCATCTGTGCAACTCTCACCCGGTGTGCCAAAACTTTGGAAAGACAAACCCTGTGTTTATAAAGGAAAAGTCTGGAACGGTTCTGATGCTCCGCATCAGACATATGGTGAATATGAACGGGAAGTCCGTCTCCTCTTTAAATCTCTCATGGAAGTTATGCTGGAAGGAGACTACTGGGGCAAGCCGTTTAATTTTCCAAAACCGGAAATCAGTATTGAACCTGATTTCATGTATGAGGATGAAGAATTTAATGCACATCATCCGGACCTTCCAACCTATGAAGACCTCTATCTACTCACTTTTGAACTTGCATCCAAGTTCGGAACACCATATTACGATAACCAGCTACCCGAATACCGGGGGGCTGGTGAAGGTATCTCCTGCTACCAGTGTTGTGCCTACCAGTTTTCCACCATGGCAGACCAGGACATAGATTTTGATAAAAAACTGATGTTTGAAGATGGAATGCACTTTTCCATGGGTTCCTGGGGTGTGGTATCACTCAATTGCCCCCGGGCATCTTACAAGGCACATGGTGATGAGGAACGTCTGTTTGCAGAACTCCGTTCCATGATGGACACTGCTGTTGAGGTATTTAAAATAAAACTGCGGTGGATGGAGCTTATCAAGAAGAGTAACCGGATGCCTTTTGCGATGCAGCGTCCCCGTGATCCGAAAACCGGAGAAAGAGGAGCCTTAGCCGTCGATTTTGAAGGTCTCGTGTATACCATTGGAATCGTAGGTCTGAATGAAATGGTTCAACACTTTACAGGCCATCAACTCCATGAATCAGAAGAGGCTTTCCGACTAGCGGTCTGGTCAATGACCGAGATGGAAATATACAGCAGGGAACTTACAAAAAAACACGGAATGACCATTGCTCTTGCCAGGACTCCTGCCGAGACAACCGGACAGCGGTTTGCGGTAGCGGATCTTTTACGTCATGAATTTCATGAGGATGCAAAGCGGGTTATCAAGGGAAATCTTGATATTGCCTTATCCCGCCTGGGTGTAACTCGTGACCTTCCCATATACTATACCAATGGAACTCATGTTGCTCCCGGGGCAGATGTCACCCTTGCACAGCGGGCTGAGATAGAGCATGTCTTCTTCCCAATTGTTGATGGAGGAAACATTTTTCATATATGGCTTGGAGAAGCAAGACCTGATCCTCGTGGACTTATGGATATGGCCATGAAATTATGCAGAAATACTCAGATAGGATACTTTGCATTTACCCGTGACCTGACTGTTTGTCTTCACCAGTTTTCAGAGTGGGACGGTAAACGGATCAATGTTCCGGTTAAGGATCCTGCTCACCAGTCACAAAGTACTATCAAATCAACGGTTCAGGTCTGAATAAAAAAATTCTTTTAATTTACTTTTTTGGGAAAAACAAGTTTGTTTTGTGCCCCATAATTATCCTCTTATTGCTCCAAAAGTCATCGGAGAGGATATACCCAATGGACATCCGAACCGGGAAAAAAATCTCTCTGATTCTGACAGCTGCAGGAAGACGGAACGAGGATGGAGCAGGTATACCAGGTACGGTTTTCTGAATGTGAATATTCTATCGGACATGGTACCAATGCCAAAAATAAGGAGCAGGTACGACAACTTCTTGGTGAGATGGTAAGGACATGCGATCAAAAAAATACTCGTTGACGGGGGATATGGATATGCGTCATCTGATGGATGATACCCGGCTTACGGTTACTTACGGAGCATTTGTGGCTATGCCGGGCAGGAAAATTATCTCAACCTCTATTTTTTTTACAAACCCGGAATTTCCATCTTTGTTTTCAGGATCTCAACCGATTTTAACAATGTTAATTCATTGATTTTGTCTGAAACCTTTTCCAGATTTTCCTTTGCATACGCATTTTCCGGATCAATCAGGAGTGCCTGATTAAATGCCTTGGATGCATCTTCCAGCCTCCCAATATCAACCAGAATGGAACCCTTGTTATTCCAGGCATCAATGTTCTCAGGGTCAATTGAGAGTGCCTGATTAAATGCTTCAACCAATTCGTTATATTTTGCAATGTTTGAGAATTCAATTCCCAGATTTACCAATAGTGATGCATTTGGAGAGCCGTTTTTCAATAAGGTATCTACCAGTGGATTATGTTCACCAACAGATGCCGCACACGCAGAATTTCCGGTAATGATGATGAGAGATGTAATAAACAAAAGAGAGAATAATGTGAGAATTTTCATGCTGAAAGTATGTTCATATATTCAGCGATAATCTTTTTTATAACATCATAATTTCGATACAGGATTTGGAGATTCTCCACTCACCGTTCATAAAAGCCCGTACCAGGCTACATATGAAAAGATTACCATAATAACCACGATAACAATGATTCCTTTATAGAGACAGGAATAGCATATCCTGCTTCCGGGATGTATACAGTCATTACAATGATTTTTTCCACATATACGGCAGGTATGTTCTCCATCATGATCTCCATGATGGACACAGGGGATTTGTGTCATATCATATTATGGCGTTCCATTCGGTAAAAATCATGGAATTCAGGATTTTTCTCAATTGCAATAATAAAACCTAACATAAAAAAACCTCATAATACTGAATAATCACAGATATGATATCAGTCAGTTAAAACATCAGCTCACAGTTCCATCCTGTCATAACATACAAGAAACAGCATGGACCGAATGGAGTTGAGATTCATCTCTTCTTCTGAATGTTACAAGTTATTCAGGTTTATTCTAATTTGAGATAATTATCCCACTATCGGGAGCATTAAGAGTAATAACCATCTATTTGAATTGAACATGGCTCTAAATCTTCTACCAGAAGAGACAGATGCATGTTTCCGGCAGGGATCTATATAAGTATGCGAATTTTCCGGACCTGAAAACAGCAGCATATAAAGGGTTTGAATGTCTCCACCAATGCACCTAAAAAAGAAGGATCCGGTATGATGGTGTATAATTCATCCAACCTTTTATATAGAACAATAGCAACCCCCTGAGAAATCGAGATTTAAAGTCCAATGTTAAAAATAGAGACATTTTGAGAGAATTAACAGTAGTAAGAAAACCATATATCAATATGCGCATAAATTCTAAAATTAAGGGTATTATAACCGTATTCTAAATCCGGATCGAACTGGGGGAGTGGGTCTGGATAGTTTTCTCATTAATGCAATCCGATTATTGTGCCCTCCACAACGTCTTGAAATAATCGCGGTGAAACGGAGATCGTTTCAAAGCGTGCACACCAAAAGCACTACATAGATATCTGCAGATATTCTGGAGTATTCCAGAATGGTTTATAGTATATCATATAAGCAGGAATATTCAACAGACACCTTCCTATGTATTTCTCACAAACTATGTATGGGTAGAATCAATGAACAAAGTATGGATGTTCTAGATGAAGCGTATCCGCATATCTCACAATATGCTGTACTTACAATTGAGGGATATTGCATGCTCAATATTGATTACTCCCGGAAAAAAGACCCATTTAATTATAAACTAAATCCGGATGGAAGTTTTGAAAAAGTAGAAAATCCTGATTATGATCCAACCTGCCTTCCTGACCCATATCCGGAGAATTGTCTCCGCTTTGTAAATACTGATTGTATCTCATGTATCCATTTTGGATGGTGTGATTATGAAGAGGAGGCAGATGAGGAATCCGAGTTTTCTCAACATGAATAACGATCAGATTGAGAAAGAATTACTGAACCATTGAACCACATAATAATGGTGGTTCCTTTCATTTCCTCTATCTGGAACTAAATATCTTCACATATCTCCTTATAATAAAAATAAAGCCCTTTCCCTCTCTTTTCCTTCACGACATATCCTAATTCTTCCAGATGCATAAGATCAGTCCGGGCAGTCTGATAAACCACATTAAACCGCTCTGCTATCTGATAAATAGTGAACAGTTGCCCCGGAGCCTCCATCATCTCGGTAAGGATCTCTCCCTGCCGGGGAGTAATATTCTTATCTAACCTGACCATTTCCTGAGATTTTTTCTGTTGTTCCTGTTTATCTTCAATGTACTGGATCAGATCATCCAGGGCTTCGTTCATGCAATTGATCTGATATCGGATGAAATAGGTCAGATCTAACTGATCAAATTCTGTATAGAGAGATGCAAGGGCATATTTTCCTTTGGTCTTCAGGATATTCCGGGATATTGAAAGATATTCCATTAACCAGTATCCCCGGGAAAGCGTATACCAATAAAAGAGACTTCTTGCGGTCCGACCATTCCCATCATTAAACGGGTGAATATACCCGACCAGGAAATGAATGATTATTCCTTTAATAATGGGATGAATGAACTTTTCTTCATCATCTCGGTTAGCAAATTCACATACCTGTTCTATATACGGTGAAATCTCCTGAAAATCTGGAGGGACGTGATACACCACATTATTGACCACATCCATCACCCTTACATCATTACTATTCCGGAAATGACCGACATCAGCAGGATAGATAGTATCTTTGGTAACCATCCATTGAATATCCTGGATTAAATCTGGAGTTAACCGGTCCTCTTTCTTCTCGATAATCATTTGCAGGGTGTTGTAATTATTGAGGACCATCTGCTCGCCATGATTCTTTGGCTTTTTTTTCTGCTCGATCATAATCCGGGCTTCTTTCCGGGTAGTAACAGCCCCTTCAAGAATACTAGATGCAATCGCTTCTTCAATCAGGGATGAAAAAATGTATCGTTTGTCAAGATGGAGAGACCTGTTTTGGATCTGAATGGTACCGGAGAGGTGACGATCAAACAAATGAAGGCTTTTTTGCATTGCCGGAATCGTTGAGTATTCCATTTTTAAGAGAGGATATGGAACTTGTTCCATCTTTTGGGATCGGACCACTTTCATGGCGGTCCAGGTTTCTAACCTTTCCTCATCATCCTGTATCCGGTAAATCAACTCATCCCAGTATAAATACCGGTCATTAAACGAATCAACTGTCTTTTTAAAATCGGAATCCTCAAAATAACGAAGAATAATTTGATTGATAAATGATGAATCAGAGATATCTGGAGGTTTCAACGGTAAGGATTTCATGATTTGAATAATTACTAAATAATATTTGTTATACTAATTTTAACCACATTAGTATATTTTAGTTTTCAATCTCTTCAATTATCCATTATACTAATTTTAATCAAATTAGTATATTTTAGTATTAAAAAAAATAGAGCGGAAAGGAAACAACCTAAGATTTCTTCCCCATTTCCTCAATAACCCGTTTTGTTATCGCTTCAATCAAATCCTTTTCAACTCCGGAGCCTAAGGCTTTCTAAATAGCACTTGAAGCAGATTCAACAGAGGCAATGGCTTCATCGGTGAGTGCCCAGCCACATTTCCCACAAAATGCCATCCCTGCCGCATTCAGATAATGACATCGGGCACAGGTGATGGGAGCAAGAACATTCTCTTCGGCCTTTTTCTTTCGCTTCACTCCAGCCTTATTCAGAAATTCATCATCTATCTCATCCTCACCAAGACAGACATACGTGCTGAACATTTTTGTATTCAAATTGTTCCACATACTCATTTTTTACAACAGACTCCTGATAATTCTGTGCAATCATGTGAGTAATTCTGGACTTCCGGAATATGTGTGGGTTCAGCCTCTTTTCTATCCCTGCAACCTTCTGGACCCGGGCAATAAGCCAGGTAACTGTGATGTAAGTGATTTCGCTACCATCCTGGAGATTAATAAACAGTGGAGCATCAGGGAATGAGTCAGGAGAATCGTTTTTCCAGACCGCCAGATGATGCTGGCTCAAAGTCAGGCGAGAATATCGGTATGATACTTGCCCTTTTTTCTGCTTTGTGTCTTTGATACGACACTTGACTCCATATTCATCAAAAGAAAGGTCATTCCAGGTCAACCGAGCCAGTTCTCCCACACGTGTACCGGATTCATAAAAACAGGCTATTAAAGCACGATCCCTACTATTTTTACAGGCTTTGAGAAGTTGATCAATCTCCTCCGTAGTAATTAGATCTTCTGGCTCACTTGTTTCTGAATCTACCGCTGGGACCCTAATATCTTTGATCTTCTGTTCTTGTATTTTAGAATAATCTTCACGAATCATCCAGATATAGAACTGCCGAAGAATCCGGATATAATCATGTTTTGCATTTTGTGTGAAGGGTTTGCCCCTCCGGCTGGTCCCTTCCTTGAGAGCTTTGATCCCTTCATATTGGTCGATGATACCAGCATCCCAGTATGGTTTAGGAATAAATTTCCGCCAGGAAACAAGGGTAAAAAATACCTTTTTAATCCGGGTATCACTGTTTCCATCCCGGGAACTTTATATATGCATATCCCTTAATCAGGTTTGCATCATCTTCAGTCACTTTACCGGCTTATCGCTTTTTCTATTGACCGGTCCCCCGTCTACTTATCGTTGAACTGATAAAATGAAGACGTGGAAAGTCACCACTATCCAATAAGATTCACTCACCAAAAAAAGGATAGGCATTGAACCTAAACTGTCAAGATGCCTCAGCCCGGATTTGAACCGGGGACAACCAGATCTTCAGTCTGGCGCTCTCCCAGTCTGAGCTACTGAGGCGCGACTATACAGATTACACTCCTACATAATTAATTCTTGTCATTTGATACTCTCTTTATGATACCCGGGTAGTACCAGGTATACACCAAGTCCATTAAGGCATCTGAAGACTGACATGATCCCGATGTTCTTCAGGAAACGGAGTGCGGGGCCGGATATCGCAAAAATTTCAGCAGATATCGCTCTCCGGACTGCAAAAGTTGTCCATCTCACCCATAATGATTTTGATGCTGTAGGCGCAGATGCAGTCCACCGGATCAGGTTCAGGACTGAGGGAGTCCACACAATATTCAGCTCAGTTGGTAAATTCCCCATATACCTTGAACTCATTTCCCAAATCGCAGGAAATGGGGATACACTATCGATTAGCGACCTTTCGTACCGGAAAGGACTTGAATCACATCTCCGAAGGATAAAACAGAAAGGATGGAAAATTGAGTGGCGGGATCACCATCGATGGCATGAAGATGAAATAGGCCTTGTAAAGAGCATCGTTGAGCACCTGCACATTGATACCGGAAGATGTGCCTGTGGCATTTGTGCCAGTGACCTGACTCCGGATGATATCATCACCCAGGAGATCGCCCTTGTTGTCTGTGACTATGACCTGTGGAAACACCAGGATCCACGTTCAGGTGTCCTGGGTCTTGTTCTCCAGAGACATAAAAATAGAGAACATGTCAGAGATATGCTCATGCTCGGAGTATTTGATGACAAACTAATCAGAACCGAGTATGAAGATATTATGAGAGAAATGAACCGCGTCATGGAGCGGACAAAGCGTTCTGCAACGATTCTGGGTAAAAAATACCGGACCATAGTAACTCCCATGTATGGGTACCCGAGTGAAACCGCAGCATACCTGAGAAAAGAACTGGGATCCGATATTGAAGTGCTCGTTTCACCATCAGGAAAGTTCTCTATTCGGTCTGAACCGCCCATAAGTCATAAAATCGCGAGAGAATTTGGTGGTGGTGGCCATCCTAATGCAGCCGGGGGATTTTTTCATTTCACCCTAAAAGACAGAATATGGTTATATGTTTTAAAAAGAAACCGATGGTTCAGCAAAATTGCTGATTATGCTGATACTATACAGAAATAATCGCAGATACGGTCAATTTCTTCCAAAATTCTTCTTCATTCTTCAGACAATAACCTGCAATCTTCATGTGATCAGGATCCATGTATTGAGAAGCGAAGTCTATATCCTGGGCAGACGCCCCATACAGGTAAAGATTTCTCACCTGGTACCGGTCAACAAGATCCTCCAGCAATGATACCTTTTCTGCAGAAAGAACCAGATTTTGTGTATTCTCAAGTAATTCCTCAATAGAATCCGGATCAGGTTCGTGAAGGAGCAAGAGATTTTTTGGAGTGGATAGTAATTCAAGTTCTAAAGAGACAGGATTTTTCATATGGATAATATGACCATAAATCCTTGCATCTCGCAGAGTCCTCATTAATAATGAAAACCCATGACACATTTCAGCAAATCCATCTTCATCTTCAGGAGAAGGAGAGGAAGAAATGAGAGAAGGACTTTCATGAACCGAACGGATCGTTCTGTCATGTTTCGTTATCAGTGAGTAATCATTAACCATTTTTTCAGGTTGAATGGATGGACCCAGTTCTTCATCCCATTTTAATGCTTCATCAAGCCGGGGGCGATAATATTTTCCACCGGTTCCAATTTCATCGATATTTGCCATTTTCTGGGATGAATACGATAAAAGTAGCTGAAATGTCAGGAGATCAGCTTCAATCCCTTTATACTTGGATACTAAATCAGTAAGTGATGAAATCTTCGGGCTTTCAGGTTCAGAACCCAATGAGACAGTATTCAGGGTAAATTTTTTCCTCATATCAGTCAGCTCTTTTGGATATCTGCCTGCGCAAGAACATATTCTCCTTTTATAATATTGCGGTAAATTCAAAAAAAAGGAGTACTCATGCTCTGTATATTTTATAGAATTATCTTCAAAAATATAGCTTAATGAATAACCGACCACTTCTCGTTACCTGTGGGCTCCCGTACACCAACGGTCCATGTCATCTTGGTCATCTCCGGACATATGTTCCTGCAGACTTTTTTGTCCGTTTCATGCGACGAAAAGGGGAAGAGGTGGTCTTTATCTGCGGTTCAGATAATCATGGAACACCAATCGTTGTGAGTGCTGAAAAGGAAGGCACGACTCCCCGGCTTCTCTCCGAACGCTACCACAATCATTTTGCAGAAACATTCAAAAAAATGCATGTTGAATTTGATCATTTTGGGATGACCGATGATCCAACAACACATAACCGGGCCAAACATCTTGTCAGCCGTTTAATTGAACGTGGATATGTTTACCCAAAGATAATTAACCAGGCATACTGCACAAAATGCGAGAAATTTCTACCTGACCGGTACCTTGAAGGAATATGTCCACACTGTAAAAAACCAGCAAGAGGAGATGAATGCGACCAGGGCTGTGGAAAGCATCTGGAACCAGGTGAAATTTTAGAACCAACCTGCAAAATATGTGGAAATCGGGCAGAGTACCGGGAGCAGGAGCATTTCTTTTTCCGCCTTTCAGGATTCAAAAACTGGCTGAAAGATTATCTGGGTGACCTGAAGGGAACTGATAATGCCATAAACTATGCTCTTGGGTGGGTTAACGAAGACCTGCATGACTGGTGTATTACAAGGACACTAGAATGGGGTGTCAAATTTCCAGGTCATGAAGACCTGGTAGTATACGTCTGGGTAGATGCTCCTATCGGTTATATCGCTTTTACTGAGGAGTGGGCAGCACTGAATGGAAAGGACTGGAAACGATACTGGTGTGGTGAAAACACCAGGGTCAGCCACTTTATCGGACAGGACATCACCTATCACCATTGCATCTTCTGGCCTGCTATGCTTCACGGAGCCGGATATGGAATACCTCATGCGGTGATTGCTTCTGGCATGCTTAAGATTGATGATCATAAGTTTTCCAAGTCACGTGGATATGTGGTCTGGACAAATGAAGATTATCTTGACCTGGGGCTGTCAGCAGATTACCTCAGATATTACATGCTCACCTATACAAGCCATACCAAAGAGATGAACTTTTCATGGCAACTCTTCCAGGAGCGGGTTAATAATGAAATCGTAAATAATCTTGGCAATTTTATATACCGGACACTTCATTTGTCCCAAAAACAGTTTGGTGGAGTTCCAGACGGAGAAGTGGAAGATGAGATTGTTGAAAGGATCTCTGAAACACTCGGCATGGTTACAAACCTGATGGAAAATTACGACTTTAAAGGAGCGGTTGACTGCATTCTCTCGCTTTCCGCCTGGGGAAACACCTATATCCAGAACAAAGAACCCTGGAAACTTGCAAAAACAGATCCCTCTGCAATGGCACAGGTAATGTGCAACTGCCTGCATCTTGCAAAAGCTCTGACTCTCCTGATAGAACCGGTAATGCCTGAAAAGGCGTCGCAGATTTGGAGCCAGTTCGGACAAAAAGATAATATCTGCAAAATTTCTTTTGAACAAGGACTGACAAAACTTCCCCCCGGTTCTCTTCCGGAGCCTTCAATTGTATTTACCAAAATTGATGATAAGATGACCACAGAGTTTGATGGACGGCTCAGGGAACGAATAGATGCACTGGATGCACAGAAAAAGCCCGTTACCCCTCAGATAAGTATCGAGGAATTTGCAAAGGTTGAAATTAAAACTGGAAAAATCTTATCAGTTGAAGTAGTCCCAAAGTCATCAAAACTCCTGAAATTGCAGGTTAGCATTGGAGATGAGAACAGACAGATCGTCAGTGGTATTGCACAATTTTATACTCCACAGGATCTGGTTGGAAAAGACGTGGTGGTCTGTACAAATTTAAAGCCGGCAAAAATATTCGGAATTGAAAGCAATGGTATGATCCTTGCTGCCGGAGATGAGGCATCACTCCTGGTGCCGGCAACACCCGTGTCTCCGGGAACAAAGATCCGATAAACCTGATTTACTACTTTTTTAACCGGTTTAGAGCATCTTCAAAAGATAATCTGACCATTGGATCTGATTCGCAGTCAAGGGCTTTTTCCAGGTGCTCAATAGCATCAGGTTTACCTGCATTTGCAAGTCCCTTAGCTGCAATTTTTCTGGTATAGGAATGGTCATCAGATAACATCCTGATAAGAACCGGACCAACTCTCAAATCCTGCATTCCTGCCAGGGCTTTTACAGCCATGTACCTGACATGGTCCTTGTTATCAGTAGTCATCCGGATAAGACTTTCAATTGTGCTTTCATCCTGGATAATACCCAGCGCTTCAGATGCCCGATACCTGATTACCCAGTTGTCATCGTCAAGAAGCGATAACAATGCAGGAACTACAGATCTGCCTAATCCAGCAAGGTTTTCCATCGAAATTGCACGGACTTCCTTGTTCTGATTTCTAAGTCCGGCAATATTCTTCTCAATATCAGCAGATAACATAAAAAAAAAGAAAATGGGAGGTTAGTAAGTTGATATGTATTCGTGGGTCTGTGCCAGGTCAAAGAGACCACTTGCCATGGTTCTCTGGCGATCATTAATGATTGTTGTTACATTTGTCGGTGTAGAACAATCTTCTGCAGTCGCTGGATCACCTGTCACAAAGTTCGTATTCATGAAAACCTCTGCGGAACCTTTTGCGAGGGTATTATCATCAGTTGTTCCAAGACCCTGAGCGTCAAACCCATACCGGAGGTTGACTGGTACTGTTGAACTCTCAGATATTGCCCTTCCATTCACCTGAGTAACTGCAGCTACCTCCTGAACATTCATTCTGCTTCCGGCTTCAACGGTTCCCGAGAAAGCTGCGGATCCATCAGCTGTGCCACCGGCAAACACACATCGTCCGATATCTGTACCTTCAGATGATGCTCCATCAACCGTAATAGTAGCCTGTTCATCCCAGAGCAATGCTCCGCTTTCTTCAGTCTTAAAATTCACCGTGTGCCTGGCGTCCAAATTATCCCTGCCCTGAGACACATTTGAACCATCCATAGTGAAATCTTTGGTATACCTGGTTTCTCCATCAGCCCCCAGCGTATCCTCGGTATACGTAAAAATCGCTCTGGTTTCACCATCGGTCAGAGTTTTATTTAACAGGTTGGAACCGTGTGAACTGGACTGGTGCCATTCCATATCATGATCTACGATAAAAGTCCCGATACATGTTGCATCTATGGTAGTATAGATACCAGTCTGATCATATAATGCAGAAGTAGGTCTGATTGCAGTTACCCATCCGACACAGAGAACGAGGATAACCAGAATTACACAGCTTACTCTCCTCAAATCACAATCTTTCATATTAATCAACCCCATCAAATTTCGACTACAACTGTAGTCAAATTATTCACGAATTTTTCGTCGGTGATCCATATATACCTTGTTAAATTTCGGCACAGAAATACCAACAAATTGGGCGATATAAAGGAAAATAAATAAAAATAAATTAATTTAATTGAGTGATGAAAAAAGGGAGCGGATTTAGGCAAGGTAATCCGCGGGCTTAGGCAGCTCTTCTTTCAGACCCTTGCGCTTTCTTATCTGCAGAACGATATCTTTGGCAGATCCTGATGGAACAATCTCAAATCCTGCAAATTCACTGTTCCACATGGCACGACCTTCGGTTGCTGACCGTATGTCCCCGGCAAATCCAAAGAGTTCTGCAACCGGTGCTTTCCCAATGACTGTAATGGTATCTCCTTCACTAGCCATGTCAAAGACCTGACCACGACGGCTTTGAATCTGGGAAGTAGCACCACCCATATTATCCTGAGGAACGGTGATATGCAATTTCTGCAATGGTTCAAGGAGTGAATCCCCTGCAAGAAGCATTCCACCTTTAATTGCACTCCTAACTGCAGGGATAACCTGTGCAGGGCCACGATGAATGGCGTCTTCGTGAAGCTTGACATCAATGAGCTTGATGAGCATGTTCTGAACCGGCTCATCTGCAAGCGGACCGCCATCCAGGGCTTCATGAATACCATCGATGATGAGTTCCATAGTTTCATTCAGGTACTGAATACCCTTGGTCATATCAAGGAAGATGTTTGTTGCATAAATATCTTTGACACTTTTTGCTTCATCCTTCTCAAACCCTGCTTTAACCATCGCATCACGGCGTTCCAGGGATTCCTGGTTCATAGAGATCTCGTGACTTTTAATCAGATCAACCACATGGTCAGGCAGAGGATGCAGAGTAAAGTAGAACCGGTTGTGACGGTTTGGAGATTTACCCTCAACAGCATCGGTGAGTTCCTGAGTAATTGTCTCACGGTAAACAACAATTGGCTCAGATGTGATGATCTCAACACCCTTATCCCGCTTTATACGCCCGGTAATAATCTCAAGATGAAGTTCTCCCATTCCTGAAATCAGGTGTTCACCGGTTTCTTCATTGATGTTGACACGGAGAGTCGGATCCTCTTTTGCAACCTGCCTAAGCACCTCAACGAGTTTTGGCAGATCTTTCATATTCTTTGCTTCAACCGCAACAGTAACGACCGGCTCAGAGTAATGCTCAAGGGACTCAAACGGAGTCATTTCCATCAGGCTGGATACAGTTGAACCCACAACGGCATCCTTAAGACCAGTTACGGCGGCAATGTTACCGGCAAAGAGTTCAGGAACCTCAACCCGGGTTGGACCCATAAAAATTCCGACCTGCTGAAGACGATTAACCTTCTTTGCAGTTCCCATAACATACATCTCATCTCCACGGCTGAGTTTCCCGGAAAAGAGACGACCAGTGGCTACTTCACCTGCATGAGGGTCAAAAGAAATATCAGTAACCATCAGACAACTTGGTGCAGTCGGATCGCATGTTATCATCCCTTTACCTTCTGCACTGTTTACGTCACCATGCCAGATGACACCGACACGCCGGGGCTGGGCCACTTTTGGATCAGGAAGGAACGAAACGACCATATCAAGGACTACATCACAAAGAGGGCTTTTCTTTCCAAGCTCTTTCATTTCTCCTTTTTTACAGTGCTCGTATACTTCCTTAAATGAAATACCGGACTTTTTCATGTAGGGTACAGAAATAGCCCAGTTATACAATGCTGACCCAAATGCAACTGTTCCTCCAGCTGCATCAAGTTTCCAGCCATTATTGTACATTTCCTCATTCATGCCCTTGATCAGCTTGTTGACTTTATCGATTACTTTTCCAAGCCTGATCTGCATCTCCATCTCGTCAACCTGCAGCTCATTGATAAGACGGTCAACCTTGTTGATGAATAATACAGGTTTAACACGCTCTTTCAATGCCTGACGCAGAACGGTCTCAGTCTGGGGCATGGTCCCTTCGACTGCATCGACAAGAACTACTGCTCCGTCAACAGCACGCATAGCACGAGTAACATCACCACCAAAATCAACGTGACCAGGAGTGTCGATCATGTTGATGAGGTACTCTTTTCCTCCGTACTCGTGGACCATTGATACGTTGGATGCATCAATGGTAATGCCACGTGCCTGTTCCTCTTCGTCAGAGTCCATCCAGCAGGCCTTTCCTGCCAGGTCTCCGCTGATAATACCTGCACCGGCCAGAAGATTATCTGAAAGGGTTGTCTTGCCATGATCGATATGGGCGACAATTCCGATATTTCTGATATGCTCAGGCTGGTTCATGAGCTGCATGACGCGCTCTACCGTTTTCTTCCCTCGACTCATATTTCACCTGCAATTTTAAAAAAAACAGAAATGGGACCAATATTTACCGTGCAGACTTTGCAACACGTTCCCGTTCTTCACGCTTTGCGACTGAGTAACACTTTGGATCACCGTTTGCAGCGGCTATAAGTTCCTCCGCAAGCGCATTTGCGACCGGTTTCTTCTTCTTATGGGACGCTGAGTACACACCGGCTGCAATCAGACCAACAGCAGTATTTACCCTGCGCATTGGCGCAGTATCAACAGACTTTGGAACATTGATACCACCATATTTGAGACGGACGGTTTCTTCGCGTGGACCGGTGTTTGCAACTGCATCACAGAGAACCTCTATTGGGTTTTTCTTGGTTTTCTGGTTGATTATTTCAAAGGCATCTTTGACAATACGTATTGCAAGCTGCTTCTTTCCCGTGTTAATTTCAGTACGCATGAGCTGATTGATAAGCCGCTCAACGATGAGCATATTTGCTTTGTGAAATTCCTGGCGGGTGAGTCTTCCACAGGAATGTGGCACAATCATCGAGTTCAGGTTCACGTACCGTGCGATACCAGGATCACGAATCGTGACCTCATTTATGTCCCAGCGGTTGAAAAGGAGTCGTGCCGGGGCTGCAGATGCTTCTTCACTCATCACGATCACCTGCGTGGCTTCTCCTTCCTGCCTATCACCAGTTCATGAAGACAGACATTATTCACCTTGGTTACAACAAAACGGACACCAGGAATATCTCCCATGGACCGACCGAGTCGTCCGCCGATTCCTTCAATCTCCACTTCGTCGTGCTCATCGATGAAGTTAATTGCACCGTCACCAACCGCAAATGCGGAAACCTGACGCCCGTTCTTGATTAACTGAACACGAACGCATTTCCGTATAGCTGAGTTCGGCTGTTTTGCTTCAACTCCAATCTTTTCAAGAACGATTCCTCTTCCCTGGGGCGCGCCCTCAAGGGGATCTGACTTCAGTTTCAGACCACCGGCTGCTCTTGCAAAATGTGGGTCGCTCCAGCGAAATCTCGATGAGTCACGCTTTAATTTACGTGCTGCAAATTTACCCTGTCCCATTACATCACTCTGATAATCTTCGATAGATTCACCTAAAACCGGTGAAAAAGAATCCAAACGCACGACAATTCTGATATAAAATGTCGGCTTTGAAACCTGTCTGTATACGTTGACACTTATGCAATATAATAGTTGTATTCACGTCATACCTGATCCCATGCAGATCAGGCTCTACAAAGAAGTCTCATTTGACGCAAGTCACCGGTTGTTACATTACCGGGGAAAGTGCCATAACCTCCACGGACATCGGTGGAAAGTGGAAGTGTGGGTATCTGGTTGCACTGATAAGGAGACAAATATTCTGGTTGATTATAACGAAATCCGCGAGGTAGTAGATCATTATGACCATGAAATAATCCTTAATGAATCAGATCCTATGGTTCCGAGAATCCGTGAATTTCACGATGTAATAACAACCCCCGGTGATCCAACAAGCGAACTACTTGCTCTTCTCATCAGAGATGAGATTGAACGTCGATACAAAGGTACTGGAAGAAATATCATCGTGGATACCATCAGGGTCTGGGAATCTCCTACCGGATGTGCAGAACTCAGACATGAAGATCATTGAAATATTTACATCACTGCAGGGGGAAGGTCTGACTTCTGGATACCCGACGGTATTTATCCGCCTGGCAGGATGCAATCTCTCTTGTTCATACTGTGATACTCCGGAAAGCAGAGAAGGGGGATGGAATATTACTATTGATCAGCTCTGTGAAAAAGTAATACATGAAAAACCATGGCATGTATGCATTACCGGTGGAGAACCGTTGTTACAATTGGATGAAGTGATAATACTTGCAAACAAACTTATTAAAGCCGGGAAACACGTAAACATTGAAACAAACGGGACCATCCCCTTTAATACACTCCCCCATGAGGTATCTGTTTGTATGGATGTAAAGTGTCCGTCTTCAGGTGAAAAGAGTGATGTCTCTCTTCTCCAAAATCTCAAACCCTCAGATGCGGTAAAATTTGTTGTTGGAACAGAGGAGGATCTCCTTTACGCACATCGCATTTTCAGGGAACATCAAATTGAAGCAGAAATTTTTATATCGCCAGTTTACGGCACGAATTACCAACAGATTGCATCATATATCCTCATGCATAATCTCGAGGTTCGGATGCAGCTTCAATTACATAAATTCATAGGAATACCATAATATGAAAGCAGTTTGCCTATTGTCCGGCGGAATGGACTCATCAACCCTTGCCTTCCTTGCAAAACATGACGGATATGATATTCTTGCCCTGCACTTTACCTATGGGCAGCGCACACAAAAGAAAGAATTAGAATGTGCACAGGTAATCGCCAGACATCTCAACGCTCTTGAGTTTCTTAACGTAGACCTTGATTATCTGAAGGCAATAGGCGGATCAAGTCTTACCGACCCTGATATCATTGTAACTACCCATGTAGACGCGGGCGAAGGAGTTCCAAAAACCTACGTCCCATTCAGGAATGCCAATCTGTTATCTGTTGCCACCAGCTTTGCTGAGTCCAGGGGAGCAGAGGCAATTTATATCGGAGTGCAGGCATCTGATTATTCGGGGTATCCTGACTGTAGACCTGAATTTATAGACGCTTTTCAAAAGGTAATTACCCTGGGGACAAAGCCGGGTTCGGGAATAATTCTAAAGACCCCCTTTGTCAGGTTGAACAAGGCAGAAATTCTGAAAACCGGGATAAAACTTCATGTCCCATATGAAGACACCTGGTCTTGTTATTCTGAAAATGGTGTTGCCTGTGGTGTCTGCAGTTCATGTCATTTCAGACTGGAGGCATTCAGACAGATTGGAATGCAGGATCCCATTCAATATCGGTGAAATAATGGAGATTTATCGGGGAAGAAGATTATGGGTGGAGAAAAGTAAATTTCAACTCCCTAACGGTAAGGAAAAAGAGTCAGTTGTTGTTCATCCCGGAGATGCTGTGGTAATTCTCCCTCGTGATGGAGAGAAACTCCTCCTAATCAGGCAATGGCGGGCCCCAGTTAACCAGTTTATATATGAAGCACCGGCAGGTACCATGGAAGAGGGAGAAGAACCACTTGAAACAGCACGGCGGGAACTCATTGAAGAGACAGGTATGGACGCTAAAACCCTGGTTGCCCGTGGATTCATTTATACAACTCCGGGATTTACCGATGAAAAACTCTGGTTGTTTGAGGCATCTGATTTAACTCCATCAAATGAATTCTCAGCTGACGAGGATGAAATAATTGAAAGCATGTGGTTTTCTTCAGAAAAAATCGTGGACATGATCGTCAAAGGTGAGATTGTGGATGCAAAGACTATATGCATTTTTTCAAGGTACATAATTGATAAAAATGATAAATTATCCCTGGATTAATCACCACTCCATTCAGGTATGTCTGATTATTGTTTCTTTTATCATAACTACAGGGTGCACTATTCCGGACCAGAGAGACACTGCCCCTCAGTGGAACCTCTCACCGGATGGGAATATCAGTTTTACTGTTCCAAAAATATTGGTTCAGGAACAGGTCATTGTACAAAATGAAAACCTGAGGATTACGAATCTTACCTTCAAAGGTTTTTTCGGAGATGTTCATGCATTACAGATTAGTCCAAAAATTCCTGTAGCATTCCTGGTATGGGCTCCGGGTGCCAACAATCCGGCGGCTGGATATCTGGAATACATGAAATATTACCCAGAACACAATATCGGAGTCCTGATAATAGATGTCCGTGGAAATGGTGGAATCACACCCGGATACCCCATGGATATTGAACGGGATGCCGAATTATTTCTTCAGGGAGAGTGGCCGCAATTGTACCTGATTGCAATTGATTTGATTTCTGCAGAGCAATATGTAATGGATCATTATCCCAGTGTTCCTGTATACGCAGTTGGTGATTCCAATGGTGGAAGATATGCTGCTCTTGCTGCCGGATCAGAAAACAGTTTTGCCGGATATATTGGTATTTCCATGTCAGGTTTCAACTGTATGGGAGACCAGTACAAATCTCCCCTCCGAGAATTCCTACTTAGTATTGACCCTGAGTTCCTAATCCCCAGAATAAACACCAGGCCGGTATTATTATTCCATGCCCCCGGTGATCCGATAATTCCCTTTGAAGATGGTCATGCTCTGGCTGATGCAGCAGGAAATAACTCAAAGTTTATTCCCTTCAACGGAACACATGGAGTAAACAGGGAAGTAGATGACAAAATTATCGCATTTTTGCATGGTTCATACACAGGTGTTGAGGGGTGAACCTTAAGTCAAACCGGTGACAATATATACCAGCTTATAGTGTAGGATTGTCTCATGAGCGAAGCGGTTGAACTGGACGATGCAAGACGGAAATATGAATTTAAAAAGATGCTTGAGCGTCTGGAAGCAAAGGAAGGTAGTGGAACCGAGTTAATCTCTCTCTATATCCCCCCTGACAAACAGATCTTTGATGTAACCGCCCAGCTCAGGGATGAGTTCGGTCAGTGTGCGAACATCAAGTCAAAACAGACGCGAACCAACGTTCAAAGTGCCATTTCAAGTATCCTTTCAAGGTTGAAATATTATTCAAAACCACCTGAAAACGGAATGGCAGTATTCTGTGGCACTGTCAATAAATATGGTGACCGGCAGGATCTCGAGTGTGATATTGTTGATCCGCCTGAACCTTTAAATCTCTATATGTACCGGTGCAGTTCTAAATTTGAACTTGAACCGCTCCGGAATATGCTGGAAGAGAAGTATGTTTACGGACTTTTGGTATTAGACCGTCGTGAAGCATATTGGGGTTTTTTGCGAGGGAACAGAATTGACCCGATTGGAGGCACTACATCTACTGTCCCAGGAAAACAGCGGAAAGGAGGTCAGTCCAGTATCCGGTTTGAACGACTTCGTCTTATCGCAATCAATGAATTCTATAAAAAAGTGGGAGAACGTTCCAGTGAAATATTCCTTAGTGAAAAGGACTACTTTGAACGGTTCAAGGGATTGCTTATCGGAGGACCATCTCCCACAAAGGAAGAATTTGAAGAAGGTAACTTTCTCCACCACGAGGTTCAGAAAAGGATTATCGGACTCTTTGATGTTGCATATACCAATGAGAGCGGACTTCCAGAACTCGTAGATGCTGCAGAAGATGCACTTAAAGGCCAGGAGGTTATCGAAGAAAAACACCTTATGGACAGGTTCTTTAAAGAACTCGTGAAAGATAATAGCCTTGCAGCATATGGAGAACAGTCGGTCAGGGCTAACCTTGAAATCGGTGCAGTTGATACGGTCTTGTTATCAGATAAACTCCGGAAAAGCCGCCTTGTAATCAAATGTGATGCATGCGGGTATACTGAACAGAAAACGGTCCAAATTAACCCGGGGGAAAATGCAGAAGATATTGAACTTGGTTCCTGCCCAAAATGTACTTCTCCCCTTGTTCTCGCTGACTCATCAGACATCGTTGATGAACTGACATACCTGGCAGATCAGTCTAACAGCAAAGTGGCCATAATTTCTGATGATTTTGAAGAAGGATCACAGTTATTTACTGCATTTGGTGGAATCGCTGCAATTCTTAGATACAGGACAGGATATTGATGTACCTTACATTTTGTGACACCATCGGTGCAATAATTCGCGACCATACCGGCAAAGATGATCCAATGCTGACAGATGGAGGTGACCATGCAGATCTTGCTTCCACTATTGCATTCAGCCTGGCAAAAGATCTTAAAAAAGCCCCTCCTCTCATTGCAGCAGAAATTGTTAATTCAATTGCTGAACGAGTCATGCAGGAAACCGGAGCAAACACTTTTGCGATCGGCCCTTATGTAAACTTCGTTTTTGGTGAAAAATACTGTTCAGATGTTCTTATCCAGGCAACCTGTGATGGATATGGATCAGGAAAAGAGAAACCTGAAAGGGTTGTTCTTGAGCACACCTCGGCTAATCCGAATGGTCCGCTCCATGTCGGCCATATCAGGAATACCATAATTGGTGACACCCTGACACGGTGTTTCAGAAAAGCCGGCTACCCCCTTGAAGTCCAGTATTATGTTAATGACATGGGGAGACAGATTGCAATAGTTGCCTGGGGTATTGCATCACAAAGAGCGGATATCTATGCAGAAGGAAAGGGAGATCACCTGATTGCAGAGGTATACATTGAAGCAAACAGGCACCTTGATGTAGATCCATCCTTGAATGCAGCAATTGACCGGCTCATGCAATTGGTTGAATCCGGAGATCCGGATACCATCAGCCAGTTCAAAATACCTGTTAAAAGATGCCTGGACGGTTTTAAGGACACGCTTGAGAAAATGAACGTGAAACATGACAGGTTCGTATACGAGAGTGATTTTATCAGGAATGGCGATACTGAAAAAGTTCTTTCCCGGATATCGCATCTTCCACAGGCATGTATTGATGAAATTCTCTCTTTGGACCTTTCACAATACGGTTTTGAGAAAAGTTACATTCTGAGGCGTTCTGACGGAACCAGCGTGTATGCTGCCCGTGATCTGGCATTTCATATCTGGAAAGGTCATAACTTTGACCGAGTCATCGATATTCTCGGAGCGGATCACAAACTGATTGGGACACAGCTCCAGGCAACACTTGACCTTATCGGAGAAAAACCACCAGAGATCGTCTTTTTTGAATTCGTCTCACTCCCGGAGGGTTCAATGAGTACCCGGAAAGGAAAATTCATTTCAGCTGATGAACTTATTGCAGAGACAGAACGCAGGGCACTTGAAGAAGTAACCGTCAGAAGACCTGAACTTCATGAAGAACAACGTGTGAAGATTGCCCATGCAGTTGCAATATCAGCCATCCGGTACGACATAATCAGGACAATCCCTGAAAAGAACACGATTTTCGACTGGAAAGAGGCTTTGGATTTTGAAAAACAAAGCGGACCATATATCCAGTATGCTCATGCCAGAGCCTGCAGTATTCTTGAAAAGGCTGGTACGTATACTCCTTGTTTTAAAGCTGAGGGAGAAGGTGAAATAGCACTTGTCAAAAAGATTGCTCTGTTTCCAAAAGTTATAAGCGAAGTTGTTACTGAATTAAAACCACATCTCCTTGCTATTTATGCACGGGAACTTGCAGATTTGTTCAATTCCTTCTACCATGCAGAACCGGTGTTAAGGGCAGAAGAACATGTCAGAAACCGTCGCCTGACTCTGGTTAATGCAACGCGCAACACACTAAAAGAAGCACTGGAAACCTTGGGGATAGATGCCCTCCGAGCCATGTAAACCACCGGAGAAAATTCTCCGTGGAATGGGTTACCAGTTCTTCCACCCAGGATCTTCAGCCGCACTAAAGCCCTGCCTCTGGTGCAAACGATCCCTTACCGGTGGTGATCAATGCTACAAAAACCAGTTTTACGGGATCACCAGCCACAAGTGCGTGCAGATGACACCTACTCTCAGGTGTAATCATAAGTGTCTCTTTTGCTGGCGTTCTTTTGAACACGAGTATTCCGGTGAAAAGGATCTTCTTCCTGAAGAGATCATATCACGGATCCCTTTCCTTCAGAAAAAAGCACTTGGTGGATACAAAGTCTCTCCCAGAGTTACCCGTGAAAAATGGGAAGAGGCGCTTAGTCCCAATCAGTATGCTATATCACTATCAGGTGAACCAACACTTTATCCCCACATCGTGAAGCTCATTGATCTCCTTAATCAGACCGGAGGAACAACATTCCTCGTATCAAACGGAACAATGCCAGAAGTGCTGAAAAACTGTCACCCATTTCAGAAATATGTATCTCTCACAGGACCGGACAGGGAAACCTATCTAAAAATGTCAAGGCCTGATGACGATTACTGGGAACGGATTCTTGAAAGCATAAAAAGCCTGGGTCATGAGACAGATAACAAAAAACGGACTGCAATCCGGGTAACCCTGGTCAAAGGAATGAACGATCAGGATCCTGCCGGTTATGCACGGATAATACAGGAGAGTGGGGCCCAGTTTGTCGAAGTAAAAGCATACATGCATGTAGGATACAGCCAGCGCAGGCTTACTATCAAACACATGCCTCTTCACGAAGAAATTGAACAATTTACAAAACAGATGCTACCCCACCTCTCATACAGAATACGAGGAGAAAACAGTCTTTCACGGGTTATCTGTCTGGAGCGAGATTCATGATATTTGATACTGAACATTATAAAAAACTGGGAAAAGAAGATTTTGAATCAGCATGGCATGAAGGGCCGTCAGTTCTCACACCTCCCTCGGCAAAATCCCTTTATCCCCGCCTGACCTTTCACCGGTCACGTGTCCATCCCGTTTTTGAGACCATTCACCGTCTTAGGGAAGCATACCTTTCCATTGGTTTTGATGAAACAGAAAATCCTGTAATCGTCGATGAACAGGAAGTATACCGTCAGTTCGGGCCTGAGGCAATGGCTGTCCTGGACCGGGTCTTTTATCTTGGGGGACTTCCCCGTCCAAATGTGGGAATTGGAAAAGAGCAAATCTCAAAGATAAACTCAATCGTTGGAAGGGAACTGACAGGCGAGGAAGAGGAATCACTCAGAAAAACTCTTCATGCATATAAAAAATCAGAAATTGACGGTGATGAACTGGCTTTTGAATTATCCGGGGTATTGCATACCGATGATGCCCGGGTTGTGGAGATTCTGGACAGGGTCTTTCCGGAATTTCGTGAATTAAAACCCGAGTCTTCAAGACAAACACTCAGGTCACACATGACCAGCGGATGGTTCCAGACTCTTGGTGCAATATGGGAAAAAGTGCCTCACCCCATCAGACTCTTTTCAATAGACCGTTGTTTCAGGAGAGAGCAGGCTGAAGACTCTCACCGGCTCATGAGTTATCACTCTGCTTCATGTGTTGTAGCAGGAGAGGATGTTACCATTGAAGACGGAAAAGCGGTTGCAAGGGCACTTCTCTCAGCATTCGGGTACACAGATTTTCAGTTCAGGCCAGATGAAAAACGGTCCAAGTATTATATGCCGGATACTCAGACAGAAGTGTACGCTGCCCACCCTGACCACGGATGGGTAGAAGTCGCAACTTTTGGTATCTACTCCCCTGTTGCACTTTCTGAATATGGCATTGGCGTTCCGGTCATGAATCTGGGTCTTGGAGTCGAGCGCCTGGCCATGATCATGAACAAAGCAAAAGATGTGCGTGAACTCTGTTTCCCCCAGTTTTTCCCCATCCAATACACCGATACAGAACTCGCGAGGGGAGTATCGTTGATCCAGGAACCATGTAGTAATGCTGGAAAACAACTGGTAAAAACCCTGATGAAAACTGCGATAGCAAATGGTTCAGCAATCGGCCCTTGTTCATTTCAGGTTTTTGAGGGGGAGTTAGCAGATCATCAGATACGGGTATATGTTGAGGAACCTGAGGAAAATGCTAAGCTCCTTGGACCTGCCTGTATGAATGAAATATTTGTATACAAAGGCGCAATCCTTGGTGTCCCTAATACGGAAAAATTTGCAGAAGTCAGGAAAGAAGGTATTCCAACAGGAATATCCTATCTTTTTGCCGCTTCATCACAGGCTGCTGCCGAAATTGAACAGGCTACGCGATTTGGTCTTTCAGCAACCGTCCATTTAAAAATGGCACGCCTACCAGGAGATATTAACCTGAAAATAGAGCCCTGGGCGATGAGATATATCACCGACAATAATCTGAAAACAGATGTTCGTGGCCCCGTGTTTCTTACGGTCAGATCAGAGATTATTTGAACATCAGTGACCTGAAAATATCCTGATTCTATTTTTAAGATTCAATTTTTTAATAAATATACCAAATTTTCGATATTTTTTCCTTTCATCCCTTTGGCGATAACAGGCATTCAATGCAGAGTTCTTCCACAATCCTTATCATCACTGTGCACAATATTCAAACACTCAGGAAACTTTGTAATCCTGATCTCTTAATCAGGAAAATATGCTTCTTTAGGGGATGTAATGATGGATGGGATTCGAATACTCAGGCCGGCGGCGCTGCTGGCAGTTCTGCTTTGCCTCGTAATAATGACGGCAAGTGCAGTACCGCCACTGCCTGCTGAATTTTATGGGAAAGTAACCGTTAATGGAGCAGATGCAGCATCAGGGACTGCACTCATTGCAAAGATCAATGACCAGATCAGGGGTAAGTTGGTTATTTCAAATCCTGGTCAGTATGGCGGTAACGGGATATTTGATGACAAACTCGTTGTCGCAGCTACGGAAGAAGACGTAAAATCAGCCGACTCAACAATTTCATTCTACATCGGAGATGAAAAGGCTGACCAGACTGTTCCATTTGAACCTGGAACAGCTAAAGAACTGGACATTTCCGTTGGTGGACAGTCCTATGATGCAGACTTTTCTGCAACGCCTACCTCAGGAACAGCGCCACTATCAGTTCAGTTTACCGATATTTCAACGACACAATGGTCGGTCTGGACCTGGGACTTTGGAGATGGATCAACCTCGGTCATTAAGAACCCGACCCATGTCTATGAATCTCCCGGGACATATACGGTGAAGATGACCGTTGGATCATTTGGTGGATATCACACTGTTACAAAAAATAACTATATCACCGTATCTTCATCAGGAGGTATTGTTGCTGACTTTTCTGCAAATCCAACATCTGGAACAGCTCCTCTAACGGTCGAGTTCACTGATCTTTCAACAGGTTCGCCAACCATGTGGGACTGGAACTTTGGAGACGGAACTTCTGAAGGAATGCTCGCGAACCCAGTACACATATACCAGAATCCGGGAACGTATACCGTAACACTTACCGCAAGTTCACAAACAGGTGGAACAAGCACAAAGGTGAAAGAAGGATACATCACCGTATCTTCATCAGGAGGTATTGTTGCTGACTTTTCTGCAACCCCAACATCAGGAACCGCCCCACTTACCGTTCAGTTCACAGACATATCCACGGGTTCGCCAACTATGTGGAACTGGAACTTTGGAGACGGAACTTCTGAAGGAATGCTCGCGAACCCAGTACACATATACCAGAATCCGGGAACATATACCGTTACACTTACCGCGAGTTCACAAACCGGCGGAACCAGCACAAAGGTGAAAGAAGGATACATCACTGTATCATCATCCGGAACCGGACCAAAAGCAGCTTTTACCGTTGACAAACGAACTGGTCCAAAGCCTCTTACAGTCCAGTTCACTGATCAGTCAACAGGGAATCCCACTATGTGGGCATGGGACTTTGGAGATGGAACTTCTGAAATGCTGGCAAATCCAGCCCATACATATCAAGAAGCCGGAGTATACTCTATCAGTCTTACTGCATCCAATAACGCAGGATCAGATACAAAAACAGAACCAGACTACATTTCAGTAACCGGAGACATTCCCCCGCCGGTTGCAATGTTTGAAGCAACTCCGGTCTCTGGCTCAGCCCCCCTGCAGGTGAAATTTTCAGACATTTCAATCGGGCCACCCACTTCATACCTCTGGGACTTTGGGGACGGGTCTACATCTACTGAAGCGGAGCCAACTCACGTTTACAATGCCGGAGGAACATACACAGTAAAACTTACCGTTAAGAATAGTGGGGGTTCTCATACGATGACCAGAGAGAACTATATCTCTGTAAGTGGTGGTACCGGAATTGTTGCTGAATTTGTCGGTACACCAACATCAGGAACCGCTCCACTTACCGTCCAGTTTACTGATCAGTCATCAGGAAATCCCACCATGTGGGCATGGGACTTTGGAGACGGAACTTCTGAAATGCTGGCAAACCCATCACACACATACCAGAATGCAGGTACATACACGGTCAAACTGACCGCAAGCTCACAGACGGGCGGATCA